>Ga0268265_10000019_pt1 | contig 285487 bp, 206 predicted proteins | sample KBSSwiS52_FD_190355 | JGI IMG/M metagenome (GOLD analysis project Ga0268265, IMG submission 190355) | Switchgrass rhizosphere microbial communities from Kellogg Biological Station, Michigan, USA - KBS Switchgrass S5-2 (SPAdes) (version 2) | ecosystem: Host-associated > Plants > Roots >... | reverse complement strand
TTTGATTTTGGTTTTGCGGGCGCCGAAATCGTCGTGAGTGCCGTCGAACGTGTGGTGGACGCCACTGCCGGGCAGCCCTACGACGTGGTGTTTCTAGACCCTCCGTACGCGCTTGATGACGAACGGCTGGCTGAGGTGCTCCGACGGCTCGTAGAGCAGCGCTGGCTGGATATGGACGGTGTCTGTGTGGTCGAACGAGCGCGCCGTTCGCCGGAGCCGAGCTGGCCGGACGGGCTCGTCGGGGTCCGGTCGAGAGGGTACGGAGAGGCTGTCCTCTGGTACGGTTCTCGATCATGAGGAGGGCTGCCTGTCCTGGTTCTTTCGATCCGATCACCAACGGCCATCTCGACATCATCATGCGAGCTAGCAAGCTCTTCGACGAGGTCATTGTCGCGGTTTCGATCAATAAGACGAAGACCACGCTGTTCACCGTCGACGAACGGATGGAACTCATCCGTGAGGCCGTGCGTGACCATCCACAGGCGGCGACCAACGTCGTCGTGGAGTCGTCACACGGGCTGTTGGTCGACTTCTGCCGAGCCCATGATGTCGCGTCCATCGTCAAGGGCCTGCGCGCGGTCAGTGACTTCGACTACGAGCTGCAGATGGCGCAGATGAACAACCGGCTGGCCGGGGTCGAAACGCTGTTCATGAGCACGAACCCGCAGTACGCATTCCTGTCGTCGAGCCTGGTCAAGGACGTCGCGCGCTACGGCGGTGACGTCAGCGGCCTGGTGCCTGACATCGTCCTCAAACACCTGCGCGAACGGCTCTAGCCTCGCCTGCCTCGCTAGCCATTCGGGCGGGCGGGCCGGCGGCGCCGGATGGCTCGACACGAGGGCCCGCGCCCGGCGCTCGTGGCCGGGCTCGGGCTCTGTTGGGGTCCCTGCCGCGGGTACCTCAGGGTGCCAACGGGGCTTGGCTCGCGGCTGGGATCGGATAGGCTAGTTTTCCGTGCCTGGAGCCGACGGCTCTGGGCGCTCTCTGCGGGTCGACGGCGTTGTGGGTCGACTGCACCGCGAGTCGACTGCACTGTGGGTCGACGGCGTTGTGAGTCGACTGCACAGCGGGTCGATGGCACAGCGTGCCAGTTGGCCAGTGTGCCGGTTGGCGGCATACGGGCCGGTCTGCTTCGCCGCTTCGGGCGGGTGGATCATGCGTGTCCCGTGCGAGAGCGTCCGCGAACAGGCCGGCCCAGCATGCCCAGTCGAGTTCCGCCGTCACCCTGATGAGATCCCGTGACCTCCGCAGCCTTCACCGGACAGCCGATGACCGGACAGCACCGTCCCCGTCGCCAGACCCCGCGTGGCCCGTTCGTGCTTGACACTCGCGAGCTCGGCCGTCGCCCGGGGTCCATGCGGCCTGTCGTCACACGGGTGCCGGCGCCTGAGGGCTTGGGCACGCCGATGCTGCAGGTGCCGGCCGGCGAGCCGGTCGAGCTCGATCTGCGGCTCGAGTCGGTTCACGAAGGTGTGCTCGTCAGCGGAACCGCCGCCGCCGACCTGGTCGGCGAGTGCGCCCGCTGCCTGGACGAGGTGCGCGACCATGTCTCGGTCGAGCTGCAGGACCTGTTCTACTACCCTGACCGGGCCGCCGAGATCGACGAGGAGGACGAGGACGTTCTCGTGCTCGTGGACGACCATCTCGATCTGGCGCCGGTCGTGCGAGACGCCCTCGTTCTCGACCTGCCGCTCTCGCCAGTGTGCCGCCCGGACTGCGCCGGCCTGTGCGTCGAGTGCGGCGCGCGGCTGGACGAGGTCGGCCCAGACCACTCCCATGACAGCTCCGACCCTCGGTGGGCGGCGCTGTCGGCACTGACCGAAGCTGGATCCGCCGGCGACGTCGCCGAGCGGGAAACGAAGGAGAAGGACTAGTGGCCGTCCCGAAGCGGCGGATGTCGCGCAGCAACACCCGTTCTCGCCGTTCGCAGTGGAAGGCGGTGCTTCCGGCACTGTCGCGCTGCCCGCGCGGGCACGTGGTCCGGCAGCACAACGCCTGCCCGACCTGCGGCCGGTACAACGACCGACAGGTGCTCGACGTCTGATCTTGACGTGACCCGAGTCGCCGTAGATCTCCTAGGGGAGGGTGCCCCGCCGGAGTCGGTGCTGGACGCTCTGCCCGCCGCGCTGGACGCCGACCCGGAGCTGGTGGTCACGCTGGTCGTCCCGCCGGGCTCGATCGCGGACGACCTTGCCGATCGGGGCATCGTCACCGGCGACCGGGTCCACCTGGTGAACGCCGGCCGGGGCATCCCCGCCGGGGCCGACGCGGTCCGCGACGTCCGCGCGCGGCGGGACAGCGGTGTGCGGGTCGCGAGCCGGCTCGTCCGCGACGGCCGGGTCGACGCGATGGTCTCGGTCGCGCCGCTGGAGGCGGTCGCGGCCGCGGCGCTGTTCACCTTCGGCCTGCTACCTGGCGCCACCCGCGCCTCACTGGCCACCGTCGTGGACGTCGGCCGGGAGCCCGGCGGTGTCGTGCTCTGCGACGCGGGAGCGTCCGTCGACGTCACCGCCGACGACCTGGCGCAGTTCGCGCTGGCCGGAGCAGCCTATGCGAAGGTGCGCGCGGGCTCCGGTGAGCCTCGGGTGGGCCTGCTGACCGCCCGGCCGGCGCTGCCCGACACGGTGCGCCGGATGGCGCACGACCTGCTGGGCACGCTTGGCATCGACTACGTGGGCCCGGTGGACGCCGGGGCGCTGGTCGCCGGCGCCCAGCCGGGCCGGTCGCCTGCGGGCGGCGGCTCCGCTGGGCGCCAGCCCGACGTCGTGGTGACCGACGGGTTCACCGGCGACGTCGTGTTGGCGTGCCTACGGGCAGCCAGGGCGGCGACGCCGACCGCCCGGCCGCCGGTGCCGGCCGGGCTCGACCCGGCCTGGCACAGCCCCGCTGGCCCTGACCTGCAGGGAGGGACGATCGTGCTGGGAGTGGACGGCGTCGCGGTACGTGTGGGCGACCCCATAGGCGGTCCCGACGACCTGTCCACCGGCATCCCGGCGGCGCTGGCGACCGCGGCGACGGTGTGGCGCGGTGGACTGGTGGCCGAGATCCGCACCGAGCTGGCGCGGTTGATCGCCCGGCGTCGAGCGATCGCTGGACTGGCACGGTGAGCCGGACGCCCCGGACCGGCTCCCGGACCTCCCAGCAGACCTCCCGGATCGCCGGAGGCGATCCGGGAGGAACCCAGGGCTCCGCCGATCCGGCAGGAAACCCGGAGAACGGACGCGGAGGGAGTGCGGCGACGGAACGAACCCGAGGCGCTGTGAGCCGCGGCGCGGCGGTCCCGCGGCCTCGGGACGGGCTGCTCGCGGCCCTTGAGCTGAACATCGGCGCCGAGTTGCTCGACCGGGCACTCACCCATCGGTCATATGCGTACGAGAACGGCAACCTGCCGACCAACGAGCGGCTGGAGTTTCTCGGCGACGCGGTGCTCCAGCTGGTCATCACGAACGCGCTGTATCGACGTCATCCCGGCCTCGCCGAGGGCGCACTGGCCAAGCAGCGCGCCTCGGTCGTGAACATGCGTGCGCTCGCCGCCGTCGCCCGAGAGATCGGCCCGGTGGGGATCGGTCCGTACCTGCTGCTCGGCAAGGGCGAGGAGACGACCGGTGGCCGAGACAAGCCGAGCATCCTCGCTGACACCCTTGAGGCGCTCATCGGCGCGATCTACCTGGAGCTGGGGCTCGAGGTGGCATCGGACTTCGTGCATCGCTGCTTCGACCCGCTGCTCGACGAGGCGGCCGGTCGTGGTGCCGGCCTCGACTGGAAGACATCGCTACAGGAGCGCACCGCGGAGCTCGGCATGGGCCCGCCCGACTATGTGGTCACCGACTCCGGCCCGGATCACGCCAAGCGGTTCAGGGCGAGGGCCCGCATCTCCGACCAGATCTACGGTGAGGGCGAAGGCGGTAGCAAGAAGGAGGCCGAGCAGCGAGCGGCCGAGTACGCCTTCGTCGCCCTCCAAGGGCTCGCTCCGGCCGGTGCGACCTCGACGGGCACAGCACTGGACGGTGCGCCGGCGGGCTCCGTCGACGTCGTCGATGTGGTCGACGTGGTCGACGAGAACGGCCCGGTGAGTTCGTCCGCGCAGGTGGCCGGTACCAACGGCGGCGGCCTGGCCGGCGAAGCCGGCGCCCACGGCCTGGCGCCGGGTGTTGCCCCGCCCGAGGCGACACCGGCGGCGTCCGCCGGGGAGCTGGGCTGAGCCGTGCCGGAACTGCCCGAGGTCGAGGTGGTCCGGCTCGGCCTGGAACGCGGCGTGGTCGGTCGGACGATCGCGAAGGTCGGGGTCCTGCACCCGCGGGCCGTGCGCCGGCACGCGGCGGGCCCCACCGACTTCGAGGCGGCGCTGACCGGCCTGACGATCACGGCGGCCCGTCGCCGGGGCAAGTATCTGTGGCTGGCGCTCGCGGTTCCGGGCGACGGCGACCTCCCCGGCGGCGCCCGCGGCCTCCTCGACATGCCCGAGGCGCCGGCGCCTGCGCCGGACCAGGACGGCGACGCGCTCATCGGGCACCTCGGCATGAGCGGCCAGCTGCTGGTCGTGCCGCCGGCCGTGCCGGACCAGACCCATCTGCGGATCCGCTTCACCTTCACCGACGGCGGTCGCGAGCTCCGGTTCGTCGACCAGCGCACGTTCGGCGGGATGGCGGTTGCGGTGGGTGGAGCGTCCCTGCCCGCGCCGATCGCCCACATCGCTCGCGACCCGCTGGACCCGCTCTTCGACGATGAGGCGTTCGTGACCGGGCTCAAGGCCCGCCGCACCGGGCTGAAGCGGGCGCTGCTCGACCAGCGGCTGGTCAGCGGTATCGGCAACATCTATGCCGACGAGGCCCTGTGGGCGGCCCGGCTGCACTACGCGAGAGCGACCGAGACCCTGCACCGGCCCGACGCGCTGCGCCTGCTTGCCGAGGTGCGTGCCGTCCTGTCGGCCGCGCTCGCGGCCGGGGGTACCTCGTTCGACCGGCTCTACGTCTCCACGGAAGGCGTCAGCGGGCTGTTCGAGCGGGAGCTCGCGGCGTACGGCCGCGAGGGCCAGCCGTGCCGGCGGTGCGCGAGCCCGATCCGCCGGGACGCCTTCATGAACAGGTCCAGCTTCACCTGTGCTGTCTGCCAGCCGCGGCCACGAAACGGCCGCTGGTAGGTCGTCCGCGGATCCGGCGGCCGGGCGGCCCCGCCGCCGTGTGGGCCGTGCAGCCGTGAAGGCCGTGCAGCAGTGAAGCCGTGCAGCCGTGAAGGCCGTGACCGGGGCGCCACCCGTCCCGGACCAGCCGATGCCCGGCCGGCCGTGCCCTGCGGGCACGGTGTGTCGAAGCCGGCGCGGATGTCGATTCGGGGGGAGTATCCCCCAAGTCCGTAGGGCCGCGGCAGCGTACAGACTGGGCACCGGCGGGCGGCTCGTCCGCGGCGTGGTGGGATCGCGACCGTCTCCGTGGGATGACGCCCCCGCCATCGCCTGCGGGGACGAAGGAGACGATCCATGAACTCGGATGCGCTGCTCGGCCGGGTGCGCAAGCTACTCGCAATGGCCGAAGCCGACGGGTTGACCGACGCGGCCAGGGAGACCTACAACGCGAAGGCAGCCGAGCTGATCGCCCAGTACGGCATCGACCGAGCGCTGCTCGAGGAGGCGGGGCCGAGCAAGGTCGCGGCGGCCGACGTGGTGCTCGACATCCATCCGCCGTACGCGCGGGACAAGATCACCCTGTTGGCGAGCATCGTCGTGCCGCTGGGCTGCCGGCTGGTGCACCGCACCGAGCGGCAGCCTGGCGGCACCGGCCACACGGCACACCTGTTCGGCATGGAGGCCGACCTGACCAGGGCGCAGCTGCTGTTCACGTCGCTGCTGGTGCAGCAGGCGCATGGGATCGCGGTCACGGTGCCGCCGCCCTGGGAGGATCCGCGCGCGTTTCGGCGGTCCTGGATGGCAGGGTTCGCCGTGGCGGTGCAGCAGCGGCTGATCGCGGCCGAAGAGGCCGCGAAGGTGGCTGCGCAGCCGTCGGCGGCGCAGTCCGCTACCGGCGCGTCGGTCGCTCTCGTCCTCGCCGATCGCTCCACCCGGGTCGAGGAGCATCTGGCGAGCGTCTACCCGCGACTTCGCGCCGCCCGCGGCCGGCAGTTGTCCGGCTCCGGCGGCCGGGACGGCTACGCGGCAGGGCAGCGCGCCGACCTCGGTACGCGAAGCAGGGTTGACGCGGCTACCACCCGCCGTGCCCTCGGCTGAACGACGAGCGCGACGACGTGAGCGTTCCGGGCGGTCCGCGGACCGGCAGCCCGCGGACCTGGAGCCCGGGAACTTAGAGCCCCGGGAACTTAGAGCTTGCCGCCCGGAAGGTTCGGGGCGGCAGTCTGGGTCGGGCCGGCCGTGCGCGGGGGCGCGTAGCCGTCACTGGGCGCGGGTACGGCGTTCCCGTTGCCGAACGGGGTCGCGCTGGGCCCGTCCACGATCGTGGCGCGTGGCACCGGCACGGCGCCGCCGTCCTGGCTGAAGTTCTGGCCGCACCCGGCAAGCAGGAGCGCGCAGCTGACGGCTCCGATGGTGGCGGCCGCCGCGGCGGCACGCCGCCCAAGTCGGGCGGACCTGACGGCGCGCCGGACCAGGCTGCTGAGGAGGAAGGATGTCGTGTTCACGATGGCTCAGTACCCTACCGTGCCGATGAATGACCTTCCTCAGAAGTACCCGCCGCATCGCCCGAACGAGTCCGTCGACACATCGGCCGCCCCCGCGGCGGGGGCGGCCGACGGGGCTGGGCCACTGCGGCTGACGGCCACCGTGTTCGGTCTGGTCCAGGGTGTCGGCTTCCGGGACTATGTCCGTACGAAGGGCCGCCGCCTTGGTCTGGCGGGCTCCGCGACCAATCGGGCGGACGGCGGGGTCGACATCGTGGCCGAGGGGCCTGCGGACGCCTGCCACGCGTTGTTGGAACTCCTCGTAACCGGCCACACGCCGGGGCGGACCGATTGGGTCGAACATGCGATCGGCCCGGCGGCGGGCGGTCTGGTCGGATTCGTCCGTCGTTGAGTCCCGTCATCACGATTGACCTGCGCAGACAGGCCCGATGACCCGGCCTGGCCGAGTCTCAAGAGTCCCCTGTTCCAGGGACGGATGCCCTGCCAGGTGGCGTGCTCTTGACTTTCGGTGACGGGGTGTGGGAGCCTTAGGTCATTCTTTGGGGCGCACTCCGCCCACGTGCGTGACGCAGGTCGCGTGCATCGGCCGGAGCAGACCAGCGGTTGGAGTATCGCCGATGGTTGGATGGGACGGGTTCACTCGCTTCGTCCCGGGTTTTGTCGCGCCCAGTACCCTGTAAGGTCACTCATCGTGGAGGACCATCACCATGGCGAAGGCCCTTTTCGGCCACGTCGGTTCCGGCAACGACCTCCGGCTCTCGTACGAGGTACGACGGCTGCGCGCCCGCGTAGCCGAGCTCGAGGCTGAGCTCGCCCGGACGCGTGCCGTCAACGACGCGCTCGTAGGCGTCGATGTCCCGGAGGACGTTCGCGAGCTGGACGTCGAACCGGCGCTGACCTGAGCTGGGTGAACCCGCTCGGCCGGTCTCGGTGATCGTTGCCGTAGTCAGGTTCGCCATGCGCTCGGCAGGCCGTTCGCTTGGCCTGCGCGCAGGGCTCCGTTCGGTCTGGTGGCGGCAGGAACGCCCGGATCTTCGCGGATTCGCGCCCCTACTGGATGTGCTCCGGGCTGGCGCTGGCTTCCTGTACCTCGGTGATCCTCTCTGGCTGGCTCGCGGGCACCGCTCCTCGTCAGTCTCCAGTTCTGCCCGTCGCCGCTGGTTCGTGCGGTCTGCCGGCCGTTCCGACGGGCGGATCAGGGCTGTCCACCCGACTGCCTCTCGGTGTGGCCGAGAAGGTACCGTGGGACTCGGCGCCTCTAGCCTGCCCTGAATCCAGGCGACTGTGCAGTGGTCCTCTCGTGAGCCGGTGGCGTGACGGTGATCGGAAGTGGCTCGCCCACCTCCGTGCGCCGTGCCGCTAGGCTCCGTTGCCCATCAGGCTCCGTTGCCCATCAGCGCCGGGTGTACGCGCCATCGCGCCCCGCATCGCCGGTCGCGTCCGGTTGATGTGCGGGCGAGCGTCACGTGTCCACCATCAACGGATCTTGATGGTCTGGCGTGGGTGTAGTGGTCGACGGCACACTATCGCGTTCCGGCTACATGGTGTACGTAGTGGCGTGTCCTGTTCGTGACAGTGAGTTGGCGGATATCGTGGTCACCGACCTGGGGGTCTGGCGGCGTCGCCGGTAGACGATCCCAGGCCTGCGGCCGTGGGCGAAGCTCGTCTGGTCGGTTCCCGCGCACCGTGACGTCGCCCGGGACGCGGCCCGGAGGGTGACCTTCGGCCTCCGACCACGACGGCCCCATCGCTGCGGAGACCGGTGTATCTCAAGAGCCTGACCTTGCGGGGCTTCAAGTCCTTCGCGAGTTCGACCACGCTCCGCCTCGAGCCGGGGATCACGTGCGTCGTCGGGCCCAACGGCTCGGGCAAGAGCAACGTCGTCGACGCGATGGCCTGGGTGCTCGGCGAGCAGGGCGCGAAGGCGCTGCGCGGCGGCACGATGTCCGACGTCATCTTCGCCGGGACGCCATCACGGCCGGCGCTCGGCCGCGCCGAGGTCCTGCTGACGATCGACAACTCGGACGGTGCGCTGCCCATCGAGTACAGCGAGGTCACCGTCGGGCGGCTGATGTTCCGCAGCGGCCAGAGCGAATACACGATCAACGGGACCTCCTGCCGCCTGCTGGACATCCAGGAGCTCATGAGCGACTCCGGGATCGGCCGTGAGCTGCACGTGATCGTCGGGCAGGGTCAGCTGGATGCCGTCCTGCACGCGAGCCCCGAGGACCGGCGCGCCTTCATCGAAGAGGCCGCAGGCGTCCTCAAGCACCGCAAGCGCAAGGAGAAGGCGCTTCGCAAGCTCGAGGCCATGGCCGCCAACCTGACCCGGCTCACCGACCTGTCCGCTGAGCTGCGCCGCCAGCTCGGACCGCTCGGTCGGCAGGCCGAGATCGCCCGCAAGGCCGGCGTCATCCAGGCGACGTTGCGCGACGCCCGCCTGCGGCTGCTCGCGGACGACGTCGTCATCGCCCGCGCGCAGCTCGCCGCCGACATCGCGGACGAGGAGACCGTCCGGGCCAAGCTCGGCGAGACCGAGGCCGCGCACACCGCCGCCGCCGAGCGGGAAGCGGCGCTCGAGGCCGAGCTGGCCCGCGTCGTCCCTCGGGCCGCCGCGGCCCAGGAGACCTGGTATGCGCTGTCGTCGGTCCGCGAGCGGCTGCGCGGCACCGAGCAGCTGGCCACCGAGCGGGCCCGGCTGCTGCGGGCCGGCGCCCAGGCTCCCCGGGGCGGGCGCGACCCCGAGGAGCTGGAGCAGGAGGCCGCGGCCGTCCGCGAGCGCGAGGCGGCGCTGCAGGCCCGCCTGGAGCGTGACCGGGACACGTTGACCGAGGTGGTGAGCCGGCGGGCGGAACTCGAGGCGGCGCTCGCCGCCGAGGAGCAGGCCCTGCTCGCAGCGACCAGGGCCGCCGCTGCCCGGCGGGAGGGCATCGCCCGGCTTGCCGGCAAGGTCGAGGCGGCCCGGTCCCGGGCGGCGGCCGCCGAGGCCGACATCGTCCGGCTCAGCGAGGCCCTCGATGCAGCCCAGGCCCGCGACGCCGAGGCCAGCGGCTCGCGTGAGGCGCTGGACACCGAGCTCGCCAGGATCGAGGCGGAGCGCGAGGAGCTCGCCAGCCGGCACGAGTCGGCCGTCGCCCTGCACACCGCCGCGACCGAACGGCTGGAAGCACTGCGAGCGCAGGAACGCACCGCCGATCGCGACCGTGCTTCGGCCGCTGCCCGCCGGGACGCGCTGTCCCTGTCCCTGTCGCCGGCTGACGGGGCCGCCGCGCTTCTTGCCGTCACCGGTGAGGGCGCCGGCGAGCGCGCCGCCGCGGCGGCCGCGGACCCGGCCGGCAGGTCGGCGGGCGGCGGTGGATCGGGCGGGAAGAGTAAACAGGGCAAGCAGAGCCGGCAGGCCGAGCCCGCGCGTGTGTTCGAGCCGCCGCAGGCGCCGATCCAGGTCGTCGGCCGGCTGGCGAACATCCTCTCCGTCACCCCGGGAGCGGAAGTGGCGATCGCCGCCGCGCTGGGCCCGGCCGCCGACGCGCTCGCCGTAGGATCCGTCGACGACGTGATCAGTGCACTGGGCTGGCTGCGGACCTCCGAGGCTGGCCGCGCGGCGTTCGTGCCGGCATTCCCGGCGCCGCCGGCGGTGCCCGCCCTGGCCGGGCTGACCGACGGTCTTCCCGGCGGCGCCGTGCCCGCGCTCGAGCTCGTGCGGGTCGTCGACCAGCGGTTCGCGCCGGCAGTGGCCGCCATCCTGGGCGGCGTGGCGGTCGTCGGCGGCCTGGCCGGTGCCGCCAAGCTCGCCGCGGCCCGCCCGGGGCTGCGGCTGGTGACCCGGGACGGCGACACCCTCGGCCCCCCGGCCGCCGTCGGTGGCAGCGCCCACGCTCCTTCGCTGCTGGAGCTCGCCGCCGCGGCGGACGAGGCCGCGGCCGCGATGGCGGAGGCTGAGGGGCGGGCCGAGGCGTCTCGCACCGCGATGGAGCCCGCCCGCGACGAGGTCGCCAGGACCAGGGCGGCCATCGACGCGGCCAATGCCGACCGCTCGGCGGCGGGCGCCCGCCACCGAGCGCTCGCCGACCAGCTCGCCCAGCTCGATCGGGGCCGGGGCTCGGTCGCGGGGGAGATCAACCGGTTGGAGCGCGGCCGGCTCGCGGCCGAGGCGACCCGTGACCAGGCCTACGGCGCGCTCGCCGAGCTGGAGGCTGCGCTCGCGGCGAGCGACGAGGAGCCGGACGTCGACGAGCGGCCGATCGAGGAACGCGACCGGCTCGTCGCCGCGACCGCCGCCGTTCGCGGCGAGGAGGTCGAGGCCAGGCTCGCGGTGCGGACCAGCGAGGAGCGTGCCCGCGGTCTCGCCGGCCGGGCCGATGCCCTGCTGCGCCAGGCGACCGCGGAGCGAACAGCGCGGGCGGCGGCCGCACGCACCCGCGCGCTGCGCGAACGGCAGGCGAAGATCGCCTCCGCGGTCGCGGCCGGCGCCCAGGAGGCACTGGTCGCGTGCGAGTCCTCGCTGTCCGCCGCTGCCGCCGAGCGGGAGCAGGCCGAGACCGCCCGCCGCGCGACCGACACGGAGCTGGCCGGGGTGCGCGACCGGGTGCGCGCCTATGCCTCGGCGCTGGCCGCGCTGCGCGACGAGGCGCACCGCGACGAGCTGGCACGCGAGGCCAAGCGGCTGCGAGCGGAGGCGTTGGACGCCAAGGCGATGGAGGAGCACGGCATCGCCGCCGACGACCTCGTCGCCGAGTACGGGCCGACCAGGCCGGTGCCGCCGGACGAGGAGGGCGGCAAGGAACGGCCGTTCGACCGGGTCGAGCAGACGGCGCGGCTCGCCACCGCCGAGAAGCAGCTCACCCGGCTCGGGAAGATCAACCCGCTCGCCCTCGAGGAGTTCGAGGCGCTGCAGGAGCGGGCCGCCTTCCTGGCGACGCAGCTCGACGACATCAAGAACACCCGTCGCGACCTGCTGCTGGTCGTGGAGGAGGTCGACGCACGCGTCCGGGAGGTGTTCGCCGCCGCGTTTGGCGACACCGCCCGCGAGTTCGAGATCGTCTTCCAGACGCTTTTCCCCGGCGGCGAGGGGCGGCTCGTGCTCACCGATCCCGAGGACATGCTGGCCACCGGGATCGAGGTCGAGGCTCGCCCGCCGGGCAAGAAGGTCAAGCGGCTTTCGCTGCTGTCCGGCGGCGAGCGCTCGCTGACGGCGCTGGCACTGCTGTTGGCGATCTTCCGGGCGCGGCCGTCACCGTTCTACGTCCTCGACGAGGTCGAGGCCGCGCTGGACGACCGGAACCTCGGCCGGCTGCTGAACGCCGTCGAGGGACTCAGGCAGAAGTCGCAGCTGATCATCATCACCCATCAGAAGCGCACGATGGAGATCGCCGACGCGTTGTACGGAGTCTCGATGCGCGGCGACGGCGTGACCACGGTGATCAGCCAGCGGCTGCGGGAGCGCGCCTCCGCTTAGCGCTGCCCACGGGAACGGGCGCCCAGCTGGGCATGCCGACGAGCGCTGGAGCGCCACTACCGCGTCCGGCGAGGTGCGCCCGGGGCTACCTCCGCTCGGCGAGGCTGGAAGGATCGAGGCGTGGAGTACCTCTACATCATCGTCGTGATCGCCGTCGTGCTGGTGGTCGCGGCCGGCACTCTGGTCGGCACCGCCGTGCGCCGTCGGCCCCGGCTGCCACGGGCCCGCCCGGGCGCCGACACGCTGACCGGACCGGGACCGGCGGGTGGGGTTGGCACGCTGGAAGCGCCGCCATCCGGCGTGGCGGAGGCCGAGGCGGGAGCGCTGGCCGAGGCACCCGCGCCGGCGCCGGCACCGCCGGGCCTGGAGGCGCCGGCACCGCCGGGCCTGGAGGTGCCGGCGCCGGCGGTGGGTCGGCTCGTCCGGCTACGCGCTCGGCTGGCCCGGTCGCAGTCCTCGCTCGGCCGTGGCCTGCTGTCGCTGCTGTCCGGCGACGACCTGTCGGAGGACGACTGGGAGGACGTCGAGGCGACGTTGCTGCTCGCCGACGTCGGGGTCGCCGCGACCGGCGAGCTCGTCTCGGCGCTGCGTGAGCGCACGGCCGTCCTGGGCGCGCGCACCTACGGCGACGTGCGGGAGATGCTGCGCGACGAGCTGCTCGCTCAGGTGGGCACGGCCTTCGACCGGTCCCTGCGGACCTCGGCCGAGGATCGGCCCGCGGTCATGCTGGTCGTGGGCGTCAATGGCACCGGCAAGACGACGACCTGCGGCAAGATCGCCAGGTTGCTGGTGGCTGACGGCCGGTCGGTGGTGCTCGGCGCCGCCGACACCTTCCGCGCCGCCGCCGCCGATCAGTTGGAGACCTGGGGTGGGCGGGTCGGCGCGGTGACCGTGCGCGGACCGGAGGGGGCTGACCCGGCGTCGGTCGCGTTCGACGCAGTGAAGCGAGGCGTCGCCGCCGGTGCCGATATCGTCGTGATCGACACCGCTGGTCGCCTGCATACCAAGGTGGGCTTGATGGACGAACTTTCCAAGATTAAGCGGGTCGTTTCCAAGCAAGGTCCCGTCGACGAGGTGATCCTCGTGCTCGACGCGACAACAGGTCAGAACGCCCTCACCCAGGCGCGGGTGTTCGCCGAGGCCGTGGACATCACTGGTGTTGCCCTCACCAAGCTGGACGGCACGGCCAAGGGAGGCATCGTCATCGCCGTCCAACGTGAACTGGGCGTTCCCGTCAAGCTGGTCGGTCTGGGCGAGGGTCCGGACGACCTCGCGCCCTTCGAGCCGGAAGGCTTCGTCGAGGCCCTGCTTGGTGACGCCACGGGCTGACCCATCGCTGCCTGGTGGCTTCCGCGGGTGTTCGCGCAGGTGAAGGCCAGGCGGAGTCATCGCGGTCGCGTCGGCGGGTGTCATCGCTCGGCCTGCGGTCATCGGCGGTCATCTGCGGTCATCGGTGGGCCGTGAAGGCGGGGCGGATGCCGGATGTGGCCTGGGACACACCTAATTGCCCGCAGGTCTTTATTTCGAGGCACAACCCGCTCTAGGATCTTGCGGCGGTCGTCTTTGCCTCCTGGCCGCGCCCGCACTTCGCGAGGGTCCCCGCCGGCGATGTCTGGTTGGGGGAAACCAGCGTCCGGCGGGGTGTCCCGCCCTCCTCAACGGAGAGGGCGGACTCGGCAGGCGGACATCCCCTGCCGGAGTCCGTGCGGCATACCTCGCCGGACCGCCGGGATCTCGGCGACCGGCGGTGTTGCCGGATCGCGAAGACGGGCCGGTTTTGGGCTTGGCGGCGGGGCGGTGGCCGGTGCGGGTGCGTACCCTAGGACTGTCCGTTCCGACGCGGCCCCGGGGCTCCGATGTGGTCTTGGGGTTTCGATGCGGTCTTGGGGCTCCGATACGGTCCTGAGACTTCAACACGGTCTTGAGGCACAGCAGGCGACTGTTCTGACGGGTCGTGTTCGTCAGCCGTCGTGGCATTCGGCGGCCCGCCCGACGCGGTCGGGCCGTCCGGTGGTCACGCGGACGGGCCTCTCCCAGCACAGGTCAGCGATCCCGGAGTGTGCGCGTGTTCGACACCCTGTCCAGCCGGCTCGAAACGGTCTTCAAGTCGCTGCGCGGCAGGGGCCGGCTGTCCGAGGCCGATATCGACGCCACCGCGCGGGAGATCCGGGTGGCGCTGCTCGAGGCCGACGTCGCGCTGCCGGTCGTCCGCGCGTTCATCGCGGCGATCAAGGAGCGTGCCCGCGGCGTCGTCGTCAGCCAGGCGCTGAACCCGGCCCAGCAGGTCATCAAGATCGTCAATGAGGAGCTCATCGGCATCCTCGGTGGCGGCACCACGACGCTGCGGATGGCCAAGACTCCACCCACGGTCATCCTGCTCGCCGGCCTGCAGGGCACCGGTAAGACGACGCTGGCCGGCAAGCTCGGTATGTGGCTGAAGAAGCAGGGCCACACGCCGCTGCTGGTGGCCGCGGACCTGCAGCGCCCGAACGCGGTGAACCAGCTGCAGGTCGTCGGGTCGAGGGCCGGCGTCGAGGTGTTCGCCCCCGAGCCCGGTAACGGCATCGGTGATCCGGTCGCGGTCGCCCGCGACGCCATCGCCCACGCCCGCCGGCACGTCCACGACGTGGTCGTCGTCGACACCGCCGGTCGCCTCGGCATCGACGAAGAAATGATGCGGCAGGCGGCCGACATCCGCGACGCGGTCGACCCGGACGAGATCCTGTTCGTCGTCGACGCGATGGTCGGCCAGGACGCCGTCACGACGGCGCTGGCCTTCCTCGACGGTGTCGGCTTCAGCGGGGTGGTGCTCACCAAGCTCGACGGTGACGCCCGTGGCGGCGCCGCGCTGTCGGTGGCACACGTCACCGGCCGGCCGATCATGTTCGCCTCCACCGGCGAGGCCCTTCCCGACTTCGACGTCTTCCACCCAGAGCGGATGGCGTCGCGCATCCTGGGCATGGGTGACGTGCTCACCCTGATCGAGCAGGCCGAACAGGCCTTCGATCAGGATGAGGCCGAGGAAATGGCGCGGAAGATGGCCGCGTCGGAGTTCACCCTCGAGGACTTCCTCAACCAGATGCTGGCCGTCCGCCGGCTCGGCCCGATCGGCAACCTGCTCGGGATGCTGCCCGGCATGGGCCAGATGAAGGACCAGCTGGCCCAGGTCGACGACCGGGACGTCGACCGGGTGGTCGCGATCATCCGGTCGATGACGCCGGGTGAGCGACACGATCCGAACATCCTGCAGAAGAGCCGCAAGGAGCGGATAGCCAGGGGTTCCGGGGTCACCGTCACCGAGGTGAACCAGCTGCTGGACCGGTTCGCCGAGGCGCGCAAGATGATGCGCCAGCTCGCGAACGGCGCTGGCATCCCGGGGATGGGCCGGGGGAAGGCGGCGCAGGCCCGCAAGGCGCAGAAGAAGGGCAAGGGCGCGAGCAAGAAGGGCAACCCGGCGGCGCGCGCCGCGCAGGCGGCGCAGACCAAGGCCAAGCAGCCGGGCGGCGGTCGAGCCGGCACTGCCGGCCTTGACGGGCTGCCCGGTGGCATGCCAGCGGGCGGAATGGGCGACGTGGACCTGTCCGCACTGCTCAAGCCAGGAGCCTTCAACCAGCCCGGACGCCGCGGGCGTTAAGACCCGACGCGATCGCCGGCCTGCCGGCTTCCGCGGCAGGCGGGCGGCCAAGGGGGAGCCAGCGGCTCGTCCGGCCGACGATCTGGCAAACTGTTGAGGGCGAGTCACATGCCTATGGGTTTTGGGTCTGTGGGTCTGACTTGCCGCTGACTTCGGGTCAGCTCCCGGAGGTCGTCAGGTCGGCCCGGGGGACGACCCCCGGAACTGGTGCTGCGCGACGGCGCGTGGCCCTCAAGCAATGGAGCTTTTCAACAACCGTGGCAACCAAGATCAAGCTGCAGCGCACCGGCAAGATGCGTGAGCCGCACTACCGCATCGTCGTCGCCGACGCCCGTACCAAGCGGGACGGCCGGGTCATCGAGGCCATCGGCCAGTACCACCCGAAGGACGAGCCCAGCACCATCATCATCGATGGCGATCGGGCCGCCCACTGGCTGTCCGTCGGCGCCCAGCCGACCGACCCGGTGCTCGCCCTGCTCAAGGTCACCGGCGACTGGCAGAAGTTCAAGGGTCTGCCGGCGCCCGAGCCGATGAAGGTCGCGGCTCCCAAGGCCGACCGGCGCGAGGTCTTCCAGGCCGCGGCCCGCGAGGCCGCCGGTCTCACGGAGAAGCCGGCCACCACGCCGAAGAAGAAGAGCAAGCCCGCCGCCGAGGGCGACGAGACGCCGGCCACGGGGCAGTAGGTGCTGGAGGCGGCGCTCGAACACCTCGTTCGAGGGATCGTTGACCACCCGGAGGACGTCCGGGTGGACCTGCTGTCGAACCGGCGCGGTCGCACTCTCGAGGTCCGGGTGCATCCCGATGACCTGGGGAAGGTGATCGGCCGGCGTGGCCGCACCGCCAAGGCGCTGCGGACCGTCATGGCCGGCGTGGGTGGCCGCGGCCTGCGAGTCGACGTCGTCGACGTCGACCGGTGAGGCCAGCGGTGAGCCTCGCTCACCGCGGTGAGTCGGCTTACGTTCCTGTGAGATCAGCGACGGCGTTCCTGCGAGATTGCCGGCCTTCCGGTAGGTCTGCCTGGAGATCGGCGACCGGGCCGATTTCCGAGGAGGTCTCGGTACCCGCTGGCGGACTGCTTACGGCCGGGTTTCGGCTAGCGCGAGGCAGCGATGGGTGAGGCGATCGTCGTCGGGCGTATCGGCAAGGCGCACGGCGTTCGCGGTGACGTGACCGTCGACGTCCGCACCGATGTGCCCGAACGGCGCTTCACCCCGGGCGCTCGGCTCGACCGCTCCGGCGGTGGGCCCGACCTGGTGATCGCCGATGCGCGGTGGCACTCCGGGCGGCTGCTCGTCCGATTCGAGGGTGTGGCCGACCGGAACGCGGCTGAGACGCTGCGTGGGATCGTCCTGACGATCGACGCAGACCAGGCCGGCGACGCGGCGGATCCTGACGAACCGGACGACGATGGCGAGTTCTGGTGGGATCGCGATCTGGTCGGCCTGCGCGCCGTGACTCCAGACGGGAACCTGCTCGGCGAGGTCACCGACGTCGTGCATACGCCGGCCGGCGAGCTGCTCGTCATCGGCAAGCCGGACGGCGGCGAGCATCTTGTGCCGTTCGTCCATGACATCGTGCCCACCGTCGACCAGGCCGGCGGCCGACTGGTCGTGGACGCCCCGTCCGGGCTCCTGGATCTCGACTAGAAGCGCGAGCGGCGTGCGGTCTTTCTCGCATGCCCAGCCGTCCGTCGTTCTCATCCCGGATCACGACTGCGCGGGCGTCCCCGGAGGCCGGGGCCTCCGGGTCGGCGCGGCGGAGGAGCCGCGGCGCCTCCGGCCATCGGCGGGGAAGGAGAGGACACCCGGCATGCGGGTGGACGTCGTCACGATCTTCCCGGCTTACCTGGAGCCGGCGCGGCTCTCACTGCTCGGCAAGGCGCGTGACCGGGGCGTGGTGGAGATCCATTCCCACGATCTGCGGGACTGGACCACCGACCGGCACCGGACCGTCGACGACACGCCCTATGGCGGCGGGCCGGGCATGGTCATGCGTCCCGAACCATGGGATGCGGCACTGCGTGCGATTGCCGGCTCGAGCGGTCCGGCGCCGCGGCCGCGTGTGATCGTCCCTACGCCGGCCGGGCGTCCCTTCACGCAGGCGTATGCCGCCGAGCTCGCGGCCGAGCCCTGGCTGGCCTTCTGCTGCGGCCGATACGAGGGGATCGACGCCAGAGTCGTCGACGCGTGGGCCGATGACGAGGTTTCGATCGGCGACTATGTGCTCTCGGGCGGTGAGGTCGCCACCCTCGTCATGCTCGAGGCGATCACCCGGCTCCTGCCCGGCGCTGTCGGCAACGCCGAGTCGGTGACCGACGACTCGTTCGCGCATGGCCTGCTCGAGGGTCCCGTGTACACCCGTCCACCTGAGTGGGCCGGCCGCCGCGTTCCCGACGTGCTGCTCTCCGGTGACCATGGCGCCATCGCCCGATGGCGGCGCGAGCAGGCGCTGCGCCGGACCGCTCGGCGTCGTCCGGACCTGCTCGCGACGCTCGAGCTTCACGACCGCGACCGGGTGGTCGTCGCCCAGACACTGGCGGAGGAGCCGTGTCAGCCAGCGTCCGACGGCGCCGAGACCACCGCCCGGCCGGCCGGATCAGACGAGCCTGGCTAGAGGCGGCGGCTGCTGTCCCCGGGATCGCCGGAGGTTGCTTGATGCCGCCCGGTCCCGGCGGCTGCCGCGGTGCCGACCCGGCTGCCGCGGTGACTCGGCCGGCCCACCGCGATCGGACGGCCCACCGCGATCGGACGGCGCCGCCGTGTGGCACAGTAGGATGCAGTGTCCGCCGGTCCATGGCCGGCCAGACTGGTCTTCGGCGTCGACGTCCTGATGCGTGCACCAAACAGCGCGTCGGGTGTCGGCCCAGTCCGGTTCTCGGCCTCATGATCGTGACAAGTTCGCCGCCATCGGCGCGGCTTGCCGCGAGGACCCCGTCGATCAGTCTCTGGTCGGGCGTCGGGCCCGCCGGTCAGCACAGACCGGCGTCGCCACGGACCGAGCGGCGCCAAGGACCAAACTGCCACCCCTGAGGAAGCGACTGCCATGCAAACCCTGGACAGCCTCGACACCGAGTCGCTGCGGACCGACGTGCCTGAGTTCTGGCCGGGCGACACCCTCAAGGTCCACGTGCGCGTGGTCGAGGGAAACCGCCAGCGCATCCAGGTCTTCCAGGGTGTCGTGATTCGCCGGCAGGGCGACGGCCTGCGGGAGACGTTCACCGTCCGCAAGGTCAGCTTCGGTGTGGGCGTGGAACGCACTTTCCCGGTGCACAGCCCGATCGTCTCGAAGATCGAGGTCGTGACCCGCGGCGACGTCCGCCGTGCGAAGCTGTACTACCTGCGTGACCTGCGCGGCAAGGCCGCCAAGATCAAGGAAAAGCGGTAGGGCGGTCCCGCGGCCCGGGCGCGGAGCGCCCGGCCGCCGGGCGCCGCCCGGGGTCCCTGCCGGATTGGCGGAGCTTGCGGAGCCAATCTGGGAGGTCCGGGGCCCCTAGAGGGCCCCTCCCGGGGCTGGTTTCGGGGTTGGCGTGCTCGACCGGGGCTGGTCCTGTTCGGGGTGGTTGGGCCGGCGCCAGCGCTGATGCGCCGTCATCTACTGTGGCTGGGTTGCGATTCGTTCTCGCTATTGGAACGGTGCGCCCGGCGGGCAGCTTGACAACTGGGGCGCCTGGGAGGGCGTTCGGGACGCTGGGCCTCATTTTCCAGCGGATTGGTCAGCAGACCCGCTCGGCCGCTTACCCGCAGGGCGACTCCCTGGACCTCCCCAGATCGACTCCGCGGATCGGGCAGGGACCCTGCAATCGGCAGGAACCGCGAGCTCCCGGACCTCCCGGATCGCTTACCTCCCAGCAGACCTGCCGGATTGCATACCTCCTAGATCACGACCTCCCAGATCGGCTCCGCCGATCCGGCAGGGACCCCGTCCGCTGATCCGGCAGGGACCTTGTCGGTGATCCGACAGAGAACCCGGGGCTCCAGCGAGCCGGCAGCGATTCTGCTGCCGATCGAGTAGGGGCCCGGCTTCGTGATTCGGCAGGGATCATGGCTGGCGGCGCTTCAGGTTCGCCGTGATGACATGGCAGGGGTACGCGTAGTCACCCGTGGTCTTGATGTTTCGTTCGGTTCCGGTGGTCTGTCCTGTCACCGGGCCTTCGAGACAGCCTTGGATCGGGAATTGGCCGGCGCGGGGTCGGCCGGGTCCTCTTCGCCCGAGAGGCGGGGCGTTGCCGGACAACGGCCGCCCATGTTCGGCGTGGCGGGGACGGGTGTGTGCCGCGGGGCGTTGGGCGGATGGACGAAGATGGACGGGTCGCGGTCGAGCGCGGGCAGGGGACGAAGGTGGTCGCGCTCGGAAGCTCGAGGACCATGGCTCGTCGGCGTCCGGCGGGGCGTGGGCATGCCGGGCGCGGTGCTGGGATCTCGGCCCCGCCGAGGATCACAACGTGAGGTGGCGTAGTGAGCTCGTCCGAGCAGGGCACCGGAGATCCGGCGGACATCGATGACGTGTATCCGGCCGGGGCCGGCGCCGGTCTCGGCTCTGGGCGGTCTTCGGCGAACGGGCCACAGCCCGCCCGCGGACCCGCGCCGGCTTCTGACCGCGGCGCCCAGGGCGGCGGCCCCGGGACGACGGCGGATGGCGACTCCGTCGAGGCGGATGGCGGGGCGGACCAGCCTGGTGACGCGGTCGGGCCCGAGGACACCGGCGGCGGCCGACGGGCGCGCGCCGGGCGTGGCCGGGGCGGCCGCGAGGAGAAGCAAGGCTCGTTCCTGCGCGAGCTGCCCGTCCTCGTGCTGATCGCGTTCGTCCTCGCGCTGCTCATCAAGGCCCTGCTCGTGCAGGCCTTCTGGATCCCATCCGAGTCCATGGAACGAACGCTGCTCATCAACGACCGGGTCCTGGTGAACAAGGTCGTCTACCACTTCCGTGACGTCCACCGCGGCGACATCGTCGTGTTCAACGGGGACGGGACCGGCTTCCAGAGCCACGAATCGGTGATCGCGCCACCGACGAACGCGTTCAGCCGGTTCGTCCGCGGCACCCAGAACCTGCTCGGCCTCGGCGCGCCCAGCGACAAGGACTTCATCAAGCGGGTCATCGGTGTCGGCGGCGACACGGTGAGCTGCTGCGACAGCGAAGGCCGGGTGATGGTCAACGGCAAGGCGCTCGACGAGCCCTACGTGTTCGAGAACGACAACCAGCCCTTCGGCCCGGTGAAGGTGCCCGACGGGCAGCTGTGGGTGATGGGTGACCATCGCAGCGCGTCATCGGACTCGCGGGCGAACGGGACCATCCCGACCAGCGCCGTGGTCGGCCGGGCATTCGTACGGGTCTGGCCGCTCAGCCGGTTCGGTTTCCTCACCGCTCCTGGAACCTTCCACGGCATCCCCGCGGCGGCCCAGTCTCGTGCAGTGACCGGTGCCGCGGCCCCTGGCGGCCAGCGCGATGATCCGGCGCTGGCGAGCGGGACGCCCGCCGCCGTACCGTTCGTCGGCGTGCTTGCGCTGGCCGTCTATACCGGCGGGGGTCGGCGCGGTCTGCTGGACGGTCGCACGCGGGTACCAGGACGAGTATGGGATCGGGGAACGGGCCACTGGTCGCGGCGAGGGCGATTGCGGCGAGCACGGTGGCGTCGCGCCCGATGAAGCCCCCGGGCGTGGTGATCCGCCGCGACAGCGGCCTGTTCGGCTACGAACGAGCGCTTGCGCGCCGCGGTCTCGGCCCGGTGGCCGGCGTGGACGAGGCGGGCCGTGGTGCCTGCGCCGGCCCGTTGGTGGTCGCTGCCGCCATCCTCGACCCGCGCAAGCTCGGGCGCCTCGGCGCCCTGGCTGACTCCAAGCTGCTGACGGAACGGGTCAGGGAACGTGTCTACGACGATGTGGTGGCGGTTGCGGCGGCCTGGTCCGTGGTCGTCCTCTCGGCGGCTGACATCGACCGGTATGGACTGCACGTCATGAACATCGCCGGTATGCGCCGCGCGGTGGCGCGTCTGGCGACGCGTCCCGGATACGTGCTCGTCGACGGGTTCCCGGTACCTGGCATAGACGCGCCGTCGCTTGCTGTCCGCAAGGGAGACCAGGTCGCCGGCTGCGTCGCGGCTGCGTCCGTCATCGCCAAGGTCACCAGGGACCGGATCATGTGCCAGTTGGACGAGCGCTATGGCGAGTACGATTTCGCGCAGCACAAGGGATACGTCACCGCCGCGCACGCGGCGGCACTGGCGAGACACGGGCCGTGCGAGGAGCACCGCCTTTCATATGCCAACGTCCAGTCCCTGGTCGCGCAGGGTGGGGACTTTCGATCGGTGCGGCTGGAGGAGACTGTGGCAATGGCCGGCCGGCAGCGCACGGAGACCGCATGAGTGCCGAGGACCTCGAGAAGTACGAGACCGAGATGGAGCTGCAGCTCTATCGGGAGTACCGGGACGTGGTCGGGCTCTTCTCGTACGTCATCGAGACCGAACGTCGCTTCTACCTCGCCAACGAGTACAAGATCGATGTGCGGAACACGTCGGATGGCGAGGTTTTCTTCGAGCTGACGCTGCGGGACGCGTGGGTGTGGGACATGTTCCGTCCCGCGCGGTTCGTGAAGAACGTCAGAGTCGTCACGTTCAAGGACGTCAACGTCGAGGAGCTTACGAAGGCGGAGCTTTAGGGCTCGGAGCCGTACACGTCCAGGCCGCGCGGCCTGCGCCGTCGATCGGCGGCTCCCGCGGTGCGGTAGCTGCCACGCGGCTGTCGCCGATGGTCACTTCAGGTGAAACTGGCTTCGGTCCCTGGGGCCTGACTGAGGCGAACACCTGTTCTGAAAGATCGGCACCGCGTTTTGCCGCGCCTGGGCCCTCGACGTAGCTGGAGTCTCGAGGGACCCCCGTCCCCGCATACCGGCTGCCCCCGGCAAGGCGCCGGCCAGGTCTGTCTCACCGCCACCGCTGTGGACGGTGCGTGGCCGTCCACAGGAAAGCGCCCAGTCTCGACGCGGGGTTGGGCGACTCGCACGCTGCTCCCACCGGCGGCAAGAGCCCCGGTGGGCGGCCTCCAGCCCCGGCTGACGGCCAGGGACGAGCCGCTCGGACAAAGCCGGTCGCGAACGGCCGGCGGGCGGCGGGAGGTCCGGCCGTGAAATCCAGGCGGGGAGCCGGCAGCCGGGCCAAGGACGTGCTCGGGCGGTTCGGCGAGGAACTGGCAGCGCATCACCTCATCGCGGGTGGCGCCGAGATTCTCGACCGCAACTGGCGGTGCCGTGAGGGCGAGCTCGACATCGTCGCCCGCGAGGCGGGAACGCTGGTGTTCTGCGAGGTCAAGACCCGCACCGGGACGCGGTTCGGGACTCCGGCGCAGGCCGTGGTCGGGCGTAAGGCCGCTCGGGTGCGCCTGCTGGCCACGCGCTGGCTGGCCGAGCATCCGAGCATGCGCGGGCCCGTGCGTTTCGACCTGCTGGCGGTCAACCGGGAGGCGACACCGGGCCGGCCGGAGACCCTGCAGATCGACCACCGGCGCGGGGCGTTCTGATGTCCCTCGCCCGCACCCTCGCCGTCGCCGTCGTCGGCGTCGAGGGCCACCTGGTCGAGGTCGAGGCCCACCTGGCCGGGGGCCTGCCAGTCCTCACGCTGATCGGGCTGCCCGACGCGGCTCTGGCGGAGGCCCGCGACCGAATTCGCGCCGCGGTCCTCAACTCCGGGCAGAAGTGGCCCGACCAGCGGATCACCGTCGGATTGTTCCCGGCGACCCTGCCCAAGTCCGGCAGCGCCTTCGACCTGGCCATGGCGCTGGCGATCCTCGCGGCGGCGGGGGTGGTCCCGCAGCGGGCCGCCGGCCGACGGATGCTGCTCGGAGAGCTCGCGCTGGACGGGCGGGTTCGCCCGGTGCGCGGTGTGCTCCCGGCCGTGCTCGCCGCCGTGGACGCGGGCGTGCGCCGGGTGGTCGTACCGGCGCACAACGCCGCCGAGGCGGCGCTCGTGCCCGGGGCCGAGGTCGAGCCGGTCCCGGATCTTCGTAGCGCCATCGGGCTGCTGCGCGGCGAGTACGACCCGCAGCCGGTTCCCTTCGCGGCCACCGGACCCGCCGACCGCGGCGGCGCGTCACCGGACGGAGCGGATCTCGACCTCGCCGACGTCGCCGGGCAAAGCCGCGGGCGTCTTGCCGTCGAGGTCGCCGCCGCCGGCGGTCACCACCTGTACATGCAGGGCCCACCGGGCGGTGGCAAGACGATGCTCGCCGACCGGTTGCCTGGGCTCCTGCCCGATCTGGACCTCCCGGCCGCCATCGAGGTGACCGCCGTCCACTCGGTGGCCGGCGTGCTGCCGGCCGGCATCCCTCTGGTCACCCGGCCGCCATATCGCAGCCCGCACCACAGCGCGACGCCGGCCGCACTGATCGGCGCGGGCACGACCACGATCCGTCCTGGCCTCGCCTGTCAGGCTCACCGCGGAATCCTGTTCCTGGATGAGGCCGCCGAGTTCGCAAGGCCAGCGCTCGACGCCTTGCGGCAGCCGTTGGAGAGCGGCGTGATCGAGATCGCCAGGGCCCGGATCACCACCCGGTTCCCGGCTCGGTTCCTGTTGGTGCTGGCTGCCAACCCATGTCCGTGCGCCCGCGCTCGTACCAGCGGTGACAAGGCCTGCGAATGCCCGAGCACCGTGCGCCGCCGCTACCAGGCGCGGCTGTCGGGCCCACTGCTCGACCGGATCGACCTGCAGATCGAGCTCGGCATACCCAGCCGTGCCGAGTTGCGTGCGGACGCCGGCACCGCCGAGCCCAGCGCGGTCGTCGCCGGGCGGGTCGCCCAGGCGCGGGCGGCGATGGCCGCCCGGCTCCGGGACACTCCGTGGCGAACGAACGCCGAGGTGCCGGGCGCGACGTTGCGCCGAGTCTGGCCGTTGTCGCCCTCGGTCACCTTCGCCGTCGATCGGGCCTACGAGACCGGTTCGCTCACCGCCCGGGGTCTCGATCGGGTGCTGCGAGTGGCCTGGACGCTGGCGGATCTGCGCGGCCTGGAGCGGCCGGGCGGCACCGAGCTGGGTCTTGCGCTGAGCCTGCGTATCCCAGGACGGGAATGGTGAACCCGCCGGGTGCTCCGGCCGGGCCCGACGGGCTGGGCGGCACGGGCCCGCCCGGCACACCGGGCGATGACGAGTCACCGGATCGGCTGGCGCGGGCGGCGTTGTCACACCTGGTCGGTTACGGCAACGCGAAACTGGCGGACTTGCTGCGTGCGGAAGGCCCCAGCGCGGCGTGGTCACGAGTGCGTGCCAGACATCCGGACATCGAGCCCCGTCGGGACCTGGACCGGCTGCGCGAGCTCGGCGGATGGCTGCTCTGCCCGGGTGACCCGGGCTGGCCGACGGGCCTCGGCGGACTGGACCGTGCCCTCGATCGAGGCGAGCCCGAGTACGGCGCGCCGCTTGCGCTCTGGGTTCGTGGCAACGCGGACGGCGGGGCCAGTGGCCTCGCGGACAGCGACCGGCGCGGTGTCGCGGTGGTCGGCAGCCGGGCGGCGACAGCCTACGGGCAGCACGTGGCGAGCGAGCTGGCATGTGCCCTGGCCGAGCGGCGCTGGACGGTGGTCTCGGGCGCCGCGTTCGGGATCGATGCCGCGGCCCACCGCGGAGCCCTTGCCGGTGGTGGGCTGACGGTGGCCGTGCTCGCGTGCGGAGTGGACATCCCCTATCCGGCCGCGCACGCGACACTGTTCGAGGAGATTCGCGGCCAGGGTTTGCTGGTCAGCGAGGTGCCACCGGGCAGCCCACCGCTTCGCCGGCGTTTCCTCATCCGTAACCGGCTCATTGCCGCGCTCGCGCGAGGCACCGTGCTCGTCGAGGCGGGGCTGCGCAGCGGCGCCCTCAGCACCGCGCGGCACACCCGCCGGCTTGGCCGCGGCCTCATGGTCGTGCCCGGCCCGGTCACGAGCGCGATGTCGGCCGGCTGCCACCGACTGCTGCGCGACCACCGGGAGGACTGCGCGCTGGTCACGGACGCCCGCGACGTCGAGGAGGAGATCGGGCCGGTGGGCCTCGCCGGCCGCCACACCGCGGGCCCCGGCGGCCCGCGGGATGAGCTACCGGCTGTGGTGCGCGCTCTGCTGGAGGCGATGCCAGCGCGTGGCGCCGCCGGAATCGCGGTGCTGGCGCGCCGAATCGGTCAGGAGCCTAACGACGTGCTGGCCATGCTTGGGGTGCTCGAGTCGACTGGGCTCGTCGAGTCCAGGCCCGATGGCTACCGGCTGACGGCGCTCGGCCGCGGGCCGGCCCAGCGGCGGCCGCCCTGGCCGCGGGCTGATCGGATGCAGAACCAGCCGGCATCCACAGGCCCCACCGGCGCCCTTGCAGCGGGCGCGGCCTCCGCCGATGGAGGACGCGCCACGACGATCCCGGCAGGCACCCCCTGCGCCGGCGAGAACGAAGACACCCTGTTCCCAATCCGGGAGGTACGCCCGTGACCTCGAACAGCCAGCTTGCCGGACTGCGCGCGGCCCTACGGCTTGTCCAGCGGGACCTCGACAGCGGCCAGGGCACTGGCCCGGCCGATGTTCCCGGCGACCCCGGGACTCCGCCCCGACTCGGACTCACGCCCCGATCGGCCAGGTCGGCGGGCGGGCATGTCCGGGCGCCGATGTGGGAGATCAGCGACGCGAGGCGCTGGCAAGCCGAGGAATCGGCGGTCTGGGCCCTCCGCGGCGACGGCGACAGCGACAGCAGCGACGGGAGCGACCGGGACGGGGGCGATCGCGGCGTCGGAGAAAGCGGCGGCGACCGCGGTGTCGGAGACGCGGTCGGGGACGAGTACGGGGGCGGCTTCATCGACTCAGACGGTGAGGGCTCGGACGAGGCCGTCCGACTTGCCGCTTTTGGAAACGGTCGATGTCAACTGGTTGGCACCGAGGAGGGGTTCTTCGTGGCACTGCCGGACGGCCGGTTCTGGCCGGCGGGTGCCGGTCCGCTGCCACTCGGCGGGGAGGGCCCGGAAGCGGTCGTCGCCGTCGCCGTGGGTGTGCAGGAATCCTTCGCGGAGATTCTCTGGTTCACCTGGCCGCGCTGCCCCGAGCACGCGACGACGCTGCGCGCCGAGGCTTGCGACGGAACGGCGACGTGGCGTTGCGACACGGACGACGGCCACGACGTGGCCCCCATCGGTCGCCTGGCCCACGCGCATCGGCGCCCGTCGGCGCCACTCAGCGCGGACCTCGTGACAGCGCGTCCCGTCCTCCAGCCCGTCGCCGAGCTGGATGGCTGACCTGACCGCCGCGACCGCCGCGGCTTGCCCGGCTGCCGGCCAGCGCGCCGAACGCCCGGCGCGGCCGACACGATCAATCGGGCGTGACGGTCCGCTCGCAAGGTGATGAAGTGGCGGTATGGGACTCCCCGAGGCAGCGGGACCGGACCACGCCCAGGATCCTGCCTGGGACCGCGCCGTCGCGGCCTTCACTGACCATCTGGTCGCTGAGTTGAACCGGTCGCCGCGGACGGTGCGTGCCTACCAGGCAGACCTCGCGAGCCTGCGGGCGCAGGCGATCCGGACCGGGCGGCCGGAGCTTGCCGCACTCGACCTTTCCGTGCTGCGTGGCTGGCTCGCAGGCCAGCGAGCGGACGGCGCAGCCCCGGCCACCCTCGCCCGCAGGGCATCAGTCGCCCGGGCATTCTGCGCCTTCGCCGCCCGCCGCGGCCACCTGCCGCAGGACGTCGGTGCCCGACTGGCCGGCGTACGCGCCCCGCGGCGGATCCCACGGGTGCTCACAGCGGAGCAGGCGCGTGCCCTGCTCGCCGGCCCGCCGTCCGACGCCGGCCAGGTCGCGGACCCGGTCCGGCCAGGCGACCGCGCCGAACCTGGAGATGTGGCCCGACGCCGAGCAGGTGCGGCCCGGCTCCGCGACGACGCCGCGCTCGAGCTGCTCTACGCCACTGGGGTGCGCGTGTCCGAACTATGCGGGCTCGACCTCGACGATATCGATCATGAGCGGCGCCTGCTGCGGGTCACGGGCAAAGGTGACCGGCAGCGTGCGGTGCCCTACGGCCTGCCGGCAGCGCGCGCTCTCGCGGCCTGGCTCCGCTCCGGTCGGCCCGAACTGGCTACGGCCGCCTCCGCCCGCGCGCTGCTGCTCGGCGCCCGTGGCGGCCGGCTGGACCCTCGAACGGTGCGGCGGATCCTGACTGGGCGGCTCGCCGCGACGGGCGGCCCGGACGGCGTGAGCCCACATGGCCTTCGGCACTCGGCGGCCACCCATCTGCTTGACGGCGGCGCGGACCTGCGTTCGGTGCAGGAGCTGCTCGGCCATGCGAGTCTCGCGACCACGCAGATCTACACCCACGTGAGCCCCGAGAGGCTGCGGGCCGCCTTCCAACAAGCCCACCCGCGCGCCTGACCGGCCGGATCGAACGGCCGATGCCTTGGCGGCCGATCGCCTGAAGCCGACCTCTCACCCAGCGCCACGTTCACCCAGCGCCACGTCGACAGCCCTGGCGGCGCGGCAGCGCCGGGACTTGTCAGCCTGCTCCCGCCGTCGAGCCGGCCTTCTGTGGCAACAGCCCGGCCAGCGGGAGCAACCGAGGAGGGTCCAGGAGCAGCAAGGAAAGCGGGCTCACATAGGTGTCTGCGCGCCGCAGACCCCAATGCAGGCAGGCGTCCGGGAAGCAGCCTGCATGGCCTGCGGCCAGCCGGCCGATCGGCGTCCCGGCAGTCACCCGTCGCCCGACGCTGACAAGGACCACCGCCAGCGGCTCGTAGGTGGTGCGCATGGCGCCATGGGTGACCGCGACTACGCCCCGGCCGGCAAGCACCCCCGCGTAGCTGACGATGCCTTCACCCGCCGCCCGCACGGTCGCGCCGACCTGGGCGATCAGGTCGACGCCGCGGTGCCCGGCCGCGTACGGGTTGACCGGCAGCTGGAAAGGCCGGGCAATCCTCAGCGGTCCGTCCAGCGGCGCCCGCCAGCGCGCCGGGGCGCTCGCCACCGGCCGCCCCCGCGTGGCTGCGGCCGCACCGGCGCCGCGCCCCAGGGTGGAACTGTCGGTAGGCGCCGCGACCGACAGAGAGATCAACCCGGCACGCGGCGACTTCGGGCCGGGATCCTCATGCCCGTGGCCATTCGAGCGGCGCTCGGTGGTTCGTCCGGTGGTCGTCGCGGCGGCGACGGCCGCCGGCGTGGCGATCCAGTGGCGGGGGTGCGGGACGGTCGCCGTTCGCTGGCCCGCGGTCGCTTGGCCCGCGGTGACCGGATGGGTCCATTCGCCGAGGGCCAGGACGGCGGCCAGGAAAGCCGCGGCGACGAGCGGCGCGAGGCGCGGGTCGTGGCTCGGAGGGGTGGCCATGGGGACTCCAGCGGCTGGGCAGCAGGTACGGAGCGGCCGGGGGCGGGTGGCGCGGCGTGGAGGACCGGCCCGCCCCCGGCCACCGTGCGCCGGCCCGGGGGCGTTGTTGGCCGGCGCGGCAAACGATGGGGCATCGCGGCCGGCGGATCAGGACGAAGCCGGTCCCTGTGGACGGGCCGCGGCCTGTGGAAACCGCCGCGGATATGGCCCCCTGAACCCGGATCTGCGCGCTTTGGCGGCCCTGGCGGGGCTTATCGCGCCCTCCTGGACGCCCGGGACCGGCGGCCTGGGTAGCCCGCGGCGTGGCCGGGTATTATCAGCGATGGAACTCCGCAAGGAGTTCACTTCGCACGCCTGCTCCCAGTAGGCGCGGCAGGCCTCGGTCGTCCCGTCGACGTCGTATCTCGGCGTCGTTGTCGATCATCGATGGCCTGCGTGCGCCTCGTCGCCGCCCGGCCCTTGGCCGGCGTGGCCGGGAGGGCTCCCTCGGTCTGTCGCGTAGCGGCGGTAGGGGCCTTTCGGGCGTCAGGGGTCGCTGGCACCAGCCACGGCCGACAACCGAGGCGATCCGGCCATGCGCCGGACGGAAAGGAGCGGCGGTCATGGCCGTCGTCACGATGAAGCAGCTGCTCGAGAGCGGCGTGCATTTCGGGCACCAGACCAAGCGCTGGAACCCGAAGATGAAGCGCTACATCCTCACCGAGCGCAACGGCATCTACATCATCGACCTGCAGCAGACGTTGTCCTACATCGACCGCGCCTACGACTTCGTCAAGGAGACGGTGGCGCACGGTGGCACCGTGCTGTTCATCGGGACCAAGAAGCAGGCGCAGGAAGCGGTCGAGGAGCAGGCCCGTCGCGTGGGCATGCCCTACGTCAAGGAGCGTTGGCTCGGCGGCATGCTGACCAACTTCTCCACCGTCTACAAGCGCCTGCAGCGGCTCAAGGAGCTCGAGGAGATCGAACTGACGGGCGGCACCGAGGTGCGCACCAAGAAGGAGCAGCTCGTGCTCAGCCGGGAGAAGGCGAAGCTCGAGCGCACCCTCGGCGGCATTCGGGACATGTCCCGCGTGCCCAGCGCGGTCTGGGTCGTCGACACCAAGAAGGAGCACATCGCCGTCGGGGAGGCGCGCAAGCTCAGCATTCCGGTCGTCGCGATCCTCGACACCAACTGCGACCCGGACGAGGTCGACTACCCGATCCCGGGTAACGACGACGCGATTCGCAGTGCGGCGCTGCTCACCCGCGTGGTGGCGGACGCCGTCGGGGCCGGCCTGATGGCGCGGGCGGGCGCGAGCGCCAGCGACGCCAAGCCGGAGCAGATCGCCGCCGCCGAGCCGCTGGCCGAGTGGGAGCAGGAAGTCCTGCGCCGCGGCGCCGACGAGGCTCCCGCGACGGCTGAGGCTCCCGCGGCGGCTGAGGCTCCCGCGGCGGCTGAGGCCGCCCAGGACACCGTCGGCTCCGCCGTCTGACACCCGGCAGGCGGGCCGCTCGGCCCGCCTGCCGTCCGGCCGCTGCCTGGTCGCAAGCCCGACCAGGCAGCGGCCGGGGGGTGCCGCCGATGGATCGGCGCGACGGGCATTCGCGTGCCGCCCGAGCGGCGGCTGCCGGCCAGCCTTCCGTTCAGCCATGATGCAGACGCGGTACACCTCTGACCGGTAGATCTTCAAGCGGCTCCTCGTGAGCTGCCGCAAGCATGCACAGCGCTTGACGACAGACGCTCCAGCCCGTCCAACGTGGGCGGACGCGGCGCCTCATGCCGGCTCGGCGGCTGGTTTCGGCCAGCTTGACCGAGGCGCCGGCCGCGGGCGTCGTCCCCGCCGGCGGACATCTACTTGAACTGCATAGGCGCAGGAGGGCGCGAGGCGCCCGGAGCCTCTCGAATCGGTGAACCCGAGCCGACGGGAGACCCCGGCCGACATAAGCGCCCGTCACACGCAGAACGGGACGACGAAGACGATGGCACAGATCACTGCCGCGGAGATCCGCAAGCTCCGTGAGGTAACCGGCGCCGGGATGAGCGACGTCAAGAAGGCGCTGGTCGACAACGACGGCGACTTCGAGAAGGCGAAGGCCTGGCTGCGCGAGAAGGGCCTCGCCGGCGTCGCCAAGCGGTCCGGCCGGTCCACCGCGAACGGCCTGGTCGACTCCTACCTGCACCGCACCGACCCGCAGCTCCCGCCGACGATCGGCGTGCTCGTCGAACTGCGTTGCGAGACGGACTTCGTGGCCAAGACCGACCAGCTCCAGCAGCTGGCCCGCGACATCGCGCAGCACATCGCGGCCGCCGACCCGCTGTACGTGACCGCGGACGCGATCCCGAACGAGGTCCTCGAGCAGGAGCGGCGGATCTACGAAGCCGCGGCCCGCGAGGAGGGCAAGCCGGAGCCGGCGATCGCCAAGATCGTCGAAGGTAAGCTGAACGGCTACAAGAAGAGCGTGGCGCTCCTCGACCAGCCATGGGTCAAGGACGGCAAGGTCACCATCGGCGCGCTCGTCGAGGAGGCTGGCGCGTCGCTCGGTGAGAAGATCGAGGTCGGCCGCTTCTCCCGCTTCAACGTCCGCCAGGCCTAGAGCCAGAGCCAGAATCTGGGCGCCCGTCGACAGCTGGGTGCCGGTTGTTTCTCTGTTCCGGTGGGTCGCCGGCCTGGCGGCCCACCGGAGGCCCGGCCGGTGTCATCCGTCGTCCTCGATCGCGGGTCGGCTGCCCCCGAAGTGGTCGGCGACCGGCCGGGAGTGGGCCAGGCGCTCGTGGTTCGCGGCGGATACGGCAGACTGGCAGTGAACGAAGACCTCCGGCCGAAATCACGGCCGCTGGCGCGGCCAAAGGAGGTGCGATGTTCCAGCTGCGCACCTCTGGCGGCCCCTGTGGGGGAGAGGGCCACCAGTGATCGATCAAGCCGAGGTGGCCACCGGGCCTGAGAGCACCGAGCCCAGGTGGCCGCGTGTCCTGCTCAAACTGTCCGGCGAGGCATTCGCCGGGGGAGACGCTCTGGGCATCGACCCCGTGACCGTCTCGACGATCGCGCGCCAGGTCGCGCAGGTCGCCCGCTCGGGCATCGAGGTCGCGATCGTCGTCGGCGGGGGCAATATGTTCCGTGGCCAGGCGCTCGCCGACCGCGGCATGGACCGGGCCAGGGCCGACTACATGGGCATGCTCGGCACGGTCATCAACTGCCTCGCACTGGCCGACTTCCTCGAGCGCGAAGGCGCGGTCACCCGGGTTCAGACGGCGATTGCCATGGGCCAGGTCGCCGAGCCCTACCTGCCGTTGCGCGCCATCCGGCACCTGGAGAAGGGTCGAGTCGTCATCTTCGGCGCCGGACTGGGCGCGCCGTTCTTCTCGACCGACACCACCGCCGCCCAGCGCGCCCTGGAGGTCAAGGCCCAGGCTGTGCTCAAGGCGACGAAGGTGGACGGCGTCTACGATGCCGACCCGCGGACCAACCCGGGAGCGGTGCGCTTCGACACCCTCACCTACGGGGAGGTTCTCACCCGTGGCTTGAAGGTCATGGACGCCACCGCGATCAGCCTCTGCATGGACAATGCGATGCCGATCGTCGTCTTCGACCTGCTGACCGAGGGGAACATCTCGCGAGCCGTGCGAGGTGAGAAGATCGGAACCCTGGTCAGTGTCGACGACTACGGAACGGAAGGACAGCGGTGATCGACGACACACTCCTCGAGGCCGAGGAGAAAATGGACAAGGCCGTCTCGGTCGCCAAAGAGGACTTCGCCAACATCCGGACGGGCCGGATCACGCCCGCCGTGTTCTCGAAGATCCACGTCGACTACTACGGCGCGCCCACCCCCGTGCAGCAGCTGGCATCGTTTCACATCCCCGAGCCTCGCATGGTCATCATCACGCCTTATGACAAGTCGTCGCTGGCCGCCGTCGAGAAGGCGATCCGTGACTCCGACCTGGGCGTGAACCCCGGCAACGACGGCTCGATCATCCGGGTGCTCTTTCCCGAGCTCTCCGAGCAGCGTCGGCGTGACCTGGTCAAGGTGGCCCGCGGCAAGGCGGAGGACGCCAAGATCAGCATCCGCAACGTGCGCCGCCATGCCAAGGAGGCGCTGGACCGGATCGTCCGGGACGGCGAGGCCGGCGAGGACGACGGCCGTCGCGCGGAGAAGGACCTCGACGAGGCAACGCACCGCTACGTAGCCCAGGTCGACGAGCTGCTCAAGGCCAAGGAGGCAGATCTCCTGGCGGTCTGATCTCCTGGCCGGTCGAGCTCTCCTGCCTGGCTTCGTCGCCGCGTAGCGGTGTTGCTCACGTTGCCCGCGGCCAGCTGGTCCGCGGGCGGCTTCTCCTGGATGGTGGTCCGGCCAGGAAGTCGGCGGCGAAGGGGGACTTTCGCCGCGGACGCGGAGCTTCGCTGGCGGGCGTGAAGGGTTCCCGCTTTCCGCGCCAGCGGATTGGCGGGGATGACCCGGATCGGGCTCTCCGGTGGCTCATGATGCGTGGCTGGGGGAGGATCCCCAGGACCACGGATGCGACGTCAGCGAAGGGACGAGGTGAGCGAAGGTCCGCGCGCCGCGGCGCCGCTCGACGGGCTGGGCCGGGAGATCCGGGTCGCCACGCCGAATGGCGCGGTCGTGAGTCCGTTCGCGCAGGATGGTCCTTCCCCGGTGAGCCACCCGGGACAGACCGGCGAGCCCGACCCAGCGGGCGAGCGGGCACGGCCAGCCCGGCGGCGGATCAGGGCCGGCCGAAACCTGCCGGCGGCCATCGCCGTCGGCGTGCTCCTCGGTGCGCTGATCCTGGTGCCGCTGTTCACCGTCAAGGCGGGGTTCGTCGGCGTGGTCAGCGCCGCCGTCGCGATGGGCACCTTCGAGGTGGTGCGCGCGCTGCGGCTCGCGGGGCTGCGGCCGCCGCTGGTCCCGCTGGTCGCCGGCGCCATCGCGATGCCGATCGCCGCGTACGTCGCCGGACCGGGCGCGTTGGTCGGCGCGCTTGCGCTCACCGTGTTGCTCGCCCTGGCGATCCGCGCTGTCGGCGAGCCGGCCGGGCTGCTGGCTGACCTGGCTGCCACGATCTTCGCCGCGGTCTACGTGGGGTTCGCCGCGGGCTTCGCGGCGTTGCTCACCGCGCCCCATGACGGCAGCTGGCGGGTGGTGGCGTTCCTCGGCACGGTCGTCGCCAGTGACATCGGCGGCTACACCGCCGGAGTGCTCTCCGGTGGGCGGCACAAGCTGGCGCCGACCGTCTCACCCGGCAAGTCGTGGGAGGGCTTCGCCGGCTCCGCCATCGCCTGCGTCGTGGTCGCGAGCGTCGTCGTGAGCTGGCCGCTCGACGGCCAGATCTGGCAGGGGGTCTTGCTCGGGCTTGCCGCCGTGTGCACCGCGACGATCGGCGATCTTGGCGAGTCGTTGCTCAAGCGCGACATCGGCATCAAGGACATGGGCCATCTGCTGCCCGGCCACGGCGGAATCATGGACCGGCTCGACTCCCTGCTGTGCACCGCCCCGGTCGCCTGGCTGCTCATCACCGCCTTCCTGCCGCCGAGCTGACCTGCGACGGGCCGCCACAGGCCGCGCCGAGGATCGCCGGGAGTGCCGTCCCCGTCCGTTTGGCACACTGGAGGGGTCATGACAGTCATCGGCGCCGGAACCGGCCATCCAGCCAGGACCGACGGTCCGGCCGGGCGTGATGCGGGCCTCGCTCTCACGCCCCGCCGGGTGAAGCCGCCGCGGCACCTGGCTGACCTGTCGCGCGCCGAGCGGCGGGCCGTGGCCGTCGAGCTGGGCCAGCCGGCCTTCCGGGCCGACCAGCTCGCCCGGCACTACTTCGCCCGGCTCGCCGGGCCCGGCGACGTCGACGGCATGACCGACCTGCCGGCGGCCGCCCGCGGCGTGCTGACCGACGCGCTGCTGCCGCGCCTGCTGACCGCACGTAACACCCTGACCTGCGACGCCGGCGCGACCCGCAAGACCGCCTGGCGCACCGTCGACGGCGCGGTGATCGAGTCGGTGCTGATGCGCTACCCCGACCGGGCGACCGTGTGCGTCTCCAGCCAGGCCGGCTGCGGTATGGGCTGCCCGTTCTGCGCGACGGGCCAGGGTGGGCTGACCCGCAACCTGACGGTGGCCGAGATCGTCGAACAGGTCATGGACGCCGCCCGGGTGCTGCGCCGTGGCGACCTGCCGGGCGGGGAGGCGCTGCTGGGCGAGGAGACCCCGCCGGGTGGCGAGACCCCGCCGGGTGGGGAGACGCAGTCGTCCCGCAGGCCGTCGGACCGGCTGTCCAACGTCGTGTTCATGGGCATGGGGGAGCCGCTCGCCAACTACCAGGCGCTGGTCACCGCGCTGCGCCGGATCAGCGACCCCGCCCCCGATGGCCTCGGAATCTCCGCCCGGGCGCTCACCGTGTCGACGGTCGGTCTCGTCCCGGCGATCGGCCGGCTCGCGCGGGAGGGGCTACCGGTGCGCCTCGCGGTCTCGCTGCACGCACCCGACGACGAGCTGCGCGACACTCTCGTCCCGATCAACTCCCGCTGGAAGGTCGCCGAAGTCCTCGAGGCAGCCTGGGAGTACGCGACGCTGACGGGGCGACGAGTGAGCATCGAGTACGCGCTCATCGCCGGCGTCAACGACCAGCCGGCCCGGGCCGAGCAGCTTGCTCGGCTGCTTTCCCGTCGGCCCGCGCACGTCAACCTGATCCCGCTCAACCCGACCCGTGGATCCAGCTGGCATGCCAGCGCCGCGACGGCCGAGCAGGAGTTCGCCGGCCGGCTGCGTGCCCGCGGGATCACGACGACCATCCGCGACACCCGTGGCCGTGAGATCGCCGCCGCCTGCGGCCAGCTCGCCGCCGACGACACCGGCGACGTGGGCCGTGGCCGTCGATAACCCGTCGTCCCGGGGCGGCGCGGGCAGTCGCGGCGGGCCGGGCGGGGGCGGCGCGGTCGGCCGCGGCGGCGCGGCGGGCCAGACCAGCGGCGGCAACCGCGGCGGCGACCTCTCGGCCCGCCGGGTCTCGGCACCCGCCACCGGCGGGCGCGGCCTGGGTGCCAGCCGGCCGGTGGCCGGCGGGCGTGGCCTCGCCGGCGGCCGGGGGCACCGGGCGTCCGGGGCTCGCCGCGGGCTGGCGGCCGGCCGCCGCGCCATGGCGGGGGGCGCCACGAGAAACACCACCCTCGTGCCGGTTGCGGCTGCCGGGGTCGTGCTCCTGCTGCTCCTCTGGTACGCGCTCGCGCACTCCCCCTCGCGCTCCTCCGACGCGGCGGGCGAGAACCTGGCCGCCGCCGCCCGGGATGCCGTCTCCGGCGGCGCGGCGACCGGCACGGGCGCGGCCGACTCCACCGGCGGGAGCAGCGGCGCCGTCGCCGCGGCGCCCACGGGGCCGAGCGGCTGCGCGACCGGCAAGGCCTTCCAGGCGGGCGTGAGCACCGAGACGGTCACCGTCGGCACGACGAAACGGACCTACCTGCTGGCCGTCCAGCCCGCGTCGGCCGGGACGGCCGGCGCCCAGCCGCGGCCGCTCATCCTCAACTTCCATGCCGACGGGCAGTCGCCGACCGACCTGGAGGCCTATACCGGCCTCGCTGGCGAGGCCACCAGGCGCGGCTACGTCGTCGTCGACCCGGCCGGGGTCGACAACCGGTGGAACTTCATCCGGTCCAGCAAGGTGGGGCCGGATGACGTCGCGTTCGTGGCCGCCCTGCTGAACGACCTGCGCACCCGTGGCTGCCTGGCCGAGGACAAGGTCTTCGCGACCGGGCTTGGGGACGGGGCCGACATGGCGGTGGCGGCGAGCTGCGCGCTGCCCGGGCGGATCGGCGCGATCGTCTCCGTAGCGGGTGCCACGGTCCCGGCCAACTGCGCGAAGACGGTCACGAACCTGTTCGAGATTCACGGCACGGCCGACCCGGTCGCGCCCTGGGACGGCGGCGGCCCGGCGCGGGCCGCCCCGTTCACCGGTCTCGTCGCCCAGCCGGTGCCCGAACGTCTCGGCCGCTATGCCCAGGCCGCCGGCTGTGCCGCCCAGCCGAGGACCCAGAAGCTGCCAGGGCTCGGTGAGCTGACCGCCTGGACCTGTGACAGCAAGCCCGACGTCGGCGCTCTGGCGGTCACCGGCGGCGGGCACACCTGGCCGCAGGGCACCCAGGCGCATCCCGAGCTCGGCGCGACCGCGACGTCGTTCAGCGCCACCGTGGTTGGCCTTCTCTACTTCCAGGCCCACCCGGTGGTCGGATCCGTCGTCTCGGCCGACTCCCCAAGCATCGCCGACTCCCTGGGCGAGGCCCTCGGCGGCCACTAGCCGCCGCCCGGGGGCGAGCGCGTCCAGCGCCTCGCCCCCGGGATGAACGGGGAGGCGGTGTCAGGAAACGAACAGGGGTGAACCGAACAGGCCTTCGTCGGGCCGGGGATGGGCCTGCGACAATGAGATGGTGTCGCAGCCGCGGGTCGTTCGTGAGGTTGTCCTCCTCGGGTCGACGGGGTCGATCGGAACTCAGGCCATCGACGTAGTCCAGCGCAACCCGGACAAGTTCCGGGTCGTCGGGCTGCTGGGCGGCGGTGGGCGGGTGGATCTGCTCGCGCAGCAGGCCCTCGACCTGGGCGTCGAGGTGGTCGGTGTCGCCGCCGCGTCCGCCGCGCAGGACCTTCAGCTGGCCTTCTACGCCGAGGCCGACAAGCGTGGTTATCGCCGCGGCGAGTTCGCCGTGCCGAAGATCCTCGCGGGTCCGGAGGCCGCTGTCGAGATCGCCGCCCTGCCGTCCGACGTAGTCCTCAACGGCATCACCGGCTCGGTCGGCCTCGCGCCGACGCTGTCGGCGCTCGCCGCGGGGCGGACGGTCGCGCTCGCGAACAAGGAGTCCCTGGTGGCGGGCGGGCCCCTGGTCCTCGATGCGCTCGGGGGCAACCCGGACCGGCTGATCCCGGTGGACTCCGAGCACTCGGCGCTCGCGCAGTGCCTGCGCGGCGGGCGGCGTGACGAGGTGCGCAAGCTGGTGCTGACCGCCAGCGGCGGCCCGTTCCGTGGCAAGCGCCGTGAGGAGCTCGCCGCGGTCACCAGGGAGCAGGCGCTGGCCCACCCGACCTGGGACATGGGGCCGTTCGTCACGATCAACTCGGCCACCCTGATGAACAAGGGGCTAGAGCTGATCGAGGCACACCTGTTCTTCGGCGTGCCCTATGACGACATCGCCGTGGTCGTGCACCCGCAGTCGCTGGTGCACTCGATGGTTGAGTTCTACGACGGTTCGACGATCGCCCAGGTGTCGCCGCCGGACATGCGGCTGCCGATCGCGCTCGCGCTCGGCTGGCCCGACCGGGTGCCCGAGGCGCAGCGTCCGATGGACTGGGCCACCGCCCAGACCCTGACGTTCTTCCCGCTGGACGACGAGGCGTTCCCCGCGGTCGGGCTCGCCCGCGAGTCGGGCAAGCGGGGCGGGACAGCGCCGGCGGTGTTCAACGCGGCGAACGAGGAGGCGGTTGGTGCCTTCCTCGCCGGGAAGTTCCCGTTCGTGCGGATCGTCGACATCGTCGCCGAGGTTCTCGCGGCGCACGAGGTCATCGCGAAGCCGTCCCTCGAGGAGGTGTTCGCCACCGAGCGGGAGGCGCGCGCCGCCGCCGGCCGTCTCATCGAACGTGTGGTGGCCGGCGAGGGCTCGGTGGTGTCACGGTGAATGTCCTGGGCATCGTCGCCTTCGCGGTGGCGTTGCTGGTATCGGTGTGCCTGCACGAGGCGGGGCACTTCTTCACCGCTCGGCACTACGGGATGAAGGCGTCCCGGTTCTTCGTCGGGTTCGGGCCGACCGTGTGGTCGCGCAAGCGCGGCGAGACGGAGTACGGCCTGAAGGCGATCCCTGCCGGCGGGTTCGTCAAGATCGAGGGAATGACCCCGCTCGAGGAGATCGACCCGGCCGACGAACCGCGCGCGTTCTACAACAAGTCTGCGCGGGCCCGGCTGGTGGTGATGTCGGCCGGCTCGATGGTGCACTTCATCGTCGCCATCCTGCTGATCTACGCCGTCCTGGTGGCCCTGGGTACGACGAAGATCAGTGAGAACAAGATCGGCGCGACCAGCTGCGTGACGAACGCCGCCTCCTGCGAGGGTGCCGGCCCCGCGGCCGCCGCTGGCATGCAGGTCGGCGACCGGGTGCTGTCCTTCGACGGCAAACGGGTCACGAGCTGGCAGCAGTTCACCCAGCTCGTGCGCGACCACGGCGCGGGCACCGCGACCGTCGTCGTCGATCGCGGCGGTGAGCCAGTCACGTTGCATCCGAAGCTCGTGCAGGTGCTGCGTGACCGGGGCACCGGCGGGCCGGGGAAGGACCCAGTCGGGGCCATCGGGGTCAAGCCTGGGCTCGACACCGAGCACTACAACCCGCTCGAGGCGGTCCCGCAGACCGGCAAGGTCATCTGGTCGGGTTTCACCGGGACGTTCGACACGCTGACCCACCGGCTCGACGAGTTGGGCAACCTGTTCAGTGAAGACCGGGACCCGAACGGGTTCGTCAGCGTCGTCGGCGCCGCCCGGGTCGGCGGCGACGTGGTCGCCGAAGCGGACAGCTCCTGGTCCGACCGGATCGGCGGGTTCCTGGTCCTGGTGGCGGCGATCAACCTGGCGGTCGGGATCTTCAACCTGCTGCCGCTGATGCCGCTCGACGGCGGGCACATCGCGGTCTTGGGCTTCGAGCAGGCGCGGCACGGAATGCGGCGCCTGCGTGGCTATCGTGGCCCTGTGCAGCGGGTGGACTTCGCCAAGCTGTTACCAGCCACGTACGCGACCATGATTATTCTGGTCGGCTTCGGCCTGCTCGTCCTGTCCGCCGACATCGTCAACCCGATCCGTCCGCAGTGACCCGCGAGGCGCGCCGCTCCGGGCATCGGAATGCCGTGCGCCCAACCGCATCCATATCCCAGTGAGGACAAAGTGACCGTTACTCTGGGCATGCCACAGGCTCCGGCCCGTCCGCTCGGCGCACGCCGGGTGAGCCGGCAGATCAAGGTGGGCAGCGTCCTGGTCGGCGGCGACGCGCCGGTTTCCGTCCAGTCGATGTGTACCACTCTGACGGCCGACGTGAACGCGACGCTGCAGCAGATCGCGCAGCTCACCGCGTCCGGCTGCCAGATCGTCCGCGTCGCCGTGCCGAGCCAGGACGACGCCGACGCGCTCGCCGCGATCGCCCGAAAGTCACCGATCCCGGTCATCGCCGACATCCACTTCCAGCCGAAGTACGTCTTCGCCGCGATCGACGCCGGCTGCGCCGCCGTCCGGGTGAACCCGGGCAACATCAAGACGTTCGACGACAAGGTCGGCGAGATCGCCAAGCGGGCGAAGGCGGCCGGAATCCCGATCCGTATCGGCGTCAACGCCGGGTCGCTCGACAAGCGCCTGCTCGCCAAGTACGGCAAGGCGACGCCGGAGGCGCTGGCCGAGTCGGCGCTGTGGGAGTGCTCGCTGTTCGAGGAGCACGACTTCCGCGACATCAAGATCTCGGTGAAGCACCACGACCCGGTCGTTATGATCCAGGCGTACCGGCTGATCGCGCAGCAGTGCGACTACCCACTGCACCTCGGCGTCACCGAGGCCGGCCCGCAGTTCCAGGGCACGGTCAAGTCGGCCGTCGCGTTCGGCGCGCTGCTCGCCGAGGGCATCGGCGACACCCTGCGGGTGTCGCTGTCCGCGCCGCCGGTCGAGGAGGTCAAGGTCGGCGTCGCGATCCTGGAGTCGCTCGGCCTGCGCGAGCGCCGCCTCGAGATCGTTTCCTGCCCGTCCTGCGGCCGCGCCCAGGTCGATGTGTACACGCTGGCCAACCAGGTGGCCGCCGGGCTCGAGGGCATGGAGGTGCCGTTGCGCGTCGCCGTCATGGGCTGCGTCGTCAACGGCCCCGGCGAGGCCCGCGAGGCCGACCTGGGCGTCGCCTCTGGCAACGGCAAGGGCCAGATCTTCGTCAAGGGTGAGGTCGTCAAGACGGTGCCCGAGGCACAGATCGTCGAGACCCTGATCGAGGAGGCCCTGCGCCTCGCCGAGGAGATGGAGGCCGAGGGCGTCGCCTCCGGCGAACCCTCCGTCTCCGTCAGCTAGCTGGGGGACGGACGACGCCGGATGGGTCTGCCGCTACGGTCTAGCCCGGTCCGGCTGCTCGACGACCGCGACCTGCCCGCGGTCCGCCAGCTGCTGGCCCGCGACCCGGTGACCGACGTGTTCGTCGCGTCCCGGGTGGAGGCCTGCGGCCTCGATCCGTGGCGGCTGGGCGCGGAGGTCTGGGGGCACGTCGTCGACGGCAGGATCGCGGCGCTGTGCTATTCGGGTGCGAATCTGTGGCCGGTCGGTGCCGGTCCCGCGTCCGTTCGGCTGTTCGCCGAACGGGCGCGCCGCGCCGGTCGGCGCTGCTCGTCGATCGTCGGTGAGGCAAGCTCGGTGGCCGAGCTGTGGCGACACCTGGAACCGACCTGGGGCCCCGCCCGCGAGGTGCGCGGCGAGCAGCCGCTGCTGGCCATCGAGACCGCGCCGCTGATCGCTCCCGATCGACACGTCCGGCTGGTGCGGCCGGACGAGCTCGACATCCTCATGCCGGCGAGCATCGCGATGTTCACCGAGGAGATCGGTGTCTCGCCGATCCTCGCCGACGGTGGCGCGCTCTACCGCGCCCGGGTCGCGGAGTTCGTCGGGCAGCGTCGTTCGTTCGCCCGCATCGAGGACGGACGGGTCCTGTTCAAGGCCGAGATCGGCGCGGTCGCCGGCGGGGTGTGCCAGGTGCAGGGCGTCTGGGTGGCGCCCGAGCTGCGTGGCCGTGGGCTCGGCGCCGCCGGCACGGCGAGCGTCGTCGCGTTGGCGCAGGCGATGTTCGCCCCCGTCGTCAGCCTGTATGTCAACGACTTCAACCTGCCCGCCCGCCGCGCGTACGAGCGGGTGGGCTTCCGGCGCGCCGGCACCTTCGCGTCGATCTTGTTTTAGACGGGCCCGCAGGGGCTTCTTCCGATCCGGAGGTCCTGTTCGGTCGGCGGGAACCCCGGCGTTGCACCAATGGGCCATCACTATACGTGACCGAGTTGCGCGAATGGCTCTCTGGAACTGCTTTCTCGATAAAGCCCATCGAGAAACAGGAAAGTTTGTTACTCGTCCGTGATGCGTGCGCAACAAGGTGTTGGTCAGGTTCTGTCTCTTCTGGCATGCTGTCGTTCCCGACAAGTCCGATCGACTTGCCGGTACTGTTGCGGTGTGTGTGCCCCGGGGAGGGACAGAGATATGAAGCCCAGGAGGCTGTGGCGCTTTGGTGCGCCCATGATCGCTGCTGGTGCGGCGCTCGCGCTGGCGGTGACCGCCTGCGGCGGCGACTCCGATGGGGGCAGCGACTCCGCCGCTACCAGCGGCGCCGGGCCCAACGCGGGCCAGTCCGTTGCGATCGTTGGATATTCAGTGCCCAAGCTGGCCTACGACGACCTGCAGGCGGAGTTCCTCAAGACCGACGCCGGCAAGGGCGTCAAGTTCTCGGAGACCTTCGGTGCTAGCGGCACTGTGAGCAAGTCGGTGGCGAGCGGCCAGAAGGCCGACTTCGTGACCTTTTCTCTCGAGCCGGACATGAAGCGGCTGGTGCCGAAGTTCGTGGCCGAGGACTGGAACGCGGACAGCACCAAGGGCCAGATCACGAACTCCGTCGTGGTGATCGTGGTGCGCAAGGGCAACCCCCTGAAGATCACCGGCTGGGATGACCTGATCAAGCCCGGCGTCAAGATCGTCACGCCGGACCCGGCCTCCTCCGGCTCGGCGAAGTGGAACATCCTCGCCGCCTACACCCACACCCTGGCCGAGGGTGGCACCGACGCGCAGGCCCAGGACTACCTGACCTCGTTCTTCAAGAACGTCGTGAGCAAGCCCGCGAGCGGCGCGGACGCGACCACCACGTTCACCCAGGGCACCGGTGACGTGCTGATCTCCTACGAGAACGAGGCCATCGGCGCGAAGCAGAAGGGCGTCGACGTCGACTACGTCGTGCCCAAGGAGACGTTCCTGATCGAGAACCCGGCCGCGGTGACCGTGACCGCCTCGGCGGCGGCCAAGGCGTTCCTGACGTACGCCAAGAGCGACGAGGGCCAGGCCATCTTCGCCAAGCACGGGTTCCGCCCCACCGACAAGAACGCGACCATCGGCACCGTCGAGGGCGCGAACGACCCGTCGAAGCCGTTCCCGACCATCGAGAAGCTGACCACCATCGCGGACCTCGGTGGCTGGAGCAAGGTCAACAAGGAGTTCTTCGACGCTGACAACGGCATCGTGACGAAGATCGAGAACGCCACCGGATGAGTACTGCGGTGGAGCCGGCCTCGACGGCTTCACCGGCTCGCCCCCGGGCCGCGCGGACCGCCACCCCTGGCGGCGCGCGGCTCGGGCGGGGGTCGGGGCTGGGGCTGGGCGTGGCGGTCCTGTGGCTGAGCCTGCTGGTGCTGATCCCTCTGGCGGCTGTCGTCACCCGCGGGTTCAGCGGCGGGTGGAGCGGATTCTGGGACAACATCACCGACCCCAACGCCCTGCGGGCGCTGCGGCTCACGGTGGTCAGCTCCCTGCTGGTGGCCGCGATCAACGCGGTGATGGGGACGCTGCTGGCCTGGGTGCTGGTGCGCGACTCCTTCCCGGGCCGGCGGCTGGTGGACCTGATCATCGACATCCCGTTCGCGCTGCCGACCATCGTCGCCGGCCTGGTGCTGCTCGCGGTGTACGGCACCGACAGTCCGGTCGGGATCCATCTGCTCGGCACCGAGAAGGCGATCGTGCTCGGGCTGCTGTTCGTGACGCTCCCGTTCGCGGTGCGGTCGGTCCAGCCCGTGCTCATGGCGCTGGACAGGGAGGTCGAGCAGGCCGCCGCCTGCCTCGGCGCGCCGCCGCGCACGATCTTCCGGCGGGTGGTGCTGCCGCTGCTGCTGCCGGCGATCGCGTCGGGGGCGACGCTGGCCTTCGCCCGGGCGGTGGGCGAGTACGGCTCGGTGCTGCTGATCTCCGGTGGGCTCAGCCGCACCCGGGTGTCCTCGATGTACGCCTTCCAGAAGATCGAGAACTTCGACTTCCTCGCCGTCGCGGTGACCGCGACCGTCCTGCTGGCGATCAGCCTGCTGGTGATCCTCGGCCTGGACCTCATCCAGCGAGCGGCGGCCCGCCGTGGGTAGCCGTCGGTCCGCGCGACTGGTCCAGCGGGCCATCGCGCTGCTCTATGTCGGGATCCTGGTGCTGGTCCCGATCGTGGTCGTGACGTGGAAGACCTTTAGCCCCGGGCCGGCGGCGTTCTGGGACGCCATCAGCTCCCAGCAGGCGGTGACCGCGTTCCGGCTGACCGCCGAGATCGCGCTGGCGTCGGTCGCGCTCAACACCGTGTTCGGCGTGGGCCTCGCGCTCCTGATCACCCGCTACCGCTTCCCCGGGCGCCGCCTGCTCAGCGCGCTGGCTGACCTGCCGCTCTCCGTCTCACCGATCGTCGTGGGCCTCGCGCTGGTGCTGGTCTACGGCCCGGTCGACGGCTGGTTCGGCAAGGGCCTGCACGACGCCGGCATCGACATCATCTTCTCGCTGCCCGGCATGATCCTCGCGACGACCTTCGTCTCGTTCCCGTTGGTCCTGCGTGAGGTGGTCCCCGTCCTCGCCGAGGAGGGCATCGAGCAGGAGCAGGCCGCGCGGGTGCTGGGCGCCAGCGCCTTGCAGCGCTTCCTGCGCATCACGCTGCCGATCATTCGATCCGCGCTGCTGTACGGGATCGTGCTGAGCCTCGCTCGTTCGATCGGGGAGTTCGGCGCCGTGCTCGTCGTGTCCGGCAACGTCAGCGGCGAGAACCAGACCCAGACCGTGCCGCTGCTGGTCGGCGAGCGGGTCCAGCAGCTCGAGCCGGGGTCCTTCCAACTGGCGTTCCTGCTCATCCTGGTCACGGTGCTCGTGATCGTGCTCGTGTTCCTCCGGCGGGACAGGAGCGACCGCGCGGGCGCCGTGCTGGCAGACCCCGTGCTGGCGGACCCCGGGTTGGCGGACGCCGAGCCGGGACATGCCGCAACGGTCGTCACCGCATCGGACAACGTCGGACTGGACGACGCCGCAATCGACAGAGGTGGGCTCAGGTGAGCATCGAGGTCAACTCGATCGTGAAGCGGTTCGGCAGCTTCGTCGCGCTCGACGACGTCGACCTGACCGTGACGGACGGGCGGCTGACGGCGCTGCTGGGCCCCAGCGGCGGTGGCAAGTCCACTCTGCTGCGCATCATCGGCGGGCTGGAGCAGCCGGACGCCGGCACGGTGCGGATCAACGGGAAGGACGCGACCAACGTCCCGCCGCAGCGCCGCAACGTCGGGTTCGTGTTCCAGCACTACGCGGCCTTCAAGCACCTGTCGGTCTACCGGAACGTCGCCTTCGGCCTGGAGATCCGCAAGCGTCCCAAGGCGGAGATCCGTGAGCGGGTGCACGAGCTGCTGTCCCTGGTCCACTTGGACCAGTTCGCCGACCGGCTGCCCGAGCAGCTCTCCGGTGGCCAGCGCCAGCGCATGGCGCTGGCCCGCGCCCTCGCGGTCGAGCCGTCGGTGCTGCTGCTCGACGAGCCGTTCGGCGCACTGGACGCCAAGGTCCGCAAGGAGCTGCGTGACTGGCTGCGGCGGCTGCACGACGAGGTGCACGTCACGACGATCTTCGTCACCCATGACCAGGAGGAGGCCCTCGAGGTCGCCGACGAGCTCGTCGTCATCAACCAGGGCCGCATCGAGCAGGTCGGCACGCCCGCGGACGTCTACGACAAGCCCGCGAACGACTTCGTGATGGGCTTTCTCGGCCCGGTCACCCGCGTCGCCGGCAAACTGGTCCGGCCCCACGACCTGGAGGTCCTCACCGCCGAGACGCCCGGCGCCACGCCGGCCGAGGTCGCCGGCCTGCAGCGCGTCGGCTTCGAGGTTCGGGTCACGTTGGACGCGGCCGGTGAGGAGCCCTGGGCGCAGCTCACCCGTGGGCAGTCCGAGGCTCTCGGCCTCGCGGTCGGCCAGCGGGTGTGGATCCGCGTCGTGCCCTGAGAATCCGCCGTCCTGGCGGCCGGATGGCCATCGGTGATCCGAGGGGCCGAAGGCCGCCAGGCGCGCGAAGGGAGACCGTTTCACGTGCCCGATGCCTCACCGGGAGGTCCTCCCGGCGCCCCGCCGTGGGCGCCGTCGCCTGCGGGGCGGCAAGATGGACCCATGCAGATCTCCGCGCGCGCCGACTACGCTCTGCGTGCACTGCTGACTCTCGCCGCCAGCGACGGCGGCCTGGTCAAGGGCGAGACGCTCGCGTCCGCGCAGGACCTGCCGCTGCGGTTCCTCGAGAACATCCTGACGGACCTGCGTCGCAGCGGCCTGGTGACCAGCCGGCGTGGCGCCGAGGGCGGCTACCAGCTGGCCAGGCCCGCCGCCGAGATAGACGTGGCGACCGTGATCAGGGCGACGGACGGGCCGCTGGCCGGGATCCGTGGGCGTCGGCCAGAAGAAGTCACGTACGACGGCGCGGCCAAGAACCTGCAGGACGTCTGGATCGCGGTCCGGGTGAGCCTGCGCCAGGTGCTGGAGGCCGTGACGCTGGCCGACATCGCAAGCGGCGAGCTACCCGAGATCGTCCGTGAACGCGGCCGGGCACCCGGCGCCTGGTCACGGCGCTGACGGCCGTCCCGCGCCTGGGACGCTCTGCGCCCGTACGCTCCGCGCCCGGTGTCAGGCGCGGCCGGGGAAGGCTTTGACCGCCGCAGCCGAGCCAGGGTCGGCGGTGAGCCGGGCTCGTTGGGCCCGTAGCGCCGCCTGCGCGAGCGCGTCCACGACGAGCTCCCGGGCCGGGCCGGTGACCGTGCCGGCGGCGTCGTAGCAGCTTGCGGCCGTGCGGTCGTCCAGCTCGGCGAGCAGGGTGAGCGCGGCCGGCACGCTGACCGGATTCGCGGTCAGCGTGTAGGCCGGCTGAGCCGCCGGTGGCTTCGCCCCGGCAGTCAGGAGCAGGGCGGTCAGCGCGTCGCGCAGCTGGCGGTGCGCCGAGTAGGCGGCGGCGGCCAGGCCACGGGCGTCTCGCGCCCCCGCGCCCAGCGGCGCGAGCGCGCCGCCCGCGGAGGCCGCGCCGAACACCGCCGCGTGCTCGACGGCGAGCAACGCCGACAGCGCTGTGACAGCGCGCGCGTCCAGCGCCGCGGCAGGGGTACTCGTCGCGCTGGATGCGGTCGTCGGCCGACTGGTCGCCACCATCGTCTCTGTCCGTCCTCCTCATCGGTCTCGCGGGCCTGTCGGTCCCGTTGGTCCCGTTGGTCCCGTTGGTCTCTTCGGCTTCGTCGGTCGGCGCGGGCCGCTGCCTGTGGGTTCGAAGGTGTGCCAGGACAGCGGCTGACCGGGACGGTGGAGCGGCGTTCAGCCGGTCGAGCCGGCGAGCGACAGGAGGTCGGCGTGGCAGGACTCGGCGGCGCGCAGGCTCGCGAGCAGCGGCACCAGACTGGTCGTCGCCGCCAGGCAGCCGGCCCGGTGGGCGTCCGCCGCGGTCCGCTCGGCGGCGGCCAGCTGGGTCAGCGCCGCTGCCCGCGCCGGCGGCGAGTCGTCGACGCCGGCTGACGGGCCGGCGTTCCCCGGCGCGAAGGCGCTCGCCGGGACACGCGGCGACGCGGTGCCGGCGGTGCCGGCGGTGCCGGACGGGCTCCCGCCGCTCCCGTCACTCGGGGTCGCGGTGGCCAGTGTTGGTACCTGCGCGGCAAGCGCCGCCAGATGCTGCGCGTGCTGGGCTCGCAGCCCGCCCAGCAACGCGGCAAGTCCGGGATGCCGCGCGATCGCCGCGTCGTAGCCGGCCAGCAGATCTCGCTCCGTGCGCGCCGCGCTCGCGGCCGCGGCGAGATCGGCTGAGGACGGGACGGGGGCGCCCCCGGAACGTGCCCCGGTGCAACCAGCCGCCGCCAGCCCCACCGCGGCGAGCCCGGCCGCCGGCAGCGCCAGGACGGCCCGCCTGGACGGCACGCCGTGCTCGTCTGGCGACCCCGGCGATGAGGGCTGCCGGGCATGCGAAGGAAGATCATTTTTGCATGCCCGCTGGTCTGGTGCCCCACCCACGCTGCGCAGCCAATCACACGTCGGTGCTGGCGGCGTGGCCCCCGCCCGTCGTGGGGGCGACAACTGGGAGGCGAGCGGCGAAAGATCATTTTAACGCGGCCTTTGGTCGCCTAAGGCCGATTACGGTCAGGTCGCGATTGGAGTCGCACTGCGACGGACGTAGGCTATGGATCTCGGGAAAGGCCTCGAGGCGCCACAGATGGAGATCTTGGGGACGATGGTCGCCGGGTGTGCGCAGGAAGATCCCTGCGTACGTCCTGCGGCGCTCCAGGTGCCTTGATCGTCAAGTCTCTCGACAGGGCTGGCGGACGGGGCCAGGCGGGCTGGCCGGGTGCCGTGGTCCGCCCATGCGGCGCGTTCATGGACCGGCGCTGGTCGATGGGATATCTGGTCGGGTTGGGTAAAGGGAAGGGAACGGGCGACGTGGCACGGGACGCGGCCGGCCGTAGGGGCCACCGGCCGCCGGGCGGCTCCGCGCGGCCTGGCAAGGCCACGTACGGTGGGACCGGACGGCGAGGGCCGGGGAGCTCTGACGAGCCCGGCACCGGACGGCCCGCTCGGGAAGCGCCGACGGGAAGGAGCGCCGCGGCCGAGAACGTGGCGGCTTTGCGCGCCGGGGTCGAGGAACGCCTCGCGCCAGCGCTCGCAGAGGCCGGTTTCGACCTGGAGGACCTGAGCCTGTCGCGGGCAGGTTCGCGCAGCGTCCTGCGGGTGGCGGTCGACCGGGAGGGCGGTATCGACCTGGACGCCGTCGCCGAGGCCAGCCGGTTGATCTCCGATCTGCTCGACCGCGTGGGCGACGAGGCCGGTCTCACCGGTACCTACGTGCTCGAGGTAACGTCGCCCGGCGTCGGCCGGCCGCTGACCCAGCCGCGGCACTGGCGGCGTGCGCGTGGCCGGCTCGTCGAGGCGCGGCGGGCAGACGGCACGGCGGTGGTGGGCCGTGTACTGGGGGCCGACGACGAGGGTGTGGACCTCGCGGTGGTCGCGGGTCCGGTTCGCCGCGGGCGCCCTGCGCGGACCCGGATGGAACGGCTGCGCTTCGCCGAGGTGACCCGCGCGACCGTGCAGGTCGAGTTCGGCCACGCGGACATCCCCGATGACGCCTCCGCGGGCGGTGCGGCCGCCTCCGGTGGCGGTCGGCCAAGGGATGACGCGGACCCCGACGTCGATGACGAACTGGGTGACGACGATCTCGACGCCGCCCTCGACGGCTTCGACGATGACGATGACGATGTCGTCGAGGACGACAGCCTCGACGAGGACGACTGGTTCGACGAGGACGACAGCCTCGACGAGGACGACGGGGATGACGACGGTGGCTGGGACGAGAGCCTGGAAAGGCTCGGTGGGAACGCGCCAGGCGCTGGTGGTTCCGCGGCCGACGGCGCCCCCGGGGACGGCCGCCGGATGCCAGAAGGAAGGTCCCTTTCGCGCGCCGCCCGGCCCCCTGGCGACCTGGGAAGGGCTCGGCAGGACCGGGCCGGTGGAGGTCGTGAGGATGGCGGCCGGGGCCCAGGTGAGGAGACGGATCGGTGAAAATTAGCGTCGCCGAGCTGCGCGGGATCGAGCGGGAGTACGACCTCTCCTTCGAGACCCTGGTCGAGGCGATCGAGACCGCGTTGCTCAAGGCCTACCAGCACACCCACGGCCCGCACGCCGCGGGCGGGGCCGAGGAGGCCGGCCCGGCCGGTGCGCGGGTGGTGGTCGATCGCCAGACCGGCGAGGTGACCGTGCTCGCCAGCGAGACCCGGTCGGACGGCACAACCCGGGAGTGGGACGACACCCCGGCGGACTTCGGCCGGATCGCTCAGATGACCGCCAAACAGGTCATCATGCAGCGGCTGCGGGAGGCCAAGCAGGAGGTCACCTACGGCCAGTACGCCGACCGCGAGCACGAGATCGTCTCTGGTGTGGTGCAGCACCATGAGCAGCGCGCAGGCTCGAAGGTGGTGCTGGTCGATCTCGGCACTGTCGAGGGTGTGCTGCCGCCGGCCGAGCAGGTCCCCGGCGAGCGGCTGGAACACGGCGACCGCATCAAGTGCTACGTGGTGCACGTCGCGCGCGGCCCGCACGGTGCGGCGGTGACGCTGTCGCGTACCCACCCCGAACTGGTGAAGGGCCTGTTCCGGCTGGAGGTTCCCGAGGTCGCGGACGGCACCGTGGAGATCGCGGCGATCGCTCGTGAGGCGGGGCACCGCAGCAAGATCGCAGTTCGGTCGAAGGTCACGGGAGTGAACCCCAAAGGAGCGTGCATCGGGCCGATGGGTAGCCGGGTGCGTGCGGTGATGGCGGAGCTGCACGGCGAGAAGATCGACATCGTCGACTGGTCGGCCGACCCGGCCACGTTCGTGGGCAACGCGCTCTCACCGGCCAGGGTGTCCCGCGTCGAGGTGACCGACCTTGCCGGCCGCTCGGCGCGGGTGACCGTGCCTGACTATCAGCTTTCGCTCGCCATCGGGCGGGAAGGCCAGAACGCCCGGCTTGCCGCTCGCCTGACCAGTTGGCGAATCGACATCCATTCGGACACAGAAGGTGACAATGCTGGCGCAGGGCGACGGCCCGCGGACTCGTCGCGCCGGGCGGGAGCCGGCCCCGCGGACCTGCGGCGCTCCGACGCTGCCTCCTCCGCGGCTGGGCAGGCCGGGCGGCGCTCGCCGACCACGGGCGGGCAGCCTAGGGGCGCAACGGGATAGACTCGCCATGGCGCGCTGTGCGGAGCCGATCCTCGCTGGTGCCACGACCGAAGTCATGATCGATGTCCCGATCGACGCCGGAGCCTGTGATGTCGCGGCATCGTGACGTCACGGCCCAGCGGCAGCACGGCATGGTGACGTCCCGGAATCGTGATGTTGCATGGCTGTGATTGCGGATGACTGAGGCCGTACGTACCTGTGTTGGTTGTCGATCCCGGGCGGCGCGGTCCGACCTGCTGCGTATCGTCGTGGTGGACGGCGAGCTTCTGCCTGATGTTCGTCGTCGGTTGCCTGGCCGGGGAGCACACGTGCACCCCGACGTGGCATGCCTCGATCTCGCGGAGCGCCGCCGGGCGTTCCCGCGGGCGTTGCGGGTGCCCGGCCCTCTCGGTCTCGAGCGGGTCCGGGTGTACGTCCAGCAGATTCGCCGTCCCGGCTGGGACGACGGCGAGCCCGGGCGTTGTTAGTACTGGATGTTGTTAGTGAGAAGGTCGACGTACCTCAGGTGCGTGGACCGAGCAGGAGGGTGGGGGAGTGCCCCGCCCGACGGGGGCGTCCACCGGATAGACGCCGGATGGCGCCGACAGGAAGCAGGTCGAGAGCGATGACCGCGCAATGAGCACGCAGCCATGATCGCGACCAGCAGGTAACGAGGTCACGCGGGCGCTGAACCGCGGGCCGATCGAAGGAGCACCGTGGTAGGTAAGGCCCGCGTACACGAGCTCGCGAAAGAGCTCGGCGTCGACAGCAAGACCGTGCTCGGCACGCTGAAGGAGATGGGCGAGTTCGTCAAGTCCGCCTCGTCGACCGTCGAGGCGCCCGTGGTCCGCAAGCTCAAGGAACGGCTCGGCGGCCAGGGTGAGGCCCCGCCGGCACGCTCGCCCGGTGGCCGGCTAACGCCCGGTTCCGTCGCCGGCAACGGCGCACGTCCCGGAGCCGGTCCCCGTCCTGTTCCAGGCCCGGCCCAGGCCCGGCCCGGGCCGCGTCCCGGTCCCGCGGGCCGCCCCGGTCCGGTGGCTCGCCCCGCCGGTCCCGGCGCGGGCGCCGCTGGTGCGGGTGCCCCGCTGCCAGCGCCAGGTCGCCCATCTACCGGCCCCGCCGTAGTCGGCGGTCCGTCCGGAGCCGGCCCGTCTCTCGGCGGGCCCAGCGCTCCGGCGGCGCCTGCGCGGCCGGAGCCCACTGCGCGTCCTGAGCCAGCCCGCCCGGCCCCGGCCGCCGCGTCGGCCGCACCGGCCGCACCGGCCGCACCTGCGTCGGCTCCGCAGACCAACGCGCGACCCGGTCCTCGTCCCGGCGTGCCCGGCCCTCCCGGAGCGCGCTCGCGCCCGGGTGGCTCCGGGGCATCCGGCCCGGCTGCCCCCGCGGCGCCCGGCGCCGCACAGGCCGGCGGCGGGGCCCCGGCGGCGCCCGCTCGCCCAGGCGGCGGCGGTCCCCGCCCTGGCCCTCGTCCAGGTCCCAGGCCAGCAGGCCCCGGCAACAACCCCTACACGACACCCGGCTCGGCTGCCGGCCCGCGGCCCGGGCCGCCTTCGGCGGCACCCGGAGGCCAGCGGTCCGGCGGTCCACGCTCCGGCGGCGCTCCTGGCGCCCCGCGCACAGGCGGGCCTGGTGGCCCGCGGCCGTCGCCGGGCAGCATGCCGCCCCGGCCTGGAGGCACGGGTGGCCCGCGGCCGTCGCCGGGCAGCATGCCGCCCCGGCCGGGCGGCACCGGCGGCCCGCGTCCCGGCCCAGGCATGTTCGCTCCGCGCCCGGCCGGCGGCGCTCCCGGCCGTCCCGGCGGTGCCGGTCCGCGTCCCGGCGGCGGCGGCGGTCCGCGTCCCGGCGGTGGCGGTGGCTTCGCTGGCCGCGCCGGCGCTCCCGGCCGTCCCGGCGGTCCTGGTGGCGGTGGCGGCGCGGGTCGTCCCGGTGGTCCCGGCGGCGCCGGTGGCGGCGCCGGTGGCGGCCGGCCCGCGGCTGGTGGCCGCGGGCGTGGCGGCACTACGGCCGGTGCGTTCGGTCCCGGTGGCCGTGGCCGTCCCGGACGCCAGCGCAAGTCGAAGCGCGCGAAGCGGCAGGAATGGGAGAGCGGGCTGGAGGCGCCGCGTCAGGGGATGCTCGTCCCCCGCGGCAACGGCCAGGCCATCCGGCTCCCGCGCGGCGCGTCGCTGTCCGACTTCGCCGACAAGATCGACGCGAACCCGGGCACGCTCGTCCAGGTGGTGTTCACCCAGCTCGGCGAGATGGTGACCGCGACCCAGTCGTGCACCGACGAGACCCTGCAGCTGCTCGGCGTCCAGCTCGGCTATGACGTGCAGATCGTCAGCCCCGAGGACGAGGACAAGGAGCTGCTGGAGAGCTTCGACCTCGAGTTCGGTGGCGAGTACGGCGACGACGTGGTGCTGACGACCCGACCCCCGGTCGTGACCGTCATGGGTCACGTCGACCACGGTAAGACGAAGCTGCTCGACGCGATCCGGTCCGCCGACGTGGTGGCCGGCGAGGCCGGTGGAATCACCCAGCACATCGGTGCGTACCAGGTCACGGCGATGGTCGACGGTGACGAGCGGAAGATCACCTTCATCGACACCCCCGGCCACGAGACCTTCACCGCCATGCGTGCCCGTGGCGCGCAGGTGACGGACATCGTCGTGCTGGTCGTCGCGGCCGACGACGGCGTGAAGCCGCAGACCATCGAGGCGCTCAACCACGCCCAGGCGGCCGGCGTGCCGGTCGTGGTCGCGGTCAACAAGATCGACAAGGAGGGCGCCGACCCGGCGAAGGTGCGCGGGCAGCTCACCGAGTACGGGCTGGTGGCCGAGGAGTACGGCGGCGACACCATGTTCGTCGACGTCTCGGCACGCAACCGGACCAACATCGAGGGCGTCCTCGAGGCGATCATCCTGACCGCCGACGCGTCGCTGGACCTGCAGGCGGCGTTCGGCGTCGACGCGCAGGGTGTGGCGATCGAAGGCCGGCTCGACCGCGGCCGCGGCCCGATGGCGACCGTGCTGGTCCAGCGCGGCACGCTGCGGGTCGGTGACTCGATCGTCGCCGGCGAGGCCTTCGGCCGCGTCCGGGCGATGCTCGACGAGAACGGCGTGAACGTGACCGAGGCGGGCCCGGCCCGTCCCGTGCAGGTGCTCGGCTTCACCAGCGTCCCGGACGCGGGCGACAACTTCCTGGTCGTCCCCGAGGACCGGGTCGCCCGGCAGATCGCCGAGCGGCGCCAGACCCGCGAGCGCAACGCCGAGCTGGCGATGAGCCGTGGCCGCCCGACGCTGGAGACGATCCTCGAGCGGATGAAGGAGGGCGAGAAGACCCAGCTCAACCTCATCCTCAAGGGCGATGTGTCGGGTTCGGTCGAAGCCCTCGAAGACGCGCTGCTCAAGATCGACCTCGGCGACGAGGTCGGGCTGCGCATCATCGACCGGGGCGTCGGCGCGATCACCGAGACCAACGTCATGCTGGCGTCGGCCTCGGATGCGCTGATCATCGGCTTCAACGTCCGCCCGCAGGGCAAGGCGACGGAGCTGGCCGACCGCGAGGGTGTCGAGGTCCGGTACTACTCGGTCATCTACCAGGCGATCGAGGACATCGAGAACGCCCTCAAGGGCATGCTCAAGCCGGTCTACGAGGAGGCCCAGCTCGGCACGGCGGAGGTCCGCGAGGTCTTCCGGGTGCCGCGGATCGGCAACGTCGCCGGCTGCATCGTCCGAACCGGCCTCATCCGGCGCAACAGCAAGGCCCGGCTGATCCGGGACGGTGTGGTCATCGCCGACAACCTCACCGTCGACTCCCTGAAGCGGTTCAAGGACGACGCCACCGAGGTCCGCGACGGGTACGAGTGCGGTATCGGACTCGGCTCGTTCAACGACATCAAGATCGAGGACGTCATCGAAACCTTCGAGCAGCGCGAGATCCCTCGCGTGTGACCGCGACCGGCCGTGGTCGCCCCTGTTCGCCGCCCTGCGGGCGGCTTCGCAGGGGCGACCGGTCGGATGTTGCTCCGGGGGGCGACCCCCGGACCTCAGGGTCGCGCCCCGCGCGCGACCCTGAGGTCCGGGGGTCGCCGTTCGAAGCCGAGGTCCGGTGACCAGGTAGCTCTAGGCAGCAGGACAAAGACACCTATGTGGGTAGGACTGCTCAGCGTGGACGTGCTTTTTGGTGACGTTCATTCGCTGAAGGAGAAGCGGTCGCTGGTGCGGCCGATCGTGGCCGAGCTGCGCAAGCGGTTCCCGGTCAGCGCGGCGGAGGTCGACCATCACGAGCTCCACCGCCGCGCCAAGATCGGGATCTCGGTGGTCGGGAGCGATCGGGGCTTCTGCGTCGACGTGCTCGACGGCAGCGAGCGCCTGGTAGTCGAACGGCCCGAGCTGGAGATCGTCGAGACCCGTCGACGCTACCTGGCCGAGGACGATCTTGACGAGGAACCAGAGCATGACGGCGACTGGCGCCGGTCAGCCAGCCGCCCCTGACGAGCGCCGAGGCCCTCCTACGAGCGAAGCGAAGTAGGGCCCGCGCGTGCACGTAGCCGATCCACATCGGCCTGCCTACCAGTGAGGTGAAGTAGCCGCGGCGCAGATGCAGGTTCGGTTTGGTGACATGCAGCGGCAGATGACCGAGCGGGGTGCGTAGGCGTGCCTCTGAGTGAAGCGAGGTTGGGTGTCCCGTGTGTGTCGTCGATCCACGACGACGTGGTTTGGTGACGTGCAGCGGCAGATGACCGAGCGGGGTGCGTAGGCGTGCCTCCGCGGAGGCCCGGCCCACGAGCGAAGCGACGTGGGTTGGGCCGCAGCGGAGGTCGCCGGAGCACCCGTGAGCGGAGGAGGACGCGGCGCGGAGGTCCCTTCCCGAAGCGAAGCGAGGGAAGGGGCCGGAGCGCCGCGCCCGGACGGAGCGAACCAGAAAAGAGGTGTGGACGATGGCTGATCCCGCCCGCGCGCGCCGACTGGCGGTGCGTATCCGGGAGGTCGTCGCTGCCGCGCTGGAGCGCGGCGTCAAGGATCCCCGGCTGGGGATGGTGACCATCACGGATGCCCGGGTGACGCCCGATCTGATGGAGGCGACCGTCTTCTACACGGTCTACGGCGACGACGAGGCTCGCGCCGCGTCGGCGCGTGCCCTGGAGTCGGCGAAGGGCATGCTGCGCTCCCAGGTGGGCAAGGCGACCGGCGTGAAGTCCACACCGACGTTGACGTTCGTGCACGACCGGTTGCCCGACGACGCTCGCCACCTCAATGACCTGCTCGCCGTGGCCAAGGCCAGGGATGCCCAGCTCGTCACGGCCCGCGAAGGCGCGAGCCCGGCCGGCGATGCCGATCCGTACCGGCGGCCGCGGGTCGCTGAGGACGACGAGGAGCAGGACGGCGACCTGGCGGACGATGACCTGCCGGACGGCCCGGGCGGCGTCGGCGGTCTCGAGGACCTGGCCGAGGACGAGGAGGTACCGGCGGCCCGGGCAGACGGCGGGCGGCCCGTGGGAGGCGTCGGGCGATGAGCTCTGACGCGGCTGGTTTGCTGCGTCGAGCGGTGGTCGACGGCTGGGCCGTCGGGCTGTTCGCCCACGTCAATCCGGACTCGGACACCCTGGGCTCGGCGCTGGCGCTGGGGCTCGCGCTGCGGGCCACGGGAGCCGACGTCGTCGTCTCGTTCGACGCGGCCCCCTTCCGGGTGCCGGACGGGCTGGCCTTCCTGCCTGGGCAGGACCTGCTGAAGGCCCCCCGGGAGCTGCCGGCCGACCTGGACCTGGTCGTGACGCTGGACGCCGCGGCGCCGCACATGCTGGGTGCGCTCGCGGCGCCCATGGCGGCCGCGCCCCACACGCTCGTCGTGGACCATCATCGTTCCGGCGCCGATTTCGGCCAGGTCAGACTCGTCGACCCGGATGCGCCGTCGACCTCGACGGTCGTGCTCGAGCTGCTCGACCGTCTGGGCCTGCCGCTGGACGCGGACGTCGCTACCGCGCTCTACGCCGGCCTCGCGACCGACACCGGCTCGTTCCGGCAGGCGACGACGAGCCCGGCCGCGCACCGGGCTGCTGCCCGGCTGGTGGAGGCCGGCGCCGACCCGACCGTGATCGGCTGGTCCGTGTGGGGGATCCACCGATTCGGCTACGTCGGGCTGCTGGGTGACGTCCTCGGCCGTGCCCGCCTTTCCGCGACCGGGGCGGTCGCCGACGCCGGCGAAGGCGGCGGCCACGCCCTGGCCTGGACGTGGATCACCGGGGCGGACCTGGCTCGGCACGGCCTGCGGCTGGAGCACGTCGAGGGCGTCGTCGACGTGCTGTGGGGGGTGCTGGAGGCTGACCTGGCCGCGGTGGCCAAGCAGCTGCCCGACGGCGGCTGGACGGTGTCGCTGCGCTCGCGCGGACCGGTCGACGTCGGCGCCGTGGCGATGGCGCTCGGCGGCGGTGGCCACCGCGAGAAGGCCGGCTTCTCCGCCCGCCGGGATGGCACGGGTGAGCCGGGCGGCGGCGCGGTGGCGGCCGTCACCGACGGGGTGGGCGAGACGGTCGACGAGGCCGCGTCCGCCAGCAAGATCATTGACCGGATCCTCGACCAGGTGAGTGGCCGGGATGGCCGGCGCGGCCGCCTCTCTGCGGCCCAGGGGAGACAGGCATGACCGTGCGAGCCACTACGTCCGGGTTGCCGGGCTCCGCCACTGGGTGCCCGCGGGACCTCGGCCCGGCCGGGGCCGCACCTGCCGCGTCGCCGCCAGCTCCGCAGGCTGTGCCGGCCACACAGGCTGTGCCGGCCACACAGGCTGTGCCGGCCACACAGGCTGTGCCGGCCACGCCCGCGCCGGCGGTGGCCGCGTCGCCGCCGGCCCAGCCTGCGGTCTCGGACGGCCTGGTCGTCCTCGACAAACCGGCCGGATGGACGTCGCACGACGTCGTCGCCAGGGCACGGCGGATCCTGCGTACCCGCAAGATCGGCCATGCCGGCACCCTCGACCCGATGGCGACGGGTGTCCTGCTGCTCGGCGTGGGGCGCGCTACGAAGCTGCTCGGGCATCTCGCCCTGACCAGCAAGGAGTACGAGGCCGTCATCCGGCTCGGCGTCACCACGGTCACCGACGACGCGGAGGGCGAGGTGCTCGAGGAACGCCCCGTCGAGGCTCCCGCGGACAAGCTGGCCGCCGCCATGACCGCCCTGACCGGCGAGATCGACCAGGTCCCGTCCAGCGTCAGCGCAGTGAAGATCGATGGCAAACGTGCCTATGCCCGCGTCCGGTCCGGCGAGGACGTGGTGCTGCCGGCGCGCCGGGTCACGGTCAGCGCCTTCGACCTGCGCGAGCGGCGCGACCGGGCCACGGGCGTGGCAGATCCAGCCGGCACCGACCTGGCCGTCCGGGTCGCCTGCTCAAGCGGCACCTACGTCCGCGCCCTCGCCCGCGACCTGGGCGCCGCCCTGGGCTGTGGCGGCCATCTGACCGCCCTGCGCCGTACCCGCGTAGGCCCGTTCACGCTCGCCGACGCGCTCGCCCTGGACGCTTTCGCCGAGCGCACCACCGCGGCGGTGACACCGCTTGCCGCCGCCGTGGCCGCCGCCTTCCCCAGCCGGCACGTGGACGACGCCCAGGCGTCCGCCGTGGCTCACGGCCGACGCCTCCCGGCGGCGGGTCTTCCCGGCGCGTACGGCGTCTTCGCCCCGGATGGCACGGCCCTCGCGCTTGCGGAGGACCGCGGTCGTGAGTGCCGCTACCTGGTGGTCTTCGCCGCGGCCGGCTGACAGGCCGGTCTCTCCTGACGCGTGACGAACCCCGTCTGCGACGGGCCGAACTCCGGAAGACGCTCGTTGTCAACTTTCCTTGCGCTGGCGACGTCATGAGACCAAGCAGGTACATGGACACCGAACGGGTGCTGGAATAGAAGCGATATTCTAAGAATGTGTTCTCGGTCGTGAATGGCGCTTCTTTCGCATTTGCCATCGTTTGCCGAATTCCCTATTGTTGCCGTATGCCCACAGGCGAGCACGAGTCGACGATTGAGCTCGTCGAGCAGAGCCCGGAAATCCTGGTCTGGCTGTTGGCGAATCTCCATGGCATCCAGGTGCCCCGGATCCACCACGCCCGTCGACGCCCGGTGGAGGCCAGGACCAGGACCTATCGCGCCGACGGCATGACGCTCTTCTATGACAAGGATGACCGGCTCTTGCTGGGCATCGTGCTGGAGGTTCAGCGTCGCTGGGATCCCGGGAAGCGGTGGACATGGAAGGTGTACGTGGCCCATCTCGAGACCGAGGAGCAGGTGAACGCCGCTCTTGTCGTCTACTGCACCAGTCCCAGGGTTGCCCGGCGGTATCGGCGCCTTTTCAAGACCGAAGGGCTAAGCCTGCACCTGCGTCCGTTCATCTACACCGCGGCCGACGTGCCGCTGGTGGTCGACGTCGAGCGGGCCAGGGCCGAGCCGGCGCTAGCCCTGCTGTCAGCGATTTGCCATGGGCGCAACCCCGGCGTCGTCACGGCGTTCCCGGCGCTGGTGGAGGCACTGGAGGCCTTGGGCCCTGAGAAGGGACCGCGGTACAATCAGATCTTGCTGTCGGGTCTGTCGGAGGCCCTTCAGCGGAGTTGGGGGGCCTTCATGACCAGCGCCACCGACCGCAGGTATATCGACGAGTTCTCGCACCAGATCGACATCCGTGCCCGAGCAGAGGCTCGGGTCGACGGGCTGTTGACCATACTTGAGGTGCGTGGTGTGTCCGTGCCCGTGGAGGTCGTCGAGCGGATCCGTGGCTGCACCGACCTGGACCAGCTGGACATCTGGTTCCGGCGTGGCATCACCGCCACGGCCATCGCCGACGTCGTCGCATAGCTGTCGCGAGGCCGTCCCCCGCCGGCGGGTGATCATGTTGTTGGTCGCACCCTGACGGCGATGGAGCCGACATGCCCTAGGCTTCGGACGTGCGGTGGTGGCGAGGACTGGACAACACACCCGTGGACTGGCGTGGTGGCGTCGTCACGATCGGTTTCTTCGACGGGGTGCATCTGGGGCACCGCAAGATCATCGGCCTCGCGGTCGAGCGGGCCAAGGAGCTCGGAGTGCCGTCCCTGGTGCTGACCTTCGACCCGCATCCGGCGGAGGTAGTGCGCCCCGGCAGCCACCCCGCGCAGTTGACCACGCTGCAGTTCAAGATCGAGCTGCTCGGCGCCATCGGCATCGACGCGTTGTGCGTGCAGCCGTTCACGCTGGAGTTCAGCAAGGTCACGGCCGACGAGTTCGCCGCCAAGATCCTCGCCCAGACGCTGCGGGCGCGGGCGGTCGTCGTCGGCGAGAACTTCACCTACGGTCACCGTGGCGCCGGGAAACTGCCGGCGCTCATCCATTCGGGCCGGGAGCTTGGTTTCGAGGTCGAGGGCGTTCCCCTCCTGCACAAGGACGCCCCCGAAGGCGCGCCGGTGCTGTCGTCGACCCACATCCGCGCACAGATCGCCGAGGGGGACGTGGCGGGCGCGACCCGCGCGCTCGGCCGGCTGCACCGCGTCGAGGGTGTGGTCGTCCACGGCGACGCCCGCGGGCGCACGATCGGCTACCCGACGGCGAACCTCCAGGAGACGCCCTGGGCGGCGATCCCCGCGGACGGCGTGTACGCGGGATTCGCCTGCTGGCGAGGCCGTCGGCAGCCCGCCGCCATCTCGATCGGGACGAACCCGACGTTCGCCGGCCGGGAGCGGCGGGTGGAGGCGTTCCTGCTCGACTTCGACGGCGACCTGTACGGCGAGCACATGGCCTTCGAGTTCGTCGCGCTGCTCCGTCCAACGCTGAAGTTCAACTCCGTCGACGAACTGGTCAGCCAGATGGCTCACGACGTCGAGGCCACCCGTACAGCCACCACCTGCACCTGACTGACGTCCTGGCATCGGGGTGCAACAGCTTGCGGCTTTTGTGCCCGGTGACGCAAGGGGACTCCGGGGCGGCGGGGGTTCGTTCCTGGGAGTTGATAGGCTCCTAGGCAAGACGGGAGTGGTGTGTTCCCAGCACCGGGAACCCCCGCATGGACTTCGTACTCAGATCTTTGTACTCGGATCTTCCGCAGTGGGATCTTCGGCGCGAGGAACCGGCGTGGGTCCTCAGCATCAGGAACGCTGCTCGTCCGGGTGACGAAGACCCCGGACGCGCCACCCCGCATGACAGATGAAGGTGGATCGTGCCGCTTTCCAGCGACGTGAAGCAGAAGATCATGTCCGAGTACGCGACGGTAGAGCGGGACACGGGCTCGCCCGAAGTGCAGGTCGCGATGCTGACCCGACGGATCAGTGACCTGACCGAGCACCTGAAGGTGCACAAGCACGACCACCACAGCCGCCGTGGCCTGCTCCTGCTGGTCGGGCGGCGCCGGCGGTTGCTGAACTACCTGCAGAAGACGGACATCAGCCGGTACCGGGCCCTGATCGAGAGACTGGGCCTGCGCCGGTAGGAGTCAGAGGGAGCGGCCCGATGGGGCCGCTCCCTCTGTGCGAGGGGGCGAGGCGGCCAAGCTTGGTCGCTGCCCTTCGGGCAGCTTCCCCCGCGGCCCGTGATGTTGCTCCGGGGGGCGACCCCCGGACCCCCGATGCGATCCGCTGGCGCGGATCGCCGGACGTCGGGGGTGGAGATCCCGGAGCGACATCGACTTGTTGGTGCGGATCGCCGGGTTCCGGTTCCGCTCCAACCGGCAGTCGGAACGTGAGAAATGCATAGCGGCGCCGAGGGAGGGTCCCTCGGCGCGGCGGAAGACCTGACCGGGGCTGTGGCGGTGCGAGCCGCCGGTCCTCGGTCGTGACTCCCGGACCCCTCGGCCTGCCGGCCGGGCAGTGTCCCCCGGGGGTCACGACTGAAGACCGGCATCCCTTCGCCCCAGACCGGGCAGGTGAAGAGGATGGAGGACTTCGGAAGTGGATGACTCGACGACGGCGACCGAGGCGGTCGTCACCACGCCCCTGGGCACCCGGACGATCCGGTTCGAGACCGGACGGCTGGCCAAGCAGGCCGCCGGGTCCGTGGTCGCCTACCTGGGCGACACGATGGTGCTGTCCGCGACGACGGTCAGCAAGCAGCCCAAGGAGAACCTGGACTTCTTCCCGCTGACGGTCGACGTCGAGGAGCGGATGTACGCCGCGGGGCGGATCCCCGGCTCGTTCTTCCGCCGCGAGGGCCGGCCCAGCGAGGACGCGATCCTGACCTGCCGGCTGATCGACCGGCCGCTGCGCCCGTCGTTCGCCAAGGGCCTGCGCAACGAGATCCAGGTCGTCGCGACGGTGCTCGCGCTCGACCCGGACACGCTCTACGACGTCGTCGCGATCAACGCCGCCAGCGCCTCGACGACGCTCGCGGGCCTGCCGTTCAGCGGGCCGGTCGGCGCGACCCGGGTCGGCTACGTCGACGGCCAGTGGGTGGCGTTCCCGACGCATGCCGAGCTGGAGCGGGCGACGTTCGACATGGTCGTCGCCGGCCGCGTGCTGGAGGACGACTCCGACGTTGCGATCATGATGGTCGAGGCGGAGGCGACGCCGGGCACGACGACCCTGCTCGAGGGCGGCGCCCCCGCGCCGACCGAGGAGGTCGTCGCGGCGGGGCTCGAGGCCGCCAAGCCTGCGATCCGCGAGCTGTGCCGCGCGCAGCGTGAGCTGGCCGCCGCCGCGGCGAAGCCGACGCGCGAGTACCCGGTGTACCTGGACTACGCGGACGACGTGCTCGAGGTGCTGAGCACCGCCGTCGGCGACGAGCTCTCCGCGGCGCTGCGGATCGCCGGCAAGCAGGAGCGGGAGAGCGAGCTCGACCGGGTCAAGGCGCTCGCGGTCGAGAAGGTCGCCTCGCAGTTCGACGGCCGGGAGAAGGAGATCGGCGCGGCGTACCGCGCGCTGACCAAGAAGCTGGTCCGCAAGCGCGTCGTCGAGGACGGTCTGCGCATCGACGGCCGCTCGACCACCGAGATCCGCGCACTGTCGGCCGAGGTGGACTACGTGCCGCGGGTCCACGGCTCGGCGCTGTTCGAGCGTGGCGAGACGCAGATCCTGGGCGTCACCACGCTCGCGATGCTGCGGATGGAGCAGAACGTCGACACGCTCAACCCGGAGCGCACCAAGCGGTACATGCACAACTACAACTTCCCGCCGTACTCGACCGGTGAGACCGGCCGGGTCGGCTCGCCGAAGCGCCGCGAGATCGGCCACGGCGCGCTCGCCGAGCGGGCGCTGCTGCCGGTGCTGCCGAGCCGCGAGGAGTTCCCCTACGCAATCCGGCAGGTCTCTGAGGCGCTCGGCTCGAACGGTTCGACGTCGATGGGCTCGGTGTGCGCGAGCACGCTGTCGCTGCTCAACGCGGGCGTGCCGCTGAAGGCGCCGGTGGCCGGCATCGCGATGGGCCTCATCCGTGAGGGCGACAGCTACGTCACGCTGACCGACATTCTGGGAGCCGAGGACGCATACGGCGACATGGACTTCAAGGTCGCCGGCACCCGGGACTTCGTGACCGCGCTGCAGCTGGACACCAAGCTGGACGGCATCCCAGCGAACGTGCTGGCGGGCGCGCTGCAGCAGGCCCGCGCCGCCCGGTTCGCGATCCTCGACGTCATGGCCGAGGCCATCGAGGGCCCGGACGACATGTCCGAGCACGCCCCGCGGGTCATCTCGGTGAAGATCCCGGTTGACAAGATCGGTGAGGTCATCGGCCCCAAGGGCAAGATGATCAACCAGATCCAGGCCGACAGCGGCGCCGAGATCACCGTTGAGGACGATGGCACGATCTACATCGGCGCGACCGACGGCCCGTCGGCGGAGACGGCGCGCAGTGCCATCAATGCAATCGCCAACCCGCAGATGCCGGAGGTCGGCGAGCGTTACCTCGGTACGATCGTGAAGATCACGAACTTCGGTGCCTTCGTCTCGCTCACCCCGGGCAAGGACGGCCTGCTGCACGTCAGCAAGCTCAAGCAGCTCGCGGGGGGCAAGCGGGTGGAGAAGGTCGAGGACGTGCTCGCCGTCGGCCAGAAGCTGCAGGTGGAGATCACCGAGATCGACAGTCGAGGCAAGATCAGCCTGTCGCCCGCGGCCGAGGAGACCGCCACGGCGGGTGCGTGACGAACTCAGTCGTCGCGGGTCCGCCCGCCGCCGGCCCGCGCCCGCGGGCCGGCGGCAGCCAGCGGGCGGCGGCCAGCCAGCGGACGGTCATCTCACCCGCTCCGGAATGACCCCCGGCGAGGTGAGCTTTGCTTCCGTGTCGGGCTCGCTCGACGGATGATCCCTATGCTGGCAGAGGCGGACGGCCCATCGGGCCCAGCTGAGTGACCAAGGTAGAGGCTGTGACGCAGACCGACACGACCCAGGCCCTTTCGGCCCAAGCCACTTCGACGCGGGCCGCGGCGCTGCTCGCCGGGCAGCCGACCGAACACCTGCTCGCCGGCACCGTGCGGCGCACGGTGCTGCCCGGCGGGCTGCGGGTGCTCACCGAGCACGTCCCCGGTGTTCGATCCGCGGCGGTAGGGATCTGGGTCGGCGTCGGCTCGCGCGACGAGGACCCGGCGACGGCCGGCTGCTCCCACTTCCTCGAGCACCTGCTGTTCAAGGGCACCCCGAGCCGGGACGCCCTGACCATCAGCGCCTCGGTCGAGGCGGTGGGCGGGGATCTCAACGCCTTCACCGCCAAGGAGTACACCTGCTACTACGCGCGGGTCCTCGACGAGGACCTGCCGATGGCGATCGACGTCGTCTGCGACATGGTCGCGAACTCGCTGATCACGGGCAGCGACGTCGAGGCCGAGCGTGGCGTGATCCTCGAGGAGATCGCCATGCACGAGGACGACCCCGGCGACGTCGTCCACGACGTCTTCGCTGAGGCCGTGCTCGGCACGTCGGCCCTCGGCCGGCCGGTGCTCGGCACGATCGCCTCGATCGAGTCGCTCAACCGGGACACGATCGCCGACTATTACCACGCCCGCTACGCTCCGCCGGCGCTCGTGGTCGCCGTCGCCGGCAACATCGACCACGAGCGGGCCCTCGCGATGGTCGCTGAGGCGTTCGCGGACAAGCTCTCCGGCCCGGCGGACGCGGCCGGGCCGCGCGGCGGAGCCTACGGCTACCCGGGCAAGCCCGGTCTGCTGGTGTCGCGCCGGCCGACCGAGCAGGCGAACGTCGTGCTCGGCACGGCCGGGATGTCGCGGCGGGACCCGCGCCGCTTCGCCCTCGGCCTGCTGTCGACCGCGCTCGGCGGCGGCATGAGCTCGCGGCTGTTCCAGGAGGTGCGGGAGAAGCGCGGCCTGGCCTACTCCGTCTACTCGTTCGCCTCGCACTTCGCCGACGCCGGTCTGTTCGGCCTGTACGCCGGTTGTGCGCCCAAGCGGGCTCGCGAGGTGCTGGAGATCTGCCGTGACGAGGTTCGCCGCATCGCCGAGCACGGCATCACGCCGGCCGAGCTCGACCGGGCCCGCGGCCAGACTCGGGGCTCGCTGGTCCTCGGACTGGAGGACACCGGCTCGCGGATGAGCCGGCTCGGCAAGGGCGAGCTGGTCCACGGCGAGCTGCTGTCCGTCGACGCGGTGCTCGAGCGGGTGGACGCGGTGACCCTGGACGACGTCCGGACGATCGCCGGCGAGCTCGTCACCCAGCCCTGGGGCCTCGGCGTCATCGGCCCCTTCAAGAACGACAACGACTTCACCACGCTGGTCTCCTAGTCCGCCAAGGAGTGGCTCGGCCATGATCAATGTGGGTGTGCTCGGCGCGCGCGGACGGATGGGCGCGACGGTGTGCGCGGCGGTCGAGGCCGCCGACGACCTGGCGCTGGTCGCCGCCGTCGACGCCGGCGAGGACCGCTCGCCGCTGACCAAGGCCGAGGTTGTCGTCGACTTCACCCATCCGGGCGCGGTGATGGACAACCTGCGCTGGTGCGTCGAGAACGGCCTGCACGCCGTCGTCGGTACCACCGGGTTCGACGACGACCGTCTGGCGACCCTGCGAGGCTGGTTGGTGGCGAACCCGGGTGTCGGGGTGCTGATCGCGCCGAACTTCGGCATCGCCGCCGTCCTCATGATGCGGTTCGCCGCGCAGGCTGCCCGGTTCTTCGAGTCCGTCGAGATCGTCGAGCTGCATCACCCGAACAAGGCCGACGCTCCCAGTGGCACCGCTCGGCGGACCGCCGAGCTGGTCGCCGCCGCCCGCAGGGAGGCCGGCCTGCACCCGGGTGGTCCGGACGCCACCACCACGGCGCTGGACGGCGCCCGTGGCGCTTCGGTGGACGGCGTTCCCGTCCACGCGGTCCGGCTCGCCGGCCTGGTGGCCCACCAGGAGGTGCTCCTGGGCGGCCTGGGGGAGACCCTCACGATCCGCCACGATTCGCTGGACCGTACGTCCTTCATGCCCGGCGTCCTGCTCGCCGTCCGCGAGGTGGCCACCCGTCCCGGCCTCACCGTCGGCCTGGACGCCCTCCTGGATCTGTAGGCGCTCCTGTTCCGCCGCGGATCATATGTTGCTGAAGGTCATGGTTCGCGCTACACGAACATGCGGGCGCCCGCGGCGAACTGGCTGACTCCGGCCTTCTCGAGGCGGCCGAGGAGATCGTCGGTGGTCATCGGCGGCCTACGCTTCTCGGCGGCGAGGCGGTCCACAGTGGCGAGCACCTCTTCGCATGACTCGGCGAGGAGCATCAGGAGGTAGGCGTCCGGGTCGATGACGGTCACGCCGCATCTGGCGAGCGCTGCCGTGGGGAAGTCCGTGAGGTTGTACGTGACGAGATGGGTCGCGGCGCCGCCGATCGCCGCGGCCATGTGGATCCGGTCGTCGGGGTCGTTTCCCGGCATCCGGTCGATCAGATGGGCGAAGTCGGCGGTCGGGACATAACCATCGGGGAAGTGCTGGCGAATCGCGGAGGTGATGGCGCTCGCGGCTTCACCTGATCGTCGCCCTGAGCGGACGATGACACGTTCCCACTCGTTGAGCAGCGGGTCTGACCACAGCACGGTGTGAATGCCGTCCTCGGTCAGGGCGAGCATGAGGTCCATGACCGAGAACGGGAACAGCACGTTCGTGTCGATGAATGTCCGGGGCAGGGGCATGGGAAGTCGGCCTTAAAGTCAGTACGGTATGCCGGCTTCCTCGGCCGCGGCTGCGATCGTCTGCCGGCCGGCACGCCTGGTCTCGCGGCGCTGCTGGAACGCGATGACGTCGGACAGACGGACCCGGCGGTGCCGACTGCCGGGAAGCTGCTCGGAGGGGATCTCACCAGCGTCGAGGAGCCGATGGACGAATGGCCGGGACAATCCGAGCAGTTCGCCGGCCTCGGCGGGACTGAGCATTGTCTCCGCCGGGAGCACGGTCACGGCGCGACCAGCTGCAAACTCGCGGACGGACGCTCTCACCAGCCGGACGACGGCGGGCGGCAGCACGAGATACGTGTTGTCCGGCAGCCGCAGGACCACCTCGGCGCCGTCGTCACGGGACACGGCCGCCTCGATAGCGGCAACGGAGGCCCGGTCAGCGGCTGTCGGCTCGATGCGTTCGGCCCGCACCAGGGCACCTACTCTTCCCATGACACCCCCATATCGGCAATAAGTGTAACCTTGTTCTGTCGGTCTTGCAACGAGGTCTGATCACTCACGGGCCCGTGTAGAAGCTCTTGTCGCGAGCCACGGGTATCGGGGTGCTGGTCGCGCCGAACTTCGGCATCGCCGCCGTCCTCATGATGCGGTTCGCCGCGCAGGCTGCCCGGTTCTTCGAGTCCGTCGAGATCGTCGAGCTGCATCACCCGAACAAGGCCTGCGCGGCACGCTCAAGCTGCCCTACGTCGCCGTCGACAGTGTCGACGACCGGCTGCCCGTGATCGCGTGGACACGTTGCTGGCGCTTTCGTGTGCCCTGTCGGTATGCCCTGTCGGTATGCGCAGGGGGAGGTGCTCCTGGAGCCGGCCGCCCGGTCAGAGCCCGTCGCGGGCGGCGAGGTAGCGGCGGGCGGCGGGAGCGGCGGTGGACGCGACGATCAGGTGGCCGGCCTGGTCGCGCAGGCAGGCGAAGACGGCGACGTGCAGCGGGCGCGCCGAGGGCAGCGCGAGACCGCCGTCGAGCTCGTAGCGGGTGTTGGTGACTTTGCGGAACTGGGCGGCCGGGTCGTTCGCCGCGATCGGCGGGGCATCCGGACGCCAGGCGACGATCATCTCGGTGCAGCCGTCCGGCCAGGTCCATTGCAGCTTCGCGCCGCCGACGGTCAGGTCGCGGGCCGGCTCCAGTGCGTCGGCTGGGGTGCGGGCGATCAGCTGGGTGCGCTCACTGTCGTCGGCCTGCGCCGGCGTGCCCGCCGTGGCGCCAGGCGTGTGCCCGGTCTGCTCGGCGAGGGCCCCCGGCGTGGGCTCGGTGGGTGAGCCGGCGGCGGGTGGCTCGTCCGCCGCGGGTGCGTCCGCGGGGACTGGCCAGACGGCGGGCTGCGACCAGACGCCACCGATGCCGGCGCGAACCTCGTAGCCCGGCAGCTCGGCGCCGGCGGGAACCCCGCCGTCCTCGATGAAGGTCGTCTCCGTCATCCCGACGGTGCGGGTCGCGCCGTCGGTGCCGACGCGCGTCACCCGATAGCGCGCGCCGACGGTGGGGGACGGGGCCCAGCGGACCTCCACGGCGCCGGAGCCGCGCACGACAGCCAGCGTGCCGGGCGGGACGAGACTCTTGGCGAGCAGCGCCCGTGCCTGCGCCGAGTCCGCGACCAGGTCGAGTACGGCGAGCGCGAGCGCGGCCCGCTCGGCCGGCGCGGTGGCGTCAGCTGCGGCGAGCAGCTCGACCGCCTGCTGACGGCGGGCCTCGATGGCCTCCGTCACCTCGTCGAGTTCCGCCCCGTCGGGGCCCGGCACGTCCCGCCCCGTGCGGGTGAGCTCCGCGGCCAGGCGCCCGGCCTCCTCGAGGCGTCGCTCGGCGACCGCCCGCGTCAGCTCGGCCCAGCGCTCGCCGGCCTGCCGGATGGCCGCCTCGACGTCGTCGCTGAGCGCGCGGATCGGTGGCAGGCCAGTGCCCGCGATCTCCTGGGCCTGCGCGAGGAGGTCGCTGGCGGCGATCGGCGTCCCGGCCGCCAGGGCGGCCCGGGCGGCGGCGAGCACGTCGCGCCAGTCGGGCAACGGCGTGCCGGGGTCGGGCCGGCGGTCGGCGCCCGGTCGTGCCAGCGGCACGGGTGGTGCCGTCCACGCGCCGCGGCCGGATCCTGTCGCGGCTCCGCCGCGGGATCCTGTCGCGGCTCCGCCGCGGCGGGCCTGGCGGCCGGTCGTCGCGGTGGTGACGGCCGCGTCGTCGACGCCGGCTTCGCGGGCCAGCGCTCGCACGACGGCGGCCGCTCGCATCAGGTCGAGGCCCTCGGCCTGCGCGGCCTCGACCAGAGCCGCGGCGTCGGCGGGCAGCAGCCGGTCCTCCACCAGCACGGCGGCGGCCAGGCGTGGACGCAGCAGGTCGGCCGCCATGGCGGCGAGCGCGTCGAGGTATGCCTCCGGATCGCCGTCGACGAGCAGGGTGGTCACCGCGGCGAACAGATCGTCCAGCAGGGCGCGGCGTCGGTCGGGCCGGCGGGCGCGGTTACGGGCGAGCGCGTCGTCACGCACCGCGCGGATCGTGTCCCGGTCGGTACCCGGCGGCACGCCGAGCAGCTCGAACAGGCTGCGCGGCGGGTCGTCGCCGACGATCCGGCCAAGCTCGTCGAGGTCCGACCGGACCTGGCGAAGCACCGCGGGCGGCACCGGGCGCCGCGTGACGCGCTCGGCCGCGCCGGCGTTGACCCGCGGGTAGCGCGCGATGCGCCGCGCGAACTCGTCGTCGCCCAGCCCCGCATCATTGGCGATCTTCCGCAGGCCGGGGATCTTGTCTTCGGGCAGCCCGCCGAACCGCTCGACGAGCCGGGCGGCGGCGGCGTCCACGGCGGCGAACCGCTCGTCATCGCGCTGCGCCCTGGCCTGTGCGACCCGCGCGGCGAGCTCGGCCCGGGCCGCCCGGGTCTTCAGCGCGTCGGCGAGCTCGTCATGCCGAGCCAGCAGGGCGAGCACCACGCCCCGGTAGCGGGGATGGTCACGGCTGCGCTGCCAGAAGGCCCAGACCTCGTCGATCCGGGTGGCGACGGCTGCGTCGTCGAGGGCGGCGGCGTCCTCCAACGGGAGGTCGTAGATCTCGAACGGGTCGCTGTGCTCGGCACCGCCTCTGGCGTGGATCGGCGCGAGCACGCGGCTCCGGTAGTCATTGGCATCGAACGGCCGCATGGAGCCTCCCCTCCTTCCCTGCGGACCGGCTAGCTCGGGGCCTGGCCGGCGCGGACGGCACTGGCCGCCGACCATCCGACGGCGCCCCGAGCCCTGCGCCGCGGCCCGGGGCTCGGGTCAGGAACGCCGCTGACGTCGCCCATCGGATCAGGTCCATCCGGTTGGCGGACCGCCGAGCCCGCCGCGCCGGAAGCCGGGGCCTGGCCCCGGCGGGCCGTCGCCGGGCTTCGTGCCGTTCGCGCCCGGCTGGCCGGCCCGGCCGGCGTCCCTGGTGCGGCGCGCCCGCGCGACCTGTTCCCGTTCCCTGGCCACGTCGGCCTGGCTCAGCGCCGCGGAGGTCTCCACGCGCACGGTGAGCGGCCGGTCGGTCATCCCCTCGTGCCGGGCGGTGACCTCCAGCATCCCGTCGAAGCCCATGCGGAAGGTGATCTCGATCTCGGTGCCGGCCGAGTGGCCGGGCGGGATGCCGGTGATCTCGGCCGCCGCGATGATCTTGTTGTCCTCGATCCGGCGCGACTCGGTGCCGCCCGCTTGTTCGACGACGTACACGGTGACGATGTCCTGGTCGTCGCGCACCGTGCCGAACGGGCGGCGCACCACCACCGGGAGCCGGTCGTTGCGGTGGACCAGGAAGACGGCACCGTGCTCGCCGAACCGGTCGAGCGCGAGCACCCCGAAGCCGCGGGAGATGACGTTGACGACCTGCACCTCGACGGTGCGCCGCACCCGTCCCGCGGGCAGGTCCAGCGCCTCGGCCAGCCGGCCGCAGGCCGCCTCCAGGTCGGCGGGATCCGCGGCGTCGACACCGGCGCCGTCGGCCAGCTGGCCGCGGGTCACCAGGTCGTTGACGACGAGGCGTTCGAGCGCCTTCTTCTCGCCGTAGAGGGCCGCCCCGCGGGCGACCGCCAGGTCGGGGTCGGTCAGCTCGACGGGGACGCCGAACTCCTGGGCGAGCCGCCGCGCGACCGCCGGCATCCGGGACGCGCCGCCGACGAGCAGCACCCGGTCGACGCCGCGCACGCCGCGGGCCTTGGCGGCCTCGACCGCAGCGTTCGTGAGAGTGATCGTTCGGTCGAGCAGCCCGCCGGTCAGCCGTTCGAGCTCGGCGCGGGTCACCTCGACGTCGAGCGTCGTGCCGGCGTGCTCGACCCGCACGGTGGTGGCCATCCGGTCGGTGAGCTCGCGGCGGGCCTGCTCGGCGGCGAGCGCGAGCGTCTGGGTGGCCTCGCCGTCGTCGAGCGGGTCCGGCAGCGACGGATGCGCGGCGGTGAACGCGTCCGCCAGGTGCAGTACCAGCTTCTCGTCCCAGTCTGCCCCGCCGAGCTGATGGTCGCCGTCGATCGCGACGACGGAGACCCTCCGGTCTGCGAGCTCGACGATCGTCACGTCGAACGTGCCGCCGCCCAGGTCGTAGACGAGCGCGACCTCCTCGGCGGCGGAGCCCGGGCCGGCCAGCGTGCGCCGAGCGCCGACCTCGAAGCGGGCGAAGCCATACGAGAGCGCGGCGGCGGTCGGCTCGTTGATGACGTCGATGACGTTCAGGCCGGCGTACTCGCCGGCGAGCACCGTCGCGCGCCGTTCCTCGTCGCCGAAGTACGCGGGAACGGTGATGACGACGTCGCGGACCGGCTCGCCACCGGTGAGCTCCGCGTCCGAGACCAGGGCCGCCAGGATGAGGCCGCTGACCGCCGGGGCGGACCAGGCGGTGCCCGGTGGCGCGGCGGCCGGGACGAACCGCCAGTCGCCCTCGCCCATCTTCCGCTTGACCAGCGAGCACACGTCGTCCGGCCGGGCGCGGGCGAGCTGGCGGGCGGTCTCACCGGTGATGTAGTCGTCCGGACCGACGAACAGCACGACGCTCGGTAGCGTCAGCGAGCCGTCGAGCAGCGGGACTATCTCGGCCTCGCCGGCGGGGGAGACCCGGGCGAGGCAGCTGAAGGTGGTGCCGAGGTCGATACCGAAGACCGTGCCGTCGCCAGACATTCCGGACAGCCCCGATGAGCCACCTCGTCGCGCGCGCACGTCCGAAACCTATCCGCTCAAAGACCACATGTGTTCATCCGTCGGATGGACGACGCTTCATGGGGCCATCTTCGGACCATGTGTCGTCGCCCATCGACCGTCCGTTTCCGTGTCGTCGCTGTGTGCTCGATGTGCGCTTGATCGGTGGCGACCGGTAGAGTGCGGGCCGTGCTTCCCCTCTCCCGACATCGGTGATCGGGCGCGGCCCATCGTGCCGCGTGCCGTCTCCCGCCTACCCGAGTCGATGTGAGAGGTCTGGTTTCACGGCGATGAGCGATGCCCCGATTGTCAAGCCTGTTGCGATCAGTGGGTTTCCCGAATGGCTGCCCGGTGTGCGGGCCGTCGAGCAGAACTGGCTCGACCGGATCCGCGCCACCTTCGAGCGTTACGGCTTCTGCTCGGTCGAGACGCCGTCGGTCGAGTCGCTCGACGTGCTCGCCGCGAAGGGGGAGACCTCGCAGGAGGTCTACGCGCTGCGCCGGCTGCAGGCCGAGGACGGCGACGACAGCGGCCGGCTCGGGCTGCACTTCGACCTGACGGTCCCGTTCGCCCGCTATGTGGCAGCACACTTCAACGAGCTGGCCTTCCCGTTCCGCCGCTACCAGATCCAGCGGGTCTGGCGGGGCGAGCGGCCGCAGGAGGGCCGGTTCCGCGAGTTCACCCAGTGCGACATCGACGTCATCAACGTCGACTCGGTGCCGCTGTACTTCGACGCCGAGCTGCCGCGCATCGTCCACGAGGTGCTCACCGACCTGGGCGTGCCGGCCTGGACGTTGAACGTCAACAACCGCAAGCTGCTGCAGGGCTTCTACGAGGGCCTCGGGATCGACGACCCGGTGGCGGTGATCCGCGCCGCGGACAAGCTCGACAAGATCGGTGCCGACGGCGTCGAGAAGCTGCTCGTCGAGACGGTCGGCCTCTCCGCCGCGCAGGCCCGCGCGGTGCTCGACCTGGCGGCGATCAAGGCCGACGATTCGGCTGGCGTCACCGAGGCGGTCGGCCGGCTAGGGGTGAAGTCCGACCTGCTCTCCGAGGGCCTGGACGAGCTGTCGTTCGTCCTCGACGAGCTCGCCGACCTGCCGGCGGGCAGCGTCGTCGCCGACCTGTCGATCGCCCGCGGGCTGGACTACTACACCGGCACGGTCTACGAGGCGAAGTTCGTCGACTGGCCGGGCTTCGGCAGCATCTGCTCCGGCGGCCGCTATGACGACCTGGCCGGCTCGTTCATCCGGCGCAGCCTGCCCGGCGTCGGCATCTCCATCGGCCTCACCCGGATCTTCGCCAAGCTCGTCGCCGAGAACCTGATCACACCCGGCCCGGCGAGCCCGGCGGACGTGCTGGTCGTCATTCCCAGCGACGAACGACGCCGCGCGGCGGTCGAGACAGCGGCCCGGCTACGCGCCCGGGGCCTGAAGGTCGAGACCTACCACCAGGCCGACAAGCTCAAGAAGCAGATGACGTACGCCTCCCGCAAGGGCATCGGCGCTGTCTGGTTCCCGCCGTTCGAGGACGGCCGCGACCACGAGGTCAAGAACATGGCCACCGGCGACCAGGCTCCCGCCGACCCGGAGACCTGGACGCCCTGAGGCACGCCTCGCCCAGGCAGGTGAGACTGGGGTCGGTCATGGCCGCTCGGCCCCGTTTCCGACTGCCAAGAATCCGAGTGCCAGGAATCTGACTGCCAGGAATCTGACTGCCAGGAACAGCGTTCGGCGGCGTGCGGGACCGGGGTGCAGGCTGCTCGAGTGGGTGGGCGCGGGGCGGCCATGGACGGGGCTGGGGCCGGTGTCGGGCATGCCCGCTACGGTGGACCAGCAGGCAATCCGGGCGTGGAGGTAGCAGCAATGCGGGTTCAGGTGATCGCTCGGACGGAGTTCCTCCCGCCGGCCGACGTGCCGTGGGAGACCGACGCCGACGGCGGGCAGGCGCTGGCGGAGTTCGCCGGGCGGGCCTGCTACCAGAGCTGGAACAAGCCCAACCCGGCGACCGCGACGAACGCCGGCTACCTGCGCCACATCCTCGACGTGGGCCACCTCTCGGTGCTCGAACACGGCACCGTGACGCTCTACATCACCGGTGTCTCCCGCAGCCTCACCCACGAGCTGGTCCGCCACCGGCACTTCTCCTACAGCCAGCTCTCACAGCGCTACGTGCCCGAGCGCGACGCCGAAATGGTCGAGCCGGACGTCATCGCCGCCGACCCGGAGCTGCACGAGCTCTTCGAGGAGGCGACGGCCGCGTCCCTGGCTGCCTACTCGAAGCTGCTGGAGGGGCTGGAGAAGCACTTCGCCGAGGTGTCGGCGCCGACGTCCCGGCGCAAGCAGGCCCGCCAGGCCGCGCGCTCGGTGCTCCCGAACGCCACCGAGACCAGGATCGTCGTCACCGGCAACTATCGCGCCTGGCGGCACTTCATCGCGATGCGCGCGAGCGAGTCCGCCGACGTCGAGATCCGCGGGCTCGCCGTGGCCGTCCTGCGGGCGTTGCAGGAGGTGGCGCCGAACGTGTTCGCGGACTTCCGCCTCACCGCCCTCGACGACGGCACGGAGGTCGCCTCGAGCCCGCTCGTCACCGAAGGGTAGCTGGGCCGGACGGGCGCGCTGGCCGGGACAGCGGAACGGACCGCATTCCCGGTTCGTCCTGCCTGCCCTGTCCCTCCCGCGCGTATCGCTGCTCCGCCCGCTGGCGGGTAGCGAAACGAGCGGGCATGGGCGCTGGCCGCGGGGAGACGCGCGCGTTTCCAGCAGGTGCCGGGGCAGGACCGTCGGGGCACCTGCCATGGGACGGAGGTCATGACGGTCGGGGCGGCTGGGCATGCCTGGGACGCCACGGGGGAGTGGTCGAATGAACGTGCGTGCCCGCCAAGCCGACCGAAGGTCGCAGGGCTCGCGTGCCTTGAGAGGCATCGCACGTCCCACCAGCCCGACAGCCGGCCTCCCCAGGAAGGGCCCGTCGATGACCGGTTCCGCGGAAGTCGCCACCTACCAGCAGGCCACGGCCGCCGCGCACCCCGCGGCGCGACCCCGTTCCGCCCCCGGCGTCCCGCAGCCGCTGACCGACGAAGAAGTGGCGCTGCTCGACGCCTACTGGCGGGCGGCCAACTACCTTTCCGTCGGGCAGATCTACCTCCTGGACAACCCGCTGCTGCGCGAGCCGCTCGAACCGGAGCACATCAAGCCGCGCCTGCTCGGCCACTGGGGGACCACCCCCGGTCTGAACCTGGTCTACGCGCACCTCAACCGCGTGATCAAGGCGCGCGACCTGGACATGATGTACGTCATCGGCCCGGGTCACGGCGGCCCCGGCATCGTCGCGAACGCCTACCTCGAGGGCACCTACTCCGAGGTCTACCCGACCATCGGTCAGGACGAGGCCGGGATGCGCCGGCTGTTCCGGCAGTTCTCGTTCCCGGGCGGTATTCCCAGCCACGTCGCCCCGGAGACGCCCGGCTCGATCCACGAGGGCGGCGAGCTGGGCTACGCCCTCGCGCACGCCTACGGCGCCGCGTTCGACAATCCCGACCTGGTGGTCGCCTGCGTCGTCGGCGACGGCGAGGCCGAGACAGGCCCGCTCGCCGCCAGCTGGCACTCGAACAAGTTCCTGGACGCGGCCCGCGACGGCGCCGTCCTGCCGATCCTGCACCTCAACGGCTACAAGATCGCGCAGGCGACGGTGCTCGCCCGCATCCCCGAGGCCGAGCTGGACGCGCTGATGCGCGGCTACGGCTATGCCCCGCTGCACGTCACGGCCGAGGCCGACGACGATCCGGCCGACGTGCACCGCCGGTTCGCGTCCGTGCTGGACGAGGCGCTCGACGAGATCGCCCGGATCCAGGGGGAGGCCAGGGCCGCGCTGGCCGTGGGCGAGGACGTGCCGCGCCAGGCCTGGCCGATGATCGTGCTGCGGTCCCCGAAGGGCTGGACCGGGCCGCGCACGGTCGGCGGCAAGCCGGTCGAGGGCACCTGGCGGGCGCACCAGGTGCCGATCACGGACGTGCGGGAGCACCCGGAGCGGATCGCCGAGCTCGCCGACTGGATGCGCGGCTACCGACCCGAGGACCTGTTCGACGCCACCGGCCGGCTGCGCCCGGAGCTGGCCGCGCTCGCGCCCACCGGGCGGCGGCGGATGAGCGCCAGCCCACACGCCAACGGCGGCGAGCTGCTGCGCGCGCTCGCGCTGCCCGATTTCCGGCACTACGCCGTCGACGTGCCGACGCCCGGCGCTGGGTCGACCTCGGCGACGACCGCGCTCGGTGACCTGCTGCGCGACGTCATCCGCGCCAACCCGACGACGTTCCGGCTGATGGGTCCCGACGAGACCGCCTCCAACCGTCTCGGCGCCGTCTTCGACGTCACCGACCGGGTCTGGGAGGGCGAGATCGTCCCGACCGACGAGCATCTGGCCCGGGCCGGCCGGGTGATGGAAGTGCTCTCCGAGCACCTGTGCCAGGGCTGGCTCGAGGGTTACCTGCTCACCGGCCGCCACGGCTTCTTCTCCTGCTACGAGGCGTTCATCCACATCGTCGACTCGATGGTCAACCAGCACGCCAAGTGGCTGAAGACCACCCGCGAGATCCCGTGGCGCCGCCCGATCGCGTCGCTGAACTACCTGCTCACCAGCCACGTCTGGCGGCAGGACCACAACGGCTTCTCCCACCAGGACCCGGGCTTCATCGACCACGTCGTCAACAAGAAGGCCGAGGTCGTCCGGGTCTACCTGCCGCCGGACGCGAACACGCTGCTGTCCGTGGCCGACCACTGCCTGCGCAGCCGCGACTACATCAACGTCATCGTCGCGGGCAAGCAGCCCGCGCTGAACTACCTGACCATGGACCAGGCGGTCGCCCACTGCACCCGGGGCCTGGGCATCTGGGATTTCGCCAGCAACGACCACGAAGGTCCTGACGGCGACGGCGACGGCGACGGCGACGGGCTGCCGGATGTGGTGATGGCCTGCGCCGGTGACGTGCCGACGCTGGAGACGCTGGCCGCCGTGGACCTGCTGCGCCGTCACCTGCCGTCGCTGCGGATCCGGGTGGTCAACGTCGTCGACCTGATGGCGCTGCAGAGCGAGAGCGAGCATCCCCACGGCATCTCCGACGCCCGGTTCGACGCGCTGTTCACGCCGGACCGGCCGGTCATCTTCGCCTACCACGGCTACCCGTGGCTGATCCACCGGCTGACCTACCGGCGGACCAACCACCACAACCTCCATGTCCGCGGCTACGTCGAGGAGGGGACCACGACGACGCCGTTCGACATGTGATGATGAACCGGCTCGACCGGTTCCACCTCGTCGCCGACGTGATCGACCGGGTGCCCTCGCTGGGGGCGCGGGCGGCGCACGTCCGCCAGGCCATGGTCGACGAGCGGCTGCGGGTCCGGGCTTACACCCGCGAGCACGGCGAGGACCCGCCCGAGGTCCGTGACTGGGTCTGGCCGTACTGAGCGGGCGGGTGCCGCGATGGAGGCGCCGGTGGAGGTCCCGGTGGACGCGCCGGTGGACGTGCTGGTGGTGAACGCGGGCTCGGCGACGCTCAAGCTGGCGCTGGTCGGGCCGGACGACACCCTGCTCGGCGCGCGCGAGCTGGCCGCGCCCGCCGGCCGTGCGGACCTCTCGGAGGTCCGCACGGCCCTCGGCGAGCTGCTCTCCCGGCGGACCGGGCGCCCCGGGCCCGGGCAGGGCGAGGCGGCCGTCGGCCAGCTCGCCGTCGGCCACCGGATCGTGCACGGCGGCACCGAGTTCGTCGCGCCCGTCCGCGTCGACGACGCGGTCGCCGCCCGCCTCGCCGGGCTGACGGCGCTCGCGCCGCTGCACCAGCCGGCGGCGCTCGCGGCGCTCGACGAGGTGCGCGAGGTGCTGCCGGACGCGGTGCAGGTCGCGTGCTTCGACACGGCCTTCCACGCCACCCTGCCGCCGGCCGCCGTCACCTACGCGGTGCCGGCGGCCTGGCGGGAGCGGTACGGCGTCCGTCGCTACGGCTTCCATGGCCTTTCCCATTCCTATGCCTCCCGCCGGGCCGCCGAGCTCGCGGCCGCCGCGGGGGCCGGCGCCCGGCGGGTCGTCACCTGCCACCTCGGCTCGGGTGCGTCGCTGGCGGCCGTCCGCGACGGGGTGAGCGTGGACACGACCATGGGGTTCACCCCGCTTGCGGGGCTGGTCATGGCCACCCGCTCCGGCGACGTCGACCCGGGGATGCTGCTGTGGCTGCAGACGTCCGCGGGGCTGAGCGCCGAGGAGCTGACCGACGGGCTGTCGCATGCCTCCGGTCTGGTAGCGCTCGCCGGTACCGCCGACATGCGCGCCGTCGTCGAGCTCGCCGGCCTTGACCCGGGCCTGTCGGGTGACCGACCGGTCGGGGCGGAGCCCTGTCGGCGATCTGACAGGCGTCCCGAAGACCCCGCACGGGAGGCGGCCGCGCTGGCGCTGGCGGTCTATCTGCACCGGCTGCGCGCCGGCGTCGCCGCGATGGCGGCCTCGCTCGAGGGCCTGGACGTGTTGGTGTTCACCGGCGGCGTCGGCGAGCGCTCGGCGGCGGTCCGCGCCGCGGCCGCCGCCGGCCTGGCCTTCCTCGGCGTAGGCATTGACCTGGTACGCAACGCTGGCCAAGGGGTTGCCGGCGACCTCGACATCACGGCCGCCGGAGCACCCGTTCGCACCTTCGTCATCGCCGCCCGCGAGGATCTGGAGATCGCCCGCGGCGTCCGTGGCGTCCTGCGGGACGGGTGACCTCTCGTCACCGGCCGGGTGGGCCGACCGTCGTTGGTGACTCGGCGGTGTGGCACCCTGGCGGCTTGTGAGCGGGTGGAGACGACAATCCTGCCATTCGGGTGTAGCTTGCCCCCGCAAGGGCCAGGTCCCGTCTTTTTGCGTGTCTCGTTCGCCGGTAGGGGCCGTGGTGGGAATCGCCGCCTCGGCCGGGCTCGGCCGCGCTGGCTGGCCGACAGCCTGGAGTGAGCACATCATGATCGTCCGGGCTCTGGCGTCCGGAGAAGAGGGGTTTGCGTAATGGCAAGAATCGGCGGTCGCGACATCGCGACCTTCGACCTGGGGGTCCTGGGGGCGGGCCTCCTCGCCTTCATCTTCAGCTTCCTGCCGTGGTACGGCGTGAAGATCGGTAGCTCGAGCGCCAGTGCGAACGCGTGGAACATGGGGTTCGGCGCCTGGTTCCCGGTCCTGCTCTGCATGGCCATCGCCGGCGTCGTCGCCGCGCAGGTGTTCGCCGGCGTGCGGCTTCCCGCGCTCGGCCCGGTCCAGCCCGCGCTGGCGCTCGTCGGCGCCGGTGGGCTCGCGGTGCTGGTGATCCTGCTCCGGTGGGTGACCTACAAGCGGCCCGACGGCGGGGACACGGCCTTCTTCGGCGGGTCGATCGAGGCGGGCGCGAAGGTCGGAACATACCTCGGCCTGCTCGCCGCCATCGCGATCACCGTGCTCGCCTTCCTCCGGTTCCGCAGCGGCGAGACCGTTCCCGCCGGTGGCGCTCGGCCGCCCTATGGCCAGCCGCAGGGGTGGCCGCAGGGCCCGCAGCCCGGCCAGTGGCCGCAGGGCCCGCAGCAGGTCCCGCCGCCGGGCACGTGGCCGCAGGGGCCGCCGCAGGCCGGCGGCTGGCAGCAGCAGCCGCCGCAGCCGCCGCAGACCGGGTGGCAGCAGCCGCCGCAGGACCAGCCGCAGGGCGGGTGGCAGCAGCCTCCAGGTGGCAGCTGGCCGCAGCAGCCCCAGCAGCCGTACCAGCCGCCGCAGGGTGGCTGGCCCGGGGGACAGCAGCAGTAGTAGCCCGGCCGGCGGCGTCGACCTAGCTGGTTGGCGCCGCCGGGTCCAGGCGCCCCTCGACCGTTCGACCGCCCGGCCCGGGTGCCTCGCCCTGGCGCTGGGCCGCGGAGTGAGCGGTCGCGGCAGGACCCCGTCGGCCGCGCGCTCGCCGGATTCTCGACACACGAAGGGCCGTCCCTCAGGGGCGGCCCGACGTGCTAGGAGGGCGTCGGGTCCGTGACCGCCGGCCTCGTGGCCGCCGGCACGGGTGCGGCCTCGGCCGGCTGGTGCCAGCCGAGGGCGCGCAGGCCGGACAGGACCGCGAGCGCCACCAGAAGGGCGAGCAGCGCGGTCTTGGCCGGGCCGAGGACCCAGGCGGCGAGGCTGCTGCGCTCGCGGGTGAGCAGAATGGTCGCGGCGAACGACGACGGGACGGTGATGACCGCGATCGCGTCGGGGGCCAGCTCGAAGGGCAGCGCCGCGAAACCCACCGCCAGCGCCATGAGAACGCTGATGGCGACGGTCACCCGGGAGACATCGGGCGAGACCGACAGCCCGACCGACAGGCGGGCCCGGTTGGGGCGGCGAACGTCGGTCGTGTAGTAGGCGTACACCTCGCGGTTGTGCTGCACGTCCTCGACGTAGGTCCGCTCGACCGGGCGGTCGTAGAGGTCGAGGACCACGGGATGACTGATCTCGATGCTGCTGTCGTCCGTGCCGATGCTGACGTGGTAGCTGCCGACACCGGGGTCCAGGTCGACGAGGGCCACCGGGTTCGTTAGCGCGAGGCTCGCCGTGGCGCGCCGCCACCGGGACGCGTACGGGCGGTCGGGCGGCCGGCGGACCAGCAGCGCGCGGCGCTCCTCCGCCATTTTGATCAGGGATGGCCGATACGGGTCGAGGGTGACCTGCGCCAGTGCCTCCCAGCGCCGGCCATACTCGGCGATGGTCGAGAGCACCGGTACGGCGCCCGGACCGGCGGCGACGAGGTCGTCGATCCAGTCGACGAAAGCCAGCAGGTACCGGTCGACGTCGTCGACGGTCGGCTCGTCGGTCAGGTCGGGGTCGCGGCGCAGCTCCCCGGCCGCCAGCAGCAGCGTCTCGGCGCTGGACAGCGGGTCGAACGGCTCGTCGAGCGCCGCGCCGAGCGCGTGCTGGGCCGATTCGACGCGCGCGGCCCAGCGCAGCAGCGTCGGCTCCGGTACCGACAGGTCGGCCTCCCGGGCCAGGTACTCGCCGAGGGCGAGTGGTGACATCGGCCGTGCGCCGCGTCCGTCCAGCGGGGCCCGCCGGGGGGCAAGCCGTGGCCGGTTCCCCGACAGCCGGCCGGGCCGGAACCGGCTGATCGCGTCCACCATGCGCCGCACCTCGGGTGGCGGGAGGTAGCCGATCTCGTTGGCCAGCAAAGCGACCACATATCCCTGGATTGCGACCGACGTCGCGTAGGGCACCAGGTGCGCGTCCGACCCGTTCGGGCCGGCCAGGTTGAACGCGACCAGCGCCCGTTTCGGCAGGGTCGAGATCGGCAGCAGCAGCGACACCTCGGCGGGCAGCCGGCCCCGGGTGTCGAGCCGGCCGGTGGCCGGCACCACGGAGGTGAGCAGGCCGTCGAGCGGGCCCCAGTTGATCGATCTCGCGAGCTTCACCCGGTTCGCCGAGAGCAGGGTGAACTGGTCGACGACTCGGCGGCGCACCCCGCGCAGCTCCGGCGGTGGCACGAGCAGCGCCGTCGTGACCTCGTGGACGTCGGTGAGGTCCAGCACCGGTGCCGCGACCGCGTCGTCCCGCCGCCGCCAGCGCCGGGACAGGACCGATCCCCGCGCGCCGCCGCCTGGTTCGCCCGCTCCGACCATCAGCTGTCCCGAGTACGGCGGTCGCCAGGCAACCCAGAAAAGGTCATTTTGCCTGCCTGCGGGCTCTCGAACGCTCCGTAAGCGTCGGGGTCGGCTGCGTCCTGGCCATAGATGCACATTAGGCGCTTTCAGGGTCGATTCCGCCCGGAGCGCTCCGGGTGTTGGCGTGCTGGCCGGGCTCGGATGCGACCGGTGGCTACCCGGAGTTCGGGCACCGCCGGTCCGGTTCCTCGCACCTTGGAGATGCCCTGGATGCCGGCTGTCCTGGCGACCAGCCGGCGCTGGAGCGCGCGACTGCCGGCCGCGGCCCGGGTCTGTCCGATACCCTGATCGCAGACCCAGGTCCGGTGTGGCCGACATCCGGTTCAGCTGACACAGCTGACGGTCAAGAGCAACGGGCGGTTGATCATGCCGAAGAACTTCGGTCTCGGTGTCTCGGTACGCAGGTCCCCGCTGGTGGCCGGCCGGCCGTTGGCCCGCCTGGGGCGCCGCGAGCTGTGGCAGCGGCTCGACCGCAACATGCTCAGCTTCCGGCGCGACACTGCCAGGCCGGCCCGAGCTCCCGAGCCGAAGTAGGCGCGCTCGGGCGCACCCCCGTTGGGCCTCCCCGGCGCGGCGGCGCCGCGGGCGGGAGAATGACGCTGGTGGTGCGGCGGGCGCGGCGGCGGTGCGACGGGATGACCACGAGTCGGTGGATGCGGGGTCCCGGCGCTCTGCCGGATCCGGGGCTCCTGCCCGATCGGGAAAGCTGGGTTCCTGCCGGATCACGAAGCCGGGGTTCCTCCTGGATCGCGAAGCGATCTGGAAGGTCGCCGGGGGTCGGTTGGGGGTCTGCTGGCGGGTCTGTGATCCGTCTGCTGAGCCCGGCCGGGCCGGATGTACTGACCAGCGCCGACCACCGCCTGGCGGGCGGATCGGTGGGAAAGCATGGATGTCGGAGGTGCCAACTAGCGTGGCCGGTATGTCAGTGTTGCCCCCGGCGCCATTCGGGCGCCTGATCACGGCGATGGTGACGCCGTTCCTCCCGGACGGTGCGCTCGACGTCGACGGCGCCGTGGCGCTGGCCGCCCATCTGGTGGACGCCGGCAACGACGGCCTGGTGATCAGCGGCACCACCGGCGAGTCGCCGACCACCTCCGACGAGGAGAAGGACAGCCTGCTGCGCGCCGTGCTCGACGCGGTCGGCGACCGGGCGACCGTGATCGCAGGCGTCGGCACCTACGACACACATCACACGATCGAGCTGGCCAAGGCCGCCGAACGGGCCGGCGCGCACGGCCTGTTGGTGGTGACCCCGTACTACAGCAAGCCGCCGCAGGCAGGGCTAGCCGCCCACTTCCAGGCGGTCGCCGACGCAACCGGCCTGCCGGTGATGCTCTACGACATTCCAGGGCGCACAGGAGTGCCCGTGCGCACGGAGACGCTGCTCGCGCTCGCCGAACATCCACGCATCGTCGCGGTGAAGGACGCCAAGGCCGACCTGGAGGAATCCTCCTGGGTGCTGGCGCACACCGATCTGGCGTACTACTCGGGCGACGACGTGCTCACCCTGCCGCTGCTCTCTGTCGGCGCCGTCGGGCTGGTCAGCGTGGCGGCGCACATCGCCGCCCCGGCGCTGCGCGCCCTGATCGCCGCCTTCGACGCCGGCGACCCCGTCACCGCAAGACGCCTCCACCAAGGCCTGCTGCCCCTCTTCAAGGGCATATTCCGTACTCAAGGAGTGATCACGACGAAGGCCGCCCTGAACCTGCGAGGACTGCCGGCTGGGCCGGTCCGCCTGCCGCTGGCGGACGCCACCGAGGCGGAGATCGCCCAGCTCCGCCTGGACCTGGCCGCCTCGGTGCTCGAGCCGCCGGCTGGCGACGCGTCCACCAGCGCCCCCGTCGTCGCGAGTGTGGCCTCCTCATGAGCCACCCGCACCCGGCGCTCGGCGCCCCACCGCCGCTGCCCGAAGAGGGCCTGCGCATCATCCCGCTCGGCGGCCTCGGCGAGATCGGCCGCAACATGACCGTCTTCGAGCACGATGGCCGGCTGCTCATCGTCGACTGCGGCGTGCTGTTCCCGGAGACCGACCAGCCGGGCGTGGACCTGATCCTCCCCGACTTCACCGCGATCCGCGATCGCCTCGCCGACATCGAGGCGATCATCCTCACGCACGCGCACGAGGACCACATCGGTGCGGTTCCCTACCTGCTGCGTGAGCGGGCCGACATCCCGCTGGTCGGCTCGCGGTTGACGCTCGCGCTCATGGTCGCGAAGCTGCAGGAGCACCGGATCAAGCCGGTGACGCTCCAGATCGCCGAGGAGCAGCGGCACAGCTTCGGCCCGTTCGACTGCGAGTTCTTCGCCGTCAACCACTCCATCCCGGACGCGGTCGCGGTCGCGATCCGCACGGCGGCCGGGCTGGTGCTGCACACCGGTGACTTCAAGATGGACCAGCTGCCGCTCGACGGCCGGCTCACCGACCTGGGCGGGTTCGCCCGCCTCGGTCGAGAGGGCGTCGACCTGCTGATGTCCGACTCGACGAACGCCGAGGTGCCGGGCTTCGTCACCTCGGAGCGGGAGATCGCCCCGGTGCTCGACGGCGTGTTCCGCGAGGCCGGCAAGCGGATCATCGTCGCCTGTTTCGCCAGCCACGTGCACCGGGTGCAGCAGGTCCTCGACGCCGCCGAGGCGCACGGACGATCGGTCTGCTTCATCGGCCGGTCGATGGTCCGCAACATGGGCGTCGCCCGCGACCTGGGCCTGCTGCGGGTGCCGCCGGGTCTGATCATCGACGCCCGCGACGTCGAGTCCCTGCCGGACCGCAACATCTGCCTGGTCTCGACCGGTTCACAGGGTGAGCCGCTGTCGGCGCTGTCGCGGATGGCCAACCGCGACCACGCGATCCGGATCGAGGCCGGTGACACGGTCGTGCTCGCCTCAAGCCTCATCCCGGGTAACGAGGAGTCGGTCTTCCGGGTGATCAACGGCCTGACCCGTTGGGGCGCGAAGGTCGTCCACAAGGGCGTCGCCAAGGTGCACACGTCCGGGCACGCGCCCGCCGGCGAGCTGCTCTACGTGCTCAACGCCACCCAGCCGTCGAACATGATGCCGATCCACGGCGAGTGGCGGCACCTGCGTGCCCATGCCGCGCTCGCCGAGGCGACCGGCGTGCCCGCCGACCAGATCGTGCTGGCGGAGGACGGTATGGTGGTCGACCTGGTCGAGGGGCGTGCCTCCATCACCGGGGCGGTGCCCTGCGGCTACGTCTACGTGGACGGCCTCGCCGTGGGCGACGTCGGGGAGTCGAGCCTGAAGGACCGGCGCATCCTCGGCGAAGAGGGCTTCATCACGATCACCGCGGTCGTGGACACCGCCGCGGGCAAGGTCGTCGCTGGGCCGGACCTCGTCGCCCGTGGCTTCTCCGACGACAGGGGCGCCTTCGACAAGGTCCGCAAGATGGTCGCCGACGGCCTGGCCGACGGCATGCGCAACGGCATGACCGACGCCGCCGCCCTCCAGCAGCTCGTCCGCCGCATAGTAGGCCGCTGGGTCAGCGACACGTACCGCCGTCGCCCGATGATCGTTCCGGTGGTCGTTGAGGTCTAGCCGAGCTCCAGTGAGTCTCGCGTGACTTCCGGAACGGAGCTCACCCAAGATCTCGATCTGAAATCGGTCCTGGCCCCGGTCATATCCGCCAACCCCGGGACCAGGCTCAGGGAGGGCGCCCTGGCGCCCGACCGGCGGAGCGGCGACGGTCGCGTCAGCGACCTTGAGCCGACCGCCGTACCGCCGTCGCCCGATGATCGTTCCGGTGGTCGTTGAGGTCTAGCCGAGCTCCAGTGAGTCTCGCGTGACTTCCGGAACGGAGCTCACCCAAGATCTCGATCTGAAATCGGTCCTGGCGGGGATCTTTCATTGCGGCCCGGGTAGACTAAGTTCATGACTAAGCCTGGGATCCCGGAGCCTGGGGCCAAGCCCGCGATCCAGGTCGGCGTACACGAGGCGAAGACACGCCTGTCTGAACTGCTGCGAGCGGTCGACGGTGGCCAGGAGGTGGACATCTTGCGAAGCGGCCAGCCGGTCGCCAAGATCATTCCATTTCCTGGGCCGCGCGCCCGCAGGCTGGGTGTCGCGGAGGGGCAGTTCGTGGTGCCTGAGGACTTCGATGCCCCGCTTCCTGCGGACATTGAGGATCTGTTCTACCGGTGAGCCGCTTCCTCGTGGACACGCAGACGTGGTTGTGGATGGTCGCTGAGCCTGCCCGGCTCAGCGACTCCACACGGGACCTGCTTGCTGATCCCCGCAGCGAGCTGCTCTTGTCCGCAGCGAGCAGCTGGGAAATCGCGATCAAGTATCGGTTGGGGAAACTTCCCCTTCCGAAGCCGCCCGTTCGGTTCATCCCAGAGCTCCTTCGGCTGTCTGGGACTGTGCCGCTCGCTATCGAGCATGATCACACATTGCGGGTGGCTGATCTGCCAGATCATCATCGCGATCCGTTCGACCGACTGATCGTGGCCCAGGCCCAGTGCCTCGAGGTGCCGATCGTGACCGCCGATCGTCAACTGTCGGCCTACGACGTCTCAGTCGTTTCGGCCTGAGCGGATCGACAGTCGCGGCGCGCCCGGAAGGTCAGGGATGCCGGGAGTGGCGGGGCCGGGCTTGTAACGTGCTGGGGTGGCCACACGTACGACGGGGGCGGCTTCGCGACCCCGCGACAAGCCGGCCACGTCCCGGGCTTCTGGCGCTGGCAGCCGGACGGCCCGCGGCCGTGGCGCGGGCACGCGCCGTCCGTCGGGTGGGTCCGGCGGAGCGGGGCGGGCGGGCGCGTCCACCAGGACTCCGTTCTCGCTGACCGTCACTCTGTGGCTGGTGCGTGGCGTCGTCCGAACGTGGATGGGGCTCGCGACCATGTTCGGCTCCGGGCTGCGCCGGCTGCGCCGCGGCAGCGCGGAGGTGCGGATCGAGCGGGAGTACCGGCGCGACGGCCTGGGGCTCGCCGCGCTCGGCGGGGCGATCCTCACGATGTCCGCGGTGTGGTTCCACGGCGCGGGGCCGGTCGGCACCGGGCTGAGCTCCCTGCTGCGGCTGCTGGTCGGCGCGGGAGCGCTGTTGTTGCCGGTGATCGGGCTCGGCGCCTCGTGGCGGCTGGTGCGGGCGCCCGCCGACCCTGGCAGCCGAGGCCGCATGTCCATCGGCTGGACGGCGGCGACGTTCGGTGTGCTGGGCTTCTACCACGTCATCCGCGGAATACCCGATTTCGACCACGGCGCGAGGAAGCTGCGCGCGGCCGGTGGCGTCGTCGGCTTCGTCGCCTCGTCGCCGTTGGCTTCCGCGGTCACGCCGTATGTGGCCGCGCCCTTGCTGATCCTGCTCGCGGTCTTCGGTGGGCTGGTCATCACCCAGACGCACCTGCGGCAGGTGCCGGTCATGGTGCGTGGCCTCGTCGACCGGCTGGCGGCGGGCCTGCGCGAGGACCGTGCCGCCGGCTACGGGCCGGCCGCGCGTGCCTCCCGGCAGGGCCTGGGCGACCTGGACGACCTCGAGTATGAGGACCTGGACGGCGACGTGGGCCGTTCCGAGCTCGCGGACGACCTGCTCGGCGCCGGCGTGCCGTCTGGGCGTGGGCGCTCCGGCGCGCGCCGCAGGTCGCGCCGCGCGTCCGATGGGGTCTACGACGTCGATGCCGGGCTCGCCGGCCCCGGGGGGCGCGTGGTGCCGCCGCCGGTTGGGCACGGTCCGGGAGTGCCACCGGGCGACATTCTCGACCTGGACCTCGGCATGGACCTCGGTTCCGATGTCGATCCGGACGTCGACGCCGAGGAGGTGCGGGCCGCCCGGCGGCCGGTTCCGCGTCCGCGCCGGCCGGCCGGCGCGGCGGCCGGGGCCACCGGTTCGGCGGCGGCGGGCGGCGGGGCGGACGGTGAGATCGAGCATCTGGTGCCGGTGCCCGTCGAGGGCGACTATGTGCTCCCGTCGCCGACGCTGTTGAAGTCCGGCACCCCGCCGAAGGTGCGGTCCGCCGCGACCGACACGGTGATCGCGGCGCTCACCGACGTGTTTTCCCAGTTCAAGGTTGATGCTCGAGTCACCGGGTTCACTCGGGGCCCGACGGTCACCCGCTATGAGGTCGAGCTGGGCTCGGCCGTCAAGGTCGAGCGGATCACCCAGCTGGCGAAGAACATCGCCTACGCGGTGAAGAGCCCCGATGTGCGGATCATCAGCCCCATCCCGGGCAAGAGCGCGGTCGGTGTCGAGATCCCGAACACCGACCGTGAGCTGGTGTCGCTGGGCGACGTGCTGCGCAGCTCCGACGCGACGGGCAACCCGCATCCGTTGCTGGTCGGGCTCGGCAAGGACATCGAGGGTGGCTACGTCCTGGCGAACCTGGCCAAGATGCCGCACATCCTCATCGCCGGCGCTACTGGTGCCGGTAAGTCGACGTGTATCAACACGCTCATCACGAGCGTGCTCGCGCGCGCGACGCCGGACCAGGTGCGGATGGTTCTCGTCGACCCCAAGAGGGTCGAGCTGACCAGCTATCAGGGCATTCCGCATCTCATTACGCCAATTATCACGAATCCAAAAAAGGCGTCGGACGCCCTGCAGTGGGTCGTGAAGGAGATGGAAAACCGGTACGAGGATCTCGCCGCCAACGGCGTGCGCCATGTGGATGACTTCAATCGCAAGGTGCGTAATGGCGAGATCGTCGCGCCGCCCGGCTCGGAACGGGTCTACACCCCCTATCCGTACATCCTGGCGATCGTCGACGAGCTCGCCGACCTGATGATGGTCGCCCCGCGCGACGTCGAGGACGCCATCTGCCGGATCACCGCGATGGCCCGAGCGGTCGGCATCCACCTGGTGCTCGCGACCCAGCGGCCGTCGGTCGACGTCGTCACCGGCCTGATCAAGGCCAACGTGCCGTCGCGGCTCGCCTTCGCCACCGCCTCGCTGGCCGACAGCCGGACCATCCTCGACCAGGCCGGCGCCGAGAAGCTCGTCGGCCTGGGAGACGCGCTGTTCCTGCCGATGGGGGCGAGCAAGCCCGCCCGCATCCAGGGCGCCTACGTCTCCGAGGAGGAGATCGCGGCGATCGTCGACCACACCAAGGAGCAGGCCACCCCGGCCTTCCGGGAGGACGTGTTCGAGGAGGAGGCCGGGCCGCGCAAGGAGATCGACGAGGAGATCGGCGACGACATGCAGCTGTTCCTGCAGGCCGTCGAGCTCGTCGTCAGCACGCAGTTCGGGTCGACGTCGATGCTGCAGCGGAAGCTGCGTGTCGGTTTCGCGAAGGCCGGCCGGCTCATGGATCTCATGGAGAGTCGCGGGATCGTCGGCCCCAGCGAGGGCTCGAAGGCCCGTGATGTCCTGGTGATGCCGGATGAGCTGGAAGGACTTCTCGTTACCTTGCGGAGTGGCTGACGTTGGTCAGTTGGTCCTCACGGGACTCGCGGCGGGTTTCTACACGCGGCAAGGAATCGTAAACTCAGGCAGCGTCTGTTCATTGCCGCCTGCCGAGCAACCCCGCTGCCCGTTGATCGTCATTGGCCGGCCGTCGCCCCCACGCGGCCCCCGATGCCGAGTCATCGGTGCCGCGGCACGCGCCGGCCGGGGGCGGATGCGTGCGGAGGTTCGCCTGTGGCGGCTGTCGACCAACCACCCGGCCAGTCGCGCGACCTCGGCGCCGATGCCGGGGAAAGCGCTGTTCCCCCGATTCAGGCTGCCCCGGCCACCGAGGAGGCGACCGAGGCGCAGGGGACGGCCGCCGTCGCGGTCGCGGACGGCTCCGCGGTGGCGGACGGCTCCGCGGTGGCGGACGGCTCCGCGGTGGCGGACGGCTCCGAGGACGCGCTGGACAGCGCAGCCGAGGACAGCGGAAGCGTCGGCGCCCGGCTGGCCAGAGCCCGGGCGGCCGCCGGGATGTCGATCGACGAGGTCAGCGCGCGCACCCGGATCAGGGCGACCCTGATCCGGCAGATGGAACTCGACGACTTCTCTGGAGTCGGAGGTTCCGTCTACGCCCGTGGCCATATTCGCGGCATCGCCCGCGCCCTCGACATCGACGCGGCGCCACTGCTCGCCGCCTATGACGCCGACCACGACCGGGTGCCGGCGCCGTCGTTCGCGCCGGCCGCCTCGTTTGATCCGCTGCGGCACAGCGAAGGACGTCGCGGCGGCCGACGCTGGGGCACGGCCATGGTCGTCTCCGCGGCCGCGCTCTGCCTCCTGGCCCTGGTCGCCTTCCTGATACCCGGCTCCTCCAGGCACGACGGGCCGCGACCGGCGGTGGCGACCCTCCCGCCCTCCGCGGCGGCCACCTCGCCCGGCGGGGCGACCGGCGGCACGGCGCCGACGACCGCTGCGCCGACCGAGGTGAGCCTGCGGCTGGAGGCGGTCAGCGCCCAGAGCTGGCTGGAGGTCAGCGACGACAGTGACCATGTCGTGCTCCGCCAGATCCTGGCTCAGGGCGACACCAGGACGCTGACGGCCAAGACGCTGCGGGTCAAGATGGGCAACGCCGGCGCGCTGGACCTGTCCTGCAACGGCGAGAAGCTCGGCCCGATGGGCGCGCCCGGCCAGGTCGTGACCGTGCTGGTGTCGCTCACCAGCGCGGGCGGCTGCGCCGTCGACGGCGGCGAGGGCGGGCGCTGAAAGCGCCTGCCTCGGCGGGTAAGTGACGCGCCTGCCCGGCATCGACCGGTAGCCTGACGGGGTGTCCGCTGGTCAGGCCCGTCGCGTCGCGCTCGTCACGTTGGGTTGCTCACGCAACGAGGTCGACTCGGAGGAACTGGCCGCCAGACTCGCCGGCGGTGGCTGGGAGCTGGTCGACGATGCGGCCGATGCCGACGCCGTGCTGGTGAACACCTGCGGTTTCGTCGACGTCGCGAAGAAGGACTCGATCGACGCGCTGCTCGCCGCCGACGGCCTGCGGCCTGCAGCGAGCGGTGCCGGGCACGGGCCACGCGCCGTGGTGGCCGTGGGCTGCCTCGCCGAGCGGTACGGAGCCGAGCTTGCCGAGAGCCTCCCCGAGGCCGATGCCGTGCTCGGCTTCGACGCCTACCCGGACATCGCATCCCGGCTGAGCGCCGTGCTCGACGGCGAGCGCCCGGCCGCCCACACCCCGCGCGACCGGCGGACCCTGCTTCCGATCACCCCGGTGGAGCGGGGCCGGGCGGCCGCGGCCGACGTCGTGGTGCCGGGGCACGCCAGCGTCGCGGCGCCGACAAGCACGACGACGGCGCCGACGAGCACGCCGGCGGCCGTGATGACAGCCGCGGCGGCGACGTCCGACGCCCCGGTCACGCCGGCGGTGGTGCGGCGGCGGCTGGACCGCGGTCCCGTGGCCGCGTTGAAGATCTCCAGCGGTTGCGACCGGCGGTGCAGCTTCTGCGCGATCCCATCCTTCCGCGGCTCGCACGTCTCCCGCCCGCCGCAGGACATCCTCGCCGAGGCCGAGTGGCTCGCCGGGCAGGGCGCCCGCGAGCTGGTGCTCGTCAGTGAGAACTCCACCTCCTACGGCAAGGACCTCGGCGATCTGCGGGCGCTGGAGAAGCTGCTGCCCCAGCTCGCCGCGACGCCCGGCATCGTCCGGGTCCGCACCGTCTACCTGCAACCGGCCGAGATCCGCCCGTCGCTGCTCGAGGTGCTGCTGACCACGCCGGGAGTCGCGCCCTATCTGGACCTGTCGTTCCAGCACGCGAGCCCGGCCGTGCTGCGCCGGATGCGCCGGTTCGGCGGGTCGGCCGACTTCCTGGACCTGTTGCGCCGCGGCCGGGCCCTCGCACCGGCCCTTGGCGCCCGCTCCAACGTGATCGTGGGCTTCCCCGGTGAGACGGCCGAAGATCTCGATATTCTGGCCGACTTTCTCGAACAGGCCGAGCTCGACGCGGTCGGCGTGTTCGGCTACTCCGACGAGGAGGGCACCGAGGCGGTCGGGCTGCCCGACAAGGTCGCGCCGCGGGCCGTCGAACGCCGCCGCGCCCGCATCGCCGATCTGGTGGAGCAGCTGACGGACGCGCGCGCCGAGCGGCGCGTCGGCGAGACCGTGGAGGTGCTCGTCGAGGAGATCGTCGAGGAGATCTCCGACGACGGTCCCGCGACGGCTGGTGGTGGGCGGGCGCGGCGCCGCCACGACGAGCACCGGCCGGTCCAGGTGGCGCACGGCTGTGCGGCCCACCAGCAGCCCGAGGTCGACGGGGCCTGCGTCGTAAGGCTTCCCGCGGGCGTTGGCGCTGGCAGAGGGCCGGGCGCGGCGGGGGTGGGCGACCGGGTCGCCGCCGGTGACCTGGTACTCGCCCGCGTGGTCGGGACCGAGGGAGTCGACCTGGTCGCCGACTTCGTCGCGGTGCTGGACCGGGCGGGCGCGGCCGGCCCAGGCGGGCTCGTGCCCCCAGGAGTCCTTGCCGGGACGCGTCCGTGACGGTGGCGGGCAGGCCCGGCGAGGCCGGCCGGACGGCCGCGGGGACAGCCCCGGCCGGCGGGGCCGCGCAGGCTGATGAGGCCCCGCCCGCGGGTGCGGGCGCGGTCGTCGCCGGCGCCGAACCCGAGCCTGCGCGTCTGCTCAACATCGCCAACATTCTGACGATCATGCGGCTGGTCCTCGTGCCGGTGTTCGTCGTGTTCCTGTTCGTCGGCCCGCACGAGGACGGCTGGCGGATCGCCGCGTTCGCCGCCTACGCGGTCGCGGCGATCACTGACCAGATCGACGGAGCCGTCGCCCGTCGCCATGGGCTGGTCACCGAGTTCGGCGCGTTCGTGGACCCGGTCGCGGACAAGGCGCTGACCGGTGCGGCGTTGGTCTCGCTGTCGATTCTCGACGAGATCTCCTGGGTGGTGACGGTTGTCATCGTCGTCCGGGAGCTGGGCGTCACTCTGCTGCGGCTGTGGGTGATCAGGTTCGGAGTGATCGCGGCGAGCCGAGGTGGCAAGCTCAAGACGTTGCTGCTGAACATCTCGCTGGGGCTTGCCGTGCTGCCGCTGACCGGGCCCGCGGCGGTGGTCAGTGACGTGGTGCTCGCCGCTGGCGTGGTCGTCGCCGTCGCGACCGGTATCGACTACGTGGCTCGAGCGCTGGCGTTGCGCCGCGCCTCGGCCGCACGCCGTGTTCCCGCGGCGCGGCCGGCCGAGGGGTCGACGGGCGGGACGGCGCTGACGGGCGGGACGGCGCTGACGGGCGACGCGCGGACGGACGAGGCCCCCAAGGAGACCGCCGGTGGCAGGAGACGGGACACCGATGTTGGCTACTCCGATGCTGGCTGAGGTCGTCGCGGTCGGCGACGAACTGCTCTATGGCGACATCATCAACGGCAACGCCGCCTGGCTCGGCCGGCAGCTGGCCGACGTCGGCGTGCGGGTTGCCATGTCGGTGGTCGTCGGGGATGACGTGGACACGATCGAGCGGGCGCTGCGGATGGCATCTCAGCGCAGCGACGTCGTCGTCGTGACCGGCGGCCTCGGCCCGACCCAGGATGACCTCACCCGCGAGGGGATCGCCGCGGCCGCCGGCGTGGCGCTGCGTCGTGACGCCGTCCTCGAGGCGGGGCTCCGGCGCCGCTTCACCGAGCTGCGCCGCGACGTGCCCGAGATGAACTTCCGGCAGGCGGACCTGCCCGAAGGTGCCGAGCCGATGCCAAACGGGCCAGGCACGGCGCCCGGTATCCGGATCGAGATCGGCCGGGCGGTGCTCTACGCGATGCCCGGCGTGCCGCACGAGATGTACGCGATGTTCACCACCAGCGTCCTGCCGGACCTGCTGCGCCGTGCGGGGCAGCCGTCGCTCGTCGTGCACCGGGTGCTGCGGACGGCCGGCATCTGGGAGTCGTCCGTCGCCGAGGCGCTGGCGGCCGAGGTCGACCGGCTTCGCGACGTGGGCAACCCGACCATCGCCTTCCTCGCGAGCGGGGGGCAGACCCAGGTGCGGATCACCGCGCGGGCCGGCGACCGTGCCGAGGCCGACCGCCTGATCGCGCCGGTCGAGGCGGCAGCGCGCGCGGCGCTGGGCCCGGCGGTGTATGGCACCGAGGAGGACACGCTCGCCGGTGTCGTCGGTGCCCAGCTCAAGGCACGTCTGGGTAGCGTTGCCGTGGCCGAGTCGCTCACCGGCGGCCGGCTGGCTGCCGCGTTCACCGAGACCCCTGGGGCGTCGGCCTACTTCCGTGGTGGCGTCGTCGCGTACGCGACCGAGGCGAAGGCGTCGTTGCTCGGTGTGGACGAGGCTGTTCTCGCGACGGACGGCGCCGTCTCGGCGCGCACGGCCGCCGCCATGGCGACCGGGGTGCGGGAGCTGTTCGGGGCCACGTGGGGGCTTGCGACCACCGGCGTCGCCGGGCCGGACGAGCAGGAGGGCAAGCCGGTCGGGACGTTGCATCTGGGACTCGCCGGACCGGACGGAGTGACGACCCGATCAATGCGGCTCCCCGGTGACCGGCCTCGGATTCAGACCTTCTCGGTCGTGCAGGCACTCGACGTTTTACGGCGTACGCTCTCGGGACTGCCGGTGGTCCGTACCGGTCGGTCGGGGGACGTCGAGATCCCCGCTGGCTGACGGGCGAGGAGGTGCGGTCATGCTTGTCCTTCGTGATCGCGCGTCATGCGTGGCCCTGTATCGTGCGGATGTCGAGCCCGCGAGTAGGCGCGATCGAGGGCTCCAACGACGGATCCCGGTCGTTGAAGCAGATAGATGCGCTTCTGGCGCGCGTTCCGGGGCACTCCTGGGATTGTTCGCCGGACGCGCGCTGGTTACCGAGCTACGGTCCCGTCAACGGTCAGTCGGTGGCGGTGCCGGTGGGTATACGGTGAAACCCTGCCTGTGGACGAAGGAGGAGGCGCGATGGTCCTGCTCCGACGCATGATCGGTGAGGCGCTCCGCCGTCGCCGCCAGGATCAGCACCGGACACTGCGGGAGGTGTCGTCCGCGGCCCGGGTGTCTCTTGGCTACCTGTCGGAGGTCGAGCGGGGGCAGAAGGAGGCCAGCTCCGAGCTGCTTGCCTCGATCTGTGACGCGCTCGGTGTCCGCCTCGCGGATCTGCTGCGCGAGGTGAGTGACGACGTCGAGCTCGCTGAGCTCGCGGCCGACACGCCTCGAGTCGGTGCCCCCATGGTCGTGACGGCGCGTCCGCCGGCGTCCATGGTCGACCGCGCGGCATAGCGGCCGCTTCGCACCGTCGCCGGTGGCGGCGTCGGTGACGGGGCCCGCCGACGAAACCCGGATTCGAACGGGTAACGGGTTTGGATACGCGCGCGGCCGCGCCGATCTGGTCGTTGGGTAGGGTAGGCGCGCAGCGCCCGATTTCCTGTCTTTTGTAAAAATTGTCCGCTTCGTCCGTGGGTGACCTGGGCGGATGCGGTCGAGATCGGGCCCGGTGGCTGGCGCCGACCGCCGGTGTCCGAAACCGGACATATGACGCCGTTCGGCGACGTTCGCGCAGGGGTGTCTGTACGGGCCGGTGACGTGCGACGATCGGACTATGGCGAATGTCGTTCGGCGGGCGTTCCGCTATCTGTCCGCGTCGGCGAACCGGAAGTTCGACGAGAAGGCCGATCCGCGCGTGCAGATCGACCAGGCGATCACGGAGAGCCGCCGCCAGCACGAGGCCCTGCGCCAGCAGGCCGCCCTCGTGCTGGGCAACCAGCGCCAGCTCGAGATGCGCATGGCCAGACAGATCGAGAACGTCACGATGCTCACCGAGTCGGCGAGGTCCGCGATCCTCTTCGCCGACAACGCCCGCGCGGACGGCGACCTGGCCGCCGCCGGCCAGTACGAGCAGACCGCACAGGCGTTCGCCACCGACCTGGTCGCCGCCGAGTCGTCGCTGGACGACATGCGCACCCTGCACCAGCAGGCGGCCGAGTCCTCGGATCTCGCCCGCCGCGCCGTCGACGACAACACCGAGCGGCTGCGCCAGCAGCTGGCCGAACGAGCCCGGCTGTTGACCCAGATCGAGCACGCGGCGATGCGTGAGCAGATGAGCAGGGCGATGGAGTCGATGTCCGAGCTGGCTCCGCCCGGCGACACGCCAACGCTCGCGGAGATCCGCGACAAGGTCGAGAAGCGTTACTCGGTCGCGATGGGCCGCCACGAGCTGGCCTCCGCCGGCGTCGAGGCCCGCATGCTCGAGGTGCGCCGCGCGACCATCGATGCCAAGGCGAGCAACCGACTCGCCGAGCTGCGCGCGGGCCTGGCCGCCGGGCCGGCCTCCGCCGGCCAGTCCGCCGCGGGTGGACAGGTGCCTGCTGGTGAGGAGCGGGTCGCGTTGGGAAAGAACTCGTCGGCGCCGGGCACGCGCGACGCCCGCGGCGCGGATGCCACGGGCCCGACCACCTCCGGCCAATGACCAGGCTCGCGGCGGCGGCGGAGGGACGGCGACGGTGACCTGGCCAGGCGGACACGGCGGCGTGCCGGGGGCGGCGGGCGGCCCGGGGACGGGCCGAGGTCCCGGCCCCGGTCAGACACCGCACACGCATCCTGGGCCGCATCCGCACTGGCCGCCTCCCCGGTACTGGGGTCCGCCGCCCTGGCAGCCGAATCCGGTGCCGCCTGGGCATCACGGCTCCCCGGGACACCTCCCATCGGGCCGGCGTCCCTGGGTCCGGCTGGAGGGCTGGGACCGGCGACAGAAGTTCCGGCCGAAGGTGCCCGACGCCGTGGCGGCCGACCTTGCCCGGCGAGCCACCCAGCGCGAGGCACGGGCCGCCACCCGCTACGCGCGGCGGGCCCGGTGGACGGCCGGGAGCTGGGCCGCCCTCGCCGCGGTGATCACTCCGGCGGGTGCCGCGTTCGGCGGCGACATGTGGTGGATGTGGCTTCTGACGGGCGCCGGCTCGCTCGCGGGTGGCGGGTTGTGGGCGCTGGAGGCGGCCAGGGCCGACCGGCACATGCCCGGTCCGCCGCTGCCGGTGGCGGCGGCGCCGAGCGTGGCAGTACTGACCGGCTCGGCTGCGGCCGGGCCGCTGCGTCGCGGCGAGGAGGCGATCGGCGCGTTCCTGGCGCTGGCGAGGCCGCTGCCGCCCGGGCCGACGGCAGATGTGATCCGGTCCGCCATGGCGTCGGCGGCCGAGGTGGTCGACGGGCTGCGCTTGCGGGCGACTCGGGTGGTGGCGTGTGACGCGGCCGCGCGGGCGATGGCGGACCGGGCGGCGCGGGCCCAGCTTGCCGGTACCACCCTGGCCCTCGTCGAGGAGATGAACGCCGCGGTGCGCGCCCTCGACGAGCTCGTCGCCGCGGCGGCGGAGGTGGTCGGCGCCAGTGTCTACGCCTCGTCGGGCGGCATCGACCTCGGTGGCCCGTCCGCCGAGGGAATGCCGGTCGGCGGCGCCGCGCTCGGCATGGCGCCCGTGGACCTCGACGCACTCACCGACCAGGCGGAGAAGCTGCGCGGCTATGCCGCCGGCCTGCGCGACGTCGGCGCCACCGCCCGCGGCCTGCCCACGGCGGAGGACGGATCTCCCGGCATCGGATCTCCCGGCATTTGATCTCCCGGCATGGGACCTCATGGTGCCGCCGATCCCGGCGCGGCGGCGCCGGGCGGCTGACGAGCCTCGGCGGGCGCCCAGCTCCTGCTTCCTCGAGTGGTCAGTGCTCCCTGGCTGGGACGTCGAACTCGGCACAGACGGCCCGCCAGACGGCCTTCGCATCGTCGCCGCGGGCGAGCGCGCCCTCGACCGTGACGCCCCCGAGGCGGGCCAGCACGTGGTCGTGGGCGACGGACTGGGCGTATTCGGCGCCGAACTGTCGATCCATCCGGGCCCAGAACTCGGTGAGTCGCACGGAACCAGTCTGCCTGGCCGGGTGCGGGCGCCCGCCGGGGCTCTCGCCGCGCCCGGTGCCGTGCTCGGCCAGGACGCGGTGTTATGTCGTAGGTGGAAGGCAGACTGGCCAGCATGCCTTCCACCGATCCGCTCGCCGAGTTCTCGGCGCCGACCAGGGCGTGGTTCACGGCTGCCTTCCCGGCACCGACACCGGCCCAGGCCGGTGCCTGGGCCGCGGTGCGGGCCGGCGGGAGCGCGTTGGTCGTCGCGCCGACCGGCTCGGGCAAGACGCTCGCCGCGTTCCTGTGGTCGCTGGACGAGCTGGTGCGCACCGGCCCGCCGGCGGCGGCCTCGGGCGTGGCCGCGCCGCGCGCCGTGCGTCCGCAGGCGGCTTCGCCCCCCGCCGTCGCCCGCCGCTGTCGGGTTCTCTATGTCAGCCCGCTCAAGGCGCTCGCCGTCGACGTCGCGCGCAACCTGCGTGCTCCGCTGGCTGGCATCCAGGCAGCCGCGACCCGGCTGGGTGTCACCGTGCCGGAGGTGACGGTAGCGATGCGCACCGGTGACACCTCGGCCACCGAGCGGCGCGCGTTCGGCCGCACCCCGCCGGACATTCTGATCACCACGCCGGAGTCGCTGTTCCTCATCCTCACCAGCCAGGCGCGCGAGTCGCTGCGCGGCGTCGAGACGGTGATCGTGGACGAGGTGCACGCCGTCGCGAGCACGAAGCGTGGCGCCCACCTGGCGCTCAGTCTGGAACGCCTGGATGCCCTGCTGGAGACGCCGGCCCGCCGGATCGGCCTGTCGGCGACGGTCCGGCCGGTGGAGGAGATCGCCCGGTTCCTCGGTGGTGCGCGCTCGGTGACAGTGGTCCGCCCGCCGGCGGAGAAGACCTTGCATGTCGACGTCGTCGTGCCGGTCCAGGACATGGCCGAGCCCGGAGCCCCTGTCGGCCTCACTGGTCTGGCCAGCCCCGACAGCAGCGGGGCGCTGGCCGGGCTTCCCGGCCTGGACACGTTGGACGGCGGGCCGTCCGCCGCCGTGCCGAGCCGGCCGTCGATCTGGCCGGCCGTCGAGGCCCGGGTGCTCGACCTGATCGAGGCGCACACCTCGACGATCGTGTTCGCCAACTCGCGGCGGGTGGCGGAGCGGCTGTGCGCCCGGTTGAACGAGCTACATGCGCAGCGGATGGTGGCCACCGAGCTGGCGGACGTCGAGCGCGGTGCCGGAATGATCGACCTGGACGATCTCGACTACTCCGTCATCGGCCCGACCGACCCGAGCCGGACCCCCGCCGACGTGATGGGCCAAGCGGGCTCGGCCCGTCCGCTCCCGTTCGCGGAGGTCGCCCGGGCGCATCACGGCAGCGTCAGCCGGGAGCAGCGCCTCCTGATCGAGGAGGACCTCAAGGCCGGCCGGCTGCCCGCCGTCGTCGCGACCTCCAGCCTCGAGCTGGGCATCGACATGGGCGCCGTCGACCTGGTGGTCCAGATCTCCGCGCCGCCGAGCGTCGCCGCCGGGATGCAGCGGGTCGGCCGTGCCGGCCACCAGGTCGGCGCGGCCAGCCGTGGCGTGGTGCTGCCCAGCCACCGCGGCGACCTGCTGGAGTGCGCGGTGGTCGCCGAGCGGATGCGTGACGGCCAGATCGAACAGGCGCGTTACCCGCGCAACCCGCTCGACGTCCTGGCCCAGCAGATCGTCGCGATGACCGCGGTCGACACCTGGCCGGTCGAGGAGCTGGGCGCCCTCGTGCGCCGCGCCGCGCCGTTCGCGACGCTGCCGGCCTCCGCGTTCGAGGCGGTCCTGGACATGCTGTCCGGCCGCTACCCGTCGGATGCGTTCGCTGAGCTGCGCCCGCGGATCGTCTGGGACCGCGCGGCGGGCACGGTGACCGGCCGGCCGGGCGCGCAGCGGCTCGCGGTCACCAGCGGCGGCACCATCCCCGACCGCGGCCTGTTCGGCGTGTTCCTCGTCGGCGAGAAGGCGAGCCGGGTCGGCGAGCTCGACGAGGAGATGGTCTACGAGTCCCGCGTCGGTGACGTCGTGCTGCTCGGGTCGTCGAGCTGGCGGATCGAGGAGATCACCCCGGACCGGGTGCTCGTCACCCCGGCGCCGGGCCGGCCGGGCCGGCTGCCGTTCTGGCATGGCGACTCGCCCGGCCGCCCCGCCGAGCTGGGCCGGGCGCTCGGCGGCTTCCTGCGCGAGCTGACGAAGAAGGCGCCTGAGGAGGCCGCTGAACGGCTGCGCGCCGCGGGCCTGGACGAGTGGGCGGCGAGCAACCTGCTCACGTACCTGGACGAGCAGCGGGCCGCGACGGGCCGGCTCTCCGACGACCGGACGCTCGTCGTCGAGCGGTTCCGCGACGAGCTGGGCGACTGGCGCCTGGCCGTGCACTCCCCGTTCGGCGCCCGGGTGAACGCCCCGTGGGCCCTGGCGATCGGCGGCCGGCTACGCGAGCGTTACGGCGTAGAGGTGCAGATCATGCACACCGACGACGGGATCGTCGCTCGGGTACCCGACGCCGACGCCGCGCCCGGCGCGACGGACGCCGTCTTCGACCCCGACGAGATCGCCGCCCTCGTCCGGGCCGAGGTCGGCGGGAGCGCGCTGTTCGCCAGCCGGTTCCGCGAGTGCGCGGGACGGGCGCTGCTGCTGCCGCGCCGTTCCCCCGGCCGGCGCACCCCGCTGTGGCAGCAGCGCCAGCGCAGCGCCGCGCTGCTGTCGGTGGCAGCCCAGTTCGAGAACTTCCCGGTGGTGCTGGAGACGATGCGCGAGTGCCTGCAGGACGTCTTCGACGTACCGGGCCTGGTCGCGCTGATGCGGGACGTCGACGCCCGCCGGCTGCGGGTCGTCGAGGTCGAGACACCACAGCCGTCCCCGTTCGCCCGGTCGCTGCTGTTCGGCTACGTCGCCACCTTCCTCTATGACGGCGACGCCCCACTGGCCGAGCGGCGGGCGCAGGTGCTGTCGCTGGACAGCCGGATGCTCGCCGAGCTGCTCGGCGAGACGGACCTGCGGGAGCTGATCGACCCGGAGGCGCTCGCCGCCGTCGAGGCCGAGCTCACGCGGCTGGCGCCGGAGCGCCAGGCCCGCGACCTCGAAGGGGTCGCGGACCTGCTCCGGGTGCTCGGTGACCTGACCACCCCGGAGGCGCTCGCCCGAGGCGCGACGCAGGAATGGCTCGGCGCGCTCGCCCGGGTGGGCCGGGCGTTGCGGGTGCGGATCGCCGGCGAGGAGCGCTGGGCCGCGGTCGAGGACGCAGGGCGGCTGCGTGACGCGCTGGGGGTGCCGCTGCCGGTGGGGGTGCCGGCGGCGTTCACCGAGCCGGTCCGCGACCCGCTCGGTGACCTCGTCTCCAGGTACGCGCGGACCCACGGCCCGTTCGACGCCGAGGAGCTGGCCACGCGGTTCGGCCTGGGAGTCTCGGTGGCCGTGGCGGCGCTGGAGCGGCTGGTCGGCGCCGGCCGGCTGGTCAGGGGCGAGCTGCGGCCGGGACGGGCGGGGGAGCAGTGGTGCGACGCCGAGGTGCTGCGCCGGCTGCGCCGTCGTAGCCTCGCCGCCCTGCGCCGCGAGGTCGAGGCGGTGCCGGCACGGGCGCTCGCGTCCTTCCTGCCCGCCTGGCAGGCGGTCACCTCCGGGCGGTCCCGCGGCGTCGACGGGGTGGCGCGGGCCATCGAGCAGCTGCAGGGGACGCTCATCCCGGCGAGCGCCTGGGAACAGCTGGTGCTGCCGGCCCGGGTTTCCGACTACTCCCCGGCGATGCTCGACGAGCTGTGCGCGAGCGGTGAGGTGCTGTGGGCCGGGGCCGGCGGGCTGCCCGGCGACGACGGCTGGGTGACGCTGGCGCTCGCCGACGCCGCGCCGCTGCTGCTTCCTGCGCTCGCACCGGAGCCCGCTACCGCGCCGGTAGCCGCGGCCGAGACCACCGGCGCGGCGGGGCGGGACCTGGCCGCGGCGGCGAGCGGCGAGGTGGTGGATCTCGGCGCCGGCGGCGGCGCCGCCGGCGCGGCCAGCCCGCTGCACCGTGCGGTTCTCGACGCGCTCGCCGACGACCAGGCGTTGTTCTTCCGCACCCTGTCCGACCGGGTCGGCAGCCTGGACGACACGGCGCTCGCGAATGCGATCTGGGACCTGGTCTGGGCCGGCCTGGTCACCAACGACACGCTGGCCCCGCTGCGCGCCCGCCTGGGCGGCGGCTCCGCCACCGCCCACCGGTCGGCGCCGCGTCCCCGCCGGGCAGGTCTGCGTTTCGCGTCGGGGCACTACCCGCCACCCGCCACCGGCCTCGGCCGTGCGGCAGGCCCCGGTCGCGCCCCGATGCCCCGCCGTTCCGGGCCGCCGACGGTCGCCGGCCGCTGGTCGCTGCTGCCGGCCCGCGACGCCGACCCGACGCGCCGGGCGCACGCGCTGGCCGAGACGCTGCTGGACCGGCACGGCATCGTCACCCGGGGGGCGGTGACCGCCGAGCACGCCCCGGGTGGGTTCGCCGCCGTCTACCGGGTGCTGTCCGCCTTCGAGGACGCCGGCCGGGCGCGGCGCGGCTACTTCGTCGAAGGGCTCGGCGCGGCCCAGTTCGCGATGCCGGGCGCGGTCGACCGGCTGCGCGCGATCGCCGCTGAGCAGCGCGCCGCCGCCGAGGAGCCCGACTGGGCGGCCGAGCCGATGGGACCGGCGGGTCCGACCGGTTCGGCCGGTCCGGCGGATGATCGTGCTGGGCGCTTCGGCCCTGGCATGACGGCCGACTCCGCCGGCCGGGGGCGCGGCGCGGGGACGGCGCGGTCGGCCGACCGACGCGCGGTCGTGCTCGCGGCCACCGACCCGGCGAACCCGTACGGCGCCGCGCTGCCCTGGCCGGCACGGCCAGACGCGGCCGGTGGGCCTGCGGGGACGGGCGGGCTCGCCGGGACGGGGGGCGACGGCCCGGGCCACCGGCCCGGCCGCAAGGCGGGCGCGCTGGTCGTGCTGGTCGACGGTGGCCTGCTGCTGTACGTGGAACGCGGTGGCAAGACGCTGCTGTCCTGGCCGGAGCCGGCGCGGGCGCTGCAGCCCGCCGTGGATGCGCTGGCACTCGCGGTGCGGGAAGGCTGGCTCGGTCGGCTGGCGGTCGAGCGGGCCGACGGGCAGGCGGTCGCCGGCAGCACACTCGGCGAGGCACTGCTGCGCGCCGGATTCCACCCGACGCCGCGAGGCGGCCTACGCCTGCGCGGCTGACGCGCCGCCTGCACGGCTGACGCGCGACCGCGCCCGCCGTCACGAGCCGCCGTCACGAGCCGCCGTCACGAGCCGCGGTCACGGGCCGGGCACGGTGTGCTGGCCGTTGGCCCCGGCCCGGCTGGAGGCTGTTGGGTGTGGGTGTGGGTGTTGACATGACGGACACGGCGCTCGGCCTGCCGCAGCCCCCTGCACCGATGGTGCGGATCTGGGGGCCCCAGCTGCGGGTCCTGACGGTGGGCCTCGTCTCGACGATCACGCTGTTCGCTTTCGAGTCGCTCGCCGTCGTGACGGTCGCGCCGCTGGTGTCGGCCGACCTGCACGGCCTGGACCTGTACGGATGGATGACCGGAGCCTTCTTCCTGGCCACGGTCGTCAGTCTCGTGCTCGCCGGCGCGGCGATGGACCGGGCTGGGCCTGCGCGCCCGTTCGTCGTCGGCCTGCTGCTGTTCGGCGTGGGCCTCGCGGTCGCGGCCGCCGCCGTCGACATGGAGGTCGTGATCGTCGGTCGGGGCCTGCAGGGGCTGGGCGGCGGGGCGATCGCCTCGATCTGTTTCGGCACGGTCGGCAGGACATATCCCGCCGACGTGCGGCCGAGGGTGTTCGCCGTGCTGTCCACGGCTTGGGTGGTGCCCAGCCTTGGTGGCCCTGCGGCAGCGGCCTTCGTCGCCGAACGGGTGGGCTGGCGGTGGGTGTTCGGCGGCCTGATTCCCCTCGTCGTCGTCTCCGGCGTGGTGACGGTCTGGGCACTGCGGGCCGCTGCCGCGGCACCGCCACGCGCGGCGACGGACACCCCCGCGGACGAGGCCCGGACGGCTGCGGTGGCGGAGGTCGCCGGGACGGCCGAGGTGGCCGAGGTCGCCGGGACGGCCGAGGTCGCCGGGACGGCCGAGGTCGCCGGGACGGCCGAGGTGACAGGGACGGCCGAGGCGGCTGCGGCCGGCCCGGCTCCCGGTGGGGCTACCGGCGAGACGCCCGGCGTGCCCGGCGATCCCGCCGCGGACCGCGCGGGGGTGTGGCCGGCCGTGGAGGGTGGCGCGGGTCCGCTGGTGCGTGCCCTGCGGGTCGCCGCCGGCGCCGGCCTGCTGCTTGCCGGCCTGACCAGCCGCTCGCTCCTCGGCGTGCCGCTGGTCGCCGCAGGCCTGCTGGTGGGGATCGGGCCACTGCGCCGGCTGCTGCCAGCCGGGACGCTGCGGGCACGCGACGGAGCGCCGGCGGCGGTGGCGGCACGGGGGCTGCTCGCGTTCGCGTTCTTTGGCGCCGACACCTTCGTGCCGCTGGCCATCACCTCCATACGACATACCTCCGCCACCGTCGCGGGCCTCGCCGTCTCGACCGCGGCGGTCTTCTGGACCACCGGCTCGTGGACCCAGGCACGGCTGGCGAGCCGTCGTTCCGGGCGTTTTCTCGTGACCGCGGGCCTCGTCACGGTGGTGCTCGGCGTGGCGGCCACGGGGACGGCTCTGCTCATCACCGAGGTGCCGCTGGCGGTCGGAATCGCCTGCTGGGGAGTGGCCGGGTTCGGGATCGGCATGTCTTACTCGCCAGTGATGAACGTGGCGCTGAACGAGGCGCCACCGGATCGGCAGGGGATGGCGAGCAGCGCGGTCTCGCTCTCCGACAACCTCGGAGTCGCGCTCGGCGCCGGCCTGTGCGGCGTCATGGTCGCCGCGATCACCACCAGCGACACCGCTACCAGCCAGGCCGCTACCAGCCATACCGCCGGCCGTGCCGCCGCCGACACGGCCGGCGACGCGCTCGCGGCGGTGGGGCAGACAGCCTCCGCCGCGGGCCTCGCCGCCGCGTTCGCGCTGTCGACCGTGGTGGGGCTGGTCGGGCTGCTGGCCGCTCGCCGGCTGCCCACGGTGGTCCTCGCCGCGACCCCCTCGGCCGGCCCGGACCGCCCGGCCAACTAGCTGGTCCAGCCAGGTCGGCGTTCCGTGTACGGCCGGCTGGGTGCCGGCAAGCCAGAGCAACGCGACGAGTGTCACCGGCCGGTCCGCTGGGCGTGCCGAGGGCGGCGGGTTCGGCGTGTCGAGTTCAAACTCGAACGCGTGTTCGGCTATGGTTATCCACATGCGCGCGGTTGTCCACAGTTGCGGCCCGGCTCTCGAAACTGTCGGACCGACCCCCTAACGTCGCCACCGTGGCCACCAAGACTCGACGACCTCAGCCAGGAGTTGCTCCGATGGCAGGACCCGACCGTGAGAAGGCACTGGAGGCCGCTCTCGCGCAGATCGACAAGCAGTTCGGCAAGGGCTCGGTGATGCGCCTCGGCGACGACACCCGCCCGCCCATCCAAGCCATCCCGACGGGATCGATCGCGCTCGACGTGGCGCTCGGTATCGGTGGCCTGCCTCGCGGCAGGATCATCGAGATCTACGGCCCGGAGTCGTCCGGCAAGACGACCGTCGCGCTGCACGCGGTGGCGAACGCGCAGGCGGCCGGCGGCGTCGCCGGGTTCATCGACGCCGAGCACGCTCTCGACCCGGACTACGCGGCCAAGCTCGGCGTCGACACCGACAACCTGCTGGTCTCCCAGCCAGACACGGGCGAGCAGGCGCTCGAGATCGCCGACCTGCTGGTCCGCTCTGGCGCGCTCGACATCATCGTCATCGACTCGGTGGCGGCGCTGGTGCCGCGGGCCGAGATCGAAGGCGAGATGGGCGACAGTCACGTCGGCCTGCAGGCCAGGCTGATGTCCCAGGCGCTGCGCAAGATGACCGGCGCGCTGTCGAGCTCCAACACCACCGCGATCTTCATCAATCAGCTTCGCGAGAAGATCGGCGTGATGTTCGGCTCGCCGGAGACGACGACCGGTGGCAAGGCGCTGAAGTTCTATGCCTCCGTCCGGCTCGATGTCCGCCGGATCGAGACGCTCAAGGACGGCCAGGACGCGGTCGGCAACCGGACGAGGGTGAAGGTCGTCAAGAACAAGGTCGCGCCGCCGTTCCGGACCGCCGAGTTTGACATCGTCTACGGCGGTGGCATCAGTCGCGAGGGCTCGCTCATCGACATGGGCGTTGAGCACGGGATCATCCGCAAGTCCGGCGCCTGGTACACGTACGACGGCGACCAGCTCGGCCAGGGCAAGGAAAACGCCCGCAACTTCCTGCGCGACAACCCCGACCTGGCCGACGAGATCGAGAAGCGCATCAAGGAGAAGCTCGGCATCGTCCCCACCCTCGACGGTGACGCCCTCGCCCCGGTTCCTGTTGATCTCTAAGGGAGCGGCCTGGCTGAGGCGCCGTGTTCGCCGACCTCCGGTCGGCTTGCCGGCGGCCAGCCCGCGATATTGCTCCGGGATCGAACCCCGGACCCCACGCCAGGGGGCTTCGCCCCCTGGACCCCCCGGGTGGTTGGCCCGAATGCCGGTTGGTGTCCGGGGCTCGGATCGCTCCGGTCTGAGTCCCGGACCTCATGACAGAGGCTTCGCCCTCTGCCCCGGCAGTCCCTAGGGCTATCGGCTTCGCGTGTAGGGCTTGGACCTGCTCGAGAGACCTTCATGCCGGCTGTCTGCTGGAGAACGAGTCGAATGTTCGTCTAGAGAGGGCGGATGGCTGTGGTCGGCGGTCGGGGGCAGGGGGCGGTGGACGCCGGGCGGGATCCGGTGGGGGTGGCCCGGGAGATTTGTTTGCGGCAGTTGGCGGTGCGGGCGCGTAGCCGGGCGGAGCTGGCGGGGACGTTGCGGCGGCGGGGGGTTGCCGACGACGTCGCGGAGACGGTGCTCGACCGGCTGACGGCGGTTGGACTGATCGACGACGACGCGTTCGCCGCGGCGATGGTCTCCTCGGCCAGGGAAAACCGCGGACTGGCCAGGCGGGGGCTGGCGGCCGAGCTGCGACGGCGCGGTGTGGACGACGACGTGGCTGTCGCCGCGCTCGCGGAGGTTGACGGCGAGGGTGAGGAGGCCACCGCACGGGAGCTCGTCGCCCGCCGGCTGCGGACCATGGACGGCTTGGAGCGCCACGTCCGGATGCGCCGCCTGGTCGCCATGCTGGGCCGCAAGGGCTACTCGACGGAGCTCGCGGTCCGGGTGGTTACCGAGCTGGTTGGCCCGGACGACGACCTCGGCGGCGGTCTTGAGGACGAGCCCCGAACTGCGGACGTCGACGAACCGGGCCTTGGAGACGGCTGACCGGGCGGACCAGGGCCAATGGCCCCGCTATTCGGCATTCCTTGACCTGAGAAAAGGGAGCGACCTACTCTCGGCAACAGTGCGAGGACTCCCGCGGACTACGCGGTTCCGATAGTTGGCTAACTACACACGAGGGTAACTCCGGCGTCCCATGGCGCTGTCGGGGCCTAGCTGCGGCGTGAACACCTATCTTCGCGCCTGGTAGGCGTCCGGCAACGCTGAGTGTGCGCCGGCTGTGTAGGGAAGACGTGGTTGCGGCTTCCCGCGCCCTGGTGGACACCGCCGTCTGGCGTGGGTCCTTCGCCGCTCCGGCCCGTTCCAGGGGAACCGGCGGGGTCGGCTTCGATTGGCCGGCCTGCGGCTGGCTTCCCATTGGGCCGGCTGTCCCTGGGGAGCAGCGTCCCGTCGAGATCCGCGCGCGGAGCAGACGAGAACCCGGCTTCCCCCTCCCGGGAGGAGCAGCGGTGGTCGGCGTGCTCGTGGCCCTCGTCGCGGTGGTGCTGGTCGCCGTTGTCATCCTGATCCTGGTCGCCGCGCGACTGATCCGCGCAGGCGCTCGCCAGGTCGAGGCGTCCGGCCCGGCGGCCGCCGCCCCAGCCGCCGCGGACGCGGAGACAACGGCGGCGTTGCTGGCCGCCCAGGCCGACGCCATCGCCAAAGCAGAGACGGCCACCAGAGAGAAGACGGAGGCTGCGGCCGGAGCGAAGGCCGAAGCGCTGGCCCGCACCCTCGCCGAGGCCGAGCGCGACCGCGCCGAGGCCGCTCGACGCGAGGCCCAGGCCGAGCGGGACAAGGCCCTCGCCGAGCTGCGCGCCCGGCGTGAGGAGCTGCGCGACTGGGACAACAGGCTCACCCAGCGCGAGGCGCGGGTCGAGGAACGGCTGGCGGCACTCGAGGACCAGACCCGCCGCATCGAGTCGCGCGACCGGGAGCTCACGGAGCGAGACGCGGGGCTTGCCCGCCGAGCAAGGGACGCCGACGAGCTGGACGCCCGTCGTCTCGCCGCCCTCGAACAGGCCGCCGGGATGACCTTCGCCGAGGCGAAGACCGAGCTGCTCTCCGTCGTCGAACAGCAGTCCCGCCTGGAGGCCGCGACGCTCGCCCGCGGGATCGAGGCTCGCGCCGAGGAGGAGGCCCAGGACCGGGCCCGGCGCATCGTCACCCTGGCCATCCAGCGGGTCGCCGCCGAACAGACCGCCGAGTCGGTCGTGTCGGTGCTGCACCTGCCGGGTGACGAGATGAAAGGACGGATCATCGGCCGCGAGGGCCGCAACATCCGCGCCTTCGAGTCGGTCACCGGCGTCAACGTCCTCATCGACGACACACCCGAGGCGGTGCTGCTCAGCTGCTTCGACCCGGTCCGCCGGGAGGTCGGCCGGATCACGCTGGCCGCGCTGGTCGCCGACGGCCGGATACACCCGCAGCGCATCGAAGAGGAGTACGAGCGCGCCCAGCGCGAGGTCGAGACCCGCTGCGTGCGCGCCGGCGAGGACGCCCTCGTCGAGGTCGGCATCGGCGACATGCATCCCGAGCTGATCGTCCTGCTCGGCCGGCTGCGCTACCGCACCAGCTATGGCCAGAACGTGCTGGCCCACCTCATCGAGTCGGCCCACCTGGCCGGCGTGATGGCCGCCGAGCTGCGCCTCCCGGCAGCCATCGCCAAACGCGGCACCCTGCTGCACGACCTCGGCAAGGCGCTCACCCACGAGGTCGAAGGGTCGCACGCCCTGGTCGGCGCCGAGATCGCCCGCCGCTACGGCGAACATGAGGACGTCGTCCACGCCATCGAGGCCCATCACAACGAGGTCGAGCCGCGTTCCGTCGAGGCGGTTCTCACCCAGGCCGCCGACGCGATCTCGGGCGGCCGGCCCGGCGCCCGCCGCGACAGCCTCGAGTCCTACGTCCGCCGACTGGAACGCATCGAGCAGATCGCCGGCGACCGCCCGGGCGTCGAGCGGGTGTTCGCTATGCAGGCTGGCCGCGAGGTCCGGGTGATGGTGGTTCCCGAAGAGGTCGACGACGCCGCCGCCCACCTGCTGGCCCGCGACGTGGCCCGCCGCATCGAGGACGAGCTCACCTACCCCGGCCAGATCCGGGTCACCGTGGTTCGGGAGACCCGCGCCATCGAAACCGCCCGTTAAGGCCGCCGGTTAGGCTGGTTGGGTGAGCGGCCGTAGCTACCAGGTACGCACGTTCGGGTGCCAGATGAACGTGCACGACTCCGAGCGGATCTCCGGGCTGCTCGAATCAGCCGGCTATGTGCCGGCGGCCGACGGCGACACACCGGATCTCGTCGTGTTCAACACGTGCGCCGTCCGGGAGAACGCCGACAACCGGCTCTACGGCAACCTCGGCCACCTCTACCCGTCGAAGAAGGCCAACCCGGGTATGCAGATCGCCGTGGGTGGCTGCCTCGCGCAGAAGGACCGCGGCACGATCACCCGCAAGGCGCCCTGGGTCGACGTCGTCTTCGGCACCCACAACCTGCACCGCCTGCCGGTGCTGCTCGAGCGGGCCCGGCATAACGCCGCCGCCCAGGTCGAGATCGCCGAGGCACTGGAGGTCTTCCCCAGCTCGCTGCCCGCGCGCCGTGCCAGCCACGCGTCCGCCTGGGTGAGCATCAGCGTCGGCTGCGACAACACGTGCACGTTCTGCATCGTCCCCAGCCTGCGCGGCAAGGAGCGTGACCGCCGCCCAGGGGACGTGCTCGCCGAGGTCGAGGCGCTCGTCGCCGACGGCGCCGCCGAGATCACCCTGCTCGGCCAGAACGTCAACTCCTACGGCCGCTCGTTCGGCGACCCTGGCGCCTTCGCGAAGCTGCTGCGGGCCTGCGGCCGCATCGACGGCCTGGAACGGGTCCGGTTCACGTCGCCGCATCCACGCGACTTCACCGACGACGTGATCGCCGCGATGGCCGAGACCGCCAATGTCTGCCCGCAGCTGCACATGCCGCTGCAGTCCGGCTCCGACGCGGTGCTGCGCCAGATGCGCCGCTCCTACCGGCGCGACCGTTACCTCGGCATCGTCGAGCGCGTGCGGGCCGCCCTGCCGGACGCGGCGATCACCACCGACATCATCGTCGGCTTCCCCGGTGAGACCGAGGCCGACTTCGCCGACACCCTCGAGGTGGTACGCGCCGCCCGCTTCTCCGGGGCGTTCACCTTCCAGTACTCGCCGCGCCCCGGAACCCCGGCCGCCACGATGGACGACCAGGTCCCGCCGGATGTCGTCGCCGAGCGCTATGCCCGGCTCGTCGCGTTGCAGGACGAGATCTCGCTGGACGAGAACCGCGCCCAGGTCGGCCGCGTCGTCGAGGTGCTCGTCGCCGAGGGCGAGGGCCGCAAGGACGACGCCACGGGCCGCCGCTCGGGCCGGGCGCGTGACGGCCGGCTGGTCCACCTCGGTCCCGACGCGAATGCCAGGGCCCGGTCCGGCCTGCCGAGCTCGGCACCGGACGACGCGGCGGTGCTCGCCGCGCTCGCCCGGCTGCGCCCCGGCGACGTCGTGACCACCGCCGTGACCTACGGCGCCCCGCACTATCTCGTGGCCGACGGCGCGCCGCTGACCACCCGCCGCACCCGTGCGGGCGATCTCTGGGAGTCCGGCCAGGGGCCTGCGCCCCGCCCCTCGGTCGGCCTTGGCATGCCCAGTCTGGGCGTGCCCCCCAGTGCCGCCGCCCATGCCAGCCAGACCGGCAGCAGTTGCGGCTGCTCCGCGTCGGGCTGTTCCTGCACCCAGGCCGAGGCCGGCGCCCCAGCACCTGCCGGGGCGCCGGCCGGAGCACGGTAGCCCCGTGCCTCTCGTCGCCGCGGCGGTCTGCCCGCATCCGCCACTGCTCGTTCCCCAGGTTGGCGCCCACGAGCCGGTCGCCGCCCGGGAGCCGGCGCTGGCCGCCGTCCGGCGGCTGCGCGCGGCCAACCCTGATGTCGTGGTCGTCGTCGGTGACGACCCGGAGGCGCTCGCCGCCGGCTCCCGGGCCTATCCGCCGGGTGCGGTCGGTGACTTCCGCGGTTTCGGTGTTGACCTTCGTGTCGCGCTCGGCCCGCGAGCCGCCGCCATTTCCGACGCCGCCGTTTCCGGCCCCGGTGGCGCCGGCGCCGGCGCCGTCGTCGATCGGCTGCCGCTTTCGCTGGCTGTGGGCGCCTGGCTGCTCGCCGAGACGGGCTGGGCGGTGGCGCGTCGCGGCCTCGGCGTGTCGCCGAAGGCCGAGCCGGCCGACGCCGCGGCGCTGGGCGCCGGGCTGGCGGCGGACGCCGACGCGGCGGGGGAGCGGGTCGCGCTGCTGGTCATGGGTGACGGGAGCGCGCGGCGGACGGCGAAGGCTCCCGGTTCGCTCGACGAGCGGGCGGGGCCGTACGACGAGCGGGTGGAGCGAGCGCTCGCAGATGTGGGCATCGACGCGCTGCTTGGCCTCGAGTCGGGGCTCGGGGCGGATCTTCTGGTCGCCGGCAGGGCTTCCTGGCAGGTGCTTGCCGGTGCCGCCCGGGCTGCCACCGCCACCGCCACCGTCGCCACCGTCGCCACCGCCCCGGCGGCCAGCGCCGCCGGGTGGAACGCCGACCTGCTCTACGCGGATGCGCCCTATGGCGTCGGCTATTTCGTGTGCGTGTGGGAACGGGAGGTTCCGGGTGACGACGGCCACTGACGGGACTGGCACGCCGCGGCGCACGACCGTTGCCGGTCTGGCGGCGCTCGTTGCTGGACAGGACGATGCGCCCTCTGTGCTGATGCTGCCCGGCTTCTCGGGCAGCAAGGAGGATTTCGCCCCCATCCTGCCGCTGCTCGCCGCAGCTGGCCTGCATGCCGTCGCGGTCGACCAGCGTGGACAGTACGAGTCCGCTGCGGACCCGGACGGGCCAGACAGCCAGTTCTCCCTCGACGCCCTCGCCGCCGACGTGGCCCGGGCCGCCGCCGAGCTGGGCGGGCCGGTGCACCTCGTCGGCCACTCGTTCGGCGGGCTGGTCGCCAGAACCGCGTTGCTCAACCAGCCGGCGGCGCTGGCATCCGTCGTGCTGCTCGGCTCCGGCCCGGCGGCGATCGTCGGTCCGCGGGCGCTGGCGCTGCATGCGATGTTCCTGCTGCACGGGCAGGGCGGCGTCGCGGCCGTCTGGGAGGGAGTGCGTGCCATCGACGCCATCCCGCGTACGCCGCAGGAGGTCGAGTTCCTGCGGCGGCGCTTCTTCGCCAGCTCCGAGCGGGGCATGCTCGTGATGGGCAAGGCGTTGCTGGCGGAGCGTGACCAGGTCGCGGCGGCCGCGGCGGCCGCGGCCGCGCACACGCTCCCGCTGCTGGTCGCCCACGGCGTCGGTGACGACGCGTGGCCGCCGGCCATGCAGGCCGACATGGCGACCCGGCTCGGTGCCCGCTACGCGGTCATCCCTGACGCGATGCACTCACCTGCCACGCAGAATCCCGCGGGTACCGTCGACGTGCTCGTCGCCTTCCTCCGTGACGCCGCCGCCGGTTCACCCGAGGCGGCGCCTCCGGCCTCGGACGCCGTCGCTGAGGTTGCCTGACGCTGAGGTGGCTGGCCCGGTGCCGGCGGGCCGGTGGGGCTCGTCGCGTGGCAGGCTGGACCGCGTGCGGGAGGGTGATCGAGGTCCACGCGGCCGCGTCGTCGCGATCGTCGGGCCCACGGCGGCGGGCAAGAGCGATCTGGCGATCGACTTCGTCGCGTCATTGGCGGACGGCGCCGCTGAGATCATTAATGCCGATTCGATGCAGCTTTATCGCGGGATGGACATCGGCACCGCCAAGGTTCCGCCAGCCGAGCGGCGGGGGATCCCGCACCATCTTCTCGACGTCTGGGACGTGACCAGGACTGCCGACGTCGCCAGCTACCAGCGTGATGCCAGGGTCATCGTCGACCGCCTGCTGGCCGAGGGCCGCCTGCCGGTCCTGGTCGGCGGCTCAGGACTGTATGTGCGAGCGGTGCTCGACGAACTGGAGTTCCCCGGCACCGACCCCGCGGTGCGCGCGGGCCTGGAGGAGCGGCTGGCCCAGGTGGGTCCGGCCGCGCTGCATGCCGAGCTCGCCGCCACCGCGCCTGCGGCCGCGGCCGCGATTCTGCCGACCAACGGGCGGCGGATCGTGCGGGCGCTCGAGGTGGTCGCGCTCACCGGTGGGTTCACCGCCACGCTGCCGGAGCATCGGTCCCGCTATGACGTGGTCATGATCGGCGTGGATCGGCCCGACCTGGACGCGCGGATCACCCTGCGGGTCGACCGGATGTGGGCCGCCGGGTTCATCGACGAGGTCCGGAGGTTGGACGAGGTTGGGCTGGCGGCCGGCCGGACGGCGTCGCGAGCGCTCGGCTATGCCCAGGTGCTCGGCTGGTTCCATGGTGAGTTCGCGTCGTCCGAGGACGCTCGGGCCGCGACGGTGACGGCGACGCGCCGGTTCGCGCGTCGCCAAAGGTCGTGGTTCAAACGCGATCCGCGGATATCCTGGCTCGGCCAGCCCGACGTCGGCACCGTTCGCCGCCTGGTTGGCTCGCTCTAGTACCTGCGATACCTAGTACCCCTAAGCACCTGCGATACCTGGTACCTGAGATACCTCGGAGATACCTGGAAGGGCCTCTGGGCGCGTGCCTTCGCGGTCCCCGCGCCCTGCGGCCTGACCCGCGACCGGCCGTTCTCCCGCTGTGTGCGCCAGTGAGGATGGTTGGTCTGTCCCGGCGTCCGGGAGAGGCCTGCGTGACCGAGCTCGACCTGGCGCTCATCCGTGCGTTGTATGCCGCTTTTGATGACGGTACCCTCCGGTTCTCCTTCGAGCCTGAGGTCGACCTGCGTACAGGTTCCGTCCCCGGCATGACCGCTCGCCTCCAGTGGGCGCACCCCGAGCGGGGCCTGCTCGACGCGGCCGACGTCCGGGCCGTCGCCCGGTTCGCCGGCCTCGCCGACCAGCTCGACCTGTGGGCGCTGCGCGCCGCCGTCACCGAGTGCCGGACGTGGCACCGGATGGCGTCGGGCTCCCAGATCCGCCCGCCGCGGCTGTGGCTGCACATCGGTTCCCGCCAGCTGGCGCGGGCGACGTTCGCCGCCGAGGTGATCGGGCTGGTCCGTGACCGCGGCGCCCTGCCGCCCGGCGCCGTCGGCCTCGCGTTCACCGAGGAGACCCTGGGCCGGGCGGGCCCGTCCCTGCCGCCACTGCTCGACCGGCTGCGCGCCAGCGGCGTGGCCGTCGCGGTCCGGGCGTTCGGCAGCTGGATCGGCTCGCCGGCCACGCTGGACCTGCTGCCCCTCGACCTGGTGCGGATGGACGACCGGTTCCTGCGGGCCACCCTGCGTGACATCGAGGGTGAGGCCGTCTTCGCCTCGATGGTCACCCTCGCGCACCGCCGCCGCGCCGCCGTCCTCGTCGACGGTGTCGACTCCGCCCGGTTCGCCGCCCGCGTCACCGACCTGGGCTGTGACCGCGCCGCCGGTCCCGCCTTCTGCCCGCCGCTGTCCGTCGACGACGCCCGCCAACTGGTGCTGGGCCGCGGCCGGCCCACCCACGCCCGCGTGCCTCGTGCCGACGACACCCCCCGTCCCGCTCCCCACGACATGCAGCCCACCGCCTGATCGCGCCTGCCGGGTCCACCTGGTCGCCGTAGGATCCAGACGTGCGTTTTGTCAAGGGTCACGGGACGGGCAACGACTTCGTGATCGTGCCGGACCCGGACGGCGATCTCGACCTGACGCCGGAGCTGGTACGGGCGCTGTGCGACCGCCGGACCGGCGTCGGGGCCGACGGTGTCCTGCGAGTGGTGCTGTCGGCGGCGCTGCCGCCGGCGGCAGCGCCGCCGACAGCACCACCGGCCGCCGGGCAGGACGGCGCGGCTCGCTGGTTCATGGACTACCGCAACGCCGACGGATCGTTCGCCGAGATGTGCGGCAACGGCCTGCGGGTGTTCGGCCGCTACCTGGTCGACGCCGGCTACGAGCGGCCCGGCCTGATCCCGGTCCTGACCCGCGCGGGGGTGCGCGTCGCGGACGTGCCCGCCGAGGGGGAGGTGACGGTCGAGATGGGCCCGCCGTCGGTCGGCCCCCTCGACGCGGTGACGGTGACGGCCGCGGGCCGGACCCTGCGGGCCACCCACGTCTCGATGGGCAATCCGCACGCCGTCTGCTTCGTCGACGACCTGACCCCGGCCGGCCTCGCCGCGCTCGACCTGACCGGCCGCCCGGACGTCCCGCTGGACGTCTTCCCGGACGGCGTCAACGTCGAGATCGTCATCGGCGCGCCGGACGCCGTGGCGATGAGGGTGTACGAGCGGGGTGTCGGCGAGACGCTGTCGTGCGGGACCGGGGCCTGCGCGGTCGCGGTGGCCAGCGCCGTCCGGGCCGGCAGGGGCCCGGGGGCGGCGGTGCCGGTGGAGGTGCCGGGCGGGCGGCTGACCGTGCTGTGGGACGACGACCAGGTCCGGCTGCGCGGCCCGGCCGTGCTGGTCAGCGACGGCCTCCTGCGCCCCGGTTGGCTCGCGGCAGTCCCCGGCGCCGCCGAGCCGGTCCTGGCAGCCGCACTGCCTGCCTGACCCCGCTCGCCTCGGGGGCCGCGCCTGGCCGCTGGACGCGGACCAGGCGCCGCCGTTGCCGCGCCAGAATGTGGTCCCGGGAGGAAATCCCGTCGCGACGGGCCGCTCGGCGTGGCACGCTACCGGCATCGGAGGCGCGGCCGGCATCCGCGTCACCGGGGTGAAGCCGGGGAATGGGTGTCCACATCGGTGGGCGTTCGGAACCTGGGCGAGCTGGCTGGCGTTGACGAGCCGAGACGGCCGACGGCCGGGTTCACTAGGCCGGTGGGCGCCGGGCACGGCGTCCTGGACGCACAATCCCGGACAAGCTAGACCGGCCGGGCGCCGCGCGGAATCAGCGCGCGGGCCGGCCGTGTTGGAACGGACGGTATGAGTCTTCCCGCTGAATCCGCACTGACCAGCCCGGCCCGCAGGCTCGACGCCGCGCGGGGCGACGGGAACTTCTCCGAGGCGGTCGCCAGGGTGCTGGCGGCCGACACCGGCGCCGACGACGGCACGGACGAATCCGGCGGCACGATCACGTTGCCGGGCCTCGGTTTCTACGACGACGCAGGCGACGAGCTCGCGCTCGAGGAACGTGGCGCGCTGCGCCGGATGCCGGGGCTTGCCACCGAGCTCACCGACGTCACCGAGGTCGAGTACCGCCAGCTGCGGCTGGAACGTGTGGTCCTGATCGGGGTGTGGACGGCCGGCACGATCGCGGACGCCCAGACCTCGATGGCCGAGCTCGCCCAGCTGGCGGAGACGGCCGGCTCGGTCGTGCTCGACGCGCTCGTCCAGCGCCGCGACAAGCCGGACCAGGCCACCTATGTGGGCTCCGGCAAGGCCAAGGAACTGGCCGAGGTCGTCCGGGCGGCCGGCGCCGACACGGTGATCTGCGATGGTGAGCTGACCCCGGGCCAGCTGCGTCAGCTGGAGGAGGTCGTCAAGGTCAAGGTCATCGACCGGACGGCGCTCATCCTGGACATCTTCGCCCAGCATGCCACGTCCAAGGAGGGCAAGGCGCAGGTCGAGCTCGCGCAGCTGCAGTACATGCTGCCGCGGCTGCGAGGCTGGGGTGAGTCGATGTCCCGGCAGGCCGCCTCCGGCGGGCGCGCGCCCATCGGTACCCGCGGCCCCGGTGAGACGAAGATCGAGACGGACCGTCGCCGGCTGCGCGCCCGGATCGCCAAGCTGCGCCGCGAGCTGCGCGAGATGGAGACCGTCCGTGAGACCAAGCGGTCGGCGCGGCGGCGTAACGCGGTGCCGTCGGTGGCGATCGCCGGCTACACCAACGCCGGCAAGTCGTCGCTGCTGAACCGGCTCACCGGCGCCGGCGTGCTGGTCGAGGACGCGCTGTTCGCCACCCTCGACCCGACGGTGCGCCGCGCGACCCTGCCGGACGGCCGGGCGTTCACGCTCACCGACACGGTCGGCTTCGTCCGCCACCTGCCCCACCAGATCGTCGAGGCGTTCCGCTCGACGCTGGAGGAGGTCGCCGACGCCGACCTGGTCGTGCACGTGGTCGACGGCTCGCATCCGGACCCGGTCGGGCAGATCTCGGCCGTGCGCGAGGTACTGAACGACATCGACGCCGGCAACGTGCCCGAGCTGGTCGTGGTGAACAAGACCGACATCGCCGACAAGACGACGGTCGCGGGCATCAAGCGGATCGCGCCGGACGCGGTGTGCGTGTCGGCGAGGACGGGCGCCGGCCTGTCCGAGCTCATCGAGGCCCTGGCCGTGCGGGTGCCCCGCCCGCAGGTCGAGGTCGACGTCCTCGTCCCGTACAGCCGTGGGGATCTCGTCGCCCGGATCCACACGTCCGGCGAGGTCCTCGGCCAGGCCCACACCGCGGCGGGCACCGAGCTTCGCGCCCGGGTGTCCGCCGGCCTCGCCGCCGAGCTGGACTCCTACCGCCAGCGCGTCGACGCCTGACGACCGCCAGGCGCGGCCCGCGCCCCCGGGATGCGGATGCGTGTTCCGGGGGCGTGAGCGGCGGCGAAGTGGATCAGCTGACGGTGATGTCCTGCTGCATGCCCAGCTTCGCGTGGTCGTCCACCGGGCAGTCCAGCACATATTCACCGGGCTGGAGCGTCACGGCCAGGACGGCCGACCCGCCTGGCTCGATCGTGGGCGTCTCGGTCTTGACGCCCTGCCCCTCGACGCGGAGGGCGTGTGGCTCCTTGCCCTGGTTCGTCACCACGAAGGTGTAGCGGCCGGCGGGGAAGCTCGTCCGCGGCAGCTCGATCTTGTACTCGGTCTCGCTGACCGCGACCACTGATCCCGTCGCCGTCGGGCTGGACGTCGTGGCCGGCGTACCAGTCGATGTCGTACCCGGGATCGAGGACTGGCCGCAAGCCGTGACCGCGACGGCCAGGATCGCCAGGCCGACGGTTGCGGTGGCGCCCTTGCGGGCCGGCGCACCGTGGGATGTCCGCATCGCCCATCCTTCTCGATCTCAGGGCCGACGGGTGTCGCTAGTTGTTTCCTCTCCGGAGTTGATTCGATACGAAGGGTTGCTGACGCCGGGTCCGCCGACGCCGGGTCCACGGTGCTCCCGTCGAGCTGGGTTTGACTCCGACACGCCGGCCGGTGCGCCTGGCTCGGCCTCGCCGTCGAGCGGACCGCAGCGGATCGGCGGAGTTCCTCCCGGCAGCGGATAGGTTCCTGGCGTGGTCGTGGAGGAATCGGGCGTCGCCGGCAGATCCGGTTCGCTCGGATTCGCCGCTGTTGTCGGCATGCTCGCCGGGCTCTCGCTCACCACCCGGTGGGGCATCGTCGCCATGGTGGTCGCGGCCGTGCTCTGTGGCCTGGGGGTCGCGGCGTCGGAGGCGGTCGCGCGGTCGCGGCAGCGGCCGGGGCAGATTCCCGCGCTGTGGTCGCCCATCGTAATGAGCACGGTGATCGCGGCTCCGCTGGCCTGGGCGCTGGGAGCGGCGACCGGGGCCGGGCCGATCGTCGTGGGGGTGGTCGTCGGCGGGTGGCCGGCGCGCTGGGCCTGCGGCCAGCTTCACGGCCACCCTGGCGCCGAGCGCGCGGCCTGGCGGCGGCCTGGTTCTGTCCAGCCGCAGCAACCCTGACCAGCCCGGGCACTACCTGACCTACGTCGACCCCGAGACGAAGGAGCTGGCCGCCGGCGCGGTCCACGGCTTCGCCGAACGGCTCGACGTCTACGTCCAGGACGGCGAACTGCGAGCCGACCACGAGTTCTGGGTGTTCGGCCTCCCGTTCCTCGTCCTGGACTACTCCATCCACCGCAAGCCGACGTAAGCCGTACATCGATGTCGGAAGACGAGCCCGGCGTCCGGCCGACGACCACCCGCCGGCCGGACGCCGGGCTCGACCCGACGAACCGCGAAACCCCTGTGGACTCAGACCCGGCGCATGACGGCGACGACGCGGCCCAGGATGGTGGCGTCATCGCCGGCGATGTCCTGGAAGGCCGGGTTCTCCGGCTGGAGCCAGACGTGGCCGTCCCGGCGGCGCAGCCGCTTGACGGTCGCCTCACCGTCGATCAGCGCGGCGACGATCTCACCGTTCTCCGCCACCGGCTGCTGGCGGACCGCCACCAGGTCGCCGTCACAGATCGCCGCGTTGATCATCGAGTCTCCGACGACCCGGAGCAGGAACAGCGTGCCCTCACCCACGATGTCACGGGGCAGCGGCAGCACGTCCTCGACGGCCTGCTCGGCGAGGATCGGCCCACCGGCCGCGATCCGTCCCACCAGCGGCACGTAGGCCGTCGCCGCCGTCAGCATGTCCTCATCGCTGCCCTCGCGGGCCAGCGCGTCGTCCGCCGAGCCGAGTGTGTGCACCCGCAGCGGGCCCGCGCCGCCTCTGGCCCTGCTGGTGCCGGCGGCCTGCCGGCTCTTCGGGATCGGCCTGACCGGCCGCCTGCCGTCGGGGGAGACCACCTCGATGGCCCGCGGCCGGTTCGGGTCGCGGCGCAGCAGGCCCTTGTCTTCCAGCATCTTGAGCTGGTGGGCGACGCTGCTGGTGCTGGTCAGCCCCACCGCCTCGCCGATCTCGCGCACGCTCGGCGGGTAGCCGCGGCGTTCGACCGCGTTGCGGATCACCTCGAGCACCTTGCGCTGCCGGGGAGTGAGGCCGTCGTCGTCGACGGGGCCGTCGGGGAAGTCGCGCACGGTGCCGCCGCTGTCCTCGTCGCGGCTCGCCGATGGGCGCCCGGCCCTCCGTGGCCCCCTGCCCTGCGTGGTCATGGCCTAGGTTCTCCTCGTCTTGAGGTCATGCTGCCCGACCGGGTCAGCTGTGCGCACTGCCGCTGACCTGTGCGGCGCCGACCTGTGCCGACCCCTGTGGATAAGGGGAGCCAGGTTGCGTCCGATCGTGTGACGACCGTAGCCCGGTGACGCGTGAATCTCAAACAGGCGTTCGAGCGTGTCTGCGCGCTCTGTCGGCCTTGTGCATGTAAGAATCGACCATCAGTTCGAAGCGGGCCCTGTCCTTGTCCTTGCCCGTGTGACCGGCCACCGCGCCGGTCGCCATCTGTAGACCGTGGGCTACCTTCTCGATGGCCCAGATTTCTGCCGGGACGGCTCCCTCGCGACCCGCAGGCGTGGTTCGCCGGGGACTCCGGTCCCGTACTCCCAACGTTGGTTGAGCTTCTCTCGACGCGCTGTGCCGGGCTACGACCCGGCCGCTAGGAGGATGGCGTGACGAACCCGCGCGGGGCCGCCGTGGTCCCAGGACGCCCGGCGCCCCGGCAGCCGGATGGCGCCGACGTGATCGCCCTGCCCGTGCCGACCCGCCGACGTCCGGCGAGCGCCACCCCGCCGGTCCCCAGCCCGCTCGCGCGGGCCGTCGCGGCCGAGCACCCGGTCGCCGGCGCGAGGCTGGACCGGCGGCAGGCAGCTCGGCCGGCGCCCGCGCTGCGGCTGACCGGCCGTGGCCGGGTCGTGGCGGCGGTTCTGCTCGCCCTTGCCCTCTGGGGTGCCACCAGTGCCGGCTGGCTCGCGGTCCACTGGGCGCTCGCCGCCCTCTGACCGGCTGCTGCCTTTCGCTGCTCTCTGCGCTCCTTACCTGTCCTTACCGCTGTCCTCCTTTCTCTCTCCCTTCACCGGCTGCCCTCTCGCCCGACCTACCCGACGCCCGCGCCCGGCCGAAGCAGCCGGGCGCGGGCGTCGCGTCGTCGTCGGGCGTGCGCCGCGGGCCAGCCCGGAGGCGCGGGACGCGGGTCGTCACGCCTGGTGAACGGTGGCGCCGCCGATGTGCGGGCGGCGAGTCCGCGACCTGCGGCGATGTGCCGGAGGCTGCCGAGGGAGGGGGCCGGGCGGACGTGTCCCGGCGTGATGTGACCCGACACGCGCGGGGGGCATGCTCACGGACGATCCGGGCGTGCGCTAGTGTGGCAGCACAACATCTTGTAGTTACACACCTGTAAGTACTCCACAGCTTGTAGTTAGGATAAAGCAGCGTCAGGATCTACAACGTTGCGCAGAAGCTGTGGAGAACTCTCGCGACACCGTGCCGAGGCGCGGCGGTCGACGCTTCCGGCCGGCTCGCCATGTCCTGCGTCAGCCATGCCCTGGAAGCGACGGATCCAGCCGATCCAGCCGAGACATGGACGCGTTCACACCTGCCCGTGGTTGCTACTACAGGGGCGTGAAGGAGGGAGGAGCCGTGCGGTGTCCGTTCTGCCGGCATCCCGACAGCCGAGTGGTGGACAGCCGGGAAGCCGATGAGGGCGCGGCCATCCGGCGCAGACGGGCGTGCCCGTCCTGCGGGCGGCGGTTCACGACGATGGAGGAGGCGTCGCTGCAGGTGCGCAAGCGCAGCGGCGCCGCCGAGCCGTTCAGCAGGGCGAAGGTCGTCGCCGGTGTCCGCAAGGCATGCCAGGGCCGGCCGGTGAGTTCCGAAGAGCTTGCCCGGCTCGCGCAACGGGTGGAGGACACGGTCCGCGCGTCCGGCGCCGCCGAGGTCGCGGCCGAGAACGTGGGCCTGGCGATCCTTGGCCCGCTCCGCGAGCTCGACGAGGTCGCCTACCTGCGGTTCGCGTCCGTCTACCTGTCTTTCGAGTCGCTCGCGGACTTCGAGCAGGCGATCGCTCAACTACGCGCCGACCAGGCCGGCCAGGAACTGCCCGGGCACGTCGTCGGCGCCTCGCCCAGGTCTTCCGGACCCTAGACCTCGGGCTGCCTGCGCGCGGCAGCTCATCAACGCGTCGCACCCGACGCGGCAGATCCACACAACATCGACAAGGCCGATCGATGCGCGGAAGACGTGACGCGCATCCACCGGCCGGATCCGGGTCGCATGGCCGCCGGTTCTCTTCGGCGTGCCCGCGCGACCGGCCCCAGAGACGAGCAGAGCTGAGGAGCGTCATGACGGAGACCCGCGGCACGAAGCAGAAGGCCAGCTCCAACGGGAAGGCCGCCTCGACCGCCGGGAAGCCCGCCGTCCCCGCTGACGGGGCGAGCGAGGCCGCGACCGTCCCAGGCGGGAGCGACCGCCCGGCCGGCAGGACGGGAAAGGCCGGCGCCGCCAAGGGCGCCGGCCTGCGGATCACGCGTCGCAACACGACGCCCGGCGTGCACCCGTACGACCAGGTCACCTGGGAGTCGCGGGACGTCGTCATGACCAACTGGCGGGACGGGTCGATCAACTTCGAGCAGCGCGGCGTCGAGTTCCCGACGACCTGGTCGATCAACGCGTCGAACATCGTCACCAGCAAGTACTTCCGCGGCGCGGTCGGCTCCCCGCAGCGCGAGTCGTCGCTGCGCCAGCTGATCGACCGGGTGGTCCACACCTACGGGAAGGCGGGCCGGGAGAACGGCTACTTCGCCTCCGACGAGGACGCGGAGATCTTCGAGCACGAGCTCGCCTACATGCTGCTCAACCAGATGTTCAGCTTCAACAGCCCCGTCTGGTTCAACGTCGGAACGCCGGCTCCGCAGCAGGTATCGGCCTGCCAACCGTACGACGCGCTGGTCAGCACTCCGGATGGGCTGATCCCGATCGGCGAGATCGTGGAGCGCAACCTTGTTGGGGCCAAGGTGTTTGACGCCCACGGACTGACCAGGGTCGTCGCGACCAAGTCCAACGGCACCAAGGAGGTCCTGCGGATCTGGACCAAGGCCGGCCACGCTCTCGAGGTGACCCCGGATCACCTCGTCTGGCGGGTCAGCGGGCTGGGCACGGGCGCGTTCGTCCCCGCTGGCGAGCTGCAGCCGGGCAACCAGCTGTCTTGGTACCGGACAGTCGCTCCGGGGGAGAGAGAGATCACCCGGCGCGAGACCGCCGAGGCCGCGCTCGCTGGCTGGCTGCAGTCCGACGGGTTCGTCGGCCAGTACGAGGGCACGAACCGCTCCTTGACCATCGAGGCCATGACAGTCACTGATGCCGAGCGTGCGTGGGTGACGTCCGCGGTCGACATTGTGCTTCCCGGTGTCCACAGCCATGAACGGACCGTGGTCACCCAGGACGCGACTCTTGACTGTCGGCGGCTTCGACTCTATGGCACCGCCTTGGACCAGTTCGTCACTGAATGGGACCTGCGAACGCGCGGTGCGGATATGCGGGTGCCCGCGCGGTTGTTCAGCGCGCCCTTGCCGGTGGTCGCGGCATATCTGCGGAGCCTCTTCCAGGCGGAGGGCTATATCTCGACGCGTGAGCGTTCCACCCTGGTCGGCCTCGACATGATCTGCGAGGACCTCATCCGTGGCGTCCAGGCGCTTCTCGCCCGGTTCGGCATCTTCGCGCGAGTCGGGCGTAAGCGCGATCCGCGCCCGAACCGCCACGACACCTGGGGAATCAGGATCCAGAACGCCGGTGACCGTCGGACCTTCGCCGACGAGATCGGCTTCATCGACCCGGTGAAGGCCGAGAAGCTGGAGCGGTCGTTCGACATTCCGGGGCGCAGGGCCAACGCGGCCAAGACCCTGGAGATCGACCGGATCGAGTCGCTCGGCCAGCTGGCGGTCTACGACATTCAGACCGAAAGCGGCGAATACCTGTCGAATGGCCTGCGGGTGCACAACTGCTTCATCCTCGCGGTCGACGACAACATGGACTCGATCCTGAACTGGTACCGCGAGGAAGGGCTGATCTTCAAGGGAGGGTCGGGCTCGGGGCTCAACCTGTCGCGGATCCGGTCGTCGAAGGAACTGCTGTCCTCCGGCGGCACGGCCTCCGGGCCGGTCAGCTTCATGCGCGGCGCAGACGCGTCGGCCGGCACGATCAAATCGGGCGGGGCGACGCGGCGGGCCGCGAAGATGGTCGTGCTGGACGTCGACCACCCCGACATCGTCGAGTTCGTCGAGACGAAGGCCCGCGAAGAAGACAAGATCCGTGCGCTGCGCGACGCCGGGTTCGACATGGACCTCGGCGGCAAGGACATCGTGTCCGTGCAGTACCAGAACGCCAACAACTCGGTGCGGGTGACGGACGACTTCATGCGCGCCGTCGAGTCCGGCGGCGGGTTCGACCTGCGCGCCCGGATGGACAACAGGGTCATCGAGACCGTCGACGCGGCCGGCCTGATGCGGAAGATCGCCCAGGCCGCCTGGGAGTGCGCCGACCCGGGCATCCAGTACGACGGCACGATCAACGACTGGCACACGACGCCGGAGGCCGGCCGGATCTCGGCCAGCAACCCGTGCAGCGAGTACATGCACCTGGACAACTCCAGCTGCAATCTGGCGTCGCTGAACCTGCTGCGCTTCCTGCGCGCGGACCGCACGTTCGACGTCGAGGGGTTCGTCCACGCCGTCGAGCTGATCATCACCGCGATGGACATCTCGATCTGCTTCGCGGACTTCCCGACGCCGGAGATCACCGCGGTCACCCGGGCCTACCGCCAGCTCGGCATCGGCTACGCGAACCTGGGCGCGCTGCTGATGGCCAGCGCCCGCGCCTACGACTCGGAGGGCGGCCGCACGCTCGCCGCCGCGATCACCTCCCTGATGACCGCCACCGCCTACCGCCGCTCCGCCGAGCTCGCCGGCGTCGTCGGCACGTACGACGGCTACGCCCGGGACGTCGACGGCCACCGCCGGGTGATGCGCAAGCACGCCGCGGCCAACGACGCGGTGCGCACCGTGCACACGGAGGACGCGCGCATCCTCGCCGTGGCGTCGAGGGAGTGGGAGCAGTGCCTCACGATCGGCGAGCGCAACGGCTGGCGCAACGCGCAGGCCAGCCTGCTCGCCCCGACCGGCACGATCGGCCTGGCGATGGACTGCGACACCACCGGCATCGAGCCGGACCTGGCGCTGGTGAAGATGAAGAAGCTGGTCGGCGGCGCCAGCATGAAGATCGTCAACCAGACGGTGCCGGCCGCGCTGCGGGCGCTGGGCTACGCGGAGGAGACGGTCGAGGCGATCGTCGAGTACATCGCGGAGCACGGCCACGTCGTCGACGCGCCCGGCCTGCGCCCCGAGCACTACGAGGTGTTCGACTGCGCGATCGGTGAGCGGGCGATCGCCCCGATCGGCCACGTGCGGATGATGGCCGCCGTGCAGCCGTTCCTGTCCGGCGCGATCTCGAAGACGGTGAACATGCCGGAGACGGCCACCGTCGACGACGTCGAGGAGATCTACCTCGAGGGCTGGCGGCTCGGCCTGAAGGCGTTGGCGATCTACCGGGACAACTGCAAGGTCGGCCAGCCGCTCACCGACGTCCGGGGCGCGAAGCGGTCCGCGGACGAGGCGAAGGCGATCGCCGAGGCCACCGCGGGCACGATCGGGACCGTGCTCGCGGCCGTCCCGGCCGACCACCGCCCCGTGCGTCGGCGTCTGCCGAAGATCCGGCCGTCGCAGACCGTGTCGTTCTCCGTCGGTGGGGCCGAGGGCTACATGACGGCCGGCTCCTACCCGGACAATGGCCTCGGTGAGATCTTCGTCAAGATGTCGAAGCAGGGCTCGACGCTCGCCGGCGTGATGGACGCGTTCTCGATCGCCATCTCGATCGCGCTGCAGTACGGCGTGCCGCTGGAGACCTACGTCTCGAAGTTCATCAACATGCGCTTCGAGCCGGCCGGCATGACCGACGACCCGGATGTCCGGATCGCCCAGTCGGTGATGGACTACCTGTTCCGCCGGCTCGCGCTGGACTACCTGTCGGAGGACCAGCGCGCCGAGCTCGGCATCCTGACCGCGACCGAGCGCGCCCGCCAGGTCTCCACCCAGTACGGCGGTGCGGCAGCCCCGGCCGACGAGGACCTGACGGACCCGGCCGCCGACGCCGTCGCGGGTGCGTCTCCGGCCGTCGGCACCGCGGGCACCGTCAGGGCCGGCGGATCGGCGGCGACGCAGGCACACGGGCCGGAGTTCGTCGAGCTGGAGCTGCGCTCGGCCGCGCCAGGCCAGTCACTGCTCGCCCAGACCGCGGTCGACGCCCCGCTCTGTTTCACCTGCGGCGTCACGATGCGCCCCGCCGGCAGCTGCTACGTCTGCGAACAGTGCGGCTCCACCAGCGGCTGCAGCTGAGAAGCGGCGTGGTTCTGGGCAGAAAGACCAGGTCAGGCGGGGTGCGGCGGGAGGTCGCACCCCGCCCGGGGTGCTGATCCCGAACGCTCCTGTTGTATCCGTTGCGACCGCTGACCACTCGGTCATAGCTGGTCCCCGCTGGTCCCCGCTGGTCCCCGCTGGTCCCCGCTGGGCGTGCCGGTCCGCTGGGGTCACATGCCGCCGATCGTGCGTTCCGAGAGCAAGTTAGACGTGAACCGGGTGATGTCCTTGTCGAGGCCGGGCTGGGCGTTTGGGTGAGGGCTCTGGGTCCTCGCTAGGTCGAGCACCGTTGTCAGCGTTTCCTCGGCGAGTTCTGCCGCGTTGGCCAGCCCCCAGGTGTGGCCTTCCCCGGTGAGGTGTTGGAGGGTGAGGGCTGCGTGGCGGTACTCGCCGGCGACAGCCAGAGCGACCTCGCCGTCGTTGGGTAGGTGCGCTTGGGGGACGAGGTCGTAGGCCGGACTGAGGGTCATCGATCCGTCGGGGCGGTGCACGATCGAGATGTTCTTTGCGTGTAGGTCAAGGTTGCCGATGGCGACGGAGACGACGACGAGGGTGAACAGGCGTCGGAGCGAGTCGTCGTCGCCGGCGTTCGAGAAGACACGGGCGATGCGTTCGAGGCTGACTCGGCCGCCGTACCTCTGGTACTTCTGATTGCCGGTGGTGCCGAGGACCTGGTTGAAGTCCTCTTGATGGATGCGTCCTTGCGGGGCGTCGGGGGAGCGGTCGTAGCGTTCGATGACCACGGCGGGCGTGCCCTCGAACTCCTCGATCCACGTCGAGTACGCGGTCAGCCCGAGGGCTCGGGCGATGCGGGCGCCGAACTCCTCGTCGTAGATCGTGGTCGGGTAGTCACGCGATTGCGGCTTGAGGATGTGGGTCGACGGCCAGCCATCGATCACCCGGTTCCAGCCATCGCCGGTCCGGGCGAGCACGATCTTGTCCTGGACGCCGGCGAGCGAGGTCTTGCCGGTGGCCGGCTTGTTCCCGAGCGGATCACGCTGCACGTGGTTGAGCATGTCGGCGACGCCTGCGGTGGACAGCGGTTCGAGCGTGGGTTGCTTGGGTTCGCCGGGGACGTCGGGATCCCAGATCTGAAGTGCTCCGGCAACGTCGCGGCCGTACCAGCGGAGCAGGCCGATGACATCTACTTCGGAGACGCCGGCCTGCTGTGCGAGGCGGGAGAGCATCCGGGCCTCGGGGAGCAACTCGCGGAAGAAGTTCTGTCGCCGGTCCTTGCGTGCCCGGGTCTGCACCGCGGTGAGCGGGATCGCCGCCGACAAGATGGTGCTGTCGATGCCGAAGGCAGTGACCGCCGCGGGATCAGTGACGAAGTCGAAGGTGCGCCACGGGCCGGTGAGCACGCCCACCTGGGTCCCGTACAGTTCGACAACCAGGTCAGCCATGGTCCTCACCCGGCGGCGTGATCGTCGCGGTCAGTTCCATGCCGGTCGCCCGCATGGCCGCGAAGAGGCGATCCATCAGGAGAGAGGGCTTGCCTGCCTCCAACTCCCAGATGTACCTCTGCGTCGTCCCCAGCCGGCGGGCGAGTTCACGCTGGCTGAGCCCTGAGAGCAGACGCGCCTGCTGCAGGATGCGCCCCAATGACTCGGCGCTCGTAACCTTCCCGGTGTACGCCATGTCGGACCTCGCTGACTCCGATATCGTCGTCATGCTCCATGACTACTATAGTGTAGTCAAGCGCGGTGACGTCGATATGGTAGTCATGGCCGGGCTGTGGGTCGTAGGCTGACATCCGGCCTGGCGGCGGCCGTAGCGCCATGACCGCAGGTTGAGAGGAATAGCGCAGGCAGCGAATAAGTGCGCTACGCCAGCAGTACGAGAGGTGAGTTACACCGTTGGTTTTACAGTCCCGCGGCTGGCGGATCTGTTGGCCGAACAGGGACGGAGTGAAGCTGACTCTCCCTTCTGAGAGGGTTGTTGCAGCCTTTGCAACCGACTGGGGCCTCGGTGGTCGGCACGCAACGTGATCGCCGCGGGTTCTCGTCAGGGAGTCCAGATCTGATCGACGGGCATGACGTGCAGGCGGTCTTCGTAGGTGTAGGAGCGGGCACCGAGATAGAGGGCGACGCCGGCGAGGAACCTGTCGCCGGCGGAATCACGGAGCTTGCGCAGGGGAGCCAGGTCTGGGCCCGGCACGCGCCCGGAGGCCTTGACTTCGAATGCGACGATCATGCCGTCGTCGCGTTCGAGCACGAGGTCGACTTCGTCGCCGTCCTGTGTGCGCCAGTGGCCGGAGTCGATGACCCACTCCGTCCAGGAGGCCTGCTTGAGCAGTTCGCCGACGACGAACGTCTCGAGCAGGTGGCCGAAATCGGTCAGCGCGCTGGCACTGCGGGCGGCCAGCTTCGCTGGCGTGAGGCGCATCAGCCGGGCGGCTACCCCGGAGTCGACGAGGTGCAGCTTTGGCGCCTTGGTGGCGCGGGCGGTCAACGCGACGCCCCAGGCGGGCAGCCGGGCGAGCAGGAAGACGGCTTCGAGGAGACGCAGGTAGTTGCGTGCGGTGGCTTCGTCCAGTCCGACGTCTGAGGCCGCTCGGGTGACGTTGAGGATTTGCCCCGACTGGCCGGCGAGCCGGGCGAGGAAGGCCGGCATCGTGGCCGCCTGGCGGATCTTGGCGAGTTCCTGGACGTCGCGTTCGAGAGTGAGGCTGACGAAGTCGTCGAACCAACGGTTGCGGGAGGCCGCCGAAGGGCGCGCGAGCGCTGCGGGGAGACCCCCCCGTACGACCCGATCGATGTACTCGTCGCGCGTGGTGCGGGAGGTGGTCGCCACCGCAACCGCGGCTGTGGGGTCGGTGAACAGGTCATCAACGAGATGCTCATGGACTTCCATGAGCTCGCCCTGGGACAGAGGGAAGACCGGGATGCGGTGCAACCGGCCAGTCAAGGCCTGGGCGGCGCGGGGCAGCGCCTCGTGGCGGGCCGAGCCGGTCAGGACGAACCGACCAGGCCGGGCGTCGCGATTGAGTTCTGCCTTGATCGCGTCCAGGATCGCTGGGACATGCTGGTACTCGTCGACGAACACCGGGCTGGGACCGCTGGCGAACAGCCCGGGATCTCGCTCGGCCGCGTCCCGGGTGGCGAGATCGTCGAGGTCGACGATCTCGCCACTGGCCCGAGCCGCCAAGCCGCGCAGCAGGGTCGATTTGCCGACTGTGCGTGGCCCCTGCAGGAGGATGACCGGCTCCTCGGTCATCCGGGCGGCGATGATGGGTTCGAGTCGGCGTGGTACCAGGCGTTGCGAGGGGCTGCTCACGGGCTACACCGTACATCAACTACGAATCTGTCGGATCTTCTGCCACGGATTTCACGGTGGTTCTGTCACGGATCTGACCGGTCTCCTGCAATGGATCTGTCGCTGCCCGCCTCGCGGTTTGAGGATCTCCTTCGTCTGGACGTGTCGGCCGAAGGTGCTCGAAGCGTCACCGGCTCGCCGCCCGGAGTGGCGGCGTGCCGGTCGACGAGGGTCCACGGTCGGGATGCGACCGCCGGACTGAGCGCGTCAGTTGGACTGCGGCTGGTCATCGTCGCGAGGCCGGGGGAGAGGCAGCCCCGGCCGAGCCAGCTCACCCAGTCTCGTCCGCGCGATCCGCCCGGAAGCTCTCAAGATCTCCATTCGAACGGAATACCGCACGGTTCGAACAACGCCACTCGGCCAGTTCCGTCGCTGCTGCGCGGTTACGCTCCTTCGACCACGCCATTCACCGCCACGGCGTCGACGCCGCCATCGGTCGCGCCGCCGACCCCGCCGTCACCCTGCTCAAGCCGAAAGTGCGGGAGTGTCCGTTGCTGGACACTGCTGTCATTTCAAGCGTCAGTCTTCTTCGATCCACTCGCTCAGTGTCGGGAATTTCTTCAATGCCTCCTCGAGCATGCGATGTTTCAATTCCTGCCCGAACAGGTTGTATGGCTGACTGCCGTACTTGTCGTAGGCCTCTTCTAGAAACTTGGTGTATTTGACTCTGTCGGGCGACCTGCCTGTCCTCTCTACGAAATCATTGCGGACCTCGGCCACCGTCGTCGTCTTCTTCCCGTTCACCGCGGTGATCGCCTGCTCGGCCTTCTGCGTCTGCGCCTTCCACGGGTTGTTGATCGGCTGCCTGGGCGGCTCGGTCTCGCGTGGCTTCGACGGCGGCACGTTGTTGTTGGTCAGCAGCGGAATCTTCGGGACCTTCGGGAGCGTGGCCGACGGTGTGGCGATGATCCGCGGCTCCGGGGAGTGGACCAGGCTGCCGGCCGACCCCTCTTCCGACTGGTCCGGGCGGTCCATGTAGTCGAACCACACCTGGAGGGCGTCGTCGTAGCTGGACTGGTTGATGATGTCACTCACGTTCGACGTTCGTACCGTGGTGTTCTCGAGCTCGGAGCGACCGAAGGAGGTGAACTTCCATTCGATGTCGACGAATTCGTCAAGATCGATATGGATGATCTGGTCGTCGTTCCGCACGCCCGGACTGAGCTTCTGACCCTCCGGATGCTGCAAGGTCTTCGGATGCCGCAAGGTCTTCGCTTGCTTCCGCAGCGCCCCGGCCACCTCCGACCTGACGTCCCGCGGGATTTCCCTGTCGGCAGTGATGACGTTCGCGAGATAGAGCTCGAGGACTGGCTCGGCCTGGGAGCCCGCGGACCAGAGGGACTCTTCCGCGCTCATCGTGCGGGGCCAGATCCGCTGGTTTTTGGAGTCGTAGTTGGCGCGGTAGATCGACGGGAATCCGGACTCATCGCCATCGCCGTAGCCGTACGTCCAGCCACCTTCGAGGAGGGACAGCTTCACCTCGTGGCAGACGATCCGCCACGTGTACGACGTCGGGTCTTGCTCGCTCGGTATTTGCTTGATGATGATCACATCCGGCCCTGCAGCACCCGACCCACCCTCGTGGCGGATGAACCACGTGCGTCGTGGGTCCTCGGCCGAATGCCGTCGCCGGAGCCGGGTTAAGTCCAGGAGCTCGCCGATCGTGCCCGTGGCCTCGTACGATGCCAGCTCGCCGAGCCGCTCGTTCGTGGGGTTCGTGGCTTTCCAGAACAGCGAGGGCTTGCCCTTTCGCAGGCTATTGCGGTAGCCAGGCTGCCGCTCGTCCATCGTTGCGACGTTCACCTGGATTTTCTCGGCCACATCTTTCAGATCTTGCAACGTGGTCGCCTGAAGGACGGCGGTGACGACGTCCTTGCCGTAGATGCCCAGAACTTCGTTGAGAGACGCCGCGGGCCAGTACGCCCCGAGGTTCCGGACAGCCGCCGGCGGGCTCGCCTTCCGTTGTGGCTTGGCGGCTCGGTCACTCAACGACCTGGTGAAAGCCGAGAAGGCCTCACCTTGTTTGTTCGGGACGTCGGGGATTTTTTCGGGGTCGACCTTCTTTTGCTTCTTCGAGCCGCCGATTGATTCGTTGGAGTCGACCTTCTTTCGCTTCTTCGAGCCGTCGTCGAAGATGTTGTCGAGGTCGACGCCCTTGTACCCGTACTTATCGAGGAGCTCGAGCTGCACGTCATGATGCTCCTCGTCGTCGCGCCCGAGCCCAATAAGGTTCTTCAGCGCGCCCTGCTTATCCGGGCGGGTTATCGGCAGGAGCGCGACGATCAGGCCCTTCAGCTGCGGGTCCGTCAGAGGCACCCCCTCGTGGGTCCAGATGCGTTGGATGGGGGTGCTGGCCGAGGGTGCGGGTGCGCCGTCGATGCCGGTCTGCTGGACCGTGTGAGTGAGTTCGTGGGCGAGCATGCGGCGGCCGGTCGTGGTCGCGGGGTCGTACTCGCCGCGACGGAAGTAGATGTCGCCGCCCGTCGTGAAGGCGCGGGCCTGCAGCAGCCGGCTCAGGCCGTCGGCCGCGGCGTCGGTGTGGAGGCGGACATCGCCCAGATCGGCACCGAGCCGCTGTTCGAACGGCCGGCGCAGCGCGTCGGGCAGCGGCTGACCGGAGCCACGAGTGCCCTCGATCGCCCACTCGACGAACGGGTGCGCCGCCACGCCACCAGTCCCGCCGACACGGCGGATCGGGGCCGGGACCGGGGTATGGCCCCCCTCGGCCACCCGGCCGGCGACCTCGTCGGCCTCGCGCTCGTGACGGTCACCCGGCGGGCGGACCGTCAGCCGCGGGACGCCGGCACGGACGAGACGCTGGACATGCCGGTTGCCGTAGGTGCGCTGGAGCCGGAGCAGGTCCCTGCCCCTTCCGAGCGGGCCGGGCCTGCCGGCCAGCCCGGCGGTGTGGGCCGGTGGGCGGTCCCTGATCGGCGCCGGGACCGGCGGTGCCGGCCGAGCGACGTGGCGCCTCATCGGCGGCCGTCCGAGGGGTCGGTGGGGAACAACGGCAGGTCCATGCGGCCTCCGGCGACGTTCGACACGCCCGGGTCCGGCGACCACCGACGCCGGCATCGATCCTCCGGCACCACACCGCCCCTGCCGAGTGTGACACGGACCTGGCGCATCTGATGAACCTGCGGGTGTTCCAGCGGCAAAGGAGGCATTCCGTGAGGTGGGCGGCAGGCGTGCCTATGGACGTCATGCCTCCGCGACGTCGATCTGGACGTCATGGGTTCCTGGCTGGAGCGTCGAGGTTCCTGCTAGCTGTTGCTCCTGCTTCCGGCGTCCCCGGTCCGCGAAGACGACCCAGCGCATGACGCTGTACATGTAGATCGCTTCGCACGCGCCGCCGGTGAGCCGGGATATGTGGTACTCGACGCCGAGGCGGGCAAGGCCGTCAGTGACGCCCAGGATGAACACCGCGTAGTTGATACCGATGGCGACGAGGTAGATAGTCGCCTGCCCGCCGATCGGGCCGTGGGAACGGAAGTTGAAGCTGCGGTTAAGCAGGAAGCTCAGCCCGAAGGCCGCCAGGTAAGCGAGCGTGATCGCGACGGGCAGCGGCCACCGCAGCCCGGAGTGGAATGCGGTCAGCAGAATGAGGTCGACGGCGAACGTGAACCCGTTGATGACGGCGAAGCCGAGAATGCTGGGAGTGACGATCCGCGACAACCCGAACGGAAGCCACCCGCTGACGCTCTCCATGGCGGCATGGAACCGTTCGGGGAACGAGCGCTCGGGGAGAGCGGCGGGAACGGCCACGGCCACCGCATCCGGTCGTGCGATGATCGTCTGACCGGCTGGCTCATCCACGGGTCTTGGCCCTTCTTGCCGATGAGTACGCGTGCCACTGGCAACGCTACTGCCGAGCAGACCACGCAGGCCGTTTTTGGCCCTCTTTGCGATCAATCCGGAGTCTCGTCCCCCGCTGGCTGGGCGCGCTCGGTGTCTGTGAGAGCGATTTCCGGGTCGTCGGGTGGGGTGCGGCCGGATCGGCGGCACCCCACCCGACGACTGGCGCGTCGCGAAAGATCGAGGGTCACGGCTAGACTTCAGGCAGTTGGTTCAACCGTGTACTGCTGGTGCGGGCGCGGCCTCGGGAGGGTGTTGCAGCACTCTCTCGAGGGCCCGTCCAGGTGGACGGGCGCCTACTCGCAGAACACGCGCACCTTGGCATCGGCCTGGTCGACCTCCACGCTCATCTCGTCGAGGTGCTCGACGAGTGCCTCGAGCTGTTCGGGCTTGAGCTGCTTCAGGTCGAGCGGCACCCCCGACTTGTCCAGCTGCGCGTTGACGTGGTCGAGTGCCCGCGGCGGGATCAGGGCTGCGAGCCGTACGCCGGCCCGCAGCAGCTGCAGCGGCACCCGCACGTTGACGCGCCCCGTCTCGCCGTTGTCGCCGCCGTCGACGACCACCCGCAGGTACTTCGCCCTGCTTCTCGACGGAGTGCCAAGACTCGACACGGCCGGCGGCTGGTCCTGCTCGAGCGCGGCGATCAGCTGCTCCGCCTCCTCCGCGGTGATCTTGCCCTCGGCCAGCATGTCGAGGATGTCCTTGCGTTGTTCGTTCATCGGAACCTCTCCTATCGGATGGTGACGAGCACGGCCGTGCGGCCCTGCTCGATGTCGAACCGGGTGCCGGGCAGCGCGGAGACGATGCGCCAGCCCACGCCGAGCGCCCGCACTGCGTCGACGCGGTACACGCGGCAGGCCACGATCGCCGCCACCGCGGCCAGGACCAGAATTGGCGAGAACACGAGCACCGCGGGGAGTACCGGCACCCAGATCCAGATGGGATGACCGTCCGGGCGGTTGAACCGGACGGTCACCAGCTGCGGCATCATGTGCGGCCCTCCAGTTCGGACAACGCCTGCTGCGCGGTGATCTCGCCGCGGCGCAGCCGGTCGATGACGTCGGCCCGGGACGGTGCCGGATCGGTCTCGACGAAGTCGAGCATCTGGGTGATCCGGTTCAGCCGAGCCTTGATCGTCGGGTAGCTCACCCCGAAGATCCTTTCCATCTCCTTGATGGAGCCGTGGCACCGCACGAACGCCGTGACGAAGACCTGGTCCTCGACGCCGAGCTGAGCCAGCTGCGGCAGCTCGAACTCGCCCTCGATCGCGATGCCGGTGCCTGCCAGGCGCACCCGCTCGACGGCGAACGGCTGGCCTCGGGTCAGGTTCGTAAGCTCCTGCCAATCCATCGCTCGTCCGGTCATATCTCAAGTTCTATCTTGATCGAGATTAATTTTCAAGAAGTCGACCTTGATTTTTTCATGATGCAGCATGGGTGGCTCACTGCGGCTCACTGCGGCTCACCGCGGCTCACCGCGGCCTGCCGTAGCCGCGTCGGGTCGAGTCGGCGATGCCGCGCCGGTTGCGCAGGACTCGGCAGGCAGGGCGGCGCGGGTGGCGGCAACGTCGGCCCTGGCGGTCACCTCGCCGTGCTTGATCGCCGGTCGAGTCGCGTCCGGTACACCAGGAGGGCGGTTTGGCGTGCACGGCGCGACTGTCGTGGCGATCACCAGTGGCGATCTTGGGGCGAGCCGTGGTGGCCGGGGGGCTGGCCGAGGTGATCCTTCGATGAGGCGGTTTTAGCTACCGTCTGTCGGCAGGACCCCGTCGTCGGCGGCGAGTCGGCGCGATGTCAGGAAGCCGAACATGCCGGTGCCGTCCTTGTGGCGGAAGAAGTCCACCATCTCGCCGTCGAACTCCTGGCGAAGCGCGGCCGGGACGCTGATGGCGTCCAAGCCCCGGGACATGAGGTGACCGTTCGTCATGTACCGCGCGGTGCGCTTGTTGCCGTCGTAGTAGAACTGCTGCAGCGCACCGAAGAAGAAAGCACGCGAGCGCCTGCTCGAACTCGCATGTCATACCTTCTGGGGCCGCGCAGGACCGGTCCTCTCGGCGCGCCCACTTGCCTACCGTCAGTAGTGCATCAATGGCGTGATCGTACCTGCGATGGTCGTAGCCTGCGATAGTCGCAGGCTACGACCATCGCAGGCTGCGTGAGGCGCGCTGCGGCGCATGGCGGACGAGGCCGCGGCCCGCCGGGACCCGGCCCCGCGGTCAGCCTTGGACGACTCTCGTCGGACCGTGGATGCAGTAGGTTGCGGCGTCTAGGCCTGTGGCGAGTCTTTTCCGAGGGCGGCCGTCGGCCATTGAGCGACCGATGGATGGCTGCCTGCGGGGAGATGCCACGTGGATGCCGACCTGCGAGACCCTGGCGGGACAGGTCCCACCGGCGGTGCCGGCCAGGGGCGCGGCGACGCGGCCGAGCCCGCGTTCCCCGGGTTCACGCGCCGCGGGCCCGGCCGGCCGGCGTCTCTGGAACCGCTCGCGCGTTACACCTCAGGCTCGGGCAGACCCGCGCCGATCAGCGACGGCCCGCCGGCCCGGGACCTGCTTGGCAACGAGGGCGACGTGGCCATGCTCGCCCGGCTTGCCGCGGCGCGCGAGCCGGGGCCGCCACTGGCGGTCGCGCTGCTCGGTCCCTGGGGCTCGGGCAAGTCCACCCTCATGACGCAGATACGCGCCGAGGTGGCGGAGATCGTCAAGAGGCAGCTCTCCGGCGACGACCGCGAGGGCCCGCTCCCAGCGCAGCCCGCTCGCCGCTGGTGGCGCCGTGGCCCGCGGGCCGACGGTACTGGCAGTACCGACAGCGCTGCCAGTACTGCCGGCGGGGGCAGCACTGGCAGCAGCGACGGCAAGGGCAGCGCTGACCGCAAGGGCAGCGCTGGTAGTACTGGCACGCGGCCCAGGGGGCCATACGTCGAGCGGGTGCTGCAGGTCGACTTCAACGCCTGGCACTACAGCGACGACCAGGTCTGGACCGGGCTCGTCGACCGCCTGTTCCGGGAGCTCGCGGCGGCCCACCAGGACGGGCGCGAACCGGTCCGATCGGCGGGCGAGGCCCGCGCGGAGCGCGACCGGCTGCGCGTCGCCCTGGCCCGCGAGCTTCGCCGGGAGCGGCGCCTCACCGGCGGCCTCCAGAAGATTGACGATCAGCCGCGGGGGCGAGGAGCCTTCAGCGAGGTCATCGCCCCAAGATCGTTGTTGCTGGCCCCCTGGTACTGGATCCAGGACGTGGCCGCGGATCTGCGGGCGAGCCGACGGGTGCTCGCGTGGGTCGCCGCCTTCGTGCTGCTCACCGGGCTGGCCTGGAAGTACGGCGCCCATACGGCGACGGAGATCGTCAACTGGGCGGTGGACGAGACACGGTCCCGCGCGGCGGGACAGGACGCCGGGTTGGCCGTGGCGCTCGCGTTGGTCGCGGTGGCGCTGAGCATTTACTACCCGGGACGGTGGGCCTACCTGGGTCTGCGGTCGCTTTACCGCCGGATAAGGCCTCGCCTGGAGGGGACGCTGGCCGGCGTCCGCCAGAACATCCACGAGCTGGACCGCCAGCTGATCGTCGCCGATGCGGCGGCGGGGCTCGGGTCCTTCCTGCAGGAGGTCTCCGACCAGCGGGCTTACGCCGGCTACCGCGGCCTCGTCGGACGGGTGCGCGACGACCTCGACCAGCTGTCCAGCAGGCTCGCCGACGCCCGCGAGACCTGGGTGAAGGAGGAAGAGAACACCAGGCCCACCCCCGGGCCGAAACCCACGACCTGGCATGCCAGGCTCGCGACCTGGTGGGCCGGGCGGGCGGACAGAAGGGCGGAACGGGCCCGCGCCTGGGCGCGGGAGACCCTGCCGGTGCGCCGGCCGCTGGAGCGGATCGTGCTCTATGTCGACGACCTCGACCGGTGTGCGCCGAGCGTCGTGGCCGACGTGCTCGCGGCGGTGCACCTGCTGCTCGCGATGCCGCTGTTCGTCGTCGTCGTCGCGGTCGACCCCGACTGGTTGAGCCACGCGGTGGACACCAACCGCAGCAGGCTGTTCGACGGCACGCCCGGTGAGGAGTTCTGGACCACGGCCGACTACCTGCAGAAGATCTTCCAGCTCTCCTTCCCGATCCCCCAGATGGGAACACGCGGCCGCGACTATCTGCGTGCGCTGATGCGTGAGCTGGAGGACAGCGCGCAACGGGAGGCGACGCGACCGGCGGCAGGCGACACGCCGACGCGTTCCCGTCCGCCGGAGGCCGGCGGCCTGGGCCAGCTGACGTTCGTGGAGAAGGAGTTCCTGCCGAAGCTCTACCCACTGGTCCCGACGCCGCGCGCCGGCAAGCGTCTGGTCAATCTCTACCAGTTGATACGTATCGGGGCCGTTCCGACAAACGGGCCCGTTTTCCTGGGCTACAAGGCGCCCGGCGCGGCTGGCCTGCCCGGCTACCGGGGTACCGGCGGTGAGTACCAGGTGGTGGCGATCCTGCTGGCCCTCCTGGTCCGCGACGCGGACGAGGCTCACCGGCTCTTCGACATCCTGGCCGCGATCGACGGCTCCGGCCTGACCCTGTCGGCGGTGCTCGACCTGGAGAAGCCCGGGCTCCCCGGCGCGGCGACCAGCCCGCAGGCGTGGACGAGCAGCGTGGAGACCTGGAAGAGCCTAGGCATGCTCCGGGGCGAGCTCGCCAGCCTGCTGGACGCGCTCTCCCTCGACTATGGGGGGCCGAACGCCGTACTGCTCCAGACGGTTGTCTACCAGCGGTGGCTGGCAGACGTGCGCCGCTTCGGCTTCCACGCTGCACCGCATGGGCGGGCCGGATCCCGCTGAACGGTGCCCGGGCCCGGGCCCGGGCACCGGGCCGGCCCGGCCGTGGCTGGGCGCTGTGGCGCCGTCAGGCCGTCAGCGCCGGCATCGTAGGAGCCGCAGCCCGAGACCCGTCGCGCAGCAGAGCAGATCGCCGTTCCAGGAGAGGCCCGTGACCTCCGCCCCGAGCCGTACCGCGGTTACGGCCGTGGCTGCGGACGTGGCGTGCGCCCACCGCCACAGCCGCACCGTCTGGTCCGCGCCCCCGGTGGCGAGCAGGCTGTCGTCGTCGGGGCAGAAGGCGACGGCGGTCACCGGACCGGAGTGACCTGTCAGCTTGCCCAGCAGGCGGTTGTCACCCACCGGGTCCCACAGCCGCGCTGTCCCGTCCTGGCTGGCGGTCGCGAGGAGCCCGCCGCTGGGGGAGAAGGCCATCGCGGTGACGCGGACGTCATGGCCGAACCGGCCGCCGCACTGCTTGCCGCTCCCGAGGTTCCACAGACGTACCTGCTTGTCGGCGGTGACGAGCAGGCCGCCGCTGGGCGAGAACGCGACCGCGCCGACGGGCTCACGGTGCCCGGCCAGCGGGGCGCCGATGCGGGTGCCTCTCGCCGGGTTCCACAGGCGCACCTGCCGGTCGGCGTCCGCGGTGGCCAGCATCCGGCCGTCGGCGGAGAACGCGAGCGCGGTCACCTGCGCGGGATGGCGTAGCGGCCGGCGAGCCGCCGTGCGCGTCGCCGGGTTCCACAGCCTCACGTTCCAGTCGGTGCCGGCGGTGGCCAGGAGAGGGTGGTCGAGTCGTGGGGAGAACGCGAGCGCCGTCACCCGCGGTTCATGGCCATTGCCGGGCTTCGCTGCGGGCAGGTCGTTTCCCAGGCCCCGTGGTCGTAGGTCCGTCGCTGGCAGGTCCCACAGCCGCACCGTCCCGTCGTCGCGGCAGGCGGCCAGCCGCCGGCCGTCGGGCGAGAACGCCACCGCGCTCATCGGGCCGCTGTAGCCGTGGTCAGGCTGCTGCGCGGGTGGCCGCGCTCCCGGATCCCACAGCCGCACCGTCCCCTCGGTGTCGCCGGTGGCGAGCAAGCTGCCATCGTCGGAGAACACCATCGCGGTGACGGGCTGGCCGTGGCCGGTCAGCGTGGCCAGCGGCGTGCGGGTGGCCGGGTCCCACAGCCGCACGGTCCGGTCGCCACCCGCGGTGGCGAGCACGCCGCCGCGGAGACCGGAGGAGAACGCCAGTGCGACGACACCGAGCTCGTCGTGCGCAGGCAGCTCATGGCGTTCACTGGTTTCCGGATCCCACAGCAGCACCCGCCCGTCGCCGCAGCCGAGGGCGACCAGCTGGCGGGCGGGATCGAACGCCACGGCATTCACACCCACCGGCGCGTCGGTGGTGGCCGCCCGCTGTTCGAGGACGGGCGCCGGGCCGACGAGATCCCACAGCAGTGCCATGCCGTCCGAAGCGGCGGTAACGATCAGCCGCCCTTCGGGCGAGAACGCCACCGCGTTCACCGAGACGTCCGAGCCGACCGGGAGGGTTGTGAGCCGCGTGTCACTGGTCGGGTCCCACAGGTGCGCGGTCCCGTCGTAGCTGGCCGTCGCCAGCAGGCCGCGGCCGTCTCGCGCGGGAGCGAACACCACGGCGCTCACGCCTCGTTCATGCGCCGGCGACAGGGCCCGCGGCGGCTCGCCACCGACCGGGTCCCACAGCCGTACCGCACCGTCGGCGCCCCCGAGCGCGACCAGTGACCCGACCGGGGCGAACGCGACGGCGTTCACCTTGTCCGCGGGTGCGCCGCCGGGGGCGCGACGACCTCTCGGACGGTCGGCGCCGGTCGCCGGGTCCAGCCACCGCACGGTCCCGTCGTCGCCGGCGGCGATGGCGAGGACCTGGTCGCCGCCGGCGACAGCGGGCGCCCCGTCATCGGATGTGAACGCGAGGGCGTTCACCGGCTCGCTGGCCACGGTGCGCAGGTGCGCCTGGCAGGCGGAATGGGTCGACCATACGAGGTCGAGACGGGGCGTGGCGAGCGTCGCGCCGTAGCTGGCCGCGATGGCGGCGAGCTCCGGGTAGGCGGCGAGGGCCGCCGCGAGCGTGGGGCCGAGGCCACCGGGCAGTGCCGGACCGGTCAGTACGTGGGCGTCGCGGGCGAGCGCGCGGGCGAGCACCTGCGGGATGCCGTCGCCCACGGCGACGCTGGCGAGGTCGCGTTCGGCGGGAAGGGTGGAGCCGGTGCGGCGCAGGGTCGCCGCGATCCACCGGGGGTCGCGCGCGAGGGCGGACGCCTCCTCGCGCAGGCTCGCGCCGAGAAGGTGGCGGACGAGCTGACCTGCCAGGTAGCCGAAGAGGTCGGCGTCCTGCTCGGCGAGCTCCCACCAGGTGGTCGTTCCGTCCGGCCCTTCGGCGCGCAGGCGGGCCCTGCATGCCTCGACCAGGCGCCGGTGCGGCGCCGGGAGCGCGCCGCCCGCCCGCTGATACAGGAAACGATGGACGCCGCCGGGCAGAACCACCGAAGCGGCGGTGCCGGGCCGCACCGAAGCGGCCGGCGAACGCTCGACCAGGTGGAGCTCGCCGAGGCGGTCGCAGAACTCGCTCACCTGTACGGGGTTCCACCCGGCGGTGTAGCTCCAGAAGGCATCGAGGACGGCGATGTCCACCGCCGTCTCCGCGGGGAAGACTGCCAGCTCGAGATAGCGGTCGAGGTTCTCGCCGTCCGGGCCGAACGGGTCCGTCTGCCTCAGGGCCGCCTCGACGGTTGCCCTGACCCGCTCCTCGTCGGGCCGGGAGTCGACGGTCCTGGGGTCGTCGGGCGCCTCGACGTCGCGGTCAGGCGCCGCTTGGGCCGCCGGACCGACCGGTAGCGCCGGTTCCCGTCCGGCGGTGCGACGCGCCCCGTTGCGCAGCAACCGGCTCGCCTCGTCTCGGTCCTGCTGCCGGAAGCCGTGCAGGCGCACCGGGACGACGTCGCGCAGCGGGCCGGTGGGCTGGCAGTCCTCGATGAGCAGGACCAGCAGCTTGTTTCCGGAGTCGGAGCCGTCAGGCCAGTCGATCCTGGGGAGGACGGTGTCGAGATAGGCGCGGGAGACGACGGCAACGGTGGCTCGGGCCGAGCGGATCGCCTTCTCCGCCTGGGCGCGCCAGTTCGTCGGCGCCTCCATCTTCTCCCAGTCGTCGCTGTCGACGTCGAATCCTGCGTCCGTGAGCTGCGAGGCCACCCACTCGCCCCAGCGACGGTCCGCCTCGGCGCACGAGACGTAGAAATCTCGGCGTTCCGTGCCCCTGTCCACTACGCCCCCATCGCCCGGCGAGCCGTCCCCGGGAACGGTGTCCTAGACGCCGCCCGGGAAGGCCGGTGGCGTGGTCGGCCGCTGCCTGCCGGCGATCGTGCCCTTGGCGGCCCCGAGAAGGAGGTTCTTGGCTACCTCGGGTTCCCGGCCGAACAGGTCGACCAACTGGACGGCCTTGAGCGGCTCGGGCAGCAGGCAGTTCTCAACCCTGACCGGCAGGACCTTGCTCCGGATGCCGTCCGGGTCTCGCTGCAGGGCCATCTGCCACTCGGTCCGCGCCCAGACCGAGTTCAGATACGAGTGCGAAATGACGAGGATGGTCCGGTCGGCGCGCTGGATGCCCCTCGCCATCATGTTCATCAGGTTCGAGCCTGCCACGAAGTCCCACGCCTGGATGTAGACGGAATAGCCTGCTTCCTCCAACTGCCAGGCGATCCACTCTGCCCACCGGGTGTCCGCATGCGTGTAGGAGATGAAGAAGTTCACGTCGGAGAGGGACGCTGCGGGTGCGTCAGCGCCTGTGCTGCGGACCATCCTGGGGGGCGGCTTGTCGGCGCCGACGGCATCAGGGGTACCGGCTGCCGATGACATGGTGACAGGCTCCGCCACGCGGGCGTCTGCGACGCCCGCGGCGGACGCTGCCGCGGCGATCACCCTGTTGCCCGGCAGCGCGAGATGAGCCTCGCGCAGCAAGGTGGCCGGGCCACCGACGACAGCGCCGTTCCGATAGAGGCGAAACACCTCCGACCAGAACAGATCGGCACTTCGCGCCTGCCAGCTTGGCTGCCTGGACACACCCAGCCCAGCGCGTTCGACGAGTTTGACCGCCTCACCCTTGTCCGGGAATGCCTCCGCCAGCTCGGCGATCACCTGGTAGTCGGTTGGCGCGCTCACCGCCACCCCCCTGGGCCCGTCGAGAGCCCTGCCAGCCGGGCGCGGGCAAGGGCTCGCCGACGCGCCTGCTCGAACCAGGCCACGGACCAGCGCCCCCTGTCTGTCCACCGTCCCGGCCGGCACCTCGGACGCGAACCGGCGGATATGCCCGCTCACCCACTCTGATCGTTGTAGGTGACCCTCCCGACCAGGATGCCAGTTTAGTCGCGGCCGGGCTGAACATGAAGATCAACTGTGCGGTGGAACGCGAAGATCGACTCGGGAGGCGGCTGCCTGGCGAATAGCCGGGCTGTCGGGCCGCCTGGACCTGGCGTCGGGCGTCGGGCGTCGACGAACGGGGCTGGCCATGGTCATCAGCCGAAGACGTCGGTGGCGGTGACGCGGAGGACCTCGTCGGGCAGATCTCCCGTCACCTCCTCGCGTGCGGCGATGACGTAGAGCGGCTCTGGGTCCTGTGGGCCTATCAGGTTCGACGCGTGCGCCTTGCGCATCAGCGTCCGCAGGATGCGGGCGCCGTCCTCCTGCCGTGCCCATTTCACCTCTGCGGCGAGGCTGAGCCGTCCACCCGGCTCGCTGAGCATGGCGACATCGATCTCCGCCGGGTCGGTCCCGTACTGATGCCAGAACCGGCCCACCTCGACAACGGGTGCGACCCTGGGATCCGCCGCCACGGTCTGGACGAGATGTGCCCGTACGGCATCCTCCCAGCGGTCGCCCATGAAGTTGTCGAACTGGCCTTCCATTACTCCCACCACGGAGGTGCCCAGGCCTTGGATGATGCCGGCCCGGCGAGGTTCGGCGACGGCAAGCCAAAATGCCAAGAAGTTGTCCGCGACCCGGTAGTAGGCGCGTCGGGCGTCGGCGTTGCGGCCAACCGGAAGCACCCTCTGCACCAGGCCAAGATCGGCCAGCGCCGCCAGTGCTCGGGTCGGATCCACGCCCAGCGCGTCCTTGATTTCGCCGAACCGCGTGCGGCCGGCGGCGATCGCCCGGAGAACCTGTTCCGGAATACGTTCCCGGCGCCCGCCGGCGAAGTCCTCGGTCGCGAGGATCAACTGCCCCTCGTTGAGGAGCAGCCCATGCTCGTTCGCGACCAGTCGCGCAAGGTTGTCCCGAAACGATGCCGACTGATCCCACAGGTCTAGGTAAAAAGGAATGCCGCCACAGACTCCCCACGCTTTGGCGCGCTCTGCCGGTGGAAGACCGGAGAGCATCAGCGCCGCCTCGCCGGGCAGAAATGGCCGGACCTGCAGGCGAAGGGTGGCCCGGCCGTAGAGCGGCGCGCGCTCCTCCTGCAGCGCCTCCATGGTGCGAACCGCCGAGCCGCACAGCACCAGGCGGACCGGATGGTCGCCCATGCCCTCCCAGATCGCGCGCAGCGCGCTCTCGATTTTCGGATCGCTCTGAACCAGCTCAGGAAACTCGTCGAGGATCAAGACCAGTGGCGCAGTCGAGGCTGCTTGCCGGAAGATCTCGAATGCCTCGTCCCAGTCCCGGAACGGGCGGTTGACCAGGTCTCGGTCGGCGAGCTCGAGCACTGGGGCAGCCGCGGCCGAGAGCGCGGCAAGTTCCTGATCCAGCGCCCGGTTGCGTGACACGTGGTAGATCGCGCGCCTGCCCGTAGCCCAGTGCGTCAACAGGTGCGACTTACCGACACGCCGTCGTCCCCAGACGACCCCAAGCTGGGGTCCGGGACGCCCGAACCACTCGTCGAGCAGGGACAGTTCCTTCACCCGGTTGACGAAGCGCACTCTTCCCTACCTTAGGTAGCGATCCGGTTGCCCGATCGTACCTACGACTATCGCAGGCTGCGACTATCGCAGGCTGCGACCATTGCAGGCTGCGCGAGGCGCGCCTCCTGCGGGAAGGGCTGCCGAGCGGCCCGACACCCCGGTGACAGCCGACCGTGCCGACCGTCGTGTCTGTAACCCCTGGTTCCAGGACTTGTTACGCCGGGGCGTCGAGGTCGAGGTCGGGGTGACCGACGTCCAGCTCGACGCGGGCGGCGACGAAGCGGGTGATGCCGAGCTGTAGCGGCGTGCCGTCCGTGAGCGTGTCGAGAGATCTCGTGACGAGCACGACCGAGCCGGCCGTCAGCTCCAGGTCCGCCGCCTCGGCCGCGGTGGCGTGCCGCGCGCTGACCGTGGTCGCGGCCCGGATGTAGTCGTCCACGCCGACGGCCCGCAGCGCCGCAGTGATCGACCCCGCGGCGCGCAGCTGCTCCGCGAGCCCCGGCACGCGGCCGGCCGCGAACCAGTGCGTGCCGCGCGTGATGGGCAGGCCGTCGAGCGACGTCATGGTCTCGAGCCGCAGGCCGGCACCGCCGCCGAGGGCGAGGCGTTCGACGACCTGGGCGGGCGGCTCGCGCTCGACCGCCGAAGCGAGCAGCCGCCGCACCGCGTTGCCTCGGCTGCCCAGGCTGTCGCTGAAGCGGGTGCGTGCGCCGATGCGGTGCACCAGCACGGTGTGCTCGGCGACGTAGGTCCCGCTGCCGCGCCGGGAGACGACGAGGTGCTCGGCGGCCAGCGCGGCCATGGCCTGGCGCACGGTGTTGCGGTGCACGCCGAAGCGCTCGGCGAGCTCGCCCTCGGCGGGCAGCTTCGTGCCCGCTGCCCGGGTGCCGCCGACGATCTCGCGGCGCAGCTCCTCGGCGATGAGCCGCCAGGTGGCGTACCCGCTGGGAGACCTGCTCTGCGTCGTCATGACGTTCGGAACTCTACCCACCTCGCCCATGGCGTTCCCCAGACGTTCACCCTCTGTCAGGCGGATCGCTACTTATGCACCATGGCGCCCAAGTCCTAGTTGAGGTACCGTCAAGTTGTCTAGATCATTAGACAACTCCGGATGGGACGACGCAGTGCAAGCCATCAAGGACCTGCCCGGCGGGCAGCAGCTCGGGTCCACCTTCGACTACACCCATCGACTGTTCGCCGACCGCGACACCGCGGGCCCGCAGCCTGGCCCCGACTCGGGGCCGGGGCCAGGGCCAGGGCTGGGGCCAGGGCCGCGGATGCCCCGGGTGACCGACCTGCTCGGTGCGGGTGCGCTCGTCGAGCCGGACCACGCCCCCGGTGCCGGCGACCCTGAGCCGGCCGACCTCACCCGGGAGCCCACCGTCTTCCCGATGAGCCGCGCCGAGCGGCTGCAGGCGCTCGCCCGCGCCGACGAGGGGTTCCTGCTGGGGCTCGGCTACTCGACGCAGCGCGGGTTCGGCAGCACGCACCCGTTCGCAGGGGAGATCCGCGTCGGTGAGGTCGAGGTCGAGTTCGTGGCGCCCGAGCTGGGGTTTCCCGTCCCCCTGGGACGCATCGAGGTCACCGAGTGTCAAATGATCAACCAGTTTCAGGGGGACGGCGACACCCCGGCGAGGTTCACCCGTGGCTATGGCCTGCTCTTCGGCCGCGGCGAGCGCAAGGCCATGTCGATGGCGCTGGTCGATCGGGCCCTTCGTGCCCGGGAGCTCGGCGAGCGCGTCGTGGCCCCGGCGCAGGACGAGGAGTTCGTGATCAGCCACAGCGACAACGTGCAGGCCGCTGGCTTCGTGGAGCACCTGAAGCTGCCGCACTACGTCGACTTCCAGGCTGAGCTCGGGCTGGTCCGCCGCCTGCGGGCCGAGTTCCACGAGCGCGCCGCCGCCCAGCGGGCCGTCGCCGACAGCACAGCTGCCGAACGCGCGGCTGCCGAGCACCCGATCGGAGAGGCCGAACACGCGCGTGGAGAATCCGCGCCCCCGGCGCGAACCGATGACAGCGACCTGGACGACGCGGCGTCTGTCACCCGGGAGCACACCCTGACGGAGGCGCACGCATGAGCACGCAGGAGCGCGCACCAGCGCTGCTCGGCGATGGACTCGACGGTTACAACATCGGCTACCTCGACGAGCAGACGAAGAGGATGATCCGGCGGGCTCTCCTCAAGGCGGTCGCGGTCCCCGGCTTCCAGGTGCCCTTCGCCTCGCGCGAGGTGCCGATGCCCCGCGGCTGGGGAACCGGCGGTGTCCAGGTGACCGCCGCGGTCATCGGTCCGGACGACGTGCTCAAGGTCATCGACCAGGGCGCCGACGACACCACAAACGCCGTGTCCATCCGCTCGTTCTTCGCCGCCGTCGCCGGGGTGCGCACGACGACGCGCACCGATGAGGCGAGCCTCATCCAGACCCGACACCGCATTCCCGAGACGCCGCTGGCCGAAGGCCAGACGATCGTCTACCAGGTGCCGCTCCCGGAGCCGTTGCGGTTCCTGGAACCCCGCGAGACCGAAACCCGCCGCCTGCACGCGCTCGGGGACTACGGGCTGATGTACGTCAAGTTGTACGAGGACATCGCTAGGTACGGCCACGTCGCGACGACCTACGACTATCCCGTCATGGTCGCCGGCCGCTACCTGATGGCGCCGTCACCGATTCCCAGCTTCGACAACCCGAAGATGCACAGGAGCCCGGCCCTGCAACTGTTCGGTGCCGGCCGCGAGAAGCGCATCTACGCCGTGCCGCCGTACACCGACGTCGAGAGTCTCGGCTTCGAGGATCACCCCTTTGAGCCACAGCGCTTCGAGGCGCCCTGCGCGATCTGCGGCTCCGTTGGCGGCTACCTCGACGAGGTGATCACCGACGACGCCGGCGGCTCGATGTTCGTCTGCTCCGATACCGACCACTGTGCGACCACAATGTCGGCCACATCCACATCCACATCCGAATCTGCGGCCACGGCCGGCGATGGCGATGGCGATGGCGTTTGCGGACGGAGCAGCGAGAGCGCGCCGTCGATGAGCCAGGCCTCGACGATCGGCGCCCTCGCGGGCGGCGAACCTGCGTCGCCGGGGTTCCGCGGGGAAGCGGCCTCCGTTCAGTCCTCGCCGTCTTTGCGAGACGACGTGCCATCCCGTTTCTCGCCGGCCTTCGCGTCGAAGGAAGGCCAGACCGTCGATGGCGGGCCGCTGCTGGAGGTCCGCGGCGCCGGCCACCGCTATGGCGACCGGTGGGGCTGCCGCGACGTGGACCTCGACCTTTGGCCGGGCGAGGTGCTCGCCGTGGTCGGCGAGTCGGGCTCGGGAAAGTCGACGCTGCTCGGCACGCTCTCCCAGCGCCTGTGCCTGAACGAGGGCAGCGTTCACTACCGCCTGGCCGACGGCGACGTGGCGGATCTGTCCGAGCTCAGCGAAAGTGCGGTGCGCCGGCTGTGGCGTACCGAATGGGGCTTCGTGCACCAGAACCCGGCCGATGGGCTGCGCATGCACGTGAGCGCGGGCGGCAACGTCGGCGAGCCGCTGATGGCGACGGGCTGGCGCCACTACGGCCGCATCCGGGCCGCCGCTGCGGAGTGGCTGCGGCGGGTGGAGATCCCTGCCGACCGTATCGACGACGCCCCGGTCAAGTTCTCCGGTGGCATGCGCCAGCGCCTGCAGATCGCCCGCAACCTCGTGGTCGCGCCGCGCCTGGTGTTCATGGACGAGCCAACCAGTGGGCTCGATGTCTCGGTACAGGCACGGCTCCTCGACCTGATCCGCTCGCTCGTCGCCGAACTCGGCCTCGCCATGATCATCGTTACCCATGACCTGTCGGTGGCGCGGCTCATCTCTCACCGCACCGTGGTGATGAAGGACGGCCGCGTCATCGAGTCCGGCATCACCGACCGCGTGCTCGACGACCCCCAGGCCGCCTACACCCAGCTTCTCGTCTCCTCGGTATTGCGAGGGTGATCTGACCATGGCTGTCACAGGGGCGCTGGCCCCGCCGATTCTCACCGTGACCGGCGTCGACAAGACCTTCACCATGCATCTGCAGGGCGGGCAGCGTCTGCCCGTGCTACGCGGACTCACCTTCGACGTGCACGCCGGCGAGTGCGTCGCGCTCGGCGGCGCCTCGGGCACGGGCAAGAGCTCGATCCTCAAGATGGTCTACGGAAACTACGCCGTCGACCACGGCCGCATAGTGCTGCGGGGCGGGGGCGAGGCCGTCGACATCGCCACCGCCGGCCCGCGCCAGGTGCTCGGCGCGCGCCGCGACACGATGGGCTACGTCAGCCAGTTCCTGCACTGCGTCCCGCGCGTGGGTGCCCTGCAGGTCGTCGCCGAGCCGCTCGTCGAGCGTGGCGTCCCCGCGGCGCGCGCCCGGGAGCGGGCGGCCGAGTTGCTGACCCGGCTCGCCATCCCTGAGCGGCTATGGAGCCTGCCGCCGGCCACCTTCTCCGGCGGCGAGCAGCAGCGGGTCAACATCGCGCGTGGCTTCGTGACCGAGCTGCCACTGCTGTTGCTGGACGAGCCCACCGCCTCGCTCGACACGCGCAACCGCGACGTCGTCGTCGAGCTGATCCGTCACAAGCGGGCCCAGGGCACCGCGATGCTGGGCATCTTCCACGACGCGCTGGTGCGCGACGCGGTCGCCGACCGCGTCGTCGACGTCGAGACGTTCGCCCCAGCGGTCCCAGCGGTCCCAGCGGTCCCAGCGGTCCCTGCGGTCCCTGCGGTCCCGGCGGTCCCGGCCGCTGGAGCGGCCGCGTGACCGGCCGATTCGCGATCTACGTGGCGCCGGGCGCCGGGTCGGCGGACGCCGCGGCCCTGGCACTGCGGGAGACGGCGCAGCGGTGGCTTGGCCGCAGCGCCGCGGGGGAGCCGGTCGCACCCGGCGTCCCCGCCGGCTGGACCCGCGAGGGCGTCGACGCGATGACCGTCGACGCGCGTCGGTACGGCTTCCACGCCACGCTCAAGGCGCCGTTCCGCCTCGCCGAGAGCCGTACGCCCGAGGAGCTCGACGCCGCGCTGGCCCGGTTCGCGGCGGGGCGCGCGGGCACGGTGATCCCGCGGCTGCGTCTCGCGCGCCTCGGCGGCTTCTTCGCCCTGGTACCGGGAACGGAAGCGGAGGCGGCGGAGCTCTACGCGCTCGCCGACGAGGTGGTGACCACCTTCGACGACTTCCGCGCCCCACTGACCGAGGCCGAGATCGCCCGTCGCAGGCCGGCCTCGCTGACCGCGCGCCAGCGCGAACTGCTCAAGGCCTGGGGCTATCCCTACGTGCTCGACGAGTTCCGCTTCCACCTCACCCTCACCGACCGTGTCGCGCAGGAGCACCAACCGGCGGTGGAACGAGCGCTGAGCGACTGGTTCGCCGCCTCGCTCGGGGCCACCGTGCCCGTCGACGCGCTAGCCCTGTTCACCGAGACCGAGCCCGGCGCGCCGTTCGCGCTGCGCGCGGTACATCCGCTGCGACCGGCCCCGCACTCCCGTCCGCCGAAGGCCTGACCGCGATCTGGAGGACAGCGGTCGCCGGGCGTGCGAATGAAGATCGCTTTCGTCCGTCCTCGGCCCGCCAACAGCGAAGGAACGTAAGGAACGTGATGACGCGCGAAACCGTGCTCAACAACGCCCGCATCGTCCTGTCCGAGGAGGTCCTGCACGGCTCGGTGCTGATCCGCGACGGTCTGATCGCCGGCATCAGCTCGGGCCCGGTCGCGGCCGGCGCGGCCGGCGAGGACGTCGGCGGCGACTATCTGCTGCCTGGCGTGGTCGAGCTGCACACCGACCACCTCGAATACCACTACTCCCCGCGGCCGGGTGTGCGGTGGGATCCGGTGCCCGCCGTGCTCGCCAGCGACGCGCAGCTGACGGCTGGCGGCGCGACGACCGTGCTCGACGCGGTGCGCATCGGCTCGTCGGCCGACGAGAAGAGGGACGCGGCCGCCGCGACCGCCCGGCACCTGGCGGACTCGATCGAGCTGGCGGCCGGTGCCGGCCTGATGCGCGCCGAGCACGCGATCCACGTGCGCTGCGAGGTGTCCGCGCCGAACTGCCTCGACGCGTTCGGCGAGTTCGTCGACGACCCGTACGTGAAGCTGGTCTCGCTGATGGATCACACTCCCGGCCAGCGCCAGTACGCCGACCTCGAGGTGTTCAAGCGCTTCCACATCGGCATGGGCTATGTCGCCGAGGACGAGTTCGACGCCTTCGTCGCCCCGCTGCTCGAGCAGTCGGCGCTCTACTCGGACAAGTACCGCCGCGCGATCGCGGGGCTTGCCGCCGAGCGTGGGATCACCCTGGCCACCCACGACGACGCGACCTCCGATCACGTCGCCGAGTCGGTCGCGCTCGGCGGGTGCATCTCCGAGTTCCCGACCACCGTGCTGGCCGCCGGCGAGGCCGCGAAGCACGGCCAGCAGATCGTCATGGGCGCCCCCAACATCGTCCGCGGGGGCAGCCAGTCGGGCAACGTGGCCGCGGCCGAGCTGCTCGAGCTCGGGCTGCTGCACATCCTCTCCTCCGACTACGTGCCGTCGAGCCCGCTGCAGGCCGTGTTCCAGCTCGTCGCCGACGGCGCGATCGAGCTGCCCGAGGGCGCACGGCTGGTCAGCGGAAACCCGGCGCGCGCGGTTGGCCTCGACGACCGCGGCGAGATCGCCCTCGGCCGGCGCGCCGACCTGGTGCGGGTCGGGGCGCACGACCTGCCAGCCACCGAAGGCCACCCGCGCGGCGTGCGCGTGCCTGTCGTCCGCGGCGTGTACCGGGAGGGGGTGCGGGTGGCGTGAGCCGGACCTCTCACATCGGTCCGGGTGCCTTCGTGGCTGTCGTGGGTGCCAGCGGCGTCGGCAAGGACGCCCTGCTTTCCTATGCGCGTGAGCGTTCCGGGGCCGTGGCGAGCTTCCCCCGGCGCGTCATCACCCGGCCGCCGGGTCCCGGCGAGGACCACGAGCCGGTGAGCGAGGAGGTCTTCGCCCAGGCGCTGGACCGCGGCGACTTCGCCGTGTGCTGGCATGCCCACGGGCTTCGCTACGGCATCCGGGCGTCGGCGGACGCCGAGGTGCGCGACGGCCGCGTCGTCGTCGTCAACGTCTCCCGCGCCGTGATCGGCGAGCTTGCCGGCCGCTACCTGCGGCTCGTCGTGGTGCGGGTGACCGTGGCTGAGGAGGTTCGGGCGCGGCGGTTGCGTGCGCGCGGCCGCGAGCCCGAGCCCGGGATCGGACGGCGCCTGGCCCGGCTCGATCCGGCCCCCGGCCACCGGGTCGACGCGGTGATCGAGAACGACCGCTCGCTCGCCGAGGGCGGCGCTGCGCTGGTGCGCATCATCCGCGACGCGGCTGGCCATCCGATGGAGGCGGGGCGCTGAGCAGCCGTGGTGGTCGTCGGGACGCCAAGCCGCCGGTGTGCCTGCGTGCGGCCGCAACCCTGCGGCGCGCGGCCGTGGCGTCATCCGGTCTGGAGGGTGAACCGCTGCGGCTGGCCGAAGTCGGGGGCGACCGCGGTGAAGATCCAGTCGTTGGGCGGGCCCGGCTGCGCGGTCAGGCAGAAACGGCCGGCGAGGGTGGCGAAGCCGCGGGCCCAGACGTCGCGCAGCCAGCTGAACGGCAGCTCGACGCCGATGACGCCGTCGACCTGGCGGACGGCTGCTGGCTCGGCGGCCAGGCGGACGTCCAGTACGGGGCCGCCGCCGAGCCATCCCCTGATGGCTGCCAGCGCGCGGCCGTACAAGGCGGCGTGCAGCGCGGGGAGTGCCTCGGCGACCCGCGGGTCGCCGTCGGTGATCCGCTGTGTCCAGGTGGCGATGACGGTGGCGACGAGCCGGTGGGGCAGCCCGCCGGGCAGTCCCAGCAGCAGGAGCAGCGGGTCGCCGGGCTGTGCCGGTCCAGGGCCGGGAGCGTAGTAGGTGAGTCCAGAGCTATAGCTGCCGCCTGAGCCGGCGAAGCTGGCCGAGCTGGCGAAGGCCACCCGGTTGGGAGGCGCTCCGTGGATCGGCACAGGTGATGGGAACGACGGCCCCGGACCCGAGCCGTAGACGACCCCGCCGGTGGCGCGGCCGGCGACGCCCGTGCCGCCCAAGCCAAACCACCCAGCCGGCAGTGGGCCTGGCCGCACGGCCATGGGCGCGACCGGCCTGGCCGGGGCCGTCGGACCAGCAGGGCCGCCTCTGGCGGCTGAGAATGGGCCGTCGAGTGGGTCGGCGGCGCCGCGGCTGGCGAGCAGCAGGACGTCGAGATCTTCTCGATGGCGCTGCCAGGCGTCGAGGACCTCGATGCATGGTGTGGCCTGGCCGCCGAGTGCGGCGAGGGTGCGTTCACCGTCGGGGTCGTCATGGTCGGGCGTGGCGAGTTCGCCGGCCGACCAGCGGATCCGGTGGTCCGCGTCGCCGCAGGGGATCGTTTCTTCGAGGGGCGGCAGCCCCGTCCACCAGGATGGCGTCACCGCGCGGCGTCCCAGGTCAGGGGCACGGTGATCACGGCGCGTGCCCGGTCGGTCGTGAGGACGAGGTCGAGCTGGGCGGCCTTCGGGTCGAGAGCCGGCCAGAACTCGAGGACGCCGGAGGCGGTGCCACCTCCGCCGCTCCAGTTGCCCAGCTGGCCGAGGTAGAAGTTGCCGCAGTCGTCGAGCGCCGAGAACGTGACCAGGACGCCGTCGAGGGTGGAGCTGCCGGCCATGCCGAGCTCGATCGGGCCGACGAGCTCGAAGTCGCACTGGAATCCGTCGTCGGCTGAGGTGAGGTCCAGCAGGGCCGCACTGACTCGGTCGAACACCGGCGTGACCGCGCCGACGAACAGGCACCCCACCGGTCCGCCGGTGTTGCCGCGGCGCGTGAGCAGCGAGGCCCATGGTTCGGCGACCTGCGTGGGGGTCAGGACATATCCGCCGCCGAAGCGGTTGACGGCCAGGTCAATCGCGAGAATGGTGGCGATCTCGGGATCGGCGGGGTCGATGAGGCCGGCGGCGGTCAGCGCCTCGAGGGCGTCGGACAACGACCGGGCATGAGGCCGGTGGCCGATCGAGGTCAGGCATTGGACCAGGTAGCGCTCGGCCCGGTCGGTCTCCGGGAAAGCCTCGATGGTGATCGCCCGGTCGCCCAGGCCGGCCCCGAGCTCGACGCGTTCGCCGTAGAGCTCGATCCAGGCGGTGTCGGGAGCCAGCGCGGGCTGGAGCGTCAGGAAACCGCGCCATTCGAGAGTGGAGCCGCCTCCGGAGAACGCCGACGAGGTGACCGTGGTGCCGCGATCATCGGTCACCGTGATCGCCGGGGTGGTGGTGATACCGACCGGCATGGGCGACGGCCTGCGGAGGGTGCCGGGCGGGATCTGCGCACTGGATCTGAAGGTGATGGCCAGCCGGGTCTCTGCCTGGCTGAGGACGGCGTAGCGGAGTTCCAGGTCGCCGGGTGACGTTTTGATCACGTGGCGGCAGGAGACGATCCGGCGAGGTGGCGGGACGGTGGTCGGCAGGGGCCCGAAGTACGCCTGCCCGCCCTGGCCGCGTAACGCCCGGGCGCGGGCGTAGTCGGTGACGACCCGCTGTGCCGCCGCGGCGCCGACCGCGCCGACAGTCGTCAATGCTCGGGCCTGCTCGACCAACGGATCGTTGAAAGAATGCTGGTTTTCGCCAGAGAGCAGCGTTCTCTCCCCGAACAGCCGGAGATAGAGCTCACCGTCAAATCCGGTCACTCCTACAGAGCCTGCCACACTGCGGATATGGATGGACAGTCCTCCGTCACGAAGGCGCTCAGCCTCGCCGTCGCGGCCCGGGTCCCGGTGCTGCTGTGGGGCCCGCCCGGCTCCGGCAAGACCTCGGCGATCAGGGCGATGGCCGACGCGGCGGGCTGGCCGTGCGAGACAGTGATCTCCTCGATCCGGGAACCGTCGGACTTCGCCGGGCTGCCGGTGGTGACCGGTGCGGGCGGCACGGGCGGTGCGGGCGGGGCCCGGGTGGAGTTCGCTCCGCCCCGGTGGGCGTCGCGGCTGGTCGATGCCGGGCACGGGTTGGTGTTCTTCGACGAGGTCTCCACCGCGCCGCCGGCCGTGCAGGCCGCGCTGCTGCGCGTCGTGCTGGAACGCACCGTCGGCGACCTGACCCTGCCCGACGAGGTCTCGGTCGTGGCCGCCGCCAACCCGCCGGAGCAGGCCGCCGACGGCTGGGATCTGTCCGCGCCGCTGGCCAACCGGTTCTGCCACCTGGACTGGTCGCCCGACGCGCGAACGGTGGCCGACGGCTTCGTCGGCGGCTGGCCGACCGTCGCGCCGCCCAGGCTGGCCGCCGACTGGATCGAACGCGTCCCGGTGGCCCGCAGCTGGGTTGCCGGCTTTCTGACGGTGCGTCCCGAGCTGACCATCGCGGTGCCCGACGCGGCGGTGACCGCCGGCCGAGCGTGGCCGAGCCCGCGTACCTGGGAGATGACGGCCCGTCTGCTCGCCGCCGCCCGGTTCAGCGGCGTCGACGACGCCATCGTCTCGTTGCTGGTCCGCGGCTGCGTCGGGCCTGGCACCGGGGCAGAGTTCCTGACCTGGCTGGTCGAGGCGGACCTGCCCGATCCCGAGGCGGTGCTCGCCGACCCGGACTCGTTCGTGCTGCCCGCGCGGGGCGACCGGGCCTTCGCCGCTCTGTCCTCGATCGCGGCGGTGGTCGCGGCGGATCCGAGCTCGGGGCGCTGGGAGCGGGGCTGGCGGGCATTCGGCCGCGCCGCCGGTGCGGCTCCCGACGTCGCCGCGGCCGCGGCCCGCACGTTGGTGCGCTGCCGTCCGCCGGGTGCCCCGGTCCCGCCGGAGGTGGCCGCGTTCGCCCCGCTGCTGCGCGAGGCCGGCCTGCTGGCATGAGCGTAGGGCGACGGAGCGAACCAGCGACGCGCAGCGTCCTGGCGGGTCCCGAGCAGACGAAGATCGCTGCCGCGCGGCTCTGGGCGGTCCGTCGCCAGCCCTACCTGGCCCGGGCCCTGTTCGCCTGCGTCGTCAGGCCGGCGCCCGGGAGCGGCACCATCGCCGTTGATCGGGACTGGCGGCTGCACGTCGACCCCGATCTCTTGGCTGGCTTCGACCCGGCCGATCTGGGACGGATGTTCATCCATCTGACCAGCCACCTGATCCGCGATCATGCGGCCCGCGCCGAGGCGCGCCGCGTCGCCGAGGACGAGGCCCGCGCCCGCTGGAACCGCTGCGCCGACGCCGAGATCAACGACGATCTTGAAGTGGACGGCTGCCGGCCGGCCGCGGCCCCTGACCTGCCGGCCGACCTCGCCGCCGGGGACGGGCTGCTGGCGGAGGCCTACTACCAGGTCGCCGCGGATGGGCCTCGACGGTGGGACTGCGGCTCGGGTGCCGATGCGGGAAACCGGCCATGGGAAGGCCCGCCCGGCGGCCCGCCCGGCGGCCGCGCACCCGAGGACGGGCTCTCGCCGTCGCAGGCCGCCTTGCTGCGGCTCGCCGTCGCCGCCGACGTCCAGCGTCAGCACGGAACCGAGCCGGGTACGGTCCCCGGCGGCTGGCTCCGGTGGGCCGAGACCGTGCTGCCCTCCCGGGTCGACTGGCGGCGGGTGCTCGCCGCCGAGATCCGTCGTGCGATCGGCGCCGCGGCCGGCTCGGTCGACTACAGCTACCGGCGACCGTCCCGGCGGGCCCGTGCCGTGCCGGATGTCATCCTGCCCACGTTGCAGCGGCCGGTTCCCGAGGTGGCCATCGTGTGTGACACCTCGGGCTCCATGCACGAGGGCCTGCTAGTGCGCGCGCTCGCCGAGATCGACGGCATTCTTGGCCGGGCGGGGCTGCGTGCGGACGGGGTGCGGGTCCTCGCGGTCGACACCACCGTGCACACGCTGCGGCGGGTCAGCCGGGCCGGCCAGGTCCGTCTCGCGGGCGGGGGCGGCACCGATATGGGGGCTGGCATCGCCGCGGCGGCGGCCCTGCGGCCGCGACCGTCGACGATCATCGTGCTCACGGACGGCTATACCCCGTGGCCCGACCGACCCCCGGGCGGGATCCGCGTCGTCGTCGGCATCCTGAGCGGCGGCGTCCTGGCCCCCGGTTACCAGTACCCGCCGGCGTGGGCTCGCGCAGTCGTCATCGACGCGTCGGCCTGACGGTCGCAGGGCCCGGCCCGATGGGCCAACCCGATCTCTCGCTCACGCCGGCTCTGCCTGTCTGCCGAAAGGTCTCTGGGCTTCGCCCAGATCGGCACGGGGTGAGCGTGTCCGGCTCCTTGTCCCGGTCTGAATGCCGGAATTGCATCATTTGGCTTAGACAAGTGTGGTTCAGGCGGTGTACCGCCGATGTCGGGTGACTCGTCGCTGTCGGTCGGTCCGCGAGGGTCGCCGTCCGTTGATGATTGACGAGCGTCATAGGTCGATCAATGGCCTCGAATGATCGAGCCGACCGGTTCGCGTGTTGGATCTCCTGTTTTGCCTCGGTAGGCGCGGGACTAGTCCAGACGGGCCAAGAAACGCCGCCGCCGTAGGGCTTCTACCGGGCACGAAGCTTCCACGCAACAGAAGGTGGATACCCTCGCACGATGCCCGTTCCGACGTCGCCTGGTACATCCGTTCCCCCACTGGCTCCCGGTCTGCAGGACCTGCGCGCAACCGCGCTCGAGGTACTGCACCGAAACGACCTCGGCGACGTCACCCGGCCATCTCCAACGCTCTACCCACACCAGTGGCTGTGGGACTCCTGCTTCATCGCCATCGGGCTGCGCCACATCGACCCGGCGCGGGCCGCGGCCGAGGTGCTCTCATTGCTGCGCGGGCAGTGGCCGAACGGCATGATCCCGCACGTGATCTTCGCCCCGGTCGACGACTTCTACCACGCCGGCCCGCAGCGGTGGCGCTGCGACCGTTACGTGACCACGGCGTCGGGCGCGCAGAGCACCGGTATCACCCAGCCGCCGATGATCGCCGAAGCGGCGGTCCGGGTCGGCGAGATGCTCGATCCCAGGGCGCGGGCCGACTTCTACCGTGCCCTGCTCCCCGGCCTCATCCGGTTCCACCAGTTCCTGCACACGGAGCGTGACCCGGACGACGAGGGCCTGGTCGCCCTGGTGCACTCCTGGGAGTCCGGGATGGACAACACGCCGCCCTGGATGGAGGCGGGGCTGCCGATCACCCCGGTGCGGGTGAAGGTGCTGCGGCGGCTGGGCACGGCCGAGGCGCTCGACGCGCTGCGCCGCGACGCCAAGGAGGTGCCAGCCGAGGAGCGGCTCACCTCGGCGGACCTGTTCACGCTGTACCGCGTCGTTCGTGAGCTGCGTCGCTCCTGCTACGTGTTCCGAAACATCCGCGAGACCGACGTGCCGCTGGTCCAGGATGTCGCGTTCAACTCGATCCTGGTGCGGGCTGACGACCACCTCGTCGAGATCGCCGCCGAGGTTGGCGTAAAACTGCCAAAGCGGCTGACCCGCTCGATGCGTCGCTGCCGGGAGGCGATAGAGCGGCTCTGGTCGGAGACGACGTACTACAGCCGGGACTTCCGCACCGGCGAACTGCTCCGGCACGAGACCGTCGGCGGTTTCCTTCCGCTGTATGCCGGTGTCGTTCCCGAGGAACGGGTCGACGGGCTGGTGAAGGCCATGACCTCACCCAGGTACTGGCCACGCTACGGCGTGGCGAGCGTGCCCGCGGACGACCCGGCTTTCCTGCCTCGCTGCTACTGGCAGGGCCCGGCATGGATCAACATCAACTGGTTGCTCGCCGACGGCCTGGAGCGCTACGGCCGGCTGGACGCCGCTCGCGAACTGCGTGCGGGTGTGCTGAACCTGATTTCCAACTCGGGTCAGATGTTCGAGTACTACTCGCCGCTCGACGGCACTGGCGCGGGTAGCAACAGCTTCTCCTGGACGGCGGCGCTGCTGGTCGACCTGCTGGCGCGGCCGGACCTGCCGGAGATTCAGGCGGCCGCGGCGCGGGCGGCCTCGCGGCTGGAGGTGTCTGGGGTGCCGGACGCCCGCCGGGCCAGCGATGACGATCCCCGTCCGTCGGTTCCCTAGCGGGCCCTAGCCGGCACTGGCGGGCCGGCGGGCGCGCCGACGTGCTCTCTCTCGCCTGTCTCCGTGGCGCGCCCTTCCTGGAGTGGCTAGCGGCGCCCCGGCGCCAGCCGGGCGTCCGTTGTCTATGTCGCCCAGTGCATCCGGTGTCATGGGTATCGGTTGGGGAAGTCGCGGCACGCCGGTTCCATATGTGTTGTGGGTCACATCGATCGGCCCGATTATGGGCGACGCGCCGGGTACTCCGTCCGGGTCGGGCAAGGGGACGTTTCGAGAGAGGGTTAGACCACGCGACGTGACGTGGCTTTCTGTGCTGAGGGTGCAGGCCCTACCTCGTAGCGTTGCTTAATGGCAGCCTAGGGGCGCTGATGCCGTGGAAGAACTGCCTAGCTAGTTCGCTGATCTGGCCACAGGAACCGATCTGCGGGGTAGTCTTCGCGACAAGCGGGTTCAGCGTGTCGAGGGAGAGGGTCTACACTGCGGCGTAGGCCCGGCGTTCGCTGCCGTCCGGCTGTGCCTGCGCGGGGAATTGGTTCGCGTCGTCAGACGTTACCTCCACGTGCAAGGACGACGACCCACCCGCACCGACCTTCGGATCTATCACTGATGACGCTGCCTGCTCTGGAACTTCACGACGACGCCCCGCGCGCGCGTACCAGCGCGCGGCGCCCGCGTCGGTCGACCGCTGCCCGCACCTCCTCTAGCCGTACCCTGACGGCCGTCGCAGAGGACATCGACGAACTCGATGTCAGCGCGGTCGCCGAGCTCATCGCGCGCGGCCGCGAGTCCGGCGAGGTCAGCCGGACCGAGTTGCGTGAAGCCCTCGAGTCCGCCGACGTCGGCACCGAACTGCTGCCGGCGCTTGTCGCCCGGCTCACGGCCGCCGGCGTCGACGTTCTCGACGAAGGGGAAGAGCGCTCCTCCGGACCGGCCGAGACCGGCCGGACCACGACGGAGCACGCTGGCACCGCCGACCTCGTGCGCATGTACCTGCGCGAGATCGGCCGGGTCCCGCTGCTCAACGCCGCGCAGGAGGTCGAGCTCTCCAAGCGTGTCGAGGCTGGCCTGTTCGCGGAACACAAGCTGTCCACGGACGAGGTCCTCGACACGGAGCTGCGCCGGGACCTCGCCCGGCTCGTGCGCGACGGCGAGGCCGCGAAGCAGCAGCTCGTCTCCGCGAACCTTCGCCTGGTCGTCTCGGTCGCCAAGAAGTACAGCGGCCGAGGCATGACGCTGCTCGACCTGGTGCAGGAGGGAAACCTCGGCCTGATCCGCGCGGTCGAGAAGTTCGACTACGCCAAGGGCTACAAGTTCTCCACCTACGCGACCTGGTGGATCCGTCAGGCCATCGGCCGGGCGCTCGCCGACCAGGCCCGCACCATTCGCATCCCCGTCCACGTGGTCGAGCAGATCAACAAGATCACTCGACTGCAGCGGCAGCTCGTCTCCACGCTCGGCCGTGAGCCGACCGACGAGGAGCTCGCGCTGGAGCTGGACATGCCGCTCGAGCAGGTCGTGGAGCTGCGCCGCTACGCGCAGGACACGGTCAGCCTGGAGACGGCCGTCGGTGACGACGGCGACTCCGTGCTCGGCGACTTCATCGAGGACGCCGACGCGACCTCGCCGGCGGACGCCGCTTCGTACGGCGCCATGCAGGATGAGATCGATCACGTTCTCGGCAACCTCTCGCCGCGCGAGCGAGAGGTGATGCGCCTGCGGTTCGGCCTCGCCGACGGCAAGCAGCACACCCTCGCGGAGGTGGGCAACCGCCTGGGCCTCACCCGGGAGCGAATCCGCCAGATCGAGCGCGACACCCTGCGCGAACTGCGCAAGCCCGCCGTCGCCGGCAGGCTTCGGGAGTTCCTCGACTAATCAGGAACAGGTAGCAAAAGGCCCGCCCCCGAACGGGGGGCGGGCCTTTCTCACGTCCGGGCGTGGGACTGGCCGTGCGGGGTCGGGGCTGTTGGGTCGGGGTTGAAGGTTTGACATGGTTCGCTCCGTGCGGGCGGCGCATAGCTCGGTCGCGTGCCGCTTGAACGTCGCTGGTTGGGGTCGGGCGGGAAGGTTTGACATGGTTCGCTGCGTGCGGGCGGCGCGTAGCGGCTGGCTGTGAGGTCGGGGTTGAAGGTTTGACATGGTTCGCTGCGTGCGGGCGGCGCGTAGCGGCCGCGTCCTCCGCAGGCTCCGGACGCGGCCGCTACGCGCCGTCCTCCTCCGCGAACGGGCGCTCCGGCGGCCTCCTCCGTGGTTCCAGCACGTCGCTTCGCTTGTGCTGGAACCACTGCGGAGGCCGCCTCCGCGCCCAGCTCGCTTGCGTGCCGCTTGAACGTCACGAGTTGAGCTACCGCCTGGGGATGTGTGTTGCCCCGTCGGCATGCAGCCAGGCTCGTAACGTTCAAGCGCGACGCGACCGCGCACCCAGCTCGGTTGCGTGCTGCTGCACGTTACGAGCTGAGCTAACGGCCACACGGCGGCTACCAGGGCCAGTTCAGTCCGTGACGTTCAAGCGAAACACAACCGCGCTGGCCCGGAGGCGCGCCTCCGCGGAGGCCCGGCCACCGAGCGAAGCGAAGGTGGTTGGGCCGCAGCGGAGGTCGCCGGAGGGCACCGTCCGCTCCGGAGGACGCGGCGCGGAGGTCCCTTGCGAGCGCAGCGAGCAAGGGGCCGGAGCGCCGCGCCCGGACGGAGCGGGCCATGTAAAACCTTCCCGCCCGACCCAGCCTGGCGACCTTCAAGCGGCACGCACCCTTGGCGGCCGGAGGGCCGCGCCCGGACGGAGCGGGCCATGTAAAACCTTCCCGCCCGACCCAGCCTGGCGACCTTCAAGCGGCACGCACCCTCAGGGGCCGGAGGGCCGCGCCCGGACGGAGCGGGCCATGTCAAACCTTCCCGCCCGACTCAACCTGGCGACCTTCAAGCGCCACGCGACCAAGCTGGCCCGACTCAGAAAAGACCTACCGAATGAACGGCGCCAATGCCTCAGGATTGGCCACGGCCGCGAGACTTACAGCGCGGTCCAGGGGAACGCCGGACAGGAGGCGCTTGACCGGGACCTCCAGCTTCTTGCCGGTGAGAGTGCGCGGGATGTCGACGACCTCGATGATCCGGTCGGGGACGTGCCTGGGTGAGAGCTCCCGGCGGATCTCGGCCTTCAGCGCCTCGGCGGCCTGTTCGGTCAGGCCACGGCGGCGCAGGACGACGAACAGCAGCAACCGACCCGCCTGGCTCGGGCCTGAGGTGTCGACCACGATGCTGTCGGCGATGTTGTCGAAACGCTCGACCACCCGGTATAGCTCGGCGGTGCCGAGCCGGACGCCTCCCCTGTTCAGCGTCGCGTCCGAGCGGCCCTCGATGACGACCCCGCCGTCCGCCGTGAGCCGCGCGAAGTCGCCGTGCCGCCACACTCCCGGATACATCGAGTAATAGCTTTCCCGTAGCCGGGACCCGTCCCGGTCGCCCCAGAACAGCAGCGGCATCGACGGCATCGGCGCGGTGACCACCAGCTCCCCGACCTCGTCCACGACCGGCTGTCCCTGCTCGTCGAAGACGTCGACGGCGCAGCCGAGCGCCCGCATGCCCATCTCCCCGGCCCGGACCGGCATGGTGGGCAGGGCCGCGACGAGGGGCCCGCACACATCCGTGCCGCCGCTGATCGACGTGAGCAGCACATCCGGTTTGACCGAGTCGTACACCCACGCGTAGCCGTCGGTGGAAAGCGGCGAGCCGGTCGACCCGAGCGTGCGCAGCGTCGACAGGTCGGCGACCACGCAGGGGGACAGCCGCTGCCCGAGGCAGCTGTGCAGGAACGCCGCGGACACGCCGAGGCAGGTCAGGCCGAGCGCCTCGACGAGGCGCCACAACGTGGACAGGTCGGGAAAGCTGGGGCTGCCGTCGTAGAGCACGATCGTCGAGTCGACGAGCAGGCCGGAGACGAGGAAGTTCCACATCATCCAGCCGGTGGTGGTGAACCAGCAGAACCGGTCACCTGGGCCGAGGTCCAGGTGCAGCACGAGCGACTTGAGGTGTTCGAGCAGGATCCCGCCGTGGCTGTGCACGATTGGCTTGGGCAGGCCGGTGGTGCCGGAGGAGTAGAGGATCCACAGTGGCGCCGCGAACGGCATCGGCTCGAACTGGGGCGTCTCCTCGATGCCGATGACGAGCTGGTCCCACCAGGTCATTCCCGGCAGGTTCAGCCGCTCGGTGCGTTCGACGACGTCGGCGGCCATGTACGGGACGACGACGGTCGCGGCGAGGCCGGGCAGCGCGTCGACCAGCTCGTCGATGTTGTGCAGGATGTCGTGCGGCGTGCCGTTGTAGGTGTAGCCGTCGACCGTGACCAGGACCTTCGGGGAGATCTGCCGGAACCGGTCGGCAAGCCCCGAGGGCCCGAAGTCCGGCGAGCAGCTGGAGAACACCGCGCCGATGCTCGCCGTGGCGAGCAGGAGGATCACCGTGTGGGCGCAGTTCGGCAGCACTGCGGCGACCCGGTCGCCGCGGTGGACTCCCAGCCGGCGCAGCCCCGCCGCGCAGCGGGCGACCTGGCGGCGCAGCTCGTCCCAGGAGATCACGACGGTCGCCGCGTCCTCCCTGATTGCGATCAGGGCCGGGCTGTCGCCGCGGCGGCTCAGGGCGTTCTCGGCGTAGTTCAGCTTCGCGCCGGGGAACCAGGACGCTCCGGGCATCCGCGCGTCGGCGAGCGCCGGCCCGTCGCCGCGCTCGCCTCGCAGGCCGCAGAAGGTCCAGATCGTCTCCCAGAACGCGCCGGGTTCGGTGGCGGACCACCGCCACAGCTCCTGCGGGCCTGGGAACGACAGACCGTGCTCGACGGCGAGGAACTCCAGGTAGTGCGTCACCCCGGCGTCGCGTGTCCGCTCGACCGAGGGCTCCCACAGCAGCGTGCCTGCTCGCACCACCCCCGCGGTGCCTGGGTCGGAGGTCTGTGCCATGTCGTCGCCCGCCACCTGCCTGACCCTAGCCAATCGGTTCCGGCATTCCACCCCAACCACCATGCGACGGTCAAAGCCGCGGCGACGGCGCGCCCTGCAAAGCAGCCGCTCAGCGTCCTGTGGCGGGCTCGTCGTCGCGGGAGTCTGGCGTCGCCATGTGCGCCGAGGGCCGGAAGGACAGGTCGAAGTGATCTTTCTGGGTGCGCCCGGCGGTCGCTGTCCCCACGGCCGGAGGCGGACTACTTTCGCGGTATGGAGAGGATCGGCGGCCGGAGCGATGAACCGAATCCCACCGCCGGCCGACCCGACGCTGTCGGCGAGTCGGGCCCAGTGGGCCAGCTGGGTGCTCGTGACGACGCCGATCGGCCGGGTGGGGCTCACCAGGACACCCTGGTGATCTGGGATGAGGCGATGCTGGGCTATGACTTCGGCCCGCACCACCCGCTGCACCCGGTACGCCTGGCGTTGACCATGGACCTGGCGACGCGCACCGGTGTGCTCGCGGCGCCGGGGGTCGAGACGGCCGGCGCGGCGCTGGCGTCCGACGAGCTGATCGAGCTGGTACATGACCCGACCTATGTCGCCGCGGTCCGGCACCTGGGCGCCGCCGGTGGTAGCAACCCGCGCCTGGCCGCGATGTTCGCGCTCGGCACCGCCGACAACCCGCTCTTCGCGCGCATGCACGAGGCGGCGGCCGCTGTCACCGGCGGCACGCTGGCGGCCGCGCGGGCGGTCTGGGAGGGCACCCACCGGCATGCGGTGGCGGTGGCCGGCGGGCTGCATCACGCGATGCGCGCCGGCGCGAGCGGGTTCTGCGTCTACAACGACCCCGCGGTCGCGATCGCCTGGCTGCTGTCGGCGGGCGCCCGCCGGGTCGCCTACGTCGACGTCGACGTGCACCACGGCGACGGCGTGCAGGCTGCGTTCTACGACGACCCGCGGGTGCTGACGATCTCGCTGCACCAGACCGGCCGCACCCTGTTCCCCGGTACCGGCTTCCCGGACGAGGTCGGGACGGGAGACGCCGAGGGAACCGCGGTCAACGTGGCGCTTCCGCCGGGCACCGACGACGCCGGCTGGCTGCGGGCGTTCTCGGGAGTGGTACCGGTGCTGCTGCGCCAGTTCCGCCCGGACGTGCTGGTCACCCAGCATGGCTGCGACACCCACCGCCTCGACCCGCTCGGCGACCTTCGGCTCACCGTAGACGGCCAACGTGCCTCCTACCTCGCCCTGCACGACCTGGCGCACGAGGTCTCCGGCGGGCGCTGGCTTGCGTGCGGCGGTGGCGGATACGCGTTGGAGACCGTGGTTCCGCGGGCCTGGACCCATCTGCTGGCGATCGCGGCGCACACGCCGTTGCCGGTGGACCGAACGCTGCCGGAACAGTGGCGCGAGAGCGCACCCGGCCGGGTGGCGGCGGCGACCCTGCGCCCCGCCGGGCGGGGCGCCACGATGCCCGCGGCGTTCGGTGACGGCGGTGGGCCGGTCGCATACCACCCATGGGATGCGGGCGAGGGGGACCCGGACGAACCGCTGGACGCGGCGGTCGCGGCGACCCGCCGCGCGGTGCTGCCGCTGCACGGCCTTGACCCGTTCCGCGACCGTTAGTGATCCGCAGGACGGTGGCCGCCGAGGATGTACCGGAAGATTCTTCTCGTGTGCCCGCAGGTCTTCGGGCGATGCCGGTGACCGGGCCGGCGGTTCTCCCGCCCGGGTATCCGGCCGGCTGGGAGGCCGACGTGATCCTCGCCGACGGCGGGACCGCGCACATCCGGCCGATCGTGGCGTCGGACGGCCCGCGCCTGCTGGCCTTCTGGGACCGGCTGTCGCAACGCTCGATCTACCTGCGGTTCTTCGGTGTGCGCCGGGGGCTCTCCCCGGCCGACGTGGAGCGGTTCACGATCGTCGACCAGTCGGTGCGCGGTGCCCTCGTCGCGCTCATCGGCTCCGACCTGGTCGCCCTCGCGCATTGGGAGGGCACGCCCGCGCCTCCCGAGGAAGCCCCGGCCGGCGGCGCGCCGCTCACCCGCCCGAACTCCGCCGCCGAGGTGGCGTTCCTCGTCGAGGACGCCCAGCAGGGCCGCGGGCTCGGCTCCGTGCTGCTCGAGCACCTGGCGGCCGCTGCCCGGGAGCGCGGGATCCGCCGGTTCGACGCGGACGTTCTGGCGGAGAACCAGACGATGATCCGGGTCTTCCTCGACGCCGGCTACAAGGTGTCCAGGAAGTGGGACTCCGGTGCCGTGCGGCTGTCGTTCGACATCACCCCCACCGAGCAGTCGGTGGACGTGATGCGGGCGAGGGAGCACCGGGCCGAGGCGGCGTCGATCGGGCGGCTGCTGCGGCCGCGTACGGTGGCGGTGCTCGGCGCCTCCCGCCGCGACGGCGCGGCCGGCAACGCGGTGCTGCGCAACCTGCTGCGCGCCGGGTTCGACGGCCCGGTATATCCGGTGAACCCGGTGGCTGCCGCCGGTTCGGGCGCGGTCTCGTCGGTGCGGGCGTTCGCCAGCGTCGAGGACGTCGACGGACCGGTCGACCTCGCGGTCCTGTGCGTGCCCCCGGAGGAGGTCGCCGAGGCGGTCGCGGCCTGCGGGCGCCACGGCGTGCGCGGTCTGGTGGTGATCACCGATCTGCGGGACCACCCGGCCGAGGAGACGCTCGCGGGCGCGGCCCGGGCTGCCGGCATGCGGGTCGTCGGGCCCGCGAGCCTGGGGATCCAGAGTCCCGCTGCGGGGCTGAACGCCTCACTCGCGACCCAGATGCCGCCCTCGGGACCGATCGGCTGCTACTCGCAGTCCGGGCCGCTGGGTGCCGCGATGCTGACCGCGGCGGAGTCCCGCGGGCTGGGGCTGTCGGCGTTCGTGTCCGCCGGCGACCGCGCCGACGTCAGCGGCAACGACATGCTGCAGTACTGGGAGGACGACCCGTCGACCGACGTTGCCCTGCTGCACCTGGAGACCTTTGGCAACCCGCGCAAGTTCGCGCGGCTCGCCCGCCGGGTCGGCCGCTCCACCCCGGTCGTGGTCGTGCGCCCGCGTCGCTCGGCGCTGGACGCGGCGCTGCTGCGGCAGGCCGGCGTGGTCGCCGTCGACCGGGTCTCGGCCGGCTTCGACGTCGCGCAGCTGCTGGCCAACCAGCCGCTGCCGCGCGGCGACCGGGTGACCGTCGTCGGCGACTCGCGTGCGCTGCTGCGGCTGACTGTCGAGGCCGCCGAGGCCGCGGGCCTGTCGGTCGAGTCCATGCTGCTCACGCTCGGCAGCTCGCCGCAGCTGCACGCCGAGGCGATGCTGGCGGCCGCCGACCGGTCGGACGCGCTGATGGTCATCGTCGCCCCATTGCCGCCGCTGCCGGTCGCGCCGCTGGCCGCCGCGGTCGCCGACGTCGCCACGCGGCTGGACATCCCCGTGCTGGCCGGCGTGCTGGACGGCGAGCGGGTGCCCGAGCTCGGCTCGGTGCCGGCCTACCCGTCGCCGGAGGAGGCCGTCGCGGCGTTGCGCCGCTTCGTCACCTACGCGCAGTGGCGCTCGCGTCCGCTGGGCGCCGTCCCGGCCTACGACGTCCGGGTCGACGCGGCCAGGGCGCTCGTCACCGGTCGGGTGGGCCGGCTCGACGACGCGCAGAGCGCGGCAGTGCTCGGCTGCTACGGGGTGCCCGTGGAGCCGGCGATCCTGGCGCGGGACGAGGACGCCGCGGTGAGCGCCGCCCACCGGCTGGGCTGGCCCGCGGTGCTCAAAGCGAGAGCGCGGCCGTACCGGCATCGTCCGGACCTCGGCGGCCAGCGTCTCGCGCTGCTGGACGAGGCCGCGATGCGGGCGGCCTGGGCCTCCCTGCGGACCCAGCTGGGGCCGGACATACCACTCGTGGTGCAGCGGATGTCCCCGGCCGGGGTGGCCGTCGTGCTCGGCTCCGAGGAGCACCCTCGGTACGGTCCGCTGGTGTCGTTCGGCCTGGCGAGCCCGGCGACCGACCTGCTCGGCGACCGGGCCTACCACATTCTGCCGTTGACCGACGTCGACGCCGAGCGGCTGATCGGGTCGGTCCGGGGATTCCCGTTGTTGTCGGGGTACCGCGGCTCGCGTCCGGTGGACCTGGCCGCGTTGCGGGAGACGGTCCTGCGGGTGGCCCGGCTCGCGGACGACCTTCCCCACGTCGCGCGGCTCGTCCTGGATCCGGTGATCGTGTCGGAGGAGGGCGTGACGGTGCTGTCGGCCGAGATCGTGGCCGGCCCGCCGCCGCGGCGGGCCGATGCCGGTCCGCGTCGTTACTGGACGGCCCCGTTGCCCGGCAACCGTGCGGTCCGCTGATCCCGCGCGGCCGGCCGCCCGCGCGGTTGGTTCCCGTCGGCTCGCCCGGTCGGGCCGCCCGGTCGGCCCGCATCGTCGTGAGGCTCACATTCGCGCAGGCGCGGTCCATGGTGACCGCGGTGCTGCGAGCGGATCGTGACAGGTAGGTGTCGCTCGGCGAACAAGACGGTGTGATTTGGCACAAACCGGTCGCCTGTGGTGGAGGTGCCGGAAGATTGACGTGCTGGTCAGCAGGTGGTCGGCGCTCCTGGGCCACTCGTGTTCCGCTCCGCGGGAGCGGTCAGGCTCGGCCCGGTTCCACACAACATGTCCCCACCGTCGACAATCGGGACCCATGACTCCGTCCTCTGCCGCCGAGCCATCCGGACGCCCGTCAGCCGGCCCTGGCGGCGGGTACGTGTCGCCGTGGCCGGACCCGGCATTCGGCGACCCACAGGACGCGAATCCGCGGTCCGGCGGGTCGCCGTGGCCGCCGCCAGCACCGGCCGGCGGGCAGGAATGGAACGACCGGGACTGGGCCAGCCAGGACTGGAACGCGTCCTCGAGCTGGCCGCCGGCCGCTGGCAGTGCGGAGCCTGGGTATCCGGCCGGCCTCGCGCCGCCGCCGGGCCGCCAGACCGCCGCCTATTACCTCGGCGACGCCCCCACCGGCGGTGTGCGGCCTGGCTATACGGGCGCTCACGGCAATAACGCTCAGACCGCAGGCATCCCCGCCGCGGACGGCACCGGGCAGAGCAATGGCGCCTATGGCGCCGCAGCCTACAACCCCTACGAGAACGGCGCCTACCGCTCCGGTGCCTACGGCGATGGCACCTATGACCGCGGTTCGTATGACGCTGGCGCCTACGGGCCCGATGGCTACGACGGTGCCGGCTACAACGGCTACGGCGCCAGCTCGGGCGGGGGCGCTGGCGGCTACGAGGCAGTCGGCTACGAGGCAGTCGGCTACGAGGCGGTCGGGTACGACCGCGGCCAGGAAGCCGGTTACGAGCCCCCTCAGGTTCGCGGGTACGACGACCGTAGCCACGAGGCCGGCCGTGGCGCCGGATACTCGTCCGGCTTCGACGCCGCGGCGCCGACCGGCCAGGGGCAGCCCGCGGCGCCTGGCGGCTACGGTGGTCCGACGGCGGCGCGGCAGGCCTACGGACAGGCTCCCTACGGTTCGACGGCCCGGCATGCCGCGCCGGTTACGCCGGCCACCCCCGAGCCGCTGGCGCGCCCGGCGGTCCCCGAGGCGGCGCGGCCCGCGCTACCGGGCCTGGCCACGACGCCACCTCCGCCACCCCCGCCACCACCCAGCTACCCGCCGAGCGAGTTCCCGTCGTTCGCCGGTCCGGCCACCCCGCCTCCCGCCACCCCACCGCCTGCGACGCCGCCCCCCGCCACCCCGCCATCTGCCACCCCGCCGCCCTCGGCCTCCTCCGCGGCGCCGGTGGCGGCCCCGCCGCCTGCCCCACCCTCGATGGCCACGGCGGCGCCCGCCGGCGCGCCGACTGGCGTGGCGGGCCATCTCGGCCAGCCGGGTCAGCCGGGCCCGGTGTCAGGTGGGCCTGGCCAGGGTGGTGTGCAGGCCGGCCCGCCCGGCGGCGCCCCCGCCGGCGCCGTTGCCATGGGAGGAGCGCTACCGACCTCGGCCGCGGTCGCTGAGACGCTTTTCAGCCAGGCGCCGGTCGCGCTGGCGTTCCACGACGCCTCCGGCCGCTATGTGCGCGTCAACGACGTCCTCGCTCGGCTCAACGGCCGGCCGGTCGCCGACCACATCGGCCGCACGGCGCCCGAGCTGCTCGGCGAGATAGGTCACGAACTGGCCACCCTGCTCGGCCGGGCGTTGCGCACTGGCGAGCCGGTCGGTGATCTGGAGATGAGCGTCGCGACGGGCGGCGCCGGCCCGACGCAGACCTGGCAGGCCAGCTGGTACCCGGTACCGGGGCTCGGCGGTGCGCCGCTGGGCGCGGTGTTCGTCGCGATCGACGTGAGCGCCCGGCGGGACGCCGAGCAGGAGGCGATGCGCGAGCGGGAGCGGCTGCGGCTGCTCGCCGAGGCGGTCGCGGCCGACGTGCTGCGCGCCGGGCCGGACGGGGCCTTCGACGGTGACATGCCGCGTTGGCGGGCGGCGACCGGTCAACGGCGTGCCCAGTCCGACGGGCTCGGCTGGCTGGACGCCGTGCATCCCGGCGACCGGGAGACCGTGCGCCGCGCCTGGCGCGGCGCGGTGGACCGCGGCGAGAGCTTCGAGGCAGAGTTCAGGGTCCTCGGCGCAGACGGCGCCGAGCGGGTCATGACCGGGCGGGCCCTCGCCGCCTCCGGTGGCGACGAGTGGGTCGGCGCCCTCACCGACGTGACCGAGCTGCGCACGGCCCAGACCGCCAGTGAGGCAGCGGCCGGCCGGGTCCGAGCCGCCACCGACCGGGTCGAGCAGATCCAGCGGGTCACGGCCGCCCTCGCCAAGGCCGTGACCAGCGACGACGTGGTTTCGGTCATCATGGACGCCGGCCGGGCGCTCGGCGCCTCCGGGCGGGGCGTCGCGTTGATCGACGACGCGCGCGAACGGCTGGACTTCCACGCGCTGCAGGGCTATTCGGCCGAGTATTCGGCGCGTTGGTCGCGGATCGGCCTCGGGGCCGTCCATCCGGCCGCGGAGGTGGTGCGCGGTCGCCGAGCGCTTTTCCTGGCCAGCCGGGAGGAGCTGACGACCCGCTGGCCCGTGCCGGACCTGGTCACGGCGGTGGGGGATACCGACGACCGCGCCTGGGCGCTGCTGCCGCTGACGACCGGGGACGCCCCGACCGGCGTGCTGATGTTCGGCTTCCCGTCCGCCAGGGACTTCAGCCTGGACGAGCGGGGCTATCTGGAGTTGCTCGCCGACCAGTGCGCGCTCGCCTTCGAACGGGCCGCGTTGTTCGAGGGCGCGCTCGCGCAGGCGGCCGCGGGCCGGGTCGCCCAGGAGCAGACGGCGGCGGCGCGCGCCGAGGCCGACCGGGCGGCCCATCGACTGGAGGTGCTCGTCGCGGTCACGGCCGCGATGAACGCGGTCGCGGCCCCCGCCCCAGCCACGCACGCGGCGTCCGCCACCGCCACCAGCGATCCCGGGTACGCGAGCCGGACGCACGAGGGAAGATCATTGTCACCCGCCCTGTGGCCCACCAGCCCCGACCGGGCGTTGCGTGCCCTCGCCGAGGCGGCCGTCGGCGAGATCGCCGATCTGTGCGCGGTGTACCTGCTCGCCGACCCCGCACCGGGTGGCGGTAGCGGGCCCGAGGCAGTCCGTGAACCAAGGCACGCGGCGGCCGGCGCCACGCCCGAGGGCACGGGTGGCGACGGCGACGCGGCCGGCGGCGCGGGTTCGCCGGTGGCCGCGGGCCTCGGCGAGGGCGCGCCGGGGACGGCCGCGGCGGCGCCCGTGCTGCTGCGGGTCGCGTCCGCCGTCGCGGCGGGGATCGACGGCCCGCCCAGACCGCGGCCCGTCCGTTGGCCGGCGACCACGACCGTCGCGCAGGCCTTCAACGGCGGGAAGCCGCGGCTGAGCACGCTGCGTGACCCGAGCGCGCCTGCTCAGGGTGACGCGGCGGGCGGTGAGCTGTCGGTGCGGACGCCGTCGCTCCTGTCGGAGGACGAGGTCCGCTGGGCTCGCAGGGCCGGGGCGCACACCATCGTCGCCGCGCCGATCCTGCGCCACGGCCGCCCGGCAGGGGTCCTGCTGCTGGCCGCCGCCCGGCAGCGGCCCCCGCTGGTCGAGCAGGACCTCGCCCTGGTGAGCGAGCTTGCCGGGCGGGCCGCCGAGGCGGTGGACCGGGCGGAGCTCGCGGCGGCCGTCGCGCCTCGGGCGCTGGCGGCCAGCCGTCGGTCCGCTCCTCGGCGCGCGCTCACGCCGGCGGGTATCGCGGTCGCCGCCCGTTACCAGGCGGGCGAGGTGAGCACGAGCTGGGACTGGTACGACGTCGTGGATCTCGGAGCTGGCCGGGCCGGGCTGGTGATAGGCAACATCGCGGCCAGCGGCGACGTCGCCGCGGCGGCGATGGAGGCGTTGCGCGCCTCGGTGCGGGCGTGTGCGCGCCTGGACCTTCCGCCCCACGAGGTGATCACTCTGCTCGACGGCGTGCTCGCCGACCTCGCCGACGAGCACCGGTCGCCCGGCCGAGCCGTTTCCGGCGGCCCGGCGATCGAGGCGGGCGGCGCGGGCGGCGCGGCATCCGCCCATGGTGGCGTGGCTTCCGTCGGCGCGGTGTCGGCGGGGGTCGCGGTGTCCGCGGGCGCGGCGGTGGACGACGGCGTTCCGGGACAGCTCGCCACCTGCATCTACGCGGTCCTCGAGGCGGACAGCGGCCGCGTGACGCTCGCCAGCGCCGGGCACGCCCCGCCGCTGGTGGTGGCGCCCGACGGGCTCGTCTCCCGGCTCTACATGGAGGTGGGCCCGCCGCTGGGCGCACGGCGCGACGACGTGAAGGAGTACGTGGTCCGGCTCGGCCCCGACTGGCTGCTGGCGTTGTTCACCGACGGCCTGGTCGCCGCCGGCGGACGGGAGCTCGACACCGGGGTGTCCCAGCTGGCCGGCGCGCTCGCCCGTCCGGAGGCGCCGCTGCCGGAGCTCGCGGACGACGCCTTCGCGACGCTTGGGCCAGCCGCGGGGCCTGCCGAGTCGGGCGAACGGCCGGGCGGGGCGGTCCTCGGTGATCCTGGGGACGACGGCGGCCGGGTGCGTGGCGAAAGGTCACTTTCGTACGGCCGGTGGCCCGGCGCCGGTCCGGCGGATGAGTCCCTTACCGTCGACGCCACCTTGTTGCTGGCCCGCCTGCCGGCGGCGGCCGCGCCTGGAAGCTCGGTGGACATCCCGGTCGACGGTGGTGCCGCGGACCTCGCGCCGGCGCGAGCCACGGCGCGGGCGGCGCTGGCCGACTGGTCGCTGCCCGCCGAGGCTCTGGAGACCACCGTGCTCGTGCTGTCCGAGCTGATCGGCAACGCCGTCGCCCATGGCCGCACGCCCATCGACGCCAGGGTCCGCCGCCTCGTCGACCGGGTCGTGGTCGAGGTCGCCGACGGCGGCGGCCGGCTTCCCCGGCGCCGGCATGCCGGCCTCGACGAGGAGGCCGGCCGGGGCCTGGAACTGGTCGCGACCCTCGCGGACCGCTGGGGGGTCCGCCCGACCGCGGATGGCAAGGTCGTCTGGGCCGAGATCGGCCCCGCTGCTCTCGCCCCGCCCCGGTAACCCCTGGGCCACCGTCGCCCGCCGGTCTTCCCGGTAACGTGAGCGCCATGGCGGACACGATCGTGTGCCTCGACGCTGTGACGGTGCGCCGGGACGGGGCGGCGTTGCTGTCCGAGGTCAGCTGGACGGTCACCGCCGGGCAGCGGTGGGTGGTGCTCGGCCCGAATGGCGCCGGCAAGACGACGCTGCTGCTGGTGGCCGCTGGTCGGCTGTTCCCGACCAGCGGGGCGGTCGACCTGTTCGGCTCCAGGCTCGGCGTCGTGGACATGCGTGAGCTGCGTTATCGCGTCGGGCTGGTCAGTCCGGCGCTCACCGAGACGCCCCCGGCCCAGGAACGGGTCCTGGACGCGGTGCTGACCGCCGCATGGTCGGTGCTCGGCCGTGGCTACGAGCACTACGACGCCGTGGACGTGGCCAGGGCAGCCGAACTGTTGCGTCAGTTCGGCTGCGGGTCGCTTTCCGACCGCCGGTTCGGCACGCTTTCAGAAGGCGAACGCAAACGAGTGGCGATCGCCCGCGCGATGATGACGGATCCTGAGCTGTTGCTGCTCGACGAGCCGGCATCCGGCCTCGACCTCGGTGCGCGGGAGGCGCTGCTGCGCCGGCTCACCAGGTTCGCCGCGGACCCGGCCGCGCCGGCGATGGTGCTGGTGAGCCATCACGTCGAGGAGATTCCGGCGGGTGTGACCCATGCCCTCCTGCTGCGCGGGGGCCGGGTCGTAGCGGCTGGGCCGGTCGAGGACACGCTTGCCGCCGGCCCGCTCTCGCGGTGTTTTGGCATTCCGCTGGAGGTGTCCGCGGTGGGCGGTCGCTATACGGCGCGGCTCGCCGCCCGCCCGCCTCGCCCCAGGGCCGCCGCACCCGCCTAGACCTGCCGCCGGAGTTCGTCGCCGTACGGCCGCTCGTCGCCCGGGCGTCCTGCCCCCTGAGGCCGCCGCTGGCTGGATGAAAGGGTCGGACGCGGCAAACTGGCTAGGTCTCGTCCAAGAGAGCCCAGAGGGCGCCAGAACCGCGGACGCGCGCGCCGGACTCGACGAGTCGTTCCCGTAACGCGCGGTCCGACGTGAAGACGAGGACGGGCGGTTCGGCGGCCCTGGCCTCGTCAACAATCGCGTCGTCGCCCGCTCCGGTCGCGTGGACGACGGTCAGCCTCACCTGGACGGCCGGCTGCTCGCCCGCCGCCTCGGTCGGCCCACCTTCTCTTTCCGAATGCCCGCTGAGTGGCACCGCGCCCTGCGCGCTGAGTGGCACCGCGCCCTGCGCGCTGAGTGGCACCGTGCCCTGCGCGCTGAGTGGCACCGTGCCCTGCGCGCTGAGTGGCACCGTGCCCTGCGCGCTGAGTGGCACCGTGCCCTGCGCGCTGAGTGGCACCGTGCCCTGCGCGCTGAGTGGCACCGTGCCGGGCTCGACGCCCTTCTTTGCCGCGCCCTCCACCACCAGCACGACCATCGCCGGTGGTTTGTCCTGGCCGGCCGCGGCGATCGGCCAATCGGCCGTCGCAGTCAGGCGTAGCAGGCGCTGGTAGAGCCGGACCGCGGCGGCGGGGCGGTCTCGCCACCACCCGTCAGGCCGGGCTCCCATCACGTTCGCAGCGTCGATCACCCAGGTCCGTGCGGCCGTCACCGTGTGGCCACTCGTGGGCGCCGAATCGGACTACTCATCGGGTAGAGCATGCGGTGGCGGTTGGCAGCCCACGGGATGCGTGCGAAAGACGTGCTGGCACGCCGTTCAGGTGGACGAGTGGGCTGGTTTCCCATTCGTGCCACGAGGTTCCGGCCCTCCGCCTCCCAGGCAAAGTCAGGCCGATAGTGCCGAGGGGCGGCGGGGAGCGCCGACGGTAGCGAACCCAAAACCCGCTGAGACCACCTGTGGTTTGCCGGCCAATCGGACCTGGCCGCACCGCGGGCGTGGGACGCGGGTACCTCGAGGGAGGCGGCGCCCATGCGTCCCTGTGGCCCATCTGCCCCCATCGCCGCGAACTTTCGGGTCTGAGATTCCGTTGACATGACCGGTCCTCTATCGTCCCTACGTCGGCAGACTCATTGGGTTCCGCTGACACATCCTCCTGGCTGGCTGGCTTCCACCGGCTTCCCTCCGCGCCCTCATCCCCGATCGAACGAGGAAGCCGGACATGCGGGAGCCCTGGCCTGGCTTGGACATCACACCCAGGGCCGAAGCCGCCAAACTGCCTCCTTCGCTGTTTCGAGCTGGTGCCGTGGGCTCAGTCGGTTCGAAGCATGGCTCAGCTGAATCGGTGGACTCGGCGCAAGCTGTGGGCACCGGGCTCGATCATGCCTTTCCGTGCACCTGGTTGGGCTGTCCGGCTTCCAACCCGCCTCCTAGGCTGAGCCAAGCACTTGCACGAGGCGTGTCCGTGCGCCGTGCGAAGCTCGGCATTCGGACGACGGAGTCCTGTCGTCAGACATTGCGGCTCTTGGGAAGCTGGTCGGCGGGCTAGCGCACGAACAGGTTCGGCCAGCCCGGCTCGCCGGCTCGATCCAACCAGTCGTGACGCATCCGGGTGTTCTCGTGGTAATACTAGACGCGTGAGTTCTGAGAACCACTGACCTGAAGGAGTGCGGCATGGCCCAGAAGACCATCGTCTCGTTGATTGACGATCTCAGCGGCGAAGAGGCCGACGAGACTGTCCGCTTCGGCCTCGACGGTGCGCAGTATGAGATCGACCTCTCCGAGAAGAACGCGACCAAGTTGCGTGAGTCGCTGGCCCCGTTCGTGGGAGCGGCGCGGCGTTCCGGTGGACGCGCCTCGGGCGGCCGTCGTGCGGCGGCTCGGACGCCTTCTCGCCGTGGTGGCGGAACGGACCGTACGGCCGACATTCGTGAGTGGGCGCGCAGCAACGGCTACACCGTGAGTGACCGCGGCCGTATCGCCTCCAACATCGTCGAGGCGTACGAGAAGGCCCACTAGTCCACGAATGGGCTTAGCCTGCCTCGTCATGGTGGGACCCCTTCGGGCAGCTTCGCCGGCGGTCACGGGCGAGACGTCTACCTGAGGTAGCTCCTGTCGATCCCTCGGCACGGATTATGAGGATCCCTGCGCCACGAAGGTCCGATCTCGAGCGTCGTTCGACCAGAAGACGACTCGGTGACCCCGGTGGTTCCGGGTTGACTCGGATCGCCGGGCGCTTTGGGGTTGATCGGCGAATCGGGCAGGCGGGCCGCAGGCTGTACGGGCGGCCGTTCTGGTCGGCTGCCCGGGGGCTAGAGCCCCGATGTCGGGCTTCGCTCGGTGGAGCGGGCCGCGGCTGGTCCCGGATGTTGACGGGAGCCGGCTCCGAACCTGTCCGGCGAATGGTGGCGGCTGTTTGGGCGGCTTTGCCCGGGGTGCAGGGCCGGATTTTCGTCCCGGGTGTGACTCGACGCCCGGCGCCTGGTACGGCCGCGCAGTCGCGGAGCCAGCGCGGTCCAACCTGGCGGGTTCGCTGGGATGCCGCGCCAATCCGTGTGCTGCCAGGTGGTGTGTGGCGGGCTGGAGATGGGTGCCGGTGGGCCGTGAGGACTTTTGGGGGGCCGGCCCCCGGGCTGCCAGGCCGACATGTCTTGGCAGGGTGCTGCCTGGTCGCATATGACCGGCACACGTGGCTCTTTCTGTACTTCTCCGGGCGATTTGGCTGTGGGCGGTCTTTGTGGTGGCGACCTTCGAAGTGACGCGGGGGCCAGTTCGACGTCAGCGCCGCTCCTCCTTCCCGGCTGGCCAGACGGGCCGCTGGGGGGACGCCGCTGGCAGGCCAGACCAGCGGATATTGCCGACTTCACGTGGTCGCGGAGGATGCCCGGAGAGTGAGGGTTCGGCCAGACGGTCGTGCGCCGCGCGTGACGAATCGCGGCGTGATCGATCCGTCCACGAACAGAGAAGAAGGCCGGTCGGTCCCGCGGGACCGACCGGCCTTCTTGGCTGCTGCGACGACGATCAGACCGGCCGGTGCTGGCGCATCCAGTTCTCGATGTCGGAGGCCGAGCGCGGAAGCGCTGCGGACAGGTTGTGGGAACCGTCGGCGGTCACGAGGACGTCGTCCTCGATCCGTACTCCGATGCCACGCAGCTCGGGCGGGACGGTCAGGTCATCCGGCTGGAAGTAGAGACCGGGCTCGACGGTCAGAACCATGCCCGCCGCCAGTTCCGCGTCGCGATAGGTCTCATCTCTTGCCTGCGCACAGTCGTGAACGTCGAGCCCCAACATGTGGGACGTGGAGTGCAACGTGTAGCGGCGGTGTACGCCGGCGCCCGGTGCCTTTGGGTCCTCGGACATCGACTCGTCGACGCTCGCCGGCAGCAGCCCCCAGTCGTGCAGGGCGGTGGCAATGACCCGCATGGCCGCGCGATGCGGATCGAGGAACGACGCCCCGGGCCGGACAGCTGCTATCCCGGCCTGCTGAGCGGCGAGCACGACGTCGTACACCCTGCGCTGGACCTCGCTGAACTCGCCGTTGATCGGTAGCGTGCGCGTGACATCCGCGGTATAGAGCGAGCGGCTTTCTACCCCCATGTCCAGCAACGCGAGTTCGCCCGGGCGCACGGGACCGTCGTCCTGTACCCAGTGCAGTGTGGTCGCATGATTACCACATGCCACGATCGATCCGTATCCAACGTCATTGCCGTCAACACGCGCCCGTCGCCAGAAGGTGCCCTCCAGCCAACGCTCTCCGTTTGGCAGCGCGGCGGCGGCGGGCAGCTCCGTGACGCATTCTGTGAAGCCGCGCACGGTAGCCGCGACCGCCTCCTCCAACCGGGCGATCTCGAAGTCGTCCTTGACGAGACGCAGCTCCGAGAGTGCCTGGGCAAGCTCGACATCCCGGGTCGGCGCGGACGACCTGGCCGCGCGGCCGCGCGGATAACTCAGCACCGCGCCGTCGACTTCCGGGTCCACGCCGCGCAGGACCCTCGTCTTTCCCGGCGCGAGCCGCGCCAGCGCGTCCGGAAGCTCCGTCAGTGGTCGGCATTCGATCTCGAGCGCGGCGGCGGTCTCCTTTACGCCAGGACGCGGCCCGACCCACAACTCTCCGTAGCGTCGGTCGGTGTAGAAGGCTGACGACGATCTGTCGGAGCGGTCAGCCAGGTACAGCACGGCGTCATGGTCGCCCGCCGGATTGGGCAGCAGGAGTAGTACGGCATCCGGCTCGTGGCTGCCGGTGAGCCAGAAGAAGTCACTGCCCGGTCGGAATGGGTAGTCGGTGTCGTTCGCCCTGACCCGGAGGCCACCCGTCGGTATCACCAGGGTCTCGTTCGGGAATCGAGTGCCGAGCAGGGCGCGCCGTTTCGAACCGTAAGGCGCCACGTCGTCGCGGATTGGTGCGGTGTTGGCGGGTGGCGCCCACCCGGTCGCCATAAACCGGCGAAACGCCGCATGCGGTTGCTCGTCGTGGCTCGCTTGTCCCTCCCCGCGTTCATCGGCGCCCGTTGGATCTCCCGATCCGGCCATGGCGGCGGTGGCCGCCACAGAAGAGGACGAATCGGAGCCCACGAACGTTGCCGTCGCCGCACTGTCGTCCGACGCGAGGACCGATCCCCGATCTCCCGCCTGGCCTGGCTCCCGGGTCTGCGACAGAGCGGCCGCCGGGCCCGCGGAACCCAGCAGATCTGAGGCCCGCGATTCGGCAGGAACTGCGCCGCGGATCTGCCGGGCGTCCTGGGCCCCGCCCGCGGGTGCGCCGGTCACCTGAGACGAAGATGAACTTTCGACGGGCTGAGCACTCATGCGATTAACGGTAGGCCCCGCCTCGCCCAACCGCGCCGACAACCGAGGTGGGACGCTGGGCACGCCTGCGGCCATTTCCTGCCAAAGGCCGGCGAGGCATGCCACAGTCGGCTGGCCGACGACCCGAGGCCGTCCGGTCCGTCCCGAATCGTGGTAGGCAAGGAAAGCAAAGGTGGGATGGCTGGTCAGGCGGGTCGGGGCGGGGCGCGCGACGCCGGCAGGCCAGGCCGGGCCACCCAGAGCAGTCGACCACGTCCATGGCCCACCGTGGGCTCCCCGTGTCCCATGGGCACGCGGAGCCGAGGCTCCTGCCGGATCGCCGAAGGCCGGGGTTCCTGCCGGATCGCCGAAGGCGATCTGGGAGGTCGGCTGGGAGGTCTGCTGGGAGGTCTGCTGGTCGGGATACGTCGGGAAGCGGCGGGGAGGGACCCACGATGACGTGGCCACGTGAGCCGCAGCCACCTGGCCGTCCGCGGCCACCTGGCCGCCCGAGACCCCGACCGTCGTCCGACCGCCCCGAGGACGACGTGCGCCGGGATGGCCAGGGGCGGCCAGGCGGCAGCGGCGGCCCTCGGCAGCGCGGGGGAGCCGGAGACGACTGGGCCGGCCCGGCTGGCAGGTCGGGCGGGCCAGGGGACGCGTCGGCGTGGCCGCCCCCGCCCGCCGACGGCGCCGGTCGCCATCCTCGCAGCGACCGTGACCGTGACCGTGGCTACGGCGCCCGTGGGGGCGTCCAGGGCGGTGGGTACGGCGGCGAACATGGCCACGGCTCCAGGTATGACCAAGGCAGCCGGGGCAGTGGCTACCCGTATTCCGCGCCCGTCGAGGACGATCCGGCCGTCGCGCCGTCCCGGCGGCGGGTCGAGGGCCCTCGGCAGGTCATCCTTGTCGTCGCCGCGCTCTGTTCGCTGGTGGTCCTCGTCCTCGCGGGCACCGGCTGGGCGGTGATCCGGCACTACGACGGCAAGGTGGGCCACGTCGACCTGCGCCTGGACACGGCCAGCCGCCCGGCGGCGGCGGGCCGAGGCACCCAGAACATCCTGCTGGTCGGATCGGACTCGCGCGCTGGAACCGACGGTCAGTTCGGAGAGGTCGAGGGGCAGCGCTCGGACACGACGATCCTGGCTCATGTCGACCGAGACGGGTCGACGACTCTGGTCTCCTTTCCCCGCGACCTGTGGGTGACGATCCCGGCCTACACCGGGTCCGACGGGACCGCCCACAAGGCCCAGAAGTCCAAGCTGAACGCCGCCTTCTCGCTCGGCGGTCCGGCGCTGCTGGTCCGCACCATCGAGGGGCTGACCGGCATTCGGATCGACCACTACGTGCAGGTCGACTTCTCCGGATTCCAGGCGCTCACCGACGCGCTCGGTGGCGTCACGGTCTGCGTCAAGGAGCTGCCCGACTCGCTGCGTGCCCGCGGATTCGACAACCTGCACGACAAGATGTCGGGCTGGTCGGGCCAGGTCGGGGAGAACAAGCTCGACGGCGTCCGCGCCCTGGCCTTCGTCCGCCAGCGCTACGGCCTGCCCGAGGGGGACCTGGACCGGATCCGCCGCCAGCAGCAGTTTCTCGGCGTCGTCTTCCACCGGCTCACCGCGGTCTCCACCCTGGCCAACCCAGCTCGCATCCGTGGTGTCCTGAACGCGGCGACCGCGGCGCTGACGCTGGACAGCGCGAGCAGCCTGGTCGACCTCGAGCCGCTGGCGATGCGGATGCAGGGGATCGCCGGCGGGGGCCTCGCCTTCACCACGGTGCCCGCCGATCCGGCGACCCGTTCGGGCCAGTCGGTCCTGCTGGTCGATCCGGCCAAGCTCGAGGCCTTCCTCGCCCCGCTGAGGTCTGGCCGCGGCGCCACCGGCGCGGCGGCCGCCCCCGCGCTCGCCGCCGTCCCGGTAGCGGCGTCGGGTCAGGCGGACGAGCCGTCGCCGGTACGTCGTGCCCGGTTGGCGGCCGGGTCCGCGGCGCCGCCCGCGGCCTCGTCGTGCACCTACTAGTGGTTCAGGCCGGCGTCGGCCGGCCACATGAGGCCATCAGCCCCGTAGGGATCAGCGATCAGGTCGGTCCGGCGCGGCCGGTGAGCCATCCGAGGACGCTGACGCGGACCGGTCGGCCGACGTGGCATCTGCCGGTGGGGAAGGCGTCGCCTCGTCCGCGGGAGAGTTGGTGACGTCGCCGTCCGGCCCGCCGTCCGGCCCGCCGTCCGGCCCGCCGGCCGGTTCGCCGTCCGGTTCGTCCGTCTCGGCCGGCGAGGTCGCGACGCGCTTGTCCAACGCCGCGTTCAGCTCGGCGCCGAGAAGCACCGCCAGGGCGAGGATGTAGAAGAACAGCAGCGCGGCCACCGGCGCGGCCAGCGAGCCGTAGACGAGCTCGTTGCCGAAGACCCGCTCGAGGTAGAGCCGCAGCAGGTAGCTGCCCACCAGCCAGCCGACGAGGGCGAACACGGCACCCGGCAGGGCGCTGCGCCATGGCCGCCGCTGCGGCAGCGACTGGTGGTAGAGCGACGTCAGCATCGCCAGTGCCAGCAGGCCCACGGTTGGCCAGAACACCTGGTCCAGGAGCGACTTGACGAGCGGGTGCCGGTTCGCGTGCAGCAGGTTGGCCACCAGGTCCGGCCCGAGCACGAGCGCGGGCAGGATGATCACTCCGGTGAGGACCTGGGCGACGAACAGCCGCAGCGCCACCAGCCGGCTGCGCACCGCCGAGCGCAGGTCCCGCTGCCCGTAGGCGATGGTGATCGTGTTGACGAAGGTCGCCATGGCGGTGGAGCCCGTCCACAGCGACAGCACGAACCCGATCGAGATCACATCGGGTCGGCCGCGCGAGAGGACCTGGTCGACGGTGGGACGCACCACGTCGTCGACCACCTCGGGGGTCAGCAGGTCGTAGGCACCGTTCAGCAGGCTGGAACGGATGCTGTTGACGGCGTCCGAGCCGAGCGCGTCAGCGATGTAGCCAATTGTTCCGAGGAGGGAGAGCAGCAGCGGGGGCAGCGAGAGCAGTTGCCAGAAGCCAGCCTCGGCGGCCAGCCCGAGCACCCGGTCCCGCCAGGCGTTGGACATCGCCCGTCCCGCCACCCGGAGCGTGGCTCGTGCCCGCGTGCGGACGCCGGCGGCCAGCCGCGCTGGCAACGCCTCCCTCGCCGCGGTCTCGCCGGCCTCGCGACGGGGACGTCGGGACGGCTGACCGATGCCGTCCTCGTCGTCGGACTCCTGCCGGGCCATCGTCGCCTGGCCATCGGCCAGGTCCCGGGCGGTTCGGCCGTCGGCCGGCAGGTCCGGTCGCGTCCGCCGTATCCGCCTTTTCGCCGCGCCGGCCTGATCGCCGGACGAGGCGCGGGCCGTCGCGTTCTTCGTGCTCTCGGCGGCGTCCGTCCGGACGGGCGCCGCCGCGACGGGCGCGCGCTCGTTGGCCGTGGTCACGGCCCAACCGTACGGGGTTGGCGGCCACTGGTTGTCATTCGGCGGGCTTGGTCGACGGCCAAATGTGAGTCTGCTGCTTGGCGATCGGGGTTTGGGTGGGTTGGTTGGTTGCCGATGTATGCCGGCAGCCCTGGGGGAATGACGACCATGCCACGGCATTGGTCGGGCCGCACGCCGAGACCGGCTGGTCGCGTGGGGGCCTGTCTGGGTCCGGCACCTGGGTGGTGGCAGCAAGGAGGCTGGCCCCGTCGGCTGGCGATTGCCATCGCCCCTCCTCACCCCGTCACCCGCCGCCCTTCCCGCGCCATGGCGCGAAAAACCGGAACGATAAAGGGCACGTCCGCCGCACCGCGGACGTGCCCTTTGAGGCCTAGCCTCGCCTTTGGGTTGTGGAGATTCGGTTGCGGGGTCAGCCGCCGACGGTCAGCTTGTCGGTCTCGTCGTGGTACTCGACAGCCATCTCGCGGAGCTTGGAGTCGTGCGACTTGGCGTGATGCCGGCAGAACAGCAGATCACTACCGCCTGGCAGGACGACCCGGACGTACGCCTGAGCGCCGCACCGGTCGCACCTGTCGAGGTTGGTCAGCGTCGGCTTGGTGGTAGTACCAGTCACACCCTCTCCAACTGTGTCCGGCGGCCAGACGTTCCAGCCTGGCCGTGTGATCGGTCCCTCACTTCTCGTTAGGACCGCCGGCTATGTGGCAAATTCATGATCACATAGCCTCCGGTCATGCCGGCTGGAGTGGCGCCGTTGCGTCCAGAGCGGCCTTACCGCGTCCCGTTGTTCCGTGGGACCACCGTAGTCCGCGCCCGCCCTCCATGTCCGGGAGCTGGCAGCCCTCCCGAGCTGCCTCTGGCTCTCCCGGTCCTAGGTGCGACGGGCGCCGAAGACGATGTCATCCCATGCTGGCACCGACTTGCGCCCGCGTCGACCGCCTCCGGAACGTTCGCCCGTTCGCGGGGTGTTGCGCGGTCGGTTCGAGGGCTGTCCCGTCGCAGGTTCCTCGCTGTCCGTCACGGCCGATCCGGGCGTCCTGTCCTGGTTCTTCCCGGCAGGCTTCTCCGCCTTGTCGGACTTTTCGCCGGATTTCCCGGCGCCACCGCCCGGCGTCGCGCGACTGCCGGCCGTGGCGGGAGTCTTCTTCGTCACGTCGGGCTTGGCCGGCGGCTCCTCGGCCGCCTCGGCAGCCGGCTCCGCAGCCGGACGATCGACCTGCGTGACAGGCGGGGCTGGCGTCGCCGGGCCGGCCGCCGCACCGTCGTGTGCCCCCGTCACCGCGCCCCGAGCCTCCGTCGCGGCCTCCGTGGTGACCGCAGCGTCGACCACCGCGGCCGCGGTGGTCGACGCGAGCGGGTCCCGGTCCACGCCCTCCACCGCTGCCGCCGCCCCAGACCCGACTCTGCGGCCCGTTGCCGCCGCGGCAGGAGCGGCAACCGGCTCCGTCGCCGTCCCGAGGGCCTGTGCGGCCGTCTGAGGCGTGTAGCGGGTCCTCACGGCGGGCCTAGCCTGGGCGGGGGGTACGAAGGCCTCAGCGTCGACCTCGGCGGGCGCCACGTCCGGCTCGGTGCGCATCGCGGCGACGTTGGCGGGCACCGCGTCCGGCTCGGCCTGTGCGGCGGCGACGCCGACCGGTGCGTCCGTCGCCGTGGCCGGTCGCGGGGCGGCGAGCGGTGGCCGGCCCGCCGGCGACCCGGGGCGGGACCGCGGCGCAGCGGCGGGATCCGGCGGCGGCGCCAGCGGCGGTGCCGAGGGCGGTACTGACGGCGGTACCGAGGGCGACATGGACGGAACCGGCTCGACGGCGTGTTCGCCGCCCACGGCAGCCTGTTCGCCGCCCACGGCAGCCTGACCGGCACGCGCCGCCGCCGGCACGTCCGGCACCGCGGCGCCCCCGGCCGGCGAAAGTCTGCCCGGCAGCACCGTCTCGGCCGCGCCGCCCCACTCGTCGACGCGTGCCACCTCGGGCCGGGCGACGGGTGACGCGTTCGGTGCCGGGTGCGGTGTCGCGCCTGCGGGCCGCGCCACCGCAGGACGCGGCCCGGCAGGCCCCGCCGGCGTGGGGGCGTTCATGGCCGGCCGCAGCCGGCCCCGCGAGGTCGAGCCGCTCTCCTCCTGCTGACGTGGCGCAGCCATGGGCCGGGGCGGCAAGGCCCGGGGCGGGGCGAAGGCAGCGCGCGGCGGAGCTGTCGCCGGCCGAGGCAGCGGCCGCCCGGCAGCCGGCGACGGCGGGTCGAGTCGGTCGGCCGGCTCGTCGAACAGGTCCGCGTCCAGGTCGAGGTCGTCGTGCTCCTGGAAGCGGCGTGCCTCCAGGGGGCGGGTCGGGCGAGGATCCAGCGCGGGCGGAATGGCCGGACGGTGGGCCGCCGCCGGCCGCGGCGGCCGGATGACCGGCGGGCCGAAGACGTCCACTTCCGGGTTGGGGCCCAGGGCTGGCGCCTGGTCGCCGCGTCCCGGGGCAAGGTCCTGGAATCGGTAGGCCGCGGCCGGCGGCTGCGTGATCGAGCCGGCCGGCTCGACGTGCCCGGCCATGAACGGTTCGTCGCGATGCTCGACGAACGACGGGTCGCCGAGCCGGTCGTCCGCGAACCGCTCGCCGGAGAACGGCGCGACCGGGCGCGAGCGTGGCACCTCACCACCGGGCGGCGGCGAGGTCGGGTAGGGCGCGGGGACGGGCATCTCCGGCGGGTAGTGCTCCGCCGGGTACTCGGCCGGGGCGTAGTGCTCCGGCCGTGGTCCTGCCGCCTGGTAGGCGGCCGGATCCTGGTAGCGCTCGGCGGGCCGACCAAGGACCTGGTCGCCGAGCGCCCGCTCGCGGTCGTCGCCGCGCTGGCGGGCCGCACCCGGCACAGGCTCGGCCGGGTACCGGGCTGCCGGGCTGTGCGGCGCCGGATACCGCGGCTCCTGATGCGCCGGCGCCGTGGGGAACGGCGCCATCGGCTGGCCGGTGCCCGGCGGCGGGCCCACCGCACCCGGGGAATCCAGGTAGCCGGGATCCGGGAAGGACGCAGGCTGCGGATAGCGCGGCCGCTGCTCCGGCGGGAACACCGTCGGCTGGGCAGCCAACGGGCGGGCGCCGGCCGATGGCTGTGACGGGTCCTGGACGAGCGTCAGCGCCGGCGAGCCCTGACGGGCAGGCGGCAACGCCGCGGCTCCCTGCGCGGAAGGCGGCGCGGAGGCCGCGGGGGCCACGTCCAGCGGCTCCGGCGCGACCAGCGCACGGGCCGCGTCGTCATGCGGCCGAACCCGGCGGACCACAGGATCCCACGTCCACCGGGCGCACCGGCTTTCCGACGTGAGCTGGACCAGCCAGATCCCGTCCACCCGCCGCCAGGCATCCCACTGGGCAGCCTCAGGGTTGTCCTGTCCCGCCATCAGCCGCGCGTCGACGACCTCGCCGAGCGGCCGCCCCGGCGCGCCACCCGGATCCTTCGGCAGCAGCGCCGCCCTGGCCTCCTGCACCACCCTGGCCCGTTCGGCCAGCACCGGCCCTTCGTAGCGCTCGACCCGCTCCACCGGGATGCCCGCCGCACGCGCGACGTCGGCCGCCGTCTCACCAGCCCGCAGCCGGGCCTGGATCTCCCTCGGTGTCAGCGCGCTCTCGGTGCGGACCTCGCTGCGCCGCGCACCGCGCAGGGCCGCGCGCAGCCGGTCATCGACGGGCACCCGGAACTGCTCGGCTTCGGCACGGCCACCCGCCTCGGCGAGCACGAGATAGCCACCGTCCTCGCTGAGCGCTACCGCCCGCAGCTCGCGCATGGCGCCATCTCCTCCCATAACCGCCGTACCGCCCGCCCCGGGCCGACGCCCCCACCCGCCACTCGCCGGTCCAGGCCCGTTGTACGCCGGGCTCGCTGTCCGAACCCCGGCGGGCCTGGCCGTCGCCTATCGTCCCGCGTCACGGCCGAGCGGGCTCCCGAACCCCGGACTTCCCAGCCCGGACCCCTGCTGGCAGGTGGGGCCTGTCGGCAGGAACACGGACCGCTCACCTATCGCCGATCAGGCCGGCACCCGGAGCCCCGTCGCCGAACCGGCGGGAACTCCGGGAATGAGAGCGGTCAGCCTGAAGCATCCGGCTACGGAAGGCGCGACCGAAAAACATCGTCGCACCTCCTTTGGCCGGCTGGCCCGCACACGGCACCGACACACGTAGTCTGCCGTCCTGACCGGGTCGTGGCGATGTTCACCGGGGCGTCCGGGCGTGTCGGGGCTGGGCGCTGGACGCGCCAGCCCCGTGTCGGGCCCCTAGGGGGCCCTCCGGGCCTGGACTGGGGTGAGGGGACTAAGGCGGTGGTCGGGGTAGTTCCGGGGTCGGGATGGTGGTTGCGTTGGCACTGCGCCAATGCGCTGTCACTTGCTGTGGCTGAGTTGCGCTTCTTGCCTACTGGAGGTGCGGTCGCGGGGCGCTGGGGGCGTTCGCCCTGCGTCGGGTGCCTAGGGCGCCCTCCTCGGGCTGGGTGAGGGGGGTGGGTGGTCCGTGATTGGGGCGTTCGCCCTGCGTCGGGCGCCTGGGGCGCCCTCCTCGGGCTGGGGGCGCTTGGAGTGTGGTCGTCTTGCTTGGTGGCGTTGTGGTCGTGCGCTGGTGAGGTAGGGCGGGGGTGGGGGCGGGCCTGTCTTGGGCGAGTGGCTGGGGTCAGGGGCGGCGGCCGCCGGGGGGGCGGGTGGCTGGGGGGCGGCGGCGGACCGTTCGGGAGGGGACTCGGGAGCGGGTCTGGTCGATGCCGGCGGCCAGTGCTGCGCCGACGATGCCGGCGTCGTTGCGTAGCTGCGCGGGCACGACCCGGGTGCGCACGGCTAGCTGGTCGAGGAACTTGTCAGCCTTGCGGCTCACGCCGCCGCCGATGATGATCAGATCGGGCCAGAGCAGGTTCTCCAGGGCGCCCAGGTACCGGGTGACGCGCTTCGCCCAGTGCTCCCAGCTGAGGTCCTCGCGTTCACGGGCGCCATCGGACGCCTTGGTCTCCGCGTCGTGGCCACCGAGCTCGATGTGCCCCAGCTCGGTGTTCGGGATGAGCTGCCCGTGCAGGAACAGCGCGGTCCCGATGCCGGTGCCGAACGTGGTCATCACGACCAGACCGGGCACGTCCCGGCCGGCGCCGAAGGCCATCTCGGCCACCCCGGCGGCGTCGGCGTCATTGATGGCGACGACCTCCCGGCCGCCGAGCGGCTCGGCGAGGGTCGCGGCGACGTCGGTTCCCACCCAGCCTTTGTCGACGTTGGCCGCCGTCTGCGCGATCCCGCCGCGGATGACGGCGGGAAAGGTCGCGCCGACCGGGCCCTGCCAGCCGAACTGCCCGACCACCTCGGCTACCACGGCGGCGACGGCCGCCGGCTCGGCCGGGCTCGGGGTTGGCAAGCGGACCCTGGGCGCGGCCAGGGTGCCGTCGTCAATTTCCACCGGCGCTCCCTTGATGCCGGAACCGCCTATGTCCACCCCGAAGACCCGCATTCCGTTCCTTTCTTTCTGTCCTGCCCTGCGGGGCTGGTCCCGCAGGGCAGGGCCGTTCCCAGGCCGGTACGCACTGGCCTCCTGGCCGCATGGCCGAGAGGCATGATCCAGCCTTCCCCGCTCGGTTGGCTAGCCGGGGCCCGTCCGCCCGCCGCTGGCGCGACACCCGGCTCGTTCAGTAGCCAATCCTGGCGTGCCGGCGGACCGCGCCGGTCGGCTTCTTCCCAATCTGGTCCGGCTCCAGGAAATCTCACGGAGGGCTAGGCAGCCACAGGTGCTTGCGCGGCTCGTGGCCGAGGCCGTCCTGGCTGGACCGTTCCCCCCAACGGTGTCGATACCACCACGACGTCCGTGTGCCGTGTCCCTCCCAGCCAGACGGTTCGAAGCCGGATGGCACGCGTCGCCAGGAGTCCCAGGGCTGACGGTCCCTGCTGGTCGTTCGCTAGTGCTCGTCGTTTGCCAGTGCCTGTCGTTCGCCAGTGCTCGTCGTTCGCTGGTAGTAGCCAGCATCGGCCGTCGGTACGCGATCGGGCCGCCCGTCGTGTGCTGGACCTGGTTGGGACGGCGACGGCGGCTGCCGCCCCAACCTCATACCCTGTCAGGTGTGCAGCTCATCGACACGTTCGGGCGGATCGCCACCGATCTACGGGTGTCGTTGACCGACCGGTGCACACTGCGATGCACCTACTGCATGCCGACTGAGGGCGTGCCCTGGCTGCCCGGCGCCGACGTGCTCACCGACGACGAGGTAGTCCGGCTGGTCCGGATCGCCGTGGAGCGCCTCGGCGTCAGGGAGATCCGCCTTACCGGCGGCGAGCCAACCCTGCGGCCGCGCCTCGTCGAGCTGGTTGGCCGGCTCGCCGCGTTGTGCCCCCGCCCGGAACTGTCCCTGACGACCAACGGCCTGTCTCTCGCCCGCACCGCCGGCGCGCTGCGCGCCGCCGGACTGGACCGGGTGAACGTCTCGCTGGACACCACCAGGCCCGAGCGATTCCTGGCGATAACCCGGCGGGACCGCTGGCACGACGTGGTCGCCGGGCTCGCTGCCGCCGCGGTGGCTGGGCTCGTGCCGGTGAAGGTCAACGCGGTCCTGACCCGTGGCGTCAACGACGGCGAGGCGCCCGAGCTGCTGCGCTGGTGCCTGGAGCGGGACTATGAGCTCCGGTTCATCGAACAGATGCCACTCGACGCCCAGCACGGCTGGCAGCGCTCGGTGATGGTCACCGCGGGGGAGGTGCTGGCCGCGTTGCGCGCCGAGTTCACGCTGACCCCCGTCGAAGGACGCGGTTCGGCGCCGGCCGAGCTGTTCACCATCGACGGCGGACCGGCGAAGGTCGGCGTGATCGGCTCGGTGACGGCGCCGTTCTGCGCCGCCTGCGACCGGGTGCGGCTCACCGCCGACGGCCACGTGCGCAACTGCCTGTTCGCCCGCGAGGAGAGCGATCTGCGCACCCCCCTGCGGTCCGGGGCGACCGACGACGAGATAGCGGACCGGTGGCGCATGGCCGTCTGGGCCAAGCGCCCAGGACACGGCATCGGCGAGCCGTCCTTCCACCAGCCGGACCGCCCCATGTCCGCGATCGGCGGTTGAGGAGCGCCGAGGTGGCTGCCGAAGGCTGGGACGCGGTGGTGCTTGCCGGCGGCCAGGGGCGTCGCCTCGGCGGAGTCGACAAGGCCGCGGTGACCGTCGGTGGACGCAGCCTGCTGGACCGGGTGCTCGGGGCGCTCGCGGCGGTCAGCCCGCCGGTCGGCCGGATCGTGGTCGTCGGGCCCGAGCGGCCGGGGCTCGTCGAGGGCGGCGTCGTGCTGGCGAGGGAGAAGCCGCCTGGTGGCGGCCCGGTCGCGGGAGTCGCGGCCGGACTTGCCCACGTCCACGCGCCGCTGGTCGCCGTGCTTGCCGTGGACATGCCCTTCCTGAGCGCCGCCGTGCTCTCGGAGCTGCGCGCAGCGGTGACGTCCAGGGCCGGGGTCGTCGGTGTGCCCGGTGTGGCGGGAGGATCCGGTGTGGCGGGAGGGCCCGGTGTGGCGGGAGGGACCGGTCAGCCGGACGTCGCGCTGCTCGTCGACCCGGACCGGCGGGACCAGCCGCTGGTCGCGGTCTGGCGTTCGGCGGCGCTGCGAGCGGCGATCCCGAGCCGGCCGGCCGGCGCCGCGGTGCGCGCGCTGCTCGCCGGTCGGTCGGTGGCGCGGGTTTCGTCGGACGCGCTCAGCTGCCTGGACTGCGACGCGGAGTCAGACGTGCTCGCCGCGCGGGCCGTCGCGGACCGGACGGGCCGGTGACGCGCCGAGCGGCCTGTGCGGGCCGAGCGGCCTGTGCGGGCCGAGCGGCCGGCGGGCGGGACGAGAACGCGAAGCCATGCAGGCCCTGCTAGCCGAGCCGACCCCGCGGCCGAACGGCCTGCCCGGCAGCTAACCGATGCGGAAGCTCCCGGTGTCGTCCAGGTAGCCGCGCATGTCAATGGACATGGTGTGCATCATGTCCTCGTTCGGCTCCGGCTCGGGAGTGTCGTCCCAGCCCTCCTCGTCTTCCCAGGCATGGTGTCGCCAGCCGCGCCGGCGCCGGTCGCCCGCGGCGCCGTCCTGTTCGCGGCCGGACCTTCGCTGGTAGCCGGGTTCCTGCTGGTCATACCCGTCGACCGGGTACTCGTGCTCCGAGTACTCGTCGACCGGGTACTGGTGGTCCTGGTGCTCGTCGTGCTCGTCGAGGCCGCGGCGGTCCTGGTAGTCGTCGGAGTAGGCGTCACCGTGACGGCGTGGCCGCTCGAACTGGTCCGGGCCGTCCTCGTGCGCCGGCCTGCCGGGGTAGCGGGCGTCGGCCGCCCGCGCCCCCTCCCCGGGCGTGTGACGACGGCGTTCGTCGTTCTCCCAGCGTCCGTCCCGAGGCCCGTCGCCGACGTAGCGATCGTCGCGATGGCGATCGTCCTCGCCGCGGCCCGGTCCTGCCGGGCGGGCCGGGAGACGGTCGGCCGGCCGCGCCGCGTCGGCGCGGTCGTAGCCGGCGGACGGCCCGCCACGGCGCCGGCTCGGGGCGTCCTGTTCGTCGCGCGACCGAGGCGTGAACGTGCCTCTGGGCTCGTCCGTGCGCCGCCGGGCCCGCGGATCCTCGTTCGCGTAGGACGCGTCGTCGTAGGAGCGGGCATCCGGGCCGCCGCGCCACGCGTTCCGCGCCGCCGCCGGCTCGCCGGCCTGGGGGGGCCTGGCGGCTCGTCGGCGCGCGGGCCGCGCCGGCTCGTCGGCGCGCAGCCGCGCCGGGGCTTCGCTGGGCTCGCCGGCCCCGGCAGCGTCATGACGGCCGGCTGGCCTGCGCCGGTCGGCGGGCGTGGGTGGGCCAGGTCGTCTTGGCTGGGCGGGAAGGTCCGGGCGGTCGGCTTCCTGGTCGTAGGGTGGCCGGTCGTCGTAGCGGCCCGGACGAGACCGGGCGGCGGGGAGCGCCGCATCGTTCGCCGGCCCAGCCGCGGTGCCCCTGGCCTGACGGGCACGTGCGCCGGTCGCGCCCGTCGCTCCTGCCCGCCTGGGCGCGGGGACCGGCACCCCCGACCGGACGACCAACGCCAGGACGACGATGACCGGAAGCGCGACGAGGATGGCGAGCGGGCGCCACAGGGTGACTCCGACGAGGGCGAAGACCGCGACGACGGCGAAGACCCCGAGAGCGTGGCGTGACCCGCCGGCGGGTGTGGGTTGCTGGCCGCGTCGGGTGGAACCGGCAGGTGCCCGGGACGCGGCCCTCGACGTGACCCGCGCCGTACCGTCAGCACGGTACGCGCCGTTGTTTCTGGCTGCGTTGTCTCCGGCTGCGTTGTCTCCGGCCGCGTTGTCCCCGGCTGCCCGCGTACGCGCCATGTGGACCAGTGTGCCCTACCCGGCCGGGTGCCCCAGCCCGTACGTCCGGTGCCTGTCGTGTCCTGGCGGCGCTCCTGCCCGGGGTCTTCCCTGACGACCGCTCCGCGCGTCCGCACCGCGGCTCTGGGTGGCGGGCGCCCAGAGCCCCCGGGCTGGCCCTGCTCGTGCTGGCAGGTGGCGACCGGGGCAATTCTGTCGTTTTGTCCGAATGGGCGGGCGGCGGTTTTCGAGTCCGTCAAGAGATGTCAACAAGGGCGACAAACGGGGGTTGCAGAGTGTCCGGCAGGTTGTCGGTGCCTCCCGGTGGCCTCCACTCACGTCCAGTGGCGGTGATGTACGTGTCGTCGCATGGTGGTGACAACGCCGTCACCGTGGGTGGATGGAAGTGTTGCGGAGGTGGGTGGAAACCACGTTTCGTCAGGAGGGTGTGCGCCGACGCCGCTAGTTTTAATGTTGTGTGAAGACACTGTTTGACCATGGCTCGGTGTCGCACCATGGATTTTGGCCTCGTCAGCTGGGTGGAGGTTTACCGTGGTCGCGCGAGCAGCGGGTCGGCGTCATGTGACCTGGTCCGTCTTCAGGGTCGCCGTCGCCGGTCTCGTGGCCGGAGCGCTTCTGTTCGCCGCCGCCTGCGGGTCCGCGAGCGACAAGTACGTGACCAACAAGGCGGCGGGCGTCTACGTCAAGCTGCCCGACGGCTGGAGCCAGGCACGGGTCTCGGAACCCCTGCTGATCGGCCTCGACGCGCGCGAGCTGAGCCCGGAAATGTACGCCATCCTGCGGCAGATCGACTGGATGACCGGGATCGACGCGTCAGGCAACGCGAAGCCGGACGTGTTCAACCCGGCGGCCAACCAGCCGAACGGGTTTGTTCAGGTGCGTCAGCTGCTTCCGGAGGAAGCGAAGAACATCTCCACCAACGACCTGCGTGACCTGGTGGTGTCGATCGACCAGGCCAAGGCGGCGCAGGACCAGCTCGTCAAGCAGAACCCGGTGACCGCGCGGCTGCAACCGGCTTTCCTGCTCATCCTCGAGGAGTCGGTGAAGCGGGCCAACGGCGTGCACGGGGTGCATCTGATCTACCAGGTTTCCACCTCGACCGGCCTCGTCACCTTCGACCAGACCAGCCTGCTCGACAGCCAGCAGACCGTCCTTTACCAGCTGGTCCTGACCTGTACCGCGCTCTGCTACGCGCAGTACTCGCCGTCGGTGAGCTCGGTGCAGCACTCCTTCACGGTCAACCCAACGACCTGACGAACCGACGAACCGACCGCCGGCCCGGCGACGGAGCCCGGCGACGAACTGCTCAGACGAACTGCCCAGGTGACGGACCTGCCCCCCGCGCCGGACCGGCGAGAACCACGCAACCGACGAACCGACGAACCGACGAAGCGACGGACTGAGGGCGACAGCGATGGATCCTTCCGACCTCCCGGGTGTCCTCGCGGGCACGGCTACCGACGGTGCCGCGGCGGCGGCCGCGGCGGCGAACGAGCCACCATCCGTCGACCTGGCACCGGTGCGCAAGCCGTTGGCACTCTGGGACCGGGTGAAGTTCCTGCTCCTGTTCGGCGCGCTGTTCCTCTTCGTCGTCGCCGCGCAGGTGTCTGGTAACCCGCTGATGACCTGGGGCGATGCCATCGGCATCGAGGCGCGCAACAGCTGGTGGCTGCTCGCGCTGATCGGCGTCGAGCTGGTTCGCCAGGTTCACATGGCCATCGGCGAGCGCTCGTCCCGGTACTACGTGTTCTGGACCGAGCGGGTGTTCGGCCGGGCCGAGAAGCGGATGCTGCGGTTCGACGACTGGAACCGTTTCCGGGCGAGCCGCGCGGCGAAGTGGATCGTGGCGCTGCTGGTCGCGCTCTTCATCTACGCGCGCGTCGTGCACCTGTCGATGTTCGACGCCGTGGTCCAGGTGCCCAACGACCTCTGGGACGCCATCCCGCTGCTGCTCCAGGTCGTCCTGCTGCTGGTCATCGTCGTCGGCCAGTTCGTCGCGATCTTCTGGTTCATGTCCAAGGGCGGCGTCGAGGTCTACTACCCGGACGACGTCAAGACCCGGTTCACCGACGTCTGGGGCCAGGACCACGTCGTCTCCCGGGTGAAGGAGAACGTCTTCTACCTGGAGCACCCCGAGGAGATCGAGAGCAGGGGTGGTTACGTCCCCGGCGGCATCCTGCTGTGGGGCCCGCCCGGCACAGGCAAGACGCTGATCGCCGAGGCCGTCGCCGGCGAGACCGGCAAGCCCTACGTGTTCATCGATCCGGGCGCCTTCCAGGCGATGTTCATGGGTGTCGGCATCCTGAAGGTCAAGTCGCTGTTCCGCAAGCTCCGCAAGCTGTCGCTGCGTTACGGCGGCGTCATCGCCTTCTTCGACGAGGCGGACAGCTTGGGCAACCGCGGCCAGCTCGCCCAGGGCTTCAACCGCAGCGCCGACGGGTCGAGCCCGTTCCGCGGCGCGAGCCACCATGCCAGCCACCTGGGACCGCATGGCTGGCGGGCGCCGTCGTACGCCGATGGGCTGGCGGACCTGCACGGGTGTAACGGACTGCACTATCTGACCGACCAGGCGCGGGCCGAGGTGTCGAGCCAGCGGGCCTTCGCGTCCGGCGGACTCGGTCCCGGCGGAGTCGGCATCGGCGGGCCGGGGCAGTCCGGCGGGCAGGCCGTCAACCGGGTCGTGACCCCGATGGGCGGAATGATGGGTGGCGACATGGGCACCCTGCAGGCGCTGCTTGCCGAGATGTCCGGTCTCAAGAAGCCGCGGGGCTTTCTTAACCGGGTCGTGCGCCGTGCGCTCGGCATGAAGCCCAAGCCGCCGCCGAAGTACCGAATCCTGATCATGATGGCCACCAACATGCCGAACTCGCTCGACGAGGCGCTGCTGCGGCCGGGACGCATCGACCGGCAGTACGAGGTCGGCTACCCCAGCAAGGCTGGCAGGATCAGGACCTATCAGGGCTACCTCGCGAAGGTGGACCACGAGCTCACGGACGAGCAGGTCGAGCGGCTGGCGACCATGAGCACCGAGGCGACCGGTGCCACGATCAAGGACACCGTCAACGAGGCGCTCTCCCAGGCGATCAAGGCTGGTCGTGAGAAGATCACCTGGCCGGACATCCTGCGCGCCCGGGTCATCAAGGAACACGGCCTGCCGGACGACCACGAGCACATCGAGCGGGAGCGGCACAGCATCGCGCTGCACGAGGCCTGTCACGCCGTCGTCGCCTACAGGCTGCAGCGGGGCCGCGCCATCGACATGGCGACGATCGAGCGGCGCGGCAGCGTCGGCGGCTTCGTCGCGTCGATCAAGCTCGAGGACAGCATGTTCATGTGGAAGTCGGAGATCGAGGTCCAGGTGATGGTGTCGCTGGCCTCGCTGGTCGGTGAGCGGATGTTCTTCGACGGTGACAACACGGTCGGCGTCGGTGGCGACCTGCAGAGCGCCACCTACCTCGCAGCCCGGTACATCTCCGGCGCGGCCATCGGGAACACCATCTCGTCGTGGATGTCCCTCGACAACGTCATCCCGGTCAACCGGATCGCGGTCGACGGCGACCGCCCGTTCGGCGAGCAGGTCGAGGCGAAGCTGCAGGAGCTGTACCGGCGCACCGAGGAAGTGCTGGAGGCCAACCGGCACGAGGTGCTCGCCCTCACCCACGCACTGGAGACGCACAAGACCATCTGGGGGGAGGACGTCGAGGCCATCATGGAGAGCAAGGAGGGCCCGACCCTCGATGGCCGGCGCTACCACGAGTCGGAGTTCCTGGGCGTCGCCGAGCAGTACCACGACGAGCAGCTGAGCGACCATCGCGGTCGGATCGGGAGCAAGCCGCGCAACCGGCCCGGGCTTGGCCGGGTCGCCGCCACCGCCCCCGAGTCGACGGCGTCCACGAAGGCCGTCACCGAGACCGACTGAGTTTATGGTCCGCCATGAACACTCTTCTGCCCGAGTCACCCGCAACGCCCAGGCCCGCCACGGGCTGGTGCTCAGGTGGACGGCTCCACCGCCGCCGTCGCCGAAGCCGCCTTCGACGGTGTCGCCTGGAGCCGGCGCAGGGAGGCCAGGCCGATCAGGGCCGCCGCGGCGGCGGCGATGCCAGCTAGCGCGAGCCCGGCGCGGGCGCCGAAGGCCTGCGCGACGGCGCCGGCGATCGGGCCGCCGAGCGGCGTCGTGCCTAGGAACGCCATCGACCACAGCGCCATCACCCGGCCGCGCATCCGCGGGTCGGCGGACAGCTGCACGGTCGCGTTGCCGGTCGCGATGAAGGCCACGCTGGCCGCTCCCGTGACGACGAGGGCGGCGACCGCGACCGCGAGTGACGGCGCGGCGGCCGACGCCAGCAGCAGGGCGCCGAAGACACCGGCGATGACGACGAGCGTGCGCACCCCCGTAAGCCTGCGCCGGGCCACCAGCAGGCCGCCGACGACGGCACCGGCGCCCATCGCGCCGGTGAGCAGGCTGTACGTCGCGGCCGTGCCGTGGAAGGTCTCCCGGGCCACGAGCGGCAGCGTCACCTGAAACTCGTAGGCCAGCGTGCCCGTCAGCACCATCATGGTCAGCGGGATCCGAATGCCAGGGGTGCGTACCGCGTAGTGGAAGCCCTCCCGGATCTGGCCGGGTGCCCGCGGCACGGGCGGGCGCGGGCGCAGCGCCGAGCGGTCCAGCCGGGCAAGCGCCACCAGCACCGCCGCGAACGACAGCGCGTTCAGCAGGAAGCACGTCCCCGTGCCCACCAGGGTGATGGTCGCGCCCGCGATGGCGGGGCCCACCACCCGGGCGGCGTTCATGGTCACCGAGTTGAGCGTGACCGCGTTCGGCAACGTGTCCGGGCCGACCATCTCCTGCACGAAACTCTGCCTCGCCGGGTTGTCGACCGCCTGCGTGAGGCCGAGACAGAGGGCGAAGACGACCACCATCCACAGCGTCACCACGTCGGTGATGACGAGCACTCCGAGAATGGCCGCCAGCATCGCCTGGAGGGTGGCCGTGCAGCCGAGCAGCCGGCGCGTGTCGGCGCGGTCGGCGACCAGGCCGCCGTAGGCGCCGAACACGAGCACCGGCAGGAACTGCGCGGCGGTGACGATGCCGAGCAGGGTGCCGCTTGCGCCGAGCGAGAGCACCAGCCAGCCCAGCGCGATGGTCTGCATCCAGGTGCCGCACATCGAGATGATCTGGCCGGTGATGAACCGGCGGTAGTTCGGTACCCGCAGCGCGGCGAACGTCCCGCCGACATGGCGGGTCCGCCGGTCCGTCGTTGGCGCGCCGGTGGTCAGTGGGGCGGAGGGTTCCGGGGTGGCGGCGGGCTTCGGGACGGCGGAGGTCGCTGGGACGGCGGAGGTCGCTGGGACGGCGGCGGGCTCCGGGGTGGCGGCCGGCGGGACCGGCAGGTGCCGGCGGACCTCGACGGCGGGTCCGTCGGCAGGCGGATGCGCCTGCGGCCCACCGCCCGTTTCCGGCGGCGTCGCCACCACCTCGCGTTCTGGTCCGCGCGTGAACATCGAAACACCTCCGCCATGGCGAACGCGGCGGAGCAAGTCGTTATTTCACGACAGGTAAATATCTGATCGATCGATCGGGCGGGTCGGTCACGGGGCGCCGCCGCTTGGCGCCGCATGGCGTCTAGAGGGATGGCGGTTGGCTGTTCGATGACATAACATACGAACATACGTTCGAACTTCGACCGTGCTCCCCAGCCGTCGGACACCCCACGCGACATGGCGGGCCGCTGGTGCTTCTCCACGCCGGCGGCTGACTAGCCGTGCCCGGTTCGGGGCGCCGTCGGCGGGCGGCATCCGGCGCAGACGCGGGCGGGTGCCGACGGCCGCTGGCCCGTGAGCGCCGCCGCTCGACAGAGGGGGTGCATGGTGACCGGAGTCCCCGACGACCACGCAGGGGCAGACGAGCCCCAGGTTCCGGACGCGGCCGGCGCCCTTGGTGTGCCCGGCGGTTCCACGAGGCCCGAACCTGCCGGGCCCACGCCGCCGCCGGTCGCTGGCGGCGGCCGCGCGCAGCCGACAGCTGGTGGTTCCGCCGGCGACGCGCCGGTCGATCCCGCGCGGCTCTCCGACGTCGAGCTGGCCATGGCACTGGTCGACGGACGGGTGACGGTCGACGCGACCACCGCTCGCTGGGTCCTGCTGCTCGGCGAGTTCGACCGTCGCTCGCTCTGGCTCGCCGACGGCGCGGTCTCACCCGCCGCCTGGCTGCGCCGGGAATGCCGGATCAACGCGCCGACGTCGACCCACCTGCTGACGGTCGCCCGGGCGTTGCGGGAACTCCCGGCCACCCGGGAGGCCTTCACCGCCGGCGCGATCAGCTTCGAGCATGTCCGGGCGATCGCTCCCGCCCTCGGTGGCAGCGGCGGTTCCGCCGGCGATCGCAGACCCGACCCGCGGGGATCAGGCCGCCTCGACCTGGCCAGACGCGCCGACCCCATCTTCGCCCGCGCCGCAGCCTGGATGACCCCGCGCCAGGTAGCCCGCGTAGTCAGCACCTGGATCGACATAGCGGACACCTGAGTTCTGGTCCGCTCCGTCCGGGCACGGCCCGGACGGAGCAAACCAATTACAGAACCAATTACAGAGGAATGTTGCCGTGGACGTTCTTGTCGGGGCGGCCGGCGGCCAACGCGTCGGCGATCGCCGACGCGACGGCGCCGCGGGTGTCGATCGGTGAGACCATCGCGTCGACCACGCCGAGCTCGATCGCCTTCTCGACGCCGCCGACGGTGACGGCGTGCTCCTCGGCCAGCTCCTTGATGACCTCGGGCTGGCGCTGCGCAGGCACGGCGGCGATCGTCCGCCGGTGAATGATCTTTACCGCGGCCTCGTGGCCCATGACCGCGACCTCCGCCGTCGGCCACGCGAAGACGGCGGTGGCGCCGAGCGATGCGGAGTTCATCGCGATGTAGGCACCGCCGTAGGCCTTGCGGGTCATCACCGTCACCCGCGGCACGGTGGCCTCGGCGAACGCGTAGAGCAGCTTGGCGCCGCGGCGAACGACACCCTCCCATTCCTGGCCGACGCCGGGCAGGTAGCCGGGCGTGTCCACCAGGACGACCAGCGGCACGCCGAACGAGTCGCACAGCCGGACGAAGCGGGCAGCCTTCTCCGCCGACAGCGAGTCGAGGCAGCCGCCCCGGCGCAGCGGGTTGTTCGCGATCACGCCGACGGTCCGGCCGCCGAGCCGGCCGAGGGCGGTCACGATGTTGCGCGCCCACTTGGGGTGGATCTCGACGAAGCCGTCGTCGAGCAGGCCGCCGACCAGCGGCCGGACATCGTAGGCACGCCGGGGCGACTCGGGCAGGAAGTCGGCGAGCTCGCGCGGCTCGACCTCGTTGATGTCGCCCTGGTCGGATAGCAGGGAGGCGATGTGGCGGGTGGTCGCGAACGCCTGGTCGTCGGACTCGCAGCTCATGTGGACGACGCCGCTCTTCGTGGAGTGCGTGTCCGGGCCACCCAGGCTGTCGGCGGTGCAGTCCTCGCCGGTCACCGACCGGACCACGTCGGGGCCGGTGACGAAGACCTTCGCGTCCGGGCCCATGATCACAAGGTCGGTCAGGGCGGGGCCGTAGGCGGCGCCGCCGGCGGCCGCACCCAGCACCAGTGAGATCTGCGGGATCCGCCCCGAGGCCCGCACGATCGCGGAGAACACCCGGCCCATGCCGTCCAGCGAGGAGACACCCTCCTGCAGCCGAGCGCCGCCCGAGTGCCAGATGCCGACCACCGGCACGGTCATGCGGGCGGCGGACTCGATCGCGTGGACGATGCGCGCGCAGCCGTCCCGGCCCATCGCACCGCCCTGCACCGTCGCGTCCGTAGCGAAGGCGACCACCTCGTTGCCGTCGACCAGTCCCTGACCGGCGACGACGCCCGAGCGGTCCGGCGCGGCGAACAGGGTGAGGGTGCCGTCGTCGAAGAAACGCTGCAACCGGGCGACGGGGGTACGGGGGTCGACGAGTTCCATCGTGGACAGACTCACCGGATATCTCCTTGGTGGGCGGCCATCAGCCTGCTCCTGTGCGGCCGGCCGCGGGGCGGCAGGCCGTGTTGCACATCTGATTGGTACGTAGGGCGTGACTGACGCACTGACCTGGCGCGGGCAGCGCCCTGTTTAGTGCGTCGGCGGCAGCGCGCGGGCGGTACGGGGTCACCGTCCGTCCGTCGAGGCATCGGCGCCATCGGCACCGCCACGTACACGGAGGCGGTCGCCGGGCACCCGTTCCGTAAACGGGGACCCGGCGCGACACCGCCGTGTCCTTCCGGGGCCGGCGTCTGGTTGCCGTCACCCGGCGTCGCTACCGCCGGTCTCGGGGCGGGCTGGTGGCCCGCCCCGTCCCAACGTCATGCAGGCGTGAACGCGAGGCAGACATCGTGCCCGCCGAACCCGAACGAGTTCGACAGCGCCGCGCCCGATGAGATGTTGCGATTGTCGATCCGCACCACGTCCAGCTCGATCTCGTCGTCGAGAGCATCGAGGTTGCGGGTCGCCGGGACGATGCGCTCGCGCATCGCCAGGACAGTGGCCACGGCTTCGACGGCGCCGGCCGCGCCGAGCAGGTGCCCGGTCATCGACTTCGTCGCCGTCACCGCGACGGCATCCACCACCGAGCCCAGGGCCGTCCGCAGCGCCTTGGCTTCGGAGATGTCACCTACCGGCGTCGAGGTCGCGTGCGCGTTGACGTGCACGACGTCGGCCGCTGTCAGCTCGCCGGTCTCCAGCGCCTCCTGGATGGCCCGGGCGGCGCCGGCCCCGGTCGGCTCGGAAGCCGCGACGTGGTATGCGTCCGCGCTGATCCCCGCGCCGGCGAGGTAACCGTAGATGCGCGCGCCGCGGGCCTTCGCGTATTCCTCGGCCTCGAGCACCAGCACCCCGGCGCCCTCGCCGAGCACGAACCCGTCCCGCGCCTTGTCGAACGGCCGCGAGGCCAGCGTCGGGTCGTCGGTCCGCCGCGACAGCGCCTGCATCTGTGAGAACCCGGCGATCGGCAGCGGATGGATCGCCGCCTCCGTGCCGCCGGCGATGATGACGTCCGCCCGGCCGAACCTGATCTGGTCGTAGGCAAGGGCGATCGCCTCGGTGCCCGACGCGCAGGCGCTGACCGGAGCGCGTACGCCGCCCTTCGCGCCGAACGCGAGGCCGACCGTCGCGGCGGGCCCGTTCGGCATCAGCATCGGGACGACGTGGGGGGTCACCTTGCGGTAGCCCTGCTCGCGCAGCACGTCGTGCTGGGAGAGCAGGGTGAGCACGCCGCCGATGCCGGAGCCGACGCAGGACATCAGCCGCAGCGGGTCCACCTCGGGCGAGCCCGCGTCGGCCCACGCCTCACGGGACGCGACCAGGGCCATCTGCTGGGTCCGGTCGAGCTTGCGGGCCTCGACGCGGCCGAGCGGCGGCTCGACCGCGAGCGTGGCGGCGATGTGGACCGGCACGGTCTCGACCCAGTCCTCCGTGAGCAGGCGCACGCCGGATCGACCGGCGAGCAGCCCCTCCCACGTGGACGCCACATCGCCCCCGAGCGGAGTGGTCGCCCCGAGGCCGGTGACGACGACCCGCCTAGGGGATCGGGTCACGCCGCGACACCCGCCCGCTGGATGTAGGAGACCGCGTCACCGACGGTCTTGAGGGTCTTCACGTCGTCGTCCGGGATCTTGACGCCGAACTTCTCCTCGGCGGCGACGACGACCTCGACCATCGACAGCGAGTCGACGTCCAGGTCATCGATGAAGGTCTTCTCGGGAGTGACGTCGGCCGGCTCGACACCGGCGACCTCCTCGAGGATCTCGGCGAGACCGGCGAGGACATCAGTCTGAGACATCTGGGGCCTTTCTTCGTCAGGAAGGGATCTCAGGTTCAGGTGGTGACAGTCACCCGGCGGTGGGCCGGCAGGCGGGCCATGTCCCGGTGAGCCGTCCGACGGGTGGCGAGCAGGCTACGGCTCCTCGACGCCAAAGGATCCAGGGGGTCTTTCCTCGGGCGGTCATCCGGGCGGAGCCAACGTCAGGCAGCGTGCGGGACTGTCCCGCCCACGCCGACGGCGTCGTCAGGGGCATCGGATGACCTGGCCACAGTAGGTCAAGCCGGCGCCGAAGCCGAACAGGAGCACCGGATCGCCGCGTCGCAGCTCACCCGCGTCGAGCATCCGGGACAGCGCTAGAGGCACGCTCGCGGCCGACGTGTTCCCGGAGTCGACGACGTCGCGGGCGACGACCGCGCCCGTCGCTCCCAGGCCGTTCACCAGCGCCTCGACGATACGCAGGTTGGCCTGGTGCGGGATGACGCCGGCGAGCTCCTCCGGGGCGATGCCGGCCCGCTCGCAGATCTTGCGCAGCGCCGGGACCAGCGTGAGCGCCCAGCGGAAGACCGCCTGGCCCTCCATGCGGAACAGGTTGTCGCCGAAGCCCGGCACCTTGATCGCGTCAGGGCGTGAGCCGTCGTGTCCCCAGACCGCGGGTCCGATCTCGTCGCGCTCGCCCGGCCCGACCACCGCGGCCCCGGCGCCGTCGGCGAGCAGGATGCACGTCGAGCGGTCGTCCCAGTCCGTGTAGTCGGAGAGCTTCTCGGTGCCGACGACCAGCACGTGCCGGGCGCTGCCCGCGCGCACGGTGTCCGCCGCCTGGGAGAGCGCATAGCAGAAGCCCGCGCAGCCGGCGTTGAGGTCGAACGTGCCGGCCGTGTTCACTCCGATGCGGTGCGCGATCTGCGGCGCGGCACCGGGGATCTGGGACGGGCTCGTGCAGGTGGCCGTGATGACGAGGTCGATGTCGTCCGCGACCACGCCGGCGGCGGCGAGCGCCTTCTCGGCGGCGGCGGCGCCCATCATGACGGTCGTCTCGTCGGCGTCGGCGATCCGGCGGGTGGCGATGCCCGTCCGGGTGCGGATCCACTCGTCGGATGTCTCGACCCGCTGGGCGAGGTCGTCGTTGGTGACCAGCCGGACCGGGCGGTACGTGCCCAGGCCAAGGACGCGAGCCGCGGTGCTCATCGGGCCTCCACGATGTGGGTGCTGGCCGGGTCCGGCTCACCGGCGGGTGCGGGAATCGTGACCGTCGCCTCGGCCAGGTGCGCGGCGATCAGCTCGCGCGCCGCCGGCAGGTCGTCGGGGCTTTTCACTGCCATGATCTTCACACCGGGCAGCTCCCGGCGCGCGATGCCCGCGAGCGTGCCGGCCGGCGGCAGCTCGATGACGGCCTTGACGCCGAGCTCACGCAGCGTCGCCATGCACAGGTCCCAGCGAACAGGTGAGGCGACCTGGCTGACGAGCCTGGCGACCACCTCCTGGCCGTCGGTGACAACCGCGCCATCCGCGTTGGACACCTGTCCGACGCATGGAGAGCCGGCGCGGATGCCGGGGGCGACCTCGGCGAGTGCGTCCCGACCGGACGCCATGTAGTGGGTGTGGAAGGCGCCGGCGACGGCCAGCGGGCGCACGCGGACGCCAGCCGGCGGCTCGGCGGCGAGCTTCGCCAGCGCGTCGAGGTCACCGGCGGCGACGATCTGGCCGGCGCCGTTGCGGTTCGCCGGGGTCAGGCCCAGGCCCTCCAGGTGAGCGGCGACCTGGTCTGGGTCGCCACCGAGCAGGGCGGACATTCCGGTCGGGGTGCGGGCGGACGCCTCGGCCATCGCCCGGCCGCGCAACGCCACCAGCGTCAGCGCGGCCTCGACGGTGAGTGTGCCGGCGATCGCCGCCGCGGTGATCTCGCCGACGCTGTGGCCGGCCACGAGCCATCTTGGCGTCGACCCGTCGCCTGGGCCGGGCAGGCCAAGCTGGTCGGCCGCGACCAGGCCGGCGGCGACGATCAGCGGCTGGGCGACCGCCGTGTCCTTGATGGTTTCCGCCGTGGCCTCGGTCCCGAGCTCGACCAGGTCGACGCCGGCCGCCGCGGCGAACCAGCGCAGGCGCGCCGCGGCACCCGGTAGTTCGAGCCATGCGCGGAGCATGCCTGGGGTCTGGGCGCCCTGGCCTGGCGCGAGGATGGCGAGCACGTAACTACCTAACCCTTCGCGGACGTCGGCTGTCGCTGGCGGCCACTCACCGATGTGCCGACGGCTCGTTGTAGCAGTCCTACAAAACGCTGAGCCGGCTCGGGTGCGTTAGCCGCCTCGCTGTAACTAGGCCGTCGATCGTGTGACAGGCCCGTTAAGTCGGGCGTTGTGAGCGTTGTCGCAGCGCCTGTGAGCCGGGCGACGGCCATGTTCGCACCTTGCCGTCTGTAGGTCGTCCACGACACGGCGAGGTCCTTCGCCCTACAAGCCCGCCACGCTGCGCCGACGGCCGGCCCCAGACGCGCTTCGGCGGACTATCCCTCGAGACGGCCGAGGAGGAGGGCTATGTGCAACGTGAACCGTTGGCGGTGGTCGGCCGTGTCGAGGCCGCAGATCTCCGAGGCCTTGCGCAGGCGGTAACGCACCGTGTTGGGGTGCAGGTAGAGAGCCTTGGCGGTCGCCTCCAGCGAGGCGCCGAAGTCCAGGTAGGTTCCCGCGGTCTCCAGGAGCGGCGCGCCGGCGTCCCGCAACGGCAGGTAGATCTCCTCGATGAGCACCCGCCGCGCGCGCTCGTCGCCGGCGAGCGCCCGCTCGGGCAGCAACGCCCGCGCCGTCACCGGTCGCGGCGCGGCCGGCCAGGCGGCGACGACGTCGGCCGCGGCGATCGCAGCCCGCGCGGACTCGGCGGCGCCGTCGAGGTCCGCGGCGACCGGACCGACGACCACCGGCCCGGGACCACACGCCGACATCAGCGCCCGGGCGGCTTCGAGGACCGACTCGACGCCGCCCGTGCCGTGCGCTGCCGGCGGCCGGCCGGGCCGGTTCGGATCGCCGGTCGCCGTCGCCACGGCCCGCGCCGCGGCCTCGCGGGGCACCGCCGTTCCATCCGCGCCCCGCGCCCCGGCCGCCGGGCCGCAGGACGCGGCGTCGCCGGCGCCGGCGCCGGCCGTACCGACAGCCCCGGCCGGCGTGGCGTCGTTGCCGTTCTCCTCCAGCCGGAACCGGCCGCCGACGATCAACACCAGCCGCTGGTTGTGGACTCCGGTGAGTACCTCCAGGCCGGCGGCGCGCGCCAGCCGGTGGACCTCGTCGATGACAGCCTCCGGAGCCTGCGGCGGTGCGGCGCCGACGACGACGGTGACCGCCGGCGGGTTGCGCCAGCCGACTGCCGCGGCCCGTGACGACAGCGCCCGGTCCTGGTCGCCACGCATGACGTGGTCCACGACCAGCGCCTCGAGCCGGGCGTCCCAGGCGCCGCGCTCCTCGGCGACGCGCGCGTAGACGACCGCGCCGGCGAAAGCGATGTCGCGCGAGTAGCGCAGCACGTCAGCCAGCACCCGCTGCTCGTGCTCCGGCTCGACGATGTTCGGCACCTCCGCCTCGATCGTCTCGACGGCCACCCGGACCAGGTCGACGAGCCGCCGGAAGGTCACCGCCCTGACCAGCTCGCGCGGCGCGACCCGGAACACGTCGCTGGACAGCTCGCGGGCGTGCTCCGGCCGCTTGCACCACTCGACGAACGAGGCGATGCCCGCCTGGACCACGAGCTGGATGTCGGCGCGGTGCCGGGCCGACAGCCCTGGATACCAGGGCAGCAGCTCGGCCATTCTGGCCGCCGCCTTGATCGCGAGCAGGCCGCTGGCCCGCTCGATACGCCGCACGACGGCGTCGTTCGTCGCCGGATCGGTATCGGCACGCGTGCCGCCGGCCCGGCCCGCGTTCCCGTCACCTGTGCGCTCACCACCGCGCGCTGCGGGCGCGGTGGCCGCGCCGCCCGCGCTCGCTCGCGGCCCGCCGGTGACAGCGGCGTCGTCCTCCGGCTCGGCGGTGTCCCGTGGCCGGGTCCGCGTCGCCTCGGCCGGCCGCGTCGCCGTCGCCTGAGGGGGAACGCCGGTCGGTGCGGGCTTCGGCGGCTGAGACGGCGAACCTGCCTGCCCAGCGGCCGAGCCCTGCCGAGAGACTCGGCCGGCAGCCGACGGAGGTTCGACCGGAGGCGGTGTCACGGCGACCAGCATGCCTCACGAAGGCGCGACGATCTCTACTTGCTCACGTGCCGGCCCTGCCTAGGCCGCGCGGCCGAGATCGCGGACCGCGTTGGCTGACCGCGTTGGATGACCGCGGCGGCGGACCGCATTGGCGGACCGCGGCGGCCGGGCGGCGACCGGCTGGCCCGAGATGCCGGACAAGGCGGTGGGCGCCCGGCAACAATGAGCCGATGCCCCGACCGAGACTGCCGCGCGCCACCGTCGTCGTGGCGGGCCTGGTCGGCTCCCTCACCGGCCTGCTCGGCGGGTGCTCGCAGTTCCTGCCGATGAAGTCTGAGGGCCTGATCCCGGCCGACCTGGTGCCGGTCTTCCGGGAGGCCGCGGCGACCTACGGCCTGCTGTCGGCGGCGCAGCTCGCCGCGCAGGCCCGGGTGGAGAGCCGGTTCGACTCGTCGGTGGTCTCCCGGGCCGGCGCCGTGGGCATGATGCAGTTCCTGCCCAGAACCTGGGCAGAGGTCGGCCTCGACGGCGACGGCGACGGCGTCGCCGACCCGCTCAACCCGCTGGACGCCATCCCGTCGGCCGCCCACTACGAGCAGCACCTCGCCCAGCTTGTCGCCGATCTGCCCGGTGACGAGGTCTCCCTGGTCCTGGCCGCCTACAACGCCGGCCCCACCGCCGTGCGCACTGCCGGCGGCGTCCCCGACTACGCCGAGACCAGGTCCTACATCGCGAAGGTCAATTCATGGGCCGAGGCCTACGCCTCGGAGATCTGAACCACGGCGTCGTACCCGGAGGAGGTGAACGGGCCGCCCACGAGCGCGAGGTCGGGGGAACGGGGGTCCGGCTCGCCGAACTGGGCGCTGTGGCACGCCGGCGCGGGCCGGCGGTGGCTGGCGCGCGGGCGCCCTGGGACGCTGGGGCCACGTGGTTCCGTGCGGCGGAAGGACTAGCGATGGCCAGCAGCGCCGATGTGCTTGTGGACGCCTTTGGACGGATCCGCGAGGCGGTCCAGGCGGCGGTGGACGGGCTGTCCGCCGAGCAGCTCAACCACCGGCTCGCGGGCCAGGCCAATTCCGTCACGTGGCTGGTCTGGCACCTGGCGCGGGTACAGGACGACCATGTCGCCGGCGTCGCCGGTACCGAGCAGGTGTGGACGTCGGCAGGCTGGTACGAGCGTTTCGGCCTCCCGCTCCCGGCGGCGTCCCACGGCTACGGGCACACGTCGGCCCAGGTCGACGCCGTACGGGTCGCTGACCCGGCGCTGCTCACGGGCTACTACGACGCCGTCCACGCCTCGACGCTGCGGTTCGTCAGCACGGTCGCCGACGCCGACCTCGACCGCGTCGTCGACACCAGCTGGGACCCACCGGTGACGCTTGGTGTCCGCCTCGTCAGCGTGATCGCCGACGACCTCCAACACGCCGGCCAGGCCGCCATCCTCCGCGGCCTGCTGCTCGCCGGCGCCACGGATGGTGGTTTGCCGGTTTCGGCGAGACGGGACTAGGTTGCGGCCATGACCGAGACCTCGGGCGCCGCCCGGCTCAGCGTCGGCGACCTGGCTCCCGACTTCACCCTCCCGGATGCGGACGGCAAGCAGGTGTCGCTGGCGTCCTTCCGCGGCCGGCGGGTGATCGTCTATTTCTACCCGGCCGCGAGCACGCCCGGCTGCACCAAGCAGGCCTGCGACTTCCGTGACAGCCTGGCCGAGCTCAACGACGCGGGCCTCGACGTTCTCGGAATCTCGCCCGACAAACCGGCGAAGCTGGTCAAGTTCCGCGACAACGAAGGCCTCACGTTCCCGCTGTTGTCCGACCCGGACCGCGTGGTGCTCGGCGCTTATGGCGCCTTCGGCGAGAAGACGTTGTACGGGAAGAAGACGGTCGGTGTGATCCGCTCGACGTTCGTCGTCGACGCGGACGGCAAGATCGAGAAGGCCCTCTACAACGTCAAGGCCACCGGGCACGTCGCCAAACTCATCCGCGACCTCGGCCTCGCCGCCGCTTAGGGCCGTTCCGTAGCTGGACGCCCCTCGCCGCGCTTCCCCGCCCACGGCCGAAGGTCACCGGATCTGTGCCCGGATCCGAGCTGCGAGCCGTCGCCAGCTCGGATCCGGGTGCAGTCCCGGCGATCAGGTTCGCGACGCCGTGCGCTAGGCGGCCGGGGCCCGGAGAACGTCGCCGAACAGCTCGGCAGCGCGCTCCCAGTGCCGCTCGGCGGCGGCCTCGTCGTACGGAGGGAGATCCTTCACGGCGAAGCCGTGCGCCGCGCCGGGATAAAGCTCCAGGCGGTAGTCGACCTTCGCCGCGTCCAGCGCGGCCGAGAGGCGGGCCTGGTCCTCCGGCGTGCAGGAGCCGTCGTTGTCCGCGACGCCGAAGTACAGCCGGGCGCGCACGTCGCCGGCCCGATGGTGCGGGCTTTCGGGGTCGTCGTCGACGGCGAGCCGGCCGCCGTGGAAGGACGCGGCCGCCGCGACCTGGCCCGGGTGCGCGCCGGCGGCGGCGAACGCGAGCCGGCCTCCCATGCAGTAGCCGATGGTGCCGACCTGCTCGCCTTTGGCGACCGGTACCTCGTCGAGCGCGGCCAGCAGCGCGCCGGTGTCGTGCATCACGGCTGTCGCGTTCGCTTTCTGCATGACGGCGAACAGGCTTGCGCGGATCTCGGGGTCGGAGAAGGCAGTCGCCCCGTCGAACGGCCCGGCGTCGGGCGTCCGGTAGAAGACGTTGGGCAGGGCGACGGCGTATCCGAGGGCGGCGAGCCGGTCGGCCATGTCGTGCGACACCGGCCGTACGCCGAAGGCGTCCGTGTACATGATCACGGTCGGCAGTGACTCCGCGTCTTGCGGCGAGTGGCCGGGCGGGAGATGCAGATAGACATCCATGACGCCGTCATCGGTGCGTACATCGATCTTGGACACGGTCACTGGGGACTCCCTGGAGTCGTCTCGCATGACCGTCGTGGTGCGTGAGGCGAGTACTCGCGCCCGCGACGGCCGAGTAAGGATGGCCGGGCCGTGGCCGGCACGCGGGCGACCAGCGTCGGACCCTGACCAGCTGGCTCGGGACCCGGCCGGCGAGTCTCGCCGGCCGGGCCCGCACGTCGACGAGCCAGGCATCGCAGGGCGCGGCGCCGCCGACAGCCGGCGCGGCCACGGCACAGCATCCCCTATCCGCCCGCCACCGGCTCCAGACCGCTGGCCTGCTCCTGGGCTGGGGCGGCCCAGCGTTACTCGCCACCTACCGATCGTCGTGACCCTCAGCGGGAATAGTCAGCCGGCCGCGTTGACGGCGGCCTTGAAAGCGTCGGGGACGAGCTGGTCGGAGGAGAGCGTCTTGCCGTTGACCTTGATGGTGGGGGTGCCCGTCACGCCGCGCTTGGAGGCGTTGTCCTCGACCTGGGCGACATAGCCGTCGTACCTGCCCGAGCGGACCGCGCTGGTGAAGTCCGCGGACGTGAGCCCGGCTTGGGCGCCGAGCTCGATCAGCCGGTCGTTCGTGAAGGCGCCGGAGTTCTCCGTCGTGCCCTGGTTGGCGAACAGCACGTCGTGGAGGTCCTTGAACTTGCCCTCCTGCGCGGCCGCGGCACCGGCGTTGGCGGCGCGCACCGAGTCGGGCCCGATGAACGACATCATGTGGTACACGGCCTTGATCTTGCCGTCGTCGATCAGCTGCTGGACGGTGGGCCCGGTCGTGGTCTCGAACTCCTTACAGATCGGGCACTGGAAGTCCTCGTAGATCTCGACCGTGACCGGGGCGTCCGCCTTTCCGACGACGATGCCGTTGTCGGGACCGGTCGCAGTCGCCGGGATGACGACGGGCTTGTGGTCTTGGCGCGAGTTCTGCACCAGGATGCCGACGACCGCGGCGACGATGATCACGCCGAGCACCGAGACAAGCACGATCATCCGCCTGCGCCGCCGTTCCCGCGCCTGCGCCGCTTCCCGCGCCGCCGCAGCCCGCTGCTGGCGGGCCGCGGCGCGCGGGTCCCGCTCCGGTCGCCCGCCGCTCTGGCCCGTGGCCCCCCCTGCGCGCGGACGCCGACCACCGGTGCCGCCCGCCTGGCCCGCCCCGTCGCCCGGCCTGGATCCCGTGCCGTTGCTCATCGGTCGCGCCTCATCCGTCGTCCCGCCCTATCTCCTGTCGGGTCGCGGCCCGGCGGGCCTTGACCGGCCGCTGTCGGTTTGCCTCTCCGTTTGCCTTTCCGCGCGCCGGGAGGTGCCCTGCCCCCTCGGGGGGTCGCCGCCGTCGCGTGCGCCGCCCCGCGCACCGTCGTGGCGACCCGTGCCCGTGTCCACGTGGGTGTCCGTTTCCGTGTCTTCGCCCCGGATCTCGTCGTCGCCCCAGGCTTCGTCGTCTCCGCTGTCGTCATCCCCGCTGTCGTCGTCCCAGCCGTCGTCGTCCCAGGTCTCGCCCGCACGTGCGGGCCGCCGCCCGGCGGGTGGCCCGTCCAGCAGGCGGTCCAGCGCCAGGTACCCAGAAGGCCAGCGGGCGAGCAGGCCGCTGGCGACCAGGAGCAGGCTGTCCCGAACCAGCTCCGAGGTGTAGTGGGTAGGTGCGCCCTTCGCGAGGTCGCCACCGGAGGAGAAACAGCCGCACTCGATGCGCAGGCCCCGGGCCGCCGCCGCCGCGATCGCCGCGATGTAGGCGGCGAGTAGCAACGCGGACAGCAGCGCGCAGACGCGTACGGCAAGACCCAGAAGGAGCAGCACCCCGAGCGCGATCTCGACGAACGGCACGGCGTAGGCGACCGGGTGAACCAGGCTTTCCGGCAGGATGCGGAACGCGCGCACCGAGCGAACCATCCCGGCCGCGTCGCCGATCTTGAGCGCTCCGGCCACCAGCCACAGCACGGCGAGGCCCAGCCGCAGCAGCGTCGACACCACGCGTACCCACGGGCGTTCCCCGAAGGGCCGCCCGGGTGACCCCGCCGGGGCCGCAGTGGGTGTTGGCGCGTGCGCGTGCGGGGATGTCACGGCGCCACCCCTCGGGCCGCCAGGGCGGGAAGGTCATGGATGTAGTCGGTGATCTGGGTGCCCGGCGGGTAGCGCAGGGCGAGTCGCCCGTCCTGGCCGAACGCCAGCACATCCGGCGCGTGCGCCTGTTCGATCGCGCCGTCCGCTCGCCCGGATGGTTCCTGCACGTCGACGCCCAACGCCCGGGCCTGGGCCTGTACCTCGGTGAATGGGCCCGTCAGACCGTAGAACCCGAATCCGGGGTCGAAGTGATGCAGCCAGGCGGCGAGAACGGCCGGCGTGTCGCGTGCGGGGTCGATGCTGATGAACACGACCCGAATCCGCGCGCGCACCGCCGGATCGAGTCCACCCATCGCCTGCGCGAGGTCGGACATGGTGGCTGGGCACACGTCCGGGCAGTGGGTGTAGCCGAAGTACAACAACGTCACCATGCCGGCGGTGCGGGTGCGCAGGTCGAAGGGAAGTCCATCGGTCCCGGTCAGGGCAAGGGCCGGCTTTGGCAGGGCAGTCGCCGGACTGATCCCGTGCAGACCGTCGGAACGCTCCTCGCCGACCAGGGCCGCGCGCATTCCGGGTGTGTGGTCCGAGCACGCCGCCAGCCCGCCGAGCAACGTCACCAGCGCCACGAGCATGCCCGGCCACCCGGCCAGCTGCCTGCGGGGCGGCCGAGCCGCGCCCGGCCCTCCTCGGCGTGCCACGTGCCGCGACTCGTACCGCGGGTACCGCGAGTCGGCGCGCGCGTGTCGCGGGGCGTGGGGGGCGCGGGCTGGGCCGGAGGCGCTGGCCGGCGTGAGTGGGGTGACAACCATGATCCTCCGTGTTGAGAACATGACCCAGACCTGATGGCGCCGACGAGCGGCGACACGCCTGTGCGCCGCCGCCGGCCCTGTGGGGTCCGGAGCGCCGGCGGGGCGCTGTGGCGCTGTGTCGCGTGGGGGCGTGGGGGCGTGACCAGCCGTAACGGTAAACGAAGGATGGCGCCGCCGCGTTTCCGAAGACCGGAGCCGGTTTCCCGATCTAGGCGGGAGCAAAACGATCGGGATTTTTATCCTTTGTTTCAGTTCCCTGACGTTGCCAGGATCGCCCGACGCGCTTCTAGGCCCGCCCCGTGCCGATGTCGTGTCCGGTGACGTTCACTCGTCCGGACCGCCCGCGGTGCGCAGAAACGATCTTTTTAGATGTGGTTGGCGGTCGTTGTCCCAGGATCGCTACCGGTTCAGACCGGTCTCAACGGGTGTTTGGACTCGTCAAGTGCCACCAGGTCTGGCACCCTGAGCAGTGGACCCGTCGGCCGTTGACCGGCGGTAGGCCACGAGCTGTGTCAACCGGCAGCCGACGAGCACGACCGCGCTGGGTGGTTCGCGACGAATCACCGGCGGCGTGTGCCGTCAGGTCCGGAGCGTCGGTCGCGCGGCCGGATGGCTGTCGGCCGTGGGAGACGAGGGGTCAGATCGGTGCCACAGGACCCAGCGATCATTCAGCGCCAGATCGACGAGACCCGCGCCGAGCTGGCGGAGACCATCGACGCGATCGCCGACATCGTCAGCCCTCGCCGGGTCGCCGAACGCGCGAGCGAACAGGTACGGGCGAAGGTGGCCGAGCTGCGCGCCAGGGCCAGCCGCGACGGCGACCCGCTCGAGCTCGCCGCCGACAAATCGCCCGCGCAGGCCACCCCGGTGACGGCCGCGGCAGCCGGGCCGGCATCGGGCGGGCGATCGGTGCGTTGGGGCCGGGTCGCGCTCGCGGTCGGCGCCACGACGATGCTCGTGGTGGGTACCACGCGGCGCCGTCGGCGTCGTCGCGGCTGACGCCGGGCACACAGCCCGGATGAGCCAGGACACTCCCAGCCACGTGCCGGCCGGCCGCCTCGTCCTGATTCGTCACGGAGAGACCGAGTGGAGCCGGTCAGGGCGACACACCGGACGAACCGACGTAGCTCTCACGCAGGACGGCGAGCGGCAGGCGGCGGCGCTGCGCGCGGCGCTGCGCGGCTGCCGCTTCGTCCTTGTCGCCACCAGCCCCCGGACGCGCGCGGCCCGCACCGCGGACCTGGCGGGCCTGCGTCCGGCGTCCGGCATCGCCAGGCCGGCGCCGGACGTGGCGGATGTGGCGAACGCGGCGGACCTGGCGAACGTGGCGGACCTGGCGAACGCGACGGACCTGCCGAACGCGGCGAACGCCGGCGCGGCGGACGGCATGGACGAGCCCGGTCCGGTGGTCGCGGGCCGCGAGGTCTGGCCCGAGCTCGCCGAGTGGGACTACGGCGACCTAGAAGGCCTCACTACTACGCGGATCCGCGAGCGCCGGCCGGGCTGGACGATCTGGCACGGCCCGGTGCCCGGTGGCGAAGACGCCGCCGCGGTGGCCGCGCGCGCCGACGCCGTGCTCAGCCGCGCCGTGGCGCTGCTGCGCGACGGTGATGTGGCGCTCGTCGGCCACGGTCACTTCTCCCGGGTGCTGATCGCCCGCTGGCTGGGCCTCGGGCCGGCGCGCGGGGCGTCGTTCCTGCTGGAGCCGGCGAGCGTCTCGGTACTTGCCCACGAGCGGGAAACCCGGGTGCTCGGTCAGCTCAACCTGCGCCCGGCGCTGGAATCTCCGACCAGCGCCACCGCGCCGGCCATCCGCGCGCCGGCGGCCGCGACGTAGCCCGCTCCGTGATTCGGCGTCGTGCTACAGGTCTCCTCGCCGGCGAAGGGCTGTGAGGGCGATGACGCCGGGAACCACCGGCAGCCAGTAGCCGATCAGCCGGTAGACGAGCACCGCGGCCACCATCGCGGCCGCCGGGCCGCCGGCGGCGGTCAGGCCGATGGCCAGCGCCGGCTCGATCGCGCCGACGTTGCCAGCCGTCGGCGCGGCGCCGGCGACCGCCGAGCCGACCAGGTAGACCGCCGCGACCGAGAGCACCGAAACCTCGCCGCCAAACGCCCGTGAGCTGGCGGTCAGCGCGATCACCTGGGCGACCTTCGTTCCGGCGAGCGAGGTGGTCAGCACGGCGGTCCTGCCGGGGGAGTGGGTGAGCCCGCGCAGGTGCGCCAGGAAGACGGCAGCCGGCTCCCGGAGCCGGTCGCGCACGCGGCGCCGGGTGAGCACCAGGCCGAGCACCGCGACCACCGCCACGACTGCGATGCAGGCGGGCCCCAGCCCGAAGCCGGTGAGCGTGTCCCGCAGCGGCCCGACCAGGGAGCCGGTGATGCGCGAGTCGCCCAGCAGCACGGCGACGAGCGCGAGCGCGGCGAGGTGTACCAGGCCGCAGACCACCCGCAGCGACGCGATCGTGGCGAGGCCCGCCGACCGGGGGAGCCCACGGCGCTCGAGAAAGCGCAGGTTGACGGCGATCGCGCCAAGCCCGGCCGGAATGATCCGGTTCGCCGCCGCGGCGGCGCACTGCACGGAGGTGGATACCCGCACTCCCAGTGGAAGCCCGCTGCCAGCCCGCAGCGCGACGCCGTTCGTGACGTAGTAGAGCACCGCCCCGAACCCGCACAGGATGAGCCACGGCCAGGTCGGCGTGGGCACGTCGGCGAGCTGCTTCTCGACATCGGTGCGGAACCGGAAGGCGAGCACCGCCAGCGGTACGCCGAGGAGCAGGGCGAGAACCAGGGTGCGCCGCCGTGGCATCCGCAGCGCCGGCCGCAGCCGCGCCGACAGGTCGACGTCGCACGCGTCCAGAACCCGCGCCCGAGCGTTCCCCGGTGCGGTGAGCCGGCGCCGTCGTGAGTCCGGCAGGGTTACGCTGGCGCCCGTTCCGGCCAGCACCGGGCTGACCAGCGTGCCCGACGTGGCCAGGGCGGGACGGATCGGCGCGCTTGCGAGCATCGGGATCGTCGTGGCCCCGTGGAAGACCGGAATGGCGGCCGGCCCAGCCAACGCCGCGACGGCCGGCTGGCCGGGAAGCAGCCGAACCGTGAGCTGGCCGGTGAACGGAGCACGCGCCGGCCTGACAGGCCGGGCGGGCCGCGACCGCCTGGCTGATCGCCTGGCCGACCGCCCGGGTTCGTCTTCCTGCGCCCGGTCGCCCGCGGGCCACAGGGCACGCGGAAGAGATCTTCCGCGGTGTGCCTGGCCGGGGTTCCGGTCGGATCGCGAAGCTGGGGTTCCTGCCGGATCGACGGCTGGGCCACTCCCGGACGCGCGAAGCCCGTCTGGGAGGTCGGCGATCGGGGACGCCGGCCGAGAGGACCGCTTGTCCCCGGGATCACTGGTTGCCGGCGGTCCCGTCGGCGGGGGACTTGCTGTCGCCCCCGTCGGTCCCTCTGCCAGCAGCGCCGGAGTCTCGATGACAGGCTCCCCTCGGCCAGGTAACGATGGAGTCGCGTAGGTCCGGATAGCAACCCGGTTCCGAGCCGCTCCGCCCATCTCATTGTGCGCACGGCCATGTGCGCTCAGCTATCCAGGTCGCCGGGGCGCCCGGATCCGTCGCCGCTCGCGGTGCGCCGACGTGTCCGAGGTGCCGGTCACCCAGGCATATGCAGCGTCATTGTGGATGCGCTGTTCGACCGGCCGCCCCGTCCTTGGATGTCCGGCTGAGGGCGGACGGGAGAAGTATCGGTGCGGTTCGACCGGCGAGCGCCGCGCCGTCATAACCTACTGTGACATTGGGCCTCGGAGGTGCGCATACCCCACGGCCCTACCCGGGACGCCTGCGGCCGGCTAGATGACATCGATGCCGTCGAGGATTGGGTCGCGCCGGGACATCCACTCCGGGGTGACGTCGTCGGGCACGGGCGGTCCGAGGCGGCGAGCGGTCGGGTCGTTCGGCAGGCCGGTGGCGGGGTCGATGCTGTCGGCGTGGATCGACCGGTGCGGCGGTGGTGGTGCCGAGATCGACCGACTCTGGCCGCGGGGCGGGCCGGCCGACGGACGCAGCCGCGGGTCGATCGATCCTGGCAGGCCACCGCCGCCGACCCCGAAGGAGCCGGTCGGGCCACCTGCGCCTGGACTGGCTGGACCGCTCGGACCGGCAGGACCGGTGAGCCGGCCCGCCGAGTCGGCGGGATACCCGAGCTCACCTCGCCCCTGGTCGGGACGAGGGGGATAGAGGCCGGGCTGCTCCATCCGTCCCGGAGTCGGCTGGTTGGCCGGGCCGAACCCGGACCGCGCGGCGTCGGGGGCACCGAAGGCGGCCGGACCGCCGCCCTGGTAACCGGGCGGCCGGCCGGGTACCGGACGAGGGCCGGACTGGCCAGGGGGCGGCTGCTGGCCGGGGACCGCCGGGTGTCCCGCGGGGCCGGGCCCCACCGGGCCGGACGGCGGGATGCGGGACGAAGGCGGTCCGTCAGGGCGCAGCGGCATGCCCTGCTGGTGCCCGGGCACCTCACGACCGGTTTCCCGGATCGATGCCGTGAGCCCTGGAGGAACCCCGGGCCCGGCCGGCCCAGGCGGCGGCCCTGTCCGAGGCAAGGGCTGGTTCGGCCCGGACGGCCGCTGCATGGCTGGCTCCTGGCCCGGCGGCTGGGGACGAGGGTGCGGCCCGCCGACGACCGGCGCCTGGTAGCGCGGCCGCGCGCCGGTGGGCCGGCCGGACCCGGTCTGGTACGCGTCGCTGGCGGCGGCCGGGGCGACCGCGGTGCCTCCAGTCATGCCCGGAGGCGGCAGGATCGGGTGTGCGCCGGTCATTCCGGGCGGTGGGACTCCCAGGCCCGCAACTGTCGTCCCCGGCGGCGGGAAAGCCGGGTTGGCCCCGCCTACCTCGGGCGGCGGGAATGCCGGATAGCTCTCACCGGGGGGCGGTATGTGCGGCATCGGTCCCGTCGGCGGGGGCGGGGGCATTCCTCGGTCGGTCCCGTCGGCCCGCGCCGACGGGGTTGCTCCCGTGACCGCGGCGGGGTCGTTGCCGGATCGAGGGAACCTGGGGCTCCTGCCGGGCCCGCGATGTGGGTCCGAGAGCTCTGCCGGGGGCTCGGTGACCCTGGGGGCCTGCGGTGACGGCGGCGGCGGGGGCGCGGGCGGGCTGGTCGAGGGCAAGGACGCCGCTGCTGGGGCTGTCCGAGCGGACGCAGGGATGAGGACGCCCCGACCCGCCGTGGCCGCCACGGCGGCGGCATCCGGATGGGGAGCCGGCGGCTCGGGCAGCGTGCCCGGGAGGGAACGCCCATCGGGCACGACGGCAGGATGCCCGCCCGCGGCCTGTATCGGCGCGGGGGGGCGAGTGACCGGCCGGACGTGGGCGCCTGTCCCGGGAGGCGCGATCGACTGCGCCGCGATCGGCGGTGCCGTGATGGGTGGTGCCGTGATCGGCGGTGGCGTGATCGGCGGTGGCGTGATCGGCGGTGGCGTGATGGGCGGTCCCGTGATGGGTGGTGCCGTGACCGGTGGGTGCGCGCCGAGGCCTGAGCCCACAGCCGCGACTGCTCCGGTGACGGCGCCGATCGCGGCCCGAGGGCGCAGCGGCGAACCAGGCAGCGCGCGGGGCGCGGCGACCTCCTGGTCGGCCACGGGCAGCTCAGGGGGCAGACCGGTGACGGCCAGGACGGAAGCGCAGGGCCAGAGACGGTCGCAGCCGAGGCAGACGTCGAACTCGTTTGGCCGGTGGAGGTCGATGAGCGCGAGCAGAGAACGGATGTGCTCGATCGTGCGCGGCCCGGCGAGCACCGGGCCGCTCTTGATCATGTCAAGTTCCGAGCACAGCCGACCGTAGTAACGCTCGACGTCGGAAACGTCCTGATCCTCCATTATTGCCAAGCATGCACCATCGGGCCGTGCACCACGCGAGCGGTACCCGGCGAATGCGGATCGAGGCCATTCGTCGTCACACCAGCACGCGCGCACCTGACGGGCGGCTCTCGCCTATCCAGGCCCGACATGGGTGTCCACGCCTGATGGCGGTGGGCGAGTTTGGGTAATCGCGCCATGGGGGCGTCCAGGGCGGACGCGGTCGCCGGAGCGGACCGTCGTCTCACGCGCGCTCGGGCCGGACCTCATCGCCGCGGCGAACCTGGCGCATGAGGCCTTCCTGCAGCCGGGCGAACTCCTCGATGTACGGGCTGTCGGCCGGGTTGGCCCCGCCAGGCAGGTCCTTGCCGGGCTGGCCACGGTCGAACGCCGGCTCGAAACCGGCGTACGGCCCGCCGTTTGGCAGCCGGTCCGGCTGGCCACCGTCGAACGGCGGGTAGTGGCCGCCAGCCTGGCCCGAAGGCACGCCGCGATCGGCCGGCGCCTCATATGCCGGGTAGTTCGGCATCCCGCTCGGCGGTGGCGGTGGCGGCGTGCTCGGCCGCTCGGGCGCGCCGTCGAACGACGGGTAGTGCGAGCCGCCGGCGGGCGCGGGCCTGTCCGCACCGCCCTCGTAGCCGAACGGCGTGGAGCCGTTGCTCGCCGGCGCCGGGCTGATCGACAGCGGCGCGGCGCGCAGCGACTCGGCACCCGCATCCTGCTCGACCGACAGGAAACCGTCTGTCTGCGGGAAGATCCGCGCCGACAGGCTGACCGACATCGGGTCGCTGCCGTAGGTGATCACATCGACCTGGTCGTCCGGGCCGATGCCGCCGTTGCGGGCGAGGTCGACGAATCGGAACAGATCTGCCCAGCGCAGGCCGTCGAGGTCCACACTGATTCGCAGTGCCATGCTGTGCCCCGTCCCGTGAGCAGTCGTCGTCGTGCCGACGGCCCGCCTGTGGCGCGACCGGCCGCCCGCGCCGGGCCGTCCAACCAGGCCCGTCGCCGCGGGAGCTTGCCCGCGCCCCGGTGTGGTCATGTCCAACTCCGGGTGATGGGCGGCAGCTTATACCCCGTTGGGTAGGCGTTCCTCGGCTGGGGAGCTTGACGACCCAGCCGCTGCCACGGACAGCGCTTCGACGACGCGTCCCGGCCGCCCGAGGGGATCTGGGCGGTACGCGGCGTCGGATATCTGGGCGCTAGGGGTAGTGTCGCGCGCGTGACAAGTGTTTCCGGTGGTGTCAATGGCATCGGCGGCACGGCCGGAGTCGATATTCGCACCGGTTCGCTGCCGATCAGGCTGCTGCATGATCGTGTTCTCGTCGAGCCGCGGGAGGACTCGATCGACCGGCGTTCGAAAGCCGGCATCGTGATCCCGGCCACGGCTCAGATGGGCAAGCGTCTGTCCTGGGCGGACGTGGTCGCTGTCGGGACCGCCGTGCGCACCATCCAGGTCGGCGACCGCGTGCTGTTCGATCCTGAGGACCGGGCTGAGGTGGAGCTCCACGGCTCGACCTACGTCCTCATGCGGGAGCGCGATGTCCATGCCGTGGCGGCCGAGCGCCTGGACGACGGCCTCACGGGCCTCTACCTCTAGGCGTTTACCTCTAGGTGTTCCCTGGTCGATCGGTGCCGCCGGAGCAGTTCGGTGCCGCCGGTAGTCCGGCGCTGCTGGTTTCAGGCTGTTGGCCTCGGGCTGGAGTGACGATCCGGGCGTCGAGGCGCCCACTCCCGTCTGCCTGTCCTCATGCCCTTTCTGGCTGAGCTCGTGCGCGGCGGAACTCGTGGGCGGGTTCCTGTCGGGATGGATGCCCTTTCGATCGCCTCGTCGAGTCCCTGCCCGATGGGCGACGGTCGACGGGGCGGCCGGCGGCGCGCGCGGTGTGGCCAGACAGACACCGACAAGGCCACCCGGTGATTGGCCCAGGGCTGGCCGCGGCCCGTATCCTTCGCACCGGCTTGATGATCGAGGCGGCACGATGGTCGGCGCCCGCGCTGCGGGCCTGGCCGGTGGAGCCGCCTCGTCGGACCCGCTCGGGCGGCGGTGGCACGGGGAAATGTGGACATGCGGCAGTGGGACATCGCCGCGTCAATGGCATTGCGTATTGTGACCACCCGGTCCCGTTCGGGTATGAGGCCTGGCGGGTATCGGGGCTTTTGGTAGGCGATGTGGCCTATGAACCGGCCCGCCGAAGCCGGTGGTGGGATGCATGGGCATGCGGACGATGTCAGCCGTAGGTCCGGTGGTAGCCCGCCGGCCCGGTGGTCGGCGGGAAGGGATGGATCGGCCCGTTTCGCTGGCTCGCGGCCGGCAAGGCCGGTCCCTTGACGGAAAGGAAGGAGAAACATGGCTCGCGACTTCGACGCCAGGCGTGGCGCTGATACGGACGATGACGATCTTCAGGAACAGAGTCTGGAGTCGTTGAAGGCGCAGCGCGTCGGCGCGGCGGCCGACCTGGGCGACGACATGGACCCCCTGGAGGCTGAACTCGACCTGCCGGACGCGGACCTGCGTGACGAGGAGCTGGCGCTGCGGGTGCTGCCGCGCCAGGCCGACGAGTTCACCTGCACAAGCTGCTTCCTCGTGCACCATCGCAGCCAGCTCGCCGACGTGCGTCGCACGGTCTGCGCTGACTGCGCCGCTTGACGTCGCTTGATGCCGCTTGATGCCGCTTGACGCGGCGCGGCATGGCGTGGTGCGACGCGGCGTCTCCTGAGACTTCGTCGAGGCCAGGCTCGCGGCGCCGGACTCGTCGGCGCCAGCGTCGTCGACCATCGGCGGCGGACCGACTCCCGTTGAGTCGGGTGTCGCGTTCTCGCGACAGATAGTGACTCTCCGGCTACCGTACGGTGGGAGCTGGGGGGTGGTGGCGTGGCGGACGACGCACAGGGCGTGGGGCTCGTCCGCGGGAGGGACGTCGAGACCGGCCGCGCGCCGCGCGCCGACGACCACGACGGCGGCGGCGCGGCGGGCAGCCGGCCGCCGCTGCTGCGCAGCCAGCTTGCGCCGCCCGCGTTGCCAGTGCCCTATGTGCCCCGGCCGCGGCTGTCCGAGCTGCTCGACGAGGCCGTCGAGCGACCGCTGACCGTGGTGCGCGGCCCGGCGGGCTGCGGCAAGTCGACCTTGCTCGCCGCCTGGTATCTCACCCGCCGCGACACGCTCCCCGTCATCTGGCTGCGCGTCGATCCCGCCGCGAGCCCGGCCGCGGTCGCCACGGCGGACCTGAGTGGTCGCCCGGATGCCCTGGGCGGCGTGCCTGCAGGTGCCGCTGGCCAGGCCACCGTCCCGCCCTCGCTGTGGGGGCACCTTCTCGACGCTCTGGCCGGCCATCCCTCGACCGGGCTCGGCCAGGCGGCCAAGCGGCTGCGCCCGCCGCCACCGGGTGCCCCGGTGGACGGCTTCTGCCGGGAGCTAGCGGCGGTGCTGTCCAGCAGGCGCCCGCAGCCGCTCGTCCTGGTCATCGACGACGTCGAGCTGGTCCGCGCCGAGGCGGACGTCGCCGGCCTGCGGCTGCTCGCCGCCGAGGTGACCGGCGTGCGGCTGGTGCTGTGCGGTCGCCGAATACCGGTGGCCACACACCGGGAGCGTGCGGCCGGCCAGCTCACCGAGATCGGTCCGGATCACCTCGCCTTCGACGCCGAGGAGGCCGGCCGGCTCCTGGCGGCGCTGCGCGTGCCCCCCGCCGCCGGACGGGAACTGCTTTCGATCACCGGTGGCTGGGCGGCGGGGCTGCGGCTGATCGCCGCCGGCCTGGGGCCAAGGCCGAGTCAGGCAGGAGCGACCGGGCCGTCGGGCAGCCCGGGGCAGCCAGGTAGCCGCGCCACCGACCGCGCGGCCGACGCTGGTTCCCCGGAGGCCGGCAGAGCGACCGGTTCCGGCGGCCTGACCGGTTCATGGGCAGACCCCGGCGCGGACTCGGCAGGCCCAGGACGCGGCCGGCCCGCCCGGCTGGGCCTGCCGTCCGCGGCGTTCGCCCCGGTCGCGGAGTACCTGCGAGCAGAGGTGCTTGCCGCCGTGCCCGCGCCGGTGCGGCCGCTGCTCCTGCGGACGAGCGTGCTCGACCAGGTGTGCGCGCCACTCGCCGAGGCGGTCGCGGCGGAGCGTGGCGGGGGGAACCGGCTGCTCGCCGAGCTGGCCGCCGGTGACGTTCTCGCCACGCCGCTGCCGTTCCCGTTCCCGTTGTTCGGCGCCGAGACGGTCGCGACGGCCGACGGGGCCGAGACGGCACGGCCGGCCGAGCCGGCCGAGCCGGCCGAGACAGCGGTGGCGGTCGAGCTGGCCGACACCGCCGCGTCATTCCCGTGGTTTCGCTACCACCGGCTGCTGAGCGGCACGTTGCGGGAGACGCTGCGCCGCGACCCGAGCGAGGACGAGGCCGAGCTCAACCTGCGGGCCGCCCTCTGGTTCGCGGCCAACCGCCGCCTCGTCGAGGCGGCCCGGCACGCGCGCCGCGCCGGCGACTGGCGCTACCTCGCCTGTCTGGTCGTGCGCGGCACGATTCCGCTGATCTTGCAGGGAGACCTCCCGGACCTCGCGACACTGGTGGCCGACTACCCGGAACGGGCCACCGCGCTCGGTCCGGAATGCGCCGTGGTCGCCGCGCTTTCCAGAGTGCTCGCCGGCGACGTCGCCGCGGCCGGTGAGCACCTGGACCTCGCGCGAGCGGGCACGGGAGGCACGGGTGTCCCGGCAGGCGCGGCTTGGCCGGGGCGCGTCGTGGACGAGCATCCGGGCGCGGGCGCGGGCGCGGGCGCCGAAGGCGCGGCGCGGCGGGCACTGCTGATGGCGATCGAAGCGGTCGAACTGCGCCGCGCGGAGCTGGCGGGAGACATCGACGCCATCGTGGCCGCGGCGCGCCGTGCGCTGCGGGCGCGTGGCGTGCCGCCGCTCGGTCCGGCGGCCGGCCTGCCAGACGGCCTGCGTCCGTTCGCGCTGTGCGCTCGAGGCCGGGCCGAGCTGTGGCGTGGCCGGCTCGAGGCCGCGGAGGACACGCTGCGGATGGCCCTCGACGAGGCACGCCGGATACGGCTTGGGGGTGCGGCGGCGAGCTGCCTCGGCGCGCTCGCCCTCGGATGCGCCCTGCGCGGGCGGCTGCGTCAGGCGGAGGAGACCGCCGTCGCGGCGTTCGCGGCGGCGGTCGGGCCGCGGGATGGCGCTTTGGCTGCCGCGGGTCCGTGGTCTGGCGACGACCGGGAGACCGCCCGGTTTCCCGGGCTGGCCGGGGCGGTTCTCGAGGGCCACGCGGGAGTGGCAGATCGGGCAGCTCCGGGCGGTGCGGGACCCGATGCCCGGCCGCTGGCGATGACCTCCGGGTCGGCCGGTGCCTGGTCGCCGGCCCCGGCGGCACCTGGGGCTGCGCCGTCCTCGCCGGGCCTGACCGAGCCCGGCAGCGACGACGGCCCTGCGCGGTCGGGAATCCGGGTGACCGCTGGATCGGCGGCGATCGGTCGCGAGTCGATCGGTCCCGCGGCGGGCGGTCCCAGGGCGACGGGCGGTCCCAGGGCGACGGGCCCGAAGTGCGACCCGGAAGGGCTGGCCTGGCCCGCGGGCCGGCCGGCGCCGGCCGGAATCGTGGAGGCACTGCTTGCGCTGGCGGTCGTCGCCGGATGCCGAGGTGACGCCGACCGTGGGCTCGCGTGGACGGACCACGCGGCCAGGGCCGCTGGCCCGGGCCAGGCCGGCAGGCTGCTGGATCTGACGAACGTGCTGCGTGCCTGGCTGCACCTTGGCCGGCGCGGCGCCGATGACCTGAGGGCCGCGCGACGGGCGCTTGGCGTGGTTCCGACCCGCGAGGGGCCCTCGCTGCTCCTGGCGCTACGCGAGGCGACTCAGGCCGATCTGTTGGTGGCCGGCGGCAATCCCGACGCGGCGCTGCGGCTGCTCGACCGGGAGGAGGCCGCGCCGCGCCGCGACGGGCCGGCCGCGCGCCTTGCCCGGGGCCGGGCCCAGCTGGCCCGGGGCGACGCGGCGGCGGCGGCGCTTGCCGTTGGCCCGCTGCTGCGCGCGGACGGCGGCGGTTCGGCGAGTGTCGTCGCCGCCTGCGGGGTCGGCGCCCTCGCGGCCGCCCGTCAGGGAGACGGTGCCCGGGCTGGGGGGCTGCTCGCCCGGGCGTTCGCGCTGGCTCAGGATGAGCCGCTGGTGCGGCCGCTGCTGGAGCTGGGTTCCGAGGTCCTGACGCTCACCGAAGCGCATCCTGGCCTCACGGATGCCGCGCCGGAGCTGGTCGCCGTGCTGCGAGCGGCCCTCGCGCGCGAGTCGCGGCGGCGGGCGACGCCCCCGGTGGGAGTCGCTCGGCAGACGGAGCCGACGCAGGATGCTCGGGCGGTGGCGGTGCCTGTCGCGCGGAGGGGATCGGGCGGCGCGCCCGCGCCGTCCGTGCCGGGAAGGTCGGCGGACCCGGCCGTGGGCGACGGGCGGGGCTGGAGCCCCGATGCCGTCGGCAGCTGCGGCCTCGGCCTCTCCGCTCCCGCTGGTGTCTCCGCGCCCGTCGTGGCTGCCTCCGCGACGTCAGGGACCTCCTTGGGCTCGGCGGCGGACGGCGTCAGGGAGGCGGACGGCGTCAGGGAGGCTGACGGGGTCAGGGCGGCGGACGCGGTCAGGGCGGCGGGCGCCGGAGGGCCCGCAGCGGGGACCCCCCCGCCAGTTCGACCACGGCCCGCGGCGGGGCCGCCGGGACCTGCGGCCCCGCCAGGGTCGCGCTCCGCCGCCGCCGGCCCGTCGCGGTCCTTCGACACCTTCGGGGCCGGGCCTGCCGCCGGGCTGGCCGTGGGCGCAGTCCTCGCGGGTCGCTTCGGGCTGCCCGCCTCTTCGCCGCCGCGGATGGCGGCGGCCGAGCCTGACGGGCGGCGGCAGCCGTCCCGGAATGGGCGGGGGGCCGACCGGCTCAGCGAGCGGGAGCTGGCGGTGCTCAGTTATCTGCCGACGATGCTGACCACGGCGGAGATCGCCGCCGAGCTGTACGTCTCCGTCAATACCGTGAAGACGCACCTGAAGAGCATTTATCGAAAGTTGGACGTGGCCCGGCGGCGGGACGCGGTGCACCGCGCCCGCGCGTTGCATCTGCTCTGATCTGGGAAGTGCGCTCAGCCGCTGCCGTCGCGATCGTCTGTCGGAAGCCAGGCGTCCGGGCCAGTCCGGATGGGTCGTGACGCACGCCCCCGAGACGGGTGCGCGGAGTTCACCGACCAGCCGGGAAGTGATCCCGGGGGCGGTGGCTGCCGGGCAGGCGATGGAAGACGGGTGTCGCTTGCCTGCTGGCCGGCTGGGTCGACCGGGAACGGCACCGGCGGCTGCCGCTCACCGATGTCCGGGTTCAACAGCCAGATCAGCCGGATCACCAGGGTGATGATCCCGGCAATGGCGAGGATCAGTCCCAGAGCTGGTAGGTCGACGCCGTGGATGTGCCACGTGACCGCGTACCGGAGAATCGCGCCGGCCACGATCATGAAGATCGACGAGCCGATGGTCACCGTTGCTCACCCCTCTCGGGCCGCGGCTGCCGGCGCTGGCCGGTGCGCGGGCACGGCCCTGTGCTGGTTGACCGAATGGGTCGGGCCCAGCGGGCCGTGTCGACAGGCTCCATACCCTCGGTAGCAACCAGTTACACGGTGTGAAACAGCTGGGGCGGAGCAGTCGGGACTTATTGCTTCTCGTCCAGAAATAGCCCAAGGGTGCGGAGCGTGACTAGCACTATCGGGCATGTTGCAAATGATCGTCCCTTACGGAAGGTGATTCTCTTGTTACTCTCCATGGAGAGAGAGCGCTCTCATAGGACCTTTGTCCCTAGCGGGACCTCTTGATGGACCCTCAAGGTTGGCAAGAGGTAAAAAGTCCCGGCCACCGTCTAGCGTGCCTCGGAAGCCGGCCCTACGCTGGCCCAACATGTCCAGCTTGGTCGGTAATACTCCGGCGACGTCGCCGTTACCGCCGAGTAACGAGAGTGTCGACCGGATCCGGAGGCGGGCGTGACAGACCGCATGCTTGATGGCGTGACGGATACCGTTCCGGGCGGTATGGACGGAATTCCGCCCGTTCGTCGCCAGCCGAGACCGGTGACCATCGACACACCATCCGCGGTCCTGCGCGGACCGGCCCCACGTCTGGACGCCGCCGCGGTCCGACAACATGCGGCGGCCGGGTCAAATGCGCCTGTCGGAAACGCGGCGGTGCCCCGTAACACCACATCATCCGCGCTCTCGGCTTCGCGTGCCGCCGGAATCAACGCGCCGGCTCAGCCGGCCCGGCCCGTGGCTAGCGGAATGCCGGCGCGCACTCAGCTGGCGCCCCGGGCCGCGCAGCCGCCGCGGGATCTCGCCCTCGGTGCGGCCGAGCTGCGAGGCATTCTGCGAGTCGTCGAGGACTGCGAACGCGCCTCGACGTTGCCGGCGTTTCGCGAGGCCACGCTCGACGCCCTTTCTCGTCATCTCGGTTACCGGAACTCCGCGTTCTTCATCGGCCCGTCGCTCGAGGCGGCCTTTCAGGACCAGCGTCCGTCAGGCCGGGGACTCGCGACCCGGATGGCTGGGCCCTTCCTCGAGCGTTACCGCGGACTCGAGGCGTTCTCCGACCCGGAGAGCCTGCGGTTGATGCATGAGCGGGGTGTCGTCACCCTCGAGGACATCGGCAACCCGGTCCGGCCGGAGATCCGGATGCGCATGGAACGTTTCCTGCGCGCGCACGGGATCCACTCGAAACTCCTTCTGCGGCTCGCTGGCCCGGCAAACATCGGCGCCGTGGTGTCGCTGCTGGATCCTCGTCCCGGCGCTTTCGGCGGACGTGACCGTGCGGTCGCCGCGGTGCTCGGCCGCCACCTTGGCAATCTCCTGCGGTTCCACGTCCGCGCGAACACCGGCCCGTCGGTCACCGCGAAGCTGTCGGCCAGGGAACGTGATGTCGTTCGGCTGGTGGCGGAGGGCCACTCCAACCGGCAGGTCGCTGAGGCGCTGTGCATCAGCATCGACACGGTCAAGCACCACCTGACGCACGCCCTCGTGGCCACCTCGTGCGCGAACAGGACCCAGCTGGCACTAGCCTGGCAGCGCGAGATGGGCCCGGCGACGCCTGGGCCCGGCCGGGACTGACACGTATCGAGCGCATTGCGGCGCCCGCTCGTCGGTCACTTTGAGTTACTGGTCTGCGTCGATGCGGGCCCATGCGGGCCCATGCGGGCCCATGCGGGGCCATGCGGGGCCCATGCGGTCGTCGCGTCGTCGCTGGGCCGTGGCCGTAATGGTCGCCCGCCGACCGGGCGAGCCGGTCGTAGAACCGAAGCTCGTCGAGAGCCTTTCGGCGAGCCGGCTGGCCGGGGCGCGCCGACGGCCGAAAGCCGATAGGCATCCGCCCGGCGCAATCGGTCGGGCGACGCCGCATGTACCGTCCCGGGTGGGTGGGCACGCCGCCCGGCCGCGGGCGGTCCTTGGCGCTCATCCCGGCGAACCGACGAGCCTGTGCGGGCAGCCGGCACCTTGGAAAGGCCGGCTCTCCACGGTGCCGGGACGCGGACGGTGCTGCGGACAATGGCTGTCGCGTACGCGACAGAAGATCATGGCGTGCGCCCTTTGGCCCGCGAGCCGGCAATCGGACGCCTATACCTCGCCCTGCATCTGCGGAGAACCCTCCAACTTGACTAGACCGATCGTGCCGGCTCCAGACGAGGTGGGGGCCCCACCTGGCGGTGGGGGGCGATCGGTGGCGTCGCTCGAAGGCGCCTGGCCGCGCGTCGCGGTGCCGGTGACCAGCAGGATCCGACCGCGGTCGACCGGCATGCCCGCCAATTCGGTACCGCCGTTTTGACGACTGGTTTCCCGGAGGGAGCCATGCTCCTTCGTGGTGCCCTTTGAGACTTTCGCGGAAAAATTTTCGCAAGCTTTCCAGCGACGCCCGACGAGTCGTTGAGAATGTCGGGAGAACAAGTTCCGTGAAGCGGTGGACGAACGTTCCTTCTGGATGCGGACCAAATCATTTCCGAGGGATCTGTCCGCATCGATTCCAGTCGAGTGGTGAGCCTCTCACGGTAGCGTCAACGGCGCCGCGTACCATGCCCCGAATGGGGGTATTGAGGATGGCGGGCAAGTGCGCGATCGTTGTTGGCGAGCGTGTCGCCGCAGTCGCCGGCATGCTCTGGGCAGCGCACATCCGCCTCGTCGGGTGGCATCGCCGAGGGGCAGTTTCGGCGTGGCTATCCGTGTGGCTATAATTCTGAGAACCTTCTCGGGCTCCCGCCACGACGGCGTGACGAGAGCCCGCGCAGGTGCATGGACCCCACCCGGGAGCGTCCGGACATGGACGGCGCTCGGCGTAGTACCGCACCTGGAGACGTTGTTTTCTGAGATGACCAAGGCTCCGGCGCAACCTCGTCAGCGCAGGCTGGCGCGAGTACGCGCGCTTGCCGGTACCCGCCGGGTCGGTGGCGAAACCCAGACGGTGATGATGGCTATACCGGGCCCGTCCGTCGAACCTGTCCGTTCGCCGCGACAAGGCTCGGGGCGTGGCCACCGCCCTGGTGCTGCGCCGGCCGACCTCCCGCTCGCACCCCGGTGTCGCCGCATGCGTCACTGGCTCAGGAGGACCAGTCGATGACCACGACTTCCAGTCAGCTCGGCCCAGGCCGCCCTACCCGTTGGGAGGATGGCGTGGATGCTTCGGCGCGCGCTGACGCGCGGGATCTCGTCGTCGTCGTGACGCCGTTCGCCGAGCCGAACGCCGCGCTCGTGGCGGGCGTGGAGCGCGCCGGCGGGCTGGGCGTGCTCGATCTGGGCCATGACGCCGCGCGGGCTCGCCGCGCACTCGCCGACGCGGCCCGCTGGTGCCCCGCCACGTTCGCGGTCCGGGTCGGCCCAGCGGCTCCGCTGCTTCCCGAGGACCTCCCGGCCGAGGTCGACACCGTGCTGCTCGCCGACCTGGACCTGGTGGCGTCCGCGACCGGTACTGCCGGCCAGTGGGACGTCGCGAGCGCGGCCGGCCCGACCCGGGCGCGCCGCGTGCTCGTCGAGGTGACCTCGGTGGCCGGCGCGCGGGCCGCGCTCGCCGCCGGCGCCGACGGCGTCGTCGCTCGCGGCAACGAGGCAGGCGGGCTGGTCGGCGACCTGACGACGTTCACCCTGCTCCAGCATCTGCTTGCCGCCGGCCTCGTGACCCGCGCGGGCGCCCCCGCTCCGTTCTGGGCGGCCGGCGGGATCGGCGAGCACACGGCGGCCGGCGCCGTCGCGCTCGGGGCCGCCGGCGTCGTCCTGGACACCCAGCTCGCCCTGGTCCGCGAGGCCGAGACGGCGACCGAGGTGGCCGCCGCGGTACGGGCCATGGACGGCAGCGAGACCACCCTGCTCGGCGGCCACCGCGTCTACGTCCGTCCCGATCTGCCGGTCGCGCGACTGGCCGGGCTCGCGGGTGCGACCGCCTCCGGCGGCTCGGGCGAGCTGGACCTGCGCGACACCGGTGGTGAGGTGGCCAGCGACGGCGCCCTGGCGGCCGTCGACGGCGGGCCGGGAGACGACGTGCTCACTCCCGCTCGGGTCGCGGCCCGCCTCGGTGGCCGCGACCTGCGCGGGCAGCTCCTTCCGGTCGGCCAGGACGCGGCCTTCGCGAGCGGCCTCGCTGACCGGTATGTCACCGCGAGTGGCGTCGTCCGTGCCGTGCGCGCCGCGATCCGCGACCAGCTGGCGAGCGCGGCTCGGCTGCGCCCGCTCGCGCCCGGCGCGCCGTTCGCCGCCGCCCGGGGCCTGCGCTACCCGCTCGTCCAAGGCCCGATGACGAGGGTCAGCGACACGCCCGCGTTCGCCAAGGCGGTCGCCGACGGCGGCGGCCTGCCCTTCCTGGCGCTCGCGCTGCTGTCCGGTGGGCAGTCGCGCAAGCTGCTCGAGGAGACGGCCGCGCAGCTCGGCGACGCCGTCTGGGGCGTCGGTGTCCTGGGTTTCGCGCCGCCGGAGGTGCGCGCCGCCCAGCTCGAGGCGGTGCTCGCCGTCCGCCCGCCGTGCGCCCTGATCGCGGGTGGCCGACCGTCGCAGGCCGCGCCGCTGGAGGCGGCCGGGATCGACACTTTCCTGCACGTGCCGTCTCCTGGCCTGCTGGACCGGTTTGTCGCCGATGGCGGCCGCAAGTTCGTGTTCGAGGGCCGCGAGTGCGGTGGGCATGTCGGCCCGCGGGCCAGCTTCGCTCTCTGGGAGGCCCAGGTCGCAGCGTTGCTCGCGCTGGGCGGGCGCCAGGGCGAGGCGTTCTTCGAGGAACTGCACCTGCTGTTCGCCGGCGGCGTGCACGACGCGGCATCGGCCGCGGCCGTCGCCGCGGTCGCCGCCCCGCTGGCGGCCCGCGGCGCGAAGATCGGCGCGCTGATGGGCACGGCCTACCTGTTCACCGACGAAGCGGTCGCCGGCGGCGCGATCCAGCCCGGTTTCCAGGACGCGGCGCTGCGCTGCGAGGAGACGGTGCTGCTGGAGACGTCGCCCGGGCACGCCACCCGCTGCGTGCGCTCGCCGTTCGTCGACACCTTCCTGACCACCCGGGCCGAGCTCGCCGCGGCGGGACACAGCCGCCAGGAGATGTGGGCGACGCTGGAGGGCCTCAACCTCGGCCGGCTGCGGATCGCCAGCAAGGGCGTACGCCGGGCGGGCGACGTCCTGGAGACGGTCGACGAGGCCACCCAGGCCGTCGAGGGCATGTTCATGATCGGCCAGGTGGCCGCGCTGCGCGCCGAGCGGACCACGATCGCGGCGCTGCACGACCAGGTCGCCGCCGGTGCGGGCGAAGCGCTCGCCAGCCGGGCCGCCGAGCTCGGGCTCGGGCTTGCGGTGGACACGGCCGAGGCGGCCGCGGCCGTCCCTGCCGGGCTGGACATCCCGGCGCAGCCAGCGGACGGCGCCGAGGCAGTGGCAGCCGGCGCCCAGGGCCCCGACATGGCGAGCGCGCGGCGCGCTGCCGCGGCGCGGTCGGTGGCGGCGGTCCGCGAGACGGCCCGGCCGGCCGACATCGCGATCATCGGTATGGCCGCCGTGTTCCCCGGCGCACCGGACCTGGAGACGTTCTGGGCGAACATCGTCGGCGGGGTCGACGCGGTCACCGAGGTGCCCGCCGAACGGTTCGACGCCGACCGGTTCTACTCGCCGGACGCGTTCGTCAAGGACGCCGGGAAGATGACCCCGTCGAAATGGGGTGGTTTCCTACCGCCCATCCCGTTTGACGCGCTGGCCTACGGCATCCCGCCGCGCTCGCTGCGCAGCATCGAGGCCGGCCAGCTCCTCGCCCTCGAGGTGTCCGCCCGGGCCTTGCGTGACTCCGGCTACGACTGTGCCGTTGGCGGCCAAGAGCGGGCCGGCCGCCCCTTCGACCGCTCCCGTACCTCGGTGATGTTCGGCGCCGAGGCGGGCACCGACCTCTCCGGCGCCTACGGCCTGCGCGCCGGCTACCGGTCCCTTTTCGGGGACCTGCCGCCGGAGGTCGAGGAGTACCTGCCGGAACTCGACGAGGACTCGTTCCCCGGCATCCTGTCCAACGTCATCGCCGGGAGGGTCGCCAACCGGCTCGACTTCGGCGGTTCGAACTTCACCCTCGACGCCGCGTGCGCCTCGTCGTTCGCCGCGCTCGACGCCGCGTGCAAGGAACTCGCCGCCGGCAACTCCGACATGGTGCTCTGCGGCGGCGTCGACACCCACAACGGGCTGAACGACTTCCTGATGTTCGCCTCGGTGCACGCGCTGTCGCCGAGTGGCCGCTGCCGTTCGTTCGACTCCTCCGCCGATGGCATCACCCTCGGCGAGGGCGTGGCGGTCGTCGTGCTCAAGCGCCTCGCCGACGCCGAGCGCGACGGTGACCGGATCCACGCCGTCGTCAAGGCGGTCGCCGGCTCCTCCGACGGGCGCGCGCTCGGGCTGACCGCGCCGCGCCGCGCCGGCCAGGTGCTCTCGCTGGAACGCGCCTACGGCCGCGCCGGGGTCTCCCCGTCCGAGGTCGGGCTCGTGGAGGCCCACGCGACCGGCACCGTCGTCGGCGACCGCACCGAGATCACCACCCTCACCGACGTCTTCGCCGAGCACGGCGCCGAGCCGGGCACCTGCACGGTCGGCTCGGTGAAGTCGCAGATCGGCCACACCAAGTGCGCCGCCGGCATGGCCGGCCTGATCAAGGCGACCCGGGCGCTGTCGGCCGGGGTGCGCCCGCCGACGCTGCACATCACGGCGCCGAACGCGGCCTACGACCCGGCGACCAGCCCCTTCGTCTTCGACCGGGCGGCGCGGCCGTGGGTCGCCCCGGCCAGCGAGCGGCACGCCGGCGTGTCGGCCTTCGGGTTCGGCGGGACGAACTTCCACGTCGTACTGTCCGCCTACGACGGCGGCCCCGAGCCGGCGCACGGTCTCGCCCAGTGGCCGGCGGAGCTGTTCGTCATCCGTGGCACCGACAACGCCGCGGCGGCCCGCCGCCTCGACAAGATCACCGAGCTCGCCGACGCGAACGACGCCGCCGGCCGCCCGTGGCGGCTGCGCGACCTCGCCCGCACCGTCGCCGAGGACCGGTCCGGACCGGTGCGGCTCGCCTTCGTCGTCGCCACGCTCGACGACCTGCCGTCGGCGCTCGCCCGCGCCCGCACGTTCCAGCCGGACCCGAAGGCCGGGCTGTTCGTCGCCCCAGCCGCCGAGGCCGCCGATGCAGGCGGCGCCGACGGGCCCGGCCGGATCGGGTTCCTGTTCCCCGGCCAGGGCAGCCAGCGGCCCGGCATGCTCGGCGACCTGTTCATGGCGTTCCCGCGGCTGCGCGAGGTGCTCGAGCTCGGCCCGCAGTGGGCGGGCACGATGTTCCCGCCGGCCCCGGGCAGCCGCGAGGAGGCCGACGCGCAGGCCGCCGCGATCACCGACACCCGCGCGGCACAGCCGACGCTGGGCCTCGCGGACCTGGCGATGGCGCAGCTGCTCGGCCAGCTGGGGATCCGCCCCGACGACCTCGCCGGTCACTCCTACGGCGAGCTGGTCGCGCTGTGCGCCGCCGGGGTGCTCGACCGCGCCGACCTGATCGGTCTGTCCGAGGCCCGGGCGGCCGCGATCCTCGCGGCGGCCGGCGAGGACCCGGGCACGATGGCCGCCGTCAGCGCGGCCGCTGGCGACATCCGCGCCGCCCTCGACGCGGCGGGCGGTCTGGCGGCCGACGTGGTGCTCGCCAACCAGAACGCCCCGAAGCAGACCGTCATCTCCGGTTCCACCCCCGCGATCGCCGCCGCGCTCGCGGCCCTCTCGGCCGCGGGCCTCACGGCCAAGCGGATCCCCGTCGCCGCCGCGTTCCACAGCCCGGTCGTCGCGGCCGCCGCCGGCACGCTCGCCGACACCCTCGCCGAGCTCGCGTTCGGGCCGGCGACCGCCACGGTCTGGGCGAACTCGACCGCGCAGCCCTACCCGGACGGCGCCGCCCAGATCGCCGCGACGCTCGCCGGCCAGGTCGCCGCGCCGGTCCGGTTCGTCGAGCAGGTCGAGGCGATGTACGCCGCCGGGGTGCGGACCTTCGTCGAGGTGGGTCCAGGGCGGGTGCTCACCGGCTTGGTGGGCAAGATCCTCGCTGGCCGGCCGCACCGGGCGGTCGCGACCGACGTCGCCGGTGAGCCCGGGCTGCGCCGGCTGCTGCTCGCCGTCGCCGAGCTCGCCACCGTCGGCGTCCCGGTCGACGTCGCGCCGCTGTTCACCGGGCGTGACGCGCACGTCGTCTCGGTGGCGGACGTGCCTCGCCGGCCCGGCTGGCTGGTCGACGGCGCCTTCGTGCGCACCGCGGATGGAAAGGTCGTCGCAGGCGGCCTGAAGCCGTCGGCTCTGCTGACGATCGAGTCGGCGCCGGCACTGGCGTCGGGCGTGCCGGCGGTGTTCGCGCCGGCGGACCCGGCGGCCGATGACGCGGTGCTCGAGTTCCTGCGGACCACCCGTGAGCTGGTCTCGGCGCAGCGGGACGTCCTGCTCGGCTACCTGGGCCAGCGCGGCCTGGGCGAGTCCGCGCTCGCCGGCGGGGCGCTCGCGGGCCTCGGGGGCCGGGACGCGGCATTGGCGCTGCCCGGCAACGGGCAGCCGCACGAGCCGGCGTCGGCCGGGCGACTCGCCCCGTCGAACGGGCACGGTCCGGTCATCCCCGCGCAGGCCGTCCCGGCGGACCGGCCGTCGGCCGGCGCTCCGGCGCAGGCGGTCACCTCCCAGGCCTCCCAGAGCGGCCCGAGCCGGGCCGTCGTGTTGGAGACGGTGGTGGAGGTGATCGGTTCGCAGACGGGTTACCCGGCGGAGATGCTGGAGCCGGGGTTGGACCTGGAGGCGGACCTGTCGATCGATTCGATCAAGCGGACCGAGATTCTCGGTGAGCTGGCGGGTCGGTTGGGTCTTGCTGGTGGCGGTGCGGCGGGTGGTGAGTTGGACGAGTCGGTGGTGGAGGAGCTGGCGGCGATCAAGACGGTCGACGGCATCGTCGACTGGATCGTCGAGCACCGTGCAGCCAAGGACGCTGCCGCCAAGAACGCCGCCCAGAGCGCTGACGCCGGGGAGTCCCCGGCCGAGCCCGCGCCGCTCGGTGCCCCGCGCATACCGCTGCGCCGGTTCGTGGTCGACCCGGGACCGCTGCCGGCCCTCGCCACGCTGGCCGACGCGCTCGCCGCCGGCGGATCCGCGAGCCAGCTCGCCGGCGGACGGTTCGCCGTCGTCGAGGGCGGGCTGGGGGTCGGCCTGGAGCTCGCGGACCTGCTGGAGCAGGCCGGCGCGACCGTGCGGCTTCTCGACGCCGGGGCCGCCGATCTCGCCGAGGTCGTGGCCGGCGGGGCGGCCGCGGACGGGCTGCTGTGGGTTGCGGCGCTCGGCGCCGCCGCCGGTTCCGCGGCCCAGCTGCCCGGCGCGTTCGCCGCGCTGCGGGCGGCGGTGCTCGGCGGCACCCGTCGCCTGGTGCTCGCCAGCGGCCTGGGCGGCGACTTCGGCCGCGGCCGAACCCAGCGAACCGCGGCCGACCCGGGACGCACCGCCGGCGCAGGCTTCGCCGGGCTCGCCCGGACCCTCGCCCACGAGCTGCCGGAGCTTGCCGTCCGGGTCGTCGACGTCGACCCGAAGGACTCGCCCCGCCGGGTCGCCGAGTCGCTGCTCGGCGAGCTGCTCACCGAGCACGCCCCGCTCGTCGTCGGGCACCGCGACGGCGTCCGCTCGGCGCTGCGCGTCCTGCCCGCCGAGCTGGCCGCCCAGCCGGTGCCGGGTGCCGGGCCCGGCGGGCTGGACTCGTCCTCGGTGGTGCTGCTGACCGGCGGCGCCCGCGGCATCACCGCCAAGGTCGCCCTCGAGATCGCCCGCCGGTACGGCACCCACATCGAGCTGGTAGGCCGGACGGCACCACCGGCGGGCCACGAGGACCCGGCCACTGCCGCCGCGGCCGACGCCCCGGCGCTGCGCCGGGCGCTGATCGCCACCGGCATGCGCAAGCCAGCCGAGATCGAGGCGCGCCTCTCGCGGGTGCTCGCCGAGCGGGAGGTGCGTGCCACCCTCGCCGAGCTGGGACGGACCGCCGCGAGCGTGCGCTACCACGCCGTGGACGTCCGCGACGCCGCCGCCGTGCGCGCCGTGGTCGCAGACATCTACACCCGGCACGACCGCCTCGACGGCGTGGTCCACGGCGCCGGGGTGCTGGAGGACCGCTTGGTCCGGGACAAGACTCCCGAATCGTTCGCCAAGGTCTACTCCACGAAGGTCGACGGAGCCCGGGCCCTGCTGGCCGCCCTGCGCCGTGACCAGGACGGCCCGGGCTTCGTGGTCCTGTTCGGCAGCGTCGCGGGAGTCTTCGGCAACCGCGGCCAGGTCGACTACGCGGCGGCCAACGACACCCTGGACACGCTGGCCTACGCGAACACGGGCGCGGTGCGCCCCGCCGGCACCGGCGGGGCGGGAGAAGCCTCGGGCAGGGTCGTCAGCGTCGACTGGGGGCCCTGGCGCGCCGAGGGCGGCGGCATGGTCTCCGCCGAGTTGGAGCGGGAGTACGCCCGGCGCGGCATCGGCCTGATCGAGCCGGCCGAGGGCGTCGACGCGCTGCTGCGCGAGCTCGCCTCGCCGACGGGCCCTGCGCAGGTCGTCTACATGTGCGGCGAGGTGGACGCCTTCTATGGCTGACCATCCGAGCTCTGCCCGGTCGAGCTCTGACGAGCCGGTCGCGATCGTCGGCATGGCGGCGCTGTTCCCCGGTGCCGGTGATCTGGACAGCTACTGGTCCAACATCGTCGGCCGCGTGGACGCGATCCGCGAGGCCCCGCCCGGCCGGTGGGACGACGAGTTCCACCGGCCCGAGGCGGCGGCCCCGCCGCCGCCCGGGACGCCGCGGGCCGACCGGCTCTACACCCGCCGGGGCGGCTTCGTCGACGAGCTCGCCACGTTCGACCCGACCGAGTTCGGCATCATGCCGCTCGCCGTCGAGTGGGCCGAGCCCGACCAGATGCTGGCGCTGCGCCTGGCCGCCGAGGCGATCGCCGACGGCGGCGGCCAGGCCGCGCTCGGCGACCGCGAGCGCGTCGGCGTCGTGCTGGGCCGGGGCGGCTACTTCGGCCCGGCGTTCGCCCGCATCGAGCAGCGGGTCAAGACCGCCCGCCAGGTCGCGGTGACCCTGCGCGAGGTGCTGCCGGACCTGCCCGAGGAGGCGATCGAGCGGGTCCACGCGGCGTTCGTCGAGAAGCTGGGGCCGGAGCGGCCCGAGGCGGCGATCGGGCTGGTGCCGAACCTCGCCGCCTCCCGGATCGCCAACCGGCTCGACCTGCGCGGCCCGGCGTACACCGTCGACGCGGCCTGCGCGTCGTCGCTGATCGCCGTCGACGCTGGGGTGCGCGAGCTGCGGCTGGGCCGGGCGGACACGATGGTGGTCGGCGGGGCGCACATCGTCCACGAGCCGACCTTCTGGAGCACGTTCGCGATGCTGCGGGCGCTCTCGCCCTCGCAGCAGATCCGCCCGTTCGACCGGACCGCCGACGGGGTGCTCATCGGCGAGGGCGTCGGCATCCTCGTGCTGCGCCGGCTCGCCGACGCCCGGCGGGATGGCGACCGGATCTACGCGGTGGTCCGCGGCACCGGGGTCGCCAGCGACGGCCGTACTTCCTCGCTCATGGCGACCGCGTCGGCCGGGCAGTCGCTCGCCGTGCGCCGGGCCTGGGCGGACGCCGGCCTCGACCCGCGGATGCCCGGCGCCGTCGGTCTGATCGAGGCGCACGGCACGGCGACCCCGAACGGCGACGCCGCCGAGCTCGCCACCCTTGCCGAGGTGTTCGGCCCGCCGGGCCCAGCCGCCCAGATGATCGGCGTCGGTTCGGTCAAGTCCATGATCGGCCACACCATGCCGGCCGCCGGCGCCGCCGGGCTGATCAAGACGGCCCTGGCCCTGCACCACCGCACCCTTCCGCCGACGCTGCACTGCGACGACCCGCACCCCGCCTTCGCGGGCACCCGGTTCGCCCCGGTGCTGACCGCCGCGCCCTGGGACGAGCCGGCCGCCGGTGAGCCGCGCCGCGCCGGGGTGAACGCCTTCGGGTTCGGCGGGATCAACGCGCACGCCGTCCTGGAGCAGGCGCCGAGCCTGCCGGCCCCGTCCCCGGCGGGCACGTTCCCCGCGCCGGTCGCCGTGCCCGCCTCCCGTGCGGCCGAGCCGTCGGTGAGCCTGCCGTCGGTGAGCCTGCCGTCCGTGGGCGGGCCGTCCGCGGGTGAGCCGTCGGCCATCGTGCCGGCGGGCGCCGCGACGGCCGCGACGGCGACGGCCGCGACGGCGACGGCCGCGCTCGCCGCCGACCCCGATGCCGAGCCGGTGCTGTTGCTCGCGGCGGCGACGCCGGCGGAGCTCGCCGCCCAGCTCGCCGTGCCGGACGAGGAGCTACTCGCCCGCGACGACGCGGGCAGGGCGCCGACGGGCGGCCCCTGCCGGCTGGCGCTGGTCGGCGCGACGCCGCGTCGGCTCGCGCTCGCGCGTACCGTCGTCGCCCGCGGGACGGCGTGGCGTGGCCGCAACGACCTCTGGTTCTCTCCGTCCCCGCTGCTCGACGGCCCGGACGCCGCCGGGGATCCGGGAGCGCCGGCGGGCACGCCCGGATCGACGGGGCGGCTGGCGTTCCTGTTCTGCGGGCTGGAGGACAAGTTCGCGCCGCGCATCGACGACGTCTGCGCGCACTTCGGCCTGCCGCTGCCGGATCTCGGCGAGACCGGCGCGCTGGGCGGCCACGGCCGGGCCAGCATCGAGGTCGGCCGGGTGCTCGACGCGGTGCTGCGCCGGCTCGGGATCGTCCCCGACGTCGTCGGCGGGCACAGCATCGGCGAGTGGAACGCGATGATCTCGGCGGGCATGGTCCCGAACGGGGCCGTAGACGCGTTCCTCGACGGGTTCGACCCGGGGTCGATCGAGGTCCCCGGCGTGTGCTTCGGCGCGGTCGGCTGCGGTGTCGAGCTGGTCGACGAGGCGATCGCGGGACTGCCCGACGTCGTGGTCTCGCACGACAACTGCCCGCACCAGTCGGTCATCTGCGGGCGCGAGGCCAGCGTGACCGAGGCGCTCGCGCGGCTGCGGGCGCGGGGCGTGATGGGGCAGGTGCTGCCGTTCCGGTCCGGCTTCCACTCGCCGTTCCTGCGGCCCTACCTGCGTCTCGAGAGCTCGAGCCTCGCGCAGATACCGCTCGTGCGGCCGGCGGTGCCGGTCTGGTCCGCGACGACCGTCGCGCCCTACCCGGACGAGCCCGCGGCGATCCGTGACCTGACCCTGCGCCACCTGCTCGAACCGGTGCGGTTCCGCGCCCTCGCGGAGCGGCTGTACGACTCCGGCGTCCGGATGTTCCTGCAGGTCGGCGTCGGGACGATCACGGGCTTCGTCGACGACACCTTGGCTGGGCGGCCGGGACACGTCACGGTCGTGTCCAACAGCCCGAAGCGGTCCGGGCTGGACCAGCTGCGCCGGGTCGCGGCGGCGGTCTGGGCCGAGGGCGGCACGCCGCGCTTCGACCTGCTGCCCTGCCGCCACCGTTCGGCCGCGCCTGGCGCTTCGGCCGCGACCCCGGCGGCCGAGACCACCGAGACCACCGGGGCCGCACAGCCGGCCGGGCCGGCGGCGACGCCGCGTCGCGGCGGCCGACCGATGTTGCTGCGGCTCGGCTCGCCGATGGTGCGGCTAGGGCCGGACGCCGCCGAACTGCTGGCCGAGGCCCGCTCCGCCGGGCAGGCGTACCCCACGTCCCCAACCGCGCCTGCGCCGGCGCCCGCGGTCGCGGCCGCTTCGATCACGTCGCCGGCGGCGCCGGCCCGGGCCGCGGATGCCGATCTGCTGGCGTTGGCCGCGACCGCCGCCGCAGCCGGCGGGGCCGCGCACCCGGTGCTGGCCGAGTTCGGTCTGGCGATCTCCGAGGCCGCCGCCGTCCTCGCCGACGTCCACGCTCGCTGGGACAGCAGGCCGGCGCTTCGCGACGCGGTCGCGAGATCGACTCCCGTGCCTGCCCGGCGGGCGCCCCAGGCACTGCCGCTCCAGGACGAACCGTCGCAGGCTCTCAACCACCGGCTGGCTCCTGCCGGCGGGAACGGCGCCGGTTCCGGCCGGGACGGCTTCGGTGCCGGCGGGGGCGGCGTGCGGACGAACGTCGGCGACGGCCTCGTTACTGCTCCTGGCGGCGACGTTACCGGTCCTGGCGGCGACGATCGTGTCGGTGGCGGGGCCGGCGGCCTCGGGCCGATCACGACGACGGTGCGCCGGACGCTGTCGCTGGCCGACCTGCCGCACGTCATCGACCACTGCTTCTACCGGCAGCCCCCTGGCTGGCAGGACCTGTCGGACCGGTTCCCGGTGATGCCGATGACAGCCGTCCTGCAGATGATGATCGAACAGGCGCGGGCGCTGCCGTCCGCGGCGGGCCGAGTCGTGGCCGCCGTGCGGGACGTCCGGGCGCTGCGCTGGGTGGCGATCGAGCCGTCGGTCGAGGTGACGATCTCCTGTACGACGCTGCCGGACGGCGCGGTCCGGGTGTCGATGGACGGCTTCGCCCGGGTGACCGTGGTGTTCGCCGACGCGTACCCGCCGGCCCCGGGCCAGACCTCCTCGACCGTCGACCTGCCGCCGGACGGCCGGCTGCCCGAGGAGACCCCGTCACCGCATCAGGCGGCCGAGCTGTACGGCGGCCGATGGATGTTCCACGGCCCGAGCTACCAGGGCATCACCCACGTCGACGGCATCGCGCCCCTGGGCGCCCGCGGCCAGCTGGTCGTCACCGGCGCGCCCGGCGCGCTGCTCGACACCATCGGCCAGCTCTACGGCTACTGGGCGACGCAGCACCTCGACGTCGACTCGTTGCTGCTGCCGCAGGCGGTCACCGAGATGCGCTTCTATGGTCCGGACCCCGGGCCGGGCGAGCGGATGTCGTGCGTCGTGCGCATCCGCGACATCGCGCCCAAGACCGTCACCGCCGACCTGGAGGTCCGGTCGGCCGACGGTACGGTCTGGTGCGAGGTCACCGGCTGGACCGACCGGCGATTCGCGGCGAACGCCTGGCTGTGGCTGCTCATGCGCGACCCGGAGCGCAACACCGTGGCCGAGCCCCGCCCGGATGGCTGGGTCGTCGTCCCCGACTACTGGCGCGACATCGCCTCTCGCGAGCTGGTCGTCCGCCACTTCCTGGATGCCGAGCGCCGCCGGGTGCTCGCCGGGAAGAATCCCCGCGCGGCCAGGCAGTGGCTGCTCGGCCGGATCGCGGCCCAGGACGCGGTACGCCGCTGGCTGTGGCGGCGCGGGGCCGGCCCGGTGTGGGGTATCGAGGTCGCCATCGACAACGACGACGCGGGCCGCCCGTTCGTCGCGCGGCTGCCCGAGCGTCCGGGCATCCCCGCCGATCCGCCGCCGTCGATCTCGATCGCGCACAAGATGGAGCTCGCGGTCGCGCTGGTCGACGCCGAGGGCGACGTAGGCATCGACCTGGAGACGGTGGCGACGCGTAGCGCCGGCGCGCTCGCGGCGGGCCTGACGGTTTCCGAACGCAGGCTGTTGGCCGAGCTCACCAGCGGTGCCGGCGACCCCGCCGGCGCCGATGCCCAGACCGGCTACGCGGCCGACGCCGAGTTCGACGACGCCGAGTTCGACGACGCCAAGCTCAGCGACGCCAAGCTCGACGACGCCGAGCCCACCGGCCTCGGGCTCGCCGCCGCTGGGCCGACCGGTACCGGCGGGGCGGCGGACGCCGCCGCGTCGGCGAACGGTCATGTCGAAGGACCGGATGCCGCCGACGAGGCCGCGGAACTGGCGCGGACCGCCTGGTTCACCCGGATGTGGGCCGCTAAGGAGGCGGTCGCCAAGGCCGATGGCACGGGCCTGCAAGGACGGCCGCGCCGTTACGTCGTCGACCGGGTCATCCCGGTCGGTGCCGGCGCCACCGACCAAAACGACACCGGCCTTGCGGCCGCGCCCGACCTGGTCGTCGGTGTTGGCACCGCCGTCGATCGGCGGCCGGCCGCCGAGCCAGGCCTCGTGGCCGGTCTGTCGGACGAGGTTGTTCTCGGGCCGGACCAGGTCACGGCCGAGGGGATCAAGTCGGCACCGGTGCGTCCCGCCGAGACCGGCCCGACGCAGCCGCCACTGCTGCTGCGCGTCACCGTACTCACAGAATCGGGGCCGCAGCGCCGACGCTGGGTGGCGCTGCGTACGGTCGACGGCATGGGCCGGGTCCGGCGGGAGACCGGTGGCGCCGACCCGGTGCGCCTCGGTGACCACGTCGTCGCCTGGACATCGCCGTCCATCGAGCGTGCGGCACTTGCCCGCCAGCCCCGTGACCCCGCCGTCTCGGCGAGTCCTCAGCCCCCTGCCGACCGACCGGCCGCCTCGGATCCACCAACACCTGAGCCTGGCCGTCGGCGGCGAGAGGCCTCGCCGCTGTCCGGGCCGGCGCCTGCCGGCCCCGAGCACCTGTGACGAAGGAGCGCACACATCATGACCGTTCAGGACACCCTCCGCGCGGCCGACCCGGCGCAGGATGCCCTCGAAGCGCGGGTCCTCGGCGAGGTCGCCGAGATGCTGCGTGAGGTGATCGGCGAGGAGTACGTGGTGGACATGGAGATCACCATGGACACCTCGTTCAACGAGGACCTCGAGCTCGAGAGTATCGAGTTCGTCACGCTGGCGGACCGGATGCGCGGCAGCTACGGCGAGCAGGTCGACTTCGTCGGCTTCCTCGCCGAGATGGACGTCGACCGCGTGATCAACATGCAGGTCGGTGAGGTCGTCCACTTCATCGCCGACTCCCTCCGGGCCGGCGCCGCAGCATGAGGCGGTCGCCGCTAACGGGCGCGGAGCGCCCTGCGGCGCTCCGCCTCGGGGTTCCTGCCGAATCCGGGGTTCCTGCCGGATTGGCGGAGCTTGCGGAGCCGATTTGGGAGGTCCGGGACGCTTCGCGCCCGACGGCCTTTTTCTGGGCTGATGCATATGACGGTGGTCCGACCGGTTCCAGATCGGCGAGGTGGTTGCCAGACCTCCCGAATCCGGCTTCGCCGATTCGGCAGGGACCCCGGACGCAGCGCCGATGCGCCGTCGCCATCGGTGGCTGGGTTGCACGAAAAACGAACCAGCGCAACATCACCTCCGACACCGCCTCGCGACCTAGCTGCTCGTCGGCTGGACCGGCCGGGCTGGTACGAAGTGGGGCAGGGCCGGCATGGCCGGCGCACCCAGCGAGGTCGGTGTGCCCTGACGGGACGCCAAGGAAGGAGTCCGACCGTGGCTGAGGTCGTCGCGAACGGTGTGCGCCTGCACGTCCAGCGACTAACGCCGCCCGGTGGGCCACGCCCCGATGCACCGGTCGTCGTCATGCTGCACGGCATGGTGATCGACAACCTGGCGAGTTTCTACTTCTCGCTGGGCAACGCGCTGGCTGACGCCGGTTGCGAGGTCATCTGCTATGACCTGCGCGGGCACGGCAAGAGCGAGCGCACTCCGAGTGGATACGGCATCGCGAACGCGATGGCCGACCTGTCCGCCATGCTCGACGAACTTGGTGTCGAGCGTCCGGTGCACGTGGTCGGCAACAGCTATGGCGCGACCATGGGGCTCACCTACGGCGTGGAGTTCCCCGAACGGGTCGCAAGTCTCACCCTGATCGAGCCGCCATTCCGCATCGAGGGTCTCGGTGAGGAGATGGCTCGGTCGCTCACCCAGGTACTCGCCGCGATCTCCGACGACGAAGTCGAGGAGTGGCTTACCTACAGCGCTGGTCGCGCCGTCGGCCGGATCATGCGGTCCGCGCAGTCGTTGCTGCGGGACACGACGATCTCCGAGGACATGCTGGCGACCGAGCCGTTCTCACCCGAGCGCCTGCGCGCCCTGCCGGTGCCCGTACTGGCCGTCTACGGCGGCAACTCCGAGATCATCGAGCAGGGCGAAGGCCTGGCCAAACTCGTGCCGGACTGTACGCTGGTGGTGCTCGAGCGCCACACCCACATGGTGCTGCGGGAGGCCGTCGACTACCTGCGCGAGCTGCTGCGCTGGTGGCTGCTCGACCGCGATGCCCCGATACCGCCGTACACCATGCCCGGCGGCCGGAACTTCGAGCTCGCGGACTGGGTGCTCTCCCGCACCATCCCGTCGGACCTCAACGCCGAGCGCCGAGCGGCCGAAGCGGTGAAGGCTGACGGGACCGAGGGCGACGCGCCCGCGGCTGCCGCGGCTGCCGCGGTGGCGGCCGGCGCAACCTCGACGGTGTCCGCCGCGTCGAGTAATGGGGTGTCGAGCGAGCAGTGACGCCACGGGCGGTACGCACCACGGCCCTCCGGGGCCGGCTCGCCGTGCCGGTAGCGCCGGTGATGCCGGCCTCCGGCCGGGCGGGGTTTCGTCATCATCGCGTGATCCTCGAGGAGTGATGAGGACGTGGGCCGCATCCTTTTCGTCGTCCCGCCGCTGGCAGGACACGTGTACCCAGCCGTCGCCATCGCCGGCGAGCTGGTCGAGCGCGGTCACGAGGTCGCCATCACCGGCCATGCCAGCGTCGTGCGCCCCCTCGTGCCCGCGTCGCTGCGGCTGATCGAGCTGCCCGAGGCGATCACCTCGGGCGAGCGTACCGAGATCGAGGAGAAGTCCCGCCGGCAACGCGGACCCAGCTCGATCAAGTTCCTCTGGGAGGACTTCCTCGTGCCGCTGGGCGCCGTGATGGCCACGGACCTGGAACCGGTCGTCGATGATTTTCGTCCCGACGTCCTCGTCGTCGACCAGCAGGCGATCGGTGCCGCGTTGCTCGCCCGCCGACGCCGGCTGCGGTGGGTGACGCTCGCGACCACCTCCGCGGAGTTCGACAACCCGTACGGGGTGATGGCCGCGGTCGGCCAGTGGGTGGACGACCGGCTGCGCGAGTTCCAGCTCGCCGCCGGTGTGCCGGCCGAGGAGGCCGCGGGCGGCGACCTGCGCTTTTCCGACCAGCTGACGCTGGTGTGCTCGGTGCCCGCGCTGCTGCGCACGCCGGAGGCCGCCGAGACGCTGCCGCCGGGGACGGTGTTCATCGGCTCCGGCGCCGGGCTTCGGCAGCCGCAGCCCGACTTTCCCTGGTCGTGGCTCGACCCGGCCCGGGCCAAGGTGCTCGTCTCACTCGGCACGGTCACCCGCGAGGCCGGCGGCCGGTTCCTGCGGGTCGCGACGGAGGCGCTCGCCGGGATGTCCGACCGGGTGCAGACCGTCATCGTCGCCCCGCCGGGCATCGTCGACGACCTCGCCGCCGCCGCGCCGGCCGGCGTGCTCGTCCGCGACAAGGTGCCGCAGCTCGAGCTGATGAGCCACCTGTCGGCCGTCGTCTGCCACGGCGGCAACAACACGGTCTGCGAGGCGCTGTCCCAGGGCGTTCCGCTCGTCATCGCGCCCGTGCGCGACGACCAGCCGCTGATCGCCGAGCAGGTGACCCGCGCCGGCGCCGGGGTTCGGGTGCGTTTCGGCCTGGTCAACGCCGCGGGCGTCGCCGCGGCCGTCGGGTCGGTGCTCGGCGACTCGGCATACCAGACGGCCGCCCAACGGCTACAAGGCGACTTCGCCGCCGCCGGCGGCGTCGCCGCGGGCGCCGCGTACCTCGAGAAGCTCCTGCCGTGACGGCAGACGACGTGAGTCTCCTGGCTGGCCACCTGGCGGCCGGATAGGCCGTGGGGACGCTGCTCTGGTGGGCGCCGATCCTGGTCGTCGCCGGCCTGCTGGTCAACGGGGTGCGGCTGCGCGGCCGACTGCGCCGGCTCGACACCCTGCCCGCGTCCGGGCGCCCGGTCGACCCGGACCACGTGTTCGTCTGCGCCGCCGGCGTCGAGCTCACCGAGGCGGCCAAGCGGTCCGCGAGTTATCACGCCAGCCGGGAACGGCTCGACGTGCTCGACCTGGTGCCAGCCGACCTGACCATCGAGCGGGCGCTCGACGTCGCCCGGATGATCGATACCCGCACCTACCGGGCCGACCGGCTCGCGCCCGGGCGGGGAGCGTTCCAGGCGCTGCTGATCCGCGCCGAGGTCGCCCACCGGGCTGGGGTCGAGGTACGCGACGACTACACGCCGGTCGAGCTCGTCGAGATCACCGAACGGCTCAAGCGGCACGCGTCGGCGAGCACCGACCTCGCGGTGCTGCCCGGGCTGCGGGCCGCCCGCGACGACGGCGCCACCCGGGTGCGGGTGCAGCGGCGTTCGTGGAACGTCGTCAAACCGATCAACCTCTACCTGCCGACGCTGCGGGACGCGGCGACGGTCGTCGGCGTGCACCTGAACCGGCCCTGGGGCCTGGCCGCCACGGCGCTGTTCTGGTGCCAGCCGTTCTTCGTCTGCGCGGGCCGGGTGCCGGTCGCCCCGCGTGACCTGATCCGCAGCCCGATCGTGCGGATCACCGCCGGGATCGAGTACTCCGTCAGCACGGTGCGCTCCTGGCAGCGGGCCCGGAAGGCTGCCACGGAGGCGAAGGCCGCCGGGCTGCCCGCCGACCCCGTCAAGGCCCAGGCCAAGGAGGTGGCCGCGGCACGACGTGAGCGCTACCAACGGGCCTTCGCCGACGGCTCGGAGAGCTTCTTCGCCGACAGCCGCCCGGACTGTCCCTGGTGCGGCTCCTACGACCTGGCGATCCGGCTGGTCACCCGAGACCTGGAGTTCCGCAAGCCCGGCCGGTTCCAGCTCGACGAGTGCCTCGCCTGCGGGCATGTCTTCCAGAACCCGCGGCTCACGCCGGCCGGGCGGGTGCTCTACGAGCGCGACCGCGCCGACGGCCTGAACGAGACGCGCGCCGAGGCGGCCGTCACCGCGCGTGCGGCCCGGCTGCGTGCCCGAGCGGAGCTCGTGCGCCCGTTCATGCTTCCGCGGGCGTGGCTCGATGTCGGTGCCGGCGCCGGCGTCGCCACCGGATCGTTCTGCAACGCGGCCCGTTCGGTGTGGCCGCGTACCGTGTTCGACGGTGTGGGGCCGCCGGAGATGATCGGGCTGGCGCATCGGCGTGGCTGGGTTGATCGTGCCTACCCCGCAAGCTTCATGGACATCGCCGAGTCGGTCACCGGCCAGTATGACGTCATCAGCATGTTCGGCTACCTGGAACGCAGCAGAGATCCGTCCGGCGACCTGGACGCGGCGGTGAAGGCACTCGGCCCCGGTGGCTACCTCGTGATGGAGCTGGCGAATTCCGGCAGCCTGGGGGCACGGTTTCTCGGGCGGTTGTGGCAGGGGTGGGGTGTGCCTGGGATACGCCAGCTCATCCCGGTCGACAACCTGATCGCCGCGCTGACGGACCGTGGGATGCGCACCGTGCTGGTCCAGTTCGGCGAGGCGCACGAACCGGGTGACCTGCTCGCCGCGGTGGGACTGGCCACCCAGGCGCTCGCACCGAGCCCGACGCTGCCCTGGCTGCCGGGCTCGCCGGCCTCGGTCGTACGTTGGCTCGCCCGTGCGTTGGTACTCGTCGCCGCCATCGCGCCGGCGATTCTGGCGGGCGTCCTGGGCGCCCTGCTGGTGCCCGTCATGCGTAAGGGTGAACGCGCCAACGCCTATCGCGTAGTCGCCCGCCTCGAGGCCTAGCCCAGGTGCTCGGTGAGCTGACGACCCGTCTGGCCTGGCTGGCCGGTAGAGGAACGCTCAGCGCTCGTCACGGAACGACCAGAACCGGTAGCGGGGCGCGGTCCGCACCGGTCCCAGGAACTCCGGGTCCGCGAGCGGGGCATGGATCGAGCCGCCGCTCATCCTGGCCCGGCTGCTGGCCGCCGAGCGCCCCGCCGCCGGCTGAGCCCGGCCGCACCTGCCCGCCGCACCTGCCCGCCGGCGCCGGGTAGCTGGGGCACCGATGGCGACCCAGGCGCCCGCGGGCTGGGCCAGATCCCGGCGGTGTCAGGTCCAGGCCCGCCGGCTCGTTTGCTTTGCGTTGGTTATCCACAGATGTGTGATTGTTGAGCCCTGCGCCCATTGGGGCGTTCATTGTGCTTCTCATGCTTATATACCAATCTCCGGACGGCCGTACCGCCCGGGCCGACAGCCCGCTGGCCGTCATCGGCGGCGCGGGCGCCGCCCGCTCACCGGTAGGCGAGCCGCTGCCCGCGCCGCGCGCCGGCGAGCCGGGTGACGACCCGGTGCCCGCGCTCGCCGCGCGGCGAGCAGGCGTGCTGACCTTCAAGGAAGCCACGGCCGCCGGTCTCACCCGCGCCGAGATCCGACGGCGTCTCGACAACGGCTCCTGGCAGCTGTACTCCGGCGACGTCGTGGTGGCCCACCCGGGCCCGTTGACCCTGATCCAGCGGCTCTGGTGCGCGCTCGTGTCGATCGGCCCGGATGCCCTGCTCGGCGGTGCCTCGGCGGCCGCGCTGAGCGGGCTACGTGGCTACACCGAGCCGTGGCTGACCGTGCTGCTGGCCTCGGGCCGGCGGGTCACCCCACGCCCAGGGGTACGGATCCGGGCAACCGCGCGGCTCGGCGACGAGGACCTCCACCTCGACGCGTGGCCACCGCGCACGGCGCTGCCGCGTTCGGTCGTCGACATGGCGGAATGGGCGCAGGGCCATGAGGACGCTCGGACGATCTTGGCGGTCGCCGTCGCGAGCGGGATCGTCGAGTCCGACGAGGTACGCGCGGCGCTCGCGCGCCGCGGTCCGATCAGCCGGCGGCAGGTGATCGGCGATGCCCTCGACGACCTCGACGCCGACGCCTCGTGGGTCCCTGACCTCCTCTACCGGCGGGTCGAGAAGCGCTTCGGGTTGCCACCCAGCCGACGGGAACGGCCGGACGCCCAGGTTCCGAACGGGCTGGACGTCCAGTACGAGCCCTGGCAGGTCCGGGTCGAGCTCGGTGTGATCTCGGCCCCGGGCATCCGCACCGCCACCGTGCCCGCCGCCCCGGAGACGGCCCCCGGCGCTCGAGGCGGCCGGGCCCAGTCCGGGCCGGTCGGCATCCAGATGATCGCGCACTCAGGCCGGGCCGGCCGGCGGGCCGATCAGCTGATGTTGCGGGTGCCCATGCGGATCTTGCGCGAGGAGCCTGACCGGGTTGGGACCGCCGTGGCGAGCGCGCTGCGCCAGCGTGGCTGGGCGGGCGTGCCGGCGCGTGCCGGCGGGGTCCGCGCGCCCGGATTCGTCACGGCGCTGACCCCGGCGCTTGACCAGGCGTCCGGCGGAGCGCAGGGGGCAGAGCGGGGTGCGGCCGGGTTCGATCCGCCCGTCGGGTAGTTCGATCTCTGTCTCTATCTCGGCTCCGGCCCGGTCGATGGTCGAGGGCGACGCGCGGCGGGACTGCGGGAGCCGGAAATCGAGACGGCGGCCCGTGACGTGTCGTAGGTTCGGTCGAACGAACCGCGGGAGCTTCCACCTCAGGAGGCTGAGAGGGCGGCTGGGCATCAGGCCCGGGGTCGCCGACCGCCGAACCTGTCCGGGTAATGCCGGCGTAGGGAGCTTTTCTCATGGCGCAGTCCGCCCGTCCCACCCCTGTGTCCACTGGCACCGCGGCGCCGAGCAACGACGGCCTCGCATCCACTCCGTCCCTTTCTTCCCTGCCCGCTCCTTCTCCGTCCACTGACTCTTCTCGGTCCACTGAATCTTCTCCGTCCGCTGACTCCACGTCGGCCCATCCGGCTGGTTCGCCGACAGGATCGTCGCCGGCGAACCAGCGGGAAGCGGAGCTGCCGGGCAGCCGGCGCACCTACCTCACCGGCTCCTCCGGTCCCGGCGGCGCCTTGCGCGTCCCAATGCGGGAGGTGGTGCTGTCCACCGGTGACTCGGTGGTCCTCTACGACACGTCCGGTCCGTATGCCGATCCGGAGGTCACCATCGACGTCCGGCGTGGTCTCGCCGCCGGTCGGGCGCCGTGGATCGAGGCGCGTGGCGACACCGCCGAGGTCTCCGGCCAGCCGGGCGGGGCCGGTGGCGTCGGGGCCGGCGGTGTCGAGGCCGGCGGTGTCGAGGCCGGCGGTGTCGAGGCCGATGACCAGGCCACGCGCCGACCAGCCGTCGCCCCCTTCGTCGGTGACCGGCGCCCGCGGCGGGCCATACCGGGCGTGGCCGTCACCCAGCTCGCCTACGCCCGGCGCGGTGAGATCACCCGCGAGATGGAGTTCGTCGCCGTCCGGGAGGGCCTCGCACCCGAGCTCGTCCGCGACGAGATCGCAGCCGGGCGGGCCGTGCTGCCGGCGAACGTCAACCATCCCGAGTCCGAGCCGATGGCGATCGGCCGGAACCTGCTTGTGAAGATCAACGCAAACATCGGCAACTCGGCGGTGTCCTCCTCGATCGAGCAGGAGGTCGAGAAGATGGTCTGGGCGACCCGCTGGGGCGCGGACACCGTGATGGATCTGTCCACCGGCCGCGACATCCACGCCACCCGCGAGTGGATCCTGCGCAACTCGCCCGTGCCCGTCGGCACCGTGCCGATCTACCAGGCGCTGGAGAAAGCCGGCGGCCGTGCCGAGGATCTCTCCTGGGACCTGTACCGGGACACGGTCATCGAACAAGCCGAGCAGGGCGTCGACTACATGACTGTCCATGCCGGAGTACTGCTGCGCTACGTGCCGATGACCGCGCGTAGGCGTACCGGAATCGTCTCTCGCGGGGGATCGATCCTCGCCGCCTGGTGCCTGGCGCACCACGAGGAGAACTTCCTCTACACCCACTTCGCCGAGCTCTGCGAGATCCTGCGCGCCTACGACGTGACCTTCTCGCTCGGCGACGGGCTACGCCCGGGCTCGATCTCCGACGCGAACGACGACGCCCAGCTCGCCGAGCTGGCGACGCTCGGCGAGCTGACGAAGGTCGCCTGGGAGCACGACGTCCAGGTGATGATCGAAGGTCCGGGGCACGTCCCGATGAACAAGATCAAGGAGAATGTGGATCTGCAGCGCGAGCTGTGCCACGACGCGCCGTTCTACACGCTCGGCCCGCTCACCACCGACATCGCGCCGGGCTATGACCACATCACGTCGGCGATCGGCGCGGCGATGATCGGCTGGTACGGCACCGCGATGCTCTGTTACGTGACCCCGAAGGAACATCTCGGGCTGCCCGACCGCGACGACGTGAAGGCCGGCGTCATAGCCTACAAGATCGCCGCGCACGCCGCCGACGTCGCCAAGGGCCACCCCGGCGCCCAGGCCTGGGACGACGCCCTGTCCGCGGCCAGGTTCGACTTCCGCTGGACCGACCAGTTCAACCTTGCGCTCGATCCGGAGACCGCCCAGGCCTTCCACGACGAGACCCTGCCCGCGGCCCCGGCGAAGTCGGCCCATTTCTGCTCGATGTGCGGCCCGCACTTCTGCTCGATGAAGATCACCCAGGACGTCCGCCGCTACGCCGACGAACACGGCCTCGACTCCACCGAGGCCATCGAGGCCGGCCTACGCGAAAAGGCCACCGAGTTCACGGCCCGCGGCTCCCAGCTCTACCTGCCGAGCCCCACCCCACCGGCCCGCTGACGCGCCGACGAAGGATCACACATTCCGCGAGCCGGCCGGGCGCATCTGATCTCCGTTCTGGAAGCGGGGATCAGACGCGCCCGCCGGCCCTCGTCCGTTCCCTGGCTGGCCCGGGCGATCAGGTGGGGTTTTCGGTGCTGGAACTGACAACCGAAACTACCCAGTCCCCTCATCGGGTTCGGCCATGGCCTGTGGGGCGGACTCCGGTCAGCTGGGTGCCAGAACCCATGGATTGATGAGTGCGGCAGTCGGGCTCTCGGCGTGGGGTGCCGAAAGGCCCACCAGATCATGGATCCCGACCATGATCTGGTGGGCCTTTCGGTGCTGGAGGCCTGAACATCCCACCAGATCACGGACCTGGCCGTGATCTGGTGGGATCCTCGGCGCCGCCCTGCCCTCGATCGTCATGTCTTCCCTCTGGATACGACGATCAAGGGTGCGGCGCGGCGACGCCACGGACCAGCCTTGCCGGGGGCTAAAGAGCCGCTGTTCGGGCTTCCGCGAGCGCCCTTCGACTGAGGTGATCGGCCGCTCGGGTCGTCTCCGGCAGCCGGTAGCGAGGGCACAGGTCCAGCACCCACCGGCAGGCGGAGTCCAGGTTGGTCCGATGCCCGACCGAGACGTACACCTCGCGGACGTCGTCGCGGGTCCGCAGCGCGGCACCCACCGGCTCGCCGTCGAGGATGATCGCCGTTCGGTCGCCCCGGCGCGTCCCGGGCGACGAGTGCTCACCGACGAACTGCGTCTTCGCCACCCCGATCGTCGGTAGGTCCAGGACGACGCCGAGATGGCAGGCGAGCCCGGACCTCCTGGGGTGTGCAATGCCATGGCCATCGCACACCAGCAGATCGGGCGGAGCGGTCAGCTGTGGGATGACGACCTTCCATGCCTCAAGCAGCGGAGGCAACTCCCGAAACGACAGCAGGCCCGGAACGTAGGGAAAGGCTGCCTGACCAACCGCGGTGGCCGAGGCGATCATCTCCCAACCCGGTGCGGCGAGCACCACGACCGCACCCGCGACCAGATCGGAGTCGGTGTCATACGCGACGTCAAACCCGGCCACCGTCGTGACCACGTCCGGGCCAGGCGCATCAGCATCGACGCCCCGACGTAGCTCAGCCTGCAGCGTCTCGGCATCCTCGACCTGCCCCATGGCAACCTCTCGTCGTGCCGAACACCAACTCGCGCTGCCCAGCCGAGTGAGAGTCAGATCCGTCTCGTCCTCGGACCAGCGCTTCCTGTTGGCGGCTCGTGCCGGCCGGCTCGGGAGTCCTATCCTGGGGACAGCGATGGCACGGCTTCCGCGATCCTTCCGGCCACACCTGGGAGATTGTGGCCTAACCGCCACTCAGTGGCCTGAGGCGACCTCGCGAAACCGTGCGTCGGCAGTGCCCGCCCTCATCTCGGCCCTCTCCGGCGACGCGCGGCCCTAACGGCGTTCCTAGCAGCTAGCCTGGGCTCTCCCACGTGATCCCATGTAGCAAACTGATCACACGAGTGCCGACCGGGAGCTGGGGGGGCGTTGGCCATGGACCGTCCGCAGGAGAGCGATCTTCCGGATCGCTCACACGCAGAACCGACTTCCGCGCACCTGAGCCCCGAAGCGAAAGCCAACCTGCTCGATGGTGCGGACGGCAAGACGCTGCAAGGCCCGCGAATCAGCTTGATCGTCCTGTACGCGAACGACATCCAAACCTGCCGCATCTTCTACGAAGATCTAGGTTTGGACTTCGTTGCCGAACGACATGAAAAGGGGCCTGAGCACTTCGCCTCGGTGCTCGCCGACGGTGGGGTTCTTGAGATCTACCCGTCGGGGGGTCGCGGTCCCACGGGCAGCCTCCGCATCGGTCTCACCGTTCCTCATGGTCTTCCGAAAGACCATCGGCTCACCGTGGGCACACATCGGTTGCGCGATCCAGACAATCGAACGGTCGAAGTCACGGTGGTGTAGAGGCTCGGCCCCGGCGAAGTCGGCCCATTTCTGCTCGATGAAAATCACCCAGGACGTCCGCCGCTACGCCGACGAACGGCCTCGACTCCACCGAAGCCATCGAGGCTGGCCTGCGCGAGAAGTCCGCCGAGTTCGCCGCCGGCGGCTTGCAGCTCTACCTGCCAACACCCACTCCGACGACGCGCTGACCCGCTGGCGCGAGATCACGCATCGACACGGAGCCGCGCGGGCGCGCCGTCTCCTCGATTCGGGAACGAGGATCAGATGCGCCCACCGACCTGTGCGCCGATCGCGGGCACCAGCAGATCGGGCGGGGCGGCCAGGCGTGAGACGACGACCTGGCCACACCTCGAGCAACGGCGGCAGCTCTCGGAACGACAGCAGCCCCGGAACGTAGGGGACGGCTGTCTGGCCAACCGCGGTGGCCGAGGCGATCATCTTCCAGCCCGGTGCGGCGAGCACCACGACCGCGCCGGCGACCAGATCGGAGTCGGTGTCGTACGCGACGTCAAACCCGGTCACCGTCGTGACCGAGTCCGGACCGGACCGTCAGCCCGGCCGAGCCGATGCAGCTCATCCTGCAATGCTTCGGCGTCCTCGACCCGCCCCATTACAGCCCCTACCTCACCGAAAGCCGACCCGCACGACCGAGCTGAGCGACGGTACGTCTGCCTCGGACTTGCCTTCGGTCTGACCAGCCGGTACGCCTGCGAAGTCTGACTCAGCTAGCCGGCAATCCCGGAAGCGCGGACAGCGCGTCGGCCCGGTCAGTAAGGAGGGCCGTCACGGTCTGTTCGCCGGCCGCTGGCGTGTGTGGAGCGCCGCAGAGCTCGGTCAGCTCGTCGAGAAGCCAGCCGAGCTCCTCCTGCCGCGCCTCGGACAGCACCTGAGAGAAGTCGGAGAAGACGAGAATGACGGCGTCCGCCGGTACCTGGAAGTCATATAGGCTGTCGTGGAGGGCGGACCAGTTGCCGCCAAAGTAAGCGGGGAACTGGAGAACAGCTGCCAGCTCGTCGAACAGGCCGGCGGATGTGCGGCAGCGCGAGCCACGGACGTGCAGCGTTCGGATCCGCGGCAAGGTAGCGCCGAGGTCTAGCTCATGGTAAAGCTCGGCCACAAGTCGCCCGGACGCCTTGAGCCCGTCAACCGGCATCGGGTAGACGCCGCCGAACACGCCGGCCCGGATCGTCGCTACTGGATCTTGCGTCAACGGAACCTCACCCAGCTCACATAGTGGTCGTCGGTGTGGTAATGCGAGCCATCGTCGCCGACGACGAATCTCCTGTCGTTTCGCTGCACGCCGTCGTACGGTCCAGGTCATACTCCTTGTATTTGATGGGTGCGCCGTCCTCGGTGGTCTCGGGAAGCTTCGGTCCGGATATGTTCTTGTATTCGGTGCCGCCGGAATACTCGCCACGCTGGAGACCTGTTTTCGGCTTCCGAGGAACCGCCTCATCCTTGACGCCGTCCACTCCGTCAGCCGGACCGATGACTTCAGGCTCGCCGCCCCAAGGAATGTCCTGATCGTCATTCTGTACGTCGACGGTGGTGCCTCCCTTGCGGGCGTCGACGTCGAGCTCGTCGGCGATCTGTTGGTTGATCGGGGTCTCGCTGTTCGTGCTCTTCTTTGGGTTCTCGTCCTGCTCCGTGTTGTCGGTGGCGGTGTCGAGATCGTCGGCGTTGTGCTGAGAGGTTTTGTCCGGAGAAGAGGCCGTCGAGGTGGTGGTGTCTGTCGTCGTCGAGTCGGTCGCCACGGTGGTTTCAGCTTCCCCCGGTCCACCAGCTGGATTTCGGCAGTTTGGTGATCTGGCGGTGCGGCTTCGCGAGGTCCGCCGGCCCGCAGACTGGCGGCGGCGCAGCAAGCGGTTTGGCGCTCCGAATTTTGTCAGGCTACCCAGCAGAGTAAAAGGTGATCTCCGGGCCATCTGGATTGACGTCTGAGGTGGTCACGCCGATCGTGAATTCTCGGCCTGGAAATTGGTCGCTGAGCGCCGAGCGCCAATGGCGCCCGACGGTCCTGGCCAACTCGTCCAGCTCTTCTGCAGTAGCTTCCGAGTCATTGATGAACAGGTCGGCAATATTGACGAGGTTCATCATCTCCTCGATGCGGGCGCGGGCTGTGCCCAGCTGCTCACGCCAGCGGGAAAAAATGTCGCCGTCGTAGTTTTCCGCGAGCAGAACGCATCCGTCAATCTCGATGAGCCGTGGATGGAAGAAGTTCGCCACTACCAGGGCCGAACCTACGCCGCCCGGCCTGTCGAGCGCGGACCACAACCTTGCGTCTCTGTTTTCCGGATTCTTTCTCCAGCGGTCGACGAAGTTTGTTGATTTTGTCATGGTATCTCCCAGGGTTCAGCCGGTCGAACTGTGCGAGGGGCTCGAATGAAGGTCTCGCCGGTCTGCGGATTCGTGTGCTGCTCGAACTCGACCACGTGTGGTGTGGGTACACCTCCGTGCGACTTGCCTTCGACATCGACCCGCTTGATCGGAAGGCCATTTTCATCGTATTTCTGGTAGTGGGTTACCTGGCCGTCGTCGTTCGCACGGTAGAGGACCTCGTTGGGGCCCGCGGTCGGAGGGAACTTGCCGCGGTGTCGTTTGGCATCGTCCGGGATGGGAGATTCCGAGGCCTCCTGGCTCTCGTCTCCGGACTGTCTGTCGGAGTCGTCCGTGTCGCCGTCCGGGTCCGTGCCGGCATCGTCCCCGTTCCCATCCCCGCCGCCTGAGCTGCCGCTGTTGTCGTTGTTGCCGCCGCCGCCCCCGTTGCTGTCCCCGTCCCCGTCGTCGCCGTCGGCGTCGGCGTCGGCGGCTTGGGTGCTGAGCGGGCGGCCCTCTTGCCCGGTGTCGTCGTCCCCGCCGACGGGAGGCGGCGTCTCGGCTTCGGGCTCGCCGACGGTGACGTTGTCTGCATCGGACAGGGGAGTATTCACGATGCCCGAGGGTTGATCTTCAAGATTGTCCGGGGTGTCTGGTGTCTCTGGCAGCTCCGGCGTGGCCTGCTGCTCCTGCCGGTCGGCGTCGGTCGGCGTCTCGGCGGCGTCCGGGGTGATGTCCGGCGTGTCGGTCGACAGCTGGCCGAGCCCGTCCGACGGCGGGTTGAAGCCGTCTTCCGGGGACAGGCCCGGTTCGGGTCCCACCTCAGGCTCGTCGTGCGGCTGGAACTCACTCCGCAAGTCCTGCTGTTCTGGCAGAGGCGTTTGCTCGTCGCCCGGTATGTCGCTCTGGCTGCCGTTGGTGATCTCTGGGCCGGAGCTGGGTTGGTCGATCCCTTCTTGGCCGGTGGCGTCGTCGGTCCTCCGGTCGCTGGTGCCGGTCTCGTTCTCGTCGCCTGGGCCGGGCTGGCCTTCCTGGTTGGTGCGGTCGCCGTTGCCGATGTTCTGGTCCGTGACGTCGGGCTGGTCGGGGCCGTCGAGGTCGTCGGCGTTCTGCTGGTTGACCGGGGTCTCGTGGGCAGTGTCGTTCCGGGTACCGTGGTCGTGGTCGCCGGTTTCGGTCTGGGGCTCGCTGCCAGGCCCGTCGTCCTGTCTGGAGTGGCCGTCCTCGCCCTCCTGGCCTGTACGTCGGATGGTGTCGCTGTCCTGGTTCGAGCTCTGGGCCTCGGAGCCAACCTGACCATGGCCGTCCAGGTCGTCGGCGTTCCGTTGACTGGTCGGAGTGTCGTTGGCCGAGGCGGCCTGGGTGGCGTCGCCCTGATCAACGGTCTCGGCCTCGGTGCCCGCCCTCGGCGGGGGGCTGTCCTGGTCGTCGCTACCGCCGTCGCGGCCCGTGGCCTCGGCACCGTCGCGGTTCTCGGCGTTGGCCTGGGTCGCGGTGTCCAGATCGTCCGCGTTGTGCTGGGACGTCGTATCCGGGGGCGGCGGCGGAGGTGGGGCGTCCGTCGCCGTCGACGAGTCAGTGGCCACGCTGCCCTAGCCCCCCCCGCTCGTCACATGGTTTTCCAACAGGTGGGCTGTCTGGCGGTGCAGCTTGGTGAGATCGGCTGGCGCGCAGGCGAGCCGCAGCGCCGCATGCAGGTGTCCTTCGGACGTGCCTCCGGTCAGAGCACGCACAGCGGCGGCGAACCCGCTGGTGGTCAGATCGCCGAGAACGACCGTGTCCATGCCGGGGGCGTAGTGCGCGCTGCCGCGCAGCTCCTCGAACTGTGTGGGAACGGTCGTCGCCGCGAGCGACAGTCCGCGGCGGCGCCAGTCAACCGTCTCCGGGTGCGGGCGGTCCGCTCCAGGCTTGTCGCGGGCCGCGTGCAGCGTCCGGCGGACGTCCTGGTAACGGTACTGGCCGGCGGTCCACCGACGAGTGTCGGCGTCGTCCATCGGGGCGCCGACGAGCAGCCGCCGGAGTGTGTCCGCCAGCCGCAGGCCGAAGTCGTCCGGGTCGACATAGCCGCGTAGCAGCGCCGCCCGCGCGGCGACCGCCCGGTCGACCGTCTGCGCGAGCAAACAGTCGCGGATGCGCTCCGGCAGGGCCAGCAGCCCGTCGCGCAGCTCGGCGACCGGCGCCGGCGACCGCTGACCGATCAGGTGCGCCAGCCCGGTGACCTGGTGCGCGGCGACCGCCTCGGCCCAGACGACGAGGCGCGGGTCCTCGGCCAGGTGGGAGGCGTCGTTGATCTGCCAGAGCGTGCAGGGGGCGCGCCGGCAGTCCTGGCCGCACAGCTCGCTGCGTCGCCCACCGAGCGGAGCGCCGTCGTACTGGGCGCCGGCCGGCGTCTCCCGGCGTGAGCCGGGCACCATTCGGGTGAGGATTGGCCGGTCCATCCCATCGACCGCGACCGCCGCTACCCCCGGCGGGAGGGAGACCACCAGCTCGGACTGCTCGTCGCGCAGGTTGATCGTCGCACCGACGGCTTCGCGGTCCTCGGCCGACGGCAGTCGGTGCATGACCTTCAGCGCGGTGTTCTTCAGGACGTCCGGCAGGATCTTCGACGGGATCTGTTCGACGACGAGCACGCCCTCGCCGTAGGCGCGGATCTCGGCGAGCAGTGATGCGAACAGTTCGACGGCGGCCGCCGCGGGGCCGTCCTCGACGTTCTTGAGCAACCGGTGCGCCTCCTCGACGACGAGCACGTGCTGAAGCTCGTCCGTGCCGGTGTTGCCGAACTTCACCCGTAGGTGTTCGACGATCCGGATCAGCACCGCGCCGATGAAGAATGCCTTGTCCTGGTCGTTGGTGATGTCCTCGAGCTCGAATACGACGTTGCGGGTCAGCAGCTCGGCGATGTCGAGCGGGTGGCCGCCCTCGAAGAACCGGCCTGGGCGGCCCTCGCGCAGCGAGCCGATCCGGATGTCGACGAAGCCCCGGACGTTGTCGGTGATCTCCTTGCCGTAGCCGATGTTCTCGACGACGGCTGTGGCCGTGCGCTGCAGGTCTCCGAGCGTCGGGAAACGGCGGCGGACGGGTACCAGCGGCTCGTCGTCGCGGAAACGGGGCCGGTGCTCCGGGCGCATCTGGTCGGCGACCAGGTCCCATCCGACGTCGATGTAGCACACCGTCAGCGCCTTGGAGAGCACCTGCGGGAACGGTTCCTGCGCCTCGAACGCGGCCAGGAACAGTGCGCGGACCAGGTCGATGTGGCTCTGCACCGGGAACCCGGGCTCGGGCTCGAGCGGGTTGAGCCCGGCCGGCGGAGCGTCGTACCGGCCGGGCTTGATGACGAGGACGTCGCTGTGGCCGGCGAGGCGGCCGGCCATCCGGGCGTACTCGGCCTTCGCCGGTTCCAGCACCAGCCAGGGCACCGGGCGCGCCGCGCGGGCAAGTGACTCGAGCAGGGAACGGACGGTCTGGGACTTGCCGGAGCCGGTGGCGCCGCAGACGAAGCCGTGCCGGTTCAGCGTCGAGCGCCCCACCGGCAGCACTCCGGCCGGCAGCCAGCCGGCGTCGAGCACCTCACCGAGCACGAACCCGTCGTCGGCGGGGCCCGCCGCGAAGGGGGAGCCGTTCAGACTGGGCGCCGGGGCCATCGGCGCGGCCGCCGCGACGACCCCCTCCGGGGTGACGTCGAACGTGTGCGGGGTGACCAGGGTGATGCCGGGCAGCTCGCGTCGCGGCGGGCGGGCCAGCGCGGCGACCAGCTCACCGCCGGCGCGGAACGGGAACTTCGCCGCCGCGCCGGCGGTCGCCGGCCCGCCGACGGGCCCGCCCGGAGCGGGGCCTGCGCCTGGCCAGCCGGCGCCGTTCCCAAGGCCGGGCCCCGCGGAGCCGTCCGGCATGACGTTGACCGGCATGGGCTGGCCGGGGTGACCTGGTGTCCCTGGGAATCCCGCGGGGCCGGTGGGCCGGCCGCCGGAGACGCGGCGCCCGGTGGGATCGGCGGGTCCCGCCATCCATCCGCCGCCGGGACCAGCGGCACCGGCAGGACCGGCGGCGGCACCGGCGGCACTGGCGGGGATCGCCTGCGGCGCGGTGGTGGGCCGCGGCGGCTCCGGCACGCCGAGTGCCTCGGCCAGCGAGGTGGGCCGGCCAGGGGCGGGGGTGAGCAGGTAGGGCAGGTCGTCGAGGTCGCCGGCGCCGCACAGCAGGGCGGCCGTCAGCCGCGCCTCGGTCGCCGACGGGGCGCCGACGAGCACCCGGACGTCCCACATCCCGGTCGCGGCCGAGCGGGTGAGCTCGCGGTAGCGTGCCTCGGCGCGTTCCAGCTCCAGCCGAGCGTGCTCGTCGCGCTCCCGCTGGCGAAGGAACGGGATCATGCGTAGCAGGTCGCGGCGTTCGGCGTCGACGACGCTGAGCGGCACTGGCTGCGCGATCACCAGCCAGGCATAGGCGCCAGGCAGATGGGCGGCGTAGTCGTCGAACGAGCCGTGCCGCGCGGGCCCGTCGCCCTCCCGCCGGCGCCCGCGCCCGCCGCTGCCGTCCGCCGCCCACAGCGCGTCGGCGGTGCCCTCACAGCGCAGCCAGCTCGGGAAGCTCGCCAACGCCGTCACGACGTCGCCGGTGTCGACCGGCACGCCGCTGCTGCCGGGCGGGTAGAGCACCGGTCGCACCGCGCGGCCCGCGGCCGGCGCCGCCGCGCGAGGGTGCGCCGGCGGGAAGTAGGGGCTGCCACCGACCAGGACCCGCAGGTGCGGATCACCTGGGACCCGCACCCAGGCGACCGCGATCGCGGGTGTCACGGTTCCGCCCGGGCCGGCACCGGCACCGGCGGCGCCAGCGCCGTCGTCAGCGGTCAGGTCGGCGTGCGCGGCGATGAGTGCGGCGAACAGCTGGGCCGGCGCAGGGTCGGGCCGCTCCGCCTCGTCGGGCGGGCGGGGGGCGGAAAGCAGCCGGTGGAAACGGAGCCTGTCCAGCATCGCTAGGCCGTCTCTGCCCGGACTAGTGCTGTGGCCAGTTGTACGGCTGTTGCGGCTGCGGGTACTGCTGTGGGTATGGGTAGGTGCCGGTGCCAGGGGGCGGGTTGCTGGGGCCACCCGCCGGTGGGTACCCGGGCTGGTAGGGGTTCGGGTAGGCCGGCTGGTGCTGTGGGTAGCCGAGCTGCTGCTGTGGCTGGTGCGGGTGGCCCTGCGGCAGTGGCTGCTGGTAGCCCGACTGCGGGGCTGGCGCCTGCTGGGTCCCGGTCGTGGGAGCCCCGGCGTTAGGGTCGGCCGGGTTCGGCACGGCGACGAGGTCGCGGGCGGCCGGTGAGACCTTGGGCAGCAGGACCAGGCCGGGGTTGCAGTCGCCGGGGCGGACGCGGCCCGGGCCGCTGCCGGTGCCGACCAGGATGAAGGCGGTCGCCGCGAGGCTCTGCAGCACGGTCGGCTCGACCGTGTAGTCCTTCTCACGCTGCACGGTGGTGCCGGCGTTCTGGTTCACCGTGTTGGCCACGTTGACGGTGTTCGTCCACGTCGACGAGTGCGACGTCGTGGTCGACTTGTTCCAGGACTCCGAGGTCGACCTGTTCCAGTTGCTGCCGCCGCTGTGCCCGCCGTCGCCCCAGCCCCGGTTGCCGCCGCGCCCCCGGGTGCTGCTGCCGCCTGTCCCGTAGGTCTCCGAGACGCCGTCCTGCTCCCCGTAGCTGTTGGCGGAGCCCTCGGCGAAGGCGGTGCCGACCTGGTTGGTCAGCTGGGAGAGCACGAACCGGAAGCCCTTGCCGATGTGCTCGGCCGCGGTCGCCGCCTCCCGGGGGTTGCCAAGCCGCATGAAGATCGCCGCACTGTGGCCGGTGCCGATCAGCGCCTCCGCGTCGTCGCTGAGGTTCTTGAACAGCAGGACCAGCCGGACCTGGGCGACCTCCGCCTGACGGGTCAGGGCAGTCAGGGTCTCGCGGCCGAGACGGTCGGCGCCGGCGATCATCACGACCGTCCCGGCACCGGCCTGGCTGTCGTTGCGCAGGCGGTGCAGCAGCATCTCGACGAGGACCCGGTCGGTCAGCATCTTGCGGCGGCCCGAGGTGCCCCGGCCCGAGCTCGTCGTCGCCAGCACCCGCACCGCGCCCGCGTCCGGCCACCATTTCGGCGCAGTGCCGGCGTGGTCACCGGGCTGGGCCGGGGGATCGTCGCCGGCGAGCGTCTCGAGCTCCGTGCGCAGGAAGCTGATCTGCTCCGCGGTGCGCTCGCGTCCCCCCAGGTCATGCATCCGCTGCTGCAGCGTCGAGACCTCGTACTCGGTGAACACACCCTCGTGGATCGCCGAGCTCTGGTTGTCGAGGATGCGCAGCGCCGCGGCGAAGCGGGGGAAGGTCAGTGGCGCGTTGATCGACGACGCCACCGTGCGCAGGATGTTGAAGTCGATGGCCCGGAGACCGGCGTCCCCGCCGCCTTTGCGGTCCGCGTCGAAGGCGTCGGCGAGCAGCTCCGCGGCCTCCCGTGGGTCCAGCCCGTCGAGCAGGCCGAGCCGGTCGAGCGAACTTGGCAGCCCTCGGACCTCCACAGGCTTGCGGACGTCGGCGTTGTTGGCGAACATGACCATGCCCGCGCCGACGCCGAGCTCGCTGAGATCGAGCAGCAGGATGCCGGAACCCTCCGCGAGCAGCGACGCCCCGCCGGTAGCCAGGATGCTGGTCCAGCCGGCGCCGGTGCCCCCGAAGATGTCAATGCGGTGCGCAGCTTCGAGATCCAGCGGGTAGAACTCCATTGCCGAGTCGACCCGATACCGTTCCGACTGATCGTGGTCGTGCATACGCCGCTGCCAGTCGGCGGAGGCGGCCTGGAATTCCTGCTCACGGCGGTCCACTTCGCCGAGGTAACGCTCGGTGAAGCCCTTGATCTGGTTGTTGACCCTCAAGATCGGCACGAAATACCAGCTGAGCAGTCCGACGCCGATGAGAGCCGGGAACAGGCCGCTTGCCGAGTCCGCCAGAGACGCCAGACCGCCTAGGAGGAACAGGCCACCGACGATCGGCCGCCAGATCTTTCTCGTCAGGAACGTCTTCCGGAACTGCAGCGCCCGCAGGTCGGGTGGCGGTACCTGGATGCGCACCGGCGGCCGGGCCGCCTCAGGGTGTGGTGTGACCGGGTGCGGCGGGGAGAACTCCCAGCCCCAGCGCTCGTGCGGACTGAAAATCCTGGCGACGAGCTCCTTGTTGAGTGCGTCTGCCTGAGGCATGGTCACGCGGTCACCTGCTGATCCCCCGAGTGGCAGTCGAACGTGTCGCCCCCCGGTGCCTAATCTGCTCGCCCCGGGGTTCTATGTGGCCTCTAGGACCGTACACCTGCCGATGTTGCACGTGTAGGCCGATTTCGGCTGTCCGGAGATCGGGGCGGAATTGGCCTCCACATTCGGCGACCGGTCGCGTTCGCCGACTTGGCTGGCGTCGGCGAGCGCGTTCGCCGTCAGCTGCGGCGGTGGTCTCGCAGTGATCCGCCCGGTGTGCCCCAGAGCCTCTGCAAGTTGGCTTGGTAACGGCTCCTTCACCTGTCCTGCTCAACATCTACCACGACCGTCTTATGACACTTTCGTGGAACAGGAACTAGTCACAGCCTGGATCTACGTGGAGGTTCGCCTACAAAACGGGAGTATGGAACATGACTGGCCTTGACGTTGGGCGGGGTCGAGGCGTCCTTCCACAGTGGGCCGACGGGCTCTCCGCGGGTAGCAGGAAGGTAGGTCGGGGCCGCTCGTCGAGTCAGGTCGGTGGACGCGGGGCGGCGGGAAGCCGATGGAACTGGAAGCCGTCGAGCTTCCTGCATGCCCCGGCCTACTGCTGCTGACCGTGCCAGCCGGGGGGCGGCTGCCGCTGGTAAGGATCGGGACCCGGATAGCCCTGCTGCGGATAGCCCTGCTGGGGATGACCTTGCCGCGGCGGGTACGTCGGCTGCTGGTAGGGGCTCTGGTAGCCGGGCGAAGGTGGCTGCTGGTGACCCTGCCCGGGGTAGCCCTGCCCTGGCGCCTGGATCTGCTGGGCGTCGGTGTTGAGGTACCCGGGCCCTGCCGCGGCCGGCCTGCCGGTGACCTCGCGTGGCTTCACGGAGACCCGGGGGAGCAGCACCAGGCCCGGGTTGCAGTCGCCCGGGCGGACGCGGCCTGGGCCGGTGCCGTTGCCGACCAGGATGAACACGGTCGGCCCGAGCGTCATCAGCGTCTCCGGCTCGACGGTGTGCTCGTGGACCCGCGCCAAGACGTTGCCGGTGTTGCTGCTCAGGCCCCGGGAGAAGTTCACCGTGTTCGACCAGGTCGCGGAGTGCGACGTCGTCGTTGACTCGTTCCAGCCGCTGGTGCTGCCGTTTCCGCCGGAGCCGGAGGTCTTCCCGCCACTCTTGCCCTCGGTGCGCGCTGTGCCGTCCTGCTCACCGTAGGTGTTGCTGAGGCCTTCGTTGAAGGTCTGGCCGACCTGCTCGGTCAGCTGGGAAAGTGCGAACCGGTAGCCCTTGCCGATGTGGTCGGCGGCGGCGGTCGCGTCCTGGATGCCGCCCAGGCGCATGAAGATCGTGGCGCTGCCGTTCTTGCCGATCAGCCTGGCCGCGTCGTCGCGTAGATGCGCGAACAGGAGGACCAGCCGGACGCGGGAGCGCTCCGCCTGCCGCACCAGGGCGGTGAGGGCGCCCTCGCCGACGTGGTCGGCGCCGGCCACGACGAGCGTGTCACTGCCGGCGCCGTCACGGCCACGGGCGCGAAGCTGGTGCAGAACGACCTGGATCAGGATCTGATCGGTCAGTTTCTTGCGCCGCTCACCGGCGGCGCCCACCGTCGTCGTCGCGAGCACTCGCAGCCCGGGCCCACCCCACCATCCGGCCGGCCCGGCCGGCCCAGCCGGGCCGGCCGCCCCGGCTGGGCCGGCCGGCAGCGCGTTGCCGGCGAAGGAGTCTCGGCCGGCGAGCGTTTCCAGCTCGGTGCGCAGAAACCTGATCTGGTCGGCGATCCGGTCGCGCTGCCCGAGGTCGAACATGCGCTGCTGTAGCGCCTGGACCTCGACGGCGCTGAACATGCCCTCGCTCATCGCCATGCTCTGGTTGTCGAGGACGCGCAGGGCGGCGGCCAAGCGGCCGAAGGTGAGCGGTGCGCTGATCGAACGCGTGACGGCCTTCAGGATGTCGAGGTCGATGGCGCGCAGGGTGTTGTCGCGGGAGGTGCGGTCGGCGTCGAAGGCCTCGGTGAGCAGCTCGGCGGCGTCGTCCGGGTCGAGTCCGGACAGCAGACCGAGGTCCTCCAACGAGCCGGGAAGCTCCCGGACCTCGGCGGGTACTCCCGCCGCGTCGGCGACCATCACCAGGCCGGCGCCGACGGCCAGCTCGCTGAGGTCGACCAGGAGCAGGCTCGATCCGCCGGCGAGCAGCGACGCCCCGCCGGTCGCGAGCAGGCTCGTCCAGCCGGCGGCAGTGCCGCCGAAGACGTCCACCCGCGGCGCCGTGGCGGCGTCCACCGGGTAGTAGTCGAGCCCGGCGGCGATGCGCCGCTGTTCGGCCTCGTCGTGCTGGGCCATGCGTTGCTGCCAGGCGGCATAGCCGCGCTGGTGGTCGTCGTGCCGCTGGGCGACCTCGGCGTCGTAGGCCGCGAGAATGCTCGCCAGCTTGGCGTTGGCCGACCGGTAGGGCTGGTACCACCAGGCGAAGAACGCGGCGCCGATGAGCAGGATGAACAGGCCCACCACGACCGAGTAGGCCAAGCCGGCGAGGCCGGCGAGGACGAAGATGCCGCCGACGATCGGCTTCCAGATCTTGCTGAGGGCGTCCCTCTTCAGATACTCCAGGCCGGCGACGTACGGCGCCGGTGGGTCCACGTAGACCGGTTGGCGGTCGGCCTCGGGGGCCGGGACAGGGCCATGCGGAGGGGCGAACTCCCAGCCCCACCGCTCGTTCGGCTGGTAGAGCTTGACGAGGAGCTCGTCCCGGAGCGCTTCGGCCCGCGGTGTCGTCACGCGATCATCTGCCCTTCCCCGTGGCGGTCATCCTCGTCGCCCCCGTGCCCATCACCCAGGTCTGGGATCTTGGCAGCCGACCGGAACCTACACCGGTCGATGTTGGGCGTGTAAGGGGGATCCCGATGGTGTCGGCAAGCTGTCGGGCAATTCACCGACAAGACTAAGAAAATTGTCGAAACGCAACGTTTGGCGAAGCATTTTCGCGCAATGACATCCCAAGATGTGGAACCGTCACCCGTGCTGCAGCCCATTTGATCATCATCGTCGGATGATCGTCATGTCGGCGCGCGTCGTCGCGAAGGGCGCCGCGCCGCTCCAGTCCGTCCGTTGTGGTCTCGGTGTACCTCCTTTGGCGTTAAGGCCTGAGTCAAGTCGCTCGAGGCCGTCGCACCGTGTTCGACTGCCTATCACCCGTAACGGCGTTTCGTCGGGTTGCCGTCGGTGACGTCATGTGACGTGCCTAACGTGCCTAACGTGCCCAACGTGCCGACCTCGCCGACGCCGTGCCTTGCGCCCGGTGTCTCGACGAGCGTCGTCGTAACCACGCTGCCGGATTTATTGGCCGGCTGCCGGATTCTTATCGGTTGCGCGCTGGTGGGAAGGCCTGAAGCGGCCTCCGAGCGGCGCCAGCCGCCTCGGCAAGCGATTGTCGGAGATGGGAGGCTGGCTGATGCGGAAGACCGAGGCTGACCTGGGCATGAGGAGCCCCGAGGGGCGGGAAGGGACGACCAGCCGTCGTCCATGGCTGACGTGAGGGGAGCCGGGAGAATGGCCGCGCACCGAAAGGACCGCCGAGTCGGCCGGTTCTGGCCGCGGTCCCGGCGCGGAATGGCGGTGGGAGTGGCCGCTGTCGGCGCCACCCTGGTCCTGGGCACGGCCGGTGCGTTCCAGCTCGTCGGGTCCGATCGCGGTTCGGCCGACCCACGGCAGCCTGCGGGACGCGCCCTGCCCGCTGCGGCCGCCTTCGCGTTCGCCGCGCCCGGAGGCGAGACGTCCGGAAAAAGTGACAAAGGTCTCGACAACGGCGGCGTGAGCGCCACCATGGTTCCTGGCGGGTCGGACGGCTCCGGAGAGGGGGACGCGACCACGAGTACCGGCACCAGCACCAACGCGGGCGCTGGCAACGTCAGCGCCACCCTTCCGGGCATAGGGGAGTGGGCTGCCACGCGGCTGCCCGCCGGGACCCGGCAGGTCATCCTCGTCAGTGCCCCGGACCGCGCGTCCACGAGCAACACGGTGACCCTGTGGGAGCGCGCCAGCGAGACGTCGCCCTGGACGCGCCATGGACTTGCGCTGGCGGGCCGCAACGGCGCGAACGGCTGGACGACCGACCATCGCGAGGGCGACCGCAGCTCGCCGATCGGCGTGTTCGGCCTGACCGCGGCCGGCGGCCGGCTGCCCGACCCGGGCACCGCGCTGCCCTACGAGTACCAGCCGCGTTTCTTCGTCGCCGGCAGCGGCGACCTCGACGACCCGATGACGGTGGCGTTCAACTACGTGGTCGCCATCGACTACAACCGGATCCCGGGCCGGCCCCCGTCGGACCCGGCCCGCCCGCTCGGCGAGCGGGCGGGCGGCGACATCTGGCTGCATGTCGACCATCAGGCTCCGACCAAGGGCTGCGTCACCGTCGCCCAGAACGAACTCGCGTCGATCATGCGCTGGCTCGACCCGGCCACCCACCCAATGATCATCATGGGTGACGCGGCCTCCCTAGCCGCCCCCACGCTGTCGTAGCCCTCCGGCCTCGGGCCAACAGCCCTCCGGCCTCCGGCCACAGCCGCCGGGCGCCCGCACCTGGGAACGGCGGCCACTACCAGTCGGCTGTGACCTTGACGCCGCAGGGCGGCTCGGCCAGGTAGACCTTGGCAGGTGCGCCGGGGTCGAGCCGAACCGGCCCCTGGCCCGGCTGGGCCGTGACGAAGTCCAGCGTCCGGCCGTCGACCGCGCGCAGCCTGAGCTCACACTCGCTGCCCTGCTCGATGTCGAGGGGCTCGACCAGGATCGGCCCCTCGACCTGGAATGCCGCCGTGTCGCCCGAGTAGGACTCCTGCGCGAACGGCAGCGCGACGTCGCCGGAGCCCGCGGTCGCGGACACGAGGCACGCGGCGTCGCTGACGGTCCACCGGAACTCGCCGGTGTCGGCGACCTGCAGGGTCTTGCGGCCGTAGAGACCGGTGAGACGCTGCGACGCCCCGCTGACGGTCTCGGTCAGGTCGATGTTGCAGCCGGTGTCGTCGCCCTGCATCTGGTCGTCGACCGTGAGCCGCCACGGCGCGGTCGCGCTGAACTGCACGTCGCTGGCCGAGGCACCGTCGCCCGAGCCGCCGTCGTCGTCGCCACGGTCGGCGAGCAGGAGGCCGATGACGGAACCCGCCGCCGCGAGCAGGACCACGGCCGTCACCCCGAGCACGATGGCGAGCCGGCGGCCCCGTCGCGGGGGCGCGGCGGGCGGCGTGGCCGGCAGCTGGCCCTGACTGCCGGCGACGGTCGCCGACCACGGCCGGGTCGGCGTGACCTGCACGGGCATGGGCGTCGACGGCGGAGTGTCGCCTGGGCCGCCGGCTAGCACCCTGGTCGCCGGGAAGCCGCTTGCCTCGGCGGGCGCAGAGCCGGCGAGCGTGGCGTACAGGTCGGCCGCCGTCGGGCGGTCGGTGGCCTCCAGCGCCATCGCGTTCGCGACCAGGCCGCGCAGCGCGGGTGCGATCAGCTCGCGGTCGACGCTCGGCTCGGCGGAGGCGACCCGGTGCAGGATCACCTGCACCGAGCCGGTGCCGAAAGGTGCCCGGCCGCTCGCGGCGTAGCAGAGCAGCGCACCCCAGGCGAAGATGTCGGCGGCGCCGGTCGGGTCCTGGCCGGACACCTGCTCCGGTGAGTGCCAGCCGGGCGTGCCGACGAAGTGCCCGGCGGTCGTCAGCGCGGCCGCGTCGGTCGCGGCCGCGATCCCGAAGTCGATGACCTTGGGGCCGTGGGGTGTCCACAGCACGTTCGACGGCTTGAGGTCGCGGTGGACCAGGCCGGTCGAGTGGATCGAGACCAGCGCCTCGGCCAGCCCGGCGGCGAGCAGGATCTGGTCCTCGAAGGTCAACGGCCCGTCGGCGCGCACCTGGTCGGCAAGGCTCGGCGCGTCCACGAACTCCGTGGCAAGCCACGGGCGGTTGGCAGCTAGCTCGAAGTCGACGAGACGGGCCGTGCGCGCCCCACCGACCCGGAAACAGGCCTGAACCTCGCGCTGGAACCGGCGGCGGAACTCCTGGTCGTCGGCCAGGTCCTCCCGGATCAGCTTGATCGCGACACGGCCGAACGGCCCTTCGGCGAGGAAGACGACGCCCATGCCCCCGGCGCCTAGGCGGCCCAGCAACCGGTGGCGGCCGAGTTCCTCGGGGTCGCTCGGTCGCAGCTCCTGAACCCGAACAACGGTGTCGCCCATCGCCGGTGGTGCCCCCCACCCATTCCGTCCCGCGTAGTGATGCGGGGCAATGCAGCCGCGCACGGCTGAATATGCCACTCCTCGAACGTCGGCGGTGTAGCGGTCGGGCATCTGACCGGAAAAACGACGCCCGACGCGCTCCCGAAGTGGAACCTGAGCCCGCCGGCACTCCGCTGGGACGGCCGCACGCCGTGTCAGGTCAGCCGTTCCAGGTCAGCCGTGTCAGGTCAGCCGTGTCAGGTCAGCGCGGAGTCGAAGAAGAGGGCGACGGTGAGCGCGCCGGGGTCGAGGACCCCGCGGGCCACGTCGCCGACGTAGGCGGCCCGGCCGCGGCGGGCACGCATGGACTCGGTGGCCAGCGCACCGGCGCGGGCGGCCTCGGCGGCGAGCGCGATGCCACCCGCGACGTCCAGGCCGTCGGCGACGGCGCCCGCGAGCGCGTCGGTCGCCGGGGCCATGGCGTCGACCATGGTCTTGTCACCGGGGCGAGCCTTGCCGAGCCGCTGGACGGTCGCCGTGCCGGCGTCGACGCCGGCGGCCAGCGCGGCCAGCGTCATCGTCGGCGCCTCACTGGCCTGGCCGATGCCGCGGAACCACAGGCCGAACAGTGGGCCGCTGGTGCCGCCGGTGTTGAGGAAACCGTGGGCGACGCCGAGGAACAGCTCGCCGGGGCTCGTGGGCGGCACCTGGTCGAGGCGCTGCTCGACCCGCCGCAGCGCACGCCGGATGTTCGCGCCGAAGTCGCCGTCGCCGGCCCGCCGGTCCAGCTCGCCGAGCTCGGCGGCCTCCGCCTCGAACCGGCGCTGGAACGAGGCGACCCAGACATACGCCCCGTCGAGGTCGAGCCCCTCGCCGGCCGCGCCGGCCGCGGGCTCGGCCTCGGCCCCGGCCTGCGCCGGCGTCTCGGTCGCCGGCCAGGAACGGCCCTGGCCGGCCGTTGGGTCACCCGCGTCCATGCCCTCGCCGATCGCCGTACCGATCATGTCGACCTGCCTCACCTGCGTCTGTCGGCCTGCCTCACCCGGTCACGGCCCGCCTGCCCGCCTGCCCGCCTGGCCACCGGGTCGTGGGTCACCAGCGTCGCGAGTTACCAGCTCAGCGCGATCGTGCGGACCGGAGCGTCCCACAGACCGAGCAGCTCGTCGTCGACCCTGGCCAGGGTCACGGAGCAGCCGGCCATGTCCAGCGACGTCACATAGGGGCCGACCAGCGCCCGCTCGATCGTGATGCCGGCGGCGTCGAGGATCCGCGCGACCCGCCGGTGCAGGACGGCCAGCTCGAGCCCGGTGGTCGCGCCGAGGCCGTTGGTGATGGCGATGACCCGGTCGCCCCGGCCGATCGCCAGGTCGGCCACCAGCGGGCGGACCAGCTGGTCGGCGAGGTCGTCGGCGGACGCGAAGCCGCGCCGGCCGATCCCGCGCTCCCCGTGGATGCCGACGCCGAACTCGACCTCGTCGGCTGGCAGGTCGAACGACGGCCTACCCGACCCGGGATGGGCCCCGGCGGCGAGTGCCACGGCCATCGACCGCGACGTCGCCGCGACCCGCCGGCCGAGCGCGGCGACCCGCTCCAGATCCGCCCCGGCCGCCGCCGCGGCACCGACGATCTTCTCGACGACGACCGTCGCGGCCGTGCCCCGCCGACCCGGGCCGTCGCCCGTCATCGACGCGGTCGCGACGTCGTCATCGACGAGCACCTGTCGGACGGCGATCCCGTCGTCGGTGGCGAACTCGGCCGCGATCTCGAAGTTCAGCACGTCGCCGGTGTAGTTCTTGACGACGTGGACGACGCCGGCTCCGCCGGACACGGCCTGGGTCGCGGCCAGGATCTGGCCGGCGGTCGGGCTGGCGAACACGGCGCCGGGGACCGCGGCGTCGAGCATTCCGGCACCGACCATGCCGACGTGCAGCGGCTCGTGGCCCGAGCCACCGCCGGAGATGACCGCGACCTGCCCGGATGGCGCCGGCTGGGCCCGCGTGACGAAGCTGGGATCCCGGTTCCAACGAATCAGGCGTGGATAGGCTGCTTCGAGACCTTCCAACGCCTCCTCGACGATGTCGTCCGGGTCGTTGACGAACTGTCGTCGCGAGGTGTCAGCGATGATCCGTTCCGGCATCGCTTCCTGAGCGATCTCTTCCTGAGCGGTCACTCCCCGGGTCTACACCCGCTCCTGCCGCGAGATCAAGAACCGCTCCGGCCGGTCGAGTTTTTTGGGCCGGTCGGCCGTTTGGGGGGTGGCGCGTGGCGAACCGGTTACGACGATGGGTCTACTGGCCCAGGGGGCAGGTAGGACGCCCGCGGGCGGAGTATGAAGAGACCCGCCGATCACACCCTGCGGCGGTGATGGCGACAGTGGCGAGAGCCGAGAGTCGAGAGTGATGTGGGTAGGCCGGCCAGGCCGGTGGTAGGTCGATAGGCGATAGGCGATAGGCGATAGGCGACAGGGGTGGCCGGCGTGCGGCCGCGCCCGGCACGGGGACGAGCGGAGACGCGACATGCAGCTGGGGATGATCGGCCTGGGCCGGATGGGCGCCAACCTGGTGCGCCGGCTACAGCGAGGCGGCCACGAGTGCGTCGTCTACGACGTCAACGCGGATGCCGTCGCCGCGCTCGCGGCCGAGGGCGCGACCGGGACGACCTCGCTGGAGGAGTTCGCGGCGGCGCTGACCACCCCACGGGCCGCATGGGTGATGGTCCCCGCCGGCCTGACCGGCGACACCGTCTTCAAACTGGCCGACCTGTTCGAACCGGGCGACATCATCATCGACGGTGGCAACTCCTACTACCGCGACGACATCGACCGGGCCAAGGAGCTCGCCCCCAAGGGCCTCCACTACGTCGACGTCGGCACCTCGGGTGGCGTGTTCGGCCTGGAGCGCGGCTTCTGCCTGATGATCGGCGGCGAGCCGGACGTGGTGAACCGGCTGGAGCCGCTGTTCGCGACCATCGCTCCGGGCGTCGACACGGCGCCGCGTACTCCCGGTCGGACGGGGGAGCCGAGCCAGCCCGAGCAGGGCTACCTGCACTGCGGCCCCGTCGGTGCCGGCCACTTCGTCAAGATGGTCCACAACGGCATCGAGTACGGCATGATGGCCGCCCTCGCCGAGGGCCTCGGCGTGCTGAACAAGGCGGGCATCGGCAAGGCCACCGCGGCCGGCCACGACGCGGAGACCACGCCGCTCACGCATCCCGAGTACTACCAGTACGATCTCGACATTCCGGCGATCACCGAGGTGTGGCGGCGCGGCAGCGTCGTCGCCTCCTGGCTGCTCGACCTCACGGCCGTCGCCCTGGTCGAGGACCCGGAGCTGGCCTCCTTCGGTGGCCGGGTGTCGGACTCCGGCGAGGGGCGCTGGACGGTGCTCGCCGCCGTTGAGGAAGGCGTCCCGGCGCACGTGCTCACCGCGTCCCTCTACGAGCGTTTCAGCTCCCGCGGCGAGTCCCTCTACTCCGACAAGATCCTTTCCGCGATGCGCAAGCAGTTCGGCGGCCACCACGAGAAGCCCGCGAGCTGATCCGGCCTGTCCGTCCCGGCCCGCCGGCACGTCCCTGCCGGCGGCCCGGAACTGACCCGCCTGACGGCCTGACTGCTCTGGCCGCGGCCACATCCGGCCAGGCGTACTACACCTCGTCTCTGTGCTCACCCGGCCGTTTCGCCGGGTGGCCAGAAATCACGTCTATGACTTCGACTAGAAGCGCCTGACCTGTACGTTCTCGCCAACGGGGCGTCGATCGACTTCTGCTTCTGATCGTCTGGCGGCAGACCCCCGAGAAGCGTCCAGAGCCGCGTCCAGGATTCCACCAGATCATGAGCGAACCCATGATCTGGTGGAATCCTGGGTGCCCCGTCGAGGAATCTAAAATACTCATATGACGGATGTGGCGGATGGGCAGGTTGCTGGAGTCGTCGACGTGGTGACAGTGGCGCAGCGGCCGGTGGTGCGTCGTCCGGGTAGGCCGAAGCGTGCGGTGACCTATCCGGCGTTCCGTGCCTATGACGGGGTGACGGTGCGGCCGGGGACGCGGCCGATCTGGCTGTATCTGCGCTTGTCGCGATACCACAAGGACGGGCGGGACGCGATCGAGCGGCAGCGGATCGATCTGACGCGCAAGCTGGACGCCGAGGGCTGTTGGACGATCATGGGTGAGTATGTGGACAACGACTCGGCCAGTGCCTCAGCCGCGCGTAACCGTAAGGGGTGGCATGCGCTGAACGCGGCGATTGACGGTGGCCAGGTCACCGCGGTGGGGTTCTGGAAGTTGGACCGGACGAACCGGATTGCCGCGCGCTGTATCGAGTGGATCGCGCAGTGTCAGGCACGTCGGGTGATGTTGGTGTCGCATCAGGACTCGTCGGAGGAGCTGAACACGGCGACGGCCGGGGCGAAGCTGGTCGCCGGTATCAAGGCGTTGTTGGCCGAGGTGGAGACCGACACCATGAGTGAGCGGCAGCGTGGTGCGAAGCGGCACGCTGCCGAGGCTGGGTTTCATCACGGTGGGACGTGCCCGTTCGGGTGGACGCCGGGCCCGCGTGAGGTCGACGAGATGGGCCGGCGCGGCGTGCGGCTGGTGGCGCATCCGGTCGAGTTTCCGGCGTTGCAGGCCGCGGTGGCACTGGTGTTGGAGGGCAAGAGCCTCGCCGATGTCGCCGAGCGGTGGAAGGACGAGTTTGGGATCACGGCGGCTGATGGTGCGCCGGTGGCCGTATCCAGTGTGTACCGGTTCCTGATCTCGCCCCGGATGATCGGCTATCGGATGCGGCAGGTCCCGGAACACCGACGCGGGGTGAAGATCAACCTGTTGGACTATGTGGCGCTGGACGCGAACGGCGACCCGGTGATCAGTCAGCCGCCGGTGTGTGACCGGCCGACGTGGCTCCGCGTGGTCCGGGAGCTGGAGACCCGGGGCAGGACGAAGGCCACGGTGCGGCAGCCGTGGGGAGCGCATCCGTGGCTGCTGACAGGGTTGGTCTACTGCGGCACGTGTGGCAGCCGGTTGTATGGCCACGAGAAGCAGCACACGCGGGTGAGCGGGACCGTGGTGCGCCAGTATGCCTACCAGTGCAAAGCCAACCGTCGCCAGGGCAAGGGCACCTGCGCGGCGCCGTGTCGGGTGTCGGCCGACCAGGCCGAGGCGTTCACGGTCGGGTGGTTGTTCGCGTTCCTGACCGATGACCGGTTGGCGAAGGTCCGTGCCGAGCAGGCCGCCCGCCAGGCCGCGACCCCGACCGGACATCTGGTGGCCGAGCTGGACGAGGCCCGCGCCGAGCGCGACACCTTGATTGCCCAGCAGGACAGCGGCGCGTACAAGGGCAAGATGGTCGCCGTCCTGCTCGGCATGATCGCCGATGCGCAGGAGCGGGTGGAGAAGCTGGAAGCGCTCCTGGACACGGCCGTTGTCGACGGGCTACCGGTCGCCTCTCATGCCCAACTCGCCCAGGAGTGGCCGGACATGACCCTGGCCCAGCGGCGGCGCCTGTTGGCCCGGGTGATCGAACGTATCGACATCACCGCCGACCCGCAGCTACCGACCGACGAGCGGGTACAGGTCAGGCAGCATCCGGAGCTTGGACCGCTCGACTAGCCCCGTCGATCATCACGACCAGGTCACGGGCCACCTCATCGGGCAGCGGACCGGCAGCAGCCGCAGCACGACACCCGGCTACCCAGCCCGCCACGAACTCCGCCCGCACCGCCACCGCCACCCACTCCGGCACCGCCACCGCGTCACCACCTGCCGACCCGGCCGTTTCCGATCGGGCCGCCAGGGGGTCCCACCCACCCACCCGTACCGGACGCGCCGACCCGTCACCATCCACCGGGGCAGGAGCCGGGATCGAACCTTCGGTACTCACCCGCTTGGCGGCCACGTGCCCCGTGCTGTCGGTGGCGCCCGATGCGTCGTCGAGGTCGAATGGGAGCGCGATCTCACCGGGCAGTGGTCCCGTACCGCGTCGCCGACTCATGGCACGGCCCCCGCACCGCCATCGCCGGTCGCCGGGTCACGTCCGCGTCCCGCGTAGCGCCATCGGCCCACGGTCAGCGTGCGTTCGTCGCCGTCTGGTCGGCCGAATTCGTCGAGGACGACCGGGCCGCCGTCCTCGATGCCGAGGGGACGGCCCGACAGCGCCGCCGCGAGCAGCCGTGACCAGCGCCGCCGCACCGCCCGCACCTTGCCGAACGTGGTCGAGTAGCGCCGTGACTTCGTCAGCCAGTGCCCACCGAAGCCCCAGCTATGTGACCAGCGGATCAGCCCCGACGTCCGCCCCGCAGGACGGCCCGCCGCCGCATCCACAGCTTCCGTGAACGCCTGATCCGACCCGAGGCGCCAACACGTCTCCACCAGACGGCGCGCATGGTCCCGCAGCCCGAGCCGGGCAAGCTGGCGCAGCGACCGAACCGGCGCGTCCAGCGCCCCGGAGTCGGTGACCGACTTCGTCAGGTACTTGGCGAGATAGTTGCCGACCTTGCCGGCCTCCGTGTCGGAGCCGATCCGAATACGGCGGATGTCGACCTGGCCGCCCCAGCGCACCGCCCACCCATCACCGGACGCCGCCCGAGGCAGCGCCCCGGAGGAGTCGAGGAGAGCGACCGCCGCCGGGTCCGGCGCCCCCACCGACACCGAGGCGACGACATCGCGCAGGCAGTCCGCGATCAGGTCGGTGTAGGCCCACGCCGGCGGCGCGGTCGGGTCGCCGGCCGGGTCGCGTCCATCGACCCGGATCACGACGTGCAGATGCACCAGGCCCCGGCGCTGCATCTCCGCGACCTTGACGAAACTCACCCGCACCACCCGGCGCAGCGCGGTGACCGTCAGACCCACCGCCGAGGCCACCGCGGATTCCAACCGGTCACGGGTGGCCTTCCACAGCGCTGGGACCAGCGCGTTCCAGACCACCGCCCGGCCGTAGTCGAAACAGGCCAGGCACAGCGGCTCACCCAGGCGCCGATCATCAGCGTTGTGGCGCAGGTGGCAGGACAGCGCCCGGCCATGCTCGCAGGTCCCGCGCCGCTGGCGACACACCCGCGCATCGGCACCCTTGCCGGCACGGCGCGAGTGCACCGGGCCGAAGCTGGGAGCGGTCAGCGTGACGAACCACGCCGGACCACCCGACGCCGCCGCGCCGTCCCTGCCAGCACCCCCGCCGCCGTTGCCACCGTCGAGGCCCGACACGACGATCCGCCGCGCGTCGCGCTGGTACAGCCGGGAGCAGTCCGGGCAGGCCGAGGCCCGCCGGTTGTTGCACCGCACATGCACCACCGGTGGCGCCGCCGACCGGCGGATCTCACCGGTAGCCATGTCGATCTGGTCCGTGTGGCCGGTCAGCCGGACCGGCCGCACACAGCCCGACTCCACCGCCGACCGGTCGGCACCACTGCCCGTAGCCATGGACAAAGCACCTCTTTTCGGACACGCAGGGGCAGCCGCGACCCGGCGCGCGCCCGCACTCGGGCCGCACCACGCAGCACGCAGAAAGAAGAAGGAGAGGAAGGAGGAGCCGGGAGGGTCGGCTAGTCGTCGAGCGGTTCGCCGTCGTCGTCGATGCCGTTACGTCGGCGCCAGTCAGCGGCCCACGCCTCCCACAGGTCCCGATCGGACTCGGAGATTCGTGGTGGCATCGGGGGCGGGGGCACCGGCGGCCACTGCCGACCCGGAGGCAGCGCGGGCGGAGGCGGAGGGAACCAGCCCCGCAGCGGCACCGTCGGAGGGTCCACCGGATCGACCTGATCCGGCGGGTTCCCGGAGCCCGGCCCAGCGCCAGGACCCGCCGCAGAGGGCAGCGCCCCCGGAGCAGGGACCGCGCGCACGTCCGGCACCCAGCCGACCAGCGGACCCGCCGCAGCCTCCACCGGACCGCGTACCGCCACCGGCCGCAGCCCGCCGCCGTCGACCCGGGCTAGGTCCTGTGCCGGGCGCTGGCCGTAGACGGCCGCGACCTGGGCAATGTCGTCGTCGTCCTGCCACGCCGCCCGCACCAGCACCGGCGTCGGTTCGTCATCGGTCCGGACGTAGCCCGTGCCGGCCTGGTCCAGGCCGATCAGTTCAGCGTGCGCGCCGGCCGCCCAGGAACCCCGGCCGAGAACCATGTCGACCTGCCCGGCCTCCGCCGTGCGCAGACACACCCGGGTAGGGATCAGGTCCCGCCAGACCGTGACGTCCTTGCGCGGGTCCTGCACCGCCGCGAGCACCACGAACCCCGGCGCCCGACCCTGCGTCAGCAGCAGCGGCAGCGATTCCGCGATCCGGCGCCGGACGTCGGCCGGACCGTAGGCCGTCACAAAGCCGAGTTCATCGACCAGGACCACGACCAGCGGGTCACCCGGTGTCGGCCGGTGGACGCGGGCGACGCCGCGTAGCTGGTCCTCCCGGCGCTGCATCCACGCTGCCGCGTCGTCGAGGAGATCGGCGATCGTGTCCGGGGTGTAGGCGAACCGGGCGAACAGCCGTGCGCCCCCGGCGAGTTCCATCCCGCCCTTCGGGTCACACGCCCAGATCTCCACCAGCCCGGCGCGGACCGCCGGAGCCAGCGCCCGCACGATCGCCCACAGCACCGACCCCTTACCCGCCCCGGTAGCCCCGGCGATCAGCGCATGTGAGCCCTGGAGTGGCAGCAGCCACGGGCCGCCGTCTTCCCGAAGGCCGACCGGCACCGTCCGCAGATCGGCACCGCGGGCAGCTCGACCCGCCGGCCGTGCCCACGCCCGACACCGCGCCGCCGCTCCCGCCACCCAGACGCGCCACCGGCCGGTCAGGCCGCGCCACTGTTCGGCCAGGCCGCCGCCGTGTCGAGGCTCGGCGTTGCCATCCGGGAGCGGGTCTGGGGTGACCGTGGCCCGCAGTGGCTCCCGTAGCCGCACCGTGACCCGAGCCCGGCCCGCATGCGCCCGGTCGGGAGCGATCGCCACCCCGAGAGCCCCCAGCGCCGCACCGAGCGCCGGAACCGCCCGCTCGACATCGGCTACCGACTGCCCGGGGCGGACCTGCACCGCCAGGACCACACCGGCCGCCGTACGCCGCACCCGACGCACCCGGGGCGTGCGCTCCCAGGAGACCATCAGGTTGCAGGCCCGGCACGCCGCCGCCCACCGCCGCCGCCACCGGCCCCCCGCGAACCAGCCCACCAGGCCCCGCCGCGTCCACGGCACCACCAGCACCAGGCCGATCACGAACAGGAACCCGATCCGGCCGGCACCCGGGCCGAACACGTCGGCCAGCCAGAAGAACCCGAACAGCGCGGCGAACTCCCGGCGCCAGTCCCACAGCCAGCGGCCGACATAGCGCAGCAGCAGCGTCGGGACCGAGGGCCGTAGCGCCATCCGGTACCCGCGAAACGTCCGGCCCGCCCGGACCGACATCACGCGCACGACCACACACCCCTTTCGGATCTAGCTCTCTGGCATCGGCAGACAGCGACGGGCGGCCAGCCCAGACCCCGAAGGACCCAGACCGCCGCCCGCCGCATCGGTCAGTTCTTCGCCGCAGCCGGCGCAGCCGCCGGACCGGCGGTGATCGGCCGGATGTCCTGGGCGCTGAACGACACGCCGTGACGGCCGTTGATCTCCCAGGAACGCGCCTTGAGACCGACCACCGTCACCGGCTGCCCGATCGCCAGCCGAGGCGCCGCCGAGGCGGCAACCTTGATGCGCTCCGTCGAGGCACCCGCCCCGGCGACCGCGATCGTGACTTCCACCTCCCACTGCGGCACTCCGTCACGGTCCGCACGCTGCGAACCGTCGAACATCGACCGCACCGGCTCACCCATCACCACCGCCGCCACAATCGCGGCAGGATCAACAGGGATCTCACGCATAACAGAAACTCTCTTTCGGTTGAAAACCCCCGGCCAGCCGGCCAGAAGGGTCGTTTATGGGCAGGCAGCAGCCAGGCCCACCGTGCAGAAGGAAGGAAAGAAACCGGCGTCGTGCCGGTGGAAACGGTCGGCTAGCCGTGCAGGATGACGACCTTTTCGGGGGTCCCCGCTGTCGTGACGCCGACCATGTAGCCGAGGAACATCCCGACCGTGATCGCGGCGACGATGCCGCCGATCAGGACCAGGACCGCGACCCCGAGCAGCCGCTCCGAGGCCACCCGCGCCCGCTCGTCCTGCGCAGACCAGCCAGCCTGCATACGCGGATCGTCCATCTAGCTTCGCCGCCAGACGACCGCGACCCACACCAGGCCCGCGCCCACAGGTGCGGCCAGCAAAGGCGCGTCCCCGGAAAGCCCGGCCAGTGTCAGATACAGTCCGCAGACCCACAGAACCAGCGGCCAGAACCACGGGCGCCGATACGCGCGCCGCATACAACCTCCCCGTGAGGGATACCGGGCGGGTATTTCCCGCCGTGCCGCTAACACTGCGCCTAACCACTGGCACAAAGCTGCACACCAACCCGGTAAATTCTTGGCATTTTCCTGGCACCAGAGCGGCACCGCAGTGGCACCAGACCGGCACAGGAGTGGCACGAGACCGGCATCGGTGCAGGTCACGGCCACCAGGCCGCCGACCCTGCCGCAGCCCCACGAGACACCCCACTTAGGTGCCATCGGGGGCGCGGGGAGTTGGCCCGGAACCCCTGGACGCTGGCGGACGTCGGCGGACGCTGGCGGATGTCGGCGGACACGCCATCACGACCCCGGACAGAGCCGGTAGCGCTCAAACGACTTGGATGATTGCTGTTTGACCAGCAATCTGGACGTATGGCGACGTTTCCCCCCGGACCGGGCACCGGGCCGGACCGTGCGTCCGCCGCCCGACCCACGCCCGGCCACACCCGCACAGCCCGACGGCACGTAACGCAACCGATCGACCTGTCACAGCGACGACAGCAGCTACCGGAGGCAAACGAGGTTAACCAGCATCCACAGGGGGACGATGTGGACCGTTGCCCCGAATCCCCGCGATCGGGGCATCACACCAGGAAGGAGGAGACGGCAGGGGACAGCGGGGGCCGACCAACGGCCCCGGCCGGACCAGCCATGACCAGCGAGCCGCTCAACGTCGAGACCCTCACTGGCCAGCTACGCAACGCCATGCGCCACGGCGTCCGCGCGGCCAGCCTCGCAGCCCACGCCCCCACCCTGATCGACCTGCTCACCGCCGGCACCCCCGGCGGACGTGACGAACGCGCGGTCACCGCCGAGCAGATCATCCGGGCGGCCACCGAGCTGCTCGGCCCCGACGTCGGCACCGCCATGCGAATCATGCTCGGACTCGAAGCCGGAACCTGGCACGCCCGCATCGAGACCCGCCGCGAACGCGCCGCCGCCATCCTCGACATCACCCCCGGCGCGTTCCGCCGACCCCGCCACGAAACCACCTACCTACGTGAAGTCGCCTGGCAGATCTGGCAAGCCCAGCGCGACGACACCGACTAGCAGCCCAGCACCACCGCCAGACCGCACCCCGCGCACGACGGCGGGGGCACAGGCCCACAAGCCCATGCCCCCGCCCGGCGCCGTCCGTCAGGACAACAGAGCTTCCACCGCCTTCAGCAACGCCGGGATATCCCCAGCGTCCGGACCCTGCACGGTCGGCAGCATCTTGTCCAAGCTCGGCACCGCAAACAGATAGACATACAGCCCTGCCCACCGCAGGCGCTCCGCCGCCTCCCGGGCACCCTCAGGCGAGGTGAACACACCCACACGCAGCCCGCCACCCGGCGCGCACAGCACGATCCACACCCCCTCAGCCGCAACGTCCGCCGCCTGCCTCGTTCGGCCAGACCGGCGATCCCCGACGTGCGCCTGATCCATCTGGCCAGCGTCCGTGCTCATCGCACCCGCCCCACCAGGCCATAGATCGACACTTGCTCGTCGGTGTAGCGCTTCGCTATCGGGTACAGGTCCGAATCCGGGCCAGGCCACCACCGATGCACCGCCACCAACCCAGGCTCGACGAGATCCACCCCGGCCGGAACGAGCGCCCCGACCTCCTCGGCGGTACGCGGCACAAAGACCATCCCGTGCTTCTGGTACACCTCCGCCACGGCACGACCGCCATCGGGCAGGAAATCACCCGTCGCGTGACTCAGCGCCACCAGCGACCCCGACGCCAGCCCGCCCACCAACGCGGCCACGACCTCCGCCACCTCCGCCCCGTCCGCGACGAACGGCAACACCCCCAGCACCGTCAGCCCGACCGGCCGCGCCAAATCCAGCCCGGCCCCCGCCGCTTCGGTCAGGATCTTCTGAGGGTCACGAACGTCGGCCTCCAGATAGGCCGTGGCCCCTTCCGGCCCGCTCGTCAGCAACGCCCGCGCATGCAGCAACACCAACGGGTCCGGATCCACGTACAGCACCCGCGCCGTAGCCGTCACCGCCTGCACGACCTCATGCAGGTTCGGCGAGTCCGGCAGCCCCGTGCCGATGTCCACGAACTGACCGAGACCTTCGGCGGCCATCCAGCCCGCCACCCGGCGCATGAACGCCCGATGCTCCCGCGCGGCCGTCACGACATCCGGCGTCACCTGGTACAACGCCTCCGCCAGCTCCCGATCCGCCGCGTAGTAGTCCTTGCGTCCCAGCAAGTAGTTGTACAGCCGCGCTGAATGCGCCACATCAGAGCGAAGCGTCGGAGGGCAGACAGGTGCGTCCTCCCACGCACTCCACCCGCTCGCCATGCCCGACAAGCCCGCCACACCCCCACGGGCCGCCCGGGTCACCGCGGCCCCTCCGTCCGCGCCATGACCGGCGCCACCGGCCCGCCGCCGTCGAGCTGTCTCGGTTGTTCCCAGCTATAAAGCGCCCGCAGACGATCCGCGACCCGCACCAGCACCGCCGGATCCGTGCTGAACTCCACCCGACCCGTAGGCGCCGGAGACCGCGCCGGCCCCGACCGGACCGGCAACGCCAGCCTCGGCCCGCTCGCAGTCCGCTGCCAGGGCACCGGGGCGCCGGGGAACTCCGCCCAGACGACCTTCCCCCCGGACCGCGCCCGGTACCACGACCACCGCCGGCTCAACGCCTCCACCAGAACCAGACCCCGACCGGCCTGCCCCTCGTCAGCGGCATACGTGACCCGTGGCGGTGTCGTCGCGTCGTGATCCCAGACCTCAACCATCACCAGGCCGTTGCTGGCCGACAGCCGCACCGCCATGAAATCCGCGTCCGGGCCGGACGCCGCCACGGCGTTGCTCGCCAACGCGCCCACGATCCAGTCCGCGACCTGCACCGCCCGGGGACTGACCGCCCAGCCGTGCAACGTCGCGACGGTGCGCGACCGGACCTCACCCACCGACGCCAGCACCGGCGCGAACCGAGCCACCGCGACCAACAGGCCGCTCTCGACCACCGGGCCACCCGTACAACCCGTCATCGCCGTCATCGCCGACCTGTCTCCTCCCCGCCGCTGGAAGAACCCCCGGGCCGGCGACCGCAGCCACCAGCCCGGGAAGCCCCGCCGGTCTGCTAGGCCCGATCCGCCAGCACCGTGAACCGGTCGAACTCGCCCCGCTTCACCGCGTTCAGGAAGACATCGAACTCCGCAGGCGAGAACGCCAGCAGCGCGTCCGGCACCGCCGAGTCACGCACCACGACACCGCCGGGCACGTCGGCCACCTCGACACACATCCCGCCCGCGCCGTTGCTCACCGCCGGATGCACCCAGTCACACCGGTCGACATGCAGACCACGGATGTCCGGCTTACGCCGCTGCTCATCGGTGTAAACCGCGTCCTCATGCATGTACGTCTCCTCGCCGTGGTGGTGGTGCCGCCCGACCCGCGCCATGTGGGGGGAGAGACGCGGGCCGGACGGGTCCTGAAGCGCCGAACCGGCGAGCTTCCTCGCGCCCTGCCGTTTCCCGCGCACCGCCACTATCAGTCGCACGATCTGCCACTGTCGGTGACAAATCGGCGGACGCCGGATGACGAAAGGTGACAGACAAGCGATGACACTGTTTGTCACCCAGTCCGTCACTACCGGCACCATCGACGGCGTCAACGGTGACATCCCGCCCACCGTGCGCCACGATCAGACCCAGCACAGCCGACCCCCGGAGAGCCCATGCCAAGCCGCGTGCCACGCACCCTGCTCGCCGTCCTCCTGGTCGAGCGGGGATGGACCGCCGAGAAGCTCTGCCGCGTCTTCGCACAGACCGCAGCCAGCCTGAAAGTCCGCACCACCGACGTCAGCCTCCGCCAGGCCCGACGCTGGATAGCCGCCGAGAACCACCCCCAGCCACCCGCCGCACGCGTCCTCGAACAAATCTTCGGGACACCCATCGATGAACTGCTAGCCCCGCCCGCTCTGGCGGTCCCACCGGCAGTCTCAGAGTCGCCGGCCGGCATCTACAGTGAGTTCAGACCGGAGGAGGAACCCACGGACCGACGTGACTTTCTTGGACTAGCCGCGCTGTCGCTGACGGCGGTGGATGTCCTGCAACGATCCCCCGCCGGCCGCGATGCGCTCACGATCGCCGATCTGGAGTCGGACATCGACGAAGTTGCGGGCGTGTACAGCCGCCTGCCGCCAGGCCAGGTCTTGCCGATCGTCGCCGCAGGTTGGGACACAACAAAGGCACTGCTGAGTCAGGAGGACGTAGGCACCTCCGATGAACGGCGCCTCACCCTACTTGCAGGCCAATTTTCTTATTTCATCGGACGCGTCGCGTTCGCTCAAGGCCGCTACCGCGAATCCCGCAGATTTACTGAAGCGTCCAACTACTATGCGCGCAAAATCGATGATCCAACGCTTCTCGCTAGCTTGGCGGCACTCCGCAGTTCCATCTCCTTTTACACGGGTCGCTACATTGACGCTGCCGAGTATGCCGGCCAGGGGCGCCTAGCTGCACCTCCATATATGATCGCCAGATTGGCTGCGTACGAGGCGCGAGGTTGGTCGGCAGTGAAGCGCATCGATCTTGCCGCTGATGCACTCACTGCGATGCGCGCCGCTATAGTAGATTCTCCCCATGTGGCAGGTTCTTCGCCTTTCACGCATGCCTCGGCCGACATGTTCGCCGCCGTTTGTTTCGTTCGCATCCGAGATGGCCAAGCGGCTGAACCCTACGCCCACGCCGCAGTTCAACGTCTCGCCGAGACTGGAAGCAACTATGAGGAACGCTGCCACGCTCTGTTGGCTCTGGCCAATTCGCACCTCCTGAGGGAACGTCCCGACCCGGCCGCAGCAGCAGCCGCAGGCACCAGGGCCGTAGACCTCCCACCTGGCCATGTCACATCGTCCGTGGCCGCCGCAGCAGGCCGCCTTTGGCGCCGCTTGGCTGATTGGCAGGATGATCCTGACATCGTTCGCTTTGGGCAACTCACGCAATCCGCGCGAAGCGCTCTCCCTCCGGGCGGATTCTCATGACGGTCGTCCTCGGTCCGCCGGACCAAGTGCCGCCTGTTCCCACTTTAGTTACGCCACGCCTCCTGTTAAGGTCCTGGACACCCGCAGACATCCCCGCGTATACCCAGATGGCACTCCACCCTGACATGTCACGGTATACATCGTCTCCTTCTGACGAAGGAGCTGTCTGGCGGATGTTCGCCTTTCAAATCGGACACTGGGCATTGCGCGGTTATGGAATGTGGATTGTCGAGGAGCGCGCAACCGGCCAGTTCTTAGGGCGAGCGGGACTTTATGAAGAACACGGCTGGCCCGGCCTCGAAGTTGCCTGGACCATCCGCCGTGATCGTTGGGGCGAAGGATTTGCTACCGAGGGCGGCGCCGCAGCGCTCGAATATGCGTTCACTCAGCTTTCCCGGGATCGCGTAATCAGCATAATTCATCCGGACAATGTCGCGTCGAGCCGCGTCGCAGAGAAGCTTGGCCTAGCCGTCGCCCAGCGTACCGAAGTTCATGGTCGTGCTCGCAACGTCTGGGCCATCACCAGACCTGACCGCCAAGCTTCTTGAGACAGTGCCCGGACAGCCGAAGGCGCCGACGGAGCATCGACCGGAGCATGATCGCGTCGTAGATTTTCTTTTCAGTTTCAAGGCGCGCGGCCTCCGGCCGCGCGCTGGCAGGTCAGCGGGATCGTGGCCCATGTCTGACGTCGTGTCGGGACGGTATCGGGCGGGGTGGCGCCGCGCAGCGCCGCACGCGCCGCACACGGGCGGGGCCCGGCAGCCCCGCCACGCACGGGGGCCCGCCTCCCTCCGGTCGGCACCCCGCGCGCGTCGGGTCTGCCACCCTCCCGGATGCGTCGGTGCGTCGGCGCGTCGCAACAGCCAGATGACCGCCAGGAGCGCCGGAGAAAGGCCGCACAGGCCAGCTGAACGACCGCCACGGAGGCGGCCAGCGATCCAGCCGACAGCCACGCAGGAATGGTGAAAGAAAGCTCCGAGACGCGCGGCGGGAAGCCTGGCGCCGCAGCGGCGAGTGGCAACCGCGATGCGTCGCACGGCGAGCGGCAGTGGGTTCCCCATTCCCCGCTGGCGCCGAATTGTCTAACAGGCCAGCGACGGCATCAAGGGCGCGCTACGCGCGTCGCTACGCGATCGCCTACGGCGACCCTTGACACCGCCACTGCCCTGCTACGTGCGGCACCCATGGGGGATGGGAGGAAAAAATGGGAGGGGACGCAGCAGACGTCTACGGGGACGTGGCGCCGGCCGCTGACGGCTGCGCACAGGAGCGACCGGCCACGCCGAGGGGAAGCCTCGCCGCGCGCAGGCCAGGGCCGTACACGTCGCACGGCGACCAGCGGCAATCCCGGGCAGCGTGGCCGCGCCGAGGCAGGCCCGGAAACGACGACGGCCGGTAGCTCCCCGGGGGGTGAGAGCCACCAGCCAGCCACCACCCTAGCTGTCCGACGGGCAATGCCGGACGTGTCCATCTCGCCTCACACGCAAACGGCCGGCAGCCCCCGCCAGGGAGAGCTACCGGCCGCCTTTTCGTCGCCGCCCGCCAGGACTACGACCCGCAGGAGCACCGGCCGCGCCGCGCCTCACGCACCAGGTCCCCGAGCGCGACGACCGCCGCCGGGGGGACCAGCCGCACCATGGTCATGATCAGAGCGCCCGCAGCGTCATCCCGCGCCGCCCGCAGCAGTTCCGAGACTGCCAGGTCAAACGGAGTCAGGCCATGATCCGGACCCGCCACCGGGCCAAGCTCCGGCACCCACGGTTCCCACCCCGCCGCAGCGCCCGCCGCCACGGTCGGAGCATCCGAGCCGTCCGGACCGGGCGCCGCCGCCTCTGCGACTGGTGGGAGGTTGCGGAACCACAGCGCCACCCCGGCGCCGGCACGGTCGATCACCACCGCGTCCGCGAGCACCGACATTGGCAACGCCGCCACCCCCGACGCGACCTCCGCCGACGTGGCACCACAGCGCGCCGTCAGCACATGCCAGCCGTCCTCACCCCACGACGTCGCCACCCGCCGCTCACCGGCCCCGTTCACCGCGCCACCGCCGCACCCGCGCTGATCAGCGAGTCCACCAGCGCCAGCCCGACCGGAGTTCCGGTGTCGATCCCCTCCCGCGCGACCAGCAGCCGCACCCCCGCCGCCCGCAGCAACCGCAGCACGTAGACCTTCCCGGCTTCTGTCGCCGAGAGCCGATCCCAGGTGTCGACCACGACCACGTCATACCGGCCGTTGCGCACCATCCGGATGACCGACTGCCAGGCCCGGAACCCCTCCCCGATCTGGCCGACCGAACCACCCGCCACCCAGCCACGCGCCGCGCACGCCGCCGTGAACACCGCCTGCTGTGCCGGCAGGTCCCGCATCGAGCCCGCCGCCTGACGGGTGAACGACACCGCCCGCACCGGGAACGCCCGGTAGTCCACCGCCGTCGGCAGGTTCCGCGTGATGATCGCGAACTTCTCGGCAACCGACAGCTCACCGTCGACCGCCCCATATGGCATGCTAGCCATGGGTCCACTCCTTGTGTCAGCAAGGTTTGGGTCAAGGCCCGGGATTGGTGTTCCACCACCGTCCCGGGCCGCCTTATTGAGTTGTCCTTACACCCCTAATAATAGACGACCCCGCCGGTAAATGCAGCCGAATCACGGAATCACGACGAAAGCATTCACCGCAAGATCAAAGGAAATCCACGTAAAGGCCCCTGGAATCGCCATGGGCAACATCAACTATCCGGCCGCATTCCCATACCAGCATTAACGATCATCCGGTTTCGGGGATCGGCCCCAGCCACCCGGAAAACGCTGCCAGGCCCCAGTTCGAGAGCGAGACCGCCAGGACCACGACACCGGCCGCCCCCGCCCGACGAGCCGCCCAGCGCCACCAGCTCAACCGGCAGAGCGCGACCGTGGACCGCTCGACACGCCCGCACCCGAGCCCGAGCCCACCGCGACGGCCACCGCGACCGGCCAAAGCCACAGCCCAACCAAGACGACAACGGGAGCCAGCCCGAAGGCCGCTCCCGAGACGCCTGCTACAGTTCGCGCAGGTCAGGGCACTGCTACTATGCACCACTTGCATAGATGATGAGGCTCCAGGCACCGTGGTCAGGCTCCATGCACATGGCGATCGAGCTAGTGACCAGCGTCACATGCAACTTACGAAGTAGCTTGAGTAATTTCGGTTGCTCGCCCCAACGCGAGAAATCCCAATCACTCAAGAAACCGCGCAAGCGGTCCGAGCGACAAGCGGCTAGACCCCGTCCAGGTCCGTCAGGGCGGCTTTCGCCCGGATGGTGTCGGGGTGGTCCTCGCCCAGGATCCGCCGCCGCCGGGCGAGCACATCCTCTGCCAGGGAGCGCGCAGCCGGAAAGTCCCCCAGGCTCCACAGGGTGGCTGCGAGGCTGCCCGCGGCCCAGATCGTGTCGGGGTGGTCCTCGCCCAGGATCCGCCGCCGCCGGGCGAGCACATCCTCTGCCAGGGAGCGCGCAGCCGGAAAGTCCCCCAGGCCCCGCAGGGTGGCTGCGAGGTTGCCCGCGGCCATGATCGTGTCGGGGTGGTCCTCGCCCAGGATCCGCCGCCGCCGGGCGAGCACATCCTCTGCCAGGGAGCGCGCAGCCGGAAAGTCTCCCAGGCTGTGCAGGGTGTTCGCGAGGTTGCCCGCGGCCATGATCGTGTCGGGGTGGTCCTCGCCCAGGATCCGCCGCCGCCGGGCGAGCACATCCTCTGCCAGGGAGCGCGCAGCCGGAAAGTCCCCCAGGCTCCACAGGGTGGCTGCGAGGTTGCCCGCGGCCATGATCGTGTCGGGG
>Ga0268265_10000018_pt1 | contig 285651 bp, 264 predicted proteins | sample KBSSwiS52_FD_190355 | JGI IMG/M metagenome (GOLD analysis project Ga0268265, IMG submission 190355) | Switchgrass rhizosphere microbial communities from Kellogg Biological Station, Michigan, USA - KBS Switchgrass S5-2 (SPAdes) (version 2) | ecosystem: Host-associated > Plants > Roots >... | reverse complement strand
TTGCTGGAACCGGGCGCTGATAGTCCTTCACGTCGGTCTGGAAGGCCGAGACGTTGATCCGCAGAATGCGGTCGAGCAGATCGGCCTTCGCGCCGATCTCGTAGTTGATCGCGGTCATCGGAAGGTATTTGACGAACGGCACGCCGACGGTGCTGCGTTGATTGATGCCGCCCGCCTGGAAGCCCTTGGCGGCGCGTGCATAGAGCATGATGCCGTCGGTCGGCTTGTAGTCCGCCCCAACGGTCCAGTCCCACGAATCGTACTTGAGAGCCTCATTGTCGATGCACAAGGCGGGATCTGCGTCGGAACCTGCGGGCGGGATCGGCAGAGTACAGGCAAGACCGTTCGGGAACACGCCGGGTATAATGGGACGGCTGCCGAACTGCGTGATGCCAACTTTCTTGTCTTCTTTGGTGTAACGCAGGCCGCCGGTCAGGTTCAGGCGGTCCGTGACGGCGAACGTGCCCTGGCCGAAGAAGCCTAGGCTCTTGTTGTCGACGTGGTTCTCGATGTAATTGGCCACGGTGTCCCCGAAGCCGAAAGCCGTAGTGAGCAGCGGAACAGCCGTATTTGTACCGCGTTCGATGCCTTTGAACCTGTAGTAGTACGACCCTAGCGTGTACTTGAGCCGATCGCCGAACACGTTTCCATTGAACTGCAGTTCTTGGGTAAAGGTGTTTCCTTCCGGAGTGGCCCGCGAAAACAGCAGGATGGGCACCGCACCGTCGTAGTCCTTCGGGCTATCGTGATAAAAGTCGCGATAGGCAGTGATCGACTTCACCTGAAGGTCGTCGGTCAGCTCGTATTCGATGTTTCCGGAAACACCCCATTCCCGGTACACGCTGATATCGCCCATCGTCGCGGCGCGGAAGAACGGCCCGGTCGTGGTGCGCGGATTGGTCGGGCTGGGAGACCAGCAACGAGGCTGGAGGGTCGGCTTCGGCCCGCCTCCACACGAGAAAAACTGCGACTGGACAGCGTCGGCGTCGGCGAGGGTGGGGAAACGGCCCAAATAGGCAAGGCCGAGTTCTCGATAGGCCGGGGAGAACCCGATGGGGTTGAACGGCGAGACGAACGCCGGATGGCTGACCGTGAGGAAAACCGGCTGGAGCAGGTTACCGTCGGTCCGCGCGTCGACATAGTCGCCGGTGATGTTGATATCGAGTCTGTCGCTCGGGCGGAACCGGAGCTGGCCGCGGGCATAGACCTGCTTCGACTGGCCGAGCCGGCGGCCGTACGTCGTCTCCTTGGCGAAGCCATTGTCGTCACGATAGCCCAGGTTGAACCGCAGGGCGACCGCATCCTTCAGCAGCGGAATGTTGAGCATTCCCTGGCCTTCGACGAGGCCGTGGTTGCCGGCGCCGACCATCAGGCGGCCGTTGAAATCGTCCAGCTGGGGCCGCTTGGTGTGTATCGAAACCGCGCCACCGATGGTGTTGCGGCCGAACAGGGTGCCTTGCGGACCGCGCAGAACTTCGACGCGCTCGACGTCGGGGCCGAGAAACGACATCGAACCAATCGCGGTGGATTGGTACACATCGTCGATGTAGATCGCGGCCGGCTGGTCGTTCACCAGCTCGATGTTCGAGTTGCGCAGGCCGCGGATGCCGACCGTGCTCGCCAGAGTGCCTTGCGCAGTGGTCGAAAAGGTGACGTTCGGAGTGGCCGACTGCAAGTCGGAAAGCTGGCTCACCGAACGGTTCCGAAGCTCTTCCGCCGAGACCGCGGTGATCGAGATCGGCACGTTCTGGACGTTCTCCGCACGCTTCTGGGCGGTGACGACGATTTCCTCGATGCGACCGTTGGATTCGGCAGTATTGCTGCTCTGCGGCTGGTTCTGGCCCAAAGCCGGCGTCGCCAACAGCGGCGTCAGCGCAGTGGCGCCCGCGAGAACCGCGAGCGGCGAGAGATTTCCGAGAATCCGCATGTTTCCTCCCCATCTACGAGCATTGAGTTTCTTGTATTATTCAGATTACTCTAATCTCGGCCCAGTTCGCTGTAAAGTGTCTTTTGAGACCTCGTGTCAATTTATCGGAGGGTATCGCACTCGCAGGGATTGGCGATTTCGGCACCCCAAAGGCTCATGAGCTGCCCCGGGTGCCGGGCAGAGCGCTACCTGAAGGCTCGTTTCGCCGCGGAGGTCAACTTTGCCAGCGGACGGCCATCGCTGCGGCTCGCTTGCCGAGCGACGTGCGCCGCTCCGCTGGGGAGACGCGACGATGCGATGTGGGGAGGAGCACATCGAGATCGTCGACTGTTGATTTCTGCTGAGAGTTGACCTGGGGAGGTTCAAAGTTTCCGCTGAGAAGTGACCGATGTTCTGATCTTTCCCCTGGCTGTTGCGTCGGGGGACATTGGAGTGATCGACATGGCCTTACTGAGCGTTATTCGGCACTGGCATTTTCGCGACGGGATGCCGATCCGAGAGATTGAGCGACGGACTGGACTGTCGCGCAACACGATCCGCAAATATCTTCGGGCGGGTACGGTTGAGCGCAGATTCAAGGTCCCCTACCGGCCAAGCAAGCTGGACCCATTCGCAGAGAAGCTGGCGGGTTGGTTGCGGATCGAGGCTGGCCGCTCGCGCAAGCAGCGGCGGACAGTCAAGCAGATGCACGCCGATCTCGTCGCTCTGGGCTTCGACGGTTCCTACGGCCGTGCTGCGGCGTTTGTGCGCAGCTGGAAGGCCGACCACCAGCGTGATGCCCAGACCAGCGGGCGCGGGACCTTCGTGCCGCTGGTGTTCCAGCCTGGCGAAGCGTTCCAGTTCGACTGGAGCGAGGACTGGGCGATCATTGCCGACAAGCAGACCAAGCTGCAGGTGGCCAGCAGCGCGGGGTTTTCGATAACATGAAGACCGCGGTTGATCGGATCGGTATTGGCAAGGCGCGGCAGGTCAACGCCCGGTTCGCCGCCATGCCAGCCATTACCTGTTCGAGCCCGAGTTCTGTAATCCGGCATCGGGGTGGGAGAAGGGGCAGATTGAGAAGAATGTCCAGGATGCCCGTCGCCGGCTGTGGCAGCCGATGCCTAGCTTCCCCGATCGCGATGCGCTCAATACCTGGCTTGAAGAACGCTGTATCGCCCAGTGGACCCATATCCAGCATGGCGCGCTGCCCGGCACCATCGCCGATGTGCATGCAACGGAGGTCGTCAGCTTGATGCCGCTGGGGCGGCCTTTTGACGGCTTCGTCGAGTACACCAAGCGGGTATCGCCTACCTGCCTCGTAAACTTCGAGCGCAACCGTTACTCGGTGCCGGCCTCCTTCGCCAACCGCCCGGTGAGTCTGCGGGTCTATCCGGACCGGATCGCCATCGCCGCCGAGGGCCGGCTCCCATGCGAGCATGGCCGGATCATCGAGAGGTCGCATCACCTGCCGGGGCGGATCGCCTATGACTGGCGGCACTATCTGGCGGTGATCCAGCGCAAGCCCGCTGTCCTGCGCAACGGCGCGCCGTTCACCGAGATGCCCGATGCGTTCCGTCAGTTGCAGGAGCATCTGGTCAAGCGCCCCGGCGGTGACCGGGAGATGGTCGAGATACTCTCGCTTGTGCTGCACCATGACGAACAGGCAGTGCTGTGTGCCGTCGAGCTGGCGCTGGGGGCCGGCGTTCCGATCAAGATCCATGTGCTCAACATCCTGCATCGGCTGACCGACGGCAAGGCGCCGCCCGTTGCACCGATCGACGCACCGCAAGCCCTGCGCCTTACCCAGGAGCCTCTCGCCGACGTTGGCCGCTATGGTACCTGGGGTGGCTGCGTCATGCGTCATGATCCCGCCAGCGCTGCCGTCGAGGTCATGCTGCGCAGCCTCAAGATGTACGGCATGGCCCAGGCCGTGAGCGATCTCATTGGCCAAGGCGCCCCGGCTTTCGATGCCGCCGTGCCGATCCTCTCCCAGTTGCTCAAGGCCGAGATGGCAGAGCGCGAGGTCCGGTCCATCGCCTACCAGATCAAGGCGGCCCGGCTCCCGGCTTACAAGGATTTGGCCGGGTTCGACTTCGCATCCAGCGAAGTGAACGAGGCCCTGGTCAGGCAACTGCATCGCGGCGAGTTCATCGATGGGGCAGACAATGTCGTGCTGATTGGTGGCCCTGGAACCGGCAAGACCCACATGGCCACCGCGCTCGGCATCCAAGCCGTGGAACACCACCGCAGGAAGGCCCGGTTCTTCTCTACCGTCGATCTGGTCAACATGCTCGAACAGGAAAAGGCCATGAACAAGGCTGGCCAGCTTGCCGAGCGCCTGCTCCGTCTTAACCTCGTCATCCTCGATGAGCTCGGATATCTGCCGTTCAGCCCGTCAGGCGGAGCCCTGCTGTTCCACCTGCTCTCCAAGCTCTACGAGCAGACCAGCGTGATCATCACCACCAATCTCAGCTTCAGCGAATGGGCAGCTGTGTTCGGAGATGCCAAGATGACAACCGCGCCGCTCGACCGGCTCACTCACCACTGTCACATCCTGGAAACCGGCAACGACAGCTTTCGGTTCAGGGCCAGCTCTGCCGCACCCAAAACCAGAAAAGAAAAATCACCAGCTTGACCCAACGCCCGCTTCGCGGGAAACTCACATCCAACCGGGTCACTTCTCGATGAAAATCCCCGGTCAACTCTCAGCAGAAATCAACAGACAGGATCACCGCGAGGCAAGCAAGGAGGGTGATCCGCCGCTTCATCGGTCGGCCCTTTAGCAACTACAGGGTCGTGGAGGCTAGTGAATGTTGTCCGGAACCATCAGTCGAGGAATTCGGACGGAGTTCCGAGCGCGCGTGGCTGATGATTTGCAGTCCGCCCCAAATTCCCAGCGACGCCATGATCAGGGCAACGACAAGGTCGGGCCAAGCGGTGCTGGTCCCCATCACGCCGAGCGCGGCGAGCAGAACCGCAAGATTTCCAAGCGCATCATTGCGCGAGCAGATCCAGACGGAGCGCATGTTCGCATCGCCAGCCCGGTAGCGGTAGAGCATTAGGGCAACCACGCCGTTGGCAACTAGCGCCATGATCCCGACGATACCCATCGTCTCGGCGTGCGGCAGGCCATAACCGAACGCCGCAATGACCGTTGTGACAAGAACATAAAGGCCAAAGGCGAGGATCGTGGCGCCCTTGAGCAACGCGGCGCGCGAGCCCCAGTGCAGCGCCATGCCCGCCACGCTTATGCTGATCGCGTAATTGGCGGCGTCTCCGAGAAAATCGACCGCATCGGCTTGCAGTGACCGAGACCCGGCCGCCACGCCGGCAACGATCTCCCCCGCAAACATCGCTGCGTTGATCGCGAGCGCAATCCACAGGACGCGACGCCACCTGCCATCTTCGATGCGCTTGGTCTCTGCACAGCATGATCCACAACCGGGCACGTCGCCTCGCCTTTCCTGAGTCGAACGCCTATATGCACCCTGTAGCAACTACAGGGTCAAGCGATGAAAATTGGTGAGATGGCGTCGGCGACCGCGACGAACATCGAGACGGTCCGCTATTATGAGAAGATCGGGTTGCTGCCCGCCCCTGCTCGCAACGCCGCCAATTATCGCAGCTACGGCAATGAGCATCTGGCCCGGCTCTCCTTCATTCGGCGCGCGCGCGCGACCTTGGCTTCACGCTGGATCAGGTGCGTGAACTGCTCAGCCTCGCCGACGACCGGGCGCAGTCTTGTGCAGCCGTCGATGCCATCGCGACCGCGCATCTGACCGATATCGACCGTAAGACTGCCGACCTCCAGGCCTTGCGCGGCGAGCTCAGCCGACTGATCGGCGATTGCCGCCAGGAGACGATCGACGAGTGTCTGATCATCGATTCCCTGGCACCGGCCGCGTCGGCGTAATGCGTTGACAGCATCAATATTGAGCGAGGTCGAGTGCAGGCGCGGCGATGCCGCTGCTGGGCGTGATCGCCTGGGGCGATGCTGCGCTACACGCAGGGGCGGAGTGTCGTTTGATCGCAATTCGCCGCAACCAGTCCTCAGTTGATCGCAATAGTCCGTGACAATCCGCGCGCCAAACCCGGACAGAAACCCGGACAGAAACCCGGACAGGCCGGGGAAACCGGAAAAAAATCCAATGAAATTCAAGGCGGAATGGCGGAGCGCGAGGGATGCGATCCTTCTGTGCGATTTGTGAGGAACCGCTGCTTTAAAGAACCTTTCGTGGTACGGATTTCCCTACCGTCTGCGTCATCGGCTTCGTTGGACGACTGCCAATAGCGAAATGGCAGGATATCAACCCCACACCAGAAGCGCTTGGGGTGGTCTGCATCAGACCGGTGTGCGTCGGAGCCCCTTGCCCCAGAAGCGAAGAGTCTTGATCTCCGCAAAAATAGACTGCCCAATGCGATACGCTACCATCAGGTACGCTGGAGCGAGGCTGGATGGTGGACCCGTCGTGGACCCGCAGGATCGGCCGAGCTATGAACTCGGCCACTCCATGCAAGGCAAGTCATTGATTTCCTGGCGGAAACTGGAGCGGGCGAAGGGATTCGAACCCTCGACCCCAACCTTGGCAAGGTTGTGCTCTACCCCTGAGCTACGCCCGCTCTGGCGTCGTTTCCGCAGGAGAGCCCTGCGGTCGAGGCGCGGCTATTAGCGTGGGGGTGCCCCCTCCGCAAGCCCGATTCTGCAGAAATCGTTCGGGGCTTGGCATCGGCGGGCGCCCTCCCACATAAGGAGGCGCGAAACGGTCTGCAGGAGAATCATTGGTGGCGACTTTGGGGATGAGTGCGGCAGACCGGGAGGCCGTCGAGGCGTTCAAGCGCGACGTGGTCGAGCCCTCGATGACCTCCCTCGTGATCCTCGACTTCTGGGCCGAATGGTGCGGCCCGTGCAAGCAGCTCGCTCCGCTGCTCGACAAGGTCGCTGCCGCCTATGCCGACAAGGGCGTTGTCCTCGTCAAGGTCAATGTCGACGAACAAAAGCTGGTCGCCGCGCAGTTTCGCGTCCAGTCGATCCCCACGGTCTATGCGATGTTCCAGGGCCAGCTCGTCGCGGATCTCACGCCGGCGCGCAGCGAAAGCCAGCTCACCCAGATGCTCGACCAGATCCTGCGCCAGCTCCCGATCGAAAGCAGCGCCGGCAAGCTCCAGCAGGACATCGCGCCGTTGATCGCGATGGGCGAGGAGGTGCTCGAAAGCGGCGATACCGAGCGGGCGCTGTCGATCTTCGGCCAGCTGGCCGAGATGGCTCCGGAGGACAGTCAGGTGACCTCGGGCCTGGCCCGGGCGATGATCAAGGCCGGCCGGATTGAAGAGGCCGAGACGCTGCTCGCCAGCGTCGCCCCCGACAAGGCCAAGGAGCCCCCGATCGCGCGAGCCCAGGCCGCGCTCGCGCTCGCCCGCGAGGCGCAACCGGTCGACGATCTCGGGCCCCTGCGCGCGCGCGTCGCTGCCGATCCCGACGATCATGAGGCGCGTTTCGAGCTTGCCGGCGCGCTGATGGCGGCGGGCGATCGCGACGGCGCGGCCGACAATCTGCTCGAGAGCATTGCGCGCGATCGCGATTGGAACGAGGGCGCGGCGCGCGCGCGGCTGCTCAAGCTGCTCGAGGTGGTCGGGCTCGAGGACAGCTGGGTGCGCGATCAGCGCCGCCGCCTCTCCGCCATATTGTTCACCTGATCATGGCGGTCGCCGCCGCCCAACGCCTATCGATCTTCCCGCTCGCGGGCGCGTTGCTGTTTCCCCGCGGTCATCTGCCGCTCCACATTTTCGAGCCACGCTATCGCGCGCTGGTGTCCGATGCGCTGGCGCGCGACCGGCGCATATCGATGATCCAGCCACGCGGCCCCGGCGAGCCCCCGCCACTGTTCTCGGTCGGCTGCATCGGCCACATCCGCGAGGTGGAGCGGCTCGATGACGGCCGGTTCAATATCATCCTCGAGGGCATTTGCCGCTTTCGCCTGCTGCGCGAACTCGAGGTGTCGACGCCCTTCCGGCAGGTCGAAGCCGATGTTTCGGGCTTCGCCGATGGCGAAGCGCCCGACGCGCTCCCCAGCATCGTCCGCGCCGAGATCGAGCGCGAGGCGCGCCGCTTTGCCGACAGCCGCGGCGTGGCGGTCGACTGGACCGGGGTCAGCCGGCTCGACGACGAAACCCTCGTCAACGCGATCTCGGCAATCGCGCCGTTCGACGCCGCGGCCAAGCAGGCGCTGCTCGAAGCGCTGACACTCGCCGACCGCGCCGACCTGCTCGCCCAGTTCCTCGGCTTTTTCCGCCGTGGCGACGACGAACCCGCGACGCTGCAATGAGCTTCGACCCCACGCTGCTGGCGATGCTGGCCTGCCCGGTGACGCGCACGCCGCTGCGTTACGACACGGAGACGCAAGAGCTGGTCTCCGAAGCCGCGGGGCTTGCCTATCCGGTGCGTGACGGCGTGCCGGTGATGCTGGTCGAGGAAGCCCGGCGGTTGCCTTCCCGAAGCGGCTAAATGGCCAGACCCTGCAGCAGCCGGGGCAGCTTGCCGGTCTCGCCACGCGCTTCGGCCATGAACCGCCCCTTGAGCGGCCCGAGCCGCTGAACCGCGCCGAGGCCGATGCGGCGCACCGTCCGCGCGGTTCGGCCGGGCAGGCCGAACAGCCGAGTGAGGCCGTCGGTCGAGGCCGCGACCATGAAACTGTCGAGGCTGCGCCAGCGCTGGTAGCGCGCGAGCAGCTGCGCATCGCCGGGGTCGAGTCCCAGCCGCATCCCTTCGACCAGCACCTCGGTCAGCGCCGCGACATCGCGATAGCCGAGATTGACGCCCTGGCCCGCGATCGGATGGATGCCGTGCGCGGCGTCGCCGACCAGCGCGAGGCGGGTGTCGGTGATCCGCGCGGCGTGATGGAAGCCGAGCGGATAGGAGGAACGCGGCGAGATCAGCCGCACCGCTCCGAGCATGCCCCCCATCCGCTTCTCGGCCTCGGCCTGATATGCGCGATCGGGCAGGCCGAGCATCGCCGGAGCGTGCTTCTCGTCGACCGTCCACACCAGCGCCGAGCGATGCTCGCTGGCAGGCCCGTCGATCAGTGGCAGGACAGCGAAGGGGCCGGCTGGATAGAAAATCTCGTAGGCGGTGCCGCGATGGGGCTTTTCGTGGGCGATCGAGGCGATCATCGCGACATGCCGGTAGCTCCAGCGCGCGACGTTGATGCCGGCGGCCTCACGCGTCGGCGACTGGCGCCCCTCGGCGCCGATCAGCAGCGAGCCTGTCACGACGGCGCCATCGGCGAGCGTCACGCGGACACCGTCGAGATCGCGCCGCACCTCGGCCGGCCGCGCCGGCCGCAGCAGGCTGAGCCCAGTCGTCGCGCGCGCGGCACGGTCGAGCGCGAGGCGCAGGTCGCGATTCTCGAACATCAGCCCCAGCGCGCCATCGTCGGCCGACGGCTCGAACATCAGGCTTTCGGGGCTGAGCCCATCCTGGACCTTGATCGCCTCGATCGGGCAGCCTTTGCCGGCGAGCAGCGCGCCGACCCCGATCGCCTCGAGCATCCGCCACGGCGCGCTGGCCACCGCCGAGGCGCGGCCGTCGAAACCGGTGGCGAGCATCTTGCCCGGATCGGCCGGGTCGATAACGGTCACGCTGATATGATGCCGCGCGAGCGCGATGCCGAGCGTCAGCCCGACCAAGCCACCGCCCAGAATGATGACGTCCTGCCGATCCATGGGGGGTTCTTACGAGGTCCGGGATGGCGAGCCAAGCGATTGCGCGGCGGCGCGTGTGCTTTACGATGGCGGGCATGAAGCTAATCTTCCTTCACGGCCCGCCGGCGTCCGGCAAGCTGACGGTGGCGCGCGCACTCGCGACGCTCTCCGGCCTGCCGGTGTTTCACAATCATTTTGCGGTCGATGCGGCGGCGTCGGTTTTCGCGTTCGGCAGCGATGCCTTCATCCGATTGCGCGAAACCTATTGGTTGGCGATGTTCGAGGAGGCCGCGGCCAACCAACGCTCGATCATATTCACCTTCACGCCCGAACCGTCGGTTCCATCTGATTTTCCTGCCCGCGTCCGCACACTGGTCGAACGATATGGCGGCACGGTCGACTTCGTCCGGCTGACGGTTGAGCGCGAAGAGCAGGAGGCCCGCCTCGACGCCCCCAGCCGTAGCGAGTTCGGCAAGCTCAGATCGCTCGATCTGTTGCGCCAACTTCGCACGACGTTCGCTACCTGCGAGGCGGCGATGCCCGAAGGGCGGATCTCGATCGATACGACCCGAACCACGCCCGAAGCCGCCGCCTGTGTGATAACGGAGGCCTTGGGCCTCGACATGCGACAGGCCGTTCGGCCGCTCGCTTGACCGCGACTCCCCGCTATGGGATTCTCGCGGGAGCGGGACCAACGAATGGAACGAAGATGGCAAGTCGCAGCATCCCGATAACGGGACCGCGCGTGGAAGAAGGCGGCTGGCGTGCATCGCTTCGCCATGCCGGCCGGCGCGCGGGCGCGATCCTCGCGGCGTGCGCGCTGATCGGTGCGACGATCGCGCTCGGCTTCGTGCTGGCGAGCTATCACGTGACCGATCCGGCGCTCAACACCGCCGCGGGCGGCCCCGCGCAGAACATCTTTGGCGCGCCCGGCGCATGGATCGCCGATCTTGCGCTCAGCCTGTTCGGGCCGGGGATCGCGGTCGTGCTGCCGCTCGGGCTGATCTGGGGACTGCGGCTGTGGCGCGGGCGCGCGGTCGGCCGCTGGGGCCGGTCGCTCGCGATCGCGTTGCTCGCGGTGCTGCTGCTCGGCATCGGCCTCGCGCTGTTCCGAGGCGGTTCGGTCGCCGGGCTGCCGGCCGGCTTCGGCGGCAGCCTCGGGCTGGGAGGTGCGGGGCTGGTCGCGCTGGGGCTCGACCAGCTCGCCGATCCGATACTCGCCAACGGCATCCGCCTCGGCAGCGCGGCGCTGTTCGCGATCGCCGGGCTGTCCTGCTGGGCGTGGGGACTCGGATTGCTCGCCGACGAACGTGACTGGCTGTTCCGCCGCGGCGTCTATGCGCGCCGCGCGGCCGAGCCCTATGACGGCGACGAGATCGACGAGGACGATCTCGGCTCGATCGGCCGCGTGCCGATCCCGGTCCGCCCGCCGCGGCACGCGCCGATCGACGAGAATGCGGCCGAGCCGCCCCCGCCGCTGATCGCCGATCGCAAGAAGGCCGCCGCGCCGTCGGCCAAGACCGCGGCGCGCGAACGGCAAAGCTCGCTGCCGCTCGGCGACACCTACAAGCTACCCAGCCTCGACCTGCTGGCGCCCGCGCCGCCCTCGGCCAACAAGGTGATCGACAAGGCCGCGCTCGAACGCAATGCGCGGCTGCTCGAGACCGTGCTCGACGATTTCAACGTCAAGGGCCGCATCGTCGAGATCCGCCCCGGCCCGGTCGTCACCATGTACGAGCTCGAGCCCGCCGCGGGGATCAAGGCGAGCCGGGTGATCGCGCTCGCCGACGACATCGCGCGCAACATGTCGGCGATGTCGGCGCGCATCGCGGTGATCCCCGGCCGCACGGTGATCGGCATTGAGCTGCCCAACGCCAAGCGCGAGACGGTGTCGCTGTCCGAGCTGATCGCCAGCGATGCGTTCGAGGACGTCACCGGGCTCGGCCTCGTGCTCGGCAAGAATATCGGCGGCGATCCGGTGATCGCCGATCTTGCGCCGATGCCGCATCTGCTGGTCGCGGGCACCACCGGCTCGGGCAAGTCGGTCGGCCTCAACTCGATGATCCTGTCGCTGCTCTATCGGATGACCCCCGATCAGTGCCGGATGATCATGATCGATCCGAAGATGCTCGAGCTCAGCGTCTATGACGATATCCCTCATCTGCTCTCGTCGGTGGTGACCGAGCCGCAAAAAGCGGTGCGCGCACTCAAATGGGCGGTCGAGCAGATGGAGGACCGCTATCGGATGATGTCCTCGATCGGGGTGCGAGGGCTGGCCAGCTTCAATGAGAAGGTGCGCGCGGCCAAGACCAAGGGCCAGCCGCTCGGCCGCCGCGTCCAGACCGGTTACGACGCCGAGACCGGCCAGCCGATCTATGAGGAGGAGAAGCTCGAATTCGAGCCGCTGCCGCAGATCGTGGTGATCGTCGACGAGCTTGCCGATCTGATGATGACCGCGGGCAAGGAGGTCGAGTTCCTGATCCAGCGGCTTGCGCAGAAGGCGCGCGCGGCGGGCATCCACCTGATCATGGCGACCCAGCGGCCATCGGTCGACGTGATCACCGGGGTGATCAAGGCCAATTTGCCGACGCGGATCAGCTTCCAGGTGACCAGCAAGATCGACAGCCGCACGATCCTTGGCGAGCAGGGCGCCGAGCAGCTGCTCGGCAAGGGCGACATGCTGTTCATGCCCGGCGGCAAGCAGATCGTGCGCGTCCACGGCCCGTTCGTGTCCGATGACGAGGTTCGCGCGGTCGCCGACCATTGGCGGGGCCAGGGCACCCCCGACTATATCACCGCGGTCACCGAGGAGCCCGAGGACGGCGGCTTCGCGATGGAGGGCGGCCCCTCGGGTCCCGACGACCCCGAGACCCAGACCTATCGCCGTGCGATCCAGCTCGTCGTCGAGAACCGCAAGGCCTCGACCAGCTGGCTCCAGCGCCAACTGCGTGTCGGCTACAACTCGGCTGCGCGGCTGATCGAACGGCTCGAGAAGGATGGCATCGTCTCGCAGCCGGATCATGTCGGCCGCCGCGAGGTGATGATCGAGGTGGCCGATCTGGGACGCTTCCTGAACTGAGGAGAGCTTGGCCAAGCCAAGCTGACCCACGCCAGCCGGCGTCGGGAACCCGCGATCGTCGGCGGGGCCTTCACGCGATGGTAAGGAATTGCGCGCATGATGGCGACGGCCCGATGCGGTCGGGTTAACCCTTTTTGTTACGGCCTCGGAAATATCCATCCGTCATGATGTGCGGGCGCCCGGCTGTGGGCGTGTCCGACGGGAATGCGGGATGATGCGACGTCCGACCCTGGCCCTATTGTTGGCGATGTTGCCCGTGGGCGCTTCGGCGCAAGGCTTGCCGATCGATTTCGGCGCAGATGCCGCCGAGGCGGTCGGCTACGAAGGAGCGCCGCGCGGCGTCGCGCCGAGCGCCGCGCTGCGGGACGCGCAGGCGGCCTCCGTCAGCCGCGCACGCGCCGTGCGGCACGGCGAACATACGGTCCTGCTGATCGGCGGCAGTGGTCGCAGCGAATCTACCGGGGCCATCACGGTCCACGTTCGGGATAAAGGGCTGCGAGAGTAGCGAACCCCTCCCGCTGAAGGATGCGCGGATGTGGCGGCCTTCGGCGGAAGGGGCGTTCAACGCCGCCGGTTCTACTGCGGCACAACCGTCACCGCGCGGCGGTTCTGGGCCCAGCTTTCCTCGTCGGAGCCGGTCGCGACCGGGCGTTCCTTGCCATAGCTGATCACCGACAGCCGCGAGGGTGCGACGCCCGCGTTGACCAGGAAATTCTTGGCCGCGTTGGCGCGGCGCTCGCCGAGCGCGAGATTATATTCGCGCGTACCGCGCTCGTCGCAATGGCCTTCGATCGTCACCGCGGTGTTCGGATATTTGGCGAGCCACTGCGCCTGCTTGGAGAGGATCGCCTGGCTTTCGGTATCGATATCGTAAAGATCGGTGCCGAAATGGATGGTGTCGGTTCCCGCTTGGGCAAGGAAATCGGCGCGCGAGCCCGGCACGACAGTCGTGCTCGGCGGGGGCGGGGGCGTTTCGGTGGTGGTCGGCGGGGCGGTTGCCGCAGGCGGCGGCGGCAATTCCTCGGGCTTCTTCTTGCTGCAGGCCGCGACGCTCAGCGCCAGCGCGGACACCAGGGCGATTCTCATCGTCAGACGCGCCATCGTGGATCTCCTTTTTGAGTAGTTACGGTTCAATAACGTGATTCGTTCGGAAAAGCTCCAGAAACCGGCGTCAGGGCAGCAACGGGCCCCAGGCCGGATCGGAACCGTCGAGCGGGGTCGGCACCGGCCGCTCGTTGACCCCGGTGAGATCGACCGACCAGAGATCGGCCTTGCCCGAACCCTGACCGGTGCGGAAGAACATGATCACCCGGCCGTTGGGCGACCAGCTCGGCCCTTCGTCCTGCCAGCCGTTGGTGAGGATCTTCTCGCCCGATCCGTCGACCCCCATGATCCCGACATTGAAGCCGCCACCGATCCTGGTGAAAGCGATCAGATCCCCACGCGGGCTCCACACCGGGGTGGCGTAGCGGCCGCCGCCGAAGCTGATCCGGTTCTGGTTCGACCCGTCGGCGTTCATCACGTAGAGCTGCTGCGTGCCCGAACGATCGCTTTCGAACACGATGCGCGATCCGTCGGGCGAATAGCTGGCGCCGGTGTCGATGCCGGGCGAAGTGGTCAGCCGCTCGGGCCGGCCGCCGCCGGCCGCGACGCGGTAGATGTCGGTATTGCCGCTGACCGCCATCGAGAAGACGATATAGCGCCCATCGGGCGAGAAGCGCGGCGCGAAGGTCATGTTCGGAAGGTCGACGACGAGGCGGGTCGATCCCGAGTCCAGACTATAAGTATAAATTCTCGGCCGATTCGCGGTATAGGACATAAAGGTGATTATCTGATCTTTGGGCGCAAACCGTGGCGTCAGCACAATCGTCTGGCCGTTGGTCAGGAAGCGATGGTTGGCGCCATCCTGATCCATCATCGCAAGGCGTTTGGTGCGGTTGGTTTTTGGGCCGGTTTCCGAAACATATACGACTTTGCTGTTGAAATAGGGCTGTTCGCCAGTCAGTCGGGAATAGGCAAGATCTGCGCATTTATGTGCACCACTGCGCCATTCCCGAGGCTGAACGATGAAACCGTTGCGGGTCAGCTCCGTCCCAGCCAAAACATCAAAAAGATAGCAGCCGACTGTTAGCGTACCGTCGCCGTTTAACTGAACGAAGCCTTGTACCAAGGCTTGAGCCCCGCTCTGGCGCCAGAACAAATAGTCAGGCGCATTCGTCTGCGCCTGCGTAACGGTCTCGAGCGCGCTTTTGGGCAGCGGGTTGAACAGGCCGCTATTCTTGAGATCGTTGGTGACAACGTCGGCGACGCGCTGGCCGAGCGACGCGGTGTCCCCGGCGGGCGTGTTGGCGACCGAGGGCGTCGGCATGCCGGGAATCGCGATCGGCATCGGCTGGGCGATGCCGCCGGTGATGTCGACCTCGAGCTGGGCGGCGGCAGGCGCCGACAGGCCGAGCGCGGCGATGAAAAAGGCCAGGATTGCTCCAGCGCGCGATACCCCCCTCTCCTTCATTGGAGGGGCCGGGGGTGGGGTCTCTCCGCGGGCGCAGGTACAGTTGGATAGACCCCGCCCCAACCTCTCCCCTGAAGGGGAGGGGTTTGCGGATTTCGGGAAAATCCGGAAAGGGCGAAGGCGCATTCTCGTCTCCTCTGCCCCACCGCGGCGTTTAGAGCCGAAAGCGGGGGCGTAAGTCAAATCCGGCATCAGCTCATCTGCGCGGGACGGAAAGTGAACACGATGTCCTGCCAGGCTTCGAACAGGTCGGCAGGCAGTTTATACGGCGCGCAGCGCTGGAGCGCTCGCGTGGCGGCCTCGTTCATCTGCCGGAGATAGGGCTGGTTGGCGGGATTGACGCCGAGATTGCCGACCACCTCGGGCGCAACCGCGATCGAGCCATCCTTTTTCAACCGGAGCCTGATCTTGCTGACGATGCTCGCCGCGTCCGCGCCGCCAGCCGGGATCGTGTAGCATGGCTTGACCTGGCTCGCGATCAGCGCGGCGAGCCCGTTCATCGCGAGCGGGCTGATCGCGGCGGCGCGCGGCGCGGTGCTCTTGCCGGCCGACTTGTCGACCGGAATGCCCTTCAGGAAATCGGTGCCGAGCGAGGTCGCCTTGGGCTTGGGCTTGGCCGGCGGGGCCGGAGGAGCGGGCTTGGCCGCCGGCGGCGTCGGCTTGGGCGGCTCGGCGGCTTTCGGCGCGGGCTTGGGCGTCGGAGCCGGAGCGGGCTTGGGCGCCGGAGCCGGCTGGGGCTTGGCGGGGGCCGGCTCGGGCGGCGGCGCGTCCTGGATCGTCGGCGCGACGTCGGGAGCCTCCGCGGCCTGGGGCGCTTCTTTCGAGATTTCCGGGGCGGCCGAGGTCAGTCCGGCCTTGTCGACCAGCATCACGTCCATCGGCTCGCTGAGCTTGGGCATCTTGCGGACGCTCATCAGGTTGAGCGAGAGGATCGCCAGCAGGCCGATATGCCCGACGACCGAGAGCCCCAGTCCGGTCCGCTCGCTGCGCTCCATCACGGCACCGCAGGTTCGGGAACCGAATCGCCATCGATGCGTCCGTGGCGGCCCGCCGGCGCGGCGCTTTCTCCGAGCGTGACCAGCGCCACCCGGTTGAGCCCGGCGTGGTTGAGCGCCCCCATCACCGCCATGACGCGGCCATAGTCGAGCGCCTTGTCGGCCCGCAGGAAGATTTGCGGGCTGTCCTTGCCCTTGCCCGATCGGGCCGCGATCTGGGCGAGCCGATCGGGCAGCGCCGCCATCTGGACCTCGCGATCGTCGATAAACACCGCGCCGGCCTGATCGATCGAGAGCTGGACCGGCTTCTTCTCCTGGTCGAGTGCGCCCGCCGCGCTTTCGGGCAGATCGACCGGCACACCCGCGAGCAGCAGCGGCGCGGTGACCATGAAGATGATCAACAGCACGAGCATCACGTCGACCAGCGGCGTGACGTTGATCTCGGCCATCGGCGCGCGCCGGCCGCCCCGGCCCGAGACGGGGCCCCTAGCGGAACCCATGCCCATCAGGCGCGCTCCAGCTCGCGGCTGAGCGTCATATGCAGCGCATCGCCGAAGCGGTGAAGATGACCCTCGATCTTCGAGACCTTATGCAGCAGCCGGTTATAGGCGATTACTGCCGGAATCGCTGCGAACAGGCCGAGCGCGGTGGCGAACAGCGCCTCGGCGATGCCGGGAGCCACCACCCCGAGCGAGGTGTTCTGCGACGCGGCGATGTCGGTGAAGCTGCGCATGATCCCCCAGACGGTGCCGAACAGCCCGACAAAGGGCGCGACCGAACCGACGGTGGCGAGGATGTTGAGCCGGTCGGACAGCCGGTCGATCTCGCCCGCCGCGGCCGAGGCCATCGCGCTCGCAAGCCGCGCGCGCGTGCCGTCGCGATCGACCGGCTGGCCGCTGCGCACCGAGCGCCGCCATTCGGCTACCCCCGCCGAAAAGACCCTCGCCGACGGCAGGTCTTGCCGCCCCGGCCCTTCATAGAAACGGTCGATATCCTCGGACTTCCAGAAATCGGTTTCGAATGCCCGGCTCGTCTTGAACGCCTTGTCGAGCGCCATGCTGCCCGACAGGATGATCGTCCAGGTCCAGATGCTGGCCGCGAGCAACCCGATCATCACCGCCTTCACCACGATGTCCGCCTGGAGGAACAGCGCGATCGGCGACAAGGCGGAGGTCGATGCGGCGACCGCCAGATCCTGCATCATCAATTCAACCCGTCCCTTTCAATCGTTCGAGCGCCTCGATCCACTGGCGGGGCTGGCGCTTCGGCCGGCCGTCAGGGCCGATCAGCGCGACCGAAATATCAGCCTCCACCACTGTTTCAGACCCCCGCATGACTCTCTGATGAACGGCGCACGAGGCGCCGCGCATCCTCCCGATCCGGCTGACCACCAGCAGATCGTCGTCGAGCCGGGCCGGGGCCCTGTAGCGCAGCCCGAGCCCGGCCACGACATAGCTGCCCTCGCCGCTCTCGAGCGCATCGCGCTGGCCGATCCCTGCCAGCCGCAGCATGTCGCTGCGCGCGCGCTCGAGGAAGCGAAGATAGCTGGCATGATAAACGACCCCGCCTGCGTCGGTATCCTCGAAATAGACGCGCAGCGCGAACAAATGTGCACCCGCTTCGAAGCGGCCGGAATAGGGGGCCTCATGCATGTCGCCGCCTGTTTAGGCGATCGGTGGTCGAAATGAATCCCTTTTGTGGGGAGCGGCGTCGTTTCGTCCTGCGCCGGCATCGTTCCGACTTCCTCCTCCCACGCTTTCAAGAGGGATTTTCCTCACACGCCGTCGAACAGTCCTTCCTGCCCTGCTTCGGGCGGCGGATTGAGGCCGAGATGCTTCCAACCCCGCCCGTTGAGGCAGCGGCCGCGCGCGGTCCGCGCGATCAGGCCGAGCTGGATCAGATAGGGCTCGATCACATCCTCGATGGTGTCGCGCGGCTCGGACAGCCCGGCGGCGAGCGTTTCCACCCCCACCGGCCCGCCGCGATAGATGTCGGCGATCATATGCAGATAGCGGCGATCCATCGCGTCGAGGCCCAGCGCATCGACCTCGAGCCGGTTGAGCGCCTGATCGGCGACCTTGGCGTCGACCGTCTCGGCCCCCAGCACATGCGCGAAATCGCGCACGCGGCGGAGCAGCCGCCCGGCGATGCGCGGCGTGCCGCGTGCGCGGCGAGCGATCTCCTTCGCGCCATCAGAGGCGATAGCGAGATCGAGCAGCCGGGCGGCGCGGCTCACCACCTTTTCGAGCTCTTCGACGGTATAGAATTGCAGGCGGACCGGAATGCCGAAGCGGTCGCGCAGCGGGGTCGTGATCAGGCCCTGACGGGTGGTCGCCCCCACCAGCGTGAAGCGCGGCAGATCGATCCGCACGCTCCTGGCGGACGGCCCCTCGCCGATCATCAGATCGAGCGCGCGATCCTCCATCGCAGGATAGAGCACCTCCTCGACCGCCGGCTGCAGCCGGTGGATCTCGTCGATGAACAGCACGTCGCCATCTTCGAGATTGGTGAGCAGCGCGGCAAGGTCGCCCGACTTGGCGATCACCGGGCCCGAGGTGGCGCGGAAGCCCGATCCCATCTCGCGGGCGATGATCTGCGCGAGCGTGGTCTTGCCGAGCCCCGGCGGGCCGAAGAACAGCACATGGTCGAGCGCCTCGCCGCGCCGCCGCGCCGCCTCGATGAACACCCGCAAATTCTCGCGCGCCGCCTGCTGCCCGACAAATTCCTCGAGCGACTTGGGGCGCAGCGCGGCGTCCATATCCTCGGTACGGCGCGCTCCGGCGATAAGGCGATCGGTGTCGGTCATCGGTTCGTTCTATATCCGTTCGTGTCGAGCGAAGTCGACGACCAATCGATCCCTTCGCTTGAAAAGGGAGGGAGATTTTTAGGGAGAATTCCGGATTTTCACTTCGCCGCCTTCCGCAGCGCCAGCCGCACCACCGCATCGAGGCCCGCGCCGTCGCCCAGTTCCTCGACGGCCGCGCCGACCGCCGCACTGGCTTCGGCCGGGCGGAAGCCGAGATTGGCGAGCGCCGAGAGCGCGTCGCTCGCCACCCCGCCCTTCACCGCCGCCGCGGGGGCGAGCCCCGGCCCGATCGCAACCCCGCCCATCTTGTCCTTGAGCTCGTTGACGATCCGCATCGCCAGCTTGGGGCCGACGCCGTTGGCGCGCGCGATCATCGCCTTGTCGCCGCCCGCGATCGCCTTCGCCAGTTCCGCGCCGTCGAGCACCGACAGGATCGCGAGCGCGACCCGCCCGCCCACGCCCTGGACGCTCGTCAGCAGCCGGAAGGCGTCGCGCTCGGCCGCCGATCCGAAGCCGTAGAGCGTGATCGCATCCTCGCGAACCTGCATTTCGGTGAAGAGCAGCACATTGCCGCCGACCTCGCCGATCGCCGACAAGGTGCGCGCCGAGGCATAGACCAGATAGCCGACCCCGCCGACGTCGAGCACCGCATGGTCGGCGGTGCTTTCGGCGAGGGTTCCGCGCAACCGCGCGATCATGCGATGATCCGCGACATCGCGCGCGCGCTGGCGAGATGATGGGCGTGGGTGATCGCGACCGCCAGTGCATCGGCGGCGTCGGGCCCCGATATCCTGATGCCGGGCATCATCCGGCTGACCATTGCGTGCACCTGCTGCTTCTCCGCCCCGCCGGTGCCGACCACCGCCTTCTTGACATGCTTGGCGGAATATTCGCCGACCGTCATCCCGCTGCGCGCCGCGGCGAGCAACACCACGCCGCGCGCCTGGCCGAGCTTGAGCGTCGACTGCGGATTCACGTTGACGAACACCTCCTCGACCGCCGCGCCACTCGGCTTATAAGTCAGCAACAGGTCGGTCAGGCTGTCGTGCAGCACCATCAGCCGTTCGGCGAGCTCCATCGCCGCCTCGGTCCTGATCTGCCCGTTGGCGACATGCGATAGCCGGTTGCCATCGGCCGCGATCACCCCCCAGCCGGTGGTGCCGAGCCCGGGATCGAAGCCGATCAGGATCATGAAGGACAACCAAGCCTTCCCCCTTCAAGGGAAGGGCGGGGGAGGGGCCAGCGATCCGGAAGCGCGGCCGCGGTCGAAGCGATCATTTGCAACACGTCTTCGATGTTGGTCGTCACACCGGCATTTGTGAAGCGAATTGTCCTATAACCCGGCCTGCGGAAAACGGCATCGTTTTTGATCGCATCGGCGTCGGGGTGTCACGATCGCCCGGCACGACCATCTTCGCCACCCCCAACCCCTCCCCGCAGGGGAGGGGCTTTCAAGACAGCTAACCCAGCTTCTCCATCACATCCTCAGGGACGTCATAATTGCCCCACACCGTCTGGACGTCGTCGTCGTCGTCGAGCGCGTCGATCAGCTTGAGCAGCTTGGCGGCGTCTTCCTCGCCGACGGTTACCATGGTCTGCGGCCGCCAGGCGAGCTTGGCGCCCTCGGGTTCGCCGAGCACCGGCTCGAGCGCCTTCGCGACCTCATGGAGCGTGTCGAGCGCGGTCCAGATCTCGTGGCCGTCCTCGGTCGAGGTCACATCCTCGGCCCCCGCCTCGAGCGCGGCCTCGAATATTTTCTCGCCGTCGCCGGCCGCAGGTCCGTAGCTGATCAGTCCGAGCCGGTCGAAGCCGTGGCTGACCGATCCCCCCGCGCCGAGATTGCCGCCATTTTTCGACACGATCGTGCGGACATTGGTCGCGGTGCGATTGCGGTTGTCGGTCAGGCTCTCTATGATCAGCGCGACCCCGCCCGGGCCGAAGCCCTCGTAGCGGACCTCCTCATAATTGGCCGCATCGCCGCCCGACGCCTTGTTGATCGAACGTTCGATATTGTCCTTGGGCAGGCCTTCCTTGCGCGCGGTGATGACCGCGGCGCGCAGCCGCGCGTTCATCGCGGGATCGGGCAGGCCCATGCGTGCGGCAACCGTGATCTCGCGGCTGAGCTTGGAGAAAAGCGCCGAGCGCTTCTTATCCTGTGCACCCTTGCGGTGCATGATGTTCTTGAATTTGCTGTGACCGGCCATCGCCGCCCCATTCCTGCATCGTCGTTGAGTGGCGGGCTCTCTAGCCCCGCGGGAGGGCGGTAGGCAAGCCACCCTTGCGCGTCACCCCGGTTCCGCCGGGGGCGGGGCAGCAGCGATCAGTCCACGAACAGCAGCGCGGGGGTCTCGACCAGCCGCTTGATCTCCTGGACGAAGCTCGCCGCGTCCCAACCGTCGACCACGCGGTGGTCGCAGCTGATCGACAGGTTCATCAGTTTCGCGGCGACGACCTGGCCGTCGCGAAACACCGGGCGCTCGACGACTCTGTTCGGTCCGATGATCGCGACCTCGGGCCGGTTGATCACCGGAGTTGTCGCGATTCCGCCGAGCCGCCCCAGCGAGGTGATGGTGAGGGTCGATCCCGACAGCTCCTCGGACTTCGCCCTGCCGCCGCGTGCCGCTTCGGCGAGGCGGACGATCTCGCCCGCCAGCTGCCAGATGTTGCGGCGCTCGGCGGCGCGGATCACGGGCACCATCAGCCCGGCGTCGGTCTGCGTCGCGATACCGAGATGGACCGCGCCCGACCGCGTGACGATCCCCGCCTCGTCGTCATAGCGCGCGTTGATCATCGGAAAGCGGGGGAGCGCCTTGCAGATCGCGGTGATCAGCAGCGGCAGCATGGTGAGCTTGGCGCGCGCGCCGCGGGTGGCGTTGAGATCGGCGCGGAGCGCCTCGAGCTTGGTGACGTCGATCTCCTCGACATAGGTGAAATGCGGAATGGCGCGCTTTGAGGCGGCCATATTCTCGGCGATGCGGCGGCGCAGGCCGATCACTCTGATCTGCTCGTCGGCGCGCGCCGCGCCGATGGGACGATAGCCGCTGCCCGCATTATAGCTGAGAAAGGCGTCGAGGTCGGCGTGGCGGACGCGGCCGGGTTCGGCGGTTCTGACCTGTGCGAGATCGATGCCGAGATCCTTGGCGCGCTGGCGCACGGCGGGCGAGGCAAGCACCTTCTTCTCCCTCTCCCTTGTAGGGAGAGGGGCGGGGGGAGGGGAGGACGTGGAGGCAGAATCGGCGGCGCCTTCAGCATCGCCGCCCTTCGCCCGACGCTCGTCCCCAAGGGGAGCGGGCTCCATGTCGGGCTCGAGCTTCGTCTCCTCACTCTCGGTCTCGAACATAGCGAGGATCGAGCCGATCGCGACCTGCTCACCCACGTCCCCGGCCAGTTTCACCACCTTGCCGGCGACCGGGCTGGTCATTTCGACCGTCGCCTTGTCGGTCATCAGGTCGGCGAGGGGGGCGTCTTCATCGACGATGTCGCCGACCTTCACGTGCCAGGCGACGATCTCCGCCTCCGCGATTCCCTCGCCAATATCGGGCAGCTTGAAATGATAGACGCCCATCTCGATCAATCCTTCATGACGCGCTGGAGCGCCTGGGCCAGCCGCACCGGCCCGGGAAAATAGGCCCATTCGAGGCTGTGCGGATAGGGCGTGTCCCACCCGGTGACGCGCTGGATCGGCGCCTCGAGCGCGTGGAAGCATCGTTCTTGGACGAGCGCCGACAGCTCAGCGCCGAAGCCGCCCGTCTTGGTCGCCTCATGAACGATGACACAGCGTCCGGTCTTGCTCACCGACGCGACGACCGTCTCGATGTCGAGCGGCACCAGCGTGCGCAGGTCGATCAGTTCGGCGTCGATCCCGCTCTCCGCGATCACGCCCAGCGCGACATGCACCATCGTGCCATAGCCCAGGATGGTGACGTCCTCGCCCTCGCGCACCATCCTCGCCTTGCCGAGCGGCACGGTATAATAGCCTTCGGGGACCGCGCTCTCGGCGAATTTGCTCCAGGGCGACACCGGCCGGTCATAATGGCCGTCGAACGGGCCGTTGTAGATCCGCTTCGGCTCGAAGAAGATCACGGGATCATTGTCCTCGATCGCTGCGATCAGCAGCCCCTTGGCGTCGAAGGGATTGGAGGGGATCACCGTCTTGAGCCCCGCGACATGGGTGAAGATGCCTTCGGGGCTCTGGCTGTGCGTCTGGCCGCCGAAGATGCCCCCGCCGAACGGCGTGCGCACCGTGATCGGCGCGGTGAACTCGCCCGCCGAACGGTAGCGCAGCCGCGCCGCCTCGGAGACGAGCTGATCGAGCGCGGGATAGATATAGTCGGCGAACTGGATCTCGGGCACCGGCCGCAATCCGTAAGCCGCCATCCCCACCGCGACCCCGACGATGCCGCATTCGCTGATCGGCGTATCGAATACGCGCGTCTTGCCGTAGCGCTTCTGCAGCCCCTCGGTCGCCTTGAACACCCCGCCGAAATAACCCACGTCCTCGCCGAGCACGACGATGCTGTCGTCGCGGCCCATCGCGACCTCGAGCGCCGAATTGATCGCCTGGATCATGGTCATCGTGCGGGTTTCGCCGGTCATCCGAGGGCCTCCCGTTCGTCCTGATCGAAACCGAGCGACATGGGCGGGGCGAGGCATGTCGCGACTTCGCTCGACACGGATGGAGACAGGAAGATGAGCTTCGCCATCATATTCCCGCCGCCTTGCGCTCAGCGCTCATCTCGGCCGATTGCTCGCGCAGATGCCACGGCATATCCTCGAACACATCCTCGAACATGCTGTCGAACGGCTGCTTGAGGCCGTCCTGGAGAACACCGTTCTGCTCGGCCTCGCGCTGCGCGGCGCGGACCATCTCGGCGAGTTCCTTGTCCATCGCGGCGTGGCGCTCCTCGTCCCAGATGCCGAGGCCGATGACATGCTGCTTGAGCCGCGCGATCGGATCACCGAGCGGCCATTTGCCACCCTCTTCGGCTGAGCGATATTTGCTGGGATCGTCCGACGTGGAATGGCCTTCGACGCGGTAGGTGAAATGCTCGATCAGCGTCGGGCCATGATTGCCGCGCGCGCGGTCGGCCGCCCACTGGGTCGCGGCATAAACCGCGAGCGCATCGTTGCCGTCGACGCGCAGCCCGGCGATGCCGTAGCCGATCGCGCGCGCGGCGAAGGTCGTTGCCTCGGCGCCCGCGAAGCCCGAGAAGGACGAGATCGCCCATTGGTTGTTGATGATGTTGAGGATGACCGGCGCGCGGTAGACCGAAGCGAAGGTCAGCGCCGAATGGAAGTCGCCCTCCGCGGTCGAACCCTCGCCGCACCAAGCCGCGGCGATCCGCGTGTCGCCGCGGGCCGCGCTCGCCATCGCCCAACCCACCGCCTGCGGATATTGGGTGGTGAGATTGCCCGAGATCGAAAAGAAATTGGCGTCGCGAACCGAGTACATGATCGGCAGCTGCCGCCCCTTCAGCCGATCCGCGCGGTTCGAATAGATCTGGTTGATCATATCGACGATCGGCCAGTCGCGTGCGATCAGCAGCCCTTGCTGCCGGTAGCTGGGGAAGCACATATCGTCATGGTCGAGCGCGTGCGCGGCAGCGACCGAGGTCGCCTCTTCCCCCAGGCACTTCATGTAGAAGCTGGTCTTGCCCTGCCGCTGCGCACGGTAGAGGCGATCGTCGAATGCGCGGGTCAGCGCCATGGCGCGCAGCATCTTGAGCAGCGTTTCGGGCGCCAGCCGCGGGTCCCAGGCCCCCTGCGCCTGCCCGGCATCGTCAAGCACCCGGACCATCGCATAGCTGAGGTCGCGAATGTCGGCCGGGCGCGCATCGATCGCAGGCCGTCCCACCGCGCCGGCCACCGGCATTTCGAAGCTGCTATAGTCGGCATGGTCGCCCGGGCGGAACGCCGGCTCGGGCACATGAAGCGACAGCGGAGGCAGATTGCGGCCGGGCATCGGCTTGATCCTCTCATCCCCCGGAACCAACCCACCCGCCGGGTCAGGAAATTATAACGCCACGATATAAAATTACAAACAGCTTGATGGAGTCATAAGCATAACGATCGATCATTACTCCAGGGCCTTACGTCGTGAAATTTCGATTGCGGGCGCAAGGGCGCCGGAGACGGACAGTTCTAATCCTGGATCGGCAGGCGGCAGACCGCCTCGAGTCCGCCGCCTTCGCGATTCGCGAGCACCAGGCTGCCGCCATGTTCCTGGGCGATCGCGCGCGCGATGCCGAGCCCCAGGCCGATTCCCCCCGTCGCCCGGTTGCGCGAGGGTTCGCCGCGCTCGAACGGCCGGAACATCGCCTCGATCGAAGATGGCGGAAGCCCGGGGCCGCGGTCGGCGATCCGGATCTCGGCGAGGCCTGCGGCGCGGACGAGATCGACCTCGATCCCCCCGCCATAAGCCACGCCGTTGTCGATCAGATTCTGGAACAGGCGTCGAAGCGCCATCGGATCGCCGGCCACCCGCACGGGCTCGATCGCACCCAGCGCCACGGGACGCCCGATCTCCTGCTCGCCCCTTATGAGATCAGCCAGCAACCTGTCGAGCGCCACCGGCTCGACGATGCTGATGCTCGCCGTATCGCGCACGAAGGAGATCGTCGCCGCGATCATGGCGCGCATCTGCTCGATGTCGGCCTGCACCTTCTCGCGGATGTCGTCGGGCGCGCCTTCGATCCGGAAGGCGATGCGGGCGAGCGGCGTGCGCAGGTCGTGCGCGATCGCGCCGATCATATTTGTGCGCTCGGCGAGGTAGGCCGATAATCGCTGCTGCATGCGGTTGAGCGCATGCGCGGTGACGCGCAGCTCGGCGGGCCCTTCTTCGGTGATCAGCGGGGCCTGCGGATTAGCGCCCATCCGGTCGGCCGCATCGGCGATGCGGCGGATCGGTCTCGTCAGCGCCCGCGCGAACAGCCAGGCGAACGGGACCACGGCGAGCACGCTCAGGCCGAACAGCATCAATATGCGCTTCTGCCACGGCGCGAGCCAGGCGCGCGGCGGGGTGCGAACCACGCGCCAGCCCTGGTCGGTGCGCAAGCCCGCGATCACCGTGTCGAAAAAGATCGGCTCGCCCCGCCGGACGATCACGCGGCGCTCGCCCCGCATCCGGAAAGGCATGTTGCTGCGCTGATCGGGTTCGAAATAGAGCCGGACCTGATCGATCGGCACATCGATCTGCTCGGCGAGCCGCGCCGTGAACAAGCGCGCGCCGACCATGTCAGGATCGGCGACGGGCGCCTCGGGTTGCATCACGATGCTCAGCCGGCGCTCGCGCTGCCTTTCCTCGGGATCGCTGCGAGGCTCCTCGCGAAGCAGCGCACCGTCCGAAGCGCGGTGCAGCGAAAGCTGTCTATGCGATGGCCGCTCGCGCGCTATCCGTCGGCCCGACAAGGCTTCCGCGATGTCCGAGAGGCTGTTGAAATCGGGTCGGGGAGGCGGCGCGGTGAGGAAGAGCGCGATCGTCACGACGAGCACCACGGCAATGCTCGCCAGCAAGAGCAACAGCGTCTGCCAGAAGATCGAAAGACCGGGTAACCGGGCCAATCTCATCGCCGGCCCTTCATTCGCCCTCGACCTTCAGGGTGAACATATAGCCCTCGTTGCGGATCGTGCGGATCGGATCGTCGGGGCCGAGCTTCTTGCGCAGGCGGCTGATGGTGACGTCGATCGCCCGGTCGAACACCTCGCTGTCGATCCCTTTGCCAGCCTCGATCAGCTGGTCGCGGCTGAGCACGCGCTGCGGCCGATCGAGAAAGGCCGCGAGCACGCGGAACTCGGCATCGGTCAGCGGGGCCGGTGCGGCATCGGACCGGCGCACCTCGCGCTGGACGATATCGAGCGTCCATACCCCGAAGCGGCGCACCGCGCCCCCGCTGGCGCCGCCGCCACTCTCGTCGCCGCGCCTGCGCAGCACGGCACGAATCCTCGCCAGCAGCTCTCGGGGATTGCAGGGCTTCGGCAGATAATCGTCGGCGCCGACTTCGAGCCCGATAATCCGGTCGGTATCCTCGCCCATCGCCGACAGCATGATCACCGCCGGCCCGCCGGGCTTGCGGATGCGCCGCAGGATCGACAGCCCGTCCTCTCCCGGCATCATCAGATCGAGCACCACCAGATCGGGTCGCTCGACCGCGAGCCGTGCATCCATCTCAACCCCATTGGCGGCGCTTTCGACACGCAGCCCATTGGCGCGCAGGAAATCACTGATGAGCGTGCGCAGCTCCGCGTCGTCGTCGACGACGAGAATGGCCGGATCGGAGCCGCTCACGGGCGTCGCTCCTTCGCATCCTGCTTCAGCCGGGCCAGACAGGCTGCGTTCGCGGCGCGCTGCGCCGGCGTCTTCGGCAGCTGCGCCAGCGTCAGCGCCTTGGTCTGGCCGGGATCGAGATCGCGGAAACGCTCGGCGGCGGCGGCGCGAAACTCGTTGCGGTCGACCGCGCGGTTGATGTCGTCGTCGGCGGAAGCCACCGGATTGGGAATGTTGAGAAAGGCGTAGCGTCCGGCCCCGGCTGCGCCGCCATAATCCGCCATGGCGGCGCGCGACTTGCGCTTCCGAGCGGCGGGCGCATCGCCGTTGGCGCCCGCCTTTGCGTCGGGATCCGCCTCTGGCCGCCGCTGATAGAGCCTGGTCTCGGGAAGGTCTTGCTCATAGGCATAGACCTCGCTGGGCAGCAGCTCGCCATCGCCGTCCTTGTCGAGCGTGGCGAAGAAGCGATCGGCGTCGAGCATCATTTCGTCGATGGTCAGCTTGCCGTCCCGGTTGCGGTCGGCCTGATCGAACCAGCGCCGCACCGGATCGTCATCATCGCCCTGCGGACGGAAGGGCTCGCCCATCGGCGAGATGAACAGCGCCGGCTTGACCGGCGCGGGGCAGGCGAGCGGCGGGGCGGCCGGCTTCGCCGTGGCGGGAACGGCCAGCACGGCCAGGAAGGCGACCAGCATTTTCATTCGTGACGCAGCGCCTCGATCGGGTTGAGCGACGCCGCGCGGCGCGCCGGGAAATAGCCGAACACGACGCCGATCAGCGCCGAGAAGAAAAAGGCCAGCAGATTGATCTGCGGATCGAAGATGAACGGCACTTGGAGCAGCGGCGCCAGCACGATCGTCGAAACGAGCGCGAGCAGCAGGCCCAGCAACCCGCCGAGACAGGCGAGCGTCACCGCCTCCACCAGGAACTGCATCAACACCTCACGAGCGACCGCGCCGATCGCGAGGCGGATGCCGATCTCGCGTGTGCGCTCGGTCACCGACACGAGCATGATGTTCATGATGCCGATCCCGCCGACCAGCAGGCTGACCGCCGCGACCGCGCCGAGCAGTGAAGTGAGGATCTGGGTCGTGCCCTGTAGCGTATCGGAGATCTGCCTGGTGTCGAAGATGTTGAAGTCGTCCTCGGCTTCGGCGGTGAGATGGCGGCGCTCGCGCAGCAGCGACCGTAGCGAGGCCTGGACCGCCTGGCTGTCATAGTCCGCATCGACCGAAACCATGATGGTGCGCACGTCACGATTGCCCGTCATCCGGCGCTGCACCGCCTTATAGGGCATCAGCACCACATCGTCCTGATCGTTGCCGAAACCGCCCTGGCCCTTGGCGGCCAGCGTGCCGATGATCTCGCATGAAATATTCTTGATACGGAACCGCTTGCCGACCGGATCCTGGCCGCGGAACAGCCGGGTGCGCACGGTGTTGCCGACGATGCACACCGCCTTCCCGGCCTGTTCCTCGGCCGGGGTGAAGCTTCTTCCGCTGTTGAAGGTCCAGGGTTGTGCGATGAAATATTCGCGGTTGGTGCCGTTGATCGTCGTCGACCAGTTCGCCGCATTGTAGACCGCCGTGCCCGTCGACTGGACGAGCGGCGCCACTGCGACCACCCCGACGATCTGGGTGCGGATCGCATCGAGATCCTCGATCTTGAAATCGGGCGACTGCGGCCCGCCGCCGCCGCGGCCGAAGCCTTGGCCCGGCCGGACCTGAAGCACATTCGAGCCGAGACTCGATATCTGCTGCTTGACCGCGGCCGTCGCGCCGTTGCCCAGCGTCACCATCGTGACGACCGCCCACACTCCGATCACAATGCCGAGGATCGTCAGAAACGAACGGAGCAGATGGCGCCGGATTTCGCGCACCGCGAGCAGGAAGGTCGTGGCCCACATGGTTAGCCTCCCTCTTCGGTCTGGGGGAGAGGGCCGGGATGAGCGAACGGCGGGGGGGTGGGGGCCGTCTTCACGCCCGCGTCGGGGGCCACCTCGGTGCTCTCGACCAGCCCGTCGCGGAAATGGATGATGGTATGCGCATAGGCCGCCATCTCGGCTTCGTGCGTCACCATCAGCACGGTGATGCCGTTGGTGCGATTGAGATCGGTCAGCAGCTCCATGATCTCGACCGATCGCTCGCTGTCGAGATTGCCGGTCGGTTCGTCGGCGAGCAGCACGTCGGGATGGGTGACGATCGCCCGTGCGATCGCGACGCGCTGCTGCTGTCCGCCCGAAAGTTCGGCAGGGGTGTGATCCCACCAATCGGCGAGCCCGACCTTGTCGAGCGCCGCCATCGCCTGTTGGTGCCGCCGGCCCTTTTCCTCGCCGCGATAGACTAGCGGCAGCTCGACATTTTCGAGCGCGGTGGTGCGCGCGAGCAGATTGAAGCCCTGGAACACGAAGCCGAGATAGCGCCGCCGCAGCAGCGCACGCTGATCGCGTTCGAGCTTTTCGACATTATGGCCGCGAAACCGAAACTCTCCCGAGGTGGGCACGTCGAGGCAGCCGAGGATGTTCATGGTCGTCGATTTGCCCGAGCCCGAAGGGCCCATCACCGCGACGAAATCGCCGCGCGCGATGTCGATGTCGACGCCCTTGAGCGCAGCGAAGGCGGTCGGCCCCTCGCCGAACACCTTCGTCACCCCTCGCAACGAAATCAGCGTCTCTCCGGGGGCTATCTCACTGCCCATCGCGCCGCTGCCCGCTCCCCGGTCCGCGCGAACCCGACGCATATTGCCCGATCACGACCTGGGCGCCTTCGGCGAGCTTGCCTCCCACCAGCTCGGCCTGGCTGCCATTGCTGTCGCCGACCGTGATTTCGACCGGCTCGGGTTTGCTGCCGGCGTCGGCGACGACATAGACGGTCTGCCTGCTGCCGCGGCCGATCGACGCCTGGCGGTCCGCGCCGCCGCTGCGCCGCATCGGGCGCGGCGCTAGCACGCTGGCCAATCCCCCGCCGCTGCTCGCGCGCGGCCGGTCGGGCGAGAAGCGCATCGCCGCGACCGGGACGAGCAGCACGTTGCTCTTCTGTGTCGTGATGATATCGGCGGTCGCAGTCATACCTGGCCGCAAGAGCCCGTTGGCGTTGGACACCGTCAGGCGCGCGGTATAGGCGACAACGCCACTGGTGGTCGTTGCGGCGGCCGTCGTGCTGCTCGACGAGCCGCTGCTGGTCGCATTGGCGCCGACATCGACACGCTCGATCGTCGCGGGGAAGGTGCGGCCCGGAAAGGCGTCGACGGTGAAGGTCGCCTTCTGTCCCTGGCGGACCTGCCCGACATCGGCCTCGTCGACCTTGACCTCGAGCCGCATGCGGCGAAGATCCTGGGCGATGGTGAACAGCACCGGCGCGTTGAGCGATGCGGCCACCGTTTGCCCCGGCTCGATCGAGCGCGACAGCACCTGCCCATCGACCGGCGACTTGATGAACGCCTTGGACAGCGCGGTCTGCGCCGATGACAGCGTCGCGCGCGCCTGCTCGACGGCGGCCCGGGCGGTCGAAACGCCTGCCGCCGCGCGGGCCGCATCGGCCCGCGCGACGTCCAGCTCGGTCGCGGACGGAACCTTGCCGCCCGATAATCGCCAGACCGACTCTTGTCGTCGCAGGGTGGCGCGCGCCTGCTGTGCGGTGGCTTCGGCCTGGTCGACCCCCGCCCGGGCCGAAGCGAGACCAGCCTGCGCTTGGTTCACCGCGTCCTGAAGCCGCGATGGGTCGAGTTTGGCGAGAAGCTGTCCCTTGCGGACATGATCATTGTTGTCGACATAGACGTCGACCACCGTGCCCGACTGCTCGGAGCCGACCTCGACCTGGTTGGTCGGGGCGAGGTTGCCCGTCGCGGAGACCACCACCGTGAGATCGCCACGCTCGACCGGGCGGGTCGCGTAGGCGGCCTTGTCGCCGCCGCCGAACGCCAGTCGCCACAGAATGACCAGCACGACCAGGATGGCGAGCCCGATGCCGATCCGACGGAACAGCACCGCGCGGGGCGACGTCGGCTCGACGCCGAGGAAGTCGTCCAGGTCTTGCTGAGGCTGCGGCTTGTGGGGGTCGTCCATCAGTCTCTCTTTTCGGAGCGGTGGGGCTCGCCGCCGCCTTCATAGGGCCCGGGAGCAGGCATCGGCGCCGCCTGCCATCCGCCGCCCAGCGCCTTGTACAGCTGAATCGCCGCGCTGGCGCGCGCGGCGCGTGCGGCGGCGGTCGCGTCCTGGCTCGACAACAGGGTACGCTCGGCGTCGAGCAGCGCCTGGAAATCGATCAGGCCGGAGCGGTACTGCAGCCGGGCGTAGCGCGCGGCATTGTTCGCCGCCTCGTAACTCACCGCCAGGTCCGCCTCGCGCCGCTCGGCGACGTCGCGGCCCTTGATCGCGTTCTCCGCCTCCTCGAGCGCGGTCAGCACCGCCTGACGGTAGGTGTCATAGGCGGCGTCGGTCGCCGCGCGTTGCCCGAGGATCGCGGCGCGGATCTGGCCGCCTTCGAAGATCGGCGCGGTGATGCCGGCGAGCAGGCTGCCGATCCCATTGCCGATCACATCGCCGACCGACGTCGCCGAACCCGCAAATGCGCCCGACAGGCGCAGCGCCGGATAGAGCTGCGCGGTCTGCACCCCGATCCGCGCGCTCTCGGCGGCAAGGCTGCGTTCGGCGCTCGCGACGTCGGGACGGCGCTCGATCACCTGCGCCGGAATCGGGGCGCCGACCCCCGGCGCCAGCGGGATCGACGCAGGCGGATCGATCAGCGCGGTCACCGCGCCCGGTGCCTCGCCGAGCAGGACCGCGATATGATTGACCGCCGTCGCATAATCATTCTCGATCGTCGGAACGGTGGCGGCGGTCTGGGCGCGCAATTGGCGGGCCTGCTCAAAATCGAGGCTGGAGACGAGGCCCGCCTGCCGCCGCCAGCCGACCAGTTCGAGCGTCTCGTCCTGCGAGCCGAGATTCTCGCGTGCGATCCGCAGCCTTATCTGCGCGAGCCGCGCCTCGATATAGTTGAGGCCGACTTCGGAAGCGATGCTCGCCTGGGTGAAGCGCAGGCTGGCTTCGCCGGCTTCCGCCGAAGCGCGTGCGGCCTCGATCGACCGGCGGATGCCGCCGAACAGATCAGCCTCCCACGCCACGTCGAACCCGCCGCGATAGACGGTCACATCGCCTCCGCGGCTGACCGTCTGGCCGGTCGACGGATCTACGATCGACGAGGAATCATTGCCGATGCTGCGCGACACCGACGCGCTCGCGCTGGCGGTCGGCAACGCCTGTCCGCGGGTCGCGCGCAACGTCGCGCGCGCCTGACGCAAGCGCGCCGCCGCCACGCCGATGTCGAGATTGCCGGTGAAGGCGCGATCGACCAGTTCGGTCAGCACCGGATCCTCGAAGCTTTCCCACCATCGTGCCAGATCGATCATCTCCTGCTCGGCGGTGATCGTTGAGGAGGACTGGAACTCGGCGGGGATCTTGAGATCCGATGGCGAGGGAGGGCGATAGGCGGGCCCTGCATTGCAGGCGGACAACAGCAACGCCCCCACAGCGGGGCTCGAGCGCAAGGTGCGGGCGAAGCGATCGTCCAATTTCATGCCGACGCTGTTAACGCCCTTTCGTTTCGAGGGATGTCATAACTGAAACGCGCATTGCCGGGCGCACATAATCAACCTCATTCGCGCTCCGCAACAAGCAGCACGGCAAAACGCCCGCTCACCGGGCCGGTGAACGGACGTTTTGCGATGTGCAGCCTTCAACAGCAGCGAAGCGTTATCGCAGCGCCGCAAAGGAGGCAGCCTGCTGGCCTACCAGCGTCACCTCGACGCGGCGATTCTGCTGGCGTCCCGCGGCGTTGCGGTTGTCGGCGACGGGATCGGCTTCGCCATGGCCGACCGCGGTGATCCGTTCGCCGGCGACCCCCATCCCCGCCAGTGCGGTGCGAACCGCCTGCGCGCGCGCTTCGGACAGCCGCTGGTTATAGCTGTCCGACCCCTGCGCATCGGTGTGCCCGTCGATCCGCACCTTCACCTGGGGATTGGCCTGAAGATATTGGGCCATCGGCTGGAGCCGCTGCGCCGCGCCCGGCTTGAGATCCGCCTTGCCCGTCTCGAACACCACATCCTGCAGCACGAGGGTCGCGCCGAGCTGGGTCTGTTTGAGCTGATAGTCGCGCATCTCGGCCTTGAGGCGATCCGCCTCCGACCGTGCGGCGGTGGCGTCGGCCTGCGCCTGGGCCGCCGCCGCCTGGGCGTCAGCGAGTTTCTCGCTGGTGCGGGCGGTCGCCTGCGCTTTCGCTTGCTCGACGTCCTGCTTGAGCATCGCGATCCGCGCACGCGTGCGCGCCGTTTCGATCAAGGCGTCGATCTCGCCGGCGACGGCCTGCGCCTGCCCCGATTTGTCGTTGTCGAGCTTCTTGTCGAGCTTGGCGATTCGATCCGACGCCCGATCGAGATAGACCGCGCCATATTGCGCGACGCCCGGTTCGGCGCGCGCCACGGCAATCTTTTCGCGATATTCGTCGGTGACGAGCCGGTCGGTCTTATCAGCCAGCACGGGGGCCGCAGCGCCGGCGAGCATCGTCGCCGCCGCCAGGCCGAACATGAACTTCTTCATCTTCTCTCTCCTCGTTCGACCGCTGTCAGTTGACGGCCACCTTGGCGCGTTCGCTCTCGAGCGCGCGCATTTCGGCGGTAGCGCTGGCGAGATCGGCGAGCGCGTCGGCTTCGCGGGCCAGAACCAGCGCATGGCGGTCCTCATCTTTGCGGAACTTCGCATTGGCGTCCTCGAGCACCGAACGGCTGCGATTCAGCACATCGCCGGCATTGCCGCCCACGCCCGCCTTTTCGGCGGCGTCGAGCTTGGCTTTCGCCGCGGCGATCGCAACGCGCGCATCATCCTCGTCACCCGCCCAGGCCGTCCCCGGCATGGCGAGCGCCGACAGGCTCGCGGCCGCGAGCCCCATCCAAAGCAGGTTTTTCATTGTTTACTCTCCGCATATTGTGGACCGTCGCTAAACTGGTGGCCACTGCTCTGGTTCCTCGCGAAGGGGATGGTCGGCGATTGTCGCAACCGCCGTGAAGGCGTATCCTCCTGGGATAGTGAGAGGATCATGACACACATGTCGTCGATCTGCCGTCGATTGTCCGCGCTTGCCGCGCTAGGTCTGCTCGCCTGCGCCGGCCAGGCCGTCACGCTTGCGCCCGAGGAAGGAGATGAGGTCCAGGGCCTTCGCGACCTCAGCGCGCGGTTGACGGTGCCGGTTACGGTCAACGGCGCCGGCCCCTACCATTTCGTCGTGGACACCGGCGCCGAACGCACGGTGATCTCGCGCGAGCTGGCGGACCGGTTGACCCTCGCGCCCGCAAAGCCGGTCACCCTGCTGAGCATAACCGGCACCGACGAGGTCGAGACCGCGATGGTGTCCGAGCTCCGTCTCACCTCGAGCCGCAGCCAGCTGTCCGACCTCGAGGCACCGATCCTGTCCGCATATAATCTGGGCGCTGCGGGGATGCTCGGCATCGACAGCCTCCAGACCAAGCGCGTGATCCTTGACTTCCGCGCGATGCGCATGTCGATCAGCGACGCCTCCCGTGCCAACCGCGTCGACACCGACGAGATCGTCGTCACCGCACGGCGTCGTCTCGGCCAGCTCATCCTCGTGGATGCCGACGCCGACGGACAGAAGATCAGCGTCATCATCGACACCGGCTCGGCGGTTTCGATCGGTAACGCGATGCTGCGCGACCGTCTCGCCCGGCGTGGCAAGCTGGGCGCCTCGACGCCGATCAGCATTACGAGCGTTACCGGCAGCCAGACGCCCGCCGACTATAGTTCGGTCCGGCGCGTGCGGATCGGCGGCGTGACCCTCAACAATATGCCGGTCGCCTTCGCCAACCCCCAGATTTTCCATCGTCTCGGCCTCGATGGCAAGCCCGCGCTGCTGCTCGGCATGGACGTGCTCGGCATGTTCGACCGGGTGTCGATCGATTTCGCCAATCGCAACGTCCGCTTCATCCTGCGCGGCTCGGCCTGGCAGGCGCCCGCTCCGCGGATGGCGGGAGGGGCCTCTTCCGCCAGCGGTTGACGCGCGACTGGACGCGCGCCGCAGCCGCGCCCATAATCCGGCCAAGTGGATATGGAGAATCCGATGCGCGCGATAATGAAAGCCACAAGCCTGCTGGCCGCGCTGTTGCTTCCGCTCAGCGCCTCCAGCGCGGCGCTGGACATCGGCGCCAAAGCGCCAAGCTTCGACACCAGGGCCTCGCTGGCGGGCAAGGACTTCGATTTCTCACTGGCGCAGGCGCTGCGCAAGGGGCCGGTGGTGCTCTATTTCTTCCCGGCGGCGTTCACTTCGGGCTGCACCGTCGAAGCGCATGAATTTGCCGAAGCGACCGACGATTTCGCCAAGATGGGCGCGACGGTGATCGGCATGGCGGCCGATCCGATCGACAAGCTCAACAAATTCTCGGTCCAGGAATGCCGCAATAAGTTCGCGGTCGGCGTTGCTACGCCCGCGATGATCAAAGGCTATGACGTCGCGCTCTCGATGATGCCGGGGCGCACCAACCGGACCTCCTATGTGATTGCACCCGACGGCAAGGTGATCTTCGTCCATTCGGCGATGGCCGTCGGCGGCCATGTGTCGGGAGCGATGACTGCGGTAAAGGCCTGGAAGGCCGCGCATTGAACCGCGGGCCGCGCAATCGAGCGGCCCGCGGGTTCCGTCGGCGTCAGCGCGCTCCGCTGACCGTCACATGTGTCGGCACCGCCGACGCGAGTTGGCCATTGGCGGCTGCGATTGCCCGGGACGCGAGCCGGGCTCCGTCACGCTCAGCGTCGTAATTGCACGCAGCGTCGGTCGCGCAAACCTCACGAACAGCTTGCTTCACCCGGCTGTGCAGCGTGGCCTTGCCGCGCGCCTGAGTGAGGTCGAGGTCGGCGATGTTGACGGTGGCGGTGCGGGTGTATCGATCGGCGGCGGACACGGCGATGTCGTCGGGAGCCGCGAGCGCGGCCGTCGACAGTCCCGCCGAACAGGCGAGCGCAATCAGCGCGAATGGGTTCATGGTACGTCTCCTGCGGGCGCCGATCCTGTCAGCGGATCTTACGCCTCTTTATCATGATACGGCCGGCATGCGGCCGTAGCCGGCCCAAAGCCAGCGGCCGCGTTATAGGCGTGCAACCATGTCCGGACAATGACGGATTTCCGCGATATATTGCGGCATTGCCGTCTCGCGAGCGCAGCATTACGAAGATTGCAATTGCCCTTGGTCCAATCGACCGATCAACGCCTGGGCCGCCGCAGGCGCGCGTTCCTTCGCACCGCTGATGAAGAAGACGAAGGCGTCGCGGGGAGGTCCGTCGATAGGCTTGCCCGCAACATAAGGCAGCGCATCGGGCGACCTGCCCGCGGTCCAGTCGCGCACGCAGTCGGCCCATCGGTCAAGCTCGCCGTCGTCATAGCCGGTCGGCACTTCGCTGCGGCTTTGCTGCAGCCGAGCATAGACAAATGACGCGGTAGGATCGGCGATGGCGGGATATTCGGCATGGTCGGCAAACACGATCGCACAGTCGTGCGCCCGCGCCAGCTCGACGAACTCTGGACAGACGAAGCTCTCATGGCGAACCTCGATCGCGTGGCGCAGCCTGACCCCCTCGCGCTCCGGCGGAAGCAGCTTCAGAAAGGCCCCGAAATCGCCCGGCTCGAACTTCTTGGTGGGCATGAACTGCCACAAGATCGGCCCCAGCTTGGGACCGAGCTCGATCAGCCCCTGCCCCAAAAATTTCGCGATCGATTCCGCCCCCTCGGCAAGCACCCGGCGATTGGTGCAGAAGCGCGACGCCTTGACCGCGAACACGAAACCATCGGGCACCGTCTCCGCCCATTTGATCCAGCTGTCGCGTTTCTGCGTGCCGTAATAGGTGCCGTTGATCTCGATCGCGCTGAGGTGGCGGCTGGCATATTCGAGCTCGCGCGCTTGCGGCAGCCCCTTCGGATAAAAATTGTCGCGCCACGGCTCATAGGTCCAGCCGCCGACGCCGACATGGCGGGCGCCGGCCATCAGAAGCTCGCTCCGTCGACCTTCGTGATCTCAAGGGCGTCGAGATCGATGCTTTCGACGCAGCGCAGATTGATCGCACGCATCGGGGCGCCGTCGGGCATCTTCCCGAGCGCGAAGGGTTGCGTGCCGCAGGTCGTGCAGAACTGATGCTCGATATTATGCTTGTAGAACCAGTAGCTCTTCAGGTCTTGTTCGCCGCGCAGCAGGCTGAACTGCTCCGCCGGGAAAAAGGCGAGCAGCAATCCCTTTCGCCGGCAATGCGAGCAATTGCACGTCATCGCACCCGCCGGCGGATCGGCTTCGACCGAGAACGCCACCTTGCCGCAGTGGCAGCTTCCTTCAAACGCCATGTCCGCTCCTTCACATCTCGACGAGGGTGGTGAAGCCGCCATAAATCATACGCTTGCCGTCGAAGGGCATGCTTTCGGCGTCATGCTTGAGGCGCGGATCCTCCATCACCTTCTTCATGACCTCGTCGCGCGTCTCGCGCGATGGGTAGGTGATCCACGAGAAGATCACCGTCTCGTCATCCTTTTTCATGACCGCGCGGGGAAAGCTCGTCAGTTCGCCATAAGGAACGTCGTCGGCGACACATTCGACATAGTCGATTGCGCCATATTCCTTCCAGACAGCACCCGCCGTCTCGGCGATCGCCTTGTAAGCGTCGAGCTTGGCGGTGGGTACGGCGAGCACAAATCCATCGACATAGGGCATGGCTGATCTCCTTGGGTCGAGCGGCGCATGATAGCGCCTTCATTCCTACAAGACGGAGAGCGATGCGCGGATCCTACACCGGCTGACGCCGAAATCCATCGGCCTGTCCGTTCTCGATCGCCGCGATGAGCAGCGCCGGTCGGGCGGGCAGCCGCCTGTCGGCGCCGAACAGCAGCCCGATCTCGCGGGTGGGGGCCAAATCGGTCAAGCGGGGCCGGACTTCGTTTTTCCCGGCAGGTGACGTGGAGCGGGCGAAGGGAATCGAACCCTCCTAGCTAGCTTGGAAGGCTAGAGCATTACCACTATGCTACGCCCGCGCCGGAGGTCGGCCTGATAGCCGAAAGCGGTGGCGTTCCACAACAGCTTAATGAACCAGCGAGCCCCAGGCCGCCGCGCTCAGCGCGAGGCAGGCGCCGGTGGCGGATGCGGCCATCATACCATGGCCCACCGCCGCCAGGATCGGCGCATCGGGCCGCCGCTCGCGGCGGTTGCGCGCGAGGCTCGACAGCACGAACATCGCCAGGAAACCGTAGATAACCGTAACAAAAGCCAGCACCGATCACCCCCATGCTTCGCTGCAGCGCAGCAACCATGTGTCCTATGAGTCGGTCAATATTCTTGCGCGAAGATGGTTAAGATTGTTCCGTCGCTTGCGACGAACCGTGCTCTGACCCGGTCATTGCGCAGCCACAAGGATAACGCGCACGCCCCTGCCTGCGGATTCATACTCGACCGAGGCCTTGAGCGTTTGCGCCATCGCGTTGATCAGCTTGGTGCCGAGGCCCGTGCCTTGTGGCGGCCCTGAAGGCGGGATGCCGCAGCCATCGTCCTCGACGCGGAGGGTGAAGCTCGCGCCCTCACCCCCGGCAAGCTTCACGCGCACCTCTCCCGCACAATCGGGCGGATAGGCATATTTGCACGCGTTGGTCACGAGTTCGGTGACGACGATGCCGAGCGCTACCGCCTTGTCGGGCGTCAGGCGAAGCGGCTCGGCCGACAGGCGGATATCGCGCGGAGCCCTTGGCGTGGACAAGGTCTCGCCAAGTTCGTCGAGCAGCGGCGCAAGATAATCGGCCATGTCGACCGCTTCGACCGAGGCGGAGGTATAGAGCCGGCGATGGACCTGGGCGATCGCGGCGATGCGCCGCTGGGTATCCTCGAGCGCCGCCCGCGCGGCAGTCTCGCCTTCGTCGAGGATCCGCGCCTGCATATTGACGAAGGCCGAGACGAGCTGGAGGCTGTTGGCGACGCGGTGATTGACTTCCTGGAGAAGCATCTGCAGCCGCGCGTTGGTCTTGTGCAGTTGCGCCTCGGCTTCCTCCTTTGCGCGGCGGAGCCGCACTGTTTCCAGCGCCTGCGCGATCGCCTGCCCGAGCAGGTCGAAATAGTCCTGGTTGACCGTCTTCACGACATAATCGATCGCGCCCGCCTTCAGCGCGGCGACCGCGAGCTGGCTCTCGTCCGAGCCGGTCACGAAGATCACCGGCGGCGGCTCGGGCAGGGCCTTGAGCGCCGCCAGCGTCTGGAGCCCGTCCTGCCCGGGCATATAATAATCGACCGCGACCAGATCGAAGCGCTCGGTCGCAGCGAGCGCGATGCCCTCCTGCCCGCTGCCGGCGAGCGAAACGCGATAGCCGAGCCGCTTCAGCGCGCGGCCTGTCAGCCTGCACAGACCTTGATCATCATCGATGTAGAGGATGGCGGGGGGCGTGTCGCTCATCAGTTTTCTTCGATATCCGGCACCTGGATCACCGACAGGAACAGCCCGAGCTGGCGGATCGCAGCGGCGAAGCTGTCATAATTGACGGGCTTGGTGATGTAGACGTTGCAGCCGAGATCGTAGCAGCGCTGGATTTCGAACTTGTCGTCGGTCGTGGTGAGCACCACCACCGGCGCGCGGCGAAGCGGGCTCGCCTCGCCCTTGATCCGAGCGAGAATGTCGATGCCGCTCATGTCAGGCAGGTTGAGATCGAGCAGGATCAACGCAGGGCCGTTATGCACCGGGCCGTGCGCATCCTCGTAGAGGAAATGGACTGCGCTGGTGCCGTCGAGAAAATGATGGATGGGGTTCGAGATGCCTGCGCGCCGGATATTCTTCTCGATCAGCCGAGCATGGCCTTCATCATCCTCGATCATGACGATATTCACCGCCTGCTGGGCGTTCATGATGATGCCTTTCTCATGTCAAAGCGGATTTTCGCCGGCGAACATAGCCGGCAGGTTAAGCGTGAAGGTCGCCCCCTCATCGAGGTCGGACCGGACCGAGATGGTGCCGCCGAGGCGATAGGCCAAGGCCCGGACATGCGCGAGCCCGATGCCCTCGCCGGGCTGGTCCTGCGCCCCCGAGCGGCGGAACAGGTCGAAGACGCGTTCATGATCTCGCGGCGCGATGCCGCGGCCATTGTCGGCGACGTCGATCAGGACCCGGCCCTGGCGCGCTTCGGCGCTGATCGCGATCGTGCCGGGACGGCCCGGCTTGAGGTATTTCACGGCATTTTCGACGAGGTTGGACAGGATCTGCTCGACCGCCAGCCGGTCGGTCACGATCGCAGGCATATCGGGCGCGATGCTGACGGCGACCCCCAGCTCGTCGATACGATGCCGCAACGTGTCGACCACCCCCGCCGTCAGCTGGCCGAGATCGAGCCGTTCGGGCGTGATCGTCCGGCGTCCCTGGCGCGACAGGCGCAGGATCGCGTTGATCAGCCGGTCCATCTTGTGGGTGGAGCTGCGGATGAAGTCGATCGCTTCGGGCAGTTCCTCGCGAACCGCGATGCGTACCGTGTCGTCGACCAGCTCGGGGGCATGCTCCTCGACCCGTGCGACCATCGCGTCGAGCGGCGCAATCGCGGCGTCGAGCTCGGCGGTGAACCCCATCACGTTGACCAGCGGCGAACGCAGATCATGGCTCACGATATAGGCGAAGCGCTGAATTTCCTCATTGGCGCGCTGAAGATCGGTGGTGCGTTCGGCGACCGCGCCTTCGAGATTCTGGTTGAGCGATTGCAGTGCCATGCGCGATGCGAGCAGGGCGCTGGTATAGCGCCGGATCACCCAGATCGAGCCAAGGCCGACCAGCAGCAGCAGCAGCGCGGTGAAGGCCAGCACGATGTAGAAGGTGCGCACCGACGCAATCCGCGCGCTGTTGCGTTCGGACAGCAACCGCCTTTCCCCGGCGAGCATCCGCATCGCGAGCGCTTCCACCTTGGCCGCGAGTTGCTGGCGCTCGCGTTCGGAGACCGCCGCCCGCGCCCGGCTCGGGCTCATCGACGCGCGGAACAGCCCGTCGAGCGTTCGCGCCATCGCCGACAGCCGCGCGACATTGGCTTGCTGAACCGGATTGTCGAGCGTCAGCCGGGCGACCTCATCGATGCCATGGAGCAGCCGCGCGGCCGCGCTCGAATAGCTCGCCTCGCCCACCCCCGGCAGCGCGAGGATGAAACCGCGCCGCGCGCTGCGCATCTGCTCGAGCGCCAGCCGGATGCCGGCGACCTCGCGCTCGACCAGATAGGTATGATCGATCCGCCCGGCCTGTTCCTCGCCCCGCACCATGATCGCAGCGGCGGTCAACCCGGCGAACATCACCGCGGCGAAACCCAGCGTGATCAGCATGAGCACCGTGCGCGCGAAACGGCGCTCGGCCTGGCGTTCGAGGAACTCTTGCTGCGCGCTCACCGCGGTTTGCTAACCGCCGGGCTCGGTGCTGCCAAATGATTTCGGGAGCGCGCTTTATAGAGTGCTATAGTATACGCTCCGAATGTGCCCGCGCGCACATTAGCGGCGTGTGCGGCCGCTTGCCATTGATCTGGATCAGCCGTCGCAGCCGCCGCGCCGCCGGCAGCGATCGCGGAGTCGCGCCTATTGGATCGGAAGTGGCGCGCCCTCGGCGATCGCCACATAGCGAAGCCGGATCTCGGCCAGCGCACCGGCATGCTCGGGGTGCATCAATCCGCCGAGCAGCATGCAAAGCCCGAGGCCGAGATGCTTGCGCACGCCTTCGAGCGTGATCTGATCGTCGATCCATTCCTGGCTCACCGCCCTGAATATACGGATCACCATCGCGACCAGCAGGCCGACAGGGGCGTCGGCGACGAGCGCGCCCGACGCCGCGACATCGGCGACAACCTGATGCACGCAGACCGTTCGCGGCGACCAGGTCCCGGCCCCGACATCGGGAGCCGACCGCCTGTTGAGCACCGCGAGCAGCGCCTTGTAGAAATCGGGCGCGCGCTGCCAATGCTCGGCGGCCAGATCGACCAGATCGAACAGCCTTTCCAGCGGCACGTCGGACGCGCGCTCCTCGAAGCTGTCATAGAAGACGCTGGCGTCCTCCTCATAAACAGCGAGCAATATCGCCTGCTTCGATCCGAACAGATTATAGGGGGTCGCGGGGCTCACCCCGGCCTGCGCAGCGACCGCGAGCATCGTCAGCCCCGCCTCGCCCGACCGCGCGATGATATCGCGCGCGGCATCGAGAATCGCGCGCTGGCGCCTGAGCTTGCCCTTGAAGTGCCCGGAAGCCGATGCGGCCGGTAGGGAGGCGTGGTTCATGGACATACCGGTCTGCCCGCCGGGCGCGGTTGTCAAGGCGGCTGTCAGCCGCCGCGCCGCGCCGCCTCGATCCGGGCGACGTCGATCTTGCGCATCGTCATCATCGCGTCGAAGACGCGCTTGGCGGCAGCGGGGTCGGGGTCGGCGATGCCTTCGTTGAGCACGCGCGGGGTGATCTGCCAGGAAAAGCCCCAGCGGTCCTTGCACCAGCCGCACGCGCTCTCCGCGCCGCCATTTCCGACGATCGCGTTCCAATAACGGTCGGTTTCGGCTTGGTCCTCGGTTTCGACCATGAACGAGACCGCTTCATTAGGCTTGAAATCCGGGCCGCCGGCCAGCCCCATGAAAGCCATGCCGAGGACGGTGAACTCGACCGTCAGTTCGTCGCCCGCCTTGCCCGAGGGAAAGGCGCCCGGGGCTTCCATCACGGCGCCGACCGAGCTGTCGGGAAATAGCTCGGCATAGAACTCGGCCGCCTTGCGCGCCTCGCCACGATCGAACCACAGCACGTTCCTGATCTTGCCCGGCATAGCTGTTCTCCATTTTGGTTGTGTACCGAAAATACTCTAGCGACCGCTCGGGCTGGCCCGCTTCTGGTGGAAGCGTTGCGCGGGCTGGCCGCTGTAAACCCGCCTATCCATACCCATCTTGGCCGCGAAATACGGGGCCTAGAAGCCGGCGGGACGCCGCCTGCCACGCCACTGCTCGACACCCAGATGAGCAGGCCGGAACGAGCAGTCGCATATGGTGCAGCACTGCACGCATCCTCGATCAGGCCGGCCGCTCGGCCGGATCGATGCCCCATAGCCGCGCCGAGATGACCGACGCATTTTCGGTCAGCGCCGTGCGCGGGGCGGCGCGCATCGCCTCCACCACCTGCTCGCCGGCGGCATACCAGACCGGTCCCTTGCCGAGCGCGTGCAGCGCGCCCGAGGCGACCGTCGCGGCCGTCATCGGGGTGAGGCCGCTGTCCGAAACCATGCCCGAACGCTGCATCGCGGGTGTATCGGTCAGCGTCGCGACCGCGCACAGCACGTCGACGCCATCGCGCCCAACTTCCCAATGGAGCCCTTCGGCCAGCACCATCTCGAACGACTTGGCAGCGGCGTAGGCGGCCACATAGCCGCTGCCGACCAGCGCCGACATCGAGGAAACGAGGATCAGCCCGCCGCGTCGGCGTTCGCGCATCGCCGACAGCGCGAGATGGGAGAATATGGCCGGACCGTCGCAGTTGAGGCGGATGAGATTGCGCGCATGGTCCAGCGGGGTGTCGAGAAATAGCCCCACGCCATGCGTCGCGCCGGCATTGTAGATAACGAGGCCATAGTCCTGCTCCGACAGGAGCTTCGCGGCCCATTCGGCCAGGTCAGGCCGGGTGAGGTCCATCGCGTGGCAATCGACAGCCACGCCATGGCGCGCGCGTAGCTCGGCCCCGGTCGCTTCGAGCGCCGCGGGCGAGCGGGCGACCAAGGTGAGGTCCAAGCCCGCCTCGGCCAACTGTTCGCCGAAGGCCGCGCCTATGCCTTCCGACCCGCCGAGGACCAGCGCGCGCGGACCATATCGCCGGAGGAAACCGGCGCCCAATGCGTCAGCCGTCATCCAAGCCCTCCGGCTTCTGCGCCGAGCACGGCGGGGTCGCCGGCATGGAGGAACCAGAGGGCATCGCGGCGCACGATGCGCCAGCCTTCGCCGCGTCGCTGCCACCTGTCGACATATTCGCCGGTGGAGTCGAATATGCCTCCGACCGGATCGTCGCACCTCTGATGGCGCGCCTGCACATAAGCGCGGCTGACCGCCTCATCCCCATCTACATCGACGATGATGCTGCCTAGCAGATGCTGGGTAGGACCGCAGACATCGAGATATCGACGCATCTGATCTTCCAGCGCCACGATCCCTTCGCGCTCTCCCTGGCCATATTCGAAGCTCAGATCGTGGGCGAACACGTCGGTCAGGCCGCTCCATTCCTTCCCATCGAGGATGCGGGCGAAACGCCCCAGCTTCCGCACGATCTCGCGCTCATCGAGGAGTGTCTGAAGGTCGCTCATATTTGACTCTCCGCCTTGGCTTTGAGGGCATCGTCCATGTAGCTGCCAATGACATGCGCCTGCGCTCGGCCAATCACATGGGATGCCTCGTCGCTGGCGAGGAACGGGCTGGCCGTCGCGATCTCCACCTTCGCGCGCTCTTGCGCAAACAGACGCGCCGTCGCCGCGCCCATGCCGCGCCCCACCGGTGACAATCGCAATTTTGCCGTTCGGTCCGTTCTCCCTTTCCCCAGCACTGTCGCAGGTCAAAATGCTGCGACCGTTATCATATCAACCAACCGCCAATCCGTAGGCGGAAATGTCAATCCTGCGTGCTCAGCCCGGTCATGCACTGAGGCGCAATGGCGATAGGACGGCGCGCGCGACAATCTGTCGGCATGCATCACCCGGCGTTAAGTCTTCCAGCCATTCGCGCAGCATGTTGTCGATCCAAACCACCGCGCTGTAAAAGCCACCTTCCAGCAGGCGAGTGTCCATCCGGCTTTCCATCGATGCAAAATATTCCTCGGGGAAATGTTGCAAGGCTTCCGCGAGAATGGTGATGAACATGAAGATCGCGGTTGAATATACCGAAGCCTTATATTGAAAGTGGAGTTCCTCCCGGCTGATCGGAGGGCAGCCCTGCTTAGCGCATTCTTCGACAAACACGTCGACGACCCGATTTACAACCGAGATGTGCTTTTCTGGCTCCGGCATCATCAGCATGCCGCTGAGCGCTTGTGCAAGGCTTGCCTGCCCCGCGCCGCCCCAATCGAGCAGTCCGGCGTGAAGCTCGCCGGCATCGTCCCGCCAGAACCACGCATTATCGACATTCAGGTTGATATGGCACAACCCCGTATAATCGACATTGGACAAAAGATAGGCGAGCACCGTGTCCTTGTGCTCCAGTCCGAACAGGACGTCCTCGCGCCATTTTTGCAGGAATTCGGGCCGTGTCACCTCGGGCGCGAAAAGCCGAGGCGCCACGCGTCCGATGAAGTCGATCAGACGGTCGAGGCGCGGTTCAGGATCGACGATCGGCTCAAAATCGCGCGCCGCCGCGGCGAAGGGAAAGATCTTCTCCAGATCATAACCAAGATCGCCACGCTTGTGGGCGGCAACCAGCCGGGCCAAATCGCGGGTGAGCACCTCATAATGCTCCTCAATGCAAGGCACTTCATGATCGTATCCCTTGCGATAGGCGGGCTCGATTGATCCCGTGCCAAAAGCGACCCGCTCAGTGATCAGAATATAGTTCCCAGTATACGCGCTATAGTCTCCAAAATAATAGCGAGTCAGGCGGACCGGCAACTGTCGCTCCCGAGACAGGCGCGCCATTTCTATCTCACCGTTCGACAGGCGCAGGAGGCCGTATTTATGATGGACATCTGCCGGAGGGAACTTCACGAACAGGTCGGTCTGGAGGCCCGGTTCCTCGCGAGCATAGGTTAATGTGAGCAATCCATTCTCGGATGCTCCGCGGATGTCGAGCTTGTCGAGTGCCACGATGCTGGTGACGTGGTTGTCCGCAGCTATCACACCCGATGCCCGGAATGCCCGGGTCAGGAACTCCGGCCCCGCTTCGCGCAGCCCCGCCAGATCGATCGGGAATTCCAACCCGTAGTGATCCCCGGCGGAGACTTGATGATGGCGCTGGAGGAACGTCTCATAATCCAAGATACTTGGCGAATCCGCAGGTGCAGGCGCTAGAGTGTCGGCGTCAACCCAACCCGCGGGGCTGGCGATCCGGACACGCTCCTTGCCCTCATCATCTACTGCCTGTTCCGCGCAGACGACCAGAGTGCCTTCAGGTAAATGACGATGCTGTCGACCATTGATTGCATCTCCCGTTGTAACAGCTACGCCCCCAGCCGCGACAATCTGGCATCGAGTGCCAGGAGACAGGACCTTCTTGTCGACCATCGGCAGTCATCTCCCAAACGCTATGCACGCCCCCCCAGGCCATTCCAAAGGTGACGCCAAAATATTACAGTCAGATGTGTATTTATATGGCGTTAAAACCGACCACGCGCAAGCGGCTGCAAGGCGGGTCCGACAACGAGATCGCCGCGAGGCGTCAGGTTGGCGCGCGGCGAGCTGGTCAGGATCGAACGAAGCCATCGAAATCGTTTTCGATCGCCTCCTCGTTCAACCGGGCGAACCGGGGAAAGCCCCCGACATAGATCATGAAGCCGCCCCGCTTTCCCTCGATATTCTTGGCGTTGTACCAGGAGTCTGCGAGGCCATGCAGGGTGTTTCGCGACAACATGTCGATCTCCTCGGCCCACCGCCCCTCCGCTTCTTCCGTCGTATCAATCCGCGCATAGCCCTCACGCTCGAGCGAAGCGATAATGTCGGCGACAAGATTCACCTGCCATTCGCCGACCATGAGCATCTGCGCTTGCGCGCCCGGCGTCAGCGGTCCGTGGATCATCAGCAAATTGGGGAAGCCCGCGACGACCAGGCCCAGCCAGGCCGTTGGCCCGTCCGCCCATTTGTCCGTCAGCTTGCGACCGCCAATGCCCTCGATGTCGATGCGCGTCATCGCGCCCGTGATCGCGTCGAAGCCGGTCGCCGTGACGATGACGTCAAGATCGTGGTCCGCCTCGGTGGTGCGCAGGCCATTCTCCGTAAACGCGACGATCGGCGCGGATCTCGCATCGACCAGCGTGACGTTGTCGCGGTTGAACGTTTCGAAATAGCCGTTGTCAATGCACAGCCGTTTCGCGCCGATCGGATATGTTTTGGGACAGAGGAGTTCCGCGGTGGCGGGATCCTTCACGATCGATCGAATTTTCCCCCGCACGAATTCCGCGACGACGTCGTTCGCATCCTTGTTCGTCATGATGTCGCTGAAGGTGAGGAGCAGCTGGAAGGCGCTTTGGGACGTCCAGGCTTCTTCGAGCAGTTGCTTGCGTTCCTCATCGGTATATTCGCTGCACGCGACGCTCGACCGTTCAAGAAGCGAAACCCCCGGCGTCTGCAGCATCTTCTTCCGGCGCTCGGGATAATTTTCCTTCCATTCACGCTCATGTTCGGGGTCCATCGGGCGATTGCCCGACGGCATGCTGAAGGCGGGCGTGCGCTGGAAGATGGTGAGATGTTCTGCCTGCTCGGCCAGGATCGGGGCCAGCTGGATGCCGGTTGATCCGGTTCCGATCTGACCGACGCGTTTGCCCGCCAGGTCGATACCTTCGGCAGGCCATGCGGCCGTGTGCAATATCTGGCCCTTGAAGCGCTCGCGCCCCGGCCACGGCGGCGTGTTGGGCGCCGACAACGCGCCCGTCGCGGCCACCACATATTTGCAGATGACATGATCGCCTTTGACAGTGTGGACGTGCCAGCGGTTCGCCACCTCGTCGAAGCGCATCCGCTCGACCCCGTTCGACAGCCGGACCCGATCGCGCAGGGCGAAACGATCCGCTACGTGGTTGACATAGCGCTCCAGTTCGGGCTGCGCCGAGAACATTTCGGGCCAGCGCCATTCCTGCTGGAGATCATCGTCAAAGCTATAGGAATATTCCATGCTGGGAATATCCACCCGCGCGCCCGGATAGCGGTTCCAATACCATGTGCCGCCGACGCCTGCCCCCGCTTCAAAGCAGATCACGTCATGGTCGCGGAGCTTGTGCAACGCGTAAAGCCCCGAAAAGCCGGCGCCGATGATGACAATATCGGCATTTTCGATGTCCGTCATGATGTCGAGGACGCGTTGGTGGCGAGGGTGCCGACTTCGCCGACCTTGACGATCAGCTTGCCCCCGGCATTGCGGCCGCTCAGGCAATCGGCAAGGGCTTGAGGCGCCTGCTCGATGCCGTCATAGATCGTTGTCTGATAGGTGAGCGTGCCCGCACGCAGCAGGCGCGCAATGTCCGCTCGAAAACCGGGATATTCGTCCTCGTGATCCAGCACAACGAATCCCTGAATCCGTAAACGCTTTGCCAGGATCATTCCGGTCGGCAGCGTGCTCGATTCGGTTCCGCCATATTCCGCGGCCATGCCGCAAACGATGAGACGGCCAAAAGGCTTGAGGCGATCATAGACCCGGCGCTGCGTGAGCCCGCCGACATTGTCGAAATAAATGTCGACCCCTTCGGGCACGAGCAGATCGAGAGCCGTCCCGATATCGTCCGACAGTCGATCGATACATCCGTCGGCGCCGAGTTTCTCGGTAACGAACGCACATTTTTCCTTGCCGCTGGCGATGCCGATGACGTTCAGTCCCTCGGCCTTGGCCATCTGCACGACGAGCATCCCGACCGCGCCGGCGGCCGCCGAAACAACGATCGTCTCGCCGGGTTTCGCGTCGCAGAACTTGCGATAGCCGATCCAGCCGGTAAAGGCCGAGCGCCCGACAGCAGCGAGATCGGCCTCCAAGGGCAGTTCGGCGGGATCGAGGCGGAGCGAGAAATCGCCATCGACCGCCTCGAATTCCTGCCAATGCAGGCCGCCGAGAATATAGTCCCCCTCCGCGAAACCGGGATGGCGGGAGCGGACGACCTGTCCGACCGTTCCGCCGGATAAAGGCGATGTCGGCGGCACTATCCCCGATTGCATGCGGTCGCCCACCTGAATACGGGCAAGTCGCGCGGCGTCTTTCTCCGTGGCGCGCGCCCGGCCTGTCTTGGCATCGCTCGCGACATCGGGCTGCAAGGCCGCATAAGGGAGGAGGGGCCGGACCCCGGGCGCGATGCCGATATATAATGTTCGGACCAGAACCTGTCCGTCCCCGATGTCGGGTACGGCTTCATCGGCGAGCGTGAAATCGTCGGGCGACAAGACGGGACCGATCGGGCGGGCTATTCGCCAGGTGAGATTGCGCGTGGCTTCCGGCACCGTTTTTCAACCCACCTTCATCAACTCGATGCTGTGCCCCTCCGGGTCGGCGGCGTAGGCCATGCGCATCTTGTGCTCGGGAATGTCGAATGCCGGAACGGTCGTCTGGCCGCCCGCAAGCCCGATCGCTTCCAATGTCTTGTCGACGTCGTCCACCATGACCGCGACGATCGACTCGCCGGCCGCAGGCGCCGGACGATTGCGATAGCTGATCAGGACGATTTGCGGCGGCGCACCCACGCCCGCCGAAAAGAAGTTCTCGACGAAGGCATGATCGCCTTCACCCTGTTCGATCCGCATCGCGGCCGTGAGACCCAGGGCATCGGTATAGAAGGGCTTGAGGGCGTCGCTATCGCTGACGACAACCTTTGCGTAGGCAAATGCGGTGACGGTCATTGGATGTAGCTTCCCCTCCGATCAATATGTGAGGCAGGACAGACGATCATTCACTCAGGGACGATGCCGTTCTCGCGAAAAAATTCGGGTGCGTTGATGACGTGCGGCCCCGCATAATGCGGTGCATCGGGGTGGCTTGAAAGCCAGACGACAGTGCGCGCCGTTTCGCCGGGATCATAGGGCACCAGGCCGAATCCCACCTTCTCCGCAGCATCGCCCAGCACGGCGCGCAACGTATCCGTCATGGTGAATTGCGGTTCGATCAGGAAGGCGGAAATGCCGTCCTTGCCGTGCTCGAAATTGATATAATCGGGGATCTTGTTCAGCGCCGCCTTGGGCGCATTATAGAACAGGCCGCTGCTACCGACCGTAGGCTGCACCGAGGAGAGGGTGGACATGAAGAGCATGCGCCCGCCGCCCTGTGGCTGCATGATCTCCAGTGCTTTCTGGCTCAGATAGAATTGGTTGAGAAAGTTCCCCAGCGTGCTGCGCTCGGCTTCCTCGATCGAGATTTCGGCGATTGTCTGCCGAACCGCCGGACCTTGATAAATGCCGTTGTTGACCAGCACATCGAGCCGGCCGAAGCGTTCGATCACGGCCGCCAGCGCCGCATCCATGGATTCACGTTCGAGCAGATCCAGCCGCAGGCCGAGCGCCGTGCCCCCCGCCTCGACGATTCGCGCGACGGTTTCCTCGACGCTGCCCGGCACGGCCACTCCCATGCCGTCATGTCGACCTTGGCCCGCGGCCATCGTGCGGCCGGTCACGACAACGGCAAAGCCTGCCTTACCCAAGGCTTCGGCGATTACCCTGCCGATGCCGCGAGTGGCGCCCGTAACGAGCGCCACCCTCAGCCCGTTGGTATCTCCAGACATGCCCGTCAGATCTCCAGCATTTCGGATTCGCGGATCTGTTCGGGCGCGGCGTCCGGACGCTTCGTCACCTTGTAGTCGGCCATCTCCGGCTGCCGCAGCTTATGCCAGATGACCGAGTTATGGTACGGAATGGCCAGGACCACCTTGCCGCTCGGATGGCGATAATAGCCATGCGCGGTGCCCTTGTTGACCCAGGCGGTCTGCGCCAGCCGACGGTCAGCCTCCTTCACGAAACGGTCTGCGGCTTCCCTGGTCACCTCGAAAGTTGCAAGCTGCTCGTCTACCATCGTTTGCAGCAGTTCGATCACATAATGGATGTGCTGCTCGCCTAGCACCGCATGGTTCGCGACCAGATTGCTGTAGGGACCAGCCGGCAGGACGAAGTTGGGCAGCCCCGGCACCATCATGCCCCAATAGGTGAACGGCGCCGGCTCGAAGATGTCGCGCAGCGTCCGGCCGTCACGTCCCTTGATCTCGAATTGCGTGCCCCAATACATATTATAGCCCGTCGCCAGCACGACGACATCGCATTCGATGCGGCGGCCGTCGGCCAGGATGACGGCGCTTTCGTCGAAGGAGGCAAGCGCACCCTTCACAAGATTGACGTTCGGCTTCTTAATGGTGTCGTAGAAACTGCAATCCAGGATCGGTCGCTTGGCGAAGACGGGGTAATCGGGGGTCAGCATCTTCACCATTTCCGGATCGTCGGGAAATTGCTGTTGGATATGATTGCGGCACATGTCGCGTATGCCATCGTTGAGCGGCGCGATGCCGCCCGTTTTTTCCCGATGCTCGGGATCGATCATGATCATGCCGCGCATGTCGGTCATCTGGCTGGCCAGCGTCTGCATGCGCTTCCATTGCGCGACGAAGGGGATGGTCTCCATCGCGACTATTTCGACCGGATCGATATGTGCGCGAGCGTTGGCGTTGGGGATCAGATATTCCGGCTGACGCATGACGATGGTCAGTTCCGACACTTGGTCGGCCACGGCCGCGGCGACCTGTACCCCGCTGCACGCGGCGCCCACCAGCACGACTTTCTTCCCCGTCAGATCGAGACCATCGTCCCATTGCGCGGTGTGGACGATGCGGCCGCCAAAGGCGTCCATATTTTCGACATCGGGATATTTGGGGCCGTTGTTCGGGCCGGTGGCCATGATGAGGACATTGCCCTCATAGGTCACGTCCTGTCCGTCCCGGTTCGCTTTCAGCGTCCATGTCGAGCGGGCTTCGTCCCACTCCGCGCCAGCGACGCGGGTGTTGAAGTCGACCCGGTCGCGCACGCCATATTTGTCGACCACCTTGTTGAGATAGGTCAGGAACTCCGGGCCATTGGCATAATAGCGTGTCCAGGAAGAATTGGGCTCAAAGGAATAGGAATAGATGCGGCTCTCGGTATCGACCGCGGCGCCCGGATAGGTGTTGACCAGCCAGGTGCCGCCGACATCGGCCTGCGCCTCAACAATCTGATAGGGGAAGCCTGCCTGCTGCAGCTTGATGGCCGCATTGATGCCGACCATCCCGGCGCCGACGATGAGGACCTTGAAGTCGGCCGGGGGCATCCTTTCGGGCGTCCGGATGCGGGTGTCGGTTGTGAATCCAGCGTGCTGATAGGCGGGCTCGACGGACATGTCGGGGAGATCGCTGCCGATCACGAGCCGGACGAGTGCCCGAAAAAGCGGCCGGTCCAGGTTGGGCAGCACCGGCTGACGCCCGCGCCGTACCTCGGCGGCTAGGCGCGCACGGAGCTCTTCCGCGACGCTCTGGTCGGTCTCTTCTACAACCGCTTCGCCATCGATAGCCCTGAAAGCGGATTTATGGGCGGCATGAGTCCCCTCCAGGGCCGGCCCATAACTATGCAGCAGCGTGCGATCGCCGGTGATCTGGATCAGCGCCGCGAGAGCGACCGCGGGGTCGAGTACCGCGATTGCGGCTTCGATTTCCGGACTTGCCGACAACCGGCCGAGTGGCTCCGCATCCGCCATGACTCTTCTTCTCTCCTAAGGTGGAGGACGCTATCCCGCCCCGTTTGTTAAATGCAATATTTGGTGTATTTAGGCTCGCGCGTTGGGTCAAGAATTTAATAAAACGCGGCGTGTAATTTCACAAAGGCGGAATGATGCAGATAGTGGATCTCGGAAGGGGAAGGCCGACTGCGGATGTCTCGCGCCAGAAGGCGGCAGCGATTCTGACAGCAGCCCGCGAAGCATTTTGCCGCTGGGGTTACCGCTCGGTAACGATGCGCCAGATCGCAGAAGCGGCCCAAGTGTCGACGCGAACGCTCTACAATCGATATAAAGACAAGTTCAGCCTCTTCGAAGCGTGTCTCGAATTCGGCTCATCTGCCTTTCCTGTGCTCGCAGATCATCCGTCAGGAGATATCGGATCGGCACTGCGAATCTTCACGGTCGCCCTGGTGAAGATGCTTTCGGGGGAGAGCAGCCAGAGCCTGAGTATGCTGGTCTATCGCGAGGGACGCGAATTCCCCGAATTGATGGAGGCAGCGGGACGGAACGAGCAGGAATATCTCGTTCAACCGCTCGCCACCTTTCTCCGCCGGCATGGACTCGCCGAGGATGACTGCGCACAGCGCGCGAAGATCCTGCTCTCGATGATGATGTCCGGCTGGCAGCGGCGGGTGACCTTTGGTCTACCGGCCCCCGGCGACGAGGAACTGGAAGCGCACGCCGCTCTCGTCGTCCGGCTGTTTCTTGAAGGCGCTGCATCCTCGAACGAACGTTAACCGAACGGCGCGGCATGATGCAGCCGGGGGGTGCCGCAGCATCGCCTGCGATGTGGAGTACATTATCGTTTCGTCATCGACATGGCGTAGGCTTGAGGGCCACACGGTCGGCGAGACGGCGCTCGACGCCGCTCGCGGACCGGATCAATGGCGTCAGCCGCCCATCTGACTGAGTTGCAGGACATGCCCCTCCGGGTCGCTGACGAAGGCGACCTGCATGCCCCCCATGCCCGGCACTTCCCGCGCCGGCTCCAGCACGCGCCCGCCGGCCTGCTCCGCACGTGCGATAAACCCGGCAATGTCCTTGGTCGCAAAGCCGAGTATCAACTCGTTCGCGGCGGCGGCCTGCGTATCGTGAAACTGGGCGAGAATGAACATCGGGCCGCCCGGATAGGTCGGCATGAAGACGACTTCGCTGACCTTCCGGCCGCCGATTTCCGCATCGACTCGGTTCATCTCAACCAGGCCGACCACCGAACTGTAGAACGCCACGGCACCGTCCAGATTCTTGACCTGGAGCTTGGTGAACATGAAGTCGGTATCCTGCGTCTTTGCGTTTGGTATCTGGCTCGCCATCATACTCTCCTGAGGTGGGACTCTTCACTTCAGATGCGGTTCTCCGCACCTGTCGCTACGCTGTGAGCATCTGCATGAGCTCGACGGTGTGACCTTCCGGATCGGTCACGAAAGCGAGTTTCATGTTATGGTTAGGAACGGCCACGATCCCCGTCACGTTTGTTCCGCCATGCGCCTCCACCGCGTCCACGCTGGCTTCCAGATCGTTGACTACGAAGGCGATGACGGCCTCTCCCGGCGGAGGGGCGGGGCGGTTAGGATAGTGCAGCAGGGCAAATTGCGGTCGCGCGCCGCCGAGCGATAGAAATATCTCGCGAAGCTCGTCTTCACCTTCGCCCTCTGTGACGCGCATCGCTACCGTGAATCCCAGCGCCTCGGTATAGAATTTCTCCAGGCCCGGCAGATCGGCCACCTTGAATCGTGCCAGTGCAAAGGCAATCGCCGTCATCCCGCCATCCCCGCGCTCTCACGTCCCTCTCATTCAACCAAGGCCCTAGCCTGCTCTGCCAATTCAGGCTCGGCAAGCGCCGAGAGATAGTCTGCGCGCCGCTTCGCGACTTCCGCCGTTGTCTCAGGATGCGTCGAGACCCAGAATTGTCCCGCGGCGATGCCGTTCAGAATCGACTCGCCGGCCTGTTCGGGCGTGAGGCCGATCTGCGTGATCATTGCGTGCATCATCTCGCGCTGGCGCTCGACGAAGCCGGACTGGCGGTCGGCCGGGGCGTCTTCGAAAATGCGCGTCGCCACCTGCGCCGGCAGCACCGCCGAAATCTGGATCGGCGCTTTTTTGAGCTGCATTTCGAGGTAGAGGCACTCGGTGAAGCTGAGCACTGCATGCTTGCTCATCATATAAGGGGCCTGCGTCGGCATCATCCCCAGCGCGCCGATCGAGGCAACATTCGCGATATAGCCGGCTTTTCCGCTTTCCAGCATGCGGCGCGCGAAGATTCGCGACCCATGCACCACGCCGCGGACGTTGATCGACAGCAGCCGATCCCAGGTCTCGTCCGGAATCTCCCAGCTGAACCCGATCGTTTCAATGCCGGCATTGTTGACCGCCAGCCGGACCTCGCCGAAACGGTCATAGGCGGCGTCCGCAAGGCGTTCGAGCGCAGCGATGTCGGTCACGTCGGTCACGACCGGCAGGGCCGCCGCGCCGGCGGCCTCGATGTCCGCGGCTACCTGTTCGATGCGATCTCGCGCGACATCGGCCAAGACGACGTTCATGCCCAGCGAAGCCGCAACGCGGGCAATGCCTTCGCCGATCCCGCTCCCGGCGCCAGTGATGACGGCGGTGCCGCCGGCAAATTTTTCCTTGGCGCTCATCTCGATCTCCCGATGATCATACCGTCAATATTCGCCCGATGCGCTGATGCCTGGATGCGACCAGGCGGGCGGTTCGCGGCGAGGGAAAGTTCCGGTGCCGTCCAGACTGCGGACCTCGATGGCGTGATGCCATGGAAAATGCATGCTGAAGCCGATCAGGCCGGTCCGCTCGCTCGCTGGCAGATAGCTCATCGCGAGCACGGTTTCGGCGAGATATTCGACATCCTCCGTGGGATATTCCTCCGGTATGATCGAATCGGCGCCTGGTGTCCGGATTGCCGTGGACGGTCCCACTGCGTTGACCGCGATATTATCCTGTTCCAGTTCGGCGGCCAGGCCCTGCGTCATGCGGTTGAGCGCCGCCTTGGCCGCGGCATAGATCGCATAGCCGCGATCCTTTTCATAAGGCGGGAAGGGCCGCGCAGGCGGCAAGGAATCCTGCGAACTGATGTTGACGATCCAGCCTGCGCCCGCCTTGCGCATATAGGGGATGGCCCCCTGGGCGAGGAGGAAGGGCGCGCGGACATAGTGCATGAACGTCCGGTCGAAGGTTTCGAGCGGCATGTCGGCCGCCGACACGAAATCGGCGAAACCGGCGTTGTTGACCAGAATATCGAGTCGCCCGCCTGCTGCCTCTGCGGCCCGGTCGGCTAGCGCGCGGCATTGCGTCTCGTCCTCGATGTCCGCGGCCAGAGGGATTGCCTTGCCGCCGGCCTGCTCGATCAGGCGAACCGTTTCCTGCAAGGTGCCGGACACCGTGACCGTCGCCCCCGCGCGTTCGCCCGCGACGGGGGCGTCCATCGAACGCGCAGTCACGACGACGGTCGCCCCGGCGGCAGCGAGCCGTTGCGCGATGGCGCGCCCAATGCCGCGGCTACCGCCGGTGACAAGGGCAATCTTGCCCGAAAGATCGGGTCGCTGAACCATAACAGCCTCCTGCGGCTTCGCCCTGGCGGTCGATCAGTCGGTGACGATGGTGGCGATGTGGGTGCGGACTTCCGCCTCTTCCCCTTCGGGAAGCAGGATCTCGGTCAGCGTGCCGGCAGCGGGCGCCTCCATTTCCTGGGTCGATTTGGATGTCTCGATCTCGACCAGCATTTCCCCCGCTTCGACCCGATCGCCCACGGCCTTCAGCCATTTGACGATCGTGCCTTCGTTCATTCCGGTGCCCCATTTGGGCATCACCACCTTCACGCGCATATCGTTGACGTCTCCAGAAAATTCACATCAGTTCGCGCGCGGCGGCGGCGATCTTCTCGGGATTGGGGTAAAGCGGCGCTTCCATGGGCGGGCTGAACGGGATCGGCACGTCGGGCGTGACTACGCGCTTCACCGGCTTCTTGAGCATGTCGAACCCGTCCTCGACAATGATCGCGGCGATCTCCGCCGCCGCACCCATGGTCCGATGCGCGGGATCAACGATGACCACGCGACCGGTCTTGGCCAGGGTCCCCAGGATCGCTTCGTTGTCCAGCGGCAGCAGCGTGCGCAGGTCGATGACGTCGGCGCTGATGCCATCCTTGGCCAGATCGTCCGCCGCCTTGAGCGCATGGCGCAGGCAGCCCGATACCGAAATGATTGAAACGTCGGATCCTTCGCGATGCGTGCGCGCCTTGCCGATCGGCACGACGAACTCAGTATCGAGCGGAACATCGCCCTTCTTTCCCCAAAGATCATTGTCCTCGAATACAATCACCGGATCGTCGTCGCGGATGGCGGCCTTCAGCAGACCCTTGGCGTCTTCCGGCGTCGCCGGGCAGACGACCTTCAGCCCGGGGATGTTCATGAACATCGGATAGGGCCGGTCGCTGTGCTGCGCGGCATTGGCCTGGCCGTGCCACATCGACGCGCGGTAGGTGACCGGCACCTTGAACTGGCCGCCGGTCATGTAGCGCAAACGCGCGGCCTGGTTGATGATCGGGTCCGCCGCCAGGTAAATGAAGTTGGCGATGGTGAGATCGACGATCGGGCGCAGGCCGGTGATCGCCGCCCCGACCGCCATGCCCGCAAAGCCGCATTCGGAGATGGGAGCGCTGCGGATGCGGCTGGCATCGGTGTTACCATAGGCGCCGCCCGCGGCGTAAAGGGCGATGTCCTCTCCGATGATGATCGTATCGGGATTGCCTTCCAGCTCCTCTCGCTGCGCCAGGCCCAGCGCATCGAGGTAGGTCATCCGCCTGGTGTTGGTCTCGCTCATGACGGCTCCTTATCGGCGGATGGAGATGGGATTGGCATGGACCAGTTCGAAGGCTTCCTCCGGCTCGGGATAGGCGCTCTCTTTCGCGAAGGAGACGGCCTCCTGTATCAGACCGTTGGCCACCACCTCGATGTCATTGAGATCGCCTTCGCTCTTATCGCCATTGAGCAGGAGACTGCGATACAGGGTCACGGGATCGCGATCATTCATGAAATGCGCGATCTCCTCGGCCGGACGGTAGGCGCCGTTGATGAACAGGCCGACGCAATGCTCGTCGAAGCGATAGGTTTTTGCTTCGATCAGGGTCGGCCCCTCGCCACGGCGCGCACGAGCGACAGCCTGCTGTGTTGCCGCATATACCGCGTCGAAATCCTGGCCGTCCACGATCACCCCGGGAATGCCGTAGCCATCTGCCCGGCGGGCGACATCGGGTTGGCCATGGGTATTCTTTGCCGGCGTGACGGCGGCATAACCGTTATTCTCGCAGAAGAAGATCACCGGCAGCTTCCAGATCGCGGCCATGTTGAGGCATTCGGCAAGGACACCCTCGTTGGAAGCGCCATCGCCGAAGAAGGTCAGCGCGACCTGGCCGGTGCCCTTGACTTGCGCGGAGAGCGCGGCGCCGGTCGCGATCGGGATGCCGCCACCCACGATAGCGGATTCGCCGATGCTGCCCACCGACGTGTCGGTGAAGTGCATCGAGCCGCCGCGCCCCTTACAGACGCCGGTGGCCTTGCCCAGAATCTCGGCCATCAGTGGCTTCAGTTCGGCCCCCTTGCCGATCGGGTGTCCATGCGAACGATGCGTACCCGAAATATAATCGTTATCGGCAAGCGCCATGCAGGCGCCGACGATGGCGGCTTCCTGCCCGATGCTGCTGTGCACGGCGCCGGGCACTTCGCCTTCGGTCACGAGCTGCTTTACCGCCTGCTCGAAGCCGCGAATCTTGAGCATCCGAAGATAGGCTTCCGACTGGATATCATTTTTCAACCGATCTCTCCCGGAAAGGGCTTTTGTTTCTCCCCGCGCCCGCGTCAGGCGGCCTCGTCCAGGGCGTCGGCCGGAATATTGGCAGGCCCGCCGATATCGTAGACCGAAGCCAGCAGGCCGACAAAGGCATTGTCGTGCAGAGGATCGGTGGGCACCTCGAACCGCACGCCGCGCTTCTTCATGTCCTCGATCAGCATCCCGATCGCCATTTCGGCATTGATGTCGTCGGTATGCTCGTAGGTGCGCTTGAAATCCGCCATGTCCTTGAAAAGCCGCGCGCCCCAGTGGACCAGGAAGCGCATTTCCTTGGCGGGCACCCTCTGGATCACCTTGCCGAAGGTTTCGAGTTGCCAGCCGGTCGGATCTCCCGGATCGGCGCCGAAGGTGGTGGTGATGTCCATGCCCTGGGGTTTGCGCATCGCCACCGGCCCGGTCGCCTGACCGTGATGGAACATCATTTCGTTTTCGACCACGACCGCGCGGCCCCACATCGGCGCATTGATCTGGAACGGTTCGCCGCTCGGCCCATTAGGCCAGCAGTTGAAGCCGCCGCCGATCCCGCCGTTATAATACCAGGCGATGACTTGGCCTTTCTTCGAACGCCAGCGGTCGAACAGGCATGACTTGGCCATTGTCAGCAGCAGCCACAGCGGTGTGTTCTCCATGGTCATGCCACGAAACACCGTGCCGTCGAGGTGCGGCGGGCCGCCGATCGGTGTCGGCCCCTGGATGTTGAACAGGAAGGTCTCCGGCTCGGCATACTGGCAACTCCAATAATTGCGGACGAGCTCGAGGAATCGCGAATTATAGTAGCAATCCTCCAGCTCCGGATAGAAGCAGGTGCCGCCGCGGCCCAGATAGCCGCGGAACACCGGATTGAGGCCGATCATATCCCATGTCAGCTTCACACCTTCGGGCAACTGCTTGCCGGCGCCCGATGTCGTGGCGATTACCTCTTCGGGGGTGCTGAAGTTTTCCGCCATGATGAGCGGCCAGGGACCGTTGTCGCGCACCACACTCAGAAGGCGTGCGTGCTGTTCATCGCTATAGGCGTGGTCGATCAGCTGCGGGGGAGCAACCGGTCGGAAATTCTCTGCAAGATCGCGAAGCATGGTTCGTCTCCTATCGTTTCGGGCTGCCGATCCCAGGGAAGGGATGGGACCGGCGGGAAATACATGTCGTTGCGGCGCCTGATCAGATCGTGAGCATTTCCATCTTGCGTTCGGGGGCAGGGATATGGTCGGCGCGCACGGTGACCGAGAAATCCTCGGTCCGCGGCGAGCGCAGGTCATGCCAGATCCGCGAGTTATGGCGTGGAATCGCAAGGATGACCTTCTTCTGCCCGTCGCCGCCCTTGTCGCGATAATAGCCGTGGGCGCTGCCGTGCTGGACCCAGGCGGTCTTCTGCAACTCGGTGTCTACTTCGTCGACAAACGCGTTGGTCGCCTCCGGCGTCACGTCGAACGAAGCTAGATGGTCGTCGACCATCCACTGGAGCAGTTCGATGATGTAATGGGTCTGCTGCTCGCTGACGACGGCGTGGTTGGCGACCAGATAGCTGTAGGGCGCGCCCATGAACACGAAGTTCGGGAAGCCGGTGATCAGCAGGCCTTCATAGCTGAACGGATGCGGATCGAACGCTTCCTTGAGCGTCCTGCCGCCCTTGCCGCGAATGTCGAACTGGCGCCCGAAATGCAGGTTGTACCCGGTCGCGAGCAACAGGACATCGCATTCGATGCGCGTGCCGTCCGAGAGGATCACCGCATTCTCTTCCGCCTCGGTCAGCGCGCCCCGGATGATCGAAACGTTCGGCTTCTTGAGCGTATCGTAGAAACCGCAATCGAGGATCGGGCGCTTGGCGAAGACTGGGAAGTCGGGCGTCAGCATCTTCACCATCTCCGGATCGTCGGGGAAATGGCTTTGCAGATAGGCGTTGGCGTACATTCGCATGCCGTCGTTGATCGGGCCGAAGCCGCCGGTCTTCGCGGCATAGTCCTCATCCTTCATCACCATGCCGTGCATGTCGCCCATCTGGCTTTCCAGGCTCTGCAGACGCTTCCAGTTCACGACGAAGGGAATATTCTCCATGGCGAAACGCTCGAGCGCGTCGGTCTGGGCATGGGCCTGCGGGTTGGGAATGATATATTCGTTCTGCCGCTGGACGATCACCAGTTCGCCGACGGTATCGGCAATCGCCGTCGCAACCTGCACGCCCGAACAGCCGGTGCCGACAAGCACCACTTTCTTGCCTTTCAGGTCCACCGAATGGTCCCACACGGCCGAATGGATCACCGGCCCCTTGAACATATCCAGATTCTTGACGGCGGGATAATTGGGGTTGTTGTTCGGGCCCACGGCCATGATCAGCACATTGCATTCATGCGTCTCGGGCTGGCCGTCGCGCATGGCCTTGACCGTCCAGATCTTGCGCTCCCCGTCCCATTCGGCGCCCTCGACCCAGGTGCCGAAGCGGATGTGTTCGCGCAGATTATATTTGTCGGTGACGCGTTCGAGATAGGAGAGGAATTCCGGCCCGCGGGGAAAGAACTGGGTCCACGAAGCATTAGGCTCGAACGAAAAGGAGTAGACGCGGCTCGGCGTGTCGACTGCGGCGCCCGGATAGGTGTTGGTCAGCCAGTTGCCGCCCACCTTGTCCAGCGCCTCGAGGATCGTGTAGTCGAAACCCGCCTGCTGCAGCTTGATGGCGGCATTGATGCCCATCATCCCCGCGCCCACCACGATTACCTTGAAACCGGCCGGCGGCACGTCCCGGGCTTGGCGCACGCGCGTGTCAGTGGTGAAACCGGCGTGCTGGAACGCCACATCGATCGACATTTCGGGCAGATCCTTGCCCAGAAGCAGGCGCGACATCCTGCGGAACATCGGCATGTCGAGGTGCGGCATGACGGGGGGCCTGCCGGATCTGACGGCGACCCGCAGGCGATCACGAATCTCGCTGGCGATCGCGGGGTCCACGGCCTTGCGATCCTCGTGGGCATTGATGTCGCGGAAGGCCTCGACGACCTCTTCCTGCTTGCCTTCGAGATCGTCCCAGTAGCGATGGAGCAGCGTCCGGTCGCCGGTGATCTGGATCAGCGACATCAACGCCATGATTGGATCGAGCGCGTCGATCGCCGCATCCAGTCCGGCCTTATCCACGCGGGCGCCTTCGAAATTCACGTTACGCATCCTCTTTCTCCAAAGGCCATCGCGGCCATTTGCGAATCCTGAAAATCAAATTACATTCGTGTGTGTAATAGGTCAATGGCGGTTGCGGGCGCTGTGGCGATTTGCAAGGAGCTATCCATGGACGCGTCATCGTCAAAACGCCGGGCCGGCCGCCCGAGCCCCGAGGAAGCCGAACAGAAGCGGCACGGACTGATCGTCACGGCGTTGGCAGAGTTCGCCCGTATCGGGTTTCATGGCGCATCGCTCCGGGACATTGCCCAGAAGGCGAATGTGTCCAGCCGAACCTTGTATAACTATTACCCCGATAAACCGGCGCTGTTCGAAGCTTGCCTCGAATTTTCAGGCCGCCAGATCCAGTCGATCACGCCCGATCTCGATGTCGGTCTTCATGAAGGCTTGGTGCGTTATGCGGTCGCGATGCAACGCCGGCTATTTGCGGCGCAGGCAATGCGGATCGCCGCGCTTATCTATCGCGAAGGCGGCGGCTTCGACGAATTGCGTCAGATCGCGCGCATCCAGTTCGAGCGCTACCAAGTCGGGCCGGTCGCGCGCATTTTGGAGAGCCATGGGACACTTAAGGAAAGGTGCCACATATTGGCCACGCAGTTCGTGGCAATGGCCCTTGGAGAGTGGCAGCGCCGTCTTCTTTTCGGGGGGGATGCGATGACGGACGCACAAATGGCGGACCATGCCGAACTGGTCACGTCGATATTCCTCAAGGGTATTGATCGATGGTGCGCGTCAAGGCCTGACAATGCACCGAAAGCCGATATGGCTCGTCGATGAAGCGGAGCGAACGGCGCCTCGTAGCTTTGAAGGCACGCGTGCCTGCGGCTGTTTGACCGCCGTCCAGCGGCTGTGCAGGGGTGCGCGTAACCGGCTTCGCCTTACGCCAGCCCCAACGGGAGACAGCGCCTTGGTTAATATTCTCCAGCGAATTAATTGGGTTCGGTCGGCGGCCTTGCTCGCCGCTCTTTCGGTCGGAGCCAGCGCCTATGGCCAGGCTCCCGTCGAGCCGCTTGGGTACGTCAATAGTGAGCTTCGGGCCCTCGCCTCACGTTTGATCCACGCACCGGTTGCGACGGAAAGTCTGCAGTCACCCCGGCCGGTTATAAAATACGGACCGCTGCCAAATGGCGTCACGGAAAGGCAGGTTCCCGGGACGGCAAGTCAGCCGCCGGTGCAAGTCTTCGTCATAAACGCTGCAGCCGCCCCGGCGGCGCCTCGCGGCGCCATCCTCTACCTCCACGGTGGGGGGTATGTCGCGGGTGACGCGCGTGACGATCTGCAGCGCATGGCCAGGCTTGCGGAGCGGCTCGACTGCGTGATCGTCAGTGTCCAATATCGACTCGCGCCGGCAACGCGGTTTCCCGGTTCACTCGAGGACAATTACAGCGCACTGAAATGGCTCCACGATAACGCCCATAGCCTCGGGGTAGACGCTTCGCGCATTGCGGTGCTGGGAGAAAGCGCCGGAGGCGGGCACGCCGCCATGCTTACGATTGCGGCACGTGATCGCAACGAAGTGCCCGTGGCTTTTCAGGCCTTGATATATCCGATGCTCGACGACCGCACCGGCTCGAGCCGTCCAGTCGCCCCTACGATCGGGACCCTGATCTGGCGCCCGGCCGACAACCGATTCGGCTGGAGTGCGCTTCTCGGCCGGCCAGCTGGTTCCAAGCGCGTCCCTGCCGGTTCGGTGCCGGCCCGAGTGGCGGAGCTATCTGGTCTTCCGCCCACGTTTATTGAAGTCGGGTCGATCGACCTGTTTGCTGAAGAAGACATCGATTTCGCGCGGCGTCTTGTCGGCGCAGGCGTTCCCACCGAGCTGCTGGTCGTGCCGGGTGCGTATCACGGCTTCCAATACATGTCGCCCAAAGCCGAAGTTTCCCAGCAGTTTACAGCTGCGCTTGAGAAGGCCCTGGCGCGGGCCCTGCGAGGCGGGTGAATACAAAGCGTGAGGCTCGCGGGTGTTTGAATTAGCGGGCTTCCGAAATTCAAGAACGGTAAAGGCGAAGCCGAGTGCCAGTACGGCCGCGAAGCCGCCGCCAACCCGCCATTCTGGAATTGGCCCGATCACAGCCCTTCGAGCCTACCATCAGCCGGCTGGGGGAAGGGCACTTTCAGAACCTGGCCCTCGTCAACGCTATGACGGCTATGTTGGCGACACCCGCCGAAGTGCCAAGCTCCGCGAACGAGGACAATTCGGAGAAGCCGGCAAAATCGTCTGAAGACGATGACCACGAGACCTGAGTTTCGGCGAATCCGGACTGAGGAGGGCGCTCGCCTGGACGCCCATCATTTCCGCCCCGTAAGCCCCGCGCCAGGCCTTTTCGCCGACGCGGGGCCCAACCGTCAGAATTCGACCTTCAACTCGGCGCCGAACGTCCTCGGTTCGCCCGGATAAGCGGTGTTGACGCCGTTCGATGCGCCGAGGGCATAGCCGGAAACATAATATGTGCTCTTGGTCAGGTTGCGCACGTAAAACGCCCCGGAGACCCTGCTCTGCATGATATCCCTCCAGTGCAGGCTGAGGCCGATGGTGTCGTAGCCGCTGAGACGCGTTCCCGGCGTGGACGTTCCGTCGGTGTTCGAGAAGAAGAAGCTTGTCTGGCCGTAATAGTCGGCGCGCAGGCTCATCTTGCCGATATTGTCCGGAACCGGCAACTTCAGGTCGACGAAGGCAGATCCGGCCCATTTGGGTGCATCGGGATAGGAGTTCACCAGAAGATTCCCGACGAACGGGATGGGAACGCTGTTCTTCGTGTACTTGGCGTCGGTATAGGCAAGGTTGAAGCCGGCATCCAGCCAGCTGGTCAGGCCGAATACGCCGTCGACTTCGAGGCCCTTGGTCTGCGCCTCGGGCACATTGACGGTGAAACCGGCCGGGGCGCCTCCGACAATGGCATATAGCGCGCGTTGCGCATCCTTGACGATCACCTTGTAGGCCGCCACGTTGAATTGCACCGGCACGCTCGAGATACGGCCATTGAACTTGTAGCCGACCTCGAAATCGCGGACTTTCTCGTTCTTGAACACGTTTGCCGGGCGCCCCGTCAACGGGTCGGTGAACGGCGCCACGGTTCCGTTCAGATTGCCGGACCGGAAGCTGCCCCGCTGGTTGAAGTAGATCATGTTGGAGGGATCGATCTGATATTGCAGGCTCGCGGTCCACGACGGGGCCGAAAGATTTTTGCTCTGGCGGGCCGCAGCGGAATTCGGATCCACGCCGAAAACATTCCCGGCGGCTTGACGGATCGCCACCCTTTCCCAGGTGTAACGTCCGCCGAGCGTGGCGGAGAGCTTATCGGTGAGCTTATAGCCGAGCTGGGCGTAAATGGCCTTCGAGGTTTGGCGATTGCGATAGGCATATGAGATATCGGCTATGCCGCCCGGAACGACATCGGCACCGATGTTGATCGGAATGATCTCGAATCGCTTCTGACGCGAATAGAAGGCGCCGGCGGTATAGTCGAGCCGATCATCGAAGGCCGTTCCCTGAACCTGCAATTCCTCGGTGAAGGTTTTCGAAAGGAACGTCTGACCGCCCGGCACGCCGGTGGCATTGATTCCGGCAAGCTTGAACAGCCACAGCGAACCGAAAGGGCCGCCAGCGAGGTTGCCGGGGGTGTGCGCCTGACCGTCCATGTAGCTGATGATGTTCTTGATCTTCGTGTTGGCGCCGATCTCAACCTCGGTGGTGTTCGAGGCAAAAATGTTCCTCGCGCGGTGCGGAAGGTCGTACTGCAGCCAGACCTGGTAGGGGTGCGCCCGGGTGAATTTGGTATAGCCTTCGACGGCACCCGGCCAGAAACCGGGGGCGGCGGGACCGTCGTTGGCGCCGTAGATCGCCGCCAGCGTGTTCGACAGGCCGCTCGCGGGTGTGTGGGTGGTGCCATCGCTGACGAACTGGGGCGTCGTGGCCGAATAATAGTTGTAGATGCCGCCGACGCCTTCGGTGCCGCGGACGCGGTCATACTGGAATATCGTGGTATTCTTGATGGTATCGCTCGGCCTGAAGAGCACCGTGAGACGGCCCGACCGGCTGTTCTTGTCGCCGAGCGTGTTGCCCGTGTTGATGTTGGTCACATAGCCGTTGCCGCGGGTCATGTTGAAGGCAACGCGAACGGCGAACTTATCGGAGACCAAGGGAAGGTCGACGGCCCCTTGCACCTGGACATAATCGCGCGAACCGCCGCGGGCGATCAGATAGCCTGAAAATGTGTCGCCTGGCGTGGGCGTCGTGTAGAGCACCGCGCCGCCGGTCGCGTTACGACCGAACAGGGTGCCTTGCGGGCCCTTCAGGACCTGGATCGATTCGAGATCGAAGAACTCCGTCGACGTGTTCCCGGGATTGTAGGGAGCTTCGTTGAGGTAGGGCAGCACCGCCGGGCTGGTCCCAGAGAAGGGATCGAGCGATTGTCCGCGCATGCTGTAGCTGAGCTGGTTGGAATTCTGGCCGTTCTTGACCTGCAGCCCAGGAACGAGTGTTCCGATGTCCTGCTCGCTGGTGATGTTGCGGCTCTGGAGTGTGTCGGCGTTGAAGGCGGCGACGGCGACAGGAACTCGCGAGAGCTTCTCCTCGCGCCTTTGCGCAGTGACGACAATTTCTCCGACGGTTGAATCGTCGCTGGTGCTGGCGGCGCTCACAGCCGCGGCAGGCTCCGATTGCGCCGTCGCCGGGACGGTCCACGTCGCGAGGACGATCGCAAGCGCGCTCGCGGTGAGGCGGTACGCGGCGACCGGCGGCGTGCTGTCGGTGCGTTGTTGCTCGATCTCCAAGTTCATCATCTCCCAGTTCCTTCTTTTGTGATCGTTGAGGTAATTTCCCATTCAGTCGCGGGATCGCCACGGTGGTGGGCACGCGATCATGTCAGTTCGAAGCCCTGGTAACCGGCGTAGGCCACCTGGGCGCACCGCTTGCGATATTCCGGACCGCCGCCGACATAGACGAGGCTGCGCCGCACGACCGTTCCGTCCGGCCGCACGCTGGTCTTGACCCACCAGGCATTGGTATCGGCCATCAGCGTCCGGGCGAATTCACTGTAGATGGACTCGGTCCAGGCATCCTCCGCCGCCTTCTCCGGCTCGGAAAGCACCAGCCCGCGCTGGTCCATGTAGGCGATCATGTTCGTCACCCACTCCGCCTGCAGCGCGCCGCAAACGCCAATGTTGCAAAAGGCCGAACCGTTGTGTGGTCCCACCAGGGTGAAGAAGTTCGGAAAACCGCGCGCCTGGAGGCCGAGATAGGTCGAAGGGCCCTCGGCCCATGCCTCCTTCAGCGACGCTCCGTTTCTTCCGCGAATATCGATCCGGTCGAGCGATCCCGTCACGCCATCGAAGCCCGTCGCATAGACGATCACATCAAGGCCATAGTAACCATCCGCCGTCTCTATTCCGGTCGGCGTGATACGCTCGATCGGCGACGCCTTCACGTCGACCAGATGCACATTCGGCCTGTTGTAGGTCTCGTAATAATCGGTTTCCATCGGGACGCGCTTGGCGCCGAACGCGTGGTTGGTCGGGATGAGCGTTTCCGCGACTTGCGGGTCGTGCACCCGCTGACGGATCTTGTCCGCCACGAAATCGGCGAGATATTTGTTGGATTCCTTGCTCAGCAGCAGATCCCTGAAGCCGCTCAGCCAGATGCCATATCCTGGTTGATTATAGAGGCCCTCAAAGAACGCCTGCCGTTCTTCGGCCGGAACCTCGCTGCCCTTGCGCCGGTCACGGTGGTAGGGGAAAGCCGTATCGGTGGTTTTGACATAGTCGAGAATGGCGGGGAAGCGGACGCGGATCAGCTCCATCTCCTCTCCGCTCAGCGGCGAGTTGCCGAGCGGCGTACACCAATTCGGATTCCGCTGGAAAACATAGAGTTCGTCTGCCGTTTCTGCGGCGATCGGAATGATCTGGACGCCGGTGGCTCCCGTACCGATCACGCCGACGCGCTTGCCGGTGAAGTCCGTCCTCATGGGCTTGCCGTCGCCATCGACCGGCCAGCGCGACGAGTGGAAGGATTCACCCTCGAACGTCTCGATGCCCGGAATGTCGGGCATGAGCGTTGCGGACAGCGGCCCGGTCGCCGAAATCAGGAAGCGGCAGGTTACGACTTCCGAATCGCTCAGCGTCACCTTCCAGAAGCCACCCGCTTCCTGGAAATGGGCGGCATCGACTTTCGTCTTGAAGCGGTAGTGCTTCCTGACGTCCATCGCGTCGGCCGCGGTGTTGACATAGCGGAGCATCTCCGGCTGGCCGGCGAAGGTCTCGCTCCAGGTCCAGTCCGGAATGATGCCGTTGAGAGCGAAATAGCCGTAGGCATAGCTCTCGGTGTCGAGACGGCATCCCGGATAGCGGTTCCAGAACCAGGTTCCGCCAACATCCTCGGCGGCTTCGACACCCAGGACCGACATGCCGGCCCGAGCGAGAAGATGGACCTGGTAAATCCCGGTGATACCGCCCCCGATCACAAGGGCGTCATAGTCGGGCCTGATCGCTGCATGTGTCATGGCGCAAATCCACGATTGACGATCGGCCCCGGTCCGGACCCGGTCATCAATCCAACCTCAGGCATGCTCGTGTTCGGGAAGTTTGATGCGCGGCGCCACCTCCTTGGCGGCCAATTCCAGCGAATAGAACCAGGGCGCTGGATCGTCGTAATAATCATGGGTCTCGATTTGCAGCGTGCCCCAGCCGCCGCATTTTTCGAACAAGGTGTTGATCTTGTCGACGACCGTATCAGGCGAGCCGACGATGAACACGTTGTCGACGAGGAATTCGAGGTCGGTCTTGGCGGGATCGATGCCGGCATCCTTGGCAAAGCCGTCCATCATTCCGAAGCGGCGCCAAATCGGGATTAGGTATCGATTGAAGCAATAGCCGATCGGCCCTTCCATCACTTCTTTCTTTGCCTCAGCGTCGGTATCGGCGACGAAGACGGTCTGCGAAACCGCATGGCGCGAGCGATCGGGCGTGAAGCCGGCCTTTATATTGGCCTCGGAATAGACCTCCCAATGCTTCTTCAGGGCATCGAGGCCCGAGAAGATCGAAACGGGCTTGAAATTGCGTTCACCCGCGAGCTTCATCGATGGCGAATTGTAGCTGAAGCCGGTGACGGCAAATTCCGGAAAGCCGCCGCCATAGGGCGAGTAGTTTGCGAGCTTGTGCTGCTCGTCTTCCTCGGTCAAGGCTTCTTCTTCTTCCGGAAATCCCGCATTCCAGTACTTCCCTTCGTACCAGAATGGTTCGCGTTTCCAGATCTTCTCCATGATTTCGAGCGACTCGCGAACCATATCGTTCAGTTCTTCCGACCTGTTCGCATCGCTGGTCTTGATGCCGTGCATATAGGTCGCCATCGGATAGGCGCCGGCGCCGATCCCCATGAAATAGCGGCCTTCGAGAATTTGCGAGAGCCAGCCGACCGTCATCGCCAGCTTGGTCGGATTGTGGTGCGGGAGGATGTGCGCCATGGGCGCGAACGCGATGTTCTTCGTCTCAAGCGCGGCAGCCGCCATGATCAGTTCGGGCGCCGGAATATTTTCCCAGATCTGCGACGCATGTTCGGAGATCATCATCGTGGTGATCCCGACCTGATCGGCCTGCTTGGCGCTCTGAACGCCCCATTCGAAGGTCTGCTTCGCCGTCCGGCCTGGGCGCATATAGGGGTGGAAGATGATTCCGGTGTCCATCACCATTCAGGCTCTCCTAAAATTCTCTGGATGCGTTAAGCCACGTGGCTTAGATATTCCGGCCGACTCCTCGAGTCAATAAAAATCTAATAGCGATTAGGCTGATATATGCTCTATGAGGTGGGTGGCGTCGGGTTCAACCGTGAAGGATGAGGGGATCGAATTTGCCGAACCGCGCGGAAGACGCCGAGCCGCGGTTGGACAGCCGCACCAGGATGATCGTCGTGGGCGAGGCCTTGTTCGCGAAGGAAGGAATTGACGGTGTGTCGCTGCGGCAGGTCGCCGCGAAGGCTGGTCAGAAGAACCACCATGCCGTCCAATATCATTTCAGTTCCCGCGAAGGGTTGGTTCAGGCGATTTTCGATTACCGGATGGAGCAGATGGACCGGCACCGCCTCGACATGCTCCAGGCCGCCGAAAAGGACGGGCGGCTCGAAAATCCGCGAACGATCGCCGACATCATCTTCGTGCCGCAGCTCGAGGTGATCAGCGAACTGGGCGATTTCAGCTACGCCAATTTCCTCTGCCAGTATCTGCTTCGAAATTCCGACGCGGAGTTCGGGCGATTTGGCGGCAACCTTCCCGAGGGACTAACGCGCGTTCTAGGGCTGCTGCGGTCGAAGCTCGATTTCCTGAGCGACGGGGCCGCCCAGCGACGGCTGATCACCGCCTGCTTCATGTTCCTCAACCTGCTGGCCGTCTATACGCGGGACCTTGAAAGCGGCCGCGCGAACGAAGAGTTTTCGGACGCGCTGGAAGATACGATGCGGCAGATCGTGGCCGCGCTGTTTCTGCCCATCACCGGCGACTAAAGCGTAGGCTAAGGCATTCCGCAAGGCGGCCGCTATCGACCTTTCCAGATCGGCTCGCGCTTTTCCCGCAAGGCCGCAACGGCCTCGACCGCATCCTGCGATGACCTGAAGCGCCGGATCGCGGCATAGTCCCGGCCAAGCGCCTGCTCCAGCGTGTGCTCCAGCCCCACCGCAACCGCCTGCTTTGCCGCTTGCGCGGCCAGCGGCGCGGCTTTGGCGATCGCCGCGCAGATTTCGAGCGCGGCAGAAATGAGGTCGTCCGAACCGACCATCCGGCTAGCCAGCCCGAACCGCAATGCATCCTCCGCACGCAGCGGCCGCCCCGTCAGGATCAGGTCCATCGCGACGTTCAGCGGAAGCTTGCGCGCGGCCCGGTGCAATACGCCGCTATGGTCGATCAAGCCCCGCTGCACCTCGGGAAGACGGAACTGGGCGCTTTCGCTGATAATGAGAATGTCGGCACACATCGCCAGTTCGAAGCCGCCGCCCACGGCATGCCCCTGGACGGCGGCGACGAGCGGCTTGTCCAGCGTGACGAGCGGCCCGCCGATCCCCGTCAGCCCGCCACCGAACGCGCGCGGGGCCGCTGCCGACAGGCCCGATGCGATGTCGGCACCGGCGCAGAACGCTCTGCCCCCTTCAGCGGTCAGCAACGCCACCCGGATGCCTTCATCGTCGTTGATGCGCTGCCACGCCTCGGCGAGCATATCGTCCATCTCCGGGGTGATCGCGTTGAGCGTCTCCGGGCGGTTCAAATGCACGCGGGCGACATACCCGTCGATGGAGAACTCGATATGCGGCACGACGTCTTCACCCGCGCCGGTCAGTGCGCGAGCATCCCAGCATCGACGAGGTGCTCCGATCCGGTGATATAGGAGGATTCGTCGGACGCCAGGAACAGCACGAGATGGGATACTTCTTCGGGTTGGGCGATCCGGCCCAGCGGAATCTGTGCCAAGGCATCACCGCCTTCCTCATTGGTCGCCTCAACCATCATCGGCGTCATGATGAAGCCCGGGTGTACCGAATTGACGCGTATATTGTGCTTTCCATACTCCATCGCAGTCGCCTTGGTCATGCCGCGCACAGCGAACTTGCTGGCGACATAAGCGAGACTCGGGAAGCCGTAGTTCGCGGCGATGCCGGCGATCGACGAGATGTTCACGATCGATCCTCGACCGCGCTCCACCATGGCGGGCAATACGGCTTTCATGCCATAGAACACCGAGTGCTGGTTGACGGTGCAGACCTTGAGATAATCTTCCTCCGTCAGCTCCTCGGTATTCGCCATGGCGCCCAGGATACCGGCATTGTTAACAAGAATATCGACCCCGCCGAACGCATCCCGCGCGGCCTCGATGATGCCGTACCATTCGCCCAGCCTGGTGACGTCGTGTCGGACGAACAGGGCCTGATCGCCGATCTCCTCGGCCAGTGCCTTGCCGGCACCTTCCGACAGGTCGGTCATCACGACCTTGGCGCCTTCCGCGGCGAACATGCGCGCATGCGAACTCCCCATCCCACGCGCAGCGCCGGTAATGATCGCGACCTTGCCTTCCAGACGGCCCATTTCGACTCTCCACGAGACTTGTAATTGTCCCTATTATCAATTTGGCAAGATCGACTGTCAAGCTCGGTCATATGAGCCGCTAGTTCACATATAAACACAGTTATATCAATGATATATATGCTAACCAACAGAGCGCTTGAGCTCATCCCGGCGAGCCGATTGCGTCTTGACATTTAACTAATAAATATTAGGTGTTTCATGCGAAGGTAGAGGAGGCTGTCATAGCTAGGCTTGAAGGCAAGGTGGCGCTCGTCAGCGGAGGCGCCAGGGGCATGGGCGCAGCCCATGCCAGGGAGATCGCTACCGAAGGCGGTTGCGTCGTCATTGGCGATATTCTTGACGGGGAAGGCCGAGCCCTGTCCGAAGAGATCGGCGAACGGGCGCGCTACATCCATCTTGACGTGACCAGCGAAAGCGATTGGGCCAACGCTGTCGCCTTCGCCGTGGCTGAGTTCGGCCGGCTCAACGTGTTGGTGAACAATGCCGGCATCTGCACGGCGGGTTCCATAGAAGATTTCACGCTCGAGGACTGGAACCGGATCATCGGGATCAACCTGACCGGTCAGTTCCTGGGCATTCGCGCGGCGAGGCAGGCGCTGATTGAATCGGCGCCCTCGGCGATCATCAACGTGTCCTCCACCGCGGGAATGGAAGGCATAGCCGGGCTGCATGGTTACACCGCGTCGAAATTCGCGGTTCGCGGCCTCACGCGCAGCGTCGCAATCGAGTTGGCCGGCAAGGGTGTGCGGGCGAACGCGATTTGCCCCGGGACGATTGCCACGCCGATGAATGAAGGGCTCGACGTGAGCGGCTTCAATCCGATGAACCGCAAGGCTGATCCCAAAGAAGTCGCGAAGCTCGTCACATTTCTCGCAAGCGACGAATCGCCCTTCATCTCCGGAGCCGATATTCTTATCGATGGCGCTGAACTGGCCGGTCACGGCCCATTGCTTTCATTATAGTTTGGAATTTCCAGGCAAGCGATCATCGATATGTCACTGTCCTCAAGGAATATTGGAATGGCAACCGCGATCACGGAAAAGCACCGCAGCGAGGTCCCGTCTCACATCCCCGCCGACCGCGTCTTCGAAGTCGATATGTACAACCTCGATGGGATCGAGAACGGGTTCCATGAAGCCTGGAAGGCGCTGCAGAAGCCCGAGATTCCCGACCTCATCTACACACCGCTGACGGGCGGCCACTGGATTGCCACGAAGGGTTCGATCATCGACGAGGCCTATCGCGACCCCGAACGCTTCTCGAGCGAGAACATCTGGGTTCCGAAGGAAGCGGGCGAAAAATATGCCATGGTCCCGACCAAGATGGACCCTCCCGAGCACACGCCTTATCGTAAGCTGCTCAATACAGGCCTCAATCCATCAAAAATTCGCGACGTCGAGGGATCGGTGCGCAAGGCGGCGTGCGGCCTGATCGATGCGTTCGTAAATGACGGTCACTGTGACTTCACCGTACAATATTCGACGGTGTTTCCTGTGCGCGTGTTCATGGAACTGTGCGATCTTCCACTCGATGACGTGCCGCATCTCGCCAAGCTGGCGAACGTCATGCTGCGCCCGCCGGGCAACACGCCGGCCGAGCAGGCAGCTTCGCTCGACGAGGCGAACCAGGGCTTTTTCCGCTATGTCGAGCCGATCATCGCCGAACGGCGCGGCACCGACCGGACCGACCTCATCTCCCTTGTTGTCAATGGCGAGATCGACGGCGGGGAGATGGCGCCGGACAAGCTGCTCGGGCTCGTGTCGCTCCTCTTGCTCGGTGGTCTCGACACCGTCGTCAACCTGCTGGGCTTCATGATGCTGCACCTGGCGCAGCACCCGGAAAAAATCGCGGAGTTGCGTGACGACCCGCTCAAGCTGAAGCGCGGCGCGGAGGAAATCTTCCGCCGCTTTCCGGTCGTATCCGATGCCCGGACGGTTGCTCATGACATGGAATTCCACGGCGTCCAGCTGAAGCGCGGCGAACTGATCCTCCTTCCCACGGTGCTGCATGGCCTCGATGAGAGGGTGAACGACAATCCCTGGGAGCTCGACTTCTCGCGCGGCAGCCCGCACCACTCGACGTTCGGACAGGGGCCGCACCGCTGCGCCGGCATGCACCTGGCGCGGCTTGAGGTGATCGTGACACTCGAGGAATGGCTCAAGCGCATTCCCGAATTCCGGGTCGTGCCCGGCTCGAAGCCGATCTTCCTCGCCGGGATCATCGGCACCGTGAAGAACGTGCAACTCGAATGGGACGTGAAGTGACCGGATACGGTCGCACGTTTCGGCGCATCCTCGGTCATTATCCGACCGGGGTTTGTGCCATCACGGCCATGGCGAGCGGAGGAAAACCGCTCGCCGATCATTGATGGCGGGCTTGCGTGGATCGATTGCGAACTCGATGCCGTGCATGAGGCCGGCGACCATTTCATCGTCCTGGGTCGGGTCGACGGGCCGGACCTTCACCACGAAGGCAGTCCGATGATCTTCCACAGGGGCGAATATAGCAGCGTCGTTCCGATCTGACCTGCACCAAATCGGTCGGTGGCCGCGCTAAATGTCGAGATTTGCAACCCGCAGCGACCGCGCGGAGGCGACCTCGCGAAAGGCCAGCCGCCCTGTAACCTGCAGCCCGAACCCTTCCAGCGCGGCGAGCTTCGACTTGCTCGATGTCAGCAGGGTCATCTTGCCGACGCCGAGATCGAGCAATATCTGGGCGCCGATGCCGTAGTCGCGCGTGGCGTGCGTGTCGTGGTAGGTTTTCCGACCGCCGGCAATGCGCCGCGATATCGACACCGGGTCGGGATCGCGCACGAAGACCGTGACCGCGGGGCCGTGGAAGTCCGACATTGCCCTGAGCGCCGACGGCACATAATCGCGGTGCGCGTCGGTCCAGCCCAGCAAATCGGCGGTCAGGTCGACCTGGTGCACCCGGACAAGCGTTTCCCGGTCCGCTTTGACCGTGCCTTTCACAAGCGCGATATGCTCTCCACCATCGACAAGATTGCGGTAGACGTGGATCGTCAGCGGTGCGGCGCAATAATAGCTCTCGAACGGCATGGTCGTGATGCGCTCGACGAGCTTTTCCGATTTTCGACGAAAGGCGATGAGATCGGCGATCGTCCCGACCTTGAGGTCGTGCCTTTCCGCGAAATCGAGCAGTTGCGGAAGGCGTGCCATGGTTCCGTCGTCGTTCATTACCTCGCAGATGACGCCCGCCGGCGTCAGCCCCGCAAGCCGCGATACATCGACCGCCGCCTCGGTGTGCCCGGCGCGAACCAGCACGCCGCCGTCGCGAGCGGTCAGGGGAAAGACATGCCCCGGAGAGACAAGGTCCGACGCGCCCTTTGTCGGATCAATGGCGACAGCAATCGTATGCGCCCGGTCGGCAGCGGAAATACCGGTGGTTACACCCTCCCGCGCTTCGATCGAGACGGTAAACGCGGTGCCGTGACCCGACTGGTTCTGCCGTGTCATCGGAGCGAGTTCGAGCTTGTCGGCGCGTTCCTTCGTCATGGCAAGACAGATGAGCCCGCGCGCGTGCATCGCCATGAAGTTGATCTGCGCGGGCGTCGCGAACTGGGCCGGGATGATCACATCCCCCTCGTTCTCGCGATCGTCCGCGTCGACAAGGATATAGGGCCGTCCTTCGATGGCTGCTTGGATGATCTCTTGGATCGGCGACACCGAACGGGTAGCCATTTGAATCCTCCTTATGCGCCTTGCTCGGTAACGCTGATGGTCCGCGCGAGCATGGCGAGTGCGATCTCCTTGAGCCTCGCCTTCTGGACCTTGCCGGTACCGGTCTTGGGAAGCTCTGCATCGGTCGTGAACCAGATGTCGCGAGGCAATTTATAGGGCGCGACATGCTGCGCGAGATAATCTCGGATCTCGTCGGCGGTGATGTCGCTGTCCTCGGGGCGGACGATCCACGCGCACCCGCATTCGCCGTAACGGTCGTCGGGCATGCCGATGAAAAATGCCTGCGATACACCCGGATGCTTGGTCAGTATCTGTTCGAGCTCCTTGGGCGAGACCAGCTCGCCCTTGCTCTTGTAGAGTTCCTTTGATCGGCCTGTGAGGAAGAGATTGCCATCCGGCCGGAACTGACCGAGGTCCCCCATCCTGATCCAACCGCCGGGAAGGAACAGTTCGGCGGTCGCTTCGGGGTTGTTGTAATAACCCTTGCTGTTCATCGGGCTGCGGCAGCACAGTTCGCCCGCGGCGCCCCAGGGCAGATCCTCCCCCGTCTCGGGGTCGATCGTCTTGAACTCGGCGATCCGGCCGCCCTGGTCGGCCATTCCGGCAATCCCGGCCTCGACGATCGTGCCCTGGGTCTCCGCCACGATGTCGAGGCTGTCGCCCGGCCCCGTGCACACGACCGTCGCCGTGACCTCGGTCTGTCCGTAGCTGGTGATGATGTCGTCGCAGCCGAAAATGTCCTGAATCTTCCGCCAGACCCACGCCGGGGTTGGCGCGGCGGCGCTATGGATGGCCGTCAGCGACGAGAAATCATAGGTTCCGCGCGACGCCTGCTCCATCAGCGCGATGGTCATCGTCGGCACGCCCATGAGATATGTCGCGCGGTGCCGACCGATCGCCGTCAGGATCGCATCCGGGTCGAACTTGAGCAGCGGAATGATCGCGCCGCCCACGACCATTCCGGACAGCAGCCCGACGACCAACCCGAAACCATGGTAGAGAGGCAGGGAAAAGACCGCGCGCCGGCCGTCCTCGAACGCCTGATGATAGGCGCCGGCATAAGCGGCGCGCAGGAAATTGTCGTGACTGATGGCAACGCCCTTCGGATTCCCGGTGGTTCCAGACGTGAACATGATGACGGCTGTATCGTCGCAGTCGATGCCGGCGGGTGATCCGGCAGGCGCGCTCGCTGCCGAGGGGGCCGAGGTCAGTTCGGTCACGAAGTCGTCGGGGTTCTCGCGGTCGAAGACGATACCGCCGCGCAACTCGCGAAGCGCAGCGCAGGAGCCATCGCGCCAGCCGGGTGCAGCGCTGTCCAGCATGGCCACGAAATCCTTGCTGCCGAAGCTGCGCATCGTGATGAGCAGCCCGCAGCCCGCTTCCTTCAAGGCGAAAACCAACTCTTCGGCACGGTAGAGCGTGTTGATCGGAACCGCGATTGCCCCGGCGCGCCAGATGGAGAACAGCAACGAGACGGTCATCGGGTCGTTCGCCATCACCAGGCCGACCCGGTCGCCCGGCCGCACGCCGCGCGCCCTCAGGCCCTCGGCGAGCAGGCATGATTGCTCGGCGGCGTCGCCGTAGGTCAGGGCTGCGGCATCCGTTATCACAAGCGGACGCCCGCCATAATCGGTCAGACTCCAGTCGAGATATTCTGGAAGAGTCTGCCGGCGCCATTGGCCATGCCGCTTCTCGATCGCGTCCCGCCGCAGGTCAGCCTCACTCTTCGTCAGCATGATCTACCTCTGCCTAATAACCATTATGTTAGAGCATGGCCACCAAGCTGGTCAATATTCCATCGTGCGCGGATTTCCGCGTTTCGAGCGCAGACGTCGCGAAAGGTCACGCAATTCGCGCCATATGACTATATTTTTGCCGAAATTTGATCCGCCCTCCGCTCCTGGCGATACGCCTTCGAGCCAATTGCTAAGCCGCTGCGCATATCGGTCCTTGCGTCATGAACCTAATTAGTATTAGTTTAAATTTAATCGAAGGCTGGAGTCGACAGGCATGGACGTTGGTTTGGGACTGACATTTCAAAACCTTCATGGCCGCGTGAGCGACGCGGACGTTTATCGGCACGAACTAACGCTTGCGGCGCGCGCGGAAGATCAGGGATTTGATTCGATCTGGACGCCGGAACATCATTTCACCGGCTATATGATGACGCCCAATGTGCCGCAGTTCCTGTCCTGGGTTGCCGGCAAGACGAAGCGCATCAAGCTCGGCACGACGGTCACGGTCCTGCCCTGGCACAATCCGGTCCGGGTCGCGGAAAGCTTCATCCTGCTCGACCAGTTCTCCGAAGGCCGCGCGATCCTCGGCATCGGACGCGGGCTCGGCAAGGAAGAATTCGACGGGTTCAACGTGCCGATGGGCGAGGCGCGCCGCAGGTTCAAGGAACATGCCGAAGCGCTCCTGCAAGGGCTCGAAACCGGCGTGATGGAATATGAGGGTGCGTATCTCAGCCAGCCGCGCGTGAAACTGCGCCCGGAGCCCTATGGAAGCTATCGCGGGCGGGTATATGCGTCGGCTGTCTCGCCCGAATCGGTCAGGCTGATGGCCTCGCTCGACGTCGGGCTGATGATCATCGCGCAAAAGCCGTGGGAGCGGGTCGACCAGGATCTAAGGGACTATCGCGCTCGGTTCGCAGCCGTGAACAACCGCACAGCGCCCAAGCCGGTCGTCGTCGCCTTCGTTGCCTGCAGCGAGGACAAGGCCACGGCGCAGGAAATGCGCGACCGCTACCTCGTCGAATATGCGCGGTCGACTTCCGAGTTCTACAAGTTCGGCAACAAGGAATTCGCCAGCATAGAAGGTTATGAATATTATGCCGCGCTCGCCAGCAGCGTTGAAAAGCACGGCATCGAAAAGTTCAACGAGTTCCTGGCGGACCTTCAGATATGGGGGCGGCCCGAAGAGGTGATCGAGAAGCTGACGATGATGAAGGATCGCTTCGATGTCGGGCAGTTCATCATCTACACCCAATTCGGTGACATGCCGTTCGATGTGGGCCGCGCCAATTACGAGCTGATCGCCCGGAAGGTCCTGCCGGCACTGAAAGACCTCGAAGTGACCGCCAACGCTTCGCCAGTGCCAGCCGATGCGCGTGTTGCCGGCTGACGGGTACAAAATCGGCACGACAGGACGAACCGGTCCTGCCGGGGAATTGGGAGAGGACGGACGATGAGCGAAGGGCCGGGCTGGCGCTGCCTCTGGGATGCGAAGGCCATCCTTGGTGAGAGCACCGTATGGGATGCGCGCGACGGCTGCATATACTGGGTCGATGTGGAGGATCCGGGCATCCGCTGGTACGAGCTGGCGAGCGGGCGCAGGGGCAGCTGGGCCGCCCCCAAGTGGATAAGCGCAATCGCGCCCAGAGCCACTGGGGGCTTCATCGCCTCCTGCGCCGACGGCATCGCCAGTGTCGATCCGCACCGCGGCCTATACCAGCCGCTGTTCCACCCGATTCCCGATCCCGCCAAGGCCCGGCTCAACGACGGCGTCGTCGATCGCAAGGGGTGTTACTGGACGGGATCCTGCGATTCCGCGCAATGGGATGAAACCACGACGGCGGACGACAAGGAAGCTACGCTGGGTAAGCTCGATATGCGCAACACCGGCGAACTCTATCGGATCGATCCGGACGGTTCCGTTTCGACCGAGGAGCGCAACATCGTCACCGAAAACGGTCCGGCCTTCAGTCCCGACGGCAAGACCGCCTATGTCAACGACTCAATGCCGCTGGTCAGCTGGGCATATGATGTCGACGCGCAGGGCCACCTCAGCAATCGACGTGATTTCCTGACGTTCAAGCCGGAGGATGGCTATCCCGACGGCATGGCCGTGGACGTCCAGGGCCATATCTGGATCGCCTTTTATGAAAGCTGGAAGCTGCGGCGCTTCGCCCCCGATGGCACCTTGGCCGAGGAGCGCCAGCTGCCGGTACGCCGGGGACTGCGTCCGGCTTTCGGCGGCACCGACTTTTCCAGGCTTTTCCTCATCACCGGATCGCAAGGCTATAACAAGGAACGATTTGCCGAGGAGCCCCTCGCCGGTGGCTTGTTCGAGATACTCGACGTACCGGTCCCGGGACTGCCGACTTTTCCCTATGCCGGGTAGACAAGCCCGCCCGACTTCCATTCCCTCCGCTAACCGCTAAGGGAAAGTCATGGCGAAGAAAATCACTGGCAAGCAACGCATTCTCGACTCGGCGGCGCGCATTCTTCGGACGAAGGGCCTGAACGCCACCAAGTTGAGCGATATCGCGGAGGGCGCGGGAATGCTCGCGCCCAGTATCTACCATCACTTCAAATCGAAGGATGAGCTTGTCGAGCAGGTGATGCTCGACGGCATCTACATCAACACCCGCCACGTCATGGCGAAGGTGGAGGTGCTTGGGCCGGATCACGCTCCCGAAGAGCGGCTCCGCGCGGCCATCATTGCCCATGTCGAGTTCCTGATTTCCGAGGAGGATTTCTCCTCGGCGGTGGCCAGGGTCTTCGACGAATTGCCCGAAAGCCTGAAGGTTCGCGTGCTCGCGGTCTACCAGTCGTTCGAGAACTACTGGAGGGACCTGATTATCGCTGCGCTCCCCGATAATTCCCGGCTCGATCCGACTGTCGCGCGCAAGCTCCTGATCGCGATGCTGGGAGCCACGCCGAGCTGGTTCCGTTCCGGAAAACTTTCAGCGGAAAAGATTGCCCAGCAGGCTGCAGACCTGTTCCTCAACGGACTTCTGGCGGAGAAATGACGATCGTCGCTGATGGCTCATAGGCCCCCGGGCACGCCTTGCCGGCTGTTGCAATCCCGCGCTCCACAAAGAAAGGGTGCATTATGGAGGAGAATGTGAACGCTGGCATCCGCCTGGAAAAGGGCGCCTGCATCGATTGGATCGTTCTCGATCGCCCTGGCGCTGCAAATGCATTCTCTTCCGCGATGCTCGAGCAATTCTCCACCGTGCTTGCCGGTCTTGAGACCCAGGGTGCTCCGGTCGTGGGCATACGCTCGGACGGCAAGGGCTTCGGATCGGGCATGGACCTTGGCGAATATAACGCCAATGCGAGCCCCGTCGACGACGTGCTGCGCCTGTCCTCCTATGTCGACCGCTGGATGGCGATCTGGCGGCATCCCAAACCCGTCATCATGGCCGTCCATGGCTATTGCATCGGGGTCGCCGCGCAGATGGCAACATTCGCGGACATCCTTCTCGTTGCGGAAGACGCCATGATTTCCGAACCGACCCTGCCGATCGGCGGCGGCTTCATCGCGCCCACCTGGGTCAGCCAGACTGGCGCCCGCCGCGCCAAGGAACTGGCCTTCCTGCCGGGCAATTGGATCGATGGAGCGACGGCGGCGGACTGGGGCTGGGCGAACGCAGCAATGCCGGCGGGAAACCTTGTCGCTTGCGCCGAAAGCCTGGCGGAGCGCATGGCCAAGATTCCCGCGGGCGTGCTCACGGTGAAGAAGCGCTCGATCAACCGGGCAATGGATGCGGCTGGCTTCTCGGCATCGCTCTCCGCCATGGCCGAGAGCGACGCGATCCTTCACCTCGAACCCGAAGTCGTCCGGATCCGCAAACGTCTCGGCAGCGAAGGCTTGAAGACCACGGTCGCCGAGTTCCGTGGCAAGAGTTCGCAGGAGATCTTTGCGGAGTTCGGCGCTGCAAATCGGTGATGTCGGCGCAGCTGAGCTAGACAGAGTTATTCGACAGAAAGCGATAGTCGCTTGGGTGTTGGCCCGATCACGCAGGCGGCCAGCCGCTGGAACAAAGTTGCAAAGCTGACGCGCCACCCAGATCATAGCTCGCCTCAAGCGAGCAGAGTTCCTGCTTGGTGGCGCTGGTCATATCCAGGCTGGAACCGACCCGCTTGTTGTTTGACCGCGGGATCAGCGGGGCGCAGGTCATGTGCAGAAGGTTCTGCACAATATCCATGCTTGCCCGGGGCGGTCAGGCGGCTTGCCTTTCTGGCGTGAAGACGACCGGGAACGACCGAACGGCGTTGAATAGCAGGCTTGGGAGGTAATCCAGTTCGCTGCCCACTGGACGGATGTCGGGTATCCGCCGCACGATCCGGTTGAGCAGCAGCTTCAACTGCATATTCGCCAGCCGCGCGCCCAGGCACACATGCTGCCCGATGCCAAACGACAGGTGCCGGCCGGCATTGGCGCGCGTGACGTCGAAGCGGTCCGGATCGGCGAACATGGCGGGATCGCGATTGGCCGCTCGGCGATAGCCGGTCGGTCAAAGTCTCGGATCGGAAGCCGAGCTTGGCGCCCGGTTCGGAGTCGGCCGGTCCGTGTTGCGTGAAGCGATTCGCTCGCTTGAACAGCTTGGCGTGGTTGAAATGGGGCGTGGCGGACGCAGCGGACCGAGGGTCATCTCGCCCGACCCGGCGACCATGATCGAAACGTGCCGACGCCATCTCCGACGCGAACGGCCCGATTCTGGCCAGATCCAGCGGCTCGGAGCCGCGATCGAGATGCGAGAGCCGCTAGGTAATGGATTGATAAGAAACCTTTTTTTGAACATTCTTGCGTAATTGCCGGCAGCCCCTCCAAATCATACCCCCACTGTCTCATCACCCAGATCAGGTCTTTTCAGAGAAGGGCCTTGCCCTCCGAGCAGTGTTGCGTCTAGAGGTGAAGAGTATTATATTATGGCCGCGTCGGTTTCTGAAGCGACGTTTAGGAGCGAATTCGATCCCCGACGGCAGGCGGGCTGCCTTGCCGTATCTGCGGATCGCTCTCCTGATGATCTTCGGCACCGCGGACGCCGTAGTGGAGGAGCGAGCGTTATGACGAAGATTCGGTTTAGGGAACATGACGGCACCGAGCATGTCGTCGAGGCCAATGACGGCGAGTCGGTGATGCGCGCTGCCATCGACAATGGCGTGCCGGGGCTTCAGGCGGAATGCGGCGGGAATCTCTCCTGTTCGACCTGCCACGGCTATCTGGAGCAGAAATTCTACGATCTGCTGCCCAAGCCCGACGAGAATGAGGAAATGCTGCTGGACGGGACGATCAATCCCGAGCCGACCAGCCGCCTGACCTGCCAGATCGTCGTGACCCCGGAACTGGACGGCATGGTCGTCCGCTGGCCCGAATCCCAATATTGATCGCGCGCGAACATGAGGGGGCAGGGCCCTAAAGCCTTGATCGGGCTGCTAGCGCCCGGTTTTATGCCCCTTTATCAAAAGTGCGATATTAAGAAGCGCGACACGTGGAGCTTCGCCGTGTCACCACGATGACCAGCGCCCCCATGCATGGTCTGAGTTTCCAAATTCCTTCCAGCTCACACAAGATTCCGTTCCTGAGAGGATGATATAGTGGCGACAATCGACACCTTCCGGACCGTGGCGACCGGGGACAGGGAACTGGCCTACAAGCTGCGCGGCCTGGACGCGACCGTGCGGATCGGACCCGACGGCAGCGCTTTCGACCTCGAGGTCGAAGGCGGCGAAATCAAGGACGTGCGCGCGGCATCGGGCAATGCCGACGTGGTCATCTCCGCGCCCGATGCCTTCTGGGCCGAAGCGCTCGCCAAGCCGCTCGCCGAACCGGGCTATGAGACGGTGACGATGAGCTTCTCGCGCGGGCTCAAGATCGAGGGCGATTTTGCCGCGCATGTCGCCGCCTATCAGGGCGCCTGGCAGCGGCTCTACCTCGTCTTCCGCAAGGCGGTCTGCGGTCTGGCCGAGCGCCGTCCGGAGCCCGTTCCCTTCCGCGAGACCGACACCGCCGTGGGCCGCTATGCCTATGTCCAGGCGAACGGCGTGGAGGCGCGTCTCTATTATGAGACCGCAGGCACCGGACCTGTGCCGCTGCTGCTCCAGCATACCGCCGGCGCGGACAGCCGCCAATATCGCTACCTGCTCGCCGATCCCGAAATGCAGAAGCGCTTCACCATGATCGCCTATGACCTGCCCTATCATGGCAAGTCGCTGCCACCGATCGGCGTGCGCTGGTGGGAACAGCCCTACAAGACGACGCGCGAAGAGCTGATGAACTGGGTCGTCGCCCTTGCCGATCATCTGGATCTCGATCAGCCCTTCTTCATGGGCTGCTCGGTCGGCGGCCAGCTCGCGCTCGACCTCGCCGCCTATCACAAGGACCGGTTCGGCGCGTTCATTTCGCTGAACGGCTGGTATGACAATCCGATCCCGCCCGACGCGATCAACAACGACATCTTCCGCACGCCGTCCGTCTCGGAAGATTATCCGATGTCGATCATCCTGGGGGGCACGACCCCGGTCGCGCCCGAAGCGCTGGTGCACGAGGTCTACTGGATCTATCGCAGCAATTTCCCCGGCGTCTATGCCGGCGACAACGACTATTTCATGCATGGGCATGACCTCAAGCAATGCGGCCATCAGATCGACGCCCATGCCAAGCCGCTGGTGGTGATCGAGGGCCAATATGACGCCGCCGCCGATGACGAAGTGCATGGCGGCCCGGCGATCGCGCGCAACGTGCCGGGGGCCGAAGTGATCGTCGCCCCTGGGCTCGGCCACTTCGCCCCGTCCGACGATCCGGCCGGTTTCGCCGACATGCTGATCCCGGTGCTCGACCGGATCCTGGCGCGCGTTCAGGGCAAGTAAGGCAGAGCAGAGGGGCAGAAATCATGAGCGACCGGGCGCCGACATTCGATTTCGATCACCAGTCGACCGATTTCAAGGATGATTGGGTCAATATCGCCCGCCGGCTGCACGCCATGGATTTTCCCATGGCGTGGACCGACGCGCATGACGGCTTTTGGGTGCTCGCCGATTGGGAAGAAGCGAAGCGTATCGTGACGGACTATGAGAATTTTTCGTCCGACAATGATGTCCATAAGGAACGCGAGGGCTATCGCGGCGTCGCCATTCCCCAGCAACCCTTCCAACTGATGCTGAGCGAGAGCGACCCGCCATTGTCCACCGCCCGTCGGCGGCTGGAAATGCCCTTCTTCACGCCCAAGTCGCTGCGCACCTGGGGCCCTAAGGCCGAGCAGTTCTTCCGCGAGGCCCTCAAGAATTGCGAAGGTCGCGAGGAGGTCGATCTTGTCCACGACATCGTCATCCCGACGACCGCGCGCACGACGCTCAACCTCGTCGGGTTTGAGGCGGATAATTGGCGGGACGCGGCCATGTCGTCACACCGCGCCATCTATCTGCCGCCTGACCATCCCGATTATCCGCATGCCGAAATGGCGAACACCCAGGCCATGTTTTCCCGCTATCTGGCGGACCGGCGCGCCAATCCGACCGACGATATCATTTCCGCCCTGGCCCATGGTCAGGTCAACGGGCAGCCGCTGACCGACCGGGAAGCGGAAAGCATGATGTATGCCCTCATCTTCGGCGGCTTCGACACTACGAGACGGTGAAACCGGGGCCCTGCTCAGGCCCGGTCAGTGCAGGTCTGAATCCATGCACGTCCTGCCTATTGTGCCAAATCCCCGTCGAAAGCGGCCGATCTCAAGCCGCGCTCGCATCGACGGCCTGCATCCTCTACGGTCATCGCCAGCGATTTGCGATCACACCCTCGGGGCGGGCCGCGAGCCCGGCGAACATTCGGGATATCTGTTGTGGATACGAAACCATCCGGTCCCTTGCCCGCTGCATCGACTGACGGGGAGTTTCGCCCGCTGAGGCTCGCTGCCCAGGTGGCACGCGAACTCGAAGATCGGATTCTGGCGGCGAAATGGCCGATCGGACATCAGATCGGCCGGGAAGCCGACCTTGCCATCGGCATGGGCGTATCGCGCTGGACGCTCCGCGAAGCGGTGCGCATTCTTGAGTCGTCCGGCTTCGTCCAATCGCGCAAGGGCGCGAAGGGCGGGCTGTTCGTCGCGTCGAGCCCACATGACTTTACCTGCAAGATGCTCAGCAACTATTTCGAATTTGTTCAGGTGAGCGGTCGGGAATTCGCCGAGGTCGACATGGCGTTGGGCCGCATGGCGATCGAGCGGACAATCGAGACTCTGACGGCCGATCGAGCGGCCGCCCTGCGGACCCGGCTCGATGCCGCATCGGGATTGCCGCTCGCCAAGGAACTCGAGGCGATGGGCGACATACATGAGGCGATGATAGGGGCATCGGGCAATCCGATCATTATCCTGTTTCAGGGTGCCTTGAACCGGATGACGTTCGATGCCTGCATCTATTCGGATCTGGACGATGACACATGGCATGGCTCTTTTGGTGCGATGATCGATATCATCCGCACCATGACCTTGGGCGTTGTCGAGAAGGATATGGGCAAGGCGCGGGCGGCTGTGGATGATTTCACGGCGATCTGTCGAAGGTTCCTCGAAACTTCAGCATTCTATCACCGCAAACCTGTCATGACGGCTACGCCCCAGCGTGCTTATGACTTTTTTCCGCCTTCCAGGCCCACAAAAAAGGCGGATCATGTCGAACGTGCCGTTCGCGAGATGATCTTCGAGGAAGACAGGCCGGTAGGTACCAGCCTGGGGTCGGAAAAGGAACTGGCGGCACGCTTCCAGGTGGGCCGTTGGGTGCTGCGAGAGGCATTGCGGTCGCTGGAGCAACTCGGCGTGATCGAGATGGGGCGTGGCGGTAGGAGCGGTCTGCTGGTCGTTTCTCCCGATCCGGCGGCGCTGGCGGAGGCATGTCGTCGGCAACTTCGCCGCGAACGCGCCCGGCGATCGCATGCTGCTCCCGTGCGAACGAAACTGCACGAATTGGCGGCCAAGCTGGATCGGCCATCTCCGGCAATCGATCTTTTCCAGAGGGTGCTGGCGAAAGTCTGAGATTGTCTACGTCAGCGCTTGCCGGCCCGACACCTCATCGGTCCAGCAGCGCGACCATGACCTCTCGCGGTCCCGAAAAAGGATTGCGACCATGCGCGCACAGCAGGTTGTCGAGAATCGCGACATCGCCGTCCCGCCAGCGCCAGGCGAGTTCGATCTGGTCATAGAGTCCCATGACCGTGTCGATTTCCGCGTCTGTGAACTGTTCGCCTGTGTCGAGATAATGGCCGGACGGATATTTCTGGCCTGCACGCACCGCCGCGACGACCGCCGAGAACTTAGGATCGCGGTCGAAATTCCTGATGGTGTGGAGGTTGTTGCGATAGATGCGCTCGCCGGTGATCGGATGCACCGTGAAGATGTCGGTCTCCTCGCGCAGGGTCAGGCTGCCATCCTCATTCCAGATGGGTTCCATACCGAGTTCGGCGCAGCGCGCCTCCACCTCCTCGCGCTTGTCGGTATAGAAGGCGTCGTCCCAGCCGATCTTGTCGGGATGGTCCACGCTTTGGGCGTCGCGCGTGCTGCCCGCAGGCGCATAGTTGCGCACGATATGCACCTTGCGCCCTTCCAGCCGTTTCATCAGGCTTTCCGGGAAGCGCTTCATGAACTCGCGCATGGACCCCATGATCGTCTCACCGCCCTCGGGGGCTGTGATCTTGCTGAACACGGCGATCCGAGGCGGATAGCGTTTCATATAGGCCATCTCGCTGCGCAGTATGATCTTGAACCGTTCGTCCAGACGGGTGGATTCCAGTATCTTGCCCGTCACCGCTTTGCGCGGCGACATGCCGCCCGCATAACCCGGTTCATAGTTGGGAAAAATGGCCATCAGCTGGTTAAAGCTGTCGGCGGAATCGATCGGGAAGCCGCGCAGCAAGATGCCGCCATGGCGGATGATCAGCGCGTCCAGCGCCGGCCGGTGCGCCTGTACCCAGGCCAGGAAGGCATCTTTGTCATTCAGGGCGTTACTGCGCCGTTCGATGAACAACGGCGGCACGCCCTCCCCGCCCTGCCAGCATTCCACCTGATCGCCCAGTTCGGGCGCCGCGACGGGGTCGCGCGTCTGGAGATAGTCGGTGTCCCGCATCGGGGGAGCGCAGGTGGAGGCCTCCGGCGCCTCGATGATGGTGGAGTTCATAGCTTGATTCCCTTCAATGCTGAGGAAACGATCGGGCGCGACGCGGGAATCGGCTCAGGCTCCGGCGCCTTCCGGCACACGCCGGTATCGCGGTTCGCCTATCTCGGTGTAGAAGGCCAGTTCATCGACCGGCTCCTTGCTGCCTGCGCGGGCATAGGTGGGCTGACCGGGGCGGAAGTTGATGAAGGTCAGCCCCGATGGTCCGGCGCTGAAGCCGTAAATGGTGTCGCTCGCTACTGCGATTGCGGTGCCACGGCCGTAGCTCCGCCGGCCCAGCACGATCTCTCCGGCGGTCACGACGATGATCTCGTCCTCCGTATGATAATGGGGATCTACCAACATACCGGCCTGCCGAAGCGTATTCTCGTGCAGCCACAGTTCGCAGGTCGGGCAACGGGCGTTGGCGAACATGGCGGCGCCGACATCCGCATTGCCACGTAGAGTATGTACGCGGGGGACATCCTGCGCGGGCAGGACATGCACATTGCGTCCCTGGCGGGAGGGAGGTGGCGAGGCGTCGGTAGCGTTGAAGACCAACATCTCCCCGCCTTCGGAGCCTCCCATCAACTCCGCGGACGCGCCATGTTCGACGATGACCATACTGCCCGTCTCGAGCGCCTGCTCGCCCAGAACCACGGAACCCGACCAGATGTAGATCAGGTGGCCGCGAGCACTGTCCCGCCAGCGGACATGGCGCCCGGCCGGAACGGCATGCAGACGCAGCGCCAACGGCGATGCGGCCGGGAATGCGCTCCTCGTCTCGACATCGTCGTCGGGCACCTCGTCCGGGGCGACGAGCCCACGCTCCGCCGCCAGATCGCCCAGGAGCTTCACCGAAACCTTGGCCATAACCAGCTCCCCGAAACGTCGGCCTAGAGCGATATGAAGTCAGGTGAAATCACCTGACGACTCGCATATCGCGTAAAATCAAGGCCCTAGAGCGGCTGATCCGATGCAATCGGATCACATTCCGCTCTAGAGCCGATAGCTCGAATCGATCCGGTCGAGTCTGCGCAGCAGGCCGGGCCACGCAAGCGCGCCCAGTGCCCCGTCGAAGGACCGGAGGGAGTTCGCCATCAGTTCCGTGACGCCCTGGTTGACGCGCCTGACCTCCCGGCCCGCCTGTGCCCGGATCTGCATCGAGCATGCACGTTCGAGGAAATACATGCGCATGAATGCATCGGCGCAGGTCTTGCCGACCGTCAGCGTCCCATGGTTGCGCAGGATCGCGAAATGCCGACCGCCGATGGCGGCAGCCATCTGGCGTCCTTCATCGGCATGCTGGCCCGGGCCGCCATATTCATAATAAGCGAGGTCGTTACAGACGATCATCGCCTGCTGCGTGATCGGCAGCAGACCGTCATCCTGCGCCGCCACACCCGTCCCGTCATCGGTGTGCAGGTGCATGATGCACTGCGCATCGGGGCAGGCCATGTGGATCGAGCTGTGGATCATGAAACCAGCCGGATTCACCGGGGCCGGATTGTCATCCACCTTGTTGCCATCGGCATCGACCTTCACGAGGCTGGAAGCCGTGATCTCGTCGAACAGCCAGCCGTAGGGATTGATGAGGAAATGATGCTCCGGTCCCGGAATGCGGACCGAGAAATGGGTGAAGATCAGGTCATCCCAACCGTGCAGCGCGGCCAGCCGGTAAAGGGCGGCAAGGTCCTGCCGCAGCTGCCATTCGAGGCCGGACACTTGTCCTTCTACCGTCCGCGGGACGAAAGCACCGCCGACGATGCGTTCGGGGATCAACTCGATCTTGCCCATAACCGCCTCTCCCAATCACCCGATCCTTGCCGGGCACGGAAAGAATATTATGCGCAAATCGACAATTAAACTAATTAATATAAGAGATTTTTAATATAAGTATCACTTATGTCTGATATCGATTTCAACCTGATGCCGGTCTTCGAGGCGCTGTACGAGGAAAGGCGCGTCGGGCGCGCCGCCATGCGTCTGGGCGTCACACAGTCGGCGGTAAGCCAAGCGCTGGGACGCTTGCGCTTTGCCTTGAACGACCAGTTGTTCCTGCGATCGTCGCAAGGCTTGATTCCCACCGCCCGAGCGCAAGATCTAGCGCCGCTCGTCCGAGAAGTGTTGCGACAATGGCGCGCCGCTTGTCGGCCGGAGCAATTCGCCCCGTCGCGCAACGACCGGGAATTTCGTATCGTGGTGGGCTCCTATGTCGGCGAACTGCTGCTGCCGGACATCATCGCGCGGATTCAGAAACAGAGCGAAACCCTTCGCCTGCGTGTCTGGAATTTGAGCAGCCATCTCGGCGAATGGCTGGAAGCCGGGTTGATCGACATGGCCATCGGGAGTTTCGAGACCCTGCCAAAGCGCATGACATCTCATGTCCTGTTCCCGCACCGCTATGTCTGGATTGCCCGACGGGGCCATCCCGTGGCCTTTTCTCTCCGATCCGTCGAGGACGCCATCGCCATGCCCCGGCTGGAAATGGACGCCGGCGAGGGCCCGGTCAGCAGCGGCGGCTTCTGGCGGGAAGGCGGAATCACCCGGCGTTCCGTGGCCGATGTCCACTCGCTGCTGTCCCCCGGTCCCGACCGCGGCGTGCGGCCGACGATCCGCTTCTTTCTGCACCAGTGGCGCGTCGCATTCGAACTGGTGGGCAGCACCGACCTGCTTGCCTTCATGCCGGAACGACTGGCCGCCAGCGCATCGGGCGAATATGGCATAGACGTGCTGGACCAGTTTCCGCCCGTTCATTCTACCGACCTCTCACTGATATGGCACGAGGCGCAGACCAACGAGCCCGGCAACCGGTGGATGCGCCAACTCATCATCGAATCGGTTTCTCGATCGGTTTTGGCGGACAATCCCTCCTCGCCGCGTGAGGCATGAACGGCGATCTGCAATGCCTAACGGAAAAGGTCCGCTGGCAAGGATGGCGTGCATCCTATACCAACGGATCGGAAAGCAGCCGACCGTTCGCCCATTCGAGTGCGTGAATGCCGGTCATCGGAGGACAAGGTAATCAAGGAAACGGGTGTCAGGACGGCCGAACCGTCCGCGAAGCAGGGAAGTGCCGGCCCCGGACGCCGCGTCAAGCTTGCCGTCCAGGTCGCGCGCGAACTGGAAAATAAAATTTTGACGATGAAATGGCCTATCGGCTTCCAGATCGGCCAGGAAGCGGCGCTCGCCAGTGAACTGGGTGTTTCGCGCTGGACATTGCGCGAGGCTGTACGCGTACTGGAAGCGGCGGGACTTGTCGCTTCGCGCAAGGGCGCGGGCGGCGGCCTGTATGTTGCGTCGAACGCACATGATTTCCTGTGCCAGATGGTCAGCAGTTATTTTGAATTCATCCATATCAGCGGCGCGGAGTTTAGCGCCGTGATGACCGCATTGGGCGACCTTGCGATCGTCAGGGCCTTCGACAGACTGTCTCAGGAGGAACGGGACGAGATCGAGGGACTGCTCAAGATATCCGCCTCACTTCCGCTCCAGCACCAGATGGAAAGGATCGGCAGCGTCCACAAAATCCTGGTCCGCGCATCGGGCAATCCTGCCTTGTCGCTGTGCATGGGTGTGCTGAAGCGGATGACGTCCGACGCCTGTATCTATTCCAGGCTGGACGACGCGCAATGGTTCGGCGCCTTTGCCGATATGATGCGTACCATCAGCGATCTCGGGCGGGCCGTCCTGGATGGCGATATCCAACGCGCGCACAGCGCGAACGCAGAACTCAGCGCCGCGCATCGCCTCATGCTCGAGGCGTCGGTCATCCACCTGCGCCAGCCCATCGCCGAGGCGATACCGGAGCGCGCCTATAATTTCTTCCCACCGGCCCGGCCGGTCAAGAAAGCCGAGGGAGTGGAGCGCGGCATCCGCGAAATGATCTTCGCGGACGGAACGACGATCGGGTCCAGCCTGGGATCGGAAAAGGAGCTGGCCGCGCAGTTCGGGGTCGGACGCTGGGTCCTGCGCGAAGCGCTTCGATCGCTGGAGCAGTTGGGCGTGATCGAGATGGGCTGGGGCGGCCGCATCGGGCTCCGCGTGGTCTCTCCCGATCCGGCGACGGTTACCGATGCATGCCGACGGCAGCTGCGCCGGGAGGGCATGCGCCGTCAGCACGCGACGGAGGTACGCGCGGTCCTGAGAGACCAGGCCTTGCCGGCCGGCGCGCCTACGCCGATCAGCGACCTGTTCGAAAATATCCTCGTCTGCTGAGTGGTTCTATTTCTGCGCGTCCCGGACAGCCTGTGTCAGCGCAGGACCGTGCCCTGCGGGATGTCATGCCATTGGTCGGGGTCGTGGCCGAAGAACATGCGTGCCCCGCCATCGCGGATCGCCTTCAGCCGGCGCAACACGTCGAGGCTGGCTTCCTTGTCGAAATTGCTGGGCGATACCGCCATCTGGTCGATGTTGCGCGACAGGTAGCAGCAGTCCGACGTCAGCACGACATCGCCCGACGCGAGCCGCACGCGCGCTGACTGGTGCCCCGGCGTATGACCATAAGTGGGGAACAGGATCAGCGTGCCGTCACCGAACAGGTCATGCTCCCCGTCGACGCGCAGGAAGGGTTGTCCCGTCTCGAAATCGTCCGCGCTGTAGAGGCTGCCGTCCAGCCGGTCGCGGGCGAAGTCCAGTTCCTGCCGCTGGACCACCACGGTCGCGTTGGGAAAGGATGCATTGCCGCCGCAATGATCGGCATGAAGGTGCGAGTTGATGACCCAGCGCACGTCCGCCGGGTCGATGTCCGCGGCGCGCAGCCGAGCCGCGAACTCGTCGCTCTCGCGGAAGTTGTAACCCGCCTCGTTCGGCGCCAGCACCTCGTCCATCGCGCGGCGATACCGCAGGCCCAGCCCGGTGTCGAAAAGCGCCAGTCCCTTCGTCGCGTGCCGGATCAGATAGGCCGGGATGGGCGAGGTCAGGAAGCTGTTGTCGCTGCCCCCCAGAAAGAAGGTCAGCGGCGCCTGGAACGAGCCACAGGTAAAGCAGAGCAATTCGATCGACATCGGCAACCTCGCAAATAATCCCTGACGCCCTCTCCTGGACGCCTATCCCTTGGACCTTGCCACCACCCCGGCGAGCGCTGCCAGTATCGCGGTCACTTCCATGGAATGTTCGGCGGTCTTGGTCATCAGTTCGACCTGCGAGGGCTGGGGCGAGAAGAAGGTCGAGGGACCCCAACTGCCGTCCTTGCGCTGGCGGGCGATGAACCAGTCGGCCATGCGGGCCAGCGTGTCGGCATAGTCGCGCGATGGATCGGCGATCTGCATCAGCGCCACGCCCCAGCCGAACTTGCACGCCTGCACCGATTCGAGATCGTCGAACTGCGCCTGCGTCCCGGCAAGGTTGATGGCGAGATAGGCGTGGCCGGCGGCCAGCGCTTCCCTGTCGCCCGTGCGCATCGTGTAAATGGCCAGGAAGGCGGCGGCGATGCCGGGGTAAAAATAGGCTTGGCGCGCTTCCTGGAACCGAATTGCGCCGACCCAGCCGAGATCAGCCGGCACCTCCGTCACCAGCCCGTGCGGCGAGCGCAGCGTGTAGAGGATGTCGGGCAGCGCGGGCTGTTCGGCGAGGCAGGCGAGCGTCCAGTCGCGGATGCGCTTCGCCAGGTCCATGCGCCCTCCCAGCACCGCCGCCATGCCAACCTGCCCAGTCGATAGCAGGTCAGTGAGCTCGGCATAGGGGCCGCCGAGCGGATCCACCGGCATGCCGCCATCCTGCTCCAGCGCGGCGAGCCGGTCGAACAGGCGGGCGGCGATGTCATGCCGCTCCAGCAGCAGTGCGCCCATGGTAAGATGGCCGATCGGATAGGCGCCGAACCGCCCCTTGCCATAGGCGGCGCCCGCCGAGAAATCGCCATCGTCGCCAAGCCCCTCCCGACTGGCCCATTCCAGCACCGCCGCTCCCTTTTCCGTCTCGCCCAGAAGCGCGAAGCTCCACGGCAGGCGCGACCAGCCATTGCCCTTGTCGGCATCCGCCGGGCGCCCGTCCGCGCCGACCCGATCGAGCAACCAGTCGCGGGCGCGGTCACGCGAGGCCCGCAACCGGGCGATTGCCTCTCCGGCGCTCATCCAGCCACCTTTGCGTTCAATCTCAGGGGAACAAAGGAATAGCCCAATATCTTTCCGAACAGTGGGTACGGGACCGCGCGCTCTTCATCGATGCTGTAGCCGGGCATTTCGCGGAGGAAGGTTTCCAGCATCGCGGTGATTTCGATCTTGGCCAGCGGCGCGCCCAGGCAGCGGTGCGGACCGGCGCTGAAGGAGAGATGCTCGCCCGCATTGACGCGCGACAGGTCGAGCGTGTCGGGATCGGGGAATTTGGACGGATCGCGATTGGTGCCGGGATACCAGCACATGATGCGCTCGCCCTTCTTCACCTTGCGCCCGCCAATCTCCACATCATGCCGCGCATTGCGCGTCAGGGCGGTCGTCGGCGGGTAGAAGCGCAGGAATTCCTCGATCCCGCGCGCCATCGCCTCCTTGCTGGCGATCAGCGTTTCGCGCGCATCGGGGCGCTTCGAAAGCCAGATCAGCGCGTTGACGACGGCGCTCGTGGTAGTGTCGAACCCGCCGAACACCAGCGCGGACAACATGCTCTCCCCTTCCGCGTCGGTCAGCGGTACGCCATTGACCGTCCCGTGCGCCAACGCGGTGATGATGTCCTCTTTCGGATTGGCGCGGCGCTCGGCGAGATATTCAAGGAACATCTCGCGGGTGCGGTCCATCTCCTCTGCCGGGAAGCCTGGCTCACCCGGCGGTATGAAGGTGGCGCGGTGGGCCGTCATGGCGGCATCGTGCCAGTTATCCGGTTCGAAACCAACGATGTTGAGCGTGGTGCGCGCGGTCGTCGGGATCACGATGTCGTTGACCAGATCCACCTCGTCCCGGTCCCGGCAGGCCTCCAGCGCCTCGCGGAAGAACTTTTCCGCGACCGGGCCCCAGGTGCGCAGGCTCTTGGGCGTGAAGAACGGCATCTCCAGCCGGCGGCGCGCGGTCGCCACCGGCGGATCGCTTTCGCTCAGCAGCAGCGGATAGGCTTGCTGCGGGATGACTACGCCCCGGAAACCCTCACGCTCTTTGTGGATGTCGTTGTCGGAAGAGAAATTCTCATAATCCTCCAATACCCGCTTGGCATGCTGCCAGGAGGCAAGGACCCAGAAGCCGTCATGACTGTCGGTCCAGGCCATTGGAAAGTCCATCGCATGCATATCGCGCGCGATGTCCGCCCAATGTTCCCTATAATGGACCGAATGGTGGTCGAAGTCGAAGGTGGGAGAACGCTCGTCCATGGATATATGACCCTTACTGGCGTGCGACGCGCTCGAGCACGCGGTCGAGAATTGGCAGCAACATGTCGGCAAAGGCTTCGGGATCGTCCGACGGAGCGAAATGCCCCAGACCCTCCGCCACGATGAACTCGGCGCAGGGGATGTTCCGCGCGATGGCGGGTCCGCCATGCTCCTGATCGTGCGCGGCCGAATCATATTGGCCGGCAATGGCGACCAGCGGCTTCGTATTCGCGTCGATCATGTGGCCGCAGGTTTTCAGGTCATGCTCATGCATGAAATAGTCGTTGTCGCCGGCATAGACGCCGGGGAAATTGCTGCGATAGATCCAGTAGACCTCGTGCACTAGCGCTTCGGGCGCGACCGGTGTCGTGCCCCCCAGGATGATCGACATCGGATAGTCTTCCGATATCGACGGCGTGCGGAACATGTCGTTGACGATCGGCTTCGACGGCGAGGGATTGTCATACCAGCCGTTCAGCGAAATGAACGCGCCGAACCGGTCCTTGTGATAGGCGGCGAGGTCGAGCGCGAGCTGGCCGCCGACCGAGCAGCCCATGAAGAAGGGCTGGTCCAATTCCAGCGTGTCGGCAAGGGCGACGACCCAGTTCATCAGCTCTTCGCGCGTCGTCTTGTACGGCTGCTCCCACCAGCGCACCCCGATCGGCGGCAGCGACTTGCCATGATAGGGCAGGTCATAGGCGATCATGGTGAAGCGCTTCTGCATTTCCGGATGGGCGAGCAGGTAGCGATATTGGCGTCCGTCGGCGCCCGCCGTCGGCTGGAGGATGAGCGGGGTGGGACCTGTGCCGGCGGTCTCAAAATAGATGCGGGCTTCCTGGCCATTGGCCTTTACATAAGCGTAGCGGCCGATGGCGTTGTCGGTCTCGCGCCGGGGCGCGGGCTCCGCGCGGCGCTCGGCAAGGCCCGACACCGCCTTGCGCAGCACCAGATAGAGGCGCTGCCACGCGCCCTGATAGGCGGCGACGAGCGAATTGAGATCGCCCTCCACCTTCAGCCCGCGCGCGAAGCTCATGGTCAGCGTCTCGTAGCCCGGATCGGCCAACGGACGGGCGAAGCTCGCCTGCCAGAAGGCGTCGGGGGCGGACATGGCCACATCGGCGTCGCCGCTCGCGGGCTCCACCGCCTGCACAGCGCCGCCCACGACCTTGAGGTCGAAGGGGCTGGCGTCCGGCCCGATGCGCACGGTCGCATCGAGCCCGCGCAACTTGTAGGCAAGCTCCTTGTCGCCGGTTGCGGCGGCGCGGAAGGATTCGAGGCTTTGCGTTATATCCATCGGGCGATCTATTCCTTTGTGTCGGAAGTCTCGGCATAGGCCGCCATGCGCGAATCCAGCCGGTCGAGCGCCCGTTCCACTTCCCGATGCCGTCGCTCGGCAAGCTCGCGGATGCCCGGATCGGTGATGATGAGAAACTCGCCTTCCTCGATGCCGTCGAGGCAGATGCGGGCAGTCAGGGCCGGGTCCTGGCCCGACGAACTTAGGAAGCTCTTGATCTCCTCGGCCTGCTCGGCCGGCATCTCCATGGGGCCGCCATAGCGTGCCTGCCGCGTCGCCCGGCCGTTCCAAAGGCTGGTGGCGGTCAGGCCGGGGCAGAAGATGGACACGCCGATACCGCCGTCCTTCAGGTCGCGGCGCAGCGCGTCGGCGATGGCGAGCACGGCATGCTTCGTCGAGGTATAGACGGTCGAGGGCGCCATGAGCGGAAGGCCCAGTGAATTTTCGGAGCCGGTGATGGCGATATGCGCCGCACCTTTTTCGGCCTGCCGCTCCGCCAGCAGCGGATGGAAGGCCTGCACCGTCGCGATCACGCCGTGGACGTTGACGTCGTAAAGCCATTCGGCCTCGCGCGGGTCGGTATCCACCAGCGTCGCGCCGATCACGACGCCAGCATTGGCGAAGACGATGTCCACGCCGCCGAAATCGCGCCTCACCGCCTGTGCGAGGGAGGCCAGCGCGGCAGCGTCGGTCACGTCGCATTCATAGCCCCGCGCCGTTTCACCCAGTTGCGCGGCCGCTTCCCTGGCGCGTACGCCATCGATGTCGGTTAGCGCGACGTGTGCGCCGCGTTCCGTCAACGCCGTGGCCAGCGCGAAGCCGATGCCATTTCCTCCACCCGTGATGACAGCGACCGTGTCACGATTGAGTTTCATGCACTCACACTCCCCTCGGAACAAAGCTGCGGCCAGGCTCGGGGCCGCTCACACGGTTGTATATTATAATACTCTTATGGCGGAGGCAGCCGGGAGGGCCGCTGGTGGCGCGCACGCGGCAGTTCCAACCGCGCGCGTCGTCATCGCCCTCCTCAGGCGACCCTCATCGGCAAGCGGGTGATGGTGTTGATCGCGACCGAGGCGGCATGCTTCCACTCTCCGTCGAGTCAGAGCCGCAACCCGGCCTTGCGGAACCTGTCGAACAGGATGCTGGTCTCCAGCCCGGCGAGGTTCGGGCGGGTCGAGATCGGCCGTTTCCATTCTTGTGTCTCCAGAAGCACGTCGACCTGGGCGTGCATATGTTTCTTCAGGATCGTCATGCTGCTGCCATGTCTGCTCGGTCGGCGGCACGAGGAAATCAGCTAAGGGCGGGAAGTGCATCCGCCCGGTCCAGGGCGGCTCGGTAAAGGTGCGGATGTGCGGGTCGGTGACAATCATGAAATCGCCTCGCTTCCAGCCCTTCCAGGCAGGGCCAGGCTGTCTCCGCCGGCGTCCGGGCCTGCTCATCCATGAAGGCGATGATACGCTGCGCCGCCTCGGCGTCGACGATAGCGGCGGCGCCGTAACGATCCCGCCGGGTTCGGCCCGAGTCGAACAGGCGGGCCGCAACCATGCCGGGGCGCAGGATCGACACTTCGACACCATATCCTGAAAATCGCGCCGATCGCAGGCCGAACATGGCACACCCTCTTTTATAAATTTCAAGCGTATCATATTAATCGCGGACAGGGTGGTCAAGACAATAGACTAGCCTGCTGCCGGCCAGGGTTTGCCCAGACGCCCTCTCGCAAGCATCTTTACTAGTTGTATGTATATACGTATGACATGACCAAACGGTGCAACGCGGCAGTTGGCGCCTGCGACCGAGAAGGAGACTGGCATGGTAACTCTTGCCCCTGAAGTGAACGCGGAGAACCCATGGCGCACCGAACCTGACCCTACTCGGCTGCCGCCATCGAACGCCAGTTCGGTGGCTTGAAGGAAGAAACCCGGGCCAACATTCTCGGCATTAACGCCGCGAGGTTCTTCAACCGGAAGATTCCCGCCCACGTCGCATAAAATGGGCAAAGGGAGCCCCGCCGCTTGGTCCGCGGGGCCGTTACAATCATCCAGCATGAGAAGCGGGGCGGGCGCCATTGCCGCACTTAGACTTCCAGGAGGCTTAATGTGGACAAGGATCTCGACTTTTCCGGCAAAACTATTCTCGTGACCGGCTCGGGTCGCAACATCGGCAAGGCAATCATCCTCGAATTCGCCAAGCGAGGGGCCAATGTCGTCATCAATGCCCGGTCCAACCGGGAAGAGGCCGATGGCGTGTTGCGAGAGGCGGAGGCGCTGGGCGCCAAAGGCATCGTCGTGCTGGGAGATGCCGGCGAGAAATCGGTCATCGACGAGATGAAGGCGCGCGCCGAAGAGGCATTCGGGCGAGTCGACATCTATGTCAGCAATGCGGCGAAACGCCTGCACAAGGACTTCTGGGATACGACCGACGAGGACTGGCACCGCCATCTGAACCAGCAGCTGACGGCCTCCTGGTATCTGGCCAAGGCTTTCGCGCCGGCGATGCGCGATGCCGGCTACGGCCGGATCATCCATATCAACGGTCCTGACGGCTATGAGGGTGGCTGGACACGCGTGCCCCACTCGACGGCCAAGGGGGGGCTCCGCACCCTCACCAAGTCGCTGGCCGCCGGCCTCGGCGAATATGGCATCACCGTGAACGACATTAATCCGGGCTACGCGGAGACCGTCCGCGATCCGACCACCCATCCTTCGCTCGCCAGCCAGGAGCAGAAGGATCGCATCCGCGAGCAGATCCCGATCCGCCGGGGGGCCAAGACCGAAGAGATCGCCTTTGCGGTCGCGTTTCTTTGCTCGCCCCTCGCCCTGCCGATCACGGGTTCCATCATCCATCTGGATGGTGGCCGCAACATGTTCGGCTAACCCGACGGCGCGGCGGCACGACCTGCCGCCGCGCCGTCATCATCCTATCGGCGTCGATTGGGGGACCGTCGCCCAGAAATCGCGGTCATGGCCATAGAAGATGCGCGCGCCGCCGTCGCGGAGCCGGCGCAGGTTCCGCAGCGTGTCCATGCCCAGCGCCCTGTCGGCGGTGAAGGCGGGAAGGACGAGCGCGTCCAGATTATATTTGAGATAGCAGCAATCGGCCGTCAGCACGACATCGCCGCTCGCCAGCGCCACGCGCACGCTTTGATGCCCCGGCGTATGGCCGAAGGTCGGAAAGATCACGACCGATCCGTCGCCATGAAGATCATGCTCTCCATCGATCGCCAGCACGGGATGGCCAAGATCATAGTCGCGCGGGTCGTAGAGGCGCGGGTCCGTCGCGTTCCGGGCCGCGGCGCGTTCGCGGTCCTGCACGATGAGCGTCGCGTTGGGGATGGAGCCGTTGCCGCCGCAATGATCGGCATGGAAATGCGAGTTGATGATCCATTTGATATCGCCGGGATCGATGTCGATGGCGCGCAGGCGGGCCGCGATTTCGGCGCTTTCATCGATGTCGAAGCCGATGTCCGTCGGCCCTAGCCGATCATCCGCCTCGTGCCGATAGCGCAGGTTCAGGCCCGTATCGAACAAGGCCAGGCCTTTGGGGTGCGCGATGAGGTAGGCCGGGACGGGCGAGCGGATGATATCCTGCTCCTCCACTCCGAAGAAGCTTCGCGGTGATTGGAACGTCCCGCAGGTGAAAGCGAAGAGCTTCAGTCCATCCATTCTTCCATGCGCCTCCTCAGCGCCAGCCAATGCCTCGCCTATTTGCCGGCAGGCTTGGCGGTGACGTCCGTCTCGATGAACAGCCTCTCCCGCGACGCCGGGCTGAACGCGTTCTGCACCAGGATAGGCCGGCGGTCGGGATCCCTGACGACCCTGGACAGTTCGAGCATGGGAGCGCCAATATCGACCTGCAACGGGTCGGCTTCAGCCACATCGGCCAATGTCGCGCTGATGATATTGTCGGCGCGCTGCGGCGTGCAACCGATATCGATCAAGATGGAAATCAACGGCCTTTGTTCCAGCATTTCAGCGGTTAATCGGCGGCCTAAAGCTTCGGGCAGATAATGATGTGTCAGACGGAATGGGATGCCGTCGATCCGACGTAAGCGGGTAACGTGGAGAATGGTATCTCCCACGTTCAAATCGAGTTTGGCGGCCAGTTGCGACGAGGCGGGGACGAAGCCGAAGCCGAGTATTTCCAGTTCGCTCGCTTCCGTGAAAGAGCCGACAAGATTCATCACCGGATAATCGGCGCGTGCGTCGGCATCGAGCGAGGCAATCACCTGCGCCCCTACGCCATGCCGACGCCTTACAATGCCTTTTTCCTCCAAGGTCTGCATGGAACGGCGCACCGTGGCGCGCGAAACTTGGTAGGTGTCGGCCAACGCATCTTCGCTGGGCAGCAAGCTGCCTTTTGCATATTTGCCCGATGAGATGCTGGAAAGAAGGATGGAGTAGAGTTGATGATGCAATGACGCTCCGGCCCTTCGCGTGAGGAGCGTCATCGAACTGCGCCTCTGAAGATGAGGCTCTTTGACTTTTTGCACCGGCCGCGTGCAATATATAGAACCGCCATGGCTCTTTCATCTCCATCGATGAGAAGCCTTATCGCCCTTTCTTCACCCTGTGAACGGTGCAACCTTGTCGGCAATACGGGCTGACCGTGGCGTCGTTGCGACCAGATGGGTGGAGCGAGCTTCTTATGGAAGCGGCTCACCGTTCCCTTGGGGATCCGGGGGATTGGCATGGCTACCCCTTAACGTGCTCCCTCTGGGCGAGGTGTCCCGCCTTCGCGGCGTGGCGGAGGAGGCGGTGCGACCGACCCCGATCGCCTCCCATCTTTACTCCATACGTATATGCCTATAACCATTCAATTACCGAATTGACAGGGTCTGTCAGCTGATCGTCGCGAGGAGAGAGCATCATGTCGGCTCCGGTCGGGGCCGCAGCGCTGCATCATTACAGCCAATGACCGTGCCGCTGAAGCTGGGATCTGCCTGGCGTCGCGCGCATCGGGAATGACGGCGGCTTTCGGGAGAGGAAAGCATGCAGACTAACTATGACTATATCATCATCGGCTCTGGCTCGGCCGGCGCGGTGATCGCCAATCGCCTCACCGCATCGGGCCAGCATAGCGTGCTGTTGCTGGAAGCGGGGCCGAAGGACCGCTATTTCTGGATGAACGTGCCGATGGCGTTCATGCGGACCCTGCAACATGGCGGCTTCGCCTGGTACGATCCCAGCCTTGCCACCCAGAGCGTAGGCGGCCGCACCATAGCGATCACGCAGGGCAAGACGCTGGGCGGCGGCAGCTCGATCAACGGCATGCTCTATGTGCGCGGGCAGAAGGAGGATTTCGACGACTGGCGCGACGCGGGCTGCGACGGCTGGGGCTGGGACGACGTGCTGCCTTATTTCAAGAAATCGGAGAATCTCGAGCGGGGTGGCAGCGACGAGCATCATGGGCGGTCCGGCGAATTGAAATTGAGCTGGGTCGACGACCTGCCCCTGACATCGCGGCTGTCCATGCAGGCGATGCGCGAGTTCGGGCTTCCCTTCAACGAAGATATCAACGGCGGTTATCAGGACGGCGTGGGCTATCTGCTCGCGACCATCCATCGCGGCCGGCGGCAATCGACCGCGAAGGCATTTCTGCATCCGATCCGCGACAAGCGGCGCAACCTGACCATCCTCACGGATGCGCATGTCCGCAAGATTCGGATCGCCGACGGTCGTGCGACCGGCGTCGATGTCGCCACCAAGAAAGGCGAGCGGGCATTTACCGCGCGGCGCGAGGTGATCCTTTCGGCGGGCGCGATCGGGTCCCCCCATATCCTTCAGCATAGCGGCATCGGCGACGCGGCCCATCTGAAGTCCGTGGGGGTCGAACCGCTGGTGCACAGCCCGCTGGTCGGCGAAAATCTCCAGGACCATTTGTTCGGCCACTTGAAGTTCAGGGTGGCGAGCCGGCGCTACAGCATCAACCACAAGCTGCGTTCGACGCCGCGCATGGTCGTCGAACTGGCGAAGTGGATGGTGATGGGGGGCGGTCTCCTCGGCACCTCGAGCTCGCATTTCTGCGCTTTCATCAAATCGGATGAGGCACTGTCCCGCCCCGATCTGCAACTGGCGATGCGGCCATTCTCCATGCTTCAGCTAAAGCGCGGCGTCACCACCGACACCTTCCCGGGCATGATGATCTCCGCGATCCAGACGCGTCCCTACAGCCGGGGCAACGTCCGGATCCTGTCCAGCGACCCGATGCAGCGGGCGCGTGTCGATATGAACCATCTGTCCGACGACCGCGACATCGCGACGCTGATCGGGGGCATCCGGCAGATCCGCAGGATCGCGAACATGCCCGCGCTCAAGGATGTCGTCACCGAGGAACTGGATCCCGGTCCCGGCCACGTCAGCGACGAGGAACTGGCGGCCTATCTGCGCGCCACAGCCTCCACCGTGGCGCATCCGGTGGGCACCGTCCGAATGGGAGGAGAGGGCGCGCCGCTCGACTCCCGGCTGAAGCTGCGCGGGGTGGAGGGGTTGCGCGTGGCCGACGCCTCGGTGATGCCCCGGATCACGTCGGGCAACACCAATGCGCCCTCGATCATGATCGGGGAAAAGGCGGCTGACCTGATCCTTGCCGACGTCCGGAACTGAACAGATCGGCTGTGGCCGAGACGAGGACTGACGGGTTAGTCGACGGGCAAGCGGCCGATGAAATCGGACATCAGGGCCGCGACCTCGGCAGGCTTTTCCATCATGTTGAAATGGCCGGCATCGGGCAGGATCGCGATCTCCGCATGCGGAACGGTACGGCGTAAAAAGTCGGTGAAAGGCGTGCTTTCCTCGTGGCTGCGCAAAGAATAGCGAGGCGTATCGCGATCATGAAAAGTGCTCTGTATCGCCAACAGGGGCAGGTCGGCGGGCAGGCTTGAAAAGACGGCCTCGGCCCGGTTGACGTCCCAGTCGGCGATGCGAGCCCCGTTCGCTGCGAAAACCGCGCGAGAAATCGGCGACATGCTTTGTCGGACATCCCTCCGGACCGCTTCATCGGCGAAGGGGCCGATCATGCTGTCGAAGCTGGTTCGCGCGCGCGCGAGGCTTCCGTTTCCCGGCGCCATCGTGTCCGTTTCCCGCGTCGGCGGGCCGATGCGGCTGCCGTCGATCAGGATCACCGCCGCCGTTGCGTCCGGCTGCTGCGCCGCGGCCTGCGCCACCACCCTGCACCCCAGGCTATGCCCCACCAGAATGGCCGGGCCGAGCCCCGACTGTTCGACCAGCGAGTTGATATCGCCCGCCCAGCCAGCGATGTGGCATTGATCGAGCGGCGCTTCGGACCGGCCATGGCCGCGCATGTCGAGCCGCAGCACGCGGTGCCTGTCGGTCAGATAGGGCGTCAGACGATCCCAGTTGCTATGATCGCACATCGCGGCATGCACCAGCACAAGCGCGGGAGCGCCATCGCCTTCAATGAGATGAAATGGGAGCGCCATGACAATTTCCTTCTGTGGCCCGATCCGGCGGGCGGCATCGCATCATATTGATATACGTATATCAATATGACTTTCTGGAGATGGCCGCTGCCTCGACATGGCCTCGCGACGAGGGGGGTTGCGCCGGCCGCCGAAATGGTGACACTCATTTCAGATAAAGGAATAGCCGAAGAGGATGCCATGGTGCGAGAAGCTTCGCATGCCTGCGGCCGGGAGACGGTCCCATGATCCCCGGTCTGTATGGCCCATTGTTCCAGGCTGGCTATGTGACGCTGGACGTAGAGCGGGCGACCGACCTGTTCCGGCGGACGCAGGGCGTGAACGACTGGTTCCTTTCGCCCACCGGCACGCTGCCGACGCGGGGCGGGGGCATGCAGGTGCGGGTCGCGCTCGCCTGGATGGGCGACACGATGATCGAGATCATCGGCTGCGAGGGCGGGGACGACGGCATCTATCGCCAGATTTTGCCGCGGGACGAGTTCGCGGTGCGGCTGCATCATATCGCCTTTCGCCTGCATGACGAGGCGGAATGGCAGGCGATGCTGGAGGGCGGGCGCCGCCACGGCTATGATCTGGCGCTCAGCGTCGAGACGGCGAGCACGCGCGCGGCCTATCTCGATACGCGGGCGGCGCTCGGCCATTATGTCGAATATCTCTATTATTTCGACGAGGCGCGCAGTTCCCTGCCGCACATCCCGCAGAACCGGCCCGCAAGCCGGGAGGCTGACTGATGCGCGCGGCGGTGTTCAAGGGGCCGGGGATCCCGCTCGCGGTCGAGACTCTGCCCGATCCCGCGCCGCTGGCGGGCGAGGTGGTGATCCGGGTGGGAAACTGCGGCATTTGCGGCAGCGACCTGCACATGACCGACGGCCATGGCGCCTTCCAGATGCCGCCCGGCCACATATTGGGCCATGAATTTTCCGGCGAGATCGTGGCGTTGGGCAAGGATGTGGAGGGCTTCCGCGTCGGCGATCGGATCACCGCGATGCCAACCACCGGCTGCGGCCATTGCCCGGCCTGCCGCGCGGGCACACCCAAATGGTGCCCGGATCGCAAATCGATGCAGGGCGGCTATGGCCAATATCTGCGCACCCGCGCCACCTCCGCGCGCAAGCTGCCGGCGGGGCTCACGCTGGAGGACGGCGCGCTGGTGGAGCCGCTGGCCGTGGGGCTGCACGGGGTCGAGCGGGCACAGATGAAGCCGGGCGACCGGGTGCTGGTGATCGGCGCGGGGCCGGTGGGCCTCGCCGCCACCTATTGGGCGCGGCGCATGGGAGCGGGGCGGATCGCCGTCACCGCCGCATCGACGCGGCGCGCCGACATGGCGATGGCAATGGGCGCGAGCGCATTCGTCGCGCCGTCCGACACGCCCCTCGAGGATGTGCGCGAGGCGCTAGGCGGGCCGCCCGACATCGTGTTCGAATGCGTCGGCCTGCCCGGCATGGTCGACAAGAGCTGCGACCATGTGAAACCGCAAGGAACGGTCTGCGTGCTCGGCTTCTGCACCGTCACGGACCAGTGGCTGCCGCTGACGCCGCTGTTCAAGGAGGCGAATATCCTCTTCGCCGTGCTCTATTCGCTGGGCGACTTTCAGGTGGCGATCGACACGCTCGACGCCGGATCGGTCGAGCCGCGCGTGATGATTACCGACCGCATCTCGCTCGACGAGACCCCGGCGATGTTCGAGGCGCTGCGCCAGCGCAGCCACCAGTGTAAGGTGCTGATCGATCCATGGCGGTGACGGTGCTGGAATCCGCGCGGATCGTAGCGGCGGCCGCGGGCATGGCGCGCGCACCGCTGCCGGCCGACGATGGCTATGCGCCGGGGCTGGCGATGTTGTGTGACGGCGTCAACGGCTGCGCGCTGGCGACGCCGGAGGGGCGGGCGTCGATCGAGCGGCAGGCGATCGGTCATCTCGCCAACCGCTTCGCGATCGAGGCGTGGCTGGCTGAGCATCCCGCGCTGGTGCAGGCGCCGGTGGAGCGGCCGGTCTTCGTGCTCGGCATGCCGCGCACCGGGACGACCCTGATGGTCAATTTGCTCGGGCAGGACCCGGCTGCCCGCACGCTGCGCAAATGGGAGGCCAATATCCCCGTGCCGCCGGCCGCGCCGGGCATGCTGTCGGACGACCCGCGCTGCATTCGGTTGAACGCGGTGCGCCGGGCCGAGGTCGCGTCGGGCAAGCTCCAGACCAACATCCATTTCGAATGGTATGAGGAGCCGACGGAGTGCGTCTTCGTGCTGGCGCAGGACTTTCGATCGACCCTGTGGGACGCCTTCCTGCCGATGCCCGGCTATTCGGACTTCCTGCTGAGCGGTGACATGCAAGGCGCCTATCGCTGGCACCGCCGCGTGCTCCAGCATTTGCAGGCGAATAATGGCGGGCGGTGGACGTTGAAGGCGCCGGGCCATGCGCTGTTCGCGCGCGATCTGTTGCGCGTCTATCCCGATGCGCGGATCGTCTGGATGCACCGCGATCCGGCCACCGTGGTTGCCAGCCATGCGAGCCTGGCGGCCGGCGCCCATCGGCGCTTTGCGGCGCAAGCGGACGTCGCCTATATCGCCGATCTCTATCCGCGCCAGCTCGCGGCGCATGTCGACCGGATGCTGGACGTCGAGGCGGCCTTTCCCGATCAGGTATTCCATGTCCGCTATGAGGATGTCGAGCATCGTCCGGTCGAGACGGTGGAGCGGCTCCATGCGGAAATGGGTGTGGCCTTCACCTCGGACATCGCCCGATCGGTTGCGGCATGGGTCGCCGCTCATCCGCGCGGCGCGCGGGGCGCGCATGATTATTCGTTGGCCCAATATGGCATCGAGCCGGCGCGCGTGGACCGACTATTCGCGCGCTATCGCGAGCGGCTGGCCGCGATCGAGCCGCTTTCCACGGGAGAAAATGCGTGAGCGTTCGCTTCGAGGATTATCTGGAGGATATTAAGGCGGCCGGCGCCGACTTGCCGACCGCAGGCTGGGGCATCGACGCGCAGACCGCCCAGGAGGCGGTGCGCATGGCGTTCGGCTGCCTGGCGCAGGGCTTTCTGAACTATGTGCATGCCGATCCGCGCTACCCCGAATTCCTGCCCGCCTATGACTGGGCGATCAATCACATGGCCCCGGTGCCCGACTATCGGTACAAGGTGTGCCTGATCGACGGCGACGGGATATACCGGATCAGCGGCTATCGCGGCACGTCGCGCTTCGTCGACGTCACCGTCTTCGGATCGATGGTGAGCCTGGGCAAACCGGGGCGGGTCTTCACGCGAGTCAGCCTGGACGACCTGCCGATCGGGGCGGACGGCTGGTACGAGTTCATTCTCTCGGCAGAGCGGCCGGCGGGCTATGACGGGCCCTGGTATGCGCTGGATCCGGCGGCGATCCGCCTTCAGGTGCGGCATGCGAGCTATGACTGGGTGAGCGAGGTCGATGCGCGCATGGCGATCGACCGGCTCGACGTGCCGACCCGCCGCCCGCGCACCGACCCGCAGGAACTGGCCCGCAAGCTCGGCATGTTGGCGCTCTGGACCAAGAACTCGGTCGATTACGGCATCGCCCATGTGCAGGGGCAGGCGGACAAGGGCAATATCAACCGGCTGGAGTTCATCGATTGGGGCGCGGTCGGTGGCTTCGATCCCAAGATCCAGACCTATTATGAGGGTCTCTACGACCTTGCCGAGGACGAGGCGCTGATCCTGGAAACGGAAGTGCCGGAGGTGGCGCGCTACTGGTCCTTCCTGCTTGCCGACCCGCTGTTCGGCACTATTGATTTCATGAACTGCCAGTCGAGCCTCAACGGCCATCAGGCGCGGATCGACGCCGACGGCCGCTGCCGGATGGTGGTATGCGGCAGCGATCCGGCAGTGCCCAACTGGCTGGACACCGGCGGCTATCCGCAGGGTGTGATCCAGGTGCGCTGGAACGAATGCTCGACCCAGCCGCTGCCCGAGGCGCGGCTGGTGAAGCTGGCGGACCTGCGTGCGCACCTGCCCCCAGACACGCCCACCATATCGGTGGACGAGCGGGAGGCGGCGTTGCGTCACCGGCGCCTGGGCGCGCAGTTGCGCAACCGCTGGTAGGTCAGAGGCGGGAGAGGACGATGCGGCAGGAGGATTTTCTGGGCAGCTGGATGCTGCGCCGCTGCTACGAGATACATGACGGCGTGGTGAAGGATGCGAACCGGCTGGGCGAGGGCGCGAACGGCTGCATCCATTATCTGCCCGACGGGCGGGTGGCGGTGCTGATCCAATATGGCGGTTGCCCGTCCCTGTCGGCCGCCCCGGCCGTGGCCAGCGATGCCGAGGTCGCGGCCGCGGCGCGGCGCTTCTATGCCTATGCCGGCCCCTTCACGATCGCGGGTGACCGGATCGTCCATCATCTCGACACCTGCTCCAACCCCAATGATGTCGGTGCGAATTATGTGCGCACCGTCGTCTTCGAGGACGGCCGGCTGATCCTGGGCACCCCGCCGGAGACACGCGAAGGGGTCGTGGTGGAGTTGAAGCTGGATTGGGAACCGGTCGCGCCGCGTGGACCGACACGGCAGTGAAAAGAGGTCGGCAGCCACCTGCCGACGAAGGAGAACGAATGTCTAAGGAAGCCGTGCCGGATGTCCCCGCAACTCCCGCGACCGACGACCTGCCGGCGCCTTGGAAGGTGATGGCCGTCCTCATCCTCGCGGAGCTCTGCGCCACATCCTGCCTCTCCATGCCGCTACCCGCGCTGTCGGCATGGTTGCGTATGTATGGCAGCCCGATCGCGGTGGGATGGATCATGTCCTCCTTCCTGCTGGTGTCGGCGGCGACCGCGGCGCTGTGCGGCAGCCTGGGCGACCTGTTCGGCCGCAAGCGGGTGATGTTGGCGATCCTCGTCATTGTCCTGATCGGCAGCGTGATGAGCGCATCGACCGAGACGCTCGGCTGGCTGATCGCCGGCCGCTGCCTTCAGGGCGTCGCCGGTGCCATCCTTCCGCTGTCGCTTGGGCTCTCGCGCGAGGTGCTGCCGCCCCATCGTGTGTCGCTTGGCTTTGGCATCATCATCGCCAGCGCTTCGGGCTCGTCGGCGCTCGGCTTTCCGATCGCGGGCTTCATGACCGATCACTATGGGCCGTCGAGCATCTTCTGGGTGCTGGCGTTGTTCGCCATATTGGGCCTGATCGGCATCGGCGCGGCGCTGCCGGGCGCACGGCGGTCGTCCGTCCGCGCACGCGACATCGACTGGCTAGGCGGCCTCCTCTTCGCCCCCGCCGTCGCGCTCGTCCTGCTTGCGATCAGCGGGAGCCGGCAGGGCGGCTGGATGGCGCAGCTGATGTGGCCGATGTTGATCGCCGGCGTCGCGCTGATCGCGATCTGGTATGTGCACGAGCGGCGCCATGCCGCGCCGCTCATCGATGTACGGCTGCTGGCGAACGGCCATTGCCTGATCGCGCTGACGCTGGCCGCGCTGCTCGCCGTCGGCGCCTTCCAGGTCACGGAAACGGCGTCGCTGCTGCTCCAGCAGCCGGTCTGGACCGGGGTGGGCTTCGCCCTGTCGGCTACCGTCACGGGGCTGCTCAAGCTGCCCGCGATTGCCACCGGATCGCTGTCGTCGATCGCGACGGGCTGGCTGGCTGGGCGCTGGGGACCATGGCCCTGCGTGCTGGTCGGCGGCCTGACGACCTGCGTCGCAGCGTTCAGCGCGATGCTCTTTCACGCCAGCGTCTTCAGCATCTTCCTGCTGGTGCTGGTCGTCATGATAGGGCTGACGGCGGTCTATACCAGCGTGCCGGTGCTGATCGCGCTCGGTACGCCCCCCAACCGTACGAGCGAGGCGATGGGGGTCATGGCCGTCGTCCGCGCGATCTTTCAGGGCGTGGGCGCGCAGCTGATCGCCGTCATCCTGGCGAGCCGGGTCGTGATCGGCCCCGGCGGCGTCCATTTCCCGTCGGACACCGCCTATAGCGCGGCCTTCGGCTATATGGGTCTCACCGCGCTGCCCATCGTGCTGCTCGCGCTGCCGATGCTCTGGCGCCGTCCTACAGGCGGCGCGACGTGTGTGGCCGGATCGTCCTGACGGACATATCTTCCCGCCATCGAGGGTGGCGCGCAGTAGCGGAGCGACGAACCGGCGGCGGCTTTGCGCTGCGCACGCTGGCGCATGTGGGGTCGCTCATCGCGCTCCCCCTCTCCTTGTTCTGCCTTTCGTGGCGGCCGGTCAGATGTTGACGGCCGCCAGCATCTGTTCGGGATAGCGCAGCCCGGCGGGCTTGCCGATCGCGTCGAGCCGCGCCATCTCGTCCACCGACAGCGCGATATCGGCCGCCGCCACGCTGTCCGCCATCGTCACGCGGCGCTTGGCGCCGGGGATGGGGACGATATCGGGCCGCTTGGCGAGCAGCCAGGCCAGCGCCACCTGCGCCAGCGATACGCCCTTCGCGTCCGCGACGGTGCGGATCACCTCCACGATCGCCAGGTTCGCCTCATAATTGCCGGGCTCGTAACGCGGGTCGTGGAGCCGCCAGTCGCTCGGCGTCATCTGCGACCGGGGACTGGCGTTGCCGGCGAGAAAGCCGCGCCCGAGCGGCGAATAGGGGACAAAGCCGATACCCAGTTCCGCCGTTACCGGCAGGATGTCCTCCTCCACGCCGCGTTCCCACAGCGAATATTCGGTCTGGATCGCGGCGACCGGATGGACGGCATGGGCGCGGCGGATGGTGGCGGCGCTCGCTTCCGACAGGCCGACATGCAGTATCTTCCCCTCCCGCACCAGATCGGCGAGCGCGCCCATCGTTTCCTCGATCGGAACGGCCGGGTCCATGCGATGCTGGTAATAGAGGTCGATACGGTCGGTGCCGAGGCGTCGGAGCGAACCTTCAATGGCGCGCTTCACATTGGCGGGCGATCCGTCGACGCCCGGTCCGCGATTGCCGCCGTCGAAGCGGAATCCCCATTTGGTGGCGAGGACGAGGCCTTCGCGCTTGCCCCGGACCGCGCGGCCGAGCAGTTCCTCATTTTCGAGCGGGCCGTAGACTTCGGCGGTGTCGAAGAAGGTGACGCCCAGATCGATGGCGGCATGGATGGTCGCAATCGATTCGTCGTCGTCGGCCGGGCCGTAGGAGGCCATGCCCGCCTTCATCGGCATGCAACCGATGCCGATCGCCGATACATTCAGGCCCTGTCCAAGCGTGCGGTAGCGCAAGTCTCATCTCCTCGCCGCGGCGCGATCCGCCATGGTCCGCCGATTTATTGAGGTAGCGCAAATAGCAGGCCGCGCCCGCATGACCAACCCGGATATTTTTGCGGGAGCGGCCCGCGTCCGCGCCCGCATCGGGCGGCGGGATTCGCTTGACCCTGGGTATGACGAGCAATAGCCATATAAGAATTGAAGGCCGAATGCGGGCCAAGTGCTTAAAGGGGGAGGAAAGACTATGGCGGTCTTTGTCCTGGTTCATGGCGGATTGCATGGCGGGTGGTGCTGGGAGCGGATCGTACCGCTGCTGCGCGAAGCGGGCCATGCGGTCGAGGCGATCGACCTGCCGGGCGCCGACGGCAAGCTGTCCGGAGCGGCCGTGACCTTCGATGACTATGTCGCCGCCACTGTGGAAGCGGCCGTGCGGGCGCGCGAACCCGCGATCCTGGTCGGCCATTCGCTCGGCGGGCGCTCCATCTCGGCGGCGGCGGAGGCGCGGCCGGACCTGGTGCGCGCGCTCGTCTATGTGACTGCGCTGCTGCCCTCGCCGGGGATGCCGGAGAACCTGCCGGCCGCGGCGGACAATATAATTGCCAGCGGCTTCTTCCCTGTCGATGGCGGCGCGAGCGTGATGCTGGAGGAAGGGCCGGCGCGCGCCGGCTTCTATTCGGACTGTTCGGAAGCGGATGCGAGGGCCGCCTTCGCCCGGATCGTTCCGCAGCCGGTGCAGGCGATGACGCAGCCCGTCCACCTGACGCACGAACGCTGGGGCGGGGTGCCGCGCTTCTACGTCTTCACCACCGAGGACCGCACTATCCCGATCGCCCACCAGCGGCAGATGGAGGCGCTGTCGCCCTGCGCAAATACCTTCGAGCTTCCAAGCGGCCATTCGCCCTTTTTTACCCACCCCCGGGAATTGACCGAGATTCTGTGCGCCCTCGCGTCGCAGCCCGCCCGGCCCGCGAAGGAAAGGCAGGCATGAGCGTGACGATCTGGACGGAACCGCACCTGCGGACGCTTTCCTGGCGGTCTTCCCAATTAAGGTAGCTTTGCCTATCTTGGATCCAAGATTTGGCAATCAGGAGACAGAAGATGATGGGCATGGGCGACGGAAGCTGCCCGTTCGAGTTCAATTTCGAACCTTCGACCTTCAAGATCGGCGACATGGTGAGCTATCGCGTTACCGGCAGTCTCAGCGATTTTCCCTTCGTCGGCACGCTGGTCGAGGTGGGCGAGGATTATGTGCTCATCAGCAGCGATCCGGCAGACCCGGCCAGCCGCATGCGCGGCACGCGGGAAAGCCGGCCGCTGGTGGAAGAAGCCGAAGCGCTGCGCTGACCGCAAGGCATGGCGCAAGCGGGCCCGGGGCAGCGGGATGGCGCCGCCGCTCGATAGCGCCCGCACGACAGCGAAAGGAGTGCTGATGGCCGGCGGCATCCGGGTGGGATTGGTGGGCGCCAGCATCGAGCGCGGCTGGGCGGCGGCGACGCATCTGCCCGCGCTGGTGGCGCTTGACGGGTTCGAACTGGCCGCCGTCGCCACGACGCGGATGGAGAGCGCCCGCGCGGTCGCCGACCATCATGGCGTCCCCCATGCCTTCGACAGCGCGGAGGCGCAGGCGGTGCTTCCCGACCTCGACCTAGTGGTCGTCAGCGTGAAGGCGCCGCAGCATTTCCCGGCGGTGGCGGCGGCGATCGGGGCCGGCAAGGCGGTGTTGTGCGAATGGCCGCTGGGCAAGTCGGTGGAGGAGGCGGAGGCGCTGCGCGACATGGCCCAGGCGGCGGGCACGCCCAATTTCGTCGGGCTTCAGGGGCGCATGTCGCCACCGCTGCGTCATGCTGCGGCATTGATCGCCGACGGCTGGCTGGGCGAGATACTCTCGGTCGATCTCCATTCCGCCCACCAGCCCTGGGGCGACGAGACGCCACCAAGTGGGGCCTATCTGTTCGATGCGCGCAACGGCGCGACCCTGCCGTCGATCATCGGCGGCCATGCGCTCGACATGCTGGCCGCCTGCGCCGGGTCGTTCGAGATCGTGCACGGTATGACGCGCAATCGCCACCCGCGCGCGCGCGATACCGCTACCGGCGCGATGATCGATAAGACGGCGCCCGACCAGTTTCTGGTACAGGCGCTGCTGGGCAATGGCGCGCCCGTCTCCATCCATGTGCAGGGCGGGGTGCGCAGCGGCGATGCCTTCGCGCTCACCGTCTGGGGCAAGCGTGGCACGCTGCGCCTCGAAAGCAGCGTCGTGCCGGAGATCATGCCGCCCGCGCTCAGCGGCACGCGGGAAAAAGGCGGGGCGCTGGCGCCGATTGCGGTACCCGATGCGCTCTGGTCCGTGCCCGAGGCGATCCGGCGCGGGCCGGCGGCCAACGTCGGCGAACTGTATCAGGGCGTCGCCGCCGCGCTGCGCGGCGAGGCGCATGATGTGCCCGACTTCGCGGCGGGGGCGCGGCTGAAGGCGGCGATCATGGCTGTTCCTGATGCGGGGGTCAGGGCAGGCGGCTGACGAAATCACCGATCATTACGGCGATTTCACTGCTTCGCCTTCCGCCCCGTCAAAAGCCGACGAACCGCACCGAACCGGCAAGCGGCGCGCGGGCAGTACGCAGCGTGTTGACTGGCGCGTCCGGATCGGCATAGCCGATCGCCAGCCCGCAATAAAGGATATGGTCCTGCGGAATGTGCAGCAGCTCGCGGATCGTCGCTCCCGCGTGCGCCCATGCGCCTTGGGGGCAGGTGGCCAGCCCTTCCTCCTGCAACAGCAGCATTACCGTCTGGAGCCAGATGCCCATGTCCGCCCATTGCGCCCGCACCATGAATTGGGGCGTGTGGCAAAAGAGGATGCAGGGCGCGCCGAAGCCGATCCAGTTGCGCGCGGTGTGGGCATGGCGCGCGGCCCTGTCTTCCCGGCCGATGCCCAGCGCTCTATAAAGGTCCGCGGCGCATTCGCGGCGGCGCGCCATCCACGGCTCGGGCAAGGGATCGGGATAGGTTTCATGATCCCCCAGCACCATGCCGGCGGCCTGGTGTTCCGCAAAGCAGGCGAGCAGGTGGCGCAGCGCCTCGCCCGCCACCACGACCGCGTTCCACGGCTGGACATTGCCGCCCGACGGGGCGAAACGAGCCTTGTCGAGCACCCGTTCCAATATGGCGCGATCCACCGGCATGGGCAGGAAAGCCCGGACGGACCGCCTGCTAGCCACGGCTTCACCAACAGTCGTCACGCCTCATTACCTTTCCCGTGGAGAGCGGGCGATGCATCTCGGCATATCATGGCTCGCTCGCTCGTGCAGCGCGCGCGAACGCGAAATAACAGGCCATGGCTTGAGGATCGGAGCGGCAGCGCCGGGCCAGCAGCGGGCGTTCATGCCGCGGGGTGCTGAGCCATGCCGGCGATCCGCGCGATCGTCAGGGCGCAGGCCGACAGCAGCGACCAATTGGTGCGCGTCGGTGACCCGGCCGCCGCGCCGTCGATCGCGACGCCGTTCACGACATCGGCGGGCGGGGCGAGCGCTTGTGTCAGCCGCTGCCAGTCATGCGCCGGTTCGATATTGTTCAAGCCTCTCTCCCTGGTGCTAATGTCGCGATCCGCGGCCGGGCAGGCGGCGGATCGTCGGCCCTCAGTCGCTCTCGCGTTGGCCGGCCGCGCGGGCCGGGTCAATCCATCAGCGGGACCCAGTCGTTCGACGGCGGATCGACATCCGCCATGTTGATCGCGCCATGGGCGGTATGGCTGCGGATGGTGCCGCCATTGTCCACGGGCAGCATGACGCCGTTGATGAAGGACGCGTCCGCCGACATCAGGAAGGCGGCGCTCGATGCGACCTCGTGCGGCTGGCCGACGCGGCCCATATATTGGTGACGCAGCTTGCGGCCCTTGACCGGATCCTCGACGATCGCGCGCAACCGCCCCTCGCCCGTGTCGACCGGGCCGACGATCAGGCAGTTGGTACGGATGCGATAGCGCGAATAATAGGTTGCCATCTGGAGCGTCAGCGACTGGATCGCGCCCTTACAAGCGCCATAGCAATGGCTCGACACCTGCCCCCTGATGCCGCCGGTGGACGACATGTTGAGAACGGAGCCGCCGCCGGACCGCGCGATCGCCTTCAGCCCGTATTTCGACGCGAAGAAGACGCCGTCCAGGTCGACGCTGGTCAATTTGCGCCAGGTTTCGGTGGAAATCTCGGTCAGCGGCCCGTCATTGCGGTTCTGGATCCAGGCCGCGTTGTTGACGAGTCCGGTCAGCTTGCCGAAGCGGTCGGCCGCGGCGCCGACGGCCGCCTTCACATCCTCCTCCCGCGACACGTCCATCGCTACGAACAGGGCTTCGGTTCCCAGCGCCTCCAGCCGCTCGCGCATCTGCCGACCGCGATCCTCCGAGCGGCCGGTAATAACGACCTTCGCGCCTTCGCGGGCGAAGCGTTCCGCCATCGCCGCGCCCAGTCCGGCGGTGGAGCCGGTGATAAGGATGACCTCATCCTTCAGCCGGCCGGGACAAAACAGGCTATCGTCCATATCGCTTCCATCCCCTCTCGCGACGAAAATTCGTGGGTCAGACAGCGGTCCAGCCCGCGTCGATCGGCAGCACCGCGCCGTTGATGAAGCTGGCATGGTCGCTGGCAAGAAAAAGCACCGCGGGCGCGATCTCGTCGGGCGTGCCCCGGCGCGGATTGAGATCGAGCGCACGGCGCAGCGAAGGCCAGAGATTGGGCTGCTCGTTGGTGCCGATCACCCGGCCCTCGGCGCTGTTCCATTCGGGGCCTTCGCCCCGAACGCCGCCCGGCGCGATGCCCACGCAGCGGATGCCTCGGTCGCCATAGCAGGCCGCGATATTCTTCGTGAGGCCCATCAGGCCATGCTTGGCCGCCGTATAGGCCGGGCCCGCCCGACCGCCGGTCAGGCCGCAGATGGAGATGGTATTCACGATCACGCCCTTGCCCTTCATCAGCATGCCGGGCAGGAACTGGCGCGCGGTCAGAAAAGGGGCCTTCAGATTCACCGCCTGGCAACGGTCCCACCATTCTTCCGTTGTATCGAGCAGGCTGGCATTATTACCGATGCCGACATGGTTGACCAATATGTCGACGGTGCCGAAGGCCTCGCTCGCCGCCTGGCCGACCCGTTCTATATCGGCGGCCGATGCGACGTCGGCGCGGACCGATATGGCCTGGCCCCCCTGGTCCCGGATCGTTCCGGCGGTCAGCTCCGCCGTGTCGGGGTTGATGTCCACCACCACGACTTTCGCGCCGGCCGCCGCGAAGTGGAGCGAGATTTCCCGGCCCATGCCGCGCCCCGGCGCCGCGCCGCCGCCCGTCACCACCACGGTCCGCCCGCTCAGGTCGAATTCGAGTTTCCTGGAGACCGGCTTGGTCGCTGTCGAAATCGTCATGCACCCCATCCTTTACCCGGCACCGCGGCGCCGCCGGACCGGATATCCGCGCGGACGCACGCCGTCGGCGCACGACTATGGCCGGCCCCTGCCGCGGACAATGGCCGATACGCGACGCATTCATGTCATTTCCGCATGAATAGGATGGGGGGGCGGCTGCTAGAGCAGCTGGGCTGCCGCCTTCGCGACCTGCCAGAATTTCCTGACCGCCGACCGCTCGTCGCCGATCTTCCGCACCACGCCGAATTCGATCTGCGCCCGTGTGTCGAGGATCGGCCGGATCACATAATCGCTCAGCCCGGCATATTGATCGACATAGGCGAGCGCGCAGATGCGTTCCAATATCGCATAGTGATGGACACCCATCCGCCCTTCCTCGACCCAGCGCACGTCCACTCCGGCATCGAGGAAGGGGCCATGTTCGTTGTCATAGGTCCGCGGGATGGTCTGGAGCGGCAAGGCGAGGCGCAGGCCGCGCAGGTCCGCCATGACGATGGCGTCCCGCTCCGCTAGCGGATCCTCCACCGGGATCATCAGGTGCGGGCGCGCGCGATAGACCGGCATATAGTCGATCCGGTGCATGTCGCGGCACAGCATGACTATGGCGACATCGATCCGCTCGTCGGCCAGCGATGCGAGCAGCGCGTCGGTCGAGGCGCTGTGCCATTGCATTTCGATCGTCCGATGGCCGGCCTCCATCGCGCGGAAGATCGTGTGGCGCACCGGCACCCAGTAGGAAAAGCTGCTGGCCCCCACGCGCAGCGTCGCCTCGCTGGCGGTGACGATCGCGCGGGCGGCGCCGTCGGCCGCCGCCGCCGCATCCGCCAGCCGGCGTGCTGCGGGCAGGAACCGCTCCCCTTCGGCGGTCAGGGCGACGGCGCGGGTGGTGCGGACGAAGAGCGTGAAGCCCAGCTGCGTTTCGAGCTGCCTGATCTGGCGGGAGAGCCAGGACTGGTCGACCCGCAATGTCTCGGCCGCACGGCTGAACGACATGCACTCAGCGATCGTCGCGAAGGCGACGACGCGGCCGAGGGGAAGCTTTGCGGTCAAATCCGGTCCTTGTGGAGGGGCACGAACCTCCCGAATAGACCGATTGTGCCGCCATCGCGACCATCATCTGTGGGGGAATGAAGCGGGCTCGAGTCGTCGCGCCGCGGCCTTCGTTCCCGTTCGGCCCTGCGACAGGCTGAGGCCGAACGGGGCGAAGGCAGGGTTCGCTCAGCGAACCGGATCTTCGGCGAAATATTCGCCGTACTTCTCATAGGCCGCCTCGAGCAGAGTCGGCACGTGATCCGACGGCAGCAGCCCTTCGACGGGCTGCACGCGCTTGAGGATCTGCTTGCCGAGGACGGCGCGGTGCACCTCGGTCGGGCCGTCGACGATGCCCATGCGGAAGGCCGCGCCGATCATCGGGCCGAAGCGGGTCTCGTTCGACGCGCCCCACGAGCCATGCAGGTGCGCGACGCCCCAGATGATCTTCTCGCACACTTCGGCGGTCTTCACCTTGACCGCGGCGGTCTGGATATAGGCCTCGCGCTGCTTGGCGGAGCCCTGGTCGTACAGCCAGGCGGTGTGCAGCACGAGCAGGCGGAACTGCTGGAGCTCGGCCCACCAGCCGCCGATCTGATCGCGCACGACGCCGAGATCGGCGAGACGGCCTTCCTTCACCTCGCGGCTGACGGCGCGTTCGCACGCCATTTCCAGCGCCTTCTGACAGAGGCCGACGGTGCGCATCGCATGGTGGATGCGGCCGCCGCCCAGGCGCGACTGGGCGACCTTGAAACCCTCGCCCGGATTGCCCAGCACGCAGCTGTTGGGCACGCGGACATTGTTATAGTGGATATAGCCATGGGTGCACATGTCGCCCTTTTCGCCCCACAGGCCGACATTGCGCACGAAATCGATGCCGGGCGTGTCGCCGGGGACCAGGAACATGGTCATGCGCTTGTGCGGCTCGGCATCGGGATCGGTGATGACCGGCACGATCAGGAAGCTGGCGTAGCGGGCGTTGGAGGAAAACCACTTATAGCCGTTGATGACCCAGTCGTCGCCGTCGCGCACCGCGCGCGTCTTGAAGTTGGTCGGGTCGGAACCGCCATCGGGTTCGGTCATCGAATAGCAGCTGATGATCTCGCCGTTGAGGAGGGGTTTCAGGAACCGCTCCTTTTGCTCGGGCGTGCCGAAATGGGCGAGAATCTCGCCATTGCCGCTGTCGGGCGCGTTGGCGCCGAATACGCGCGGCGCCCAGTTGGAGCGGCCCAGAATCTCGTTGATGTAACATAATTTGGCCTGGCCGAAGCCCTGGCCGCCCATCTCCGGGGTCAGGTGCGGCGCCCAGATGCCCTTGTCGCGCACCTTCTGCTGCAGGATCTTGAGCAGCTTCATCGAGCCGGTGTTGGTCGTCACATAGGGGGCGTTGGTGCTGTAGCCGTGCACCACATCGAGTGGCTCGACCTCGTTCTTGACGAAGGTCCTGATCCACTCGAGCATTTCCTCGAACTCGGGTTCGAGCGAGAAGTCAATCATTCGGTCTCTCCTTGGAAAGGGGCTTATGCCTGCCGCGTGATTTCCAGCGCACCCTGGACGAGGCGCGGGATGAAGGCGGACAGGCGGTGTGACATGGAGCCGGGCGCTTCGCGCAGGCTCTTGACGTGGTTGAATTCGATGAGGGCCGCGAGCTTGAACATCGACAGGGCCATATAGTAGCGCAGGTCGCGAACATTGAGCCCGCTCAATTCCGCATAACGCCGCGCCAGGCTTTCGCGGGCCGGATAGGCGGAAAGATCGACGGCGAGGCTGTAGCCCGGCGCGCCGCTTTCCGACGGGAAGGGATAAAGCGCGCGGCCGAGATCGAGCAGTGGATCGCCGATCGTCGCAATCTCCCAGTCGATCATCGCCGCGAGGCGCGGCGGCAGATCGTTGGCGAACATCACGTTGGAAAAGCTGAGATCGCCATGGATGATGGTGATGCGTTGGGTTTCCGGCCGACTGTCGCGTAGCCATTGCGCCAACTCATCCCAGCCGGGCAGCTGTCGGTCGCCATAATCGGGGTGGGCGCGATGCTTTTCCATCTGCGCCTGCCAGCGGTCGACCTGCCGTTCCAGGAAATTGTCGGGCCTGCCGAAGTCGGTGAGGCCGACCGCCGCGACATCCACCTTTGACAGGGCGGCGAGTCCCTCGATCATGGCATAGGCGGTCTTGTGCCGTTCCTCCTCGGTCCAGCCCTGACCGGCGGGCGGCTCGCCCGATCCCATCCAGCCCTCGACGAAGCCGGTGAGGCAGAAGGGCGCGCCGATCACGCCTTCATCGTCGCAATAGGCAAGGAAGGCGGGGTGCGGCACGGCCGACCCTTTCAGCGCCTCCAGCACGCGCGCCTCGCGCCGCAGGGCATTGAGGCTGTCGGGCCGCGCCGGCCAGGCGACGGTGCGCAGCACCGCTTTCCATGCGCCGGCCGTGGCCAGCATTACCGATCCGCTCGTGCCGCCGGCGAGCGACACCAGCGTCGCCCGATCCGCCTCGATCTCGGGAAAGCGCGCGGCGAGCCATTGCCCCAGCCGCTCGCCCGCCGCCGCCTCGAACCAGGGTGCGGAAACCGTCTCGCTCATTCAGCATCTCCCGCGGCCATGTCGAAGTGTCGGGACAAGAAAGCGGAGATCGCCTCGATAAAGGCATCGTTGCGGTCGTTCACCACCATATGGCCGGCATTGGCCACATCGACATATTCCATCTGAGGCGCCAGCGCGCGCAACGCCTCCACCCCCACCATGCCGACGACGTCGCTCTGCAGGCCGTGGACCAGGAGCAGCGGCTTGCCGAACGCCGCCGCCGCGCTTTCGAGATCCTCGATGCGCCGGTCGCCGCGCGGAATACTGGTCAGGAATTTGGGATCCCAATGCCAGTAATAGCGGCCATCGTCGCGCTGGCGCAGATTCTTCTCCAGCCCGGCCATGCTCTTGGGGGCCGGCTCGCCCTTGTAGTCGGCGATCGCCACCGCCGCCTGCTCCAGCGATTCGAAGCCGTCGGCATGGGCCAGCATGAAACTGCGGATGCGCGACGCGCCCTTCGGGTCGACGCGGGGCACGACATCGACCATTGCGACGGCGTCGACCGGCGAGTCGCGCACCGCGCCCGCCAGCAGCGACATCATGCCGCCGAAGGAGGCGCCGACCAGGCCCACCGGCCGGCCATCGCCATAGCGGCGCGCGAACTGGACGAGGTCATCGGCGAACAGGTCCAGCCCGTAATGAGCCTCGTCCGGCCAACCGCTCTCGCCATGGCCGCGCAGGTCCAGCGAAATGGTCTCGAAGCCCTTGGCCCAGAGCGACTCGGCCGCGCCGCGCCAGCTGTGGCGCGTCTGTCCGCCGCCATGCGAGAAGATGATGAGCGGTGCGCCCGGACGGCGCAGCAGATCGCCCACGATGGTCGCGCCTTGGTTCTCGAGGACCAGCTTTTCCATTCAGGCTCCTTCTATTCTTCGCGTGAATCCCATGTCGCGCATCGGCAGCGCGATCAAGAAAAAAGTGATCTCTTTTAAGGCGGGATGCGTCCTGCACATATGTCGCCTCAATCCATATAGAGTGAAGGAGGAGGGGCAGTGAGCAAATCGTGGCGCCTGGTCCGATGGGGAGCTGCCAAAAGAGATAGCTATATCGCGCCGGAACTGGCCTGATGTGGGTGGGCCAGTCGTTTGGGAACTGGGTCCTGCCGGCCGATGGCGTACCGGTGGACGCCGCACCGAAGGTGAAGCGCGCCTTCCGCGCGTTCTTCCACCCCAAGGCCAGCCATTGCACAGGGCAGGTGATTGAGCCCGAGACGCTCTCCTATCGCATCACCGACCCGCCCGCCGGCCTGCTCGCCTGATGCCCAGTCGCCGCCGTGCCCGCACGGGGAGGGCTGGCAGGTCGCGGCGGTCGAGATGCGCAGCCTCGTCTGGACCGAGTGGTGCTTTCGGGCAGCAGCCCGCTGCGCTGGTCGCCACCTTGACTATCAGGCCAATTTAGATAGCTGTTTGGCCATGTCGGCTCATCGCCCGGTCGGCGACGCGGCATCGACGCAGAACAGATAAAGGGGAGAGCCAGGATGCGCATCGGCATGATCGGAACCGGCGGTTTCGCGCGGCGCGGGCCGCTTCCCGCCATTCCCCTGACGGCGGACGTGGAGCTCGTCGCCGCTTATGATCCGCAGCCCGGCTCTGCCGCCGATGCGCTGGAGCGCTGGGGCAGCGGCACGGTCTGCGACAGCATCGACGAACTGCTCGGCCGCGGCGACGTCGACGCCGTCATGGTGGTCAGCCCGCCGCAAAGCCATCTCGACGTCGCCACCGCCGTGCTGGAGGCGGGCAAGCCGCTGATCTGCGAAAAGCCGGTGACGCTGGGCAGCGCCGATGTCGGCAGGCTCGCCGCGCTGGCGGAAAAGCGCGGCATCCCGGTCGCGGTCGATCATGAGTTCCGTTATGATCCCGCGATGCTGCTGCTGCGCGACCGGCTGCGTGCCGGCGACATCGGCAAGGTGCGCTCCTCCGCACTGACAGCGATCGCGACCTTCGGGGTCGATCCCGCGTCGGAGGCGATCCGCTACTGGAATTTCCACCATAGCGCGACTTTGGGCGGGGGCATGCTGCCGCAATTCGCCTGCCACCTGATCGACCTGCATCTCTATCTCTTTGGCGATCTGGAGGCGCGCGGCGGCTACCTGCCGATCATGGTCGACCAGAAGCCGGGCCGGCCCGCGACACCCGGCGGCCCGGAAGGACCGATGCGCGCGGTGGAGGTAGAGGATACGGGCGCGCTCTCGGGCCGGCTCGCCGATGGCGGCGCCGCCTCGCTGGCGCTCAGCATGGTGGCCACCGCCATGCCGACGCTCAGCTGGGCCATCTATGGCGAGGAAGGCACGCTCTTTTATCAGGGCAGGAATGGCTGGTTCGGCGGCACGGTGACGGCCGCGCACGGCTGGGCCGGCGCGCCCGAATCGGTGGCCGTGCCGCCGCGCGCCCGCGAGGTGGAGGCGCCTGATATGAACGGCTGGATACAGGATCTCATCTCCGAACTGCTGACCGATTTCGCCGCGACCGTGGGCGGCCGTCCCGGAGCCGGCCGTTTCGCCACGCTGACGGACGAGGTGAAGGTGTGGGGCCTGATCGAACAATGGCGGGCACAGCACCGCGGGTGACGAGATGGGCGGGGCCCGCGCGAACGGGTGGCCCCGCCCCACGACAGCGGGCTATGCGCCGGAGGGCATCGGCGCGGCGGCCAATCGCCGCGTAATCTCTACACCGTGGGCGCACGCCAGCGCCTGAATATGATACTTTTTTGGAAGCGGGGAGCGTCTGCGGCCTGGAGACTAGGGCGAAGCCTGCTCGTGCCCACTGTCGGAAAAGTCAGCCTCGTATCAGAGGCCGCGTTTAAGCCGCCGATCCTGCTGATGCCGCAACAAGGATAAGTCCCCCGCCCAACCGAGAGGCGCCTGTCCGTCCTATTGCCCGAAGGTGAAGACCGGCCGCGTCGCATAAGCGGCGTCGAGCCGGTCACGCTCCGCATCGGTCAGCCGGATCGCGATGGCGGCGAGCGATTCCTCCAGTTGCGCCATCTTCGTGACGCCGACGATCGGGATCACCCCGCTCGGCCGGGTCGCGAACCAGGCGAGCGCGATCTGCATCGGCGACACGCCATGCGCCTGCCCGATCTCGGCCAAGAGCGCCTGCAATGCGAAATCCTCCTCGCGGAAATAGATCTGCTCGGCCGTCTTGTCGGCCTGTGCCCGCGCGGTTTCTCCGCCGCCCTCGCGCTTGCGGTTGCCGGCGAGAAAGCCGCGCGCCAGCGCCGACCAGGCCAGCACGCCCAGCCCCTGATCCTGGCATAGCGGGATCATCTCGCGCTCTTCCTCGCGATAGACGAGATTATATTGCACCTGCATAGTCGCATAGCGTGTCCAGCCGTTGAGCGCCTGGATCTGCAAGGCCTTGGCCAGCTGCCACGCCTTGTAGTTGGACGCGCCGATATGCAGCACCTTGCCGGACCGCACCAAATCCTCGAACGCGCGCAGCGTTTCATCGAGCGGGGTCGTGCCGTCCCAGGCATGTTGTTGATAAAGGTCAATATAGTCGGTGCCCAGCCGCTTGAGGCTGCCCTCTACCGCCTGCATGATATGTTTGCGCGACGCACCCCATTCGTTGCGGCCAGGGCCAGTGGGAGCGAAGAATTTGGTCGCGACGACCAGATCCTCGCGCCGGCCATATTGCTTGATCGCCTTGCCGACGACGATCTCGCTCTGCCCCTCGGCATAGCCGTCGGACGTGTCGATGAAATTCACGCCAGCTTCGAACGCGCGCTGGAAAAAGGGGAGGCTTTGTTCCTCATCCAGCGTCCAGGCGGAATGGAACTGCCCCTTGCCGAAGCTCATGCAGCCAAGGCAGATGCGCGAGACGGTGAGGCCGGTCTTGCCGAGTTTGGTATAGTCCATGGAGATCAGTTTCCCTTTGCTGGGGTAATGCCGTTGCCTGCAAGGCGCGCGTCGTGCTGCTCCAGCGCGGTATCGACCTCGCCATGGCTGCGTGCGGCGAACGCCCGGATTACTGGGTCGATGAGGATGAGGAACTCGTCGCGGCGGATGCCGTCATGGCAGATGCGTGCGGTGACGGCGGCCACGCTTTGGCTGTTGATCTCCATCAGGCTCTTCTCCGTCAGATCGGCATGAAGCGATGGGCGCTCAATAGGTGACGACGGGGGAGCCGTGTTGGCTCACGAGCAAGGCCACCGTCGCGGAACGGTCGATGAACTTCTCCTCGTCGGCCTGCAGCACCTTGCCTGCTTCCGACTGGGCCACGGCAGCACAGGCATGCCAGCCGGCCTCGTCGTCGAACCAGAGTTCGGTGATCGCATCGAACGCAGGCGCTTCCCCGGCAAGTGTCGCGTCGGGATAGCTGCGCGCATAGGCCCGAAGGGTGGGGAAAAGCGATTGCGCCAACGGCGCATGCACCTGTTCATAATGATCGCGAAAGGCTTGGACATCCATGCCGTTCTTCCGGCGAACCAGCATAGTGATCTTTATCATTCCCACTCTCTCGGACCGAAATAAAAAATCGTCTTCATGATAATAGCCCGATCAGGAGGCCGGGCATTCGCATGTCGATCCGGCGGGGCTATCTTCCATCCATATCTTGCCGTCGAGTTCGAGCGGGATGTCGGCATAGCGGGTGAGTGACCACCGCACAGCGGATCGTCGATCCGGTAGACCGGATTGTCGCGAGGGACGAGGCCGAAGGAAACCGTGAGGCGGCCCATTCCGGAAGCTGGCCAGATCGACCAGATTCAGCTGCTGCATCGTCGCTCTCCGAGATTTCAAATATGATACTCTTTTGTTGAGTGTATTATGTTTGGGCCGAAGGCAAGCGGAAAGTCGGAGGCGCTATTCTGGCATATCGTCGGGTGTCCAGGGTGCCGGTTCGGCCATGTCGCATCTCACCTGCTGGCCTCGGCGGCCCGCATTCGTTACTCCAGGGGCGGCTCAATCGGTGACACGAAACGGTGGGCGCGCCGCCTAAGTCGATTGCGGCTTGCGGATCACCGCGGCTCGGCGCACGCCGTCGCCACCAAGACACGCGGGTGCGAGAGGCGATGGCGAAACATTCCAAGCGCAGTGTTCCGGCCGATGAGGATGAGGCGAACCGTTTCTATTCCGCGCTGCTCAGCCTGTCTGCCCCGGATGATAGCCCCCAGAGCTATAGGCGTCGCGTGCTCGCTCAGTTGCAGGCGATCGCCGCGCATGCTCGGGCGCGCAGCAAGCGTTCGGCTGATCTGACGGGGCACCATCCCAGTTCCCACCTGATCGCGGTGTTGGCCTATCGCGTCAATGAAGCGCACGTCATCAAGGTGCGCGAGCTTCAGCGGGGATTGGGGTTTACTGCGGGCGGGATAACCCGGCGATTGGATATCATGGTCCGGGAAGGGTTGGTCGAACGCCTGCCGGATCCGGAGGACGGCCGCGCCCTGCTGGTTCGCCTGACCCCGGAGGGCGTCGAGCTCGCCGAATTCCTGCTCAAGGATGCCGATCATCGCAGCCACTCGCTGGAGCAGGCGTTCACGCCGGATGAATGGAAAATGCTGAGCGGCCTGTTGCACCGTTTTGAAAAGGCGATCGAATGAGCGGTTGTCCGCACAATAGTTGACTCGTCAACAAAAATTTGAAATGCTCTGCTCTATTGGGGCCTGCTACATTGTGAGGCGGCCCGCAGGAGAGTCGAGATGGCGAGCGCAGCCGAAACCCTTGAAGTGAACGCCGAGAATATATGGCGCCTGGAAACCCCGCACCCGGTCGGCTGGGCGCGCACGCCCCGGCCCAATTCGGACAAGCAGAAATATTTCATCTGCTCGGTCGATTCACACATCACGCCGCCAATGGATCTTATCCCAAGCCGGATCGACGAGAAATACCGCGCCTATCTGCCGCGCATGGAAAATCGCGAGGACGGCCAATATATGGTTTCGGAAGGCCGCAAGCCTTTTAAGGTCGTGTCTGCGGACTTCCAGGGCGAGGATATGTACCGCGCCAAGGCCGCGGTGATGACGCACGATACCGACGCGGGTATGCAGGTGCGGCTCGCCGACATGGACTATGACGGTATCGACGCCGAAATCTGCTTTCCCAATGGACCCGCGCTGGCGGCCTATGCCGCGCCGAGCGAAGTGGCGATGGCGGCCTTCCGCATCTATAATGACTGGGCTGCCGAAGTGACCGCCAAATATGGCAAGCGCTGCAAGGTGGTGCCGACCGCCGTCACGTCTGACATCCCCGCCGCCATCGCGGAGGTCGAGCGCATCGTGAAGATGGGCCTCGACATCATCGCCCTGCCGACCGACGCGGGCCGGGACAAGCCGCAATATAATCACAAGGATTATGACCCGCTCTGGGCCGTGATCGAGGAAGCCGGCATTCCCATCGCCATGCATGTGGCAACGGGCGACGATCCGCGCCGGGTGCGCGGTCCGGGCGGCGCGATCATGAACCGGGCCTATTCGCATGAGATGATGGTCCACCCGATCGCCGCTTTCTGCAGCGCGGGCGTGCTCGACAAATTCCCCAATCTGCGTTTCGCGTGCGTCGAAGGCGGTGTGGGCTGGATTCCGGCGCTGCTCGACCTGATGGACGAGACCTATAAGAAGCATCATTTCTGGTGCTTCCCCAAACTCAAGCAGGGCCTGCCGAGCGACTATTTCCGTTCGAACGCCATTGGGTCCTTTCAGGAAGATCGCGCCGGCACGCTGCTGGTCGAGCCCTATGGCCTGGAAAACAACTTCTGCTGGTCGAACGACTATCCCCATCATGAGGGCACCTGGCCGCATTCGGGGGCGGCGATCGAACGCGACTTCGCCCATTTACGTGAAGATACGCGGGCGAAGATCCTGGGTCTCAACGCAGCCAAGTTCTTCAACTTCGAAATTCCGCAGGCGCTGATCTGAACGCTGCAGGAGACCGGGCCGTGGATCACGTGCCCGGCCCCCTTTTCGCCTCAGTCGCCACCTTCAAGGATTTTGGCGAATAGTTCGTGGATTGGCGGCAGCGTTTGATCGGGCCCCGCCGCCGCCGGAAACATCGTTCGCAAGGCGGCGGCTTGCGCCGTGCTCGGGCCGGAACGGGACAGTTGCTGCCGGCAGACCAGGACGGCCGTCTTCGGATCGGGCGACAGGATGTGCAGGCCGCTCCTGCTGCCCCGGCCCATTTCGACGACGCCAAGCTGCTCCAGCGAGCGCAGAGCCTCGCGCAGGATCCAGCGGCCGACGCCGAAGCGCTGCGCCAGCTCCTTTTCGCCGCCCAGATTGACCCCGGGATCCCATCCGAGGTTGTAGATCATCTCACCGATCTGGATCTCGACGAGATCGACTTTCCCGATCGGCCGCGCCTGCGGATATATATCGTAGACGCGCTGGCGCATGGAGCCGTCGATCGGCAGGCGCTTCAATATGCGCGAGGAGGCGTAGAGGTCGCGCTGCAGGCCGGCAAAGCGCCGCGCCAGCGCCCCGAACCGGCGCGCCTCGCCCTTCAGCACCGCGCCGCCCATCGCCCCGACCACGCCGATGACGTCAATCGCATTGGCATTCCATTTCATTTCGTCAAAATCGGAATAGAGGGCCGAGAAATAAGCGATCTGGTCAAGGATGCCGACCAGCAGCCGCAGGCCGGGATTGCCCGTCATCTCCGCCATCTGGCCATGGGCGGTATGGGACGCGGCGGATTGCGCGGACGGTCCGCCCGTATCCAGCTCCGTCAACGTCCGGCGCAGGGCTTCGCGCTGGGCCGCCGTCGCTTGTCGACTGGCCTGCGCCAGCATCGCCTCGGTGAGCGCACATAGAACCGCTCCATATTCCCCGGGATCGACCCGAACGAAGGCGAGATGATTGGCCGCCAACCTGCACGCCGATTCCTGGCCACTCGAGGCTACGTACAGGCCGCCGGCGATACCCTTACGGGTGGTGACCAGCCCTGATGTGGCGAGCATCCTGATCGCGTCGCGGAAGGTCCAACGCGAAACGCCCAATTCCGCGACCAGTTCGGCTTCCCGGCCGATATAATGGCCGACGGGCCAGCCTGCCTCAACGATACGCTGCTCCAGTTCGCGCGCGATCTTCGCGGCGAGCCGGGGCGGCCGCGGTCCAGTCGCGCCGTTCGAACCGGTGCTGTGGGTTACGGTCGGTGATTCATCGAAAAATTCCGGCATGGCGGTCCTGATTTGAACGACCGGTACGCGGCCGGTCAAATTCCCAGGTCGCTATCGCGCTGCCAGAACCCGTTGCAACGGTGCTGTTTCCCCAGACGGCCTTAAGATTCATGCCTGCCCACTGTTGCCGCGCAGCGCAAACTGGGGCAAATCATATTCCGCATCATGTAAGTACAATTGAACAACTATCGCAAAACAGCGTGGGAGGACAGCAGGGCAGCGCCCGTTGCCCCACCGTCCCGCGGAAGGGAAGCATGGACACAGACATCAGAGGCAAGGTCGCGATCGTTGGGATCGGGCACACGGCGCAGGGCGAACTGCCTGGCCAGTCGCCCGAACTCAATTCGGTACTGGCGATCAAGGAAGCGATGAAGGATGCGGGCATCGATCGCTCCTCGCTCGACGGGCTCATCACCTGCAAGTCGGTGCAGGGTACCAATACCGATTGCCAGGTAGGACCGTTGCTGGGCATCAACCCGCGCTATGCGCAGACGCTCGATTACGGAACCTGCAACTTCTCCATCCACCTGGCGGTGCAGGCGATCGTGACCGGCATGGCCGACACCGTGGCGCTCTGCTACGGGGCCAATGCGCGCACGGCGAAGTTTCCCTTCGGCTTCACCCCACCCACGCTGGCCGGCGCGTCGGGGCTGATGCATGTCGGCGGCCCGGCGGCGCTGGCGCTGCAACGCTACAAGTCGCTCTACGGCATGACCGACGAGGAGTTCGGCTATATCGCGGTCGGCGCGCGCGAATGGGCGCGGCGCAACCCCGTCGCCTTATTTCGCGATCCCATGTCGATGGCCGACTATCTGGCGATGGACTATCTGATCGAGCCGCTGCGCCGGCCCGACCTCACGATGATTTCCGATGGTGGCGTCGCCTTGATCCTCACCAGCGCGGAGCGCGCGGCGGACATGCCGAACAAGCCGGTCTATATCCTTGGGATGTCGGAAGCGTCGCAGATACGCGGCGAATATATGCCGGGCTATCTCGACCGTGAATTTCTCGGTCTCGCCGCGCAGCAGATCTGGAATTCGACGGGCATGACCCAGTCGGACATCGACCTGCTCTATGTCCAGGATCCGACGGCCTTCTGGGTGCTCCAGATGATCGAGCATTTCGGTTTCGCGCCGGTGGGCGAGGGCGGAAAGTGGCTGGCCGAAGGGCATACGCTGCCTGGCGGCAGCCTGCCGCTCAACACCAACGGCGGCCAGCTGTCGGAATGCTATATGTGGGGCTGGATGCACATCGTCGAGGCGGTGCGCCAGCTGCGCGGCGCAGCCGGCCCCGAACGGCAGGTGTCGGGCGCGGAAATCGCGATGTACCTGTCCACGCAAACCTGGTTCAAGGGAGGGGCGTCGATCATCGCGACGCACAAGGGATGACAGACACAGCCTATACCAAGCCCGTCCCCGATTTGGACGATCCCGCCATGGCGCCCTTCTGGGCAGCCGCGCGCCAGCGGCGCCTGACCGCGCAGCAATGCACGTCTTGCAAAGCCTACCGCTTTCCCGCGCTGGAAATCTGTCCGACCTGCCTGGAACAGGGGGCACAATGGGCCGACGTGTCGCAGGACGGGACGATCTGGAGCTTCGCGACGTATCACCGCGCCTTTCATCCGGGCTTCAAGGACGAACTGCCCTATGTCGTGGCGATCGTCGAGAATGCCGACGGTATCCACTATGTCGGCAAGATCTCGGGTCCGCGCGACCATCTGGCCGTGGGGGCGAAGGTGCGCACGCTGTTCATTGAGTGCACCGATCGCTTCACGCTGCCCGCCTGGGAACTGGTAGACGCCTGACCCTTTCGATGGCCGTCTTTGCCAAGCTCATCGCATCCTCTACCTTCCCGGTCGATCAGACCCTACGGGCCGCGCGAACCTCTGCCGCAAGCTTGGGCAGGAGCATGCGCAAATCGCCCACGATGCCCAGATCGCAGAAGGACATGATCGGCGCGTCCTTGTCCGTGTTGATCGCGACGATCAGGCCCGATTTCTCGATCCCGATCTTGTGCTGGATCTGACCCGATATGCCGCAGGCGATGTAGAGCCGAGGGCTGACCACCGTGCCGGTCTGTCCGACTTGCATTGCGCGGGGCGCCCAACCCATGTCCACCAGGGGGAGCGAGACACCGACCGCGCCCCCCAGCGCATCGGCCAGGTCGCGCACGAGATCGAGTTCGTCGGGACTGCGCAGGCCGCGACCGCCCGACACGATGATATCGGCGGCGTCGAGCGCGGCGGAGCCGGTGTCGGCACCGGGGAGCAGTTCGATGGTCACCCGCTCGGGTAGGTCGGTTCCAGCCGGGGCGACCGCCTCGACAGGCGCCGCCTGCGTGCCCGGCTCACCCGGTGCACATTCATGCGGGCGGAACAGTGCGACCGCCGGGGCGGCTGTCCAGCGGGCGGTCGTGCGCATCGTGTCGCCATGGGTTGCGCGGATACCGCGCAGCCCTCCACCGTCGCGTTCGATGGCGGTGAGCGCCCATTGAACCGACGCATCGCAGTGGACGGCGATCTGCGCGGCAAGTTCGGTCGCGAGGACGGATGTGGCGAGCGCGACGACGGCAAAGCCACGCTGCGTGATCAGATCAGCGATCAGCGCCGCGCGTGGTTCGGGCGCGAGCGTGGCGAAGATTTCGCTTCCGGCGATCAGGACGCCGGCGCAGCGATGGCGCGCCACCTGCTGCGCCACCTCCTGTATGGACGAGCCGCAGACGAGCGCCCAGCTTTCCAGGCCCTGCCCCGCCAGCCGTTCCAGCACGCCCAGCGAGTCGGGCGATGGGCGGCCGTCGATCAATTCGATGGGGACGAGCGCCTTCATGCCAAAATCCTGTGGCTACGCAGCATCGCGATGAGCTCGGCCGCTGCTTCCTTGTCGGATACGAGGCGCGGATGGCGAGTCACCGGGGCGGGCGCGATGTCGATGATCTGCGTCCGCGACAGGACAGGGGGCGCATCCCCGAACAGGTCGGTGAGCGTCATAAGCCTGACGGGTTTGGCATTGGCCTGCGCCCGTCCCTTGAGCGACGCGCTGCGCGGCTTGTTGATCGAGTCGTTGACCTCGACCAGGCAGGGCAGGGGGCAGGAGAGGGCATGATTGCCGACCTCTGCCTGGCGCACGCCGCTCGCGCGGCCATCGGCGATGTCGAGCGAGCGTAATTGTCCCAGCGCCGGCAGGCCAAGGCGGGCCGCGGTCATCGCCACGAGCAGCGCACCGTCAATGTCGCCGCTCCACGGACTGAAGAGCGTGAGGTCCGGCGCTTCCTGCCGCAACAGGGCGGCGAGCACGCGGCTGATCCCGGCGGTGTCGGCATTTGCCAGCGCGGGATCGGACAGGAGGACGGCGCGGTCCGCACCCATTCCCAGCGCCTGGCGCAGGCCGCCCAGGCCTTCGCGCGCGCCGATGGAGACCAGCATGACTTCGCCGCCATTGCGCTCTCGGATGCGTAGGGCCTCTTCCACCGCATGGGTGTCGAACGCGGGCAGCACCGAGGGAAGAGTGCGGTTGGCGCGCAGGAAGGCGTCGGCCGCATCCACCGCCGCCCCCGTCATCATCTTGACGCAGACGGCGATCTTCACGGGTTCGCCCGTGATCCGCTGATATCCGCGCCGGCGATGCGCCCGAAGGTGACCGCGCGCAGCACCGACGTGGCGGCGGGATATTCATGATAGAAGAGCCCGGCGATCTCGCCGGCCGCATAGAGGCCCGGGATCGGCCCGCCGGTTCCGGTCAGGACGCGCGCCTGCGTATCGGTCTTGATCCCGCCATAGGTGAAGGTGATCGCGGCGGTCAGCGGATAGGCGAAGAAGGGCGCGCGATCGAGAGGATAGGCCCAGTTGGACTTGGGCGGCTCGATGCCGATGGTGCATTTGCCGTCGAGCCGGGCGGGATCGAACTCGCCGGGCTGGACCGCTCGATTATAGGCTTCGACGGTCGCGATCAGCGCGTCGGGCTCGATCCCCAGCTGCAGTGCGAGCTCTTCGATCGTGTCGGCCTCGATCGCGGGCTGGTCGGTGTCGAACAGGGCCAGCAGATGGGGATGATCGTGAACGTGGCGGTCGCCGATATAGAAGGCGGTCTGGTTCTGGTTGCGCCAGATCTCATAGCCGATGAGTTCGAAGGTGGCGTCCATCGTGTCGCGCCCTTCGTCGAAGAAGCGCTGACCCTCGGCATTGACCAGGATGCCATAGGGACAGGCATAGATCACCGCGTCGGCGCGGTCGGTGCGGCTATCCACCGCCTCGGCATGGATGCCGTCGAACTGGCCGGCGGTGCCCGCGCCGATCTCCATCGCCATGCGGATGCCCGCGCCGCGATTATATCTGATCCCCGGCGCGATCAGTCGGAGGTCGCACGCTTTTGGCCCAACATATTGGGTCAGCATCTCGGCATTGCCCTCGAACCCGCCGCAGGCGAGAATGACGGACGGGGCATGCAGGGTCTTGAGCAGGCCGTCGGGCCCGCGCACCACGACGCCGGCCACGCGGCCCGCGTCGGATAAGGCGAGCCGTACCGCTTCGGTCTCATAATATATCGAACCCGTGCCCGTCGCCTCGAAGCAGCGGGCGAGATTCTCGACGATCGCATGGCCGCCGCCATTGGGCAGGCTGGTCATGCCCTGAATGGTCGTCGCGATCGGCTGTTCATGCTCGATCAGCTCGACGCCGTGATCGGTCAGGAAGGTGAGGCTGTCGCGGGTCTCGCGCTCCAGGGTCGAGCAGATGTCGGCATCGGCCAGCCCCTTGGACAGCTGCGCCGCCAGGCCCACCCAGAACGGGTCCAGCCCATCCTTGATCGTGGCGCGCAAGCCCGCGGTGGTCCAGCGGGTCGCGCCGCCGCGTTCGTCCTCGGGAGCGGCCTCCAGCACCGCGATCCGGGGCGTGCGTCCTTCCTTTTGTTCCGCCTCGGCGAAGCTCACCGCCGCCGACAGGCCCGCCGCGCCGCATCCTACGATGATAAGATCGAATTTTTCGCCCTGCGCCATGTCCACTCTCCCGTCGGCTTTATTTCAGCCGTGATTGACCCAGACGCTCTTCACCTCCGTGAAAGCCTCCAGCGCCTCGATGCCGGTCTCTCGGCCGATCCCGCTCGCCTTGAAACCGCCGAAGGGAATGGCGTGGGTGCCTACGCGATAGGTGTTGACCCAGACCGTGCCCGCCCGCACCGCCTCGATCATGCGATGCGCGCGGCCGAGGTCGCGGGTCCACACGCCCGCCGCCAGCCCGAAGCGCGTATCGTTGGCGATGCGGATCGCCTCGGCCTCATCGTCGAAGGGGATGACCACGGCCACGGGCCCGAAAATCTCTTCTAGGATCAGGCGCGAATCAGCCTTGGCGTCGGCATAGATGGTCGGTTCGACGAAGAAGCCGGGATGGTCGGGCCGTCCGCCGCCCGCGACCACCGACAGCCCTTCTTCGCGTGCACAGTCGAAATAAGCGGAGACCTTGGCGAGTTGGGGCCGGTTGGACAGCGGCCCCATCTGCGTTTCGGGATCGAGCGGGTCACCCCAGCGCACATTTCTGGCGGTCGCGGCCAGCTGCTCGACAAACCGGTTATAGATGCTGCGCTGCACCAGGATGCGCGAACCCGCATTGCACGCCTGCCCGGCGGTCGAGAAGAGGCTGAGGGCCGTCCATTTCAGCATCTCTTCGATGTCCGCGTCCTCGAACACGATATTGGGCGACTTGCCGCCCAGTTCCAGCGATACGCGCGCATGCCGCTCGGCCGCGACCTTGGCGATCTTCGCGCCCGTTGCGCCCGATCCGGTGAAGCCGATCTTGTCGACCAGAGGATGAGAGACCAGCCAGTTGCCGACCTCTCCCGCGCCGGTCACGACGTTGAGGACACCGGCCGGAATGCCCGCCTCGATCGCCAGCTTCGCCACCAGCAGGGTGGAGACGGGCGTGAACTCCGATGGTTTGACGATGATTGAATTGCCGGCCGCGAGCGCGGGAAACAGCTTCCATCCCAGCAGGTTGAGCGGCGTGTTCCATGGCGTGATCGCGGCCACCACGCCGATCGGCTCACGCCGGGTCCAGGCGCTGTAGCCCGGCATCGGCATATCGATCGTATAACCGTGCACCGTTTCGGCCAGCGCGCCGAAAAAACGGCAATCCTCGGCAAAGGCGAGAGTGCCGTAATACATTTCCGAGAACAGCTTGCCATTCTCCCGCACGGCGGTGAGGGCGATGTCTCTGGCATTGGCTTCAATGAGGTCGGCGAACTTGCGAAGGACGGCGGCCCGCCGGGCCGCGGGCAGCCGGCGCCAAACACCCTCCTCGAACGTGCGATGGGCGGCGCGGACGGCGCGGTCCACATCCTGTTCGGTCGCCAGCGGCACCCGGCCCCAATCCTGGCCGCTATACGGATCGGTGCACGCAAAGGTGCCTCCGTCCGACGCCGTCACCAGTTCGCCGTCGATCAACATGCTGGCGGCGGGGCCGGCATCGCCGGCCCAGTGCCTGCGAATATCGGCAAAATCCTGTTGGTTCATGCCACGCCCTCCTGCGCCCTTTCTGATTTCCGGTAAGGTCAGCCGAACATATTCTTGCCGCCGTCCAGATGGATGACGGACCCTGTGATGGCGGCGGAGCGGGGCGAGGCCAGGAAGGCGCAGGCGAAAGCGATTTCGCTCGGCCGGGTATGGCGACGGATGGGGATGTCCTTCACCATCGACGCGATAAAGTCCTTGTCCGCGAACTGGGGATGGGTGGTCAGGTCGCGCTCGGTCTCGGCGACGCCCGGATTGATGTCGTTGACGGTAATCCCATATTCGCTCAGCCCTTCGGCCAGCGATTTGGTGAAGATGCGGATGCCGCCCTTCGCGGTGGAATGGGGAACGCGGGTAAAGCCGCCATGATAGCCGTCGGGGCCGTTCATGTGGATGATGCGGCCATAGCCCGCGTCGCGCATCGCGGGTGCGAAAGCCTTTGCCAGATACCAGGCGCCGGTCAGCTGCTGGTTCAAATGGCAATGCCATTCCTCGTCGGTCGTATCCCAGAAATCCTTGTGCAGCCGGCGCGCGGCGTTGGCGACATAGATGTCGACGCGGCCGAACGCCTCTTCGGCGCGGGCCTTGAGTTCGCCCACCGTCTCCTTCTGGCCCGCATCACCCAGTACGACGATGCCCTTGGCGCCCAGCGCTTCGGCCTCGCGCAGCACGCCTTCGGCCTCCTCGCGGTTCGATCGGCTGTTGATGACCACATTGGCGCCGCGCGCGGCGAATTCCAGGATGATCGCCTTGCCGATGTTGCGTCCGGAGCCGGTGACCAGCACGGTCTTGCCGGTGAAGTCGAGGTCCTTGTCCATCGCGCCCTCCCAAATGTCATATATTTAGATATTGGCTGCGGAATAGCCTTGCCGCCCACGCCCGGCAAGCCGAAATCGGCACCGCGCGCATGGGCCAGGAGCGGGCCCCGGTCACGTCAGCCGATGACGCCCTTTGCGCGCAGGTCCGCGATCTGTTCGGGCGTTCGCCCCGCCGCCGCCAGGACCGCATCGGTATCCGCGCCAAGGCCGGGACCCGGATGGTGCACGCCGACGGGCGTCCCCATCATCTTGATCGGCACGCCCGCGATCGAAAGCGGCTCCGACAGGCCCTCTATCTCGATTTCCGGCAACATGTTGCGGACGGCGAAATGAGGGTCTTCGGCGATCTCGGCCATATTGTACACCGGACCGAAAGGCACCACGCCGCCCAGCCGCTGCAAGAGTTCAGCCTTGGTGAACCGCGACGTATGTGCCGAAAGCGCGGCGATCAGTTCGTTGCGATGGACCCGCCTCCCGTCGGGCTTGCCGAACCTCTCGTCGGCCAGCAGGTCATCGGCGTCCAGCGCCCGGCACAAGGTGTTGAAATAGCCCTGGTTGGACACCGCTATGGCGGCGAAGCCGTCGCTCGCGGGATAAATGCCGAACGGGGCCATGAAAGGCTGATGGTTGCCCGTGCCTCCGGCGATCACATTGCCGAAGGAGCGCTGGTAGACGATGCGCTCGCTGATCGCGAGGATCGAATCGACCATCGCCACGTCCAGAAACTGGCCTTCGCCCGTGCGGTAGCGATGCACCACCGCCGCCAGTGTCCCAATGGCCAGGAACATGCCTGGAACGATGTCGCCGACGCCAGGCCCCACCTTGGTCGGGATGGCGGGATCGGAACCTGTCACGGCATTGATCCCACCCATGGCCTGCGCCACCACGTCGAGCGAGGGCCAGTTGACATAGGGGCTTTCCCCTGAACGCGGGTCGCCAAAGCCGCGCAGCGCCGCGTAGATCAGGCCCGGCTTGCGTTGCTTGAGAACCTCGTAGGACAGGCCCAGCTTTTCCATCGTCCCGGCGCGGAAATTCTCGATCACCACGTCATAGTCCTGGATCAGGTCGAACACGATCTCGTGGCTCGCCGGATCCTTCAGGTTGAGAGCGATGCTCCGCTTGTTACGATTGACGCTGTGAAAATAGCCGGCGTGGCGCCTTTCCGTGTCGCTCGGATGATAGGGGCCGGCCGCGCGGGTGGCATCGCCAACGCCCACCACTTCGACCTTCAGCACCTCCGCGCCGAGATCCGCGAGAATCTGCGTCGCATATGGCCCCGCCAGCGACTGGGTGAAATCCAGCACGCGCAGTCCCGCCAAAGCTCCCCAGCCTTCCTTCACCTTCACACGCTCTTCCCACCAAGTTGTTCTGATTTGCGCACTGCGGGCGTAGGTTATGCGCATATCCGTACAAAGTAAAGCGCGAGGCGGTGGCTGGGCGGTATCGTCGTGGCGGCCCGGCGGGCCGCAGGCATGTCCGAAGGAGGCGGCGGAGCGCCTGCTCCTCCGGGTCCGCGGTGATGAGGCCAAGCCCCCCGGCGTTCGACACCGCCGTGGCGAGTTCGGCATAGTCGACGCCCTGCACGCCGCCCTGAACGATCGGATGCTCGATGCCCAGCATGTCGGTGACGCGAGTCTTGAAAGCCATATAAATGGCACTCAGTCGCGTAGTGCGCGGGCGATCTCCGTCATTACCGGCGGGGGCTCGCGCAGCAGATGGCTGGCGCCTTCGCTCGCCGCCCAGCCCAGCGTGCGGGCGAGGTCGAAGCCGGAAAGGTGCGGACGCACCACGCCATCGGCGGCATAGCAGATCGGCATGAGGGTGAGGCCAAGGCCCGCCGCGACCATCTGGAGCACGCGCTCGTCATTGGTGGAGCGCAGGCCGAAATGGGGGCGCACGCCGCGTTCGGTGAAGAAGCGGCTGGTGTCGGACAGCGCCTCGCAATGGCGGCGCACGATCATCACCTCGCGGCCCAGCTGTTCCGCCGCGATCTCACCATGCCGGGCAAGCGCATGGTCCGCCGCGAGCGCAAGCGCATAGCCTTCGGTCCGCAGCGGCTGTTCGGCGAAGCGGTCCGCGCCGCGCCCGACCAGTGTCAGCGCCACGTCGACCCGGCCCTTGGCGAGATGCCCGGTCAGTTCCCGCTCGCTGCCGAAGATCAGCTCGAAACGATGCTGGCGCTCCGGCCGGGCCCGAGCGAGCGCGGCGGCGATGATCGCGCCGGGCACGCTCGACAATATGCCGATCCGCAGCGAGGGGAGATTGTCCGCCATGCCCATCGACTGCATGGCGAGGTTGAATTCGCGTTCGATCCGCCGGGCATGGGCCAGGAAGCGGGTGCCCCCTTCGGTCAGTTCGACCCGCTGGTTGGATCGGATGAAGACCGGCATGCCCAGCTCGCGCTCCAGCTTCGCGATGCCGACCGAGAGTGTGGGTTGCGACACATTGCAATGGGCGGCCGCGCGGGAGAAATTCCCCTGGTCGACGACGGCGAGGAAGTAGCGCAGAAGATAGCGGTCGAGCATCTAGCCGGTCTGCCGGAGGCCGTGGTCGCGGGTCGGGTGGTTCATAGATTCTATCTATAGCATTGTTTGCGAAAGTTCAATTTTTCTATGAGGCCGGCGCCACGTACAAGGCGCGCCGACCGACAAGAGGGGATGTCCCGGGAGAGCCATGATGAGTGATTTCGATTTCGCGCTGGGCGACAATGCCGACATGATTCGCGAGAGCGCGGCCCGCTTTTCCACCGACAAGATCGCCCCCCTGGCGGCGGAGATCGACGAGAAGGACTGGTTCCCGCGCGACGAACTATGGACCGCGATGGGCGAGCTTGGTCTGCACGGCATCACCGTTCCCGAGGAAGATGGCGGCCTTGGTCTCGGCTATCTCGAGCATGTCGTGGCTCAGGAGGAGGTCGCCCGCGCCTCCGCCTCGATCGGGCTCAGCTATGGCGCGCACTCCAACCTCTGCGTCAACCAGCTGCGCCGCTGGGGCAATGCCGAGCAGAAGGCGAAATATCTGCCCAGGCTGATCTCGGGCGAACATGTGGGGTCGCTCGCCATGTCGGAAGCGGGCGCCGGTTCGGACGTCGTGAGCATGAAGCTCAAGGCCGAGAAAAAGGGCGATCGCTACGTGCTGAACGGCACGAAATTCTGGATCACCAATGCGGCTTATGCCGACACGCTGGTCGTCTATGCCAAGACCGGCGAAGGCTCGAAGGGCATCACCACCTTCATCATCGAGAAGGACATGAAGGGCTTCTCGATTGGCCAGAAGATTCCGAAGATGGGCATGCGCGGTTCGCCGACCGCCGAACTGGTGTTCGACGATTGCGAGGTGCCCGAAGAGAATATCATGGGGCCGCTGAACGGCGGCGTGGGTGTGCTGATGTCGGGCCTCGACTATGAGCGCACGGTGCTGTCGGGCATTCAGCTGGGCATCATGCAGGCGTGCCTCGACGTCGTCCTCCCCTATGTCCGCGAGCGCAAGCAGTTCGGCAAGCCGATCGGCGCGTTCCAGCTCATGCAGGCGAAGGTCGCAGACATGTATGTCGCGCTCAACAGCGCCCGCGCCTATGTCTATGCGGTGGCCAAGGCCTGCGACGCGGGCAAGACCACCCGCTTCGACGCGGCCGGCGCGATCCTGCTGGCGTCGGAGAATGCGATGAAGACCGCGCTGGAGGCGGTGCAGGCGCTGGGCGGCGCGGGCTATACCAAGGACTGGCCGGTCGAGCGCTATATGCGCGACGCCAAGCTGCTGGACATTGGCGCTGGCACCAACGAAATCCGCCGCATGCTGATCGGCCGCGAGCTGATCGGGGCTTGACGAGTCTTTCCCTCCCGCCTGCGGGAGGAGAGCGGGGGTGGGCAGCGCCTGTCCCCACTGCGCACCGCTAGCAGGCGAGGAGGAGCCCGTTCCTGCCTCTCCGCCAAGCGGGAGGGGAGTAAGAGAAATGACCGCACCTGTCCTCGACACCAAGATCTCGCCCGACAGCGAGACATTCCGCACCAACGCCGCGCACAATCAGGCGCTGGCCGCCGAGTTGCGAGACAAGGTGGCCGACGCCGCGCTGGGCGGTTCCGAAAGCGCAAGGGCCAAGCATGTTTCCCGCGGGAAACTCCTGCCCCGTGAGCGCGTCGAGCGGCTGCTCGATCCCGGTTCGCCCTTCCTGGAACTGGGCCAGTTGGCTGCCAACGGCCTTTACGGCGGCGAAGTGCCCGGCGCGGGCATCATCGCCGGAATCGGCCGGGTGGCGGGGCGTCAAGTGCTGGTCAGCTGCAACGACGCGACGGTGAAGGGCGGGACCTATTTCCCCGTTTCGGTCAAGAAGCATCTGCGCGCGCAGGAAATCGCGCTCGAAAACCGGCTGCCATCGATCTATCTGGTCGATTCGGGCGGGGCGAACCTGCCCAACCAGGCGGAAGTGTTCCCCGACAAAGAGCATTTCGGTCGCATCTTCTACAATCAGGCGAATCTCAGCGCGCGCGGTATCCCGCAGATCGCCTGCGTAATGGGCAGCTGCACGGCGGGCGGCGCCTATGTGCCCGCCATGTCGGACGAGACGGTCATCGTACGCAATCAGGGCACCATCTTCCTCGCCGGTCCGCCACTGGTGCAGGCCGCGACGGGCGAGGTTATCAGCGCCGAGGATCTGGGCGGCGGCGACCTTCATGGCCGCAAGTCCGGCGTGGTCGACCATGTCGCGGAAAATGACGAGCATGCGCTCTCGATCGTGCGCGACATCGTCTCGACGCTACAGCCCGACTTCACGCCGGATTTGAACATCCAGAAGGTGAAGCCGCCAAAGTACGATCCGAAGGACCTGTATGGAATCATCCCGCAGGATGTCCGCGCGCCCTATGACGTGCGCGAGGTGATCGCGCGGATCGTCGACGGCAGCGAATTTCACGAGTTCAAGGCGCTCTACGGCACGACGCTCGTCTGCGGCTTCGCCCATATCTGGGGCATGCCGGTCGCGATCCTCGCCAATAACGGGGTGCTGTTCAGCGAAAGCGCGGTCAAGGGCGCGCATTTCATCGAACTGGCATGCCAGCGGCGCATTCCTCTGCTCTTCCTCCAGAACATTTCCGGCTTCATGGTCGGCGGCAAATATGAGGCGGAAGGGATCGCCAAGAACGGCGCGAAGCTGGTGACGGCGGTCGCGACCGCGCAGGTTCCCAAGATCACCGTGCTGATCGGCGGCAGCTTCGGCGCGGGCAATTACGGCATGTGCGGCCGGGCGTACCAGCCGCGCTTCCTCTTCACCTGGCCCAATGCCCGCATCTCCGTGATGGGCGGCGAGCAGGCGGCAAGCGTGCTGGCGACCGTCCACCGCGACGCCTCCAAGTGGACGCCGGAGCAGGCGGAGGCCTTCAAGGCGCCGATCCGCCAGAAATATGAGCATGAAGGCAATCCCTATTATGCCACGGCGCGCCTGTGGGACGACGGCATCATCGACCCCGCGCAGACCCGTGACGTGCTGGGCCTTGCCTTCGCCGCGGCACTGAACGCCCCGATCGCCGACCGCCCCCAGTTCGGCGTGTTCCGCATGTGATCTTGTGCGGCCGCCCCGTCGGCGGCCGGCCTAAAGGAATGAGAGTCATGAACGAGGAAGTCGTCCTTCTTTCCGGCGTGCGCACCGCCATCGGCACGTTCGGCGGTTCGCTCAAGGATGTCGCGCCCGCCGAACTCGGCCGCATCGTCGTCGCCGAAGCGATCGGCCGCGCCGGGATCGCGCCCGCCGATGTGGGTCATGTCGTCATGGGGCAGGTCATGCCGTCCCAGCCCGGGGACGCCTATCTGGCGCGCCTGGCCGGGGTGAATGCGGGCGTGCCCGTGTCCGCCCCCGCGCTGACGCTCAATCGCCTGTGCGGTTCGGGCATCCAGGCAATCATCTCCGCTGCGCAGATGCTGACCCTGGGCGAGACCGACTTCGCCGTCGCGGGCGGCGCGGAATCGATGTCGAAGGCACCCCATTATGTGACGACCGCCCGCTTCGGCCAGAAGATGGGTGCGATCGAGATGCAGGACGGCCTGACCGGCGCGCTGACCGATCCGTTCGAAAAATATCATATGGGCATGACCGCCGAGAATTTGGCGGAACGGAACAAGGTGAGCCGCGCCGATCAGGACGCGCTGGCGGCCGAAAGCCACCGCCGCGCTGCGGCCGCCATCGCGGACGGGCGCTTCAAGGAACAGATCGTGCCGGTGGAGATCAGAACGCGCAAGGGCGTCGTTCCCTTCGACACGGACGAACATGTGAAGGGCGACACCACGGCGGAATCGCTCGGCAGCCTGAAGCCGGTTTTCCGCAAGGATGGTTCCGTCACCGCCGGCAATGCGTCGGGCATCAACGACGGCGCCGCCGCGCTGGTGCTGGCGACCGCTTCGGCCGCGCAGGCGAAGGGATTGAGGCCCCGCGCCCGTGTCGTTGCATGGGGGCATGCCGGTGTCGAGCCGTCGCTGATGGGCCTCGGTCCGGTCGCCGCGGTGCCGATCGCCTTGAAGCGCGCGGGCCTGACGCTCGACCAAATCGACGTGGTCGAGGCGAACGAAGCCTTCGCCTCGCAGACCTTCGCCGTCATGCACGAACTGGGCCTCGATCCGGCGAAGACCAACCCAAATGGCTCGGGCATCTCGCTCGGCCACCCGGTTGGCGCGACCGGGGCGATCATAACCGTCAAGCTGCTGCACGAGCTGGAACGTATCGCCGGGCGCTACGGCCTTGCCACGATGTGCATCGGCGGCGGGCAGGGCATCGCCCTGATCATCGAGCGGCTGTAAGGCAGAGAAGAAGGGGAGGCGCGCATGCTTAAATCCGTCCTGATCGCCAATCGCGGCGAAATCGCCTGCCGGGTCATCAAGACCGCGCGGCGCCTGGGTATCCGCACGGTCGCCGTTTATTCGGACGCCGACGCCAATGCGCTCCATGTCCGCTCGGCCGACGAAGCGGTGCACATCGGCCCCTCGCCGGTGCGCGAATCCTATCTGGTGGGTGAGAAGATCATCGCGGCGGCCAAGGCGACGGGCGCCGAGGCGATCCATCCGGGCTATGGCTTCCTCTCCGAAAATGCCGAGTTCGCCGCGGCCGTGCAGGCCGCCGGGCTGATCTGGGTCGGCCCCAATCCGGCCTCCATCACCGCCATGGGGCTCAAGGACGCGGCCAAGAAGCTGATGCAGGATGCCGGGGTGCCCACCACGCCCGGCTATCTGGGCGAGGATCAGAGCCCCGAGCGGTTGAAGGCCGAGGCTGACCGGATCGGTTATCCCGTGCTTATCAAGGCGGTTGCGGGCGGTGGCGGCAAGGGCATGCGCAAGGTCGACAGCGAGGCCGATTTCGCCGACGCGCTCCTGTCCTGCCAGCGCGAGGCGATTTCCAGCTTCGGCAACGATGTCGTGCTGCTGGAGAAGTGGGTGACGAACCCGCGTCATATCGAGGTGCAGGTGTTCGGCGACAGCCACGGCAATGTCGTCCATCTGTTCGAACGCGACTGTTCGCTCCAGCGTCGTCACCAGAAGGTGATCGAGGAAGCGCCGGCGCCGGGCATGGACCCCGAAACGCGCGCGGCGGTGTGCCAGGCGGCGGTCAATGCGGCGAAGGCTGTGGACTATGTCGGGGCGGGCACGATCGAATTCATCGCCGACGGCAGCGAGGGGCTGAAGGCCGACCGCATCTGGTTCATGGAAATGAACACGCGGTTGCAGGTCGAGCATCCGGTGACGGAAGCGATTACGGGCCAAGATCTGGTCGAATGGCAGCTGCGCGTCGCGAGCGGAGAGCCGATCCCGGTGAAACAGGAAGATCTGTCGATCAACGGCTGGGCGATGGAAACGCGCCTTTATGCCGAAGACCCGGCCAAGGGATTCCTGCCGTCCATCGGCAAGCTGGACATGTTCGAACTGGGCGGCGAGGTGCCGGGCCTGCGCATCGATACGGGCGTGATGCAGGGCGCGGAAATCTCCCCCTTCTACGATCCGATGATCGCCAAGGTCATTGCCCATGGCGCGACCCGCGACGAAGCGCGGGAGCGGCTGGCCGAGGCGTTGGACGATAGCGCGGTCTGGCCGCTCAAGACCAATGCGGGCTTTCTCGTCAAGGCGCTGACCCATCCCGATTTCGCCGCTGCGCGGCTCGATACTGGCCTTATCGGCCGGGAAGGCGACGCGCTGCTGCCGCCCGCGCATCCAAGCGAGGAAGCGCTGGCCGGCGCCGCCGCTGCGCTGACGCGGGGGGGCAAGCTGGCGGGCTTCCGCCTCAATGCTCCCATACGCGCGACCGGCACCTTCCTGCTGGAAGGCGAGGCGGTGACGATCAGCTTCGACCCCCGTGAAGGGGCCGAGGAACCCGCCGAGGACGTGCTGGTCGCGGAGGGCGGCCAGGTCTGGCGCCTAGCGCCCTGGCGCGCGGGCGGGTCGGGTGGCGCGGATGCGTCCGACGGCGCGATCCTTTCGCCCATGCCCGGCCGCATCATCGTCGTGTCGGTCGCGGCCGGTGAGTCCGTGACCAAGGGGCAGAAGCTGCTGACGCTGGAAGCGATGAAGATGGAGCATAGCCTGACCGCGCCGTTCGACGGCACGATCGCCGAACTCAACGCCAGCGAAGGCGGGCAGGTGAGCGAGGGCGCGCTACTGGTGAAGATCGAGAAGGCGGCATAGCGGGCCGCTTTCTTCGTCCGGTTCGAGCTTGTCGAGGACCGGATGCGCAGGTTTCTCGACAAGCTCGAATCGAACGATTTCAAAGGACAGGATATGGCAGGCAGGTTTTTCGACCAGTGGGTGATCGGCGAGACGCTGACCCATGAAATCCGCCGTACCGTCACCGAGACGGACAATCTCCTCTTCTCCACCATGACGCATAATCCCCAGCCGCTGCATATCGACCTGGAGGCGGCGAAGGCGAGCGAGTTCGGCCAGATCCTCGTCAACGGCACCTTCACCTTCGCGTTGATGATCGGGCTTTCGGTGGGCGACACGACGCTGGGGGCGCTGATCGCCAATCTGGGCTATGACAAGCTGGTCATGCCCAAGCCCGTCTTCATCGGTGACACGCTGCGCGGCGAGACGGAGATCATAGACCTCAAGCCCAGCAAGTCGCGCCCCGGCGCCGGGATCGTGACCTTCGCTCACCGTCTGCTCAACCAGCGCGACGAAGTGGTGTGCCAGTGCCTGCGCATGGCGCTCATCAAAGGCAGCGAAGCATGAAGCTGCGCTCGCTCCTTTTCGTTCCCGCCGACCGGCCGGAGCGTTTCGCCAAGGCGGCGGCGAGCGGCGCGGACGCGCTGATCCTGGACCTCGAGGATTCGGTCGCCGCTGAGAAGAAGGATGCGGGCCGCGCGGCGATCGCGGCGTGGCTGGCGGGGGATCGTGCTGGCGTCACCACCTTCGTGCGGGTCAATCCGCTCGACGGCGACCTGACCGACGCGGACCTCGGCGCCGTGCTGCCCGGCCGGCCCGACGGCCTGGTGCTTCCCAAGGCGGAGGGTGCGGCCAGCGTAACCACGCTGGTCGGCAAGCTGGGCGGCGCCGACCTTCCCGTCCTCCCGATCGCCACCGAAACCCCGGCGGCGATCTTCCAACTGGGAAGCTATGGGGCGGTCGCCTCGCATCTCGCGGGCCTGACATGGGGGGCGGAAGACCTGCCCGCCGCCATCGGCGCCGCCACCTCGCGCGAGGCGGACGGCAGCTACACCGCGCCCTACGAACTCGTGCGCAGCCTGACGCTGTTCGGCGCGCATGCGGCGGGCACGCAGGCGATCGAGACCGTCTTCCCCCGGATCGACGCTCCGCAAGCGCTCGCCGCTTATGTCGCGCGCGCGCGACGCGACGGTTTCACCGGCATGATGGCGATCCATCCGACGCAGGTCGCGACGATCAACGCCGGCTTCACCCCCACCGAGGCGGAGGTGGCGCATGCCCGTGCGGTGATCGATGCCTTCGCCGCCAACCCGGGCGTCGGCGCATTGAAGCTGGACGGCAAGATGATCGATCGCCCACACCTGGTGCAGGCGCAACGCATAATCGCAAGGGTGGCATGATGAGCGATACCTATGACACGCTGAAATTCGAACGCGACGGCGCAGTCGCCGTCATCACGCTGCACCGGCCGCAGGCGGGCAATGCGATCGACGTCAACATGGCGCGCGACCTGATGCATGTGGCAATCCTGTGCGACCGGGACGCGGATATTCGCGCGGTGCTGCTACGATCGGAAGGCAAGCTATTCTGTGCGGGCGGCGATATCGGCGGATTTTCGGGCGCGGGCGACAAGGCGGCCGACCTCGTTTCCGAAGAGACCGCCTATCTGCACGCGGCGGTCGCCCGGCTCGCGCGGATGGACAAGCCGCTCGTCACCGCGATCCAGGGTTTCGCGGCGGGCGCCGGTTTCAGCCTAGCCATGCTGGCCGACATCGCCATAGCGGGGGAGGCGGCGCAGTTCACGCTCGCTTATACCGGCATCGGGCTGACGCCGGACGGTGGCGCGAGCTGGCTGCTGCCCCGGCTTGTCGGATTGCGCAAGGCGCAGGAGATGATCCTGTTGAACAGCCGCCTTTCCGCCGCCGAAGCGCTGGCCGCCGGACTGGTGACGCAGGTGGTGGCCGATGCGGAACTGGACGGCACGGCGCGCGCCACCGCGCAGAAACTGGCCAATGGGCCGACCAAGGCGTTCGCGCGCAGCCGCGAACTGCTGCTCGCCGCCTATGGGGAGACGCTCGAAACCCATCTGGAACGGGAATCACGCGGCATCGTCAGTGCGTTGGCGAGCCGCGACGGCAAGGAAGGCGTTGCCGCCTTCCTCGACAAGCGCAAACCCGCTTTCACCGGCCAATCTTGACCCCGAATCTTACGAGGACCGACATGACCGCACTGGCGCAAACCACCATCCACGGCGGCATCGCGACCATCGTCATCGACTCGCCCCCCGTCAACGCGCTGGGCCTGGCCGTGCGCAAGGCCATCGTCGACAATGTGCGGGAACTGGGGGTGCGGACGGATGTCGACGCGATCGTGCTGCGCTGCGCGGGGCGCACCTTCTTTGCGGGCGCGGACATCACCGAGTTCGGCAAGCCATTCGAGGCGCCCGATTTCAACGAGGTCGTCGCCGCACTGGAGGACAGCCCGAAGATCGTCGTCGCGGCGATCCACGGCACCGTTTTGGGCGGGGGTCTGGAAGTAGCGCTGGGTGCGCACTATCGCATCGCGACGGACAGCGCGATGGCGGGCTTCCCGGAAATCGCACTTGGCCTGGTGCCCGGTGCTGGCGGCACACAGCGCGCGCCCCGCGTCATGGATGCGGGCGCGGCCTTCGCGCTCATCACCAGCGGCAAGCCGGTGGGGGCGAAGGAAGCGCTGTCAAATGGCCTGTTCGACCGGCTGACGAGCGGTGATCTTGCCCTCGACGCCGTCGCCTATGCGCGCGAGCTCGCCGATGCGGGCGCGCCGCTGCGCCGGCTGAAGGATGAAGCGCCCAAGGTTTCGGACGCCGACGCGCTGACCGCCGCCATCGCCAGCGCGAAGGCGTCCAAGTCGCTCGCCACGCAGGGTTGCGCGCAGGCGGTGGAGCTGGCGCTGACAACAGCTTTCGAGGAAGGCCTCGTCAAGGAGCGGGAGATTTTCGATCGGCTGATGGGCGGCGCGGAATCGCGGGCGTTGCGCCACCTCTTCTTCGCCGAGCGCGAGGCCGGCAAGCTGGTAGGGATAGCCAGAGACACGCCGGTCGGCACGATCGCGGCGGCGGGGGTCATCGGTGCAGGCACGATGGGCGGCGGCATCGCCATGAACTTCCTCAACGTCGGCATTCCGGTGACGCTGGTGGAAGTGAAGCAGGACGCCCTCGATCGCGGCGTCGCGACCATCCGCAAGAATTATGAGGCAACCGCGAAAAAAGGCCGGATGACGCAGGAGCAGGTGGAACAGCGCATGGCTCTGTTAAACCCGACGCTCGATTTCGATGCGCTCGGCAGCACCGATCTCGTCATCGAAGCGGCTTTCGAGAGCATGGCGGTGAAGCGGGATATTTTCGGCCGTCTGGACGCGATCATGAAACCGGGCGCACTGCTGGCCAGCAACACCAGCTTTCTCGACATCGACGCCATCGCGGCAGCGACGCAGCGGCCGCAGGATGTGCTGGGCCTGCATTTCTTCTCGCCGGCCAATGTGATGAAGCTGCTGGAGGTGGTGCGCGGCGCCAAGACGTCCGATGGCGCGCTGACGACTGCGATGGCGCTGGCGAAGAAGCTGGGCAAGACGGCGGTGGTCAGCCGCGTCTGCCACGGCTTCATCGCCAACCGCATCATGGACGTGCGCCGTGTCGAGGCGGAGAAGCTGCTGCTTCAAGGCGGCAGCGTGGCGGAGATCGACAAGGCGCTCACCGACTATGGTTTCCCGATGGGGCAGTTCCAGATGTTCGACCTTGTCGGACTCGACGTCATGGGCCGGGACAGTGAAGAGCGCACGCTGATGGGCGATTTCGTCGCGGCGGGCCGCCTGGGTCAGAAGAGCGGCGGGGGCTATTATGACTATGACGACCAGCGCAAGCCGTCCGTTTCGGCGGCCGCGCAGGAAATCATTGCCGGCTTCGCAGCCCACGCGGGCGTGGAGAAAAAGGCGCTGGGCGAGGGCGAGCTGCTCAAGCGGCTGCTCTATCCGGTGGTCAATGAAGGCGCGCGGCTGATTGAGGAAGGCATCGTCCAGCGCGCGTCCGACATCGACGTCGCGGTGGTCGCCGGCTATGGCTGGCCCGCCGCGACCGGCGGCCCGATCCGGTGGGGCGAGGAACAGGGACTCGCCGGGATCGTCGCCTATCTCGACGCGCAGGCCTTCCCGGTGTCGGGCGAGCTGCGTGAGGCGGCGGAAGAAGGCCGGGCGCTGGGGGCATCACGGATACTCTAGGACGCGCGGCGACGCCTGACCTTCGCTACCAGCGCACGCTTGCCCCTCAGCCCCAGTTCCATGCTCAGATCACGTCCCAGGTGAAATAAGCTGCGAAGCCGTCCGACGGGGTGAAGCCGGCGGCCATGGCGGGGAAGGCATGGGCGGTGATCTCCTCGGGTGTCCAGCCATGGTCGCGATGGACGCTCTTCACCGGATAGCCCTGTCCGGCGAGGAAAATTTCGTTGCCGCGCACGATGAAGGCCTGTCCGGTCACGTCCTTAGCCGCGTCGGAGGCGAGCGCGACCGTCACCCGCGCGGGCTGCTCGGGCGTCAGCTTGTCCAGGATCGCCTGATGCGCCGGGCCGCGCACCTGCCCCTGCACCATGCGCGTCTGGGCGAAGGGGGCCATGCAGTTGGAGCGCACGCCATACGGCTTCATGTCGAGCGCGATCGCCTTCGACAGGCCCAGGATCGCGGCCTTCGCCGTGCAATAGGGGACCTGGTTGAAATGACCCATCAGGCCCGATGTGCTGGTGGTGTGGACGAAGACGCCGCCATTCTGTGCTTTGAAATGCGGCGCGGCGGCGCGGCTGACGAAGAAGGAGCCGTCGACATGGGTGCTAACGATGGAGCGATATTCCTCGATCTCCATCTCCCAGAAGGGCCCCCAGCGGACATTGCCGGCATTGTTGACGACGATGTCGATCCGCCCGAAATGGTCGAGCGCGGCTCCCACGATATGTTGGGCGGAGGTCCATTCGGATACGCTGTCGGTGGAGATCACGGCTTCGCCGCCCGCGTCGCGGATCATCCGCGCCGTCTCCTCGGCCGGGCCGGTGGAGCTGCCCTCGCCGATCACCGACCCGCCCAGATCGTTGACGACGACCTTCGCGCCTTTGGCCGCGAACAGCAGAGCCGTCGCCCGCCCGATTCCGCCGCCCGCACCTGTCACAAGCGCCACCTTGCCTTCGAACATTCCGTCCTCCAATTTTATGCTGTCAGATATGCGTCGGCCGCGGCACCGCCTTCGCGCCGAGGAAATGGACCGCCGCAGTCGCGGGCGCGCGCGCCGCGCTGCCCGCGCAGTCGCCGCGCGAGTGCGCCGCCTATGCCGGACGCCGCGCCGGTGATAGCATAGGTGCCCACGGGCTCTCCTCTCGGGACGCTCTTGTGTCTCGCCCCTGCCGGCGATCATATGAGGAGTTGACCTTCACCGTCCAGAAAGATTAGCGAATTCCTACATAGGAATAAGGGAATGGGCGAGGATGGCTGACGGGATCGGCTGGGACTATGTCATCGTCGGCGCGGGATCGGCCGGCTGCGTGCTCGCCAACCGGCTCTCGGCGGACGGATCGCGCGTGCTGCTGCTGGAAGCCGGCGGGCAGGACCGCAACCGCTTCTTCCACATCCCCGCGGGCTTCGTGAAGATATTGGGCCGGCCCGACAGCGACTGGGGCCATGTCTCGTAGCCCGAGCCGGGGCTGGGTGGCCGCGCCCTGCCGCATTTCAAGGGCAAGGTGCTGGGCGGATCCAGCTCGATCAATGGGCTCATCTATGTGCGCGGGCATCGCGCCGATTTCGATGGCTGGGCGCAGGCGGGCTGTAGCGGATGGGACTGGGATTCGGTCTTTCCCTACTATCTGCGGTCGGAGGACTTCGGCGATGCCGCCGGCCCCAACCACGCCAAGGGCGGGCCGCTCGGCGTCGAGCGATCGCCCTATCGCGCGCCGGCGTTGGAGCGTTTCATCGCGGCATCGGTGGAGGCGGGGCTGCCCGCGACCGACGATTACAACCTGCCCGATCCCGAAGGCCTCGCAATCGCCTATTCGACGCTGCGGCGGGGGAGGCGGTGCAGCACGGCGATGGCGTTCCTGCGTCCGGCGCTCGGCCGAGCCAACCTGCGGCTCGAAACCCACGCCTTCGTCGAGCGCATCCTGTTCGAGGGCAAGCGCGCCGTCGGCGTCGTCTGGCGGCAGGGGGGCAAGCGCCATGAAAGCCGCGCGGGCGAGGTGATCCTCGCGGCGGGCGCGCTCAAATCGCCGCAACTGCTCGAACTGTCAGGCGTTGGGCAGGGCGAGCGGCTTCAGCAACTCGGTATCCCCGTGCTCCACGACCTGCCGGGCGTGGGCGAGAACCTGCAGGACCATGTCGCGCTCTCCGTCGCCTATCGCTTGCGCAACATCGCCTCAGGGAACCAGGATGCGCAGGGCTGGCGGCTGCTGCGGGAGATAGCGAAATTCTATCTGTTCCGCTCCGGCGTGCTGACGATGACGCCGGGCATGGTGTCGGGCTTCGCCTATGTGCGGCGCGCCGCCGCCTCGCCCGACTTGCAATTCATGGCGCGTCCGTTCAGCAGCGACCCTAAGAGCCGTACCTTCAAGCCAGAGCACCAGCCGGGCATGAGCGTCGCGCTCTGCCCCTGCCGCCCGCGCAGCCGGGGCCGGACCCATGCCGTTAGCCCCGATCCGGCGGCCAATCCCGAATTTCTCGTCAACTTCCTGACCGACCCGGAAGACATGTATGTCATCCTCGAGGGTGTGAAACTGACCCGCAGGATCATGGAACAGCCCGCCATCGCCGACGTGGTGGTAGGTGAGACTGCGCCGGGGCCGGAGCTCGCCGACGATGCCGCGCTGGAGGCCTATGTCCGGCGCGCGGCGTTCAGCGCCTATCACGTCGCGGGCAGCTGCCGCATGGGCACAGATCCGACGGCGGTGGTCGATCCGCGCCTGCGTGTTCATGGCCTCGACGGGCTGCGCGTGGTCGACGCCTCGGTGATGCCGTCGCTGCCGTCCGCCAACACCAATGCGCCCACGATCATGATCGCGGAAAAGGCCGCCGACATGATCAGCGAGGATCGCGCCCGTTCCTGACCCTATCGGAGGAGAAGTCCATGATCGACGATAGCGACGTCGCCGCCCGCCTCGAATATCTGGAGGATCGCGCCGCCATCACCGATCTGGTGGGGGCCTACGCCCTCCATGTCGCGGCGGCCGATTATAGCCGGCTCGCCGACCTGTTTACTATCGACGGCATTTTTCGCGCGGGCACGAACGTCGTCGCGGGGCGCGAGGTGCTGCGCGACTTCTTCAGTCGCTCGCTCGTACCGGGCAAGACGGTGCCGATCACCGGCAACCTGTCGCTCGCCATCGACAACGATGAGGCGCGCTGCGCCTGCCTGATGGCGACAACCTATCATAGCGGCAAGGCGGGCGGCTTTTGCGGCCGCTATGACGATGTGATCCGGCGGGAGGATGGCGCGTGGAAATTCTTCAGCCGCCATTTCACCTTCTATCACGGCAAGCCGCAGGAGGCCTGAGATGCGCGAAGGCACGGAAAGCCTGGCCGCCGCCGTCGAGCGGCTGGTCGCGATTGAGGCGGTCAAGCTGCTGCGCGCGCGCTATTGCCGCTTCATCGACATGAAGCTGTGGGACGATCTGCGTCCGCTATTGCACGAGGAGATCAGCCTCGATCTCTCCTCCTCCAATGGCAAGCCGCCGATCGTCGGGCGCGACGCCTTCATAGACTATGTCGGCGGCCGTTTCGTCGACGAACCCAGTCTGCACCTCAATTTTCTGCCGGAGATCGAGATTCTGTCTCCCGACAGCGCGACCGCTATCTGGGCGCAGGAGCATTTCCTGTACCCTTTATGGGTGAAGGGCGAGAAGCACAGCCATGGCTATGGCTGGAGCGAGGACCGCTACGAGAAAGTGGACGGCGACTGGCAGGTGCGCAGCGTGCGGCTGTTGAAACCCTGGATCCTGTAGAAGACGTCGCTAGACCCGATCCGCTTCAGATTGCCGTGATTTCCGAGCCGGCAAATGTTTCCATCTGCCTCAAAATCACTTTAGGTCGTCCAGACAAGAAAAAGGGTGGCAGGCGGCAAAGCCCGCCACCCTTCCATCTTTAGAAGGTCCCGCCGACCGTCAGGCCGAATTCGCGCGGCGCTCCCTCGAAGGAGGGATTGATCGTCAATCCCAGCGGAGCGAATGCTGTGTTGAAGTTGTAATATTTCTCATTGAACACATTCTTGCCCCAGAACGCCACGTTCAACCCGTTCTTGAAATTGAGGCCGAGGCGCGCGTTGACGACGCTTCGGTTGTCCAGGCGCACGAGGGACGCGAAAATCGGGTTCGCGTTGGCGAATTGCGCATCGGTGTAACCATAGGTCACGCTGGCCGAATATGTGCCGTAAGATACAGGAACGTCATAGGTCGCCGTCGCAGAAACTTTCCACTTCGGTGACAGCACCGGAATGAAGTGCGCCGGATCGGATTCCTTCACCTTGGTGTAGCTGCCCGACGCATCCAGAGTGAGCTGTCCGAGCTTCAGCGTCGATTCGACTTCGACACCGTCGACCTGTGTCGTGCCGGGCAGGTTGGCGATGAATGTCGTTGTCAGGCCCGGGCTGAGCGTGAGCGGCACGATGGTGGACTGCTGCTGATCCTTTACCCAGCTATGATAATAGTCGATGTTGAATTTCAGCTTGCGATCGAGGAACAGGCTCTTGAGGCCGATTTCCACGTCTGTGAGGGTTTCCGGCGTGAAAGCGGCGGAGGAATCAAAGCCGATCGTGCCGTCAAACGGATTTACGGCCGCCGCATCAAAACCGTAACCACGCGCCTGCTGGCCGCCGGAACGCGATGCCCGGCCTGATTTGACATAGACCAGTACATCCTGCGAGACCTTGTAGTCTAGGCCGACCGCCCAGGATTCGAAAGAAGTCTTGGCGTTGCGCGACAGAGTGCAATCGGTAGGGCTGCGGACCACCAAGCCTTCCTGCGGCGGCTTGAAGGGGCAGAAATTGTTCAGTCGACTGTTATTGTCGATCCCCTTGCTATCCCACGTGTAGCGGGCGCCGAGAGTCGCGCTCAGTCTGTCGGTGATGTCGAACACCAGATGGCTGAAGACCGATTTGCTCTTATTGCGTGCGTTGCTGGCCGACACGCGATAGTCCAGCCCGTAGAAGGCAAAGGAATCGGTGCGCTCGCTGCCCTTTTCGTCGAACCAGAAGCCGCCGACCAGCCAGTGCAGACGGTCATCGATCGCGTCACCCGTCAGCTGAAGTTCGGCCGAATCCTGCTTCATGTCCATGGTATAGATATAGTCGAGCAGGAAGGCGTCTGAGCCGTCCACGTCGGAACGATGCTTCACGTCGACCTTGCGGTGCGCAAGGATCAGCTTGGCGACGGCCGCTCCCAGATCCCATTCCGCCGTGCCCGAGACGCCCCATTGGGAGAGATTGGCAAAGGGGACGAGATGCGAGCGACCAACGCGAAAATCGCTGCCTTCCGGCGAGAAGGAAAAGCCCCGATTCGCCGGATTGAAGACGTTGCCGGAGAAAACATCGCCCAGGTTGTTGCGGGTCAGGATGCCGTTCGTGTTGTTCTTCGTATAGTCGGCCGCCAGCGTTAGTGTGAAGGCATTGCTGGGCTTGGCGACCAGGCTGCCGCGGACCGACTTGAAATTCTTGTCATTGGTATCGACGACCTGTCCGGTCGGCTTGGCGGCGACGCCGATCGACCCGCCATCGGTCACGATCGTCTTGGTCCAGCCATCCTGAATACGCGACGTCCCCGAGACGCGGATCGCCAATTTATCCTCGATGATCGGCAGGTTGACCCCCGCCTCAGCCGCCAGATAGTTGAATCTGCCGTAGCTGAGCGACACATAGCCGCCCGCTGGTGCCGAGGGATCAGCCTTTTTCGTGATGACTTTGAGCGCGCCACCCGTAGTGTTGCGGCCATAGAGCGTGCCCTGCGGTCCCTTCAGCACCTCGACGCGTTCGACGTCGAACAATTCTGTCAACTGGCCGTTGGCGCGGCCGAGGTAGATATCGTCGAAATAGACGCCAACAGATGGATCGACGGTTATCACGGTATCGGCCTGAACCTGACCGCGAATATTGATGACTGCCGAACTCGGTGCGCCGAACTGGTTGCCGAAGCTGAGGCTGGGTGTCGAGATTTCAAGGTCTCGCGAATCGCGTATGCCCTTCTGCGTCAGCGCTGCGGCGGAGAAGGCGGTGATCGCGATCGGCACGTCCTGCATGTTTTCCGCGCGCCGCTGCGCCGTCACGATGATCTCGGCGATGCCGCTTTCCGCCTGTTCGTTCGCCGACGGCGTCTCGGCTGCCTGTGCCGAACCGGCGGCGCCCGCCGAAAGCAGCGCGACAGCGGCGGTGGCGACAAATAAATGCCTCTTGTTCATAGCAATCCTCCCCACGCTCAAATATTCTTCTCTGGCCTGTAGACCCGGGGGTGCAAAGGCCGACGACTTAGGTGGAATTCGGAGGTGGGACCTTGTTCGTCGGGAGCATAGGCACATGCTCTGCAAACACGCCACATGCGTGGGCAGGCGCATGAACGACGGTGCGGCGACGGGCTCTCCTCTCCATTCCGCTTCGTATTTTTCGAAGCTATAGATATATTGATATAAGTCTTTTCGGCGTTTGAAAAGTTGATAATCGCTGAACCGTCAATGCGCCGGAGCGACAAGCCGTCCGCCGGCGGAGCGAGAGAGGGTGCATCATGAGATCGGTCGAACAGGCCCCCGGAGCAGCCGGCAAGGGGCCGGACATTGGCCCGGCGAGCGGGGCCTATCGCGTCTATCTCCTGTTCCTCTGCTGCTTCAGTTTCTTCGTCGCCGGCGTGGACCGGCAGGTCTTCGCGACCGTGATGCCCGCGCTCAAGGGCGAGTTCCAGCTGTCCGACACGATGCTGGGCCTGCTGTCGGGGCTGGGGTTCGGCTTGACCTACAGCCTCTGCTCGATTCCGGTGGGCCGACTGGTCGACCGGGGGAACCGAAAGCTGATTCTGTGCGGATGCATCACCGTCTGGAGCGTCATGACGCTGGCGTGCGGGGCTGCCGCCTCCGCCGCGCAATTGATGGTGGCGCGGCTGGGCGTCGGCGCGGGAGAGGCGGGGGTGAGCCCCGCCGCCGTGTCGATGATCGTCGATCTCTACGAGCCGCCCAGGCGCGCGCGGGCGGTGTCCTTCTATCCCATCGCCGGGGCGTTGGGTATGAGCGCCGCGCTCCCGGTCGGCGGCTACCTGGTCGCCGCCCATGGCTGGCGCGCCGCCTTTTACGCGCTCAGCCTGCCGGGTCTCCTGCTCGCGGCGGCGATCTATTTCACCTTTCGCGAGCCCCGGCGCGGCGCGCATGACGCGGGCGGAGCGGATACCGCCGGGGTGTCGCTGGGCGTCGCGGTTCGGTCCGTGCTGGGGCGGCCCGTCATCATGCTGCTGTTCCTGGCCGGGGGGCTGGGATCGATGGTGACGTCGATCGCCCACTGGCTGCCCAGCTTCTACCAGCGCTCGCATGGCATGGGGCTGGCGGAGCTGGGGGCGATCCTTGGCCCTATTGTCGGCGTCGCCAGTCTGGCGGGCATGTTCCTGGGCGGCTGGCTGGTGGATCGCGTCGGCGGGGAAGGGCGGATGCACCGCATCTTCTTCGTGCTCGCGCTGACTTCGCTGGCGCAGGCGCTGTTCGGCACGCTGATGATTACCATGGACAATCTCGCCCTGTCCTTCGTCTGCGCTGCGCTCTGGGGCGTCACCTCCACCTGCTGGGCGCCGGCGGGATTCGCGCTCAGCCAGTCGCTGGTGCGGCCTGGCATCAGGGGCACGTCGCTGGCGATCATGAACATCTTCAACAATGTCGTGGGCTATGGCCTCGGGCCACTGGTGATGGGCGCGCTCAGCGAAAGGATGAAGGGCGGCGCGGGCGTCGAGTCGCTCCGATGGTCGCTGGTCGCCGTGTCGGCCACACTGGGCGTGCTGATCGCGGCGATCTACGTCGTGAACGGTCTGTTGCAGCGCCGCCGGCAGCGCGCGACGCGGGCATAGCCGGCCGACGGCGGGTATCTCCGCCGCTGGCGATCGGCGCGCCGATATCGGGCTAGCCCAGGTCGGCGAGCCGGCGCGCCGCGCTCCCCTCCATCATGTTTCATGTCAAACGTCGGCGCCCATCAGCGCGCCATAGACCTGTGCCTCGAACGCTTCGTCCGACAGCGAGACCGTGGCGGCGAGCGCCTCGCCGAACCCTTCACCCACATAGGTGCGGAAGGGCGGGTCCGGATCGAGCATCACCTGCTCGACCACGCGCGCGACCTCGACGGCGGGCAGCGCCCGGTCGCGCATCGCCCTGGTCCGGGCGATCATGCGGGACGCCAGCACCTCGTAGCAGCTGCCCGTGCCGTCATCGACGACGCGATTGCGATCGAGGTCGCTCTCGACGGCGCCCATGCCGACGATCGCGACCTTCACCGCCGTCGGCCGCAATTCCATGCGCATCGCCATGGAGAAGGTTTCGAGCGCAGCCTTGCTGGCACAATAGAGGCCGACCATCGTCCGCCGTCTCCACCGGCCCCCACAGGCCAAGGCCGGCATTGTTGACGAGGATATCGACCGGTCCCGCTTCCGCAGCGCAGCACCGAGCCGGGGTCGGTCACATCGAGCCGCAGCTTTGCCGCGACGTCGAGATCCTTCAGTGTATCGACCTCCCGCCCGGTTGCGACGACGTCATGCCCCCGCCCGCTCAGATAGGCTGTGATGGCGCGCCCTATCCCGGAGTGCAGCCCGTGACGAGAACGCGCATCCTCTTTCATTCCTTCTCTTTCTTGCGACGGGGCTTCTTCGCCCTTTCCGGATTGAACAGGCCCTCGATCAGCCATTCGTGGCTCATCTTCGCGCAGCGCCGTGCCGCCAGCACCGCCAGCTCGTCGTCGGATTCGATCACCGCCTGCGCCAGCCGCAGCCGCTCGCACCGATAGGCGGCGAGCCTTTCGGGATGGCCGCGATACATGTCGCTTTCCCGGTGCACCATGGACGAGAGGTCCAGCAATATCTCGAGAAACAGCGACAGAGTGGCGCTGCCGGACAGATCGCCGAGCAGATGGTTGAACGCGCGCTCGCGCTGGAGGAAGCTCTGGAACTCCAGCTTTTCGCCAGCCTGTTCCTCCTCGGCCAGGAACTCGACGATGCGGGTGCGCGCCTGCTCGTCGTCCGACAGGGCGGCAAGCCGGGCGATCTCCACCCGAATAGGGCGCACCGCGTCGGCCAGCTGCCTGATGCCCACGTTGCGCGAGCGCAGATATTGGGAGACGATGTGCGTCACCACGTCCGTATCTGGCCGGCGGACGAAGAAGCCGCCCCCCACGCCCCGCCGCGCGAGCAGCAGTTGCTCCTGGATGACGAGCCCCGCCGCCTGCCGCAGTGTCGGCCGGCTGACATTGTAGCGCAGGATGAGGTCTTCCTCCGAACCCAGAAAGGCGCCATCGGCCAGCTGAAACACATCCTCCCTAATACGCTTCGCCACCTGGTCGACCGCCGAAGCGCGGGGGAGCTGCATCCGCTCGATCCTCTCCTGCCATCCCGCGCCGTCCATGTCGCTACTTTGGCCCTTCACGCCGCGCGTCGCCCGTTCAAGCGTCGATCCTCTTCCTTATGAAGATTAAGGTACAGAATTCAATGCGCAATGCATCCCGGCTGGCCGCCACGGCCCTCCGGGATGCCCGTAAATGCCCGAAGCGGCCTAGAAACGGTAGGTCGCCTCGAGCCCGTAAATGCCTGGTTCGCCATAGATGAAGGAGGTGTTGCCATTCGTCCCGCCCTGCGGCACGCCGCCAATCCTGTACAGCTTATCAGTCAGGTTGCGGCTCCAGAGCGAGAGGGTCAGCCCCGTCCCGCCGACCTTGGCGAGGTCGACCCGGCCGTTGAGCAGCGTATAGCCGCGGGCAAAGCCCTCATAGTGGGAACACGGTATTGGCGTCGAGCGCCACCCGCGCCGTCATATAGCCGGTCAGCGAGGTCGAAAGGGTGCCCACGTTGCCGGGCAGCTCATGCTCCCCGCGCAGGGTGGTGCCGCCGCTATGCTTGGGCACGCCCACGGCGTGACGCTGCGCGCCATGGACGTAACCGATGTTAGCTCGAATCTCGATGTCGCGGCCGACGGCCTTTAATGGGCATCGCCGGTAGAAGCGTCAGGAAGGCGCTGCGGACGAGTTCGATATAGGTTCCTTCGGATAGTTGGACCTAGGAGTCGTTCTGTAGGCGTTCATAACTTCTGCCAAAATGTTAAATAAATCTGCTTTATCGTCATTTAGTATATAATAGTAATATTACCTATATTGCTTGTTGAAGATTATACGCCGACTAGGGAACGATAAAATATTACCGTCACAGGTGTAATGAGTTAGCTTTAATATTTGGAAAAAGTGGATGCATAACTATCGTCTCTATTTTTTAGGTCAACCACATGGGCACATAGAAGGATTCGAACCCATATTCGCTTTGAGCGACGGCTTGGCGATGGAAGCCGCGAGCCGATTCAGAGGTCCGCTGCACCTTGAGCTCTATTGGAGAGCTCGAAAGGTCGGCGACATCGAGGCTGCTCGACGAGGGGGCCTTGATCAAGAAAAATAGCTCCTGAGCAAATGCGTAATCAGCCAATGAAATCAACCATGGATACGCACGTTCGAACTTGAAGCGATACTCAGCAGCAAGGAAAGATATAAATTTCAGCATGACTGAAATATCGAAAATAGATCAAATAAAATTTGTTAAGTATAATAATTTTCACCGAAGTCCGTGAATAGGCATAAACACGAACGTTGTGTTAGGTAGTTATAATATATGTGGAAATCGCGAGATCGAAAATAAATGGGATCTCGTTGTTTTAGATAGCGTTATAAAGGCTAGTAATATGAAGCGTTTTATAATCGGTAGCGTTACGATATTGAGTGCACTTGTATCCCAAGCCGCTTTCGCGGCGACGGAGACCACCGATATCGGCGCCAGTGCGAGCGTGTCGACGGTGTGCACGCTCGACGCCTCGGCTCTTACCTTTGGTGAAGTGGCAATCACCGGCGCCACGCCCGGCACCTCGACGATCGACGTGACCTGCACCGGCGGCGGCGCTTACACGGTCGGTCTGGGCAACGGCCTGCACAATGTCGCGGCCCAGCGCAATCTCGTAAGCGGCGCCAACATCCTGGCCTACGACCTCTTCAAAGAGGTAGGGCACACGACCCGCTGGGGTGATGCCGGCGCGGGACTGGTTTCCGGAACCGGCTCCGACGTGGAGCAGACCCTGACGGTATACGGACAGATCACGACCGGTCAAACCTTGGTGTCCGGTAACGGTACGCCGTACACCGACACTGTCCTCGTCACGCTCACCTACTGACGTGATCGACAGTGATGGTGATGGGGTGATGATGCGACTGAAACTGGTCGTGGCAGCGCTGATATCTTCGGCGTGCCTGTTCACCGGGGAGGCGCAGGCAGCCTCTCTGGAAATCACCCCGGTCGCCATCAATCTCGCTCGCGGCCAGAACGCCACGACGATCGAGGTCAAGAACCGCGGCGGCGCACCCGCCGCGGTTCAGATCCGCGCTTATGCCTGGACTCAGACGGGCGACGCGGATGTTCTGACGCCGACCGAGGACATCATTGTGTCACCCCCGATCTTCACCCTTTCGGAGGGTGTGTCGCAGACCATCCGGCTATTGTTGCGGGGCGGCGCAGGCGCTGCCGGCGAGCGGAGTTATCGCTTGCTGCTCGACGAAGTGCCGCCGGCCCATAAGTCGAACCAGCAGATTGTCATTGCAATGCGGGTATCGCTGCCGGTTATCGTCGCGCCGGCGGCGCCGGCGCCCCAGGCGTTGCAGTGGCAGGCGGTTCGTGGCCCGGAGAACCAGATTCTGCTGTCCGCCATCAACGGTGGGAATAGCTATGATGCCGTTCGCGCCATCACCGCGACCCTGCCCGACGGCACGCATCTCCATGCGACTCTCCGCGGTGAGAACGCGTATGTCCTGTCTGGTGCACAGCGCCAGTGGGTTGTCCAGGGTGGCCGCGTACCGTCGGGGCCGCTCCGGCTGAGCGTTACAACTCGCGCTGGCAAGAGTGAGCAAACCCTCGTCCTGGCGCCTTGATCCGTGGTTTCAGCGCCGCCGCGCTCTTGGCGTCGCTGTTGGCGGCGGGCGGCGCGTCGGCCGCTGAACGCCAGTTGGTGCTGGAGGTGGTCATGAACGGTCGGGCCACGGGCCGGGTGGGTGAGTTCATCGATCGCGACGGCGCGCTTTATGCCAGACCCGCCGAACTGCACGAACTCGGCTTCATCCTGCCGCTTGGCTCGGCGGACGGGCCCAGTCTAATCCCACTCTCGTCGCTGCCGAATGTCCGTGCGGAGCTGAACGAGGCGAGACAGCTACTGGTTGTGGTCGCTGGCGACGCTGCCTTGCGCCCGGCCGAACTGGGCGGTGGAACCGCGGCCCGCCTGACTCCGCTGTCGATCTCCGGATACGGTGCCTTACTCAACTATGATCTTGCGGCCACGGTCGCCGGTGGACGCCCTACGGGCGGAGCTTTGCTCGATCTGCGCGCCTTCAGCCCTTATGGCGGGCTGCAGATTTCCGGTCTCGTCAACATCACGCCGTCTCCCGGTCAAAAACATTTCGTGCGTCTGGATACGACCTTCACCCGCTCCCAATCGGACCAGCTACGCCGGTGGCGGCTTGGCGATGTGGTGACCGGGGCTTTGCCATGGAGCCGGGCGGTGCGACTGGGGGGTGGTCAGGTGGCCAGCGACTTCGCCATGCGCCCCGATCTGGTGACCTATCCCTTGCCGGTGATCAGTGCCTCCACCGCCGTGCCTTCCACCGTCAACGTGCTTGTGAACGGCGTCCAACAACTCAGCGCGCCCGTCCAGCCCGGTCCGTTCGCTATACGGACCTTGCCCGTCGTGACGGGGGCCGGCGAAGTGGCGGTGACGGTGCTGGATGTGCTCGGCCGGCAGACGCTCATCACGCTCCCATTCTATGCCAGTTCCGCGCTCCTGAAACCGGGGCTCGCCAGCTATTCTCTCGAGATCGGCTCGGTCCGCCAGGATTATGGCCAGAGCAGCGACCGATATTCGGGCTGGGCTGCGAATGTGTCCGGACGCTACGGCGTAACCGATTGGCTGACTCTCGAAAGCCATGGTGAGGCGACGAAAGGATTGGGGCTGTTCGGTGCCGGCGCGGCCATGCTGGCGGGCACGCTCGGCATCGTCAACATCGCGGCGGCCGGGAGCATCGGCGGGGGGAGATATTCGCGGCACGCGAACGGCGCCATGGTCTCGGCGGGCTTCCAACGAGTTTCACGCAGGCTCAGCGTCAGCGTGAATGCTACCTATGCCACGATCGGATATCGCGACATCGCCGCCGAACATGGTTCGCCGATGCCAAAAACGACGCTGAATGCCAGTCTCGCCTATCAGTTCGACGGATTGGGAAATTTCGGCGTCACCTATAATAGCCGCATATCAAGGGCACAGCCATCAAGGCCTCCCCAGGGGCAGGTCTTTGACGGCATGTTCACCAATCCCCATGTCGAACTGATCACCGCAAGCTACAGCGTTCCGCTGGGACACCGTGCCAATTTATATGTCACCGGTTTCAAGGACCTCCGCAAGAAGGCCGTGTACGGGGTGGGTGTCGGGATTAGTCTTGCGCTCGGCGGCTCCGTTTATGGATCGGTCGAGGCCTCGGTCGACGGCGGCCGTTCCACCGCATCGGTGAATATTGCCAAATCGGCCCAGCAACAGAACGACTTTGGGTACCGGCTACGCGAGTCGCAAGGCGCCGCGCCGCGTCGCTCGGCCGAAGGGGAATATTTCAGTCGCTGGGGCCGCTTGTCTGCTGGGGTGGACCAGTCGTCGGGGGAGATCGCCGCGCGCGCGGGCGCACGCGGTTCGCTTGCCTGGGCGGGCGGTCAACTGTTCGCCGGCGATCAGATTCAGGACAGTTTTGCGGTGGTGAGCACCGGAGACGTCTCGGGCATTCCGGTGCTGTATCAGAACCGCCCCGCAGGCAGCACCGACGCGCATGGCAAGCTCTTGATCCCTTGGCTGCAATCCTACGAGGACAATCGGCTCGCGATCGATACGACCCGATTGCCGCCGGATATCGAGGTCGGACAAACCTCGCTTTTGGTGCGTCCTCCCGATCGATCCGGCGTGATGATCGATTTTCACATCCGAAGAGTGAACGCTGCGCTGCTCACGCTGCACGACCGGGAAGGCAATCCCATCCCCCTCGGCGCGGTTGCGAAGGTGAAAGGCGCGGAGGATCAGCCGGTGGGTTATGATGGCAAGGCCTATGTAACGGGGTTGAAGCCGACCAACCAGGTGGAGATGATCTTGCCGGACGGCACGGGCTGTCGCGTACAATTCGATTACAAGCCGATACCGGGCGAGATCCCGCTTATCGGCCCGCTGGTCTGCCAATGACCTTCGGGGGCCGGATACGGCGCACGTGGTTGCCGTTGGTGGTTCTGGGATCGTGCGTAGCGCTGTCCTCGACAGCCGCCGAAGCAGTGGGCGGGGCGCACTGCACACTTTCGTCCACCGCGCTCGCTTTCGGACAATATCTGCCATCCCGGGGGACGCCGTCCGATTTCACCGCGACGATCAATGTGAGCTGTACGGCTTCGGGCACCGCGCCTGTTCCGATCCTCGGAACGGTGACCCTGTTGGGCTCGGGCGGTCTGTCGGACCGCGAACTCACCGACGGGCCAAACCGCTTGCGCTATCAGCTATTTCTCGATCCCGCGCGGACCATTCTCTGGGGCGAAGGTAGCGGAGCCGGCGGCGCGAAATCTATTGCCGGGGTCGTCGGGCCAACCACGCCTTTTCGTGAAACGCTCACCGTTTACGGGCGCATCCTGGCACGGCAGTCCGGCGCGGTCGTCGGCAACTATACCGCCCGAATTACCGCCGTCCTGAATTACTGACGCTTAGCGAGGATGTGCCACCGCCTATTCCCCTGTCAACGCGCATCGGCATAAGGAAATGTTGAAGCTATGGGAGTGGACGAGCACTCGATCGTCAAATGGGAGAACCTGTCCACTTCAGCGCATAAATTTAGAAAAATAATCGTTCAGGCGGACAAGTGCCTTATCGAAGCAGCGTTAGGCGACTGCGAGATAGTCTTGCGCGGTCGAACCGGGTAGTTCTGCGACAGGAAACCGGATGGTCCAAACGGTGCCGCCGCCCGACTCGACCGTGGCCGTCCCGCCGACCTGCTCGACCAAGCGTCGGACCAGGCCCATGCCGTGCAGCTTGTTTTCCATTTGCGCCGCGAAGCCCTGGCCGTCGTCGCTGACGGTCATCGTCGCAGTGTCAGCATCTCCTTCGATTCGATGCACCGAGACATTGATCGTGCCCTTGCCATCGGGAAAAGCATGATCGTAGCTGTTGGTGACAAGCTCGGTCACGACCAGGCCCAAAGCGGTCACCACTTCGAGATCAAGTACGAGCCCATCGCACGCGCAGGAGAGCGTGACCGCGCTCTCGGGCGTTACCTGCATTTCAGCGAGATGGAGGCACAGTGCCTGCACATAGCCGCCAAAATCGGTGGTCAAGGTGAGTTCGTTGCTCGCCAGGTGCTCGTAGACCTGAGCCAGCGTTGAAACCCGGCGCGCGATGCCTCTGAAACCTCGCTGCTCCTTTTCTTCCGCCCCATCCTCCAGTTGCTTGCTCAGCATCCCGTAAACGAGCTGGAGGTTGTTGCGCACCCGATGCTGCAATTCATCGACCAGGATCTTCATCCGCTCAATGGTGATCCGCAGGATCGACGTGCGCTCCGAAGCGGCAATTGCTTCAGCTAGGACGTTGGCGAAGCCGGTCAGGAATTCGATGTCGGGCTGCTCATAGTCGTGCTGCTCGTGGTTATCCACTTCAAGCACGCCATAGGGCTGGCCCCGCCCCTCGATAATCACCCCGATGGTCGAGACGATCCCATGGTCCGCATAGAAGGCTGGCAGACTGAACCCGCTGTCGCGAAGGTCGTTGCAGATCGCCGGCTTGCCGCTGCTGAACGCCCGGCCTTGTGGTGAGCTGTCGTCGGCTTGCGACACGACCAGACCGACGACGTCCGTCCAGCCGTAACCGGCCTCGACGAAGAGATCATTCTCCTGGGGGCGATAGCGACAAACATTGCAGAACGGCACGTTGAGGCCGACGGCACAGACCCGCGCGGCTTCCATGAGAATTTTTTGTAGGTCCGTTTCTCGGAAGGCGAAGCTGCCAAAGCGGGCAATCGCAGCCTGCTGACGGAGGAGCTTGCGAATCTTGGCGGCGTCATCGGTCATCTGTGCATCTCCAGCGCGGCAGGGCCAACGGGATGCAGGAACGTCAGCCCGCGAGGATAGGGCGGTGATGCCGTACCGGTGGCAACGATCTCGGCCACGATCTCCAGGCTGCGCAACATGTCCGAAGAGCGGAATGGCTTGGTAAGGCAGGCATCGCCTTCGGCGGTGCGAAAATCGAGTTGGGCAATGTTGCCTGTGGCGTAAAGAATTCCCGTCCTCCGGGATGCTATCAATTCGAGGGCAATCTCGGTGCCAAGCCCGCCCTCGGCCAATCTCAGATCGAGGACGGCGAAATCCGGCTTATGGAGGCGACCAAGCGTAATCGCCTTGGCGACGGTCCGCGCGATGCCACACACTTCATAGCCATGCCCGACAAGAGTCTCTTCGAGCATGTCGGCGATCATCAGATCATCCTCCGCGATCAAGACACTTGCCATCTTCTTTTTCCCCAATAATCGCCGAGATATGACCGTTCCGATACAAAATTATTGGAACATCATGAAAATAATTAACCAATAACGTCTCTATTTTTTTACAACGAGTAGTTGCCGGAAATTGTCATAGAAATTGCATCTCCATCATCTAGCGACGGTACATTAATCTTCATTAACACCATAAATTATGACTATTTCATTTTGGGTGTAATAATTCAAAAACAAACCATTAGACCCTATTTCTCGTCAGAGATAGGGATATTAAACTCCTCTCGGCACATGAATGTGGGATGCGGTCTGTCGGACCGCGAACTCACCGACGCGCCAAACCGCTTGCGCTATCAGCTATTTCTCGATCCCGCGCGGACCATTCTCTGGGGCGAAGGTAGCGGAGCCGGCGGCGCGAAATCTATTGCCGGGGTCGTCGGGCCAACCACGCCTTTTCATGAAACGCTCACCGTTTACGGGCGCATCCTGGCATGGCAGTCCGGCGCGGTCGTCGGCAACTATACCGCCCGAATTACCGCCGTCCTGAATTACTGACGCTTAGCGAGGATGTGCCACCGCCTATTCCCCTGTCAACGCGCATCGGCATAAGCAAATGTTGAAGCTAGCGGTCCCGACTGAATGGCTGCGCCGCCTTGCTGGAGAACCCTCCGGTCTGACAACGGTAGTGCTCGATCGAACATATTCGGCGGGACGTTCGCTTTTGTGCGAACTGCCCCAAAAGCCGACAATCCGCTCCCGGCCCACTCTCTGTCGTTCTGCCGTGCCAGATGGACAAGCGTCGTGTGTCTGCTCCTGACAAAACCTGCCGTCTGGAGGCGTCGCCTGGGAACGACAGCAAAGTCCCCCAAACCGGTCAGAACCCGCGATGGTCGAAGGCAACCATTTGGGCCTTGACCATACCACTCCCATGTGAGCGGGGGTGGCGAGTCCGCCGCCCGCCCGTCTCTCCTTGCCGCGGTGCCCGTCGTCAGGCGGCGCGGATGATCTCCGCTGCGCGCCATGCCAGCGCGGCGACCGGGGCGGTCGTGTTGCAGGACGGCAGGGTCGGGAAGACCGAGGCGTCGACGACGCGCAGTCCCTCGACCCCGCGCACGCGCAGCTGGGGGTCGATGACGCTCGCCGCGTCGCTGCCCATGCGCGCGGTGCCGCAGGTATGAAAGCCCCAGGTGCCCTTGGTGCGGATCGCCTGCAATATCTGCTCGTCGCTCTCTACCTCCGCCCCAGGCAGCGTCTCGGCCTCCACCAGGTCGGCGAGGGGCGGCGTCGCGAACAGCTTGCGGACATAGCGGACCATCTCCACGCTGACATGCCGGTCATAGTCGGTGTGGAGCGCGTTGGGCGTGATCACCGGCAGGTCGGCGGGGTCGGCGGAGCGCAGCGTCACCGTGCCCCGGCTGGTCGGTCGGGTCGGGTAGATCAGGCACTGCGCGCCAGGCTCCTTCTCGAAGGTCGGGCGCGGTGCGCCCATCACGCGCGAGAAGGGCGAGATGAACAGCTGCGTGTCGGCGGTGCGCGACTGCGGTGCCACCTTGGCGAAGCCCATCAGTTCGTGCGAGCCGTAGGAGAGCACGCCGGTCTTCGTCAGATAGTAGCGGATGCCGTTCAGGATCAGCCGCCAGCCGGAAAATTGCGGATTATGGCTGAGCTTGCCCTTCAGCCGATATTGCAGGGCGATGCCGCGATGTTCGGCCATGTTCGTGCCGACCGACGGGCTGTCTTGAAGCACGGCGATGCCATGCGCCTTCAGCTGCTCGGCTGGCCCTATCCCCGACAGCATCAGCAGCTTGGGCGTTTCGAACGCGCCGGCGCAGACCAGCACCTCGCGTGCGGCGGACAGCCTCCGTTCGCCCGCGGCGACCGCCAGCTCCACTCCGGTCGCGCGGCGCCCTTCGAAGAGGATGCGGTTCGCCCGCGCGTCGGTGATCACGGTCAGGTTCGGGCGACGGCGCACCGGCGCCAGGAAGGCGTCGGCCGCGCTCATGCGCTTGGCCTTCTTTATCATGTGCGCCATCGGGCCGATGCCGGTCTGATCCTCGCGATTATTGTCGGGGCGCACGGGCAGGCCGTTGGCGCGCGCCGCCTCCAGCACGGCGTCGTTCACCGGATGCCGGATCTTGTTGACGCCGACATGCAGCGGGCCGCCAGCGCCGCGCATTTCGTCCGCACCCAGCTCATGATCCTCGATCTCGCGAAAGGCCTTGAGCATGGTCTTCCAGCCCCAGCCCGTCGCGCCCATGGCTTCCCAGCCGTCATAATCCTCCGGCTGTCCCCGCGAATAGGCCATGCCGTTGACGGAGGTAGAGCCGCCCAGCGTCTTGCCCCGCGCCCAGACATAGGCCTGTCCGGTGGGGTCGGGCTCGGTCGGGTAATGGGTGACGAAGGGCGATCCGGTCAGCAGCTTGCCGAAGCCCTTGGGCATGTCGATCAGATAATGTCTGTTGGGCGGCCCGGCCTCCACCAGCGCCACGCGGATCGCCGGATCGGCGCTCAGACGATTGGCCAGCACACAGCCACCGGGACCCGCGCCGATGATCACATAATCGAAACTGTCCATATGCTCCCCTGTCTGCTTCAGTCCAGAAACACCGCGCGGCGGGTGATCTTCCAGCCTTCGGGGGTGCGTCGGTAGCTGTCTTCATAATGGCCGGTGACGTCCTGGCCGCCGGTGGTGCGCGCCTCGAAGCGGCAGATCGCGTTCGCCTCGTCGCCATCGATCTTCGTGTCGGTCTCCAGCACCTTGTGATAGCCGCCATTGGGCGGCGGCATGTTGACCACCGATTTGACGAATTTCTCCCTGGTGCGGATTTCCTTGCCGCCGATCTGCACCAGCACGGCGTCGTCGGCATACAGGTCGGCGAAGGCTTGCGCATCGCGCGCGTCGAAATGGCGCGCATAGCCCAGTTGCAGCTCGCGGATCGCTTGCTCGTCCGTCATGTCATCTCTCCAAGAAGGGCGGCAGGCGGTCAGACGATGCCGTCGGGCAGGCCCAGTACCGTCTTGGTCTCTGTAAAGGCCAGCAGCCCTTCCCTGCCGTTCTCGCGCCCGATGCCCGACGCCTTGAAGCCGCCGAAGGGCAGGCGCGGATCGATATAGAAGGTGTTGACGCCATAGGTGCCCGCACGCACGCGCTGGCACACGCGATAGGCTCGGTCGACATCCGGGCTGAATACTGCGCCGGCAAGGCCGTATGGCGTGTCGTTGGCGATGCGGATCGCTTCCTCGTCATCGCCTTCATAGGGGATGACGACGCCGACGGGTCCGAAAATCTCTTCCCGCGCGATCGTCATCTCGTTCTTGACGTCGGAGAAGAGCGTCGGGGTGACGAACCACCCGCGCGGCAGATCGGCGGGGCGGCCGCCGCCGCGCACCAGCGTCGCGCCTTCGGGCCTCGCGGTGGCGATCAGCCCTTCGATCCGGTTGCGCTGGCGCTCGGCCACCATCGGGCCGACCGTGGTGGAAAGGTCGAAGGGGTCGCCGGTGACGAGCGTTTCCATCTGCGCCGACAGGGCCTCGACGAACTCGGCCTGTCGCCGGGCGGGGACGAGAATTCGGGTCAGCGCGGCGCAGGCCTGACCGCTGTTGAAGCCCAGGCCGAAGGGGATTGCGGTCTTCGCCACGGCCGCCGCGTCAGCGTCATCGAGTGCGATCAGCGCCGACTTGCCGCCCAGTTCCAAACCGACACGGCGCAGGTCGCGGCCGCAGATTTCGGCGATGCGCCGGCCGGCGGCGGTGCTACCGGTGAAAGCGATCTTGTCGACATCCTTGTGGCCGACCAGATGCTCGCCCGCCTCGCGCCCGGCGGGCACCAGGTTGAACACGCCGGCGGGCAGACCGGCGGCGACGCAGGCGTCGGCCAGCACATAAGCATCGAGCGGCGCTTCGGGCGAGGGCTTGGACACCATCGTGCAGCCCGCCATCAGTGCGGGAGCGAACTTCATGAGCAGCAGCGTGAGCGGCCCGTTCCATGGCGTGATCGCGCCGACGACGCCGATCGGCTCGTTGCGCACGACCGCCGGGCCGACCTGTCCGACGCGCGGATGGGCGAAGCCGACTTCCTTCGCAAGATCGGCATAATAGTCGATAAGGTTGCCCGCGCCGTCGGGGAAGCGGCCGAGCATGCTCATCGGGCCGCCCATCTCGGTCGAGACCAGCTTGGCGACCTCCGGTCCGCGCTCGCGCATATAGGCCGCGACCTTGCGCATGATCGCGCCGCGCTCCTCGACCGACATGCGCGGCCAGGGGCCATGGTCGAACGCCCTGCGCGCAGCGGCGACGGCGCGGTCTATGTCGGCGGGCTGGCCGGCGGGCACGGTGCCGACCATTTCTTCCGTCCGGGGCGAGACGATGCTGATCGTTTCGGGCGAGGAGGGGGCGACCCATTCCCCGTCAATGAAGAAGGCGTCACGCGAAAGCGGAAGAGTAAAGCCCATCAGTCCATCCATCAGTGTCAGTTTTTTTATTCTTTTATCTCTATTTGACGGGATTGCAACGGCGGGCTGGCGGCTATGGTCAGGCCTCCCACACCAGAGGCAGCGCATTCACCGTGCCGACCACGCCGCTACCGAAGGCCGGCGGCCGATCGGGATCGAGCGCGAAGTCGGGGATGCGCGCCAGCCATTCCTCGATCACCAGCCGGATCTCCAGCCGCGCGAGATTGGCGCCGGGGCAGCGGTGCGGGCCGTTGCCGAAGGCCGCGTGCCGGCCCGCGCCCTTGCGCTCGATATCGACCGTCCAGGGGTCAGGAAAGAGTGTCGCGTCCAGTCCGACGAAGCTGTTGGGCAGGATGATCTGCTCGCCCGCCTTCATCGCGGCGCCGTGCATGTCGACATCGCGGGTCAGCAGCCGGGCGGTGGCGACCAGGCCGTGGCGGCGGATCAGTTCGTCGGCGGCGTTGACGATGAGGTCGGGTCGCGCCCGCAGCGTCGCACGCGCCTCCGGGTGACGTGCAAGATAGAGGAAGACGAAGGACATCATCGACGCCACCGTGTCGAGCCCGCCCGACATGACCGTCGCCAGCAGATTCTCCGCCTCGAAATCGCTGAGCGGACGGCCGTCCACCCGGCCCTGGAGGATGCGGCTGATGAAATCGTCGCGCGGCTTCTCCCGCCGCTCCGCCACCGCGTCGGCTATATAGGCGACGATGCACGCCTTGGCCCGGTCACGCTCCGCCGCGTCGGGGGAGCGGCCGCGCTTGTCGGCCAGCCCCAGGAGATATTCACGGTCGTCGGTCGGCAGGTCGACCAGCATCAGGAAGATGACGATCGGCAGGTGCCGCGCGAAATCATTGGCGAAGTCGCAGCGGCCGAGCGGTTGCAGCCGATCGAGCAGGTCGTTGGCGAGCTGCCGCCCGCGCGCGTCGGCGCGGCGCAGCACGTCGGGCTGGAACAGCGGCGAGATGATCGCGCGCAGCGGCGTATGTTCGGGCGGGTCCAGCTCGATCGGCAGCGAGGGGGTGGAACTGCGTGGGATGGTGAAGGCGCGGTGCGAGAAGCGCTCATAGTCGGTCTGCATCATGACGATGTCTTCGGCCCGCGTCGCGATCCAGTGCCCGCCATTATGCGGCGACCAGACGATCGGCTGCGCGCTCGTCAGCACCTGCCACGCCTCCTGCAAGCCCTGCTGCAGGGCGGCGGGACGGTAGATGTCGAAATCCACGATCAACGCCGGATCGACATGATCCGGCACGTTCCAGCTGCTTGCCATTTGCCGTTCCTCTCCCATCGGGCCGCCATCGCCTTTGTCGCGGACCGGCGGGCGGCGGCTATTGTCCGCTCGCCAGCCGGCCCGCTCTCGTCAGGACAGATTCACCCAGACCGACTTGGTTTCCAGATAGGCTTCGAGACCGGCGGCGCTCAGCTCCTTGCCCCAACCCGATTCCTTATAGCCGCCGAAGGGCATCGAAGCGTCGAGCATCGAATAGCAGTTGATCCAGACATTGCCCGTCTCGATCCGCGCCGCCAGCTTGTGCGCGGTGTTGATGTTGGTGGTGTAGATGCCGCCGCCCAGGCCGTAATTGGTGGCGTTGGCGAGCGCCGGGATCTCGTCCAGCGTGTCGAAGGGCGTGGCGACCAGGACCGGGCCGAAAATCTCCTCCTTCACGATCGTCATGTTCGCGTTGACGTTGGCGAAGACGGTCGGGGTGACGAAGAAGCCCTTACCGCTGACCGGCGCCCCGCCCGACACGATCTCGGCGCCTTCCGACAGACCCGTCTTGATATAGCCCTGCACCCGGTCGCGCTGCTTGGCGGAAACGACCGGACCCATTACCGTGTCCTCGTCCAAGCCATTACCGACTTTCAGATTCTGCAGCACCTGGCCGATGCCGGCGACCACCTTGTCGAACGATTTGCGCTGCACGAACAAGCGCGATCCCGCGAAGCAGACCTGGCCGCTATTGGCGGCGATCGCCATCGCGGCACCGGGGATGGCGATGTCCATGTCGGCGTCGTCGAACACAACGCAGGGCGACTTGCCGCCCAGCTCCAGCGTCACGCGCTTCAGATTGCCGGCCGAGGCTTGCACCAGCTGCTTGCCGACGGCGGTGGAGCCGGTGAAGCTGATCTTGTTGATGCCTGGATGGCTAGCGATGGCGGCGCCCGCGCCCGGGCCGAATCCCGGCACGACGTTCAGCACGCCGGCGGGCACGCCCGCCTCCAGCGCCAGCTCGCCCAGCCGCAGGGCCGTCAACGGCGTCACTTCCGACGGTTTCTGCACGATCGAGCAGCCGGCTGCGAGCGCGGGCGCGACCTTGATGAAGAAAGTGCCGATCGGGCCGTTCCAGGGCGTGATGAGGCCGACGACGCCGATCGGCTCCTTGCGCGTATAGACATGGAACTCGCCGGGCGCCGACAGGGCGCTGGAGGCCGTCTGGCCGTAGATGCGCGTCACCGACCCCGCGAACCAGCGCAGCCAGTTGGCGCCGCCCGCGACGCTGCTACGCGCAAAAGCGCGCGGCATGCCGTTGTTCATTGTCTCGAGCAGCGAAAGCTCGTCGCCATTTTCCTCCACCAGATCGGCGAACCGCAGCATGATGCGCGCCCGTTCCGACGCGGGCAGGCTGCGCCATACACCGCTCTCGAAGCTCTTGCGCGCGGCGGAGACAGCCAGGTCAATGTCGGCCGCGTCGCCCTCGGCCACGGTGGCGATCACTTCCTCGGTGGCGGGGTTCACGACCTCGAATGTCTTGCCCGACCGCGCCGGCACATGTTTGCCGTCGATCAGCAGCAGCTTCGCGCCGGCGAGAAATGCGGGCGCCTCTGGACGTTCCAACACGGTGGCCATGTCTGTAACTCCTCTATGTTCGGTTGATAGTCAGTACGACAGTTTCTTGGTGTGACATCAGGGGCAATCCGCTTCCGCTCCGCTGCTGCCGCCGCGCTCGCCCTCGCGCTTGCCGGGGGTAAAGCTGATCGGTATGGTCTCCCAGCCGCGCGTCGGATGGATGGACGCCTTGCGCTGCGCCCGGCTGCGATCGATCCTGTAGTCGGGCAGGCGGCGCAGCACCTCCCGGAAAACATGGCGCAGCTCCAAACGGCCGAGCGGCGCGCCCAGGCAGCGATGGTTGCCGGCGGAAAAGGCCAGCTGATCGCGCGCATTGGGGCGAGCCAATATGACCTGATAGGGATTTTCGAAATGGCTGGGGTCGTGGTTCGCCGCCTGGATCGACACTGCGACCCAGTCGCCCGCGCGCACGGTGTAGCCGCCGAACTGAATATCCTGCGTCGCGTTGCGCACGAGCTTGAGCACCGGCGGCCACATCCGCATGAACTCGTCGGCGGCATTGTCGATCATTTCGGGATGATCGCGCAGCCAGTCGCGCTTGTCGGGATTGGCCTCCAGCCAGTCGAAGCCATCGCACAGGATGCTGATCGCCGTGTCGAAGCCGCCCGTCAGCACGATATGCAGCATGCCCACCGCCGTTTCCGTGGGCAGCGGTCGGCCCTCGATCACGGCATTGGCGAGCGAGGTGGCCATGTCGTCGCGCGGATTGATGCGGCGATCCTCGATGATCGCGTTCAGCTTCTCCATGACCTTCGCCAGATAGGCCTCGCCGCCCGGTCCGCCCTGGAAGGCAAGTGGATCGGCGTAGAATTCCCATTCCTCCGGGTCCGCGCCGCCCAGATGCAGCGTGGTCATCACCGGGATGCGCCCGCAAATGTCGGTGACGAGGTCGCCCCGGCCGGTCTCGATGATCTCGTCGATCGCGCGCCGCGTGTAGGTCTCGGCCACTTCGGCCCATTTGCGCAGATATTTGGGCGTGAAATAAGGCGCCTCGACCATGCGCAGCCGGGTGTGATTGGGCGGATCGCTCTCGTTGAGGGGCAGCGAAATGCCCGGGGGCGGGATGATGCCGCCGCGTCGGGAATAATCCCCCTCGGCGATCCGATTCTCCGACGAGAAGAGACGCCAGTTCTCCAGCACGAAGCGCACATCGTCATAGCGGGAGAGCACCCAGAAGCCGTCATAGGCCTCCGTCCAGGCGACCGGGCTGTTTTCCAGCAGGTCGCGGGCGATCTCGACATGCCTTTTGGCATAATCTTCGCTGTGATGATCGAAATCGACGATCGGGGCACCTTCCTGGCGGACCATCTCAACCGCGGTGGGCATCCTCATCTCCATCTTTGCGCCGGCTTCGTTCAATTGACTTGACGCTCAGTCTAGTCTGGCGGCCGCTCGGTCGTCAATTCCGCCGGCCGGGTTCAGGCGGTCTGCGCGAGCGATTCCACAAGCTGTGTTTTTACGATCTTGCCCATGGCGTTGCGCGGCATGGCGGGCAGCACCACCCAGTCGGCCGGCGCCTTGTAGGCGGCGAGGTTGACGGCGCACAGGTCGCGCAGCCGGTCGAGCAGCATCCGTTCCTCGCCGGCGGAAAGCCCCTCCACCTCGATGAAGGCGGCGACGCTCTGGCCGAGGCGCGCGTGCGGCCGGCCGACCACCGCGCAGTCGCGCACCCGCGCGTCCATGCGCAGCACGCGCTCGACCTCGGCCGGATAGACGTTGGCGCCGCCCCGCAGGATGAGATCGGATCCCCGGTCGCGAATGTGGAATTCGCCGCTTGCATCCTCCAGGCCGACATCGCCGGTATGGACCCAGCCGCCGTGCAGCAGCTCCGCCGTCGCCTCCGGCCGGTTCCAGTAGCCGAGCGCCGGCTTGTAGACGCCGGCCCATGGGCCATGGTCGACGGCGCGGATCGCGATTTCCCCGGTCTCGCCGCGCGGCACCTCCTTCCCCGCCTCGTCGAGGATAGCGAGGTGCAGGTGGGGCAGCGGGCGACCGATCACGCCGGCGCCCTCGGGGCTCCCCTCATGCGTCTTGGCCACGCCGTTCGGCCCCTCAGTCAGGCCATAGCCTACGGTCATGCGCCGGCCGAACCGCTCGCGGTAGAGCTGCGGCAGCGCCTGCGGCACGGTCGACCCGCCGACCACCAGCCAGCGCAGCGAGGCGATCTGTTGCTGGTCGATGTCCGCGCGTGTCAGCAGGTCCTGGACCAGCGTGGGCACCAGCGAGATGTTTGCGATCCGCTCGCTGCCGATCCATTCGGCGACGCCCTGTGCGTCGATGCGGTCGAGGTTCACATGCGGCGCGCCGGTGGATAGCGCCGCCAGCGGCCCCAGGATCATGCAGTTGAGGATGGTGAGGGGCAGGGCGGTGCCACGCACCGTTTCCGGCACGCCGTCGCCGCTATATTCGACGGAGATGGTCGCCGTGACCATCATATTATGCTGGCTGTGCACCACGCCCTTGGGGAAGCCGGTCGTGCCGCTGGTATAGGCGATGCCGGCCGGCGCCCATGGGTCGATCGCCACGGCGGGGCGCGCCGCGCCGTGATGCCGTTCGATCGCGCGGGCAAGGTCGCTGGCGGGATCGCCGGGGTCCAGCGTCATCACATGGCGCAGCCGCTCTCCGATCCAGCAGCGCGCCGCCTCCGCCATGGCGGCGTCGCAAAGGAAGAGGGCGGCGCCGCAATCGTCGATCAGATACTTCTTTTCCGGCAGTGCCAGCGCCCGGTTGATGCCGACCCAGACCGCGCCGATCCGCTGGCTGGCGAGGAAGGCGACCACCAGTTCATTATGGTTGGCGGCGCATCCGGCGATCCGGTCGCCCTCCGTAATACCCAGTGCCATGAAGGCGGTGGCCAGCGCATTGGAGGCCGCGTCCAGCTCGGCATAGCTCAGCCGCCCGAAGCGGCCGATCAGCGCGGGGGCGTCGGGGTTTCGGGCCAGCGCCTCGTCTAGCACGCTCGCGACATCGCGGGGGCCATGCGGATTGGGAAGCAGCGGCACAGGGGACGGGAAAAGGCCAAAGTTGTCGAGGCGAGCCTTGCTCCAGTAACCGCCTGCCCGCATGTCTGCTCCTCCTATGGCCAGCGACTCTCTGCCGGCCGCGCCCTTGACGGTGGGGTCTCGTTCGCGGAGAGGAGATTAGAATTGATATACCGCAATTACAACCTTGTTTGAAAACGGGGAGCCGGTCCGCTCGTCGGCCGCCGGCGCCCCTTTCCGAGTCAGCGTTGCAGGATCGCCTGTACGGCGGCGGCGCGATCCGCGATCTCGCGCTTGGGCGGGATGCCGAGGCCCCGCTGCACGGCCGGCCGCGCGTGCATGCGTTCGGTCCACGTCTTGACGTGGGGATAGTCGTCCAGCGAGACATTGGCGTAGTCGGAGATGATCGCCCAGGGGAACATCGCGATGTCGGCGATGCTGTACGCATCCGCCAGCCACTCGCTGGTCGCCAGCCGGTCGTTGAAGATGCCGTAGAGCCGCTTCGTCTCGTTGACGTAGCGGGCGACGACGCGGGGCAGGTCCTCGCCGAAATAATGCATGAAGACGTTGGCCTGCCCCTGCATCGGGCCGACGCCGCTGGTCTGGAGGAAGACCCAACTGTTGACGCGGCCGCGCGCCTCCGGCGTCGCGCCGGTCAGCTTGCCGGCCTTTTCTGCGAGATAGATGAGGCAGGCGCCCGATTCGAAGATCGCCGTGCCAGTCTCCCGGTCGACGAGCGCAGGAATGCGGCCATTGGGGTTGATCGTTAGATAGTCTGGCCGCTTCTGCTCCAGTTCGCCCAGGTTCAGGTCATGCACCGTATAAGGCAGGCCCAGTTCCTCCAGGGCGATGGCGACCTTGTAGCCGTTGACGGTGGAGGCGGTGTAGAAGTCGATCAAGCGCTCTCTCCTGTGTGAATCGCATGGCGCGGATGCCCTTGTTCCAATATTCCCGCTTCCGCTAAATATCTACATCAATAAGATTTCCGAACCGCCCTGCCTTCTATCGCGTTTTTTCCCCCGAGAAAAGCATGTGGCAATAACAGATTGAAATATAACAATATTATTTGAAGTTCGGCAAATCATCCCCTTTCTCGACCCCCCGTTTGCATCAAGCCGCTTGCGGAGGTGTCGCCAAATCCTTTAGTTCAACAGGGAAAGAGAAAATCAGTGGGGAGAGTTCGATGGCCGAAGAGCGCGCGCTTTTCCCCGGGAGCGGCCCCGTACCGGCGCATGTGCCGCCGCATCTGGTGCGGTCGTTCGATTTCTGGCGCGATCTGGCCGACCGGCCGCGCCCGCGCACGGCCAATACCGCACGCTCATCAACCCGATCTTCAGCCCCACGCGGGTGAAGGCGCTGGAACCCAAGATCCGCGCCTGGGCGGTCGAGCTGATCGACGCCATCGCGGCGCGCGGATCGTGCGAATACATCGGCGATTTTTCGAAACATTTTCCGACCGGCATCTTCATCGACATGATGGGCCTCCCGCGCGATTTGCTGGGACGCTTCGTCGACTGGGAGAACCGGCTGCTCAACGGTACCTCGGCGCGAGCGGACGGGGGCGCTGCGCGAGATACTCGACTATTTGCGCGAGACGATCCACGCGCGCCGGGCTGGAAATGGTGCGGATGGTCCCCGCAACCGCACCACATTGTCGTTCGGCCCCTATGATCACAAGGGGCACAAAGGGTATGGACAATATGGTCGTGCGCCGACTGACGGATGGAAAGCTGGTAATGGAGGGGCGCTTCGCACCGGTTGCCGGCTAGGCTTTTGGCGGCAACAACGATCATCTCGCCGGCCGAATATTCGGTCGACCGAGGGCATCAGGTGACGAGGGTGGTGTCCTTTCGGCACGCCTTCGCCGCGCTGTTGCCGGTCCGCCGTCCCGGCACGCCGCGTCATGGACGGGGAAGTCGGCCATCGTGAAGCTGTACGGAGCGCCCGCATAGGTTTTGCACCGGTGCGCCACGCCCGAGGCCGTCAGGGATCAGATGGAGAGGCTCATCGGCGGCTTTGACCGGGCCGATCACGCCAGCCGGACAAGATCAGGGCTGAAAATCGGATCAGGTCAAGTCGGGCTCAGGCTATTCCGCCGCCCCCTGCGGCGCGGCCAGCACATCGCGGAAGATCGGCACCGTGCCCATTGTGCTCGATTCGGCCGGCGTCCAGCGCGTCACCATCTCGGCGCAGCGCTTGGCGAACACGGCGGAGATCTCCTCGTCGCCCGCCAGGATCGCGCGGATCATTTCGGCGCGGGCCGACCAATATTTGCGGATACGCGCCGGATGGTTGCGATAGACGTCCTGTTCGGGTGGCACTTCCGCGCAGAAATCATAGAGCGTGTCGAGGAACAGCGCGAGCACCTTGTTGCCGGCCATGACAGACAATAGCTGGCTGAACCCGCGTTCGGACCGCAGGAACGCTTTGTAAAGATTGCCATCCACCGGCATTTCCTGCTCGGCGAATTCGCGCAGCGCGGCATGGAGTTCGGGGTTGCGGTTGCGGCTGGCCAGGATCGCCAGCTCCGCTTTGATCGGGCCCACCGCTTCTAGCACTTCGCGCATCGTCGTCGAATGCGCCATCAGGTAGACGGCGGCCGAATGGGCGACGCCCTTCGTGTCGGGACGGCGCGAGAAATAGCCACCGCCGACGCCGCGTTTGACCGTCAGCAGCTGTTCCTGCGCCAGCAGTGAGGCTGCCTGCCGCAGCGTCGGGCGGCTGACCTGGTAGCGCGCGAGCAGATCATCCTCAGACCCCAGCATCTGCTCGGGCTCCGCGGCCAATATGTCCCCGCGAATCTCCTGGGCAACACGTCGGACGGCGGAAGAAATCGATGCCATAAACGCTCCTTTAACCGCTCATTGTAACGGGCGATTTTGCGGTGCGTCAAGCGGCGCACGCCGCGAACCTCTCCTTCCCGGCGCGCGCCGGGCCGGCTTCAGCTCCCGGTGCCGGGGCCCGCGGAGAAGAATTTCTCGAACTTGCCCTTGACGCCCCTCATATCGTCCGCGTCGGTGGGGACATCGCCCTTCACCGTGATGTTCGGCCATTCGGCGGAATATTTGACGTTCAGCGGTTTCAGCTTTCGGCCTGCTCGCCCAGCACCGTCCAACTCGGCTCGCGCTTTTCGAGGAAGGCCGCCGGCCCCTCGGCCGCATCGGGGTGGCTGCGGTGACGGATCAATATGTCGAAGCCGTTGGCATAGGCCTCGGCAAGCGGCCGCTCATAGGATTCCCAGACGGCCTTGAGCGACCCTTCCACCGCAGCGGGGGACACGCCCGCAACGATGTTCGCCAGCGCCATGGCGCGATCGATCAACTGGTCGGCGGGCAGCACCTCGGAGACCAGGCCGGCCGTCAGCGCCGCCTGCGCGTTCAGCCGCTCCGCCTTGCCCAGGATAACCATGCGCAACACCGCGCTGGCGCTCATCTTGCGCAGCAGACCGATCGGCTCCAGCGCCGTCACCTGGCCGACATTGACGTGGGAATCGACGAAGCTCGACGCTTCCGACGCGATCACGATGTCGCCGTCCGCCACGAAATGCAGGCCCGCGCCCGCGCATACCCCGTTCACCGCGACGATCACCGGCTTCCAGATACCGGCCATGCGGCTGGTGAATTTGGGCACAACGACCTTGGATGGATCGTTGGTCGTCTCGGCCGCTTGCTTGAGGCCGCCTACGTCTGCGCCCGAGCAGAAGGCGCGCCCCGCGCCGGTGATGACAATGACGCGCACGGACGGGTCCGCCTGCGCGAGCGCATATTGCTCCTCCAGCGCATATTGCATCGGTCGATTGAGCGCGTTCAGCCGATCAGGGCGGTTCAGCGTCAGCTTGAGCACATATCCGTGTCGTTCGATGAGCAAGGGCGGCGCTTCGGACATCGCGATCTCCTGTTCCTGCAATCTCTATGCGCGCCTCTACCATTGTCCCGTCAAGCGGCAAGCCAAAAGAGATTATTGAATTCAGCGTCGACGGCCTATAGGGACTTCGTCAGACATGGGCGTCGTCCGTGGCGGGCGGCCCATGTCTCATACCCCGTCCGGCGCGGGGGGCGACAGGAGCAGGACCGGCTTAATGGATTTGATCCCGAGTGACGACCAGCAGCAGATCATAGATCTGGCTGCCGATTTCATCCTCAAAGAATTGCCCCTGACGCGGCTGTTCGACGCCCGTTATGACGCCGGCAAGGCCCGCGCCCAGCGCCAGGCGATGGCGGATCTGGGTTGGATGGGCATTGGTCTAGCCGAGGAAAGCGGCGGCGTCGGCATGACCGTGGTGGAGGAAGCCTTCATTCTGCGCGAGATCGGCCGCGTCGTCGGCCCGACGGCGATCATCCCCGCGATCCTCGCCGCCAAGCTGGCCGACGGCGCGGGCCTCGACGAGTTGCGCGACGCGATCGTGGCGGGCAGCGCAGGCATCGCGCTCGCCGTCGCCGAGGCACCGCTCAGCGCGGACGGCGATGGCGTGAGCGGTGTTGCGCGGATTTATGACGTGCAGGATGCGCAGGCCATTGTGGTGATCGTCGGTGATGAGGCGCTGTTGCTCGGTGCGTCGGCGGGCGACCTTGAGGAGGTGCCCTTCCTCGACAGTTTCACGCCCGTCGCCCGGCGCGATCTGGCCGGCCTGCCGGTCCTGGCGCGCGCGCCGGCTGCCGCGACGGTGCAGAACGGCCTGCTGCTGACCGCCGCCTATCTGGCCGGCCTCTCCGAAGGTGCGGTTGCGATGGTGCAGGAATATGCCGGCATTCGCGAGACGTTCGGCCGCAAGATCGGCGCCTATCAGGCGGTGCGCCATCCGATCGCCGAAGGCGCTGCGCGCAGCGATCATGCCAAGTCGCTGCTCTATGTCGCGGCGCTCGCGCTGCGTGACAGCCGCGACGATGTGGTGGCGCAGGTCTCCTCGGCGAAGGTGATCGCCCATCGCGCGGCGACGAAGAATGCGGACATCAACATCCAGCTGCACGGCGGCATCGGCATCACCAGCGACCTGCCGGCGCATCATTTCATGAAGCGGGCGCTGATGCTCGCGCCGTGGTTCGGGGGCCGCAAGCCGCTGCTGGATACGCTGCTCGACGAACCGCTGCTGACGATCTGAAGGACCGACCATGGATCTGGATTATACGCCCGAGGACCTGGAGTTCCGCAAGGCAGCGCGGGCCTGGCTTGCTGAGAATGTCCCCACCGAGCCACGTCCGGCCGACGTGCAGGCAGGCGCCGCTTTCGACAAAGCGTGGCAACGCCGCCTCTATGACGGCGGCTGGGCGGGGGTGAACTGGCCCAAGGATTACGGCGGCCTCGGCCTCAACGGAGTGCGCACGCTGATCTGGTGGGAGGAGTGCGAGCGCGCCCGTGCGCCGGGCTATGAGCGTTTCACCATTGCGCTGACCCATGCCGGCCCCACAATCATCACGCGCGGGACGGAAGAGCATAAGGCCGCCTATCTGGAGAAGATTTTGAAGGGCGAGACCATCTGGTGCCAGGGCTTTTCGGAGCCCGGTGCGGGGTCGGACCTTGCCGCGCTCAAGACGCGGGGCGAGATCGACGGCGACTATCTGGTCGTGAACGGCCAGAAGACCTGGACGTCGGGTGCCGCCACGGCGCAGTTCCAGGAACTGCTGATCCGCACCGAACCGGGCTCGGAACGGCACAAGGGTTTGACCTGGATCATCTGCGACATGTCGACGCCGGGCATCACCGTCCAGCCGATCGGCACCATGATGGGCGAAAGCGACATCAACGCGACCTTCTACGACAATGTCCGTATTCCGCTGAAGAATGTCGTAGGTGAAATCGGCGGCGGCTGGTCGGTCGCGATGTCGACGCTGGCGTTCGAGCGCGGCAACACTTTCCTGCGCGACCAGATCTCCATGGCCGGCAAGGTGGAGCGCGCGATCGAGCTGGCCCGCAAGACCATCACCGCCGACGGCAAGCGCGCGATCGACGACCGGGAAATCGCCCGCAAGCTCGCCGAGCTGAAGGCCGACGCGCTCGGCCTGCGCGCCATGGCGATCATGAACGTGTCCAATATCGACCGCAACGGCCAGCCCGGCCCCGAAGGGTCGATGGTCAAGCTGCTCGTCAGCCAGGTCAACAAGCAGCTGATGGAAGTGGTCGCCGACCTGTCCGGCCAGCCCTTCCTCGATTATGATGGCACCCGCCATTCGAACGAATGGACGTTCGATTTCATGTGGTCATGGGTGCTGACCATCGCCGGCGGCGCGACCGAGATCCAGAAGGAGATCATCGCCGACCGCGTTCTCAATCTGCCGAGGTCCCGATGAACGACAAGCTGCACGGCGTCGATGCCGCCACTCTCCAACAGGTCGCCGACGACAAGGGGCTGCACCTCGTCAAGGTGACATGGGTCCACCACTGGACCGCCGGTCTGTTCAGCTTCCGGGTCGAGCGGCCGTCGAGTTTCCGCTTCCGTTCGGGCGAGTTCATCATGATCGGCCTGCTCGGCGAGAATGGCCGCCCGCTGATGCGCGCCTATTCGATCGCCAGCCCCAGCTGGGAAGAGCATCTGGAATTCTTTTCGGTGAAGGTGGAGGAGGGCGCGCTGACCTCCCGCCTTCAGCACCTCAAGGAAGGGGACCATATCTTCCTGGGCAAGAAGCCGACCGGCACGCTGGTGCTGGATGCGTTACTGCCGGGCAAGACTTTGTGCATGGTCGGCACGGGCACTGGCCTCGCGCCTTTCCTCTCCGTGCTGCGAGATCCCGAGACGCACGAGAAGTTCGAGAGGATCATCGTCACCCACACGGTCCGCCAGACCGAGGAGCTCGCCTATCGCCAATTCCTGGAGGAGGAGATTCGCGCGGACGAGATTTTCGGCGAGATGCTCAAGGACCGTTTCACCTATTATCCTACGGTCACGCGCGGCGAATTCCATCGCAAGGGCCGGATCACCGACCTGATCCGCGACGGCGTCTTCCGCAACGAACTGGGCGTGGTGGAGGAGGATCGCGGCTCCATGCGTTTCATGTTGTGCGGGTCAATGGCCTTCAACAAGGACATGGGAGCGCTGCTCGAATCCAACGGACTGGTGGAAGGATCGAACGCTGATCCGGGCACCTATGTCATGGAACGCGCCTTCGTCGGCTGAGACGCAATCGCGGGCTAATCGGTTCGGCTGCGATCTCGCGCGCAAGGGGCGAGCGCGCGGCTGCAGCTATCGGAAGATAGCGGCGCCACGCGCGAGCGGCTGGCGCGCCGGTGCCGGCATGGAAAAGTCTGGCGTTCCTGGGGGCGAGCGCTAAAACGGCTTGCCCGCCATGTCCGTCTGCCTTGTTCCTTTCGACAGAAAGTTCCCCCGATGGTCGGATTGACCCGCAAGGCAGGGGCATCCCTGCACCATCAGCTCTTTTCCATCTTGCATTCCGGGATCGCGTCCGGCCGCTATGCCGTGGGCAGCCTGCTGCCGAGCGAGGATGTGTTGGCCGAAACCTACAATGTCTCGCGCGCGACCGTGCGGCGCGCCATGCAGACGCTGGAGGCCAAGGGCATGGTCGATCGCCGCGCCGGCGTCGGCACGCGCGTCTTCGGCTCGAACGCCACGCCGGAGATACAGGCGGCGGTGGTCGGGCTGGTCGGGACGATCAGCAACGCCGACGATTTCGTCCTACTGAGCAGCGAGGTCGAGGCGGCGTCAGCGCTGGTGGCGGCGCAGCTGGAGGTGGAAGAGGGCGCTCCGTTGCTGCGGATTCGGCGTATCCGGCGCGTGAGCGGCGTCCCCTTCCGCTTGACGGAACATTATCTGCCCGAACCCATCGGCCGGCAGATCACGCCCGCCATGCTGGAGGGCAAGCTGGTGGTGGAGCTTCTGGGTGATCTGGGCATCGCGCCTCAGTTGTCGGAAAATATCATCGGCGCGATCCTGGCCGACGCGATCGATGCCGAGCTGCTGGATGTCGAGGTGGGCAGCCCTCTGCTGGATCTCACCCGTATCGTGCGCGCGCGTTCGGGCGAGGCGGTGCTGCTGCAGCATACGATTACCCCGCCCTCGCGCGAAAAGCTGCGGATCGTGACCGAGTCCGACGAAACGGCGTGATCGCCTGATCCCCGCAAGCCGCCGGCCGCTTTCCCGCGCCTGATCGCCGATTGACCGCGCCGGAGGGGCCGCACGTTTGCCGACACGTGCCGATGTCTCGGAACCGGCCGGAAATCGCCCCTCAAATTTACTTTGCACGTATATACGCATAATCATCCTGAAGGCGGCGCCTGAAGAAATGCGACGCAGGAAGGATCATGGGATGGGCGATGAAACGATCGCGCCAGCCGGCGGTCATCATCGTTGCGTGACGCGCGACTGCGAATTTGAAGAAAACGCATCAAGATGCTCGCGAGGAGATGGAAATGCATGGGAGCAAGGGGGGCGATAGCCTGACCGACCGGGTGCTGGACGCGGCCGAGCGGACGGCCATCGCCGCTGGAGCGGACGCACGCGCCATGGCGATATCCTGCCTGCTCGACTGGACGGCCTGCACGATCGCGGGCGCGCGGGAGCCGCTGGTGGACAGGCTGGTGGCCGACGCGGCCGAGTTCGGCCGGCCCGGCGACATGCCGCTGATCGGCCGGGCGGAGCGTATGGGCCTGCGCGAGTCCGTCCTCATCAACGGCGCCGCCGGCCACGCGCTCGACTATGACGACACGTTGCGGGCGATGGTCGGTCACCCCACGGTGCCGATCGCGCCCGCGCTCTTCGGGCTCGCCGCGCATCTGGGCACGTCCGGCCGCGACCTTGTCACCGCGCATGTCCTGGCGATCGAGGTCGCCAGCCGGGTGAGCCGGATGATCGCGCCCGACCATTATCTGCGCGGCTATCACAATACGGCGACCACCGGCGCGATCGGCGCGGCCGCGGGCTGCGCCTGGCTGCTGGACCTCGACCGGGAAAAGCGGGCATCCGCGATCGGCCTCGCCGCGACCCGCGCCGCCGGGCTGAAGGCCTCCTTCGGCACGGAGGCAAGGCCCCTCAATCCCGGCTGGGCGGCGCTGGTCGGCCTCACCGCGGCGCAATGGGCGGCGCGCGACTATGAGGGCGCGGCCGATGCGTTCGGCCACCCGACCGGCATTCGTGCCTGGAGCGACGCGTTCGATCCCGACGCCGGGCTGGCCGACGGCGCGCCCTATTTGCTGGACGTCCGGTTCAAGCGCTATGCGGCGTGCGGCGGCATCCACCCGACGATAGAGGCCGCGCTGAAGCTGCGCCGCGAATATGGTCTGACGCCCGACGATATTGCGCGCGTCACCGTTCGCGTCGACCGCGACATGGACGGGACCTGCAACAAGCAGCAGGTGACCACCGGGCTGGAGGCGAAGTTCAGCCTTCGCATGGTGAGCGCCATGATATTGTCGGGCATCGACACCTCGGTGACAGAGAATTTCAGTGACGCCGTGATGGCGCGGCCGGCGCTGCGCGCGCTCTTCGACCGGACCGAAGTGAGCCTGATCGACGGTCGCGATTCCATGATCGGCGACATCATCGTGGAGACGCGCGACGGCCGCGCCCTGCAGTCGACCGTCGATTTCGGCCGGCCCGATCCGGTCGCGGAAATGCGCTCGGTCCGCCCGAAATTCGCGGCGCTGACCACGCCCCGGCTCGGGAAGGACCGTGCGGCTGTGCTGGCCGGAGCGATCGAGGGGCTGGAAAGCCTGTCTTCGGTCGTCCCGCTGCTGGAGGCGGCGCGGCGGCCGGACTGACAGGTCTATCGGGAGGAAGGGCATCAATTGACAGCGACCTGGATTTCAGCAGCAGGAAGCGCGGAAGATTCCGATCCGTTCAGGCGTCCGCCGCCTCCAGCACGCCGCTTTCCACCAGTTGCGCGATATCGTCCTTGTTGATGCCGAGCAGCTCGGACGCCGCCCAGACGGTATGCTCGCCCGGCAGGGGCGCCGGCGCGAAGGCCGGATCGGGCAGGCGCTCCGACACGGCCAGCGCATTTTCCATGAAGAATTCATGCTTGATGAGCGGGTGGCTGACCCGTTTCAATATGCCACGCTCGCCATAGAAGCCGAAGCCGGGCATTTCGAACACGCGCAGCATCTTTGCGGCGGGCACGCCGGCGCCCTGCAGTGTCTCCATGACCGCGTCTGGCGCACGGGTGGAGGTCCAGGCGGCGACCGCCTCGTCCAGTTCCGCCTGCGCGGCGCGGCGGCCGGCCGCCGTTGCGAGATCGTCGCGGCCGAGCAGGTCGTCCCGACCGATCGCTCGGCCCAGCGCGCGCCAGTCCGCGTCGCTGCGCACCGTCACCACCGCCCATTCATCGTCGCCCGCGCAGGGGAAGATGTTCCACGGCGCGTCGGGGCGCGGCGGGCGCGCCTCTCCGAGCGAAATAGCGGCGATCTGGTCGCCCAGATGCGCGTTGATGACTTCCGCCTGCGCCAGGCTGGTGGTGCCGCCCAGCCCGGTCCGCATGCGACGGATCAGCAGGGCGAGCGTCCCCATGGCGAGCAAGCGGCCCGATACATGGTCTGGATAGACGGTCATGCCGTCGCTGAAGTCGGTCGGCGCGTCGGGATAGACCCATTGCGCCGCAAGACCCGAGCTGGCCCGCACCAGCGGCCCATAGCCCGGCCGGCCGGACCAGGGGCCGGTCGGGCCATAGGCCGAGCTGTCGCCCATGACGATCGCCGGATTGGCCTGCGACAGGACGCCATGGTCGAGGCCGAGCGAGGCCAGCGTGCCAGGCTTGAAATTGGACAGAACGACATCCGCCCGCCGCGCCAGATCGACGAATATCGCCTTGCCCCGTTCGTCGCGCAGGTTGATGCCTACGCTCTTCTTGTTGCGGTGGCCCATGGCGAAGTTGATCGAGATCGGCCCGTCCGTGCCCAGCGATTGGCGCGCGCCGTCGGGGAAGGCCTTGTTTTCCAGCTTGAGCGTCAACGCGCCCTGGTCGGCCAGCAGGCGGGACTGTTCCGCGCCTGCGACGATGACGCCGAAATCGAGGATGGTGATGCCGGCGAGCGGGCGCACGGGCGGGGTGGCTTCGGGCGCGGGATCGAAGCGGCAGGCGTCGATCCAGCTGGCGTCGTCGCCCACCTCCCGCGCCGCGCCGGTGACGCCGGCGCGGGTGCCGTCGATCTCCAGCAGGCCGTTGGGCACGGTCGCCGTGCGGCCATCCGGGGCCGTCACCTGCGTCAGCGTGCGGCGCGCGGCGAACTGTTCTGAGTCCATCGCCTCGCGCACGGTCAGCACCGGGGCGATCGGCACGCCATGGGCCTCGCCCTCCGCCTCCACCTCGGCGCGGGTCTTGTCGCGGAACAGCGCGGCGATATCGGGCATCAGCGTCGCGCAGGCAAAACGCACCTGCAGCTTGTAATAGTCGGGGCTCGCATATTTTTCCGGCTCGCCCATCCAACGGAACATGTTCTGCCACTGGCGCGGGCCGAGCACGCAGATGCGCACGAAGCCGTCCTTGCACGGCAGGTAGGGGTACATGTGGCGCGATTCGGTGCGACCGCGCGGCAGCTGGCTGGCGGGGACGCCCGCCGTCGCGCTTCCCCCGATCGCATAGCCCGGGTCCATGCACTGCGCGGTCACCTCCAGCAGCGACAGGTCGAGCGCATCGCCCTGGCCGGTGCGCAGCCGGTTGAAATAGGCGACCAGCAGCACCCAGGCGGCTTGCACATAGCCGCATTGCAGCGATACGTCGGTGGGGGGCAGCAGCGGCTCGCGTCCCGGCACGCCCGATCGCGACAGCACGCCCGACAGCGCGTCCATCACCGATGTCGTCAGCTGCCAGCGTTCCAGCGAGCTGCCCGTGCCGAAGGGCGACAGCCGCGCCGCGATCAGTCGGGGGTTGCGCGCGCGCGCGGTTGCCAGCCATGCGTCGCTTGCCGGATCGGCCAGCGTGCCGTCCAGCCGGGTGCTGAGCAGGATGTCGGCCTCGGCCGCCAGCTCGGCGAGACGATCGAGGCCCGCCGCCGTCGTCAGATCGAGGCGCATGATCCGCTTGCCGCTATTGCCCACCAGCGCGGCGACGGAGTCGTCGACGAGCTCGGCCTGCGGCACCAGGATGACGTCGGCGCCCAGTTCGGCGAGATAGCGGGTGACGGGGCCGGCGGACGGCGGTGCAATCTCGAGGACGCGCAGGCCGGCCAATGCGGGTCCCGCGGTCGGGGCCTTAGTCGATTCGGTCATGGTCGATGGTCTGAGCCTCTGCCTTGCAGGATTATGGAAACGCCCGTCATGCTCCTGCACGCACGCCGTTCGCACCCTTGGGTCGGACATCCGCCGGCCGCGCCGAATCTGGCGTAAAGTCGGACCGGCGGACAGCCATGTACCTCACGGACCGGCCCTCCTTCCCAATCGATTTTCCGTTGGCGGCAGGCGCGTGGCCATGCGCCGGCAAAGGACCAAGGGAGAATTGGGTAGACTGGCCGTCGATTTTCGTACCATTGCCACAAGCGGCGGCCAGTGCAAGATTTAGTTCGCTCAATGGCGCAGGCGACCTCCGCCCGCCGCGGCCTGGAAAGCATCAAATTACGGACGGTATCCGGCCGTAATAGGGGGAGAGGAATGCCTGTCATCGATTCGGAACAGCGCGAGGCTATGCGCGAAAGCTTCGAACGCCTGCTTGCCCACCGCTGCGACGAGGCCGAGCTGCGCCGGATCATCGCCATGCAGGATGGGCACGACGCCGCATTGTGGCGCGATATGGCGCGGATCGGGCTTCTGACCGCGCTGGTGCCGGAAGAGCATGGCGGCATCGGCGGCGGTGCGCAGGAAATCGAGATATTGATGGAGGAAGCGGGCAAGGTGCTGTTGCCGGGCCCTTTCCTGTCGAGCGCGGTGCTGGCCACCGTTGCCCTGACGGAGTCAGGCGACGCGGCGGCGAAGGCGCGCCTGCTTCCCGCGCTGGCCGACGGCAGCTTGATCGGCACGGTCGCGATCGCAGGGGAGCAGGGCCTGTGGGACGGCCATGACGGCGATGTGGCCGCCGCGGGCGGCGGCGAGAACGCGACCCTCTCGGGCGTTGCCGGTTATGTGAGCGACGGCGCGGTCGCCGGCTTGCTCCTCGTGGTCGCGGGCCGGGGCGCGGATCGCCGGTTGTTCGAGGTGACGGATCGGGCCGGCCTGACTGTCACCCCTCTCGAAGGATTCGACATCACGCAGCGCTTGACCCGCATCGCGTTCGCCGACGTGAAGGCGCGGGAGATCGCGGGCGGCGATGCCGCCGCAATTGACCGGATGATAGACATTGCCCGCATCGCGCTGGCCGGCCGGCAGGCGGGCGCGGCGCGGCGCAATTTCGACATCACCGTCGATTATCTGCGCACCCGCATCCAGTTCGGTCGGCCGATCGGCGGCTTCCAGGCGATCAAGCATATGGCCGCCGACCTGCTGATCGAGCGCGAGTCCGCGATCAGCGGCGCGCGCGCGGCAGCGGAGGCTCATGCCGGCGGGAAGGGCAATGCGGCGGAAATTGTCGCCATGGCCAGCTTCGCCGTCGGCGAGGCACAGGTGAAGATCGCTTTCGACGCGCTCCAGATGCATGGCGGCATCGGCTTCACCTGGGAACATCCGTGCCATCTCTACCTGCGTCGCGCCTGGCATGACTCGAAGTTTCTGGGCTCACATGATCTCGCGCGCGACCATTTCCTCTCGATCCTGGAGAAGCAGGCATGACCGATGAGCAACTGATCGCCGACGTGCGAGCCTGGATCGCCGCCAACCCGGCGCCCGCCGCCGCCGATGCGGGGCATAGCGACTTCCTGCGCAGCCCCCCCGACATCATCGACTGGCGAGAGAAGGTGCATGCGGCGGGCTATGCGGTGCCATCTTGGCCGGTGCGGTTCGGAGGTCTTGGGCTCACGCCGCGGCAGAGCCTCCTTGTCGAACAGGAGTTCAAGAAGGCGGGACTGCCCGGTTCGGGCGTCGACCGCACCTCCATCCCCGCCAATATACTCATGCAGTTCGGCACCGACGAAGCGCGCGCGAAGCTGCTCGACCGTTTCGTTACTGGCGCTTCATCCTTCTGCCTGCTCTACAGTGAGCCGGGTGCGGGTTCGGACCTGGCGAGCGTGCGCACCCGCGCCGACCGCGACGGCGACCATTATGTCGTCAACGGGCAGAAGGTTTGGACGTCGAGCGCGATGGACGCCGAATATGGCTTGCTGCTCTGCCGCACCGACTGGGATGTGCCGAAGCATGCGGGCCTGTCCTTCCTGCTTTGCCCGATGAAGCAGGAGGGGATCGAAATCCGCCCCATCCACCAGATCACCGGTGAACGGCATTTCAACGAGGTGTTCATCGACGATGCCAAGGTGCCGGCCGAAAACCTCCTCGCGCAGGAAGGTGCCGGCTGGAAGGTGATGCAGGCCGCGCTCGGCTATGAGCGGCTGATCATGGGCGAGGGCGCGACCGATCGGCACGACGGCGGCGACGCGGGGCTGGCGCTGATCGCGTTGGCGAAGGCGAATGGGAAGATCGACGATCCGGTCATTCGCCGCGACATTGCGCAACTGATCGCCTGGCGCCGCCTCAACGACCTCAACGCGGCCCGCGCCAAGACGGCGGGTGATGGCCAGGGCGCGGCGCTGATGTCGCTCGGCAAGCTCGCCATGTCGCGCGTGCTCCATGGCGACGCGCGGGTGCGACGCGACATATTGGGCGCCCGGTCTTTGCTCGACGGACCGGCCTTCCCGGACGCCAGGGAGCTGAACTATCACGCGCTTTTCAGTTATATCAATTCGATCGGCGGCGGCACCGACCAGATCCAGCGAAATATCATTGGGGAGCGCATCCTGGGCCTGCCGCGCGAGGTGGAAACCGATCGCGCGATCCCCTTCCGCCAGTCCATGGCGGTGGCCGGATCGGCCGGCTGATGCCGGGACGGCATTGCCGCAACCATCCGCGGCCGGCACGAGAACGGGTGCGCCGGCCCCCTTTTCCGTGTGACGCCGAGAGGACGGGCAATCGCCAATTGGGCGACCCATTCTTTACCTTGTATGGTTATACATATAATCGATCGGCTATAAGCTCGACACCCGCCGGGCGCGGAGGGGCAGCAGACCTAGGGTCAGCGCCGCCATTTCGTGGCGCCCGTTCGATCCTCCGCAACCCTGAGAGGTGACAAGCGCATATGCTGGAAGATCAGGGGAATGTGATCGGCGGCCAGACGGTTGCGGCGGCGTCGGACCAGCGGCTGGACGTCTTCGCGCCGGCGATCGGCGAGAAATGCGGGACGGTCGCGCGCTCGACTGCAGCGGACATCGACGCGGCCTGCCGCGCCGCTGCGGCGGCGCAGCCCGCCTGGGCCGGGCTGCGCCCGATCGAGCGCGGCAGGGCATTGATGCGCGTCGCCGACCATATCCGCGCGCATGCCGCCGACTTTGCCGTCATCGAGCAGCGCGAGACCGGCAAGCCCGGGCGGATGGTCCCCTTCGAGATCAGGGGCTGCGCCGACTATTTCGAAATGTATGCCGGCCTGTGCAACCTGCCCGCCGGCGAGCGCATCGATATCGGCGAGGGCTATCATGCCTATACGCGGCACGAACCCTATGGCGTGGTCGGCATCATCACGCCGTGGAACGGGCCGATGAACCAGCTTTCGCGCGGCCTGGCGCCGGCGCTGGCGGCGGGCAACGGCGTGGTCGCCAAGCCGTCCGAATTTACCTCCGGCAGCGCGCTGAAGCTGGCGCGCGACGTTGTCGAGCGGTGCGGCCTGCCCGCCGGCCTGTTCAACGTCGTCACCGGCCTAGGGCACGAAGCGGGCGCTGCGCTGGTCCACCATCCGCTGATCCGCAAGGTTGCCTTCACCGGCAGTGTGCGGGCGGGGCGGGAGATCGGCCATATCGCAGCCGAGCGCATCATCCCGCTGACGCTGGAGCTCGGTGGCAAGTCGCCCAACATCGTGTTCGAGGACGCGAATTTCGAGGAGGCGGTGCAGGGCGCGATCCGCACCGCATCGGCCAATGCGGGGCAGGTCTGCTCGGCGGGCATGCGCCTGCTGGTCCAGCGTTCGATCCAGGATCGCTTCGTCGCCGCGCTCGCCGCCGCCGCCGGCCGGATCAAGATTGGGCCGGAACCGGACGCGATGATGGGGCCGATCATGACCCGCGCCCAATATCAGAAGGTGAACGGCTATTTCGATATCGCTCGCGAAGATGGCGCGCGGCTGGTCGTGGGGGGACCGGACGAGCGACGGGACAGCTGGGGCAAGGGCTGGTTCGTGCCGCTGACGATCTATGCCGATGTGCGCAACGACATGCGTATCGCGCGGGAGGAGATTTTCGGGCCGGTGCTGTCGGTCATCCCCTTCGACACCGAGGAGGAAGCGATCGCCATCGCCAACGACAGCGACTATGGTCTCAATTCCGGGGTCTGGACCAACGATATATCCCGCGCCCACCGCGTCGCCGCCCGGTTGCAGGCCGGCACCGTCGGCATCAATGAATGGGCGGGCGCGGACATAGAACTGCCCTTCGGCGGTTACAAGAATAGCGGCTACGGGCGCGAGAAGGGTATCGCCGCGCTGCATCACTATGCGCAAACCAAGACCGTCCGGGTGAAGCTGGCGAACCCCTGACGCGGAAACGGAAGACCCGGACTTGCCGGCATCGGACGCCACAGACGCGCATGGCAGGCCGGCGCGAATCGCCTCGATCGCCTCCTGCCTTCGAAGCCTTTGCGTCAGAGGGTGAGCGGCGACACCTCATCCTCGACCGTCGCATTTCTCCTATTCCTATATATTTATTTGCTGGACGGCGGCTTTTAGCCATGAGTTTCCTTGACCCGCCCTTCCACCGATTATAGGGCTTCCTCAATGAACCGCCGCGGGAAACGGGGCACAGGCCGGGAGTCGAGGATGGAGACGGGCATCGCGACACAGGAGAGGTCCGGCAATCTGGACATCGCGCCGGCGACGCTTAAGGCGATCTACACGCAGATTTCGCGCATCCATGAGGTGGACAAGGCGGTGAAGGCCGGACTGTCGTCGGGCAAGTTCCGCTTCACCTACTGGCCGATGACGGGACAGGAGGCGATCCCCGCAACCCTTTCCGCGCTGGTCTCCGCCGACGACTATATGGTGACCATCTATCGCGGCATCCATGACCTGGTCGCCAAGGGCGTACCCTTGAAGAGCCTGTTCGCCGAAATGCTGGGGCGCGAAGATGGCGTGAACAAGGGCAAGGGCGGATCGCCGCACGTGTCCGATCCGGCGTCGGGTGCGATGCTGACCACCGGCATCGTCGGCGCGGGAACGCCGATCGCCAACGGCCTGGCGCTCGCCGCGAAGATGCGTGGCGAAGGACGGGTCACGGTCGTCAATTTCGGCGACGGCGCGACCAGCATCGGCGCGGTGCACGAGGCACTGAACCTCGCATCGCTGTGGAAGCTGCCGGTCATCTTCCTGTGCCAGAACAACCAGATCGGCGAATATACCGCCATTCCCGATTATACTGCGTCGCCCGATTTCTTCAGCCGCGCCGCCGCGCTAGGGTTTAAGGGCGTGAAGCTGGACGGCAATGACGTCGTGTCTTTCCACCGCGCGATGCAGAAAATCGTCGCTGACGTGCGCGCGGGCAATGGCCCGGTCTTCGTCGAGGCGGTGACGATGCGGCTGGGCAGCCATGCCGGTATCGCCGAGACCGACCATCTCGACGCGTCGGCGCTAGCGAAGGCGAGGGCGGAATGGCCGGTGCCGCGCACCCGTGCGCTGTTGATCGACAGCGGCGTGGCGAGCGAGGAGGAGGTAGCCGCCATCGACGCAGCGGCGAAGGCTGAGGTGGAAGAGGCGGTCGCCTTCGCGCTGGAGAGCCGGGTGACGCCCGCGACCGAAATGTATGTCGACGTGTTCGGGCAATCGGATTTCGTGCCGCGCCGGGGCCATCATCCCGAGCGCGCCGACATCTCCCCACCCGATGGCGAGACGAAGAAGATGAGCATGGCGGAGGCCATTCGCGACGCCCACCATGTCGCGATGGAGCTGGACGGGCAGGTGTTCGCGTTGGGCGAGGATATCGGCGATCCGGTGGGCGGCGTGTTCAAGACCACGCTGACGCTGGAGGACCGCTGGGGCAGTGAGCGCGTGCGCAACACGCCGATCGCGGAACAGGCGATCATCGGCGCTGGCACCGGCGCGGCCCTGGTGGGCATGCGGCCGGTGGCCGAAATCATGTTCAACGATTTTATCGGCGTATGCCTCGATCAGATCACCAACCATGCGGGCAAGCAGCGCTTCATGTCGGGCAGCGCGACATCGGTGCCGCTCACCATCCGCACCATCTGTGCGGGCGGCGTCGGCGGTCTGGGGGCTCAGCACTCGCAGTCGCTCGAAAGCTGGCTGCTGCATTCGCCGGGCGTGAAGGTCGTCTATCCATCGACGCCGATCGAAGCGAAGGGGCTGCTGTTGTCCTGCATCTTCGACGACGATCCCTGCGTGCAGATCGAATCGATGGCGATCATGCACAGCATCAAGGAGCAGGTGCCGACGGGCGACTATCGCATCCCGCTGGGCGTCGCGAAAGTGAAGCGGGAAGGGACCGACGTCACGCTCATCAGTTATGGCATGTTCGTCTCGCGCTGCCTGGCCGTCGCGGCGAAGCTGGCCGAGGAGGGTATCAGCGCGGAGGTGATCGACCTGCGCAGCTTGATGCCGATCGACTATCACCGCGTGCTGACCTCCGTGCGCAAGACCGGGCGCGCGCTGGTCGTCCACCTCGCCACCGAGTTTTGCGGGCTGGGATCGGAGATCGCGGCAACGGTCAACGAGGAACTGTTCCGCGACCTGAAAGCCCCGGCCTCTCGCCTGGGCGCCGAATATCTGCCCATCGCCTATTCGCAGGAAATCGAAATGGCGCAGATACCCAATGCCGACAGCATCACCGCGCGAGTCAAAGCGCTCATGACCTATTGAACGAAGGGGACCCGATGAGCATCGACCTCAACATGCCTAAACTCGCCATGTCGATGACCGAGGGCGAGCTGACCGAATGGCTGGTGGAAGACGGCGCGACCGTCACGGAAGGGCAGGCCATCTATTCGGTCGAGGCCGACAAGTCGACGCAGGAGATAGCGGCCCCCGTGGGCGGCGTGCTGCGCCAGATCGGTGTGGTAGGAGAAACTTATGAAGTGGGCGCGAAGATCGGCGAGATAGGCTGACTTCCCGTCCCGCCGGCGCAACAGGAGAGGCGCGGATGACGGAGAGAAACAAGGAAACGGCCCGGCGCTTCGTGCGGGGTATCGGCGAAAGCGAACTGCCCGACGATCTGTTCGCGGCAGATTTTGCGAGCTGGTCCGGGCTGTCCGGGGACATTCCCGGCCCTGTCTTCCGCGAGCGGGCGGTCATGCTGGGCGAAGTCTTCCCCGACGGCCTGACCTTTGAACTGTTCGAGACGATCGCGGAGGGCGATCATGTCGCGCTACGTTGCGCGTCGACCGGCACGGTGTTCGACGGCACGCCGTATCGCAACGACTATCATTATCTCTTCACCTTCGACGACGCGGCGCGCATCCGCCATGTCCGGGAATATATGAATGTGCAGGTCGCGGCGGACATCATCCGCCCCGCCTTCGCGGAGTTGATGCGCAGGAAGGCGCAGGCGGCCGGATAACAGGTGCGCGCGCGACGGGAGAGAGGCATGACGGCATTTGCGATACGGGATTTCGACGACCCCGGCTTCAACCCGTTCATCATCTCGACCGTGGTGGCGGGGCAGGGGGCGGTGGCCGATACCTATCCCGAGCTTCGCCGGCTGCGGCATATCTCGCCGCTACACGAGCTCGACCCGCGCGTCCATTTCGGCACCCAGACCGACGGCACGCTGGCCGACCGGCGCAAATTCCTGGCACTCGGCCATCCGCTGGTCAGCCGAATGCTGATAGAGTTCGACGCCTTCTCCAACCATAATTACATCTGGAACATGGGGCTGATGTTCGGGAAGAGCATTACCACCATGGACCCGCCCGAGCACAAGGGCTACCGGATGCTGTTCCAGAGCGCCTTCGGCCCCCGGATGATCGGGCAGTGGAAGGGCGACCTGGTCCCGCGCATCGTCAACCGCCTGATCGACAAGTTCGTCGGGCGCGGCCATGCCGAACTGATCAGCGAGTTCGCGCTGCATTTCCCGTTCGAATTCGTGATGGAGCTGCTGGAGCTGCCGGTCGAGCAGCGGCCGGTGTTCCACAAGCTCGCCTTCTGCCAGACCGCTGTGCGCTACGACCGCGAGCATGCGCTCGAGGCGGGCGAGAAGCTGATCGAATATATCCAGTGGATGGTGAACAGCCGTCGCGACCATCCACTGGGCGAGAATGACTTCGTCCATGTGCTGGCGACGGCGGAGGTGAATGGCGAGCGCCTGCCGCCGATCGTCATCGAATCCTTCTTTCGCCAGCTGATGAACGCGGCGGGCGACACCAGCTATCATGGCTTTTCCAGCCTGCTGGGGGCGCTGTTCCTGCACCCCGAGCAGCTGGCCGCGGTCAAGGCCGATCGCAGCCTGATCCCGCAGGCGATCGAGGAAGCGCTGCGCTGGGAGGCACCGCTCGTCTTTGTCGAGCGCAGCGTGCACCAGAAGATGGAGATTGCCGGCCACCATCTGACGCCGGAAGATCATATCACCGTGGCGATCGGCGACGCCAATCGTGACGAGAGCGTCCATGACGATCCCGACAGTTTCAACATCTTCCGCAGGAAGAGCCAGAACCTGAGCTTCGGCGCTGGGCCGCATATCTGCATCGGCCGGCATATCGCGCGGGTGGAGATGGAGATCGCGCTCAATGCGCTGCTGGACAGGCTGCCCAATGTCCGCATCGATTCCAACCAGGAGCCGCCGCGCAATTTCGGCGTGTCGATGCGCAAGCCCAAGGCCGTCCACGTCCTGTTCGACACCTGACGCCGATGTCGGATCTGGCGGCGGCGCGCGAGGGCGCCTGGGACTATATCATCGTCGGGGCGGGGTCGGCGGGCTGCGTGCTCGCCAACCGGCTGAGCGAGGATCCGCGCACGCGCGTCCTGCTGATCGAGGCGGGACCGCCGGACAGCAGCCCGCTCATCACCATGCCCAAGGGGTTCGGGAAGCTCTTCTTCGATCCCAGGTTCTGCTGGTATTTCCCGATCGAGCCGGAGGCGGGCGCGAACAAGCCGGAAGTGTGGGTTCGCGGCAAGACGCTGGGCGGATCCTCCTCGGTCAATGGCGAGCTCTATCATCGCGGCCAGCCGGAGGATTATGACGACTGGCGGGCGGCCGGCAATCCGGGCTGGGGCTGGGACGAGATCGGTCGTTGTTTCCGCGAGATGGAGGCACATGAGGACGGCGCGACAGATTTTCGCGGCGGCGATGGGCCGCTGCGCATATCCGTGCCGGCCGATCGCGATCATCCGGTCGGCCGCGCCTTCATCGATGCGGCGCGCGCGATGGGCATCCCCTACAAGGACGACCTGAACGCGCCGGGCAATGAGGGCGTGGGCTATTTCGCGCAGACGGTGGCGAAAGGCCGCCGCACCAGCGCGGCGGGCGCGTTCCTGAAGCCCGTGCGCCATCGCCCCAACCTGCATGTCGAGACCGGCCTGATGGCCGAGCATATCCAGCTCGACGGCATCCGCGCGACCGGCGTCGCCTGCCGGCGCGGGACGGAGGCCATGACCTTCGCCGGGCGGGAGGTGATCATATCGACCGGCGGCATCCAGAGCCCCAAGCTGCTCCAGCTGTCCGGGGTCGGCCCGGCCGACCATCTGCGGTCGCTCGGCATCGATGTCGTGTTCGACAGCCCGGGGGTCGGCGCGAACATGCTGGAGCATCGCTATCTGCGTCTCCAGTACAAGCTGAAGAAATGGGCGAGCTACAATCGCGATTTCTCCGGCGTCCGGCTCGGCCTCAATGCCCTGCGTTATTATCTGACGCGTACCGGCATCCTCGCTTCCGGCGCGTTCGACGTCGGGATTTCGGCGCGCTCGGCACCCGGCGTCGCGCGGCCCGACATGCAGTTCAACATGCTCCCCGCCTCGATCGCCGCGCGGTCGGAGAAATTCGCGTTCGAAGACGTGCCGGGCATCCAACTGATCGGCTATGCGATGCGGCCGTTGAGCCGGGGCAGCATCATGGCCATCACTCCCGACCCGACCGCGCCGCCGCGCATCGTCGCCAACTATCTCCAGCATGACCATGACCGGGAGGTCAGCATCCGGCTGGTCCGCTTCGCCCGCGAGCTGCTGGCGCAGCCGGCGCTCGCTGCGCTGGTGGAGGAAGAGACCGCGCCCGGCGCGCGGGTGCGGAGCGATGACGATATCGTCGCTGCCTTCGCGCGCGAGGGCGGACCTTGCCAGCATGCATCCAGCACCTGCCGCATGGGCACGGACGCCGACGCCGTGGTCGATCCCGCGACCATGCGCGTGTACGGAACGCAGGGGCTGCGGGTGGTCGACGGATCGGTCATGCCGCTGATGGTCTCGGGCAACACCAACGGTCCGATCATGGCCCTGGCCTGGCGCGCGGCGGAGATCATCAGCCAATCGGACCGCGCCGGCCGCCGCGCCACCTGACAGCAAAGGAACCTCCCATGCCGCTTCCCGCCTATGCCGATCGCTATCCGAACATCGCCTTCGACCGGCAGGACGGGATATTGGTCATGCGCCTGCACAGCGAGGGCGGGCCGCTGCGTTTCACCATCGGCGCGCGCGGCGTGCATGACCAGCTCGGCCGCGCGTTTCAGGACATCCGCGACGATCCCGACAATCGCGTGCTCATCCTCACCGGAACCGGCGACAGCTTCTGCTCCGATTTCGATCCGACGCCGGACGATCCCGCCAATGCGCCGACCCCCGCCTTTTTCGAGCGCATGTTCCGCGAAGGGCGCGATCTGCTACGTCACCTGCTGGCGATCGAGATTCCGGTGATCGGCGCGATCAACGGCCCGGCGCTGATCCATGCCGAATTGCCCGTGCTGTCCGACATCGTGCTGATGAGCGAGCATGCCGTGCTGGCCGATGCGAGCCACTTCATCCACGGCGTGATTCCGGCCGACGGGGTGCAGGTGGTGTGGCCGGCGCTGCTGGGCGAAAATCGCGGCCGCTATTTCCTGCTGACCGGACAGAGGATCGATGCGCGGCAGGCGCTGGCGCTGGGCGTCGTGGGCGAGGTGCTGCCCGCCGACCGCCTGATCGACAGGGCGATGGAACTGGCGCGCGACATCGCCGCGAAGCCGGAGCGGGTGACGCGCTGGACCCGGCTCGTGCTGATCGATCATCTCAAGCGCCGGATCGAAAACGAGATGGGCTATGGTTTCGCGCTGGAGCTGGCCGCGTCGGCCGCGCGCCGCTACGATCTGGCGCAGGGCGGCTGAGGTGAACCGCGCCCGCTATCTCGACCGGCTGTGCGGCGGGACGGGCGCCGGATATCCCTCGCGCGGTTTCGGTTTCCTCGGGAAGGCGGGCTGAGCGATTGCGTCGATTGAACTAACTGTATAGACGCGGCTTCTGCCTATGCAGGAGAGAGCCGCCGCATGCCCACGCCGATCGACCGGAAGGTCCGCCGCATCCTTCCCATCACCTCGATCGCCGCCGCGCTCGCGCTGCTGGCGGGCTGTAGCGGAAGCGCTCCGGGCGGCGACATGGCGCAGGGCGGAGAGCCGGATGCGCCGACGATCAAGATGCTGAGCGACACGGCGGACGGCGCGAACTGGGCGGGCTATGGCCGCACCTTCGACGAGACGCATTACAGCCCGCTCGACCAGATCAACGACGGCAATGTGAAGGATCTCGGCCTGAAATGGTCGATCGACCTGCCGCCCATGCCCAGCGTCGTCGGCGCGCCGCTGGCGGTCGACGGCATCCTCTATTTCGGCATCGGCTATTCGATCGTCCATGCCGTGGACGCGGAGACGGGCAAGACGCTGTGGACCTTCGATCCCAAGGTCACCGACGTCGCGGGCGACAAGCTGCAACCTGCCTGGGGCATTCGCGGCATCGCCTATTGGGGCGGCAATATTTACACCGGCACGCAGGACGGCCGGTTGATCGCGATCGACGGCAAAACGGGCAAGCCGCTCTGGTCGGTGCAGACGACCGAGGGACCGGAGGACGGCCGCTACATCACCGGCGCGCCGCGCGTGTTCAGGGACATGGTCATCATCGGCCATGGCGGCGCGGACTTCGCCAATGTGCGCGGCTATGTGACCGCCTATGACGCGCGCACGGGCGCGCAGCGCTGGCGCTTCTACACCGTCCCCGGCGACCCGAAGAAGGGGCCGGACAGCGCCGCGTCGGACGAGGCCCTGGCGAAGGTCACCAACACATGGACCGGCGAGTGGTGGAAATATGGCGGGGGCGGCACGGCCTGGAACGCCATGACCTACGACCCGGAACTGGACCGCATCTATATCGGCACCGGCAATGGCGCGCCGTGGAACCGCAATGTGCGCAGCCCCGGCGGTGGCGACAATCTTTTCCTCTGCTCGATCATCGCGCTGGACGCCAGGACCGGCAAATATATCTGGCATTACCAGACCACGCCGGGCGAAAGCTGGGACTATAACAGCGCGCAGGACATGTCGCTGGCGACGCTGGAGATCGACGGCAAGAAGCGGCGCGTCATCCTGCACGCGCCCAAGAACGGCTTCTTCTACGTGGTCGATCGCGACACCGGCAAACTGATCTCGGCCAAGCCCTTCGTCAAAGTGACATGGGCGAGCGGAGTGGACCTGAAGACCGGCCGCCCGATCGAGAATCCCGAGGCACGGGCGAAGGACAAGCCGATCATGGTCTTCCCCAGCCCCGCTGGCGGTCATAACTGGCATGCCCAATCCTTCAGCCCGAAAACCGGCCTCGTCTACCTGCCGGTGCAGGACATTCCCGGCCTGCACGACCCCCGCGGCATCGATCCGGCGAAATGGCAGCGGCACGGCTTCGGGCTGGACGCCGCCTACAAACCCAGGGCGCTGAAAGGCGTGTCGCCCGGCCCTGGCGGGGCGAAGATCGCATCGCTGGTCGCCTGGGACCCGGTGGCGCAGAAGAAGGCCTGGTCGGTACCACTGCCCGGCGCGCTCAACGGCGGCGTGGCGAGCACCGCGGGCAACCTGGTCTTCGAGGGCAATCTGGGCGGGCGGTTCGTCGCCTACAATGCAAAGGACGGCAAGGCGCTCTGGTCTTTCGACGCGCAGAACGGCATTGTGGGCCAGCCCATCACCTATCTGGTGAAGGGCGTGCAATATGTGACCGTCATCGCCGGCGTGGGCGGGACGTCCGGCGCTTTGGGCGGGCTGCTCGGCCCCCAGCATATCTGGAATTATCGCGAGCAGAAGCGCCGCGTGCTGACTTTCGTGCTCGGCGGCAAGGCGAAGCTGCCGCCGGCGCTGAAACAGGCGATGCAGCCGATCGTCGACGACCCCACCTTCGTCATCGAGGACAAGCTGGTCGACCGCGGCGCGGACCAATTTGCGATCCATTGCATCACCTGCCATGGGTCGGGCGTGGTGGCGGGCGGCGCAGCGCCGGACCTGCGCCGCTCGGCCGTGCCGCTGGATCGGGACACGTTCCGCCAGATCGTGGGCGAAGGGATGCTGGTGCAGAGTGGCATGCCCAAATTCCGCACGCTCTCGGCCGACGATATCGAAGCGCTGCGCCACTATATCCGCTTCCAGGCGCGCGCGGCGAAGGGGGCGGGCGAGAAATAAGGGCGCTTCGAATAGCGAAAAATTCCGGACCTCTTCGTCGCGGCGCCATCGGCGATTGATGAGCTCCGGTCCAAGTCCGGGAAACCCGATATTCGACGGCGCGGCCCGATGGAGCCAGATCAAGCCCGGGCAGAAGGAGAGAGGACGGCAGAGAGATGGTCGCGAACGTCAAGGAGATGACCGGCGCGGATTTTCCGCTTTTCGCCTTCAGCCATTGCCGCGACGTGGTGGCGGCGGTCAGCCGCGCCGGCGGCTTCGGCGTGCTGGGCGGCAGCAGCTTCACGCCCGAGACGCTGGCGGCCGAGCTGGACTGGATCGTCGAGCATGGCGAGGGCAAGCCCTTCGGCATCGACATATTGATCCCGGAAAATCTCGACTTCGGAGCGGAATTCAGCGCCGACCAGCTGGCCGAGCGCATTCCGGCGAAGCATCGCGACTTCACCATAGAGCTGCTCGCGCGGCACGGCGTGCCGCTGTCGCAGGCGGAGGCGATCGACCGGCGTATCCCGCAGACGTCGCCGGCGATCGGTGAGGCGCTGCTGGACATCGCCTTTCGCTACCCGATCCGCCTGATCGCCAACGCGCTGGGCATCGCCCCGCCCCGCATGCTGGAGCTGGGCAGGGAAAAGGGCGTGCCGGTGGCGGCGCTGGTCGGCGCGAAGGAACATGCGCTGCGGCAGGTGCGGGCCGGGGTGGACATCCTGGTCGCGCAGGGCACCGAAGCGGGCGGCCATTGCGGCGAGGTGTCGACGCTGGTGCTGGTGCCGGAGGTGATCGCTGCGATCAGGCCGGTGCGCGAGGTGCCGGTGCTGGCCGCCGGCGGTATCGTCACCGGCGGGCAGATGGCCGGCTGCATGGCGATGGGCGCGCAGGGCGTGTGGACCGGATCGGTCTGGCTCGCCACGGTGGAGGCCGAGACCAGCGAAGCCTTCCGCCAGAAGATGGTGGAGGCCTCCTCGCGCGATACCATCCGGTCGAAGGCGCGCACCGGAAAGCCCAGCCGCCAGCTGCGCTCCGCCTGGCACGACGCCTGGGAGGGAGCGGACAGCCCCGGTGCGCTGCCGATGCCGCTGATGGGCATGATCAGCCAGCCGGCCTTCGAGAAGATCGAGAAGGAAGCGCTGAAAGGCAATGCGCAGGCGCGCGCGCTCATCAGCTACTTTGTCGGGCAGGGCGTGGGCCTCATCAACGAGATACAAGGCGCGGGATCGGTGGTGCAGCAGTTCAAGGAGGAATTCGCCGCCGCGCTCGAAGGGCTGATCGCCTCGATCGAGAGCTGAGGGCGGCCTGCGCTCGCGCCGGGGAGTTTCGCCGTCTCTTTCGCCGATCGTCAGGGTATCGCCTCGCCCCGGATCAGCACGTCGGTGCCGCCGTCGGTGAAGACGATCTGGCCGACCATGTTCGCGCATTGCGGCCCGGCGAGGAAAGCGATTAGCGGTGCGATCGTGTCAGCGTGTGGAAAGTCGGCGACCGCGATGGGCGTGATCTGCGTCAGCAGGGCGCGGCCTTCGGCGGTCGCGAGCGTCGGCTCGGTCAGCGGCGTACGGATCAGGCCGGGCGCGACGCCGTTCAGCAGGATACCGGCGCCCGCCCAGTCCGGCGTCACCGCCGTCCGCCGCACCCAGTGACACAGCGCGCGCTTGCCGGTCATATAGGCGACGGGCGCATCGTCGGTATGCGCGCGGGCACCGGCCTCGTCATCCGCCAGATAGAGGTCGAGCAAGGCCGCATCATAAGGCAGGACGGCGGTGGAAGAGGCGATAACCACGGCGCGCGGATCGCGCCTCTTCGCCAGCAGCGGGCGCACGCCCTCGATCATCCGGATCGTGCCGAAAAAATTGATGGAACTCACATTGGCGCCGCTGCCCCCACCCGTGCCGGCGCAGGTCACGATGGCATCGATGCCATCCGGCGCGCGCGCGGCGATGGCGGCAAGCGCGCTCGTTCGCCCTGCGGGGATGGAAAGGTCTGCGAGTATGTCGGCGTCGCGCAGGTCGACGCCGATGATGGTCGCGCCCTGCCGCCGCAATTCGGCCGCCGCCGCCTGTCCGATGCCCGACGCCGTGCCCGTCACCACGACCAGGCGCCCCTGCTCTTCTGGCATCGTCATGCCTCCGGCTTTTCGCTGTCGTCCTCTCGGCCTAGCGCTTCTTCGGATCGCGCGCGGCGACCTGTGCCTTGAAATCGTCAGTGCCGATCAGGACCGCCTGGTTGAGGACGTTCGTCACCCATTCGGTTTCCATCGTGGATTCGAAACCGCGATGCAGCGCCGCCTTGGCTGCGGCGAAGGCGCGCGGGGGCAGGGCGGCCATGGCGAGAGCGCGTTCTTCCGCCCGCGCCAGGATCGCGTCATCCTCGACAAGCTCGTCGACCAGACCGACGCGCAGCGCTTCCTCGCCGTCCAGCATCTGCGCCTCCAAAACCATGCGCTTGGCATGGGCGAGGCCGATGAGCCGCGGCAGCAGCACCGCGCCGCCCAGCGGGGGCATGAGGCCGAGCTGCAACCAGTTTTCACCAAAGCGCGAACGGGTGGAGGCGACGCGCGCGTCGCAGGCGATCGCAACCTCGCAGCCCACCGTGATCGCCGCGCCGTTGACGGCGGCGACCGTCGGCTTGGGGCATTTCCACAGGCGCTCCACCGATCCCTTGAACCAGGTGTAGAGGCTCTGGTTGACGCCCTCCGTCCGCGAATCCAGCAGATCGCGCAGGAAGGAGAAGTCGGCGCCAGCGGCGAAGTTGCGGCCCTTGCCGGTAATCACGATCGCCTTGACCGCATCGTCGCCGATACAGTCGTCGATAGCCTCGCACAGTGCCTTCATCAGCTCGGGATAAACGGCGTTGGCCGATTCCGGGCGGTTGAAGCTGACGCGGCCGATGCCGCTCTCCAGCTTTTCGACCAGGATATGCGGTTCAGCGACGGCGGGGCTCATCGGGGCTTCCTTCGGAACGATATTCGGGCAGGCCGGGGCTCTTGGGCAGGCTGGCGAGGCCCTTCGCGCGGCTTGCGACCAGGATGGTCGCGGTGGCGGTGATATTCTGCTGGCCGCGCTGGTTGGTGCCGGCAATCTCCAACTCGATCAGCGGACCCAGCTCCGGGTCGTCGCGCACCTCCGTGACGCGGCCGCTCATCCAGGTGACGTCGCCGATATATTTGAAGTTGCGCAGCTCGTAGCGGAGGCGATGCACGAACGCGTCGTCGCCGATCCAGTTGGTCAGGTAATGGCATACGAACACATAGCGCATCGGGCCGATGTCGTAGGTGCGCTGCACGCCGACCTTCTGGGCCAGGTCATTGTCCCAGTGGACGCGCTGCACCGTATCCCAGTTGCGATAGTCGTCGCGTGAATAGAAGCCGCGCAGCCGCTTGCGATTCTCATAGGCGAGCTTGAGCGGCGGATTGCCATAGGTGAACCAGCCACCACCCATATGCATGTTGATGATGTCGGTGATCGTCAGCGGCCCCTTGACCATCGGGGGCAGCTCGTCGCCCACTTTCACATCCTCGAGATAAAGAGTGCCGGTGCCGCGCCGATATTCGTTGTCGTAGGCCGCCTCGATCTTCGCGAGCTCGTCGTCGCTCCAGCTGGGTGCGGCGTCCTGCTCCTTCTTCTCCTTCGGCTTGCCGGAGCTGCCGCGTTCGACATGGACGAACCAGCGGTTGCTGGTCACCAGCACTTCGTCATGCTGGTTCCAGAAGCTGTTGGCATTATCGACCAGCACGCTGCGCTTGCCGAAGCTTGATTCCTTGGGCGTGACGCTGGCCAGCCATTCGGATTTGAAGACCTCGTCCCCTTCCCGGATCGGGCGGTAGAAGCGATATTCCGCACCCGAATGGAACAGTTGCACGCCGCGCAGCGCGCCCTTGCTCTTCTCCTGCAATTCCTTGCTAGGGAAGGGCGAGCGGTCCCAGCCCATCGACCATTCGAAGCCCGGAGGCGCGACCGAACCCTGCCAGCGGCTGGCGTCGGCATGGCGCGGGTCCAGGTAGAGCGGATTGTCGTCGCCGATGGCGATCGCCCAGCGGCGAATCGAATCCGCCGAGGCGATCGCATTGTGCGGCGACGTCAGCCATCCCTTCCGCAGGGTGGGATTGGTCGAGCCGATCCGGGCGCGCATCTTTTCGATATCTTCGTCGGTAATCTTGCCGATCACGAGTCCGTCCGCCTGAGCGGTCATGGCTCTCTCCACCAGTGATAGAAGTACCCCTATTGGCGTTTTACGGAAGGATGACAAGGGGATTTATCAAATAGGCCGGGCGACGCTGGATTTGCCGCATCGTTAAACGACTCGAGCGGTTTGAGGCGCTCGGCTGGAAACCAATAGAGATATCTCTGGACAGGCCCGCCTGCCGATACTAGGCCCGTTCGCCAGCGCGTTTTTGGAGAGCAGATGTGAGCCAGTTGAAGGAGCGGATCGGGACGATTCTCTCGCTTGACCCGACAGCGCCGGCGATCGAGTTCGACGGGAAATGGACGAACTGGGGCGAAATCGGACGGGCCTATCGCGCGCTGGACGAGATACTGGACGCCAACGGCCTGGGCGCTGACAGCCGCATCGGCCTGATGCTCCGCAATCATGCCGCCGTGGTGCCCGCCGTGCTGGCGGTGATCGGCGAGCGCTGCGTCGTGACGCTCAATCCGATGTTCCAGTCGAGCAAGCTGGCCGACGATGTCCGCGCAACCCAGGTCCCCGCCGTGGCCGGCATCCCCGCCGATCTGGATGCGCCGGAGGTCGCCGCCGCGCTGGCCGAGACGGGATGCCTCGTGCTGGAGCTGACCGGCGACGCCGACGCGCCGGTGAGGGTGCGGCGGGAGCGGACCAGCGCGCGTGCGGAAACCGACACGGCGCCCGGTGTCGCGGTGGAGATGCTGACCAGCGGCACCACCGGCGCGCCCAAGCGGATCGCGATGAAGCGCGTCGGCTTCGAGGAATCGGTCTTCGCCGCCGCGCGTTTCGAGAAGGGGCGTTCGGCCGACGACGCGCCGGTGCTGCGCAAGGGCGTGCAGCTGCTAATGGCGCCCTTCTCGCATATCGGCGGGCTGCTGGCGCTGATGAACGCGATCATGGCCGGCCGCAGCGGCGCGCTGCTGCCCAAATTCACCGTCGAGGGTTTCCGCGATGCTGTGAAGCGCCACGGCATCAAGGCGGCCAGCGCTCCGCCGGCCGCGCTCAAGATGGTCTATGACGCCAATGTGCCCAAGGAGGACCTCGTATCGCTCAAGGCCTTCCGCACCGGCACGGCGCCGCTCGATCCCGATCTCGCCGACGCTTTCTATGAGCGCTACGGGATTCCCGTGCTCCAGAATTACGGGGCGACCGAATTCGGTGGCGTGGCGGGCTGGACCATCGCCGATTTCGAGGCGCACCGGGTCGACCGGCGCGGCGCCGTCGGCCGGCTCAATCCCAATGTGCAGGGCCGGGTCGTCGATGCGGAGACCGGCGCGGAAGTGCCTGCGAACGAGGTCGGCATCCTGGAACTCAAGTCGCGCCAGATCGGCGACGGCACCCAATGGCTGCGCACCACCGATCTCGCGAAAATGTCGGAGGACGGCTTCCTGTGGATAACGGGCCGCGCGGACAATGTCATCATCCGTGGCGGCTTCAAGATCCAGCCCGACGATGTGGTCCGCGCGCTGGAGAGCCATCCGGCGGTGAGCGAGGCGTCGGTGATCGCCATGCCGGACGACCGGCTGGGGCAGGTACCCGTCGCCGCCTTCATCGCCGCCTCCGGGCAGGAGGTGCCCGATGAGGCGGCGCTCAAGGCCTTCCTCAAGGAAAAGCTGACCGCCTATCAGGTGCCGGTGTCGATCCGCCGCTTCGACGCCTTGCCGCGCACCCCGTCCATGAAGGTCGATCAGCGCGCGCTGCGCGCATTGCTGGAGGTCGCGCCGGCGGCCTGATTTCTTCCCGCCGTCAACCCGGGCAAACAAGCCGAGCTGACGGGACCAAAAGAGCCGGACACGGGGTTGCTCCGGAAAGCAAAAAACCACGGGGCGAGGACCGGGCACCCGCCCGACTTGGCTGATTTGCTATTGAGATATCTGTATGGCACGCTAAGGGTTTGGTGCGATCCACCTTGCTGGGAATGGCGAACGACCGATGGACCTGAGATATACCGACGAACAGATCGCCTTTCAGCAGCGCGTCCGGTCGTTCCTCGCGGAGCAATGGACGCCGGCTGAAAACAAGAAGGACCCCGCCTTCATCACCCGCTTCCGCCAGCAGGCGACGGACGCGGGCTATCTCTATCGTGGCGTGCCGCGCCAATATGGCGGATCGGAGCAGGCGCCCGACGTCATCCGCGCGCAGATCATCCGCGAGGAATTCGCCGCCGCCCGCGCGCCGATGGAGGTGCCCGGCAACGGCGTGGCGCTGGTCACCCCGACGCTGATCGAATGGGGCACCGATGAACAGAAAGACATGTTCATCAAGAAGACGCTGACCGGCGAATATCGCTGGGCACAGGGCTATTCGGAGCCGGGATCGGGCAGCGACCTTGCGTCGCTTACCTCGCGCGCGGTGCTCGACGGCGACGAATGGGTCATCAACGGCCACAAGATCTGGACCACGCTGGCCCAGTATGCCACGCACATGTTCGCGCTGCTGCGCACCGAGCCGGACGCGCCCAAGCACAAGGGCATTTCCTATATCCTTCTCGACATGAAGGCGCCGGGCGTTACCGTCCGCCCGATCACGCAGATCAACGGCGACACCGAATTTTGCGAAGTGTTCCTGGACGATGTCCGCGCGCCGGCATCCTGGCTGGTCGGCCCGCGCGGCGACGGGTGGAACGTGTCGCGCTCGACGCTCAAGCACGAGCGCAACCATATCGGGTCGTCGACCCGCACCATGCCGATGTTCCGCAGCCTTGTGAAGCTGGCGCAGCGCCGCCAGATCAACGGCAAGCCGGCGATCGAGGACCCGCGCATCCGCAGCGCCCTCGTCCAGATCGAAGGCTATCTGCAAAGCCAGCTATGGGCAGGCTATTATCAGCAGACGTTGGCGGCGAACAATGAGAGTCCGGGCGTGCTCGGCCTCGTCAACAAGCTGACCACCACCAATTTCTTCCACCGCGTCGCCCAGCTGTCGACCGAGATCATCGGCGACGACACGCTGCTCGCGCCCAAGCAGGGCCGGGATCGCGGCGGCGACGAACGCTGGGTGAACCAGATGCTGGGATCGCTCGGCCAGGCCATTTCCGGCGGCACGTCGAACATCCAGCGCAACATCATTTCCGAACGCGGTCTGGGGCTGCCGCGCTCGGGTTCGGAGAACTGACCGATGCGTTTCGATCTGACCGACGAGCAGAAGTCGCTGCGCGACATGCTGACCCAATTTTTCGGTGAACGTTTCGGCGGCGCGCAGGGCGTGGAGGCGGTCGCGCGCACGACCCTGGACGCTGGCCTCTGGTCCGCCGTCGCGGAGCTCGGCCTTGCCGGGGCGATGGTGCCGGAAGCGGATGGCGGCCTCGGCCTCGATCTGTTGACCGCGACCGTGATCGCCGAAGTGACCGGCCATTATGCCGTGCCCGCGCCCGTGCTGCCCTCGATCCTCGCCGCCTGGCTGATCGCGACGGCGGGCAGCGGGGAGCAGAAGGGCAAGTGGCTGCCGAAATTGCTGGGCGAGGGCGCGCAGGCAGCCTTCGCGCTGGCGGAAGAGGGGGGCTGGGCGCCGGCCGACTGGACCCTCGAAGGCGCGCCGCTTGTCGGCACCAAGCTCTATGTCGAGCGCGCCGACAGCGCCGACCTGTTCATCGTCGGCGGCAGCGGCGGATCGCTCGCGATCGTCGAGGCGGGGCACGCGACCCTGACCCCGCTCGACACGCTGGACCGCACGCGCCCGCTCTTCGCGGCGGCGTTCGACGCGGCCGCCGCCGACATATTGACGACCGACGCGGCCGTCGCGGGCAAGCTGTTCGATGCACTCTGCATCACGTCGGCCGCCGACGCGCTGGGCGCGGCGAGCGCCATCCAGGCGCGCGCGATCGACTATGCCAAGGAGCGCAAGCAGTACGGCCAGCTGATCGGCAGCTTCCAGGCGCTCAAGCACCAGCTCGCCGACATGTCGGTCGAGCTGGAGCCGGCGCGGCCGCTCGTCTGGTACGCCGCCCACGCCTGGGACATGGGGCAGGAGGATGCGCCGCGGATGGCGGCGCTCGCCAAGGCGCACCTGACCGATATCTCGGTGCAGGTTGCGCGCAACGCGATCGAGGCGCATGGCGGCATCGGCTACACTTGGGAGCATCCCGCGCACCTGTTACTCAAGCGCGCCATGGCGGATCGCAGCGCGCTGGGCAGCGTGAACATGCATCGGGAACGCGCGGCGGTGCTGGCCGGCTGGTAAGAAAAAGCAGGAGAGCAAAGACCCATGCCGCAATGGACAGCGAGCGCCGACCCGGCCACCCATGGCCTGCGCCTGATTGGCCGGATCGATGGCTGCACTCATCCCGAAAGTGCGGAAATGCTGCCCGATGGCGAGCATTTCCTGTTCGGCAATTGCGCGATGAAGCTGGGCGTAGCGCCCTATCGTGGCGGCGGCGGGCCGGTCTATCTCGAAGGCCAGGCCTATGTCAGCATCGGCCGCATCGATCCACAGGGCAATGTCAGCCTGGTCGAGGAGAAGATGGTGGCGGGCCTCACCGGCACGCTGGGCTGCGACGTGCTGACGGTGGCGACGGGCAAGTTCGCGGCGGGATATGTCTTCCAGGCGCGCGGCGGCTGCCCGCTGATGGCATCGGAGGATGCCGACACGCTGATCGAGGACCCGGCCGAGCTGCGTTCGCAGGTGCTGGTCTATGATGTCGAGGGGCGCCGCCAGGCCGGGTCCATCCCGCTTTGGGAAGGCACCGAGTTCGCACGCCAGTTCAACGCGATCAACCAGCCCAATGGCCTTGCCATCAATGCGAAGGGCGACCTGTTCGTCGGCGACATCCCGCACGGGAACAGCGTCAGCGTCCTGCCGCCGCCGGTGCCCTCGGCGGTTTATCGCATCCCGCACGATGCGATCGATGGCGTGGTCGACGGCGATCCGGAGGCGGTGGCAAAGGTGCGTCGGGTGTTCACACCCGGCTTCGTCAACGGTCTCACCGTATCGCCGGTCGACGGCGAATGCTGGATGGTCAGCTGCTCCTCGCATGACGAGGCGGGCGGGGCGGTCTATCGCCTGACCGACGCAGAGTTCGAGAGCGGCGCGCTGCCCGAGCCGGCCGTCACCGGCCTTGGCGTGCTGGACGGCGTCACCTTCACCAGGCGCGGCACGTTGTTCGTGACCAATCCGCGCACCGGCGAGATCCACATGTTCACGACCGACGGCGCGCACAAGCTGATCCGGCTGGACGGGGGGAAGCCGTGGCGGTCGCCGGCGGACATCAATGTCTGTTACCCCAAGGCGCTGGGCGGGGAGCCCGCGCTGCTGGTGCCGGACGTCGCCGTGGCGAGCGGACCGGGCGAGAGCAGCGTTTCGCTGCTCGATCTGACCGGGCTATAAGTGCCCGGAAAATAAGAGGAGGTCGGCGCGCCGCGCGTTGACTTGGGCGACATTTGCCGCTTTCGGGCGGCGGCACTATTTGGGGATCGACATGAGCCTTGCGGGCAAGACCATCTTCATCACCGGCGGCAGCAGGGGAATCGGCCTCGCTATTGCCGTGCGAGCGGCGCGCGACGGCGCCAATATCGCCATCGCCGCGAAGACGGCCGAGGCTCATCCCAAGCTGCCCGGCACCATCTACACCGCGGCGGCGGAGATCGAGAAGGCGGGCGGCAAGGCGCTGCCGTTGCTGGTCGACGTGCGTGACGAGGACCGTGTGGTCGACGCGCTCGCGCAGACGGCCGACAAGTTCGGCGGCATAGACATCGTCGTCAACAACGCCTCGGCGATCAACCTGTCCAGCTCGACCGAGATCGAAATGAAGCGCTTCGACCTCATCCAGTCGATCAACATGCGCGGCACCTTTCTCACCAGCCGCAGCGCCGTCCCCTATCTGCGCAGGGCGGCCAACCCGCACATTCTCTCGCTTTCGCCGCCGCTCGATCTGCGCGCCGACTGGTTCGCGCAGCACCTGCCCTACACGATGAGCAAATATGGCATGTCGATGGTGATGCTGGGCATGGCGGAGGAATTCCGCGCCGACGGCATCGCCTGCAACGCGCTGTGGCCGCGCACGACGGTGGCGACGGCTGCGGTCGAATTCGCGCTGGGCGGCGAGGAAATGATGCGCAGCTCGCGCCGGCCGGAGATCATGGCGGACGCAGCCTATGCGATCTTCAACCGCTCCTCGCGCGATTTTACCGGCCAGTTCACGATCGACGACTCCGTGCTCGCGGAAGAGGGTGTCACCGATTTCAGCGGCTATCGCTACGATCCGTCGCAGGAACTGACGGTCGACATCTTTGTCGATCCGGCCGATCCGCATCCCGAAGGCAGCGTGCTGCTGCCCTCTTCCTGACGGGCGGCGGCGCAGCCGATCAGGCCGGCTGCTCCGCATGGACGAAGGCGAGGAAGCTCTTGGCGGAGGCGCGGCAGATCAGCTTCCAGTCCAGCCGCATGTTGCTGGTGCACATCAGGCGAATAAGCGCCTGCAGTTCGAGGAAGAAGAGCAGCGCCTCGGCCCGGATTTCGTCGTCCGCGCCGGCCGCCGCGAAGCGGGGAAAACCCGTGCCCAGCAGCTCCATGATCTCGTCATAGAAGCTGATTTCATCGAACAGCTTGCTGTTGGGCTGGAGCGTGCGCTGAAGCAGCAGGACGGTCGATCCGTCGCTGCGGCAGGTTTCGAAAAACCCCTGAACCCAGGCCGTTACCACCTCCAGCGAGGGCGCGGGACCGAGCGCGGCCAGCGCGGCGTAGCGTTCGCGCAGGCTCCCGCCGACATTGGCGATCAGCGCACGAATGATGTCGGCCTTGGTCTCGAAATGCAGGTAGAAGGCCGCGCGGCTGATTCCGGCGGCCGCGGCGATCTGGTCGATCGTCGTCGCTTCATAGCCGAATTCGGTGAACAGCGCACAACCGGCATTCATCAGCCGTCGCGCCGTATCGGCCTTGCGCAGCGAGCGCCGATTGGATGACGAACCGTAGGGCGCCCTCGTTCTCGCGCCCTCCCCGACCTTTTGCTGAGCTACTGGCATGACGGGACCTTACCAGCAAATTGTGCCGTTTCCAGCGTGTTCGCGTTCCGGCCATGCCGGATGCTCCCCGTCTGTTCCGGAGCCGGGGGTGGGCTGCGCTGGTTGACGATGCGTCAATTTACCCCGGAGGCATATCAGCGGCAGCAATTGAGGGCTCTCTATTGACCAAATGGCGCGCGGCTAGCATCATAGGGGGGAAGGTGAGGGTCTATGGATCAGTTCGACGCAATCGACATGGGCCCCTCAGGCAATGAGGCGGCATGGAACGGCGGCGTTCCGTATCGGGTTTCTTCCTATGTGCCCGTCGCAGGCCCGACCACGGAAACCTACCGGCCCGGAGCCTTTCGCGCTCGATAAACACCGGCGCCGGGGAGCAGCCTCGCTGACAAGAATTTAGAGGAGTTGATGATGGTTACGTTGACGATTGATGCGCCCGAACATGTGCCGCCGGAGCTGGTGGTGCCCTTTGATCAGTTGAACGGCCCTGAAGTGATGAACTTCCCGCCGACGGCGGCGCTCGGCATCGGCGCGGAAAAGCCGGTCTTCTATTCCAGCTTCTACGGTGGCTTTTGGGTCTTCACCCGCTATGAGGACATTCGCGCGATCTACCAGAATCCCGATGTTTTCATCCAGTGGTCGCAAGGCTTCCCGGCCAACCCCTTCTCGAAGCTGTACAAGCCGCTCTACCTGAACCCGCCCGAGCATATCGGATGGCGCCGCGTGCTGACGCCGATCTTCTCGCCGCGCCAGATGATGCGCAACGAGGAGTTCGTGCGGGAGCTCACCCGCACGCAGCTCGCCAAGATCGCGCCACAGGGCCGCTGCGAGCTGGTGAGCGAGTTTGCCGACGTCATCCCCGGGCGCATGTTCTGCTTCCAGCTGGGCCTGCCGGAAAAGGATTATCCGCGCTTCTCCGGCCTCGCCCACGACCTCATCTTCGGCCCGGCCAAGGTGCTGCGCGAAGGCGGATCGCCCGACGACGCTCGCGCCTTTCGCGTGAAGGTGAATGCCGAGATCGACGAGTTCATCGCCAAACTGCTCCCCGAGCGCCGCAAGCAGCCGGGCGAGGATATCGTCTCCTTCCTGCTGGATGGCCGGGTCGACGGCGAGCCGCTGACCGACGAGGACATCATCACGATGACCACGCTGCTCTTCTTCGCGGGCACGGACTCGACCCGTGCGGCGATCACCTACGCCTTCCTACACTTGGCCCAGCATCCCGAATTGCGTGACCAGCTGGTGCGCGGCGAGGCCGACATCAAGAAGGCGTCGGAGGAACTGCTGCGGGTCCATGGCTTCCACATGAGCTCGCGCCAGGCGGCCAAGGATTTCGAGATCGCGGGCGTTAAGATCAAGGCGGGCGATCGCGTGGTCATGTCGACTGGCGCGGCGAACCGCGACCCGGCGAAATTCCCCGACCCCACCAAGGTCGACTTCCACCGGCCCGACGCGCACAGCCACCTGACCTTCGGTGCAGGCATTCACCGCTGCATCGGTTCGCACCTCGCGACGCTCCAGCTGCGCGTGGCGCTGGACGAAGTGCACAAGGTCATCACCGACTACCGCATCGACGAAAACGCCGATCCGGTGACCTTCGTGGGTGGACAGGGCAAGACGATCCCCGTCAACCTGCCGCTGGTCTACACGCCCGTGGACTACGTTCCTGCGGCGTGAGCCCGGAACCGGGAAGGATGGCAGGCCGGCGCATCGTCGCCGACCCGTGCCGGACGTGGACGGCGCGGTGACGATCGGGGTCGAGGATATCGGCGCGGTCCGCGTCTTCACGCTGCGCAAGCCCGAGCGGCGCAACGCGCTCAGCCGCCGCGAGAGCAACGAGATGTCGGCCCTGATCGACATGTTCGAGCGGGAGGAGGCCGCGCGCGTGGCGATCGTCACCGGGCAAGGGGATCAGGCCTTTTGCGCCGGCGGCGACCTGTCCGACACGGATAGGGAAGCGACCCTGCCGCCGACCGGCTTCGGCGGTCTCACCAGCAGGTTCGACATGGCCAAGCCGATCATCGCGGCCGTCAACGGGTTGGCGCTGGGCGGCGGGTTCGAACTGGCGCTCGCCTGCGACATCATCCTTGCCGACGAAGGCGCCCGCTTCGGTCTGCCCGAACCGAGCGTCGGCATGGCGGCGCTGGCCGGCGGGTTGCAGCGCCTGCCCCGGCTGATCGGGGAGAAGGCGGCGCTGGGCCTGATCCTGACCGCGGATCTGATCGACGCGGCGGAAGCCTATCGGCTCGGCCTTCTCTATCGAATCGTACCGCGCGGCGACGTGCTGCGCGAGGCGCTGGCGGTGGCGCAGCGGATCGCCGGTCACAGTCCCGCCTCGATCAGGGCGTCCAAGCAGGCGGTGCAGGCGGGTCTGCGCCATGCGTCGCTGCCCGATGCGCTGGCGGCGCAGGTGGACCTGCCGGCCGTGCGGGCGATGCTGGAGGGGCCGGAGCGTCGCGAAGGCATCCGCGCTTTCCGCGAAAAACGGCGGCCAAGCTGGGCCTTGCCCGCGCCGGAGCGCCCGCACGGCTAATTCCGTTCAAAGAATTGACAGGGCCCTGCGGCGCGCCCAAGGATCGCGCGGCGCCGCCCCCGGAGTGGGCGGGTTTTTGGAGAGGGACGCCGGGATGCAGGGTGTAGACCGCTTTACGGGGAGGCAGCGCTACATGCTGTTCATCCTGATGCTCGTTTATGCCTGTCACCTGATCGACCGCACGATCGTGCTGGTGCTGCTCGACCCGATCAAGCATGAATATGGGCTCAGCGATACGCAGCTCGGCCTCTTCTCCGGCTTCATCTTCGCCTTGGGCACCGTGGCAGCGGCATTGCCGCTCGGCACGCTGGCCGACCGGCGCTCGCGCAAGAGCATATTGGGCGTGTGCATCGCCATCTGGAGCGCGATGACGCTGCTGTGCGGCGTCGCCTGGAGCTATGCCAGCCTGCTCATGCTGCGCTTCGGCGTGGGTGCGGCGGAGGCGGGCCTGCAACCCACCGCCCTGTCGATGGTCGCGGACGAGGTATCCGCGCGCAAGCGGGCAAAGGCGGTCGCGATCGTCCATATCGGCAGCCCGCTCGGCACGCTGATCGGTTTCTTCGTGGGCGGTTGGGTCGCGGGACAAATGGGCTGGCGAGCCGCGCTGCTGCTGGTCGGCGTGCCCGGCCTGCTGCTGGCGGCGGTCGTGCTCCTCACCCTGCGCGAGCCGGCGCGGGAGCATGTCGCGACCCACGACAATGCCATTTCGATCGGCGATTTCTTCCGCACCATCTGGAGCGACAAGGCGCTGCTTCACGTCGTCATGGGCGCGATCATCCTGTGGCTCTGCACGTCCAGCTCCTCGGCCTGGTGGGCGTCCTTCCTGATGCGCAGCCATGGCGTGCCGATTGCGACGGTCGGCATGATCATGGCAGGCACGGCGGGCTTTGGCGGCATCGTCGGCAATTTCATCGCCGGGACGCTGTCGGAACGGGTTGCGCAGGGGCGGCAGGACCGGCTGGCGCTGTTCGCCGTCATCGGCGCGCTCGTCTATTTCCCGCTCAGCCTGGTCACGCTGATCAGCGGCAGCCTGGTGGTGGTGGTCATCTGCCTCTTCCTTCAGATGTCCTCCTATTTCCTCATATTCACGCCCGCCTACAGCCTGGCCATGGGACTGGCGGGCCCGGGCATCCGGGGGCGGACGGCGGCGCTGATGTCGATGGGCGCCACCGCGATCGGCTATGGGCTGGGCTCACAGCTCACCGGTATATTGAGCGACGCGCTGCGGCCCACGGCAGGCGACGAATCGCTGCGCTACGCGCTGCTCATCATGATGTTCGTCATGTTATGGGCGGCCGGGCATTTCGGCAGGGTCTACGCCCATCTGCGCAAGCGCCCCGCCGCGATCGTCGAGGTGGCGCACGTGTGATTCCCTTGACAGAGGTTCAAGTGAACGATTGATCTGGCGTAATCGCCTGCTATCGCAGCGCCGAAATCAGATCGGAAGAGGTCAAAATGAAGGTCTCGGACAATACGCCCGTCATCGTCGGCGTCGGGCAGGCCGTCGACCGGCTCGACAGCCCGGATTACCGGGGCCTTTCTCCGGCCGACATCGCGGCGGCGGCGGCCGGGGCCGCGATCGAGGATACGGGCGCAACCGAGCCGGTGAAAGCCGCGATCGACATCGTCGGCGGCATCCGAACCTTCGAGGATTCGACGCCGATGCCGGCGGTCTTCGGCAAGCCGGACAAATATCCGCTGGCGGTCGCGCGGCGTTTGTCGCTCACCCCCCGAGTCGCGATCCTCGAGAAGGCGGGCGGCCAGTCGCCGCTCGCGCTCATCGCCGACATGGCGAACCGCATCGCTAAGGGGGAGGCGCAGGCCGCGCTTGCTTTCGGGTCGGAGGCCATCTCCACCGTGCGCCATCTCAAATCCGCCGGCGAGAAGCGCGAATGGGCCGAGACACATGAGGGCGAGATCGAGGACCACGGCCTCGGCATCGAAGGGCTCGTGACTCGCTACAATATGGGTCATGGCATCACGGCCGCGCCCCCGGCCTACGGCATCCTTGAAAATGCGCGTCGCGCGCGACTGGGGCTGGGCCGCGACGCCTATCGGCAGGAAATGGCGAAGCTGTTCGCGCCCTTCACGCAGGTCGCCGCCGCCAACCCCTGGTCCAGCGCCGCGACCGAACCGATGAGCGCCGACGACATCGCCACCGTCAGCGAGCGCAACCGCATGATCGCGGATCCCTATCCCCTCAAGATGGTCTCGCGCGACCAGGTGAACCAGGGTGCGGCCGTGCTGCTCACCTCGGTGGCCAAGGCGCGGGAACTCGGCATTCCGGAAGAGAAGTGGGTCTATTTTCACGGCTCCGCCCTCGCCAATGAACGCGACATCATCGAGCGCACCGACATGGGCGCGTCGCCGGCGGCCAAGGCCTCGCTCGACAGCGCGCTCGCGACGGCGGGTGTGGGCAAGGACGACATCGCCTATTTCGATTTTTACAGCTGCTTCCCGATCGCCGTCTTCGCCGGCGCGGTCGATGCGCTGGGCCTGTCGCCCGACGACCCCCGCGGCCTGACGGTGACAGGCGGGCTCTGTTATTTCGGCGGGCCGGGCAATAATTATTCGATGCACGGTTTCGCCACTATGACGGAAAAGCTGCGCGCCCATCCGGGCAAGCTGGGCCTCGTCGCGGTCAATGGCGGCTTCCTGTCCAAATATGGCGCGGCGGTGCTGTCGACGACGCCGGCGGAGTGGACGCCGTGCAAGAAGGAAGGCATCCAGCGCCTGCTCGACGCCGAGCCCAGGCCGAAGATCACCCGCATGGCCGAGGGACCGGCGAAGATTCTTTCCTACACGATCAACTATGCGAAGGGCGTGCCTGCCCAGGCGATCGTCGTGGGCGAGCTGGAGGACGGCACCCGTTTCCTCGCCAATCAGGCCGATCCCGAGACGCTGGCCGAGGCGGTGGAGAAGGATCCGCTGGGGCGCGCGATCTACGTCACCCACCGGCCGGAGGGGAACCGCTTCCTGTTCGACAGGGCGCGGCTGGAAGCGGTCTATCCGCCGGTCAGGCCTGGCTTCAGCGATTCTTACGAGACACTGCTGGTCGAGCGGCGCGGCCATGTGCTGGAAGTCACGATCAACCGGCCCGAGCAGCGCAACAGCATTTCAGCCCAGACCCACCTTGATCTCGACGCGGTGTTCAACGCATATGAGGCCGACCCCGATCTCTGGGTCGCGATTCTGACCGGCGCGGGGGACAAGGCTTTTTGCGCGGGCGCGGACCTGAAAGGCGCGGCAAGCGGCGTGGTGATCCCGCTCAGCGGTTTCGCCGGCCTCGTCGCGCGGCGGCGGACCAAGCCGCTGATCGCGGCGGTGAACGGCGTCGCCCTCGGCGGCGGGCTGGAGATCGGCCTGTCCTGCGACATGATCGTCGCCGATCCCGCAGCCAGGTTCGGCCTGACCGAGGTCAAGGTAGGCCTGATCGCCGGGGCGGGCGGCGCGATTCGTCTGCCACGCCAGATCCCGCGCAAGATCGCGGTGGAAATGCTGCTGACCGGCCGGCACATGCCGGCGGAGGAAGCCGCGCGCTGGGGCCTCGTCAACCGCGTCTCCGCACCGGGCGGGGCGCTGGCCGAGGCGCGCAAGCTGGCGGACGAGATTGCGTCGGTCTCACCCACTTCCGTGCGGCTGACGATGCAGATCATTCGGGAGGGCGATCGGGAGCCCGACGACGTCAAGGCGACCGCCGCGATGCTGCATTCCACCGCGGTCGATGGCCTGTCGACCAGCGAGGACATGATCGAGGGGCTGAGCGCTTTCGCGCAAAAGCGGCCGCCGGTCTGGAAGAATCGCTGACCTGACGAGGCCCGCGCGCGTCGAGACGCTCGGATAAGGGCACTGCTGGCACAGCTTGAAATTCCGGTGATCGTATCGCCGATGTTCCTGCTATCCTGTCCCGCGCTGGTGCTGGCCAGCTGTGCGGAAGGGATCGTCGGCAGCTTTCCCGCCCATTCGACCCGTTCTCGCGATGTGTTCCGGCAATGGCTGGACGAGATCGAGGCGGGACTGGCGCTGCTGCGGCAGACCGAACCGGACGCCAATATCGCTCCCTATGCCGTCAATCTCGTCACCCATCACACGAATGAGCGGCTGGAAGGCGATCTGGAACTGCGTATCTGGTATCAGGTGCCTGTTGTCCTGACATCGAAGGGCGCGCCGACCGATGCGGTCACACGCATCCATGACTATGGCGGCATCGTATTGCACGATGTCGCCAGCCGGCGACATGCCGAAAAAGCGATCGAGGGCGGCATCGATGGGCTCATAGTCGTCGCGTAGGGCACGGGCGGCCATACCGGTACCATCAATCCCTTTGCGCTGATGAACGAGATCCGCGCCTTCTATGACGGCCCGAAACGCTGGCGCGACCTCTGGTCGGCAGGGCAAGGCGTGGGCATGGCGCGCGAACTGATTTCCGCGCGCGTGCTCGTGCGCCAGATGAAGGCCGAATATCGCGAGGCCAGGCGCAGCTTCGCCTCGGCGCTGGCGGAGGACGCGGAAAGGCTGACGGCGGCGGCGGCCTGAGCCGCCGATCGCACAGGCGCTCCCAGATTCCCACATCCGTGGGTCAGCGACGCGATAAGACGGAAGAGGAGAGCGATATGTCGACCGCAAGGTCCAGCTGGCTGCTCGCGGTCGGATTTCTGGGATGTTCACTTGCCGCGATCCCCGCCCTCAGCATCGGGGCGGACGACGGCGTCCTCAGACGACTTTCATGGGAAGTCGGCTGATCGCGTTGATCGAGACGGTGACGGCGTGCTTCCATTCGCCGTTGAGGTCGAGCCGCAGGCCCGCCTTGCGGAATTCCTCGAAGAGAATCTCTACCTCCAGTTTGGCGAGATGCGATCCGATGCAATAATGCGGACCACCCGCGCCAAAGGCGGAATGACCCGCGCGTCGCCGGGAAATGTCGAACTTGTGCGGGTTCTCGTACAGTTCGGGATCGCGGTTGCCGGCGGTGAACCACAGCATGACGAACTCGCCCTCGCGGATCGTCTTGCCGTGCAGTTCCACGTCCTGACGTGCGGTGCGCCCCATGTGCATCACCGGCGACACGATGCGCAGCAGTTCCTCGACGACGATCTTCAGCGGACCGGTCTCCACCTGCTGCCGGGCGTCTTCGTCCGTCGCCATCAGCAGGAGGGACTGCGCGATCAGGGTGTGCGTCGTCTCGAAGCCGGCGATCAGGATCATGAGGCCGGATTCGACATATTCGGCCAGCGCGATGGGGTCGCCCTGATAATGGGCGGAGAGAAGCTCCGTCGCCATGTCGGCGGCGGGGTGAGCGAGTTTGATCTCACGCAGCTTGTGGAGATAGTCGATGACACCCTGGTGGGCCTTGGCACCCTTTTCGAACCCGATCTCTGGATCCATCCGACCGAACATGTCGTTCGCCCAGGATACGATCAGGTGACGATCTTCCTCGGGTACGCCGAGGATGCTGGCCACGACCTGCGCGGGCAGTTCCGCCGCGATCTGGGGGATCGCATCGAAGGTCTGCTTCTCCTGGACTTCCCGGACGATCCGGACGCAGATCTCGCGGATCCAGTGCTCGAACCGCGCCACGACGCGCGGGGAGAAGGCGCTGGCGAGGAAGCCGCGCAGCCGCGCGTGGTGTGGCCCGTCGTGCCACATCAGGTTGTTGATCAGCTGGCCGCGGAAATGCTCATTGTCCTGCCCTGCCGCCCGGATGGAAGAGGCGAGGGCAGCCGGATAGAGGAAGCCGAGGCTCGACGTGAACCGCTCGGTATCCATGCTGACCGCACGGATGTCGGCCGCGCGGGTCAGCGCCCAGAAGCGGTCGCCATAGGGCGCACGGAGTTCATGGCACGGGTCGTAGCGTCGCAGATGATCGAAATAGTCATGCGGCGGACCGCTTGCGAAGCTTGCCGGGTCGAGAAGATCGAGTTCTGCGATCGTAGCCATTCATTTTCTCCTACTCAGGCGACCTGCCGCTCGCGCAGAATGCCTCAAAATCGTCCTTGAAATCGGGGTGCCAGCGCGAGAGCGCCGGGCGATTGCGGATGACGTCGTCCTGCGACCATTGCAGACGACGCTCATCCATCGCACGCGACGTCTCGTTGTCCTGGCACCATATGTAGAAGTCGCTCCGCGCCAGACCGGCCAGCAGGGCCTCCGCGACCTGATCGCACGTCCACGCGGCGGCGGGCTTTTCCGCGAAATGGCGGGACATCATGGCAGAGTAGGTGAAGCCGGGCACGAGGAGGTGGGCCGAAACCCGGCATCCGGCGATCTGACGCAAACTGTGGGCCAGCCCTTCCGTCAACGTCCGGACCGCGGCCTTGGTGACGTTGTAGGCCGTGTTGCCCGGCGGTGAGGTGAAGCCCTGCTTAGAGCCGGTGTTCACGATGGCGGCGGGCGTGCCTTGATCCACCATGGGCTGGACGAAGGCCTGCACACCGTTCAGCACGCCGCCCAGATTGACGCCGAGAATCCCTTCCCAGCTGCCGGGGCCGGAGAAAAGGTCGCCACCGCTGCCCACGGCCGCGTTGTTCATCAACAGTCCGACTTCGCCGAACCGCTCGAACACGGCATCACGGAGGCCACAGACCTGCGCGACGTCCGCGACATCGACCGTCCGGTGCATGACGTCGGGCGCACCCGCCCTGGCGACGGCATCGGCGGAGTCGGCCAGCGCGTCGCTGACGTCGGCCAGGCACACGCGCATACCCACAGCGGCACAGCGCAGGGCCACGGCGAGGCCGATACCGTTCGCGCCCCCGGTGATGACCGCCACCCGGCCCGCTGCAATGGCTGGATGGTTGTTCATCATCGGCCCCTCCGAAATCGGTATCTGTATAAATAGGGTTATATTTGAGCGGGCCCGATGTCAAGCGGCCGGACCCAGCTTTGCCTGAGCTTGGCGAAGCCGGGAACAAGCCCTAGACTCCTTCTCTTTGCATGCGGAGCGAGGAAGTTTGGTGACGTCGATCGACGAGATTCGGAAACCGGATCACGGAGGCGCGCGGCCCACCAAGCGGTCGAAACTCGCAGAAATAGTCGCGCGAAATCTCGAGGAGCGGATCATCGCCGAAGGCTGGCCGGTGGGTCATCCGATCGGTCGCGAAGCCGATCTCGCCGCATCGGCCGGAGTAGGGCGATGGGCCATGCGGGAGGCGCTGTGCCTTCTGGAGGAAGGCGGGTTTATCGAATCGCGGCGCGGAAATGGCGGCGGGATGTTCGTCGCCTCGCTGCCGTCTACAATGGTGATAACGAGTCTCAGCAACTATATCGACTTCATGGGCGCGCCCGCCGCCGAGTTGTCGATCCTGTTGGCCGCGTCGGACGAGGTGATGATCGGCCGCGCGGCGTCCCGCATGACGGCAGCAGATCGCCGGGAGTTGAAGGAAATTCTCGCCGGCGTGGAAGCGCCGGTAACTCCCGAAACCATTAGGTCGGTCGCACCCATCCACCCGATGCTGTTGCGGGTGGCAGGCAATCCCGCGCTCGGGCTGATATCGGGTTCGGTGACATTGGCCACGATGCAGGCATGCTGGTACTCGACGCTGGAGGATGAGGCATATCACGAGGCCTTCATTCCGGTCGCCATCGGGGCGCGGGATATTGCGGCGGCGCTGGTGGAAGGGGCCGTGGCGGAGGCACATGTCGCCTCGCGCCTTTTCGTTTCCGCATGCGAAAAGCTCTTCCGGGCCTCGGCGAACTCGCTCCGCTTGCCGGGGCACACGCAAGCGGCGGTTCGCGCGTACGAACTTTTTCCGGCGGGCAGGCCGATGAAGAAGGCGGAGAGCGTCGCGCGTCACTTGCGGGAGATGATCCTCGATGCGGGGTGGCCGGTGGGCGCGCAACTCGGCACCCTTCCCGAACTGATGGAGCGCTTCGATGTCGGGCGCCCGGTATTGCGGGAAGCGCTGAGAGGTCTGGAGCGTATGGGGGCCATCAGGGTTGAGAGAGGGATCGGGGGCGGGGTGAAAGTCACCTCTCCCAATCCGGTCGAAATCATCTCCGCCTGCCGTCGGCACCTGGAGCGTGAAAATCTCCAGCCGGACGAGGCCAAAGAGATGCTCGATGCCGTTGCCGAGGCGGAAGCGCGCAGAGGAGGGGCGCGCGGCAGCGAAGCGGAACTGACGACAGTGCTCCCACTGGTCCGGCAGATACTGATGCCGGACCAGTGATGCGAAGCAGCCCGGCGTTCAGGCAGGATCGCTCGTCCAGCCTCTCGAGGGCGAGAGGAGCATGTCTGTTTTAGAGGCTCGGCAACCCGCACCGCGATCCGGTTGCGCGGCTGTTGGCTGCTGTCGGTTATGCCGCCTTCAGAGTTGCCTCAATGGAGAACGACATGCGCGGTGGGCGAAATCTCGGAAAAGCTCTGGACGAGACCTTCGGCTTGCTGGGTGAAGTCGCAGGGCATTTGCACGGCTGAAATCCCCGTCACGCACATCGCCCGGCGCGGAGCGCCACGCCCCACAGCTTCACCCCACAGCTTCACCGTCAACCGGCGGGTGACGGTCGGCAGATCGGCGTCGTGTTGCCGGGCCAGGATTGATGCGCGACCTGACTGGACGTTGGCAATAGAGATAGCTATATCGCATCCCGCTCGGCTCGCTGTGAGTGGGTCGGTCGTTTTAGGGAAGGTCCGCGCGGCCGGCAGCGGGCGAAATAGGAGCAAGCGATGTCTGCGTTGGTGGCGGGTGTGGGGATGGTTCGTTTCAGTAAGCCCGGGGCGCAGGCGTCTTATCCTGTGATGGCGTCGGAGGCGATCCGTGTGGCGCTGGCGGATGCGGGTCTGCGGCTGAACGATGTGGCGCAGGCCTATGCGGGATATTGCTATGGCGCGACGACCTGCGGGCAGCGGGCGCTGTACGAGGTCGGGATGACGGGAATCCCGGTGATCAATGTGCGCAATGCCTGCGCGACCGGATCGTCGGCGCTGCTGCTGGCAAATCAGGCGGTGGCGTCGGGGGCTGTGGACGTGGCGCTGGCCTTCGGTTTTGAGGAGATGAAGCCGGGCGCACTGGTCAATGAGGATTTTCGGGTATCGCCGGTGGACCGGATCGTGGCGCGGTTCAACGAGCTCGGTTATCCGGTCGACGAGGCGATGTCGGCGCCGGGTTTCTTCGGGGCTGCGGGCCAGGAATATCTGGGCAAGTATGACGCGAAGGCGGATCTCTTCGCGAAAGTGGCGGTCAAGACGCGGACCCATGCGGCGAACAACCCGATGGCGCTGTTCACCAAGCCGATCACGGTGGAAGAGGTCATGGAATCGCCGGTGATCTGGGGCGGCTATCTGACCCGGCTGATGGCATGCCCGCCGACCTGCGGTGCGGCGGCGGCGGTCGTGGTGAGCGAGACGTTCGCGGCCCGGCGCGGGCTGACGCGCACAGTGCGGATCGCGGGGCAGGCGATGGGGACGGACGGGCCCGAGGCATTCGACAGCGCGATGGACCTCGTGGGCCGTGGCATCACGCAGCGGGCGGCGGCGAGCGCCTTCGAACAGGCGGGCGTGGGTCCGCAGGATGTGGACGTTGTGGAGCTGCACGACTGTTTCACGACCAACGAGGTCATCAATTATGAAGCGCTGGGCCTGTGCGGCGAGGGCGAGGCGTCGAAGTTCGTCGCGGACGGCGACAACAGCTATGGTGGAAAGGTGGTCGTCAACCCGTCGGGGGGGCTCATGTCCAAGGGTCATCCGCTGGGCGCGACCGGTCTGGCGCAATGCGCGGAGCTGGTGCAGCAGCTGCGCGGCGAGGCCGGCGCGCGCCAGGTCGAGGGTGCCCGTGTCGCGCTCCAGCACAATATCGGCATGGGCTCGGCCGGCGTCGTCACACTCTATGTGAGGGATTGAGCCGTGGCGCGTATCCTCGTTACCGGCTGTTCGAGTGGCATCGGCCGGGCGCTGGTCACGGAACTCAGCCAACGCGGCCATGATGTGGTCGCGACCGCGCGGCGGGTGGAAACACTGGCCGACCTGCCGGCCGCGCTTCGCCTGCCGCTCGATGTGACCGACGACGCCTCGGTCGCGGCGACGGCGCAGGCCGCTGGCGATGTTGACATCCTCATCAACAATGCGGGCTTCAGTATCTGGGGCGCGGTGGAGGCGCCGGCGATCGTCGACCTCGAACGGCTCTTCTCGACCAACGTGCTGGGTCCGATCCGCATGGCCAAGGCGCTGCTGCCGGGTATGCGGGCGCGGGGGCGCGGGGCGATCTACAATATCTCCTCGGCCGCGGCGAAGCGTTCGACCGGGCTGCTCGGCCATTATGCGGCGACCAAGGCGGCGCTCGACGCCTATACCGACGCGCTGCGGATCGAGCTTGCGCCGTTCGGCATCGCCGCCTGCGCCGTGGTGCTAGGCGCGGTGGAGAGCAATTTTGGGGACAATCGCACCGATGTCGAGATGGCGGCCTACGGCTTGCTGGAGGAGCGCGCCCGCGCGCGGATCGCGGCGAGCCGCAAGGCGCCGGCGACGGCAAGGCAGGTGGCGTCCCGCATTGCCGATGCGATCGACGCGGGGCGTCCGCCTCTCAGGCTGGATGGAACGGGCGACGGCTTCGCGCTGATCGCGCAGCGCACCGGACAGGACGACGAGAGCTGGGAAGCGGGAACGCTGGCCGGGCTGTTCCCCGAGGGACTGGCCGCCCAGACCGGCTAAAAGAGGGCCGGCTGAACACATTCAAACCGGCCTTCTTCAATAAGGAAGAGAGAGAAGACATATGGCAGACGCAGTGGACTATGGCTGGTTGAAGGAAGAGCGGGCGTTCAGGATGGACGTCAAGGAAGCGGGCTACAGCGCGCGCGAGATCGTGCCCGTTGGCGAGCACACCTATGACCCGCAGCTGATCTTCTGCCCCAACCAGGACTGGCTGGAGCTCGACGGCTCGATCATCTATGGCGATATCGGCGGGCAGGAGACCTATGGCTGGGACGAGACCAAGGGCCACGGTTCGATCATGAAGCTGCACGCCGACAACAGCGTGGAATATCTGGTGCGACCCGGGAATATGGGCACCTATATGCCGCTCTGCCCGGTCCGCATCCCCCCTGAATTCGGGGCGTACAAGGGGCAGGTGATGCTGGTGGGCCAGGCAGGTCCGGGCCGCACCGGCGCGCGCAACCAGCACTATGTCTTCAAATATGCGCAAGGCTCCGACAGGATGGAGGTGTTTGCCCGGATCCCCCATGCCGGTTCACTCAATGACGGCATTCCCGGCGCGGGCCTGACCGGCGGTTTCGGCCCCTATGGCAGCCCGCAGGAGGGCAAGTTCTTCTGCATGTCGATGATGAACTGCACGATCTACACGGTCGACAACAAGGGCAATATTGAACCCTGGGTGACGCTGGCGCCGCCGGTGACGCCCGCGCCGATGATGCCGCTCGACATCCAGGTCGCGCCGGCCTGGTGGGGTGAATATGCCGGCGAATATATCGTGCTGGGCAAGATGGGTGCCTCCTACATCGACGATGTCGATTTCAAGGCGACCGAGAAGCCGCAATGGCTGCACTATCATATGGACCGCCAGGGCAAGATCGATCCTAACCCGATCCCGCTCGACAAGGTTCCCGCGCTCATCGACGCGGTCAAGGCGCCGGAAAGCTTCGGCAGGTTCGCAGGCGACCTCTTCTGGGTGGACGAGGGCGGTGTTGACCTCAACCATGTCACCACCTGGGACGAGCCGGTGCCGTACAAGGCCCGCCTGATGCGCAGGGACAAGGAAGGCAAGACCCACGTTTTCGCCGACAATTTCCAGGGCTCGTCCACCATGCTCGCCTTCCGTGGCAATGAGCTGCTGATGTCGATCATGGGCAAGAGCTACTCGACCGGCGAATATCATCACCCGGACGGCTCGATCTATGCGATCACCGCGGAATAACGATCGCGACGGAAAGGCGCGGTCCGGTGAGAACCGCGCCTTTCTCGCAACTCGGCCCACAGATAACGATCCCGAACGCTTCCACAGTCGCATTCCCTCGAGCGTGGAAGATCTCGACTCGGAATTCTGGCGGGCCTGTTGCTGATGGGGGCGATGTGAGGGACGATCGATAGGATGGACAGCTTCTGCTCCTATGAGGGCAAGGTCGCGCTGCTGACCGGCGCGGCGGGACATATCGCCGCGACGACGGCGCGCCTGCTTGCCTCGCGCGGGGCGACGGTCGCGGTGGTGGAGCGGCCGGGCGTGTCGCTCGACGTGCTCGATCCGGACATTCCTGGCGAGCGGCTGCTCAAGCTGGAGGCCGACGCCACCGATCCGGCGCAGGTGCAGGCCTATGTCCAGGCGACCTTGGGCCGGTTCGGCAAGATCGACCTCTATTTCAACGCCGCCGGCGTCGTCGGGCCGGTGAAGCGCATCGCCGACTATCCGATCGAGGATTATCTGACGGTCATGAACGTCAATGCGCTGGGCGTCTTCCTCGGCCTCAAATATGTGATCCCGGTCATGGAGAAACAGGGCAGCGGCGTGATCATAAACGCCGCCAGTGCGGCAGGGCTGCGCGGCTCGAAATTCGTGTCGGCCTATTCGGCGAGCAAGCATGCCGTGATTGCGCTCACCAAGGTCGCCGCCAATGAAAGCGCGGCCCATGGCGTGCGTGTGGTCGCGATCGCGCCCGGGCCGGTCGACAGCCCGATGTTCGACGGCCATATGCTCAAGCAGACCGCCGATATCGACAGCTTCCGCGAGATGGCCGCGACCAGGATTCCGCAGGGTCGCATCGCCACCGGCGAGGATGTCGCCAATCTCGTCTGCTTCCTGGGGTCCGACCAGGCCGCCTATCTCAACGGCGCCGTCTATCAGGTCGACGGCGCGCTGATGGCGGGCTGAGGGCGTGATGGAGAGCCGGTCGATCGGGTCGCGTCCGAGGAGCGAGACCTGGCGCTTCGCATCCGCCGCGAAGGCGCGCGGATGCGCAGCCGCCGGTAGGCGTCACCAGTTGGAACGGCCGTCGAAATACTCGACGCCGCCCAGCGCGCAGCGCGACGTCATGCCGCTGTCGACCGTCAGCATCGCGCCGGTGATGCCGCTCGCCTTGCCGGACAGCAGAAAGGCAATGCTGTCCGCCACCTCCTGCGGCGCGGTGGTGCGGCCGAGCGGATTCCATTCGCTGTAGCGCGCTTCCATCCGCTCGCCGAGCAGGCCGGTGGCGCGCGACGTCTTGGTCGCGCCGGGGGCAACAACATTGGCGCGGATGCCGTACTGGCCCAGTTCCGCCGCCATCGATCGGGTGAGGGCGATCACCCCCGCCTTCGCCGCGCCATAAGGGGCGTGGAAAGTGGCCGAGGGCAGCGCGCTGACCGAGGCGATGTTGACGAAGGCGCCCGCCACCTTGCGCTCGACCATATGCGCGGCGGCGTCGCGGCAGATGGTGAAGACATAATCGAGATTGAGCGCCATTACCGTGCGCCATACCTCGTCCGGCGTGCCTTCGAACCGGCCCCATTGCGTCGGCGCCATTCCGCCCGCGATATTGGCGACGCCGTGGATGGTGCCGACCATCTCCACCGCCCGCGCGACGATCGTGCCGCGCTCGGCGGGATCGCGCAGATCGGCGGCGATGCCATGACAGGCGACGCCCAGCGCCGTCACCTGACGGACCGTCTCGTCCACCAGTTCCTGCGTATGATCGACCGCGACGACATCCACGCCCTTGCGCGCGAGCGTCAGCGATGTGGCGATACCGATGCCACCGCCGCCCGCGCCGCAGATCAGGACCGTCGTCTTTTCCATGCGCCTCTCCTGTCCACGCGATATCTTGCTATTTGAGTGAGTTCAATTAGAGGCATTCGCATCGGACCGAAAGGGGCAAATGCCCGCTTTCGGGGGAGAGGATATGAGCGGAGAACTGGCAGGATATCGCACCATCGTCACCGGCGGCGCGCGCGGCATCGGGGCGGTGGTGGCGCGCGGCTTCGTGGAGGCCGGGGCGCGCGTGCTGATCCTCGACAAGCGCGACGATCTGGGCGGGGCGCTGGTCGCGTCGCTGCCCGCCGATACGGCGCGCTATCGCCATTGCGACGTCACCGACTCGGCGCAGATCGCCGCCGCCTTCGAGGAAGCGGCGTGCTGGATGGGCGGGCTCGACGCGCTGGTGCATTCCGCTGGGATGGACAAGCCCGGCTATACGCCGGAGGATTTGCCCGAGGAGGTTTTCGACCTCGTCCTGTCGGTGAACGCCAAGGGCACCTACCTCACCAACCAGGCCGCCTTTCGCCTGATGAAGGAACAGGGCGGTGCGATCATCAACATGGGGTCGTTGGCGGGCATTCGCGGCATGCCAGACCGACCGGCCTATTCCGCCGCCAAGGGCGCCGTGCTGGCCTGGACGCGCGCGGTCGCGATCGCCTGGGGCCCTTATGACGTCACCGTCAACGCCATCGCGCCGACCATGGGCACCGATGTCGCCGAACACTATCTGGCGCAGCTTGATCCCGAGGAACGGCGCAAGCTGGAGGAAGACCGCAAGCGCGTGTCGCCGCTCGGCGGGCGGCTCGGCGAGGTGGAGCAGGACCTGCTGCCGCTGGTGCGCCTGCTCGCGGGGCCGGGCGGGCGCTACATGACCGGCCAGACCTTTGCGGTGGACGGCGGACGCACGATGCTGGGTTCCTGATCGCCGTTGTAGTGGGTTCCAAGACGAATTAGAGTAAACTGAATTTTTCGGAGATGCCAATGAACGTCGCGACTTCCGCCCCGGTTCCCGACCATGTTCCGGCCGAACTGGTGCAGGACTGGGCCTTCGATTCGATCGAGGGCGTGACCAGCAACCCGCCCTTGGCTATGGACGCGACCCGCGACGATCGGCCGATCATCTACGCGCCGCGCGGCCGTCGCGGCCGGGGCACATGGGTCGTGAAAAGCTATCCGCTGATCGTGGAAGCATTCCAGACGCCGGAAATCTTTTCGAGCGACCGCTATTCGGGCTTCTCCCAGCTGCTGGGCGAGGATTGGCCGATGCTGCCGCTGGAGGTCGATCCACCGCTGCACCGCCCCTATCGCCTGTTCCTGAACAAGGTCTTCTCGCCCAGCCGGATGACCACGCTGGAAGAAGGCATCACCGCGTTCGTCGCCGATCTGGTGGCGAAGGTGAAGCCGTTGGGCCGATGCGATTTCCAGGAGAAGGTGGCGCTGCCGGTGCCGACCACCGTGTTTCTGCGGCTGATGGGCCTGCCGCTGGACGATGCGCCGCTGTTCCTGGAATGGGAAAAGCAGCTGCTGCACGGCACGGTCATCGAGGACCGGGCGAAGGCGGCGCGGGCGATCAAGGATTATCTGGTCGATACGCTGAAGGCCCGCAAGGAGGAGCCGAAGGACGATGTCGTCAGCTATATCGCCAATTCGGAATGCGAAGGCCGCGCGCTGACCGACGCCGAACAGCTCGGCATGGCCTATGTGCTTTATGGTGCGGGACTGGACACGGTCGCGGCGGGCCTTGGCTTCCTCTTCAAGTTCCTCGCGGAAAACCCTGATCGGCAGGAAGAGCTGCGCGTCAATCCGGACCTTCGCCCCAAGGCGATGGAAGAGATGCTGCGCGCCAACTCGATGGTCGTGTCGGGCCGCTTCGTTACGCAGGACACCGAATTCCACGGTGTGCAGATGCGTAAAGGCGACTATGTGTCGCTGCCCACGATGTTCGGCAACCGCGACCCCGACCAGTTCCAAGACCCGGCCAGGATAGACTTCGAACGGCGCGACGTGATGCGGCACATCGCCTTCGGATCGGGCGCGCACAATTGCCTGGGCTCGCATCTTGCGCGGCGCGAGCTGAAGATCGTGCTCGACGCCTGGCTCGACAATCTGCCGCCGTTCCGCATCGCGGATGGCGACAAGGCGGTAACCTATGGCGGGTCGGTGTTCGGCGTGGATTATCTGCCGCTGCAATGGTGATGGGGCTAGGGCCGCAGCCCATCCGCGAAAAGGCCGGAAAGTGACGCGCTCCGGCCTTTTCCACGTTCTGCTCGAATCGGATCAGCGCAGCTTGGCGTAGCCGTTGTTCAGCACGATCGCGTTGCGCTTGGGCACGCGGCAGCGGAAGGAGGCATGGCCTTCGCCTTTCCAGATTTCCGTCACGATCAGGTCGCCGGGATAGACCGGACTGGTGAAGCGCGCGTCGAACCGCTGGATCGCGGCGGGATCATTGTCAGCTACGGCGCCCAGCACATGGCGGCAGGCGATGCCGTAGCTGCACAAGCCATGCAGGATCGGGCCGGGCAGGCCCGCCGCGCTCGAGACGCTCTCGTCGATATGGATCGGGTTATAGTCGCCCGAGGCGAGGCGATAGAGCACCGCCTGGTCGGGCGAGGTTTGATAGGCCTCGATGGCATCGGGCGCGCGATCGGGCAGGACATGCGGCGCGGGCGCGGGATCTGATGGACCGCCATAGCCGCCGTCGCCGCGCAGGAGCACGGTGATGCGCACGTCCGCGATCGGCTCGCCGGTCTCCGCGTCGGACAAGGCGCGCTTCATGGTCATCAGCGCGCCGCGACCCTCGCCCTTGTCGTGCAGCATCTCGACCGTCATCTGGCTCTTGATCGTCGCGGCCGTCGCCAGAGGACGGTGGATTTCCGTACTCTGTTCGGCGGCCAGCATCTTGACGATGTTGAGGCCATATTTGGCGTCGGTCAGCCAGGGCTTTTCGCGCCCGAGCGTCACGGCGAAGGTCGGCAGCGCCTTCAGCCCCTTTTCATAGACGAAGGCGCGGTCGGCGGGCGCGGCGCCTGCACCTACGCCCAAAGCATAGAGCATGGCGTCCTTCTCGCCATAGGTCTGCGTCACGATTTCGGAAGCGAAGTTCCGTACGAGCTCATAGTCCATCGCGGCGACTCCACTCAACCGCGGGTGACGACGAAGTCGGTCGCTTCGCGGTCCCAAGTATCCGCGGTCACGCCCTCGTCGCGCAATTCGTTCTTCTGGATGCGGCCATGCGCGTTGCGCGGCAGCTCGTCGATGAAGCGGATGAAGCGCGGCACGTAAAAATAGGGCGCTTCGTCGTTGATGAAGCGCGCCAGCTGCTCGACGGTCACGCTCGCCCCGGGGCGGCGGACGACGGCGATCATCAGTTCCGCCTCGGACTCCAGTTCCTCGGACTGGATGCCATAGGCGGCGACGTCCGCCACTTCCTCATGCTTGTCCACCACCTGCTCGATCTCGAACATCGATAGGCTGCGGCCCTTGTAGCGGATATAATCCTTCTTGCGGTCGGCGAAATAATATTGGCCGTCCTCCTTCAGCACCGCCATGTCGCCGGTGTGGTGCCACAGGTTGGTCCAGCTATCGAGCGTGCGCTGCGGATCGTTGAAATAGCCGAGGAACAGATGGCCCGGCTCCTTCGGCCGCACGCAGATCTCGGCGCCGGTGCCCACAGGTACGGGCAGGTCGTTGGTGTCGAGCAGCGCGACCTCGTAGCGGGGAACGGGCGTACCGATGAGAGCGCCGGTCTTGTCGCTATTGTCGTCGGGCGAATCGAAGACGCGGAAGGTCTCGCTGGTCCCATAGCCCTGCGACATGGCGGCAATGCCGAACCGTTTCTTGAACTTGGGGATCAGGTCGCTCGGCATCGGGATGGCGACGAAGCGGCGCAGGCTGTGGTCGGTGTCGCGGGGCGTGGGCGGCTGCTTGTAGAGCAGGATGTGCATCGCACCCAGCGTGAAGGCCTGCGTCGCCTTGTAATGGCGGATGCGGTCCCAGAAGCGGCTGACCGAGAAGCGTGCGTCGATCGCGGCGGTGACGCCATAGACCAGCGAGGTCCAGAGCGAACCAGACCAGGCGCTGCCCAGATAAAGCGGCGTGCAGGCGTAGAGGACTTCGCCGTCGAGATATTCGCGGTTATAGGCGGTGCACTGCACGAGCACGGAACTGTGGCTGTGCAGGATGCCCTTGGGCTTGCCGGTCGTGCCCGACGACCACCAACACTGAACCGGATCGAGCCAGCGCGACTGTTCCTCGACCGGGTCGCTGCTGAGCGAGAGCCAGTCCTCGATATTCGCGTGGCTGATCGCCGCGATCGCGGGGGCCGCGCCGATGGTGAAGACCTTTTCGAGGCCCGCGAGCGTGGGCAGCTTGTCGAGGCGCGCCAGATATTGCGGATCGACGATCAGCTTGGTCGACAGCGCCTCGCGGATGGCATCCTCCAGGAAGGCGGTATGGAAGTCGGTGTTGATCGTCGTGAAGAGCGCGCCGGCGCGCGTCACCGCCATCGCCAGCAGCATCGCTTCGATCGACGGATCGACCAGCATGGCGACCGACTCGCCCTTTTCGACGCCGGCCGCGATCAGCCCGCGCGCATATTGGTTCACGATGGCTTCGGCTTGCGCAAACGTGACCTTGCGGTCATCCGAATGCAGCCAGACGACGTCCCCGATATGCGCCGCCTGATCCCGCAGCACTTTACCTACGACGCGGCTCTCCGGGTCGGTCAAATCATAGCAACGCATGTCTCTCAGTCATCCCGCTCGAATCTGGCCGCTGGAAATTATGGCCATTGCACCTTGGCGCGGGCACGATAAAGGTATCTGAATAGAGGTCAATAGCTTCGGATACGGGAAGAGCGTAGGAAGCACAGAGAGAAGGGGTGCGATGAAGGCTCTGCAGGTAAACAGTCTGTCGGACGATCTGTCCGGCGTGGGGATCAACGAAGTGCCGGTGCCGACGCCCGGGGCAGGGCAGGTGCTGATCCGTGTCTTCTCGGCCAGCCTCAACTTCCCGGACCTGCTGATGACGCGCGGTCTCTATCAGATGAAGCCGGACATGCCCTTCACCCTGGGCGGCGACTGCTCCGGCGAGGTTGCGGCCGTGGGCGAAGGCGTGTCACGGATCAAGGTGGGAGACCGGGTGACGGGTATCGGCGTGGGCGCGTTCGCCGATTATGTCGTGCTGCCCGAGGCAACGGTCGATCCGATGCCGGCGGGCCTTTCCAATGACGAGGCGGCCGCGTTCGGCGCGGCCTACCTGACCGCCTATGTCGCGCTGGTGGAGCGCGCCCGCATCCAGCCGGGCGAGGTCGCGCTGATCCACGGCGCGGCCGGCGGCATGGGGCTGGCCGCGACCGACCTCGCCCGCGCGCTGGGCGCCCGGGTGATCGCGACCGGGATCGAGGACCACAAGCTCGAAAAAGTCGACGCGCTATACGCTCCCAGTCTTCTCATCAACAGCCGCGAGGGGTTCAAGGACAAGGTGAAGGACGCGACCGGGGGCAAGGGCGCGGACGTTATCTTCGATCCCGTGAACGGCGACGTGTTCGACGAGAGCGTGCGCTGCATCAATTTCTGCGGCCGCATCCTGGTCGTAGGCTTCGTTGGCAACCGCATCACCAGCCTGCCCACCAACCTCACCATGATCAAATGCTTCTCCGTCGTGGGCGTGCGCGCGGGCGAATATGGCCGCCGCTTCCCCGATCGGCGACGCGCCGTGAGCCAGGAACTGAAACGGCTTGCCGAGGACAAGGCTATTCAGCCGCACGTCCACGCCTCGTTCGACTTCGACGACTGGCGCTCCGCCTTCGCGTCGATGCAGCAGCAGGACGCCGTGGGCAAGGTCGTGATCCGGCTCGGGGAATAGGACTTCTCGTCCTCGTCTCTTCCGGGGAGCGGGCTTTTCGAACATGAAAAAGGCGCCATATCGCACGGCGCCTTTTTCTTTGCCCTGGACGCCCGATCAGCCGATTGGATCGTAGGGGAAGACCGCCGCCGGCACGCACAGTTCCATGTTCGACGGCTTGAGCGAGGGCAGGCCCGCTTCGAGGATCGAGTTCACGTCCCAGCCGCCAATGCGCGAGATCGAGCGGATCGGGCGGGGCTGGCTGAAGAGCAGGATCTCGTCGCCGCGCACGGCGTAGATCTGGCCGGAAATGTCCGCGCTCGGCGCGCAGAGCGCGACCGCGAATTCGGCGACCTGGTCGGCGCGCATCGTCTTCTTCATGCGGTCGAGGCGAGCGGCCTGTTCGTCATTCTGGGGCACTACGCTGTCCATCATGCGGGTCCAGGCGAAGGGGGCGAGCACGTTGCTGCGGATGTTGCGCGACTGGCCCTCGATCGCGACGACGCGTGACAGGCCGACAATGCCCATCTTGGCGGCGGCATAGTTGGCCTGCGCCACATTGCCGATGAGACCGGCGGTGGAGCCGAACAGTACATAGCTGCCTTCGCGCTGCTCGCGGAAATGCTCGATCGTGGTCTTCACGATGTTGAACGAGCCGCGCAGGTGGACGGCGAGAACCGAGTCCCAGTCCGCCTCGGTCATCTTGTGGAGCGTCACGTCGCGCAGGATGCCGGCGGGGTTGATGACGCCGTGCAGGCCGCCCAGCTCGTCCTTGGCCTGCTCGACCATCTGCGCCACGTCCTCGATCTTGGCGACGTTGCCGCCATTGGCCGCGGCGGCGCCGCCGGCGGCGCGAATCTCGTCGACGACTTCCTGCGCCGGGCCGATCGAACCGTCTTCGGTGCTCGCCATGCCGCCGCCCAGATCGTTCACCAGAACCTTCGCGCCATATTTCGCGGCGGCGAGCGCGCATTCACGGCCGATGCCGCGACCGCCGCCGGTGACGAGGATTGTCTTTCCCTCCAGGACCGCCATTATTCTGCTCCTTCCAGTCTGTGGCGCCTCTCCTTCCTTAATCCGGTGGACAAATCAATAGAGATACCTAAAACGGCGGGAAAAAGGGGCGGGGAGGCGTGCGCCTGCCACATGGCATATCGTCGCGGCGGGCGATGCGAGACAGGAAGAAGGGCTGAACATGCTGCTTTCGGGCTACCGGGTCATCGAATCGTCCATGCTGCTGAACGGCGCGGCGACCGGTATGATGCTGGTCGACCTGGGCGCTGACGTCATCAAGATCGAAAGCCCCTTCCTGGGTGACTATCTGCGCCTGCCCGACACGCGGCACCTCCACCTGCAGGCGAGCAAGGGCAAGCGCAGCCTGGCGCTTGACATGAAGCAGGAATCGGGGCGGGAGGTGTTCCGCCGTCTGCTGGCGACAGCCGACGCCTTCGTCACCAATGCGGTAGCCGATCGCAACGACAGGCTCGGCCTCGGCTATCAGCAGTTGAAAGCCCTGAAGCCCGACATCGTCTATTGCCAGAATACCGGCTTCGGCGCGACCGGCCCGTTCCGCGAGGTGCCGAGCCACGGCCAGATGATGGACGCGATGGGCGGCGCGATCCCGATGAAGCTGGCCGATGACGGTCTGGTCTGGCCCGACGAGACCTATCTGCGCCGCGTCAATTCGATGGCGGCGGGCGGCGAGGGCACGACGATGGGCGCGATCTACGCCGCCTTCCATATCGCGGCTGGGCTCGCCCATCGCGAGCGGACCGGCGAGGGCTGCTATATCGACGTGTCCTCCGCCCATGCTGTCGCCGCCAGCGCCTGGGCCGGCGCGGTGGTGGAGAGCAACCGCCCGGATCGCACGGGCTGGTGGCAGAATCCGGACAATTTGCGTCCCGTCGCCCGCTATCAGGCCTATCAGACGCGCGACGGCAAATATGTGCTGATCTGCCCCGAGGAAAAGAAATTCTGGCACCTGTTTTGCGACCTGGTCGACCGCACGGATCTCAAGGATCAGGAGCGAGGCGAGCCGCTGCGCCGTGAATTGCAGAAGGTGATGTGGACGCGCGACCAGGCCGACTGGCTGGCGCTGGCGATCGAGCATCGTCTGCCGATCGGGCCGATCCACAACAGCCTGGAGGAGGTGCGCAACGATCCCCAAATCGCCAGTCGTGCGATGTTCGTGGAAGGCGAAGCCGACGGCAAGCCCTTCACCTATGTCGGCCAGCCGGCGCTGGTGAACGGGCAGGCGCCCACGAGCTTCACCCAGGCGCCCGAGCTGGGCGAGCACAATCAGGAACTGCTCGGCGAACTGGGCTATGGCACGGCCGATATCGCGCGGCTGACCGAAGAGAAGGTGATCGCCGCGCCGATCGTCAGCGATCACATCGCCAGCGCGATTTACGGCGAAGGCTGATTTTCCTGGCCATGGCTAACTTTGCGCCGCTGCTGAGCGCCAATGAATTCCTGGCCTGGCCCGTCGTCTGACGTCTGTTCACTAGACATTCAATCTACCTTCTTGACAAGACGAATGGGCACACGCAGTGTTGGCTAAAGAGTTCAATGTTTTTGAGCGGAGAGGGATTTCGTGAAGCAAAATCTGCCGCGAGAAACGCTTCTTGAAATGTATCGCCGCATGCGCCGAATCCGCCTGTTCGAGGACTTGGCCGAAGAGATCCATCGCAACGGCGAAGTGCCCGGCACCTGCCATACGTCGCAGGGGCAGGAGGGCGAGATTGTCGGCGCCTGCATGGCGCTGCGCATCGACGACTACATGGTTGGGAACCATCGCAGCCATGGGCACCCCATCGGCAAAGGCGCGAAGCTGGATGGCCTGATGGCCGAGCTGATGGCGCGCAAGACCGGCGTGTGCGGCGGCAAGGGCGGCTCCATGCACCTCGCCGACTTCTCCGTTGGGTCGCTCGGCGAAACCAGCATCGTCGGGTCGGGCATCCCGGTCGCCGCCGGTGCCGCGCTGGGCGCGAAGATGAAGGGGCTGGACCGCGTGTCGCTCTGCTTCTTCGGCGACGGCGCCTCGAACGAGGGCACCTTCCACGAAGGTATCAACATGGCGGCCAACTGGAAGCTGCCGGTGATCTTCCTGTGCGAGAATAACGGTTATGCGATCAGCACGCCGATCAGCACCACCGCGCAGGTCGAGAATATCGCCGATCGGGCGGTCGGCTACGGCATTCCGGGCGTCGTGGTCGACGGCCAGGATGTGCTCGCTGTCTTCGAAGTGGTGAGAGAGGCCGTGCACCGCGCCCGCGCCGGCCAGGGTCCGACGCTGGTGGAGGCGAAGACCTACCGTTATTTGGACCATGCCGCTAATCTGGGCCGGAACCTGGCGTATCGCACCGACGAGGAAGTCGCCGAATGGCGCGCCAAGCGCGATCCCATCGCCCTGTTTGACGAGCGCATCACCGGCGAGATGGGTATCAAGCCCGCCGAGCTTCGTCAGATCGACGATGAAGTGAAGGCCGAGGTCGACGCTGCGCTCGAATTCGCCCGGTCCAGTCCTTTCCCCGACGCCGAAGAGGCGTTCACCGACGTGTATGGCGATCGTCTCGCCGTCGACGCCTGATTCCCGGGGGAGCTAGGACAATGGCAAGCAGGACCTTTCTCGAAGCGATCCGCGACGCCCAATATGAAGAGATGAAGCGCGACGACAGCGTCTTCATCATGGGTGAGGACGTGGAATCCAACATGTTCGGCACCTTCAGCGGGCTGAAGGAAGAATTCGGCGCGGATCGCGTCCGCAACACGCCGATCGCCGAAGCCGGCATGACCGGCGTCGCGGTCGGCGCGGCGATGGTGGGGATGCGCCCGGTCGTCGACTATACGATGGCACCCTTCCTCTACCCCGCCTTCGACCAGATCATCTCGATGGCGTCGAAGACCCGCTATCTCTACGGCGGCCAGGGCGGCGTGCCGGTCGTGCTGCGCGCCAACATGATCTACGGCAATGCCAATGCTGCGCAGCATAGCGACCGGCCCTACAGCATGTTCATGAACATGCCGGGCCTCAACATCATCGTGCCGTCGAACGCCTATGAGATGAAGGGGCTGCTCAAAACCGCGATCCGCAACAATGATCCGGTCCTCTCGTTCGAGGACGTGGCGCTCTGGTCGTCCAAGTCGGAAATCCCCGACGAGGAATATACTATTCCCTTCGGCATCGCCGACATCAAGCGCGAGGGCGAGGATGTCACCATCTTCGCGATCGGCGCGATGGTCAATCTGGCGCTCGCCGCCGCCGAGCAGCTGGCGAAGGAAGGGATCAGCTGCGAGATCATCGATCCGCGCACCGTGGCGCCGCTCGATCGCGCGACAATCCTCACGTCCGCACGCAAGACCGGCCACTTCGTCGCCGTCGACAGCTCGTTTGAAATGTGCAGCGCCGCAAGCGAAGTCTGCGCGCTGGTCGCCGAGCAGGCCTTCTGGGACCTGCGCGGGCCGGTGAAGCGGGTCTGCACGCCGAACACGCACATCCCCTACAGCCCGTCGATGGAAAAGCAGCTCTATCCGACGGTTGAAAAGGTGATCGACGCCGTCCGTTCCGTGATGGCGTGACGGAGCAAACGGGAGGCGCATCGTGCTGATCGAATTCCGCTTGCCCCAGTTCGGCATGGGTATGACCGACGGTACAATCCTGGGCTGGCGCAAGCAGCCGGGTGACGCGCTTGCCAAGGATGAGCCCTTGCTGGACGTGGAGGCCGCCAAGGCCAATATCGAAATCGGTTCGCCCGTCGACGGCGTGCTGAAGGAAATATTGGTGCCCGCGGACGCCAATGTGCCGGTGCAGACCGTCATAGCGCTGATCGAGACGCAGCCTGCTGCATCGGACGACGCGGCCCCGCCTGCCAAGGAAGCGGACGTGCCCGCGCCGGCGGCCGAGGTCGCCGAAGCCGTCCGCGCAAAGGCGACTCCGCTCGCCCGCCGCGCCGCGGAGGCCAATGGTGTCGACCTCGACTCGGTGCAGGGCTCCGGCCCTGGCGGCCGCATCCGCCGGGACGATGTCCACGCCGCCGCGCTGACCGGAAAGACCCCCGACGCGGGCCAGCGCGTCAAGGTGCAGGTGGAGCCGCGCGCCCGCCGCGCTGCCAAAGAACGGGGCATCGACCTCGCCCAGGTGACGGGCAGTGGCCCCAGCGGCCGCATCGTCGAGGCGGACGTGCGTTCGTGGAAGCCGGCCGAGGCAGCGCCCGCGCCAACACCGGCGGCGCCTGCCGCGGCGCCCGGGGCGGCCGCGACGTCCGAAGCCGTGCCGCACAGCAAGATGCGCCAGATCATCGCGCAGCGGCTGACCGAATCGAAGCAAACAATACCCCATTTCTACCTGACGGCGCATTGCGAGATCGACGCACTGCTGGCGGCCCGGGCGCGGATCAACGCTGCTTTCCCGGGCGAGAAGGTGTCGGTCAACGACTTCGTCATCAAGGCGGTGGCGAGCGCGCTGGTCAAGGTGCCCGACGCCAATGTCAGCTGGACGGACGCGGCGATGCTGCGTCATTCGGTCGCCGACATCGCCATGGCGGTGGCGACGGACGGGGGCCTCATCACGCCGATCGTGCGCGGAGCGGAGGCCAAGACGCTGCGGACGATCGCCGCGGAGGCCAAGGATCTGGCGGTTCGGGCGCGCAGCGGCGGCCTGTCCCCGCGTGAATATAAGGGGGGGTGCGCATCCGTATCGAACCTCGGCATGTTCGGGGTCGAAGAGTTCGGCGCGATCATCAATCCGCCGCACAGCTGCATTTTCGCGGTGGGCGCGGGGCTGGAAAAGCCGGTCGTGCGGAACGGCATACTGGCGGTCGCGACGGTGATGACCGTCACCTTGTCGGTCGATCACAGGGCAGTGGACGGCGCCGTGGCGGCGCAGTTGCTGTCCGCCTTTAAATCCTTCATTGAGGAACCTCTATCCCTATTGGCGTAGTGGAGGAGCGAGCGTTATGACGAAGATTCGGTTTAGGGAACATGACGGCACCGAGCATGTCGTCGAGGCGAATGACGGCGAGTCGGTGATGCGCGCTGCCATCGACAATGGCGTGCCGGGGCTTCAGGCGGAATGCGGCGGGAATCTCTCCTGTTCGACCTGCCACGGTTATCTGGAGCAGAAATTCTACGATCTGCTGCCCAAGCCCGACGAGAACGAGGAAATGCTGCTGGACGGGACGATCAATCCCGAGCCGACCAGCCGCCTGACCTGCCAGATCGTCGTGACCCCGGAGCTGGACGGCATGGTCGTCCGCTGGCCCGAGTCCCAATATTGATCGCGAACGCGGATTTCCGCGGAGGGACAGCCGGCTAGGCGGGCGACACGGTACTGATGTCGCTCTACGCCGCAAACCCCGGGATTGCGATCGGCTCCCGCTTGAGCGGCGGCTCGATGGGGCAGGCATGGTCCAGCATCATCACCCGCGTCAGCCGGCCGAAGGCGGAGAAATAGGCACAAGACACGCCCAGCGCCGCGACCTGGTCGTCGCTGAAGAAGGTCGAGAGCTGTGCGAAATGCGTCTCGTCGATCGCCAGATGATCGGTTGCGAACAGTTCGGCGAACTCTACGGCCGCCTGGATTTCCGGTCCGTACAGTTCCGGATGGTCCCGGAAGGCACCGATATTGTCGTAAAAGGCCTCGCCCAGTTCCGGCATCAGCCGCGCGCCGCGGCAGACCAGACAATCATTGGCGACAGCGATCCGCATGCGCACCGCTTCTCGCACCAGCGGGGGGAGCGGATTATCGGGCGAATAGACCGCGACCAGCAGCGCCTCCGATGGCGCGCCGAGCGCAGGATAGCTGGTGTAGAAGGCGCGCGATTCGATGCGGCCGTCATCTGCGAGGGGGATTCGTGCCATCACGTCACTCCTTTTCACTGGGCTGAATAGATGCCTATTTTGGAACCGAATGGCCCGAGGATCGCCCAATTTTCCTCTCAAACCTCCCGCCACCGCTTGAGTTCGACACATGTCGATTTATAGAGGTTACTAATTGGCCGCTCGATTGGCCACCGAAATCGGCCGGGATTCGGAGAGGTTGCATGATCGTCAAGGACAGTTTCTTCATCGACGGCACGTGGACGGCGCCGGCGACCGGCCAGCAGCTGAACGTCGTCTCGCCGCTGACCGAGCAGGTCATCGCCCATGTGCCCGAAGGCATGCCCGATGACATGGACGCGGCCGTCGCCGCCGCTCGCCGCGCCTTCGATACCGGCCCCTGGCCGCGCATGAGCCCGGCCGAGCGGGGCATCATTCTACGCAGGATGGCCGCGCACATCCGCGAGAATATCGAGGCGATCACCGACACCATCGTCGCCGAGGTCGGCGTGCCCCGTACCGCCGTGCGCGCCAACAATGAAGCGGTTGCGCTGCTGCTCGACTATTATTCCAAAATGGCCGAAAATTACGCGATCGAGGATGTGCGCGACGGCCTGTTCGGCAAGGTCACGGTGCGCAGCGAGCCGGTCGGCGTCGTCGCCGCGATCGTGCCGTGGAACGGCCCGCTCTTCCTGCTGATGCTGAAATGCGCGCCGGCGCTGGCGGCCGGCTGCACCATCGTCGCCAAGCCGGCGGTCGAAACCCCGCTCTGCGCCTATCATCTCGCCGAAGCGGCGCTGGCCGCCGGCCTGCCCGAAGGCGTGCTCAACGTCGTCCAGGCCGATCGCGCGGCGGGCGAATATCTCGTCCGCCACAAGGGTATCGACAAGGTGTCTTTCACCGGCTCCACCGTCGCCGGGCGTGCCATAGCGTCGATCTGCGGCCAGGATCTCAAGCGCGTGTCGCTGGAACTGGGGGGCAAGTCGGCGGGCATCGTGCTCGACGATGCGCGGGTCGAGGATGTGGTGAACACGGTCGTGCCGCGCGGCCTTGCCGCCAATAACGGCCAGGCCTGCCTCGCCATCACCCGCGTCCTGCTGCCGCACGGCCGCTATGACGAATTCGTCGAGGCGATCACCGAGAAGGTGAAGTCGCTCAAGGTCGGAGACCCGAACGACGTGGCGACCAATGTCGGCCCGCTCATCACCGCCCGCCAGCGCGATCGCGTCGAGAATTATCTCGCCATCGGCAAGCGCGAGGGCGCGCGCGTGACCGTGGGCGGCGGCCGCCCGAGCGCTTTCAACCATGGCTGGTTCGTGGAACCGACCGTCTTCGCCGATGCGGACAACAGCATGACCATCGCGCAGGAGGAAATCTTCGGCCCCGTCGGCACGCTGATACCTTACGACAGCGAAGAGGATGCGGTGCGCATCGCCAACGACAGCATCTATGGCCTGGGTGGCGCGGTGTTCACCGCCGACGTGCCCCGCGCCTTCCGCGTCGCGCGCCAGATCCGCACGGGCATCTATGGCGTGAACGGCTATGCGCTCGATCTCGGCGCGCCCTTCGGTGGCTTCAAGGCATCGGGCCTCGGCCGCGAGATGGGCAAGGAAGGCTTCGAAGGTTTCCTCGAGAAAAAATCGATCTACGGCGTCGAAGAGCCGGTGTGAGCGGGTTCGACTATATCATTGTCGGGGCCCTATGCCGCAGCGCCCTCGGTGCGCGTCAACCGATGCACTTCCGCCCCGCGGCGATGGGCGGGAGGGGCGAGGCTTCGGTCTATGTCGCCAGGGCGCATATCGGCGGGCTGGCACGCCCTTAACTTCGTAAAATCCGCGGCGAAACGGCGAATAAATTTCCCATTTCGGTAGTCTTCGGAAGGCCGCCGATGTGCGAACTTGCCAAAGCGCGGATCGCGGGCAGGCAGGATTTCGTCTGCCCCGAAGCCGCTTTAACAACTGGCGCGAGTAGGACAAAGCGAAAGGCGCGCCAGCGTGTCGCCGGCGCGCCTTCCCCCCTTTAGAAATTATAGGTCAATTCCACGCCGTAGATGCGCGGTTCGCCCACCGTTGCGGGCGCCAGATTGGCGCTGATGATGCCGCTGGCATAATATTTCTTGTCGGTGACGTTCGTCGCGTAGAGCGAGATATTATAATGATCGCCGATCAGATAGCTCGCCCGCAGGTTGAGCAGGCCATAGCCCGGCAGCTTCGGATCGGTGATCTTCTGCGCCATGTAGAAGGAGCTGATATGGTTATAGTCAGCCCGCAGGCGCAAGATCGCGTCATCGCCAAGCTGGAAGTCGTAGGTGCCCGCCAGCGTATATTGCCATTTGGGCGAGAAGCGCTGGACCGTCGCGGCGTCGGAATATTTGACCTTCACATAGGCAAGGTTCGCTTCCAGCGTCAGCCCTTCCAGCGGGCGGGCGGTCGTCTCGACCTCGAACCCGTTTATCTTTGCATTGCCCAGGTTCACGATCTGTGTCGTGGTGGTCGGCACGGCCGGCGGCGCGAGGATGATCTGCTGCTGCACATCCTTGTAGTTCACATGATAGCCCGACGCGTTGACGCGCAGGTGGCGGTCGAACAGGTCGGCCTTGATGCCTGCTTCATAGTTGAACGCCTTGTCGGGATCAAAGACGGTCGACGAGGCGAAGTTCACTGCGCGCGGCTGCTGCCCGCCCGAACGCACGCCGTTGTTCGCCTTGGCATAGAGGAAGATGTCGTTGGCGATCTTGTAGTTGATGCCCGTGTCATAGGTGAAATAGCTGAACTTGTCGGTACGATCGAGCAGGCAGGGGCCATCCGGCACCGTCGAAGTAATGATGTTCGGGCCTGGTGCATAGACGCACAGCCGGGTGAAGGTGCCCCGGTTGCGGCCCAGCAGTGACTTTGTATCCCAGGTATAGCGCGCGCCAAGCGTCACCGACAGCCGGTCGGTGATCGACACATCGCCATAGCCGAAGACCGACTTCGACTTGTTGTTCGCCTCCGCGTCGAAAGTGGTGGAGCCGGCGGGATTGCCGAACACCTTGGTAATGCCGGTGTTCACCTCGCTGCCCTTTTCCTGGAAATAATAGGCGCCCAGGATCCAGCTAAGTCTATTGTCGAAGCTCTTGCCCAACATCTGCAATTCCGCCGTCTTCTGCCTCTGCCGCTGGAAGTTCGTGGGCGTAAATTGGACCAGTGCAATCGAATCGGTGACGACGCCCGACGTGTTCTGGTTGATCGAGTCGGCCTCGGTCTTCAGCGCCGACAGCGTGAGCTTGGCGGTGACATTTTCGCTCACGTCATATTCCGCCGTGCCCTGCACATATTTGGTCAGGTTGCGGCCATGCGGCACGCCGTTGTCGCGCGGCGTGACCGGAATCAGGACGGAATAGAAGTCGTTAGCGCGTTGCGGCGAATTCCGGAACGTCGGCGTAGTGAAAGTGAAGGGGGAAAGCGACGTAATCGTCGTTGCGGTTATCTCTCCCGTGACGTTGGTGACGAGCGCGCCATTGTCGCTGCTCTTGTAGAGATAGCCGCTCAGGTCCATGCGCAGGTTATCGGTCGGATGCCAGGCGAGGCTGAGGCGATGCGATTCGCGCTCCACATCGTTCATCTTGATGCTGCCGATCGGCGTCAGGTTCGGTTCCTGCACGAAATAGCCGGTCGTGTAGCCGTCCCGCTTGCGATAGGAGCCGGCATAGCGGATCGCCAGCTGGTTCTCGACGATCGGGATGGTGATCGCGCCGGAGATCGAGCGCCCCTGGAAATTGGAGACTCCGGCATTGACGAAGCCGGTGAAGCCGCTGTCGAGATCAGGCTTCTTGGGGATGATGCGGATCGCGCCGCCGATCGTGTTGCGTCCGAACAGCGAGCCCTGCGGCCCGCGCAGCACCTCGACCCGTTCCATGTCGAGCAGGTCACCCAGCACGCCGTAGGCGCGCGCGACGTACATGTCGCCGATATAGACGCCGACCGAAGGGTCGCTGGTGATGTTGGGGTCGCTCTGCACCTGGCCGCGAATGGTGATGACGGCCGAGTTCGGCGTGTTGGACGCACGGCGGATGCCGAGGCCAGGCGTGCTGGAGGCCAGATCGGCGACGTTGACGATGTTCTTCTGGGCCAGCGCCTCTCCGCCCAGCGCCGTCACCGAAACCGGCGCGGTCTGGATCGATTCCGCGCGGCGGCGGGCGGTGACGACGATGTCGTCGAAGCCGCCCGAAGACTGCGCGGCCTGTTCCTGCGGTGCGGCGGTGTTATCCTGCGCCAGGGCGGGGGCAACGCTGCCCATCGCCGCGATGGCGAGCAGGCTGGAGCGGACGGTCAAAGTACTTTTCTTCATATTTTCCTCCCTACTATAAAATTCGAACCGTGCTCGTAGACAGCAGTCGAAATAAAACCTCAGACGTGCGGGTGCATGTATCGGCTTAATATTCAGATATTTTTGGGGCGCGGACGTCGCCTTGCGACTCCATCCACGCCTTTTCGCCGCCCACGGTTCCGCAATGTCGCGCGCGCGACAGGCAGCGCCACAGGCCATGAGTAATGGGCGCGCGGTAGAGGAAGGCGGCAATATACTGATCTTGGGAAGTATGGCGCAGCCAACTCGCTTCGAGCCGTGCGGCCTTTCTTATCTCTCCCTGCCTGCTTAAATATACTACTACTGGTACAGGTATCTCAATTCCGCGCGCTATGCAACCGCTATTGCGGCCGAGGGCGACGAAGGGCGCGACCAGCGGGAATGTGGGCGCGGAGGCTGGCCTAGCGCGCGTCTATCGATTAGCAATGGAGGATCCGGCCGGGGACGGCCGGCGAAACGGAGCAGCGGGACCGGAACGCGCGCAACGGTGCGCTGCTCCGGCCTCGTAAGGGCAGGACAGGCTGGGATGAAGCTCGCGGCAAAGATCGCGCGGCGCTTGGAGGATCGCATCCTCGCCGAAGGATGGCCGGTCGGCCACCAGATTGGTCGGGAAACCGACATGGCCACCGAGATGGGCGTTTCGCGCTGGACCTTTCGCGAGGCGGTGCGCATCCTCGAATCGTCGGGCTTCGTGGTGACACGCAAGGGTGCGCGCGGTGGCCTGTTCGTGGCGTCCAACGCGCATGACTTCGTGTGCCGGACGATCACCAACTATCTGGAGTTCGTGCAAATCAGCCCCGACGAATTCGCCAATCTCTTTCGCGGCTTTGGCAGTTTCGCGTTGATGGAGGCGATCGACACCCTCGCCGCGCCTGAACGAGCGAGGTTGGCCGCGCAGCTCGCGGCCCTGCCCGAACTGCCCTTCACCGAGCAGGTGCAGTACGCGGCCGACATCCAGCATGCGCTGATCCGCGGCGCACGCAACCCGGCGCTGCTGCTGTTCATGGATGCGCTGACGCGGATCACGATCCATGCGTCCATCTATTCCTCGCTGGACGACGCCGGATGGATGGCGTCGCTGCGCCTCAGCCTCGACCAGATCGTGCGGATGGCGACCGCGGTGCTGGCCTGCGACCGGCGGGCCGCGGAGGCGGCGAACGCCGACTTCGTTGAAACCTGCCGCAGGAAGTTCGACGCCTCGCTGATCCACAGGCGGCTGCCGCTGACGCCGGCGGCGACGGAGCGCGCCTATGCCGTCTCGCCCCCCGCGCGCGCGCCCAAGAAGGTCGACCGGGTGGAGCGCGAGATACGCGAGATGATTATCGAGGCGGGCTGGCCGGTGGGTGCCAATCTGGGTTCCGAGGTGGAGCTGGCCAAGCGGTTCGGGGTCGGGCGACCAGTGCTGCGCGAGGCGCTGCGTTCGCTTGAGCAGATGGGGGTGATCGCAATGGGACGGGGCAGCAGCAGCGGATTGCGCGTGGTGTCGCCCGATCCCGCCGCGATCGCCCAGGCGTGCTGCCGCCACCTGCGGCGCGAAGGGCTGACGCCGGTGCACGCGCCGCCGCTGCTCGCCATCCTCCAGGAGCTGGGCGTGCGGGACGATCGCCCGTCACGCCTGCGCGGGCTGTTCGCCCATGTGCTCCAGTTGGACTGCGTCGCCTGAACCGAGCATAGAGGATGGGGGCACCGTCGAGGGCCCCCATCATACCGTCATATCCCGCCGGCCGCCGCGGCTGTGTCGATTCGGGGCCGTCGCACTTCCCGACAGCGACCGAGTAGAGTTTGCGTGCTATTTCGCCGGAAAGCGGACTACAGGTTTGATAACGGCGCCGCGCGTCGCGTCATCGATCGCGCTGTTGATGCTGTCGAGATCATATAGGGTCACCAGCTTGTCGATAGGAAAAGTCCCGGCACGAATGTCTTCAATGAACTCGTTAATTGTGCCAACGGGATCACCATCGCCTAGCAAAGTTCCGTTGATGGTGACCCCCTTCATGAAGGTCATGGGTGAGATGGTCACTTGGGCGGATGGGTCAATGACCGCTCCGGATACCACGCAACTGCCGCCTCTTCCTAGAACCGCAATCGCCTGTTCCATCACTTTAGTGCTGCCAGTAGCTTCGAAGGCGTGGTCCACACCTTCGGGGCAGATCTTCGTTACCTCCGCAACGGCGTCTTCCACCTGGCTTGCATTTATGCAGTGGGTCGCGCCGAACACCTTGGCCAACTCCAGCCGACTTTCGTGAAGATCCACTGCGATGATGGAGGAGCAGCCTGCCTTCCGCGCCATGTGGGCGGCCGCGAACCCCAGCGCACCCATCCCGAATATCGCGATGCTCGAGCCGGCACGGGGCTTCAACCTGTTGCGAACCGACCCGCCGCCCGTGAGGATGCCGCATCCGAGCGGGGCGAGCAGTTCGAGGTTTACATCCTTCGAGACCTTGATGGCGTTGCGATCGTTTGCAATCGAGTAATTGGCGAAGGACGACTGCTGATGATAGCTGCCATAGATGGGTGCGCCGTCCAGCGAATGAAGCGCGTGAGAGCCATCGAGCCTCGTTCCGCTGAAATTTCCGAGAAATGAAGCGTTGCAATAGGCTTCATGTCCTTCACGGCAGTTCCGGCACTCGCCATCCGAATAATATGTCATGATAATATGGTCACCGGGAACGAAGGAGGTGACTGCGGACCCCACACGTTCCACAACACCTGCTCCCTCATGCCCCAGAGCGATCGGCTTCGTGCCCATTCCGCTTCCTACCGGGGCATCGCGCAGAGTGATGTCGGTATGGCATATACCAGTCGCTACGTTCCTAACAAGTAACTCATTTGGCGCGAGATTCTCCGCCAGTTCCACCTCCTGCACGACAAGGGGTTCGCCGGCTTCGACAGCCAGTGCTGCGATTATCCTCATTCGATTATCTCCTGATCCCGATATCAGCGATTATTAAGCGGCGACAACGGCCATCACCCCGGTCGCATGTCAAGCGGTTATGATCTACGCTCCATAAATGGAAACATGAGCAAAACCGGCCCTCGCGTCCTACCTCGGCGTTTCGCGAAGAGGCCTGTTTTGCTGCAGGGAGGGAGTGAACCGATGACCGGAACCGCCCTCGACGTACCCCGTCTCAGCCGAGAAGTTCGAGCGAGGCAAAGGCAAGGGAGCGCAATGAGCTTATCCTATAGCGGGTAAGCATCCAGCCCCATCCGCTTGCCCGGATGACAAAAACAGGTAAATCAATAAGCGGCAAAGCAGGTGCTCGAGCGGAAGTCCGCCGACCGGCTCGGCCAGGAGAAAGGCATGTCTCGAGCAACCGCAGCGCCATCACTAGCCGAACCAATGGACTATGAGCGGCCCGCGGCGTGGAAGGTGATAGCGGTCCTGATCCTGGCGGAAATCTGCGGCACATCTGCACTGGCGATGCCGATCCCCGCCCTGTCCGCGTTTTTGCACACCTATGGCAGCGCGATTGCCGCGGGGTGGATCATGTCGTCCTTCCTGCTGGTATCTGCCTCGGTGGCAGCTTTGTGCGGCAGCCTCGGCGACCGCTTTGGCCGCAAGCCGGTGATGATGGCGGTCCTTGCCGTGGTGTTCGTTGGAAGCGTGATGAGCGCGCCTACCGAGTCTTTTGGCTGGGTCGTCGCGGGCCGTTGCCTTCAAGGGGCCGCCGGGGCAACCATTCCGCTGTCGCTTGGCCTGGTTCGCGAAGTCCTGCCGCCGCATCGCGTATCGTTCGGGTTCGGGATCATTCTCGCCAGTTCCTCCGCCGCTGCGGCTCTCGGCTTTCCCATTTCCGGCTACATGACCGACAATTACGGTCCGTCGAGCATCTTCTGGTTTGTTGCTCTGTTCGCGGCATTCGCACTGGTCGGCATCGGCCTGATCCTGCCACGGCCTGTGCGGTCTGATCCTTCCGGGCAGGCCATAGACTGGGTCGGCGGGATTGTGTTCGCACCAGCAATCGCCGTCCTCCTGCTCGCCATCAGCGCAGGGCGGCAGGCTGGATGGCTCGCCGATCTGGCGTGGCCCATGGCAATCGCGGGCCTGTTCCTGCTTGCATTCTGGTTCAGGCACGAAAGCCGGCATGCTGCGCCGCTCATCAACGTGCGCCTGCTGTCCAACCGGTACTGCGGCGTCGGGCTGGTCGTGATCGCCCTGGTCGCGATAGGGGCATTCCAGATTTCCGAAACGGTCTCCCTGCTGCTGCAGCAGCCGACCTGGACCGGCATCGGCTTCGGCATGACCGCGACGTTGGTCGGGCTGCTCAAGCTACCCACGACAGGCGCGGGCGCGTTGTCCTCGCTCGCCACCGGGTGGTTTGCCGGACGCTGGGGCCCCGTTCCCTGCACACTGGCGGGGGCCTCGATCGTGGCCGCGTCCAGTTTCGCGGCGCTGCCCTTTCTTGACTCGCTGGCCATCGTCGCTGTGGCACTTCTGACGATCAATATGGGTCTGGCCGTGGCTCTCACGTCCGTTCCGGTGCTTCTCGCGTTGGGGACGCCGCAGGACCGGACCAGCGAAGTGATGGGGGTGATGGCCGTGGTCCGCTCGCTTTTTCAAGGAGTGGGGGCGCAGGTTGTTGCGGTCATCCTGGCGAGTTGGGTGGTGATCGGTCCCAACGACGTGCACTATCCGGCCGCGACAGCGTACCGCGGGGCTTTCGTTTACATCGGGCTGATAGCGATCCTCATGATCCTGGCCGTGATCCCGCTGTTGCGCCGCGGCTGCCTGCGCCAAGCCCAATGACCGCGCTTGATCGTCGCCACAGCCGTCCGCCGCGACCTTGGCTTCGTAAACCGGTCTGCCGGCGGCGTCGGCCACGGTGCCGCCGCGGATGACGATGCCGTATCGGGTGGTCGTTGGAGGGTTGGAAACGCTGCCAGCCTTACCCGGTCTGACGTCGCACGCGCACAATTTTGACCAGAGGGTCAGATAATATTGACATGCCCGTCGTGCGGGTTGCATATCGTGATGCGCATTTGATTCGTTGAAGAGACAGACGCGCGCTTTGTTGGGAGATGATGAGGGGCTTATCCGACGCCTTGCTGTTTCAGCATGACAGCGTTCGGCATCCAACATCCGGTTTGAGCAATTGTGGTCCGGTGCGCTGAGTTCCGGGTCCGTCTATTTAATATGCAGGTTGCAGAACTTGGCCGAATCGAGCGGTCAAGAACGGCAGTGGCTGCTTTAAATATAATCATGTGCGGGCTTTAACGTTTCCGCAAAACAAGAGGAGGGGGAATGAAACGGTATGGCATGCTTCTTATTGGCGTGGCTACATCGGCAATAAGTTCTTCGGTATACGCACAGAACTCGGAGTCTGCGGGAGCTTCGGCCTCAGAGTTCGGCGATATCGTGGTGACCGCGCAGCGCCGCGCGGAGCGAGCGCAGGACGTGCCGATCGTGATCAGCGCCTTCTCGCCAGAACGCCTCGAACAACTCAACGTCACCGAACCGCAGGATCTTTACGGGACCGTACCGTCGCTCGTGTCTGGAACGCAGGGACAGGCGGTGCGCGATGTGCAGTCTTACTCGATCCGCGGCCAGTCTACGGGCTTTCTCGCGTCGCCCGGCGTACAGACTTATCTGAACGAGGTGCCGGTGCCGTCGTCGATCTCGCTCAATCTTCAGGGCGGCCCCGGCATGTTCATCGACCCTGAGAGCGTCCAGGTGCTGTCCGGCCCGCAAGGCACCTTGTTCGGGCGCAATACTACTGGCGGCGCAGTGCTTTTTACCGCGAAGCGGCCGTCGAATGACTTCAACGGCTATATCGAAGGCGGTATCGGCAACCTGAAGCTGCGCAGCGTCGAAGGCGCGATGAACGTTCCGATCGTCGATGACAAGCTGATGGTCCGCGTTGCGGGCGCCTACCAGGATAGGCGTGGTTTCACCCATGACCTGGTATGGGACAAGTACCGTGACGACATCCATTACTATACCGGCCGGGTTGGCATCCTGTTCAAGCCGACCGAGCGGATCGAGAACTATCTGCTGGCCTATGGCACCCATTCGTCAAACAACGGCGCGGGCTTCGTCAACACTGGCTTCAATTATCCCGGCTTGATTGCGGCGGGCTTTTGCACCGAAGGCACACCCACGGCGCAAATCGTCTCGTGCAACGCCTATCGGCAGCAGACCGCGATACAGCAGGCAAACGGGCCACGCACGACCAGAGCGGACGTCGATGGATTTAGCAAGATCGAGACTTGGGGCATAATTAACAACACGTCGTTTGAGTTGTCTGACGAGATAACTTTGCGCAACATCGTCAGTTACCAGCGTCTCAAGGATAATTATGCGGGTGACAGCGACGGTACGCCGTTTCAGCAGGCGGGATTCACTCAGGACGCCGCTCAGCCCAATTTTCCGATCGCCGGCTTTGCCGACTTGTACGGCCTTCCCGCCACGCCGGGCAATGTCTATCAGAACGGAACCAACAACACGCAGCCGCGCGATGACATAGAGCAGGTTACCGAGGAGCTGCAGCTTCAGGGCCATGCTCTTGACGACCACCTGAATTACTCGGTGGGCGGCTTCTACTACAATGCGACGCCGGCCGGGCCGTGGCGGGCGCGATCCGCGCAGTTCTGCCCGGGCGCCTATACCGGTCAAGCTGTAAGTGGCAGAACGCCAGCAGGCCGGGCTTTCAGTTGCATCGCGTCGAACAGCCGCTCGGGCGTAAGCAACCGTTCGGAAGCGCTATACGCTCAAGCGACGCTCGACCTCGGCGCCTTCTCGCCTTCGCTCGAGAGTCTCCGGTTGACCGCCGGCTACCGGTACACGTGGGACCGGATCAAGGGATCCGCCGTAAGCTGGTCGACCCAATCGACGCCGCCCGGCTTCACCTGCACTTCCGGCACCGCCGCCGGCAGGGTAGTGCCTGCCGGCCAGGACCCAGCCACATTCTGCGTTTACACTGCCAATCTTAAAAGCAGTGCACCGACCTGGACATTTGGGCTCGACTATCGGCCGCTTCGCGACCTTCTTGTTTATGGCAAGGTCAGCCGCGGATACAAGGCAGGAGGATTCAATACTGTCGCAGTGCGACCAGAGACTACAATTTTCCTGCCCGAGAAGCTTACCACCTATGAGGTGGGCTTCAAGTCGGATGTGCGGCTGGGGAGCATTCCGTTCCGCTTGAACGCCACCTATTACTACTCCAATTATGACAACATTCAACGACCGGGCGGTGATTTCAATCCTGCCAACGGTGCCGGTGGCGCTGCGATCTTCGCTGCCAAGGCGACCATTCAGGGTATCGAGCTGGAGAGCTCAATCCGGCCAACTGCCGGTGTCGAGATCGGTGGTACGTTCAGCTATACCAAGGGATCTTACAAGCGATATAACGCCCTTTCGTTCGGCGGCACCTACTGTAACGGTCGAGTGCCATTCCTGGGCGTCGCCGACTATAGCTGCGCGCCATTCCAGTTCATTGTTCCGTACATCTACAACATCTACACCAGCGTCGACCTGCCGCTGCCGGAAAGCCTCGGCAAGGCTAGTCTGTATGTCAACTACTCCCATGTCAGCGGCCAATATAGCGCACCGCAACCGTTCGAGCCGGGCGCTCGCCTCGACGGTTACGGCCTCCTGAACGCCTCCTTGAAGGTGGCAGGGGTCGCTGGCTCGGGCTTCGATCTGACGCTGTTCGGCAATAATCTCGCCAACAAGCTGTTCCGCGTGAGCAATTCCAACTCATCGACCAGCAACTACTTCGGAACGCTGTATGGCGAGCCGCGGACCTATGGCGTGAGGCTGCGCTATCGCTTTGGGGGGTAAGCGAGCGGAGTCCGACCTGGCCACCCCGTTCCGTCGAAGGTTCGGGGTGGTCCGTTATGCCTGATCGGCGGCGTCAAGCGAAGCGCCACACCAGGTTCCCGGAGCGTCACGCAAAGAGAGATTATGACTGGTCGAGCGGCGGACAATGATCTTGGGACCAGAAACACCGGGCGCGCTTCTGGGCGCTGGCATTGCTTCTCGTGGCCGATGCGCTCGCGAACGCGGACCGGCACGTCTTTTCAGTCCTGATATCTGACATCAAGCGCGAGTTCGGCGCCACTGACGCCATCATGGGGACGATCGGCGGACCCGCCTTCATCATCAGTTATGTCCTTTTCGGCATACCCTTTGCGCGGCGGTCTGCAACGCATGGACCACGTCCAGGCTAACGTGCTCCTGGACATCCACGTCGATACCGGGGTTCCTGTCGAGAAAGCGGGCCAGCAGGCGCGGGAACACGCTGGAGGCGGCGGACATATGGGCCTGTGTCCGAATGCAGCCTTGCACGCCTTCGCGAAAGGCTTCCATGTCCAGCATCATCCGCTCGAACAGCGAGAACAGGTTGCGCAAATGTGCCAGCAACGCGTCGCCGGCGGGGGTCAGGGTAACCCCGCGGTCGTGCCGATCCCATTGCCATGAACAGATCCTCGAGCTGGGCGGGTGTCACGCTGGCCACGACCGCGCTTCGCCGGGGCCGCATCTCGATCAGGCCGGTAGTGGCCAATTGACGTAGTGCTTCGCATACGGGAGTGCGCGACACTGATAGCGTTGAGCGAGATGTTGTTCGTCCAGCCGGGGCCCCGGCGCGAACTCTCCGGAAAGGATGGCCTCCGCCAAAGCGTCGGCGAGCTTGTCCACCGTCGTCCCGCTCGACACGCCACATCCTCCGTTCGCGTTGGGCAAACCCCGCGCTCCTGGATGCGGCGCGTAAACCTTGCATACAAATATGACGTCCAAGCAACAATCCCGTTGCCGAGTCAAAAATTGTATGAAAGTCTGACACAGCGCATACAGAATTGTAGTCAACAGGTGTGATGCGCGTGTTCGCAAGAGGGGGTGTCTGGGCGCAACCAAGAGGGAGCGACCCAACATGCGAACGATTAAGGGGATTTCCGCGCTGCTGCTGGCAGCTTGCAGCAGCATCGCATCGGCCGAAGGCTGGCAACTGCACGGCTTCGGCGATGTCTCGGTCAAGAATGATTATGTCACGCCGCGCGGTCTGGTGGTTACCACCAAGGGCGTGACCGTTCAGGTTCTCAACGGCCTGGTAGCGGTGGCGCCGGGCGGCGTTGCCTTTCATGCCGGCACCTGGCTCGACATCAATCCGGGCTATAGCAAGGCGGACGGCAATATCACCGCCGTCAACGAGTTCGATTACTTCTTCGGGGTCGATTATGACATCCTGCCGAAGCTGAACGTCGGCGTCGAATATAGCGAGTTCATCAGCGGGCAACCCTCGGTAGCGTTCAAGAACGAGCACAACATCGAATTCCACGCGAAATACAAGGACAGCGCCGACAAGGGTTTCACGATCAACCCCTATGCAAAGCTGTTCTGGGCGGCCTGGAGCAAGTCATCGACGGTGGTGCTCGGCAAGGCCGGCGACACCTTCGATATCGAGCTTGGCGCGGTGCCGACGGTCAAGGCCGGCGCGCTCACCCTGTCGGCGCCGACCTGGGTCACGGTGGGGCCCAAGACCTATTGGGGCACCGGCGCGCTGAAGGACGGCAATGTCGGCGTCATCAGCACCGGGTTCAAGGCAAGCACGCCGGTCACGCTGTTCAAGGGCGGCGCAAATGCGTCGATCTACGGCTTCGCCCAATATTATCATCTCGTGAACGACAATCTCGTGCTCGCGAAGGCGATCCTCAACGGAGGGTCCAGCAGTCGTGATCAGCTCCAGTTTGGCGCGGGTATAAGCATCGGCTTCTAGGAGAAACGGACAAGCGACGGCGCGGGGGCTCCCGGTTTAGGAGTCCCCCAGCCACGGTAGCGAAGGAGGCACGGATGACGAGTGTTCCCGCCAGACCGTATGATTTCGATCTTCAGCCCGGCAAGGCCGCGATGCTGATCATCGATATGCAGCGCGACTTCATGGAGCCGGGCGGCTTCGGGGACGCGCTCGGCAACGACGTTTCGCAACTGCGGCGTACGATCGCGCCGCTAAAGGCGCTGCTCGCGGCGGGCCGTGCGGCGGGCATGCTGATCATCCACACCCGCGAAGGCCACAAACCTGACCTGAGCGATTTGCACGAAACCAAAAAGGCGCGCGGGCGGGGCGCGATAACGATCGGCGACGTCGGCCCGATGGGCCGTATCCTGGTGATCGGCGAGCCTGGCCACGACATCATCCCCGAACTCTATCCGATCGTCGGCGAGCCGGTGATCGATAAGCCCGGCAAGGGCGCCTTCTACAACACTGGGCTTTCCGACTTGATCGAGGAGCATGGCATCGCCCAGCTCATCGTCTGCGGGGTCACAACCGAGGTGTGCGTCCACACCACGGTGCGCGAGGCCAATGACCGCGGTATCGACTGCCTCGTGCTGTCGGACTGCACCGGTTCCTATTTCCCCGAGTTTCATGAGGTCGCGTTGCGAATGATCGCCGCCCAGGGCGGCATTTTCGGATGGGTTGGCGATTCCACGGGCGTCATTGCCGCGCTCACCGCACCGGCGGAGCCGGCATGAACGGAATGTTCACCGCGATTTCCGGACCGGCAGACATTTCCACCTGCCCTGAGATCGCTCAAGCAAGGGGGTTTGCATCATGACGAGCGTTTCCACGGCCGGCCCGAGTCCGGCGAAACTGCCCTGGTGGACACCGGGGGACTGGAATGCCTTTTTCGGCTTCGGCACCAACATCCTCGTCAATGTGCTGGTGCTGACCGGCCTGTTGCGTTTCGTCCTCAAGCTCCCCGATCCGATCATCTTTGGCCGGATTCTGCCGGCGGTCGGGTTGATGCTATTTCTCAGCACGATCTATTATGCCTATCTCGCCCGCAAGCTAGCGATCAAGGTGGGGCGTGACGATGTCTGCGCGCTCCCCTCGGGGATCAGCGTCCCGCACATGTTCGTTGTCGTCTTCGTCGTGATGCTGCCGATCCTGATTGCCAGCGGCAATCCGATCGACGCGTGGAGCGCGGGCCTCACCTGGGTGTTCGTCCAGAGTTTCGTGCTGATGATCGGCGGCTTCGCGGCCCCGCTCATCCGGCGGATCACGCCGCGCGCTGCGCTGCTCGGTTCGCTGGCCGGCATCTCGCTGACTTTCATCTCGCTCAGCCCCGGCGCGCAGATCTTCATGACACCGGTGATCGGGGTTACCTGCCTTGCCGTGATCCTGGCAAGCTGGCTCGGCAATTACCGCTATCCCGGCGGCATTCCCGGCGGCTTGATGGCGATCCTGGCGGGTTCGTTGATTGCTTGGGGCGGGCACCTGCTCGGTTTCGAGCTGGGTGGTATCGGCCCCGACAAGGTGACCGGAGCACTCGCCGATTTCGGCTTCCATCTGCCGCACCCGGCGATCGCCGAGGTGTTCGGCGGCTTCAAATATATCGGCGTCATCCTGGTCACCGCGATCCCGTTCGGGATCTACGACCTGGTCGAGGCGATGGACAATGTCGAAAGCGCTGAGGCGGCGGGCGACCATTTCCCCACGACCCGCGTGCTGACCGCCGATGGCGTCATCAGCTTGATCGGCTGCCTGATGGGCAACCCGTTCATCAACGCGGTCTATATCGGCCACCCCGGCTGGAAGGCGATGGGCGGCCGCACCGGCTATTCGGCAGCCACTGGCGTCATGATGCTGCTGCTCACCTGGTTCGGTGTCATGGCGCTGATGATGGCGATCATCCCGGCTGTCGCGCTGCTGCCTATCCTGCTTTACATAGGCATGCTGATCGGCGCCCAGGCCTTCCAGGAAAGTCCGCACAAACATGCTCCCGCCGTCGTGCTGGCGATCGTCCCGACGATCGCGGCATGGGGTACCACGCAGATCAACAACGCGCTGGGGGCTGCCGGCACCGATGCGGGGAAGGTCGGCATGGACGTCCTCGCCAACAACGGCGTGCTCTATGAGGGGCTGCAGATACTGGGGCATGGCGCCACGCTCTGCGGCATCATCCTGGGATCGATCGCTGTGATGATCATCGACGGTAAGCTGGCCAAGGCAGCGGCCTTCGCGGCGGTCGGTTCGCTGCTTACCTTCTTCGGCCTCATCCATTCGGAAGCGATCGGGATCATGAAGATGCCGTCGGTGGCCGCGGCCTATCTGGTCGTCGCGTTCTTCCTCTACGCCTGCTCGCTCAAAAAGGCGCATGAGGCGGCGTCCCTCGAACCGGCGGTCACGACCGCGTGAGTACCGGACGCGCGACTCTGGAGGATGTCGAGCGGCTGGCGAAGATGGCGGGGCTGGAGATCAGCCCCGCCTATCTTCGGTCGGTTCACCTCAACCTGTGCCTCCTGCTCGATCAGGCCGCGTTGTTCGTTGACCAGCCGCTCGACCCGATCGTCGAGCCCGCGCCGGTCTATCGTCCATGAAATTGCTCGATTATCCGGTCGACCTGATCGGTATCGCCACGATCGCCCGCGGCGTACGTGAGGGGCGGCTGTCGGCGGTTGCCCTGATCGAGAGCCGGCTCGCCCGGATCGAGCGGCTCAACCCCCGGTTCAACTGTTTTACCGAGATACTGGGCGAGCGCGCCCGGCGCGAGGCCGAGGCGGTCGATGCCCTGGTCGCGGCGGGCCGCGATCCAGGCCCGCTCGCCGGCGTCCCGTTCGGCGTAAAGGATAATTATGATGTCGCCGGACGGATCACTACCGCAGGGTCGATCATCAATCGCGATCGGGCTGCGGCGGCAAGCGATGCGGTACTGCTCCAGCGGTTGACAGCGTCAGGCGCGGTCCTCGTCGGCACGCAAAATATGGACGAGTACGCCTATGGCTTCACCACCGAGAACCACCATTATGGGCCGACCCGGAACCCGATCGATACCGAGCGGAGCGCTGGCGGTTCATCGGGCGGATCGGCGGCGTCGGTTGCGGCGGGCCTGTGCGATTTCTCGCTCGGCACCGACACCAATGGATCGATCCGGGTGCCGTCGTCCTTCTGCGGCATCTTCGGGCTGAAGCCTACCTTCGGCCGGCTGCCGCGCACCGGCACCTTTCCCTTCGTCCATGAACTCGACCATCTCGGGCCGTTCGCGCGCAGCGTCGCCGATCTCGCCCTGGTCTATGACATGGTGCAGGGCTTCGATGCGGGCGACGCCGCCTGCGCCGACCGACCCGTCGACGCGGCGCGTCATGGTCTCGACATAGCCTGGACGGGCAGCACCGCGCTGCTCGACGGCTGGTTCGACAGCATGGCCGATGCGCAGGGGAGGGCGGCGGCGGCGTGTGTCGCCGAAGTGTTTGGCGTGACGACACGCGTCAGCCTATCCGGCGCGCAGGCGCGCGCCGCCGCTTTCGTGATGACCTCGGCCTCCGGGGGCAATCTTCATCTCGAATCGCTGCGCCACCGCGCCGCCGATTTCGATCCCGCGACGCGCGACCGGCTGTTGGCCGGCGCGCTGCTGCCGGCCAACGCCGTGCTGCAGGCGCAGCGCTTCCGCTCGTTGTTCCGCGAACAGGTGCTGGGGGCGTTTCGCCACCATGATCTGCTGATCGCGCCCGCGACGCCCTGCGCTGCGCCCCTGCTCGGTCAGCCGACGATCGAAGTCGACGGCAAACCGGTGCCGACTCGCGCGAATATCGGCCTGCTCACCCAGCCGCTCAGCTTCATCGGCCTGCCGATCGTCACCGTGCCGATCACGAGCGATGCGCTGCCGATCGGCGTCCAGCTGATCGCGCCGCCCTGGCGTGAGGATCTGGCGCTCCAGGCGGCCGCGCATCTCGAACGGAGCGGCCTCACCCATGTTCAGTCGGGGCTACCATGCTGATCAACGATCCCGCGACGCTGGCTGCCGTCACCGCCGCGTTCCATGCCTATGAACATGCCTTGATGGCGAACGACATCGATGCTCTCGATGCGCTGTTCTGGCCGTCGGAGCTCACGGTGCGGATCGGCCCGGGGCAAAATCTCTATGGTATCGAGGCCATCCAGGCCTTTCGCATAGGGCGGGTCGGTGGATCGCCGCCACGTAGCCTGCTGAAGACGGTGATCACCAGCTTCGGCACCGACTTCGCGACGGCCAACACCGAGTTCCAACGAGTCGGCGCAAGCGCGCCGGGGCGGCAGAGCCAGACATGGGTGCGCTTTCCGCAGGGCTGGCGCGTAGTGAGCGCACATATCTCCATGATGAGCGAGGGCCATTAGATGAGCCTTCCCACGCTGCTCCATCTCGCCGCGATCCGCAGCCTCTATGCCCAGGGGCGCATCACGCCGCACAGTTTGGTCGAGACGCTGTCGGCGCGGATCGAGGCCGCCGATCCGGCGGTCTTCGTTACCCGTGCGACACTGGCCGACATGCACGCGCAGGCCGATGCGCTGGTCGCGCGCGCACCGACGCCGAACAGCCTGCCACTCTGGGCAATGCCCTTCGCGGTGAAGGACAATATCGACGTCGCGGGCTTCCCGACGACAGCCGCGTGTCCGGCCTTCGCGCATGACGTCGTGGCCGACGCCGAAGTCGTCGCCCGGTTGCGCGCGGCCGGCGCGATCATGATCGGCAAGACCAATCTTGATCAGTTCGCGACTGGACTCAACGGTACCCGTTCGCCCTATGGCGCGCCGCGCTCGGTGTTCGACGCGGACTATATTTCGGGCGGGTCGAGTTCGGGCTCGGCGGTCGCGGTCGCCGCCGGGCTCGCGGCTTTCTCGCTCGGCACCGATACGGCGGGGTCGGGCCGCGTGCCGGCAGCGTTCAACAATATCGTGGGCATTAAGCCGACGCCGGGCCTGCTCAGCAGCAGCGGGGTCGTACCTGCTTGCCGCAGCCTCGATTGCATCAGCGTCTTCGCATTGACGGTGGCCGACGGCGCCGAGGTCCGCCGGATTGCCGAGGGCTTTGACACCGCCGACCCCTATTCGCGCCACGCGAAACCGGGGGCCTTGCCCCAGCGCGGGCTAAGAGTCGGCGTGCTCAAACCCGCGGATCGCGAATTCTTTGGCGATAGGGAGGCGGCCCGGCTCTATGACGAGGCGATCGCCCGGCTTGGCGAAACGGTTGTGGAGATCGATTTCGCGCCGTTCCGCGAAACTGCGGCGCTTCTTTATAACGGTCCCTGGGTCGCCGAGAGGACCGCGGCGTTCGAGAGCTTCCGCGTACCGCTCGACGCGGTCGATCCCAGCGTCGCGGCGATCACCATGGGCGGTGCCGGGATGAGCGCCATCGACGTCTTTCGCGGCCAATATGAACTCGAGGCGCTTAAGCGCCGCGCCGAAGGCGAATGGGCGAAGGTCGATATATTGCTGCTGCCGACCGCGCCCACCACCTATCGTGTCGACCAGATGCTCGCCGATCCGATCACGCTCAACAGCCGGCTGGGTACCTACACCAATTTCTTCAACCTGCTGGGCCTGTCGGCGATCGCGGTACCGGCGGGCTTCCGGATGGATGGGCTGCCTTTCGGCGTGACGCTGGCAGCACCGGGCTTCTGCGACGCCGCGCTCGAACCGATAGCCGATCGTCTCCACCGGGCCGCAGCCACGGGCATGGGCCGCGAGCGGGACGCACGGCTCCCCGCAGCGCAGTCTGCCGTCACCAAACCCTGCGACGACAGGCTCAATATCGCGGTGGTTGGCGCGCACCTGTCGGGCATGGCGCTCCATTACGAGTTGATAGCACTCGATGCGACATTGGCCGGCCGGGCGAAAACGACGGGCGACTATCGCCTATTTGTGCTGCCGGGCACGACGCCACCCAAGCCGGGGCTCGTCCGTGATCCGGGCTATGACGGTCCGGGGATCGAGATCGAGGTCTGGTCACTCGCCCCGGCGGCCTTCGGGCGCTTCGTCGAGAAGATTCCAGCCCCGCTCGGTATCGGCAAGGTGAGCCTCGCCGATGGCGGTGAGGTCTCCTGCTTTCTGTGCGCGCAAGCGGCGATCAGTGAGGCAATCGAGATCACCGCTTTCGGCGGCTGGCGTGGCTATGTCGCGTCATTGGGCGTTGGACAGCCGCAGCCGGCCTAGCGCTCAGACATGAACGAGGTGCGCCACGTTCGCTGCGCTATCCTCACTCGTCTTGCCTTCCTTCACGATCCGGCCACGCTGCATGACGAAATAGCGATCGGCAAAGGACCAGGCGAAGTCGAGATTCTGCTCGACGATCATGATCGCGACGCCGAGTTCGGTGCGCACGCGCAGCAGCGCGTCCTCGATCTGCTGGACGATATTGGGCTGAATCCCCTCGGTCGGCTCATCGAGCAACAGCAGCGACGGCTGGCCTGCCAATGCCCTCCCGATTGCGAGCTGCTGTTGCTCGCCGCCCGATAGAACACCCGCTTTGCGGTTGGCGATCTGGGTCAGTTTGGGGAACAGGTCATAGACCATATCGGGGATTTTCTTCGGGCCCTTGAAGCCCTTTCGCGCGAGCGCCGACAGGCCGACCTTGAGATTCTCGGTAACGGTCAAATGCGGGAACACATGGCGTCCCTGCGGCACGAAGCCGATGCCGGCGCGCGAGCGTTCATGCGCGCTCATGCCGGTGACGTCGTCACCATTGATATAGATATAGCCGCCGACGGCCGGCAACTGGCCCATGATCGTCTTCATAAGCGTCGTCTTGCCGACACCGTTGCGGCCGAGGATCGTCGCAGCCTCGCCGGGCTTGATGTCGAAGGCGACGTCCCACAGCACCTGCCCCTTGCCGTAGGCCGCGCTGACGCTGCGCAGGTTGAGCAGGTCGGTCATTTCGCCCTCCCGAGATAGATCGCGGCGACCTCCTCGTCGGCGCGGATCGCGTCGAGCGTGCCTTCGCGCAAAAGCTGACCCTGGTGTAGCACGATGACATGACCGTTGAGCTGCGAGACGAAATCGATGTCGTGATCGATCACCAGCACCGCATGCTTGCCGACCAGCGTCTTGATGATGTCGGCGGTCTGGGTGCTCTCGACCGCGCCCATGCCCGCTGTCGGCTCGTCGAGCAGCAGCAGCTCGGCATCGGTGGCGACCACCATGCCGATCTCGAGCCATTGCTTCTCGCCATGCGACAGATTGCCGGCGAGAGCGTCGCGGCGTTCGGTCAGCCCCACCTTGGCGAGCACGTCTTCGGCTTTCGTGCGAGCCTCTTCCTCGCCGGCGCGGCCGAAGCTCTTCCACCAGCGCCGGTCGGCCATGGCCGCGATGGCGAGATTGTCGATCACCGACAGGTTGATCAGCACGCCCGGCGTCTGGAATTTGCGGCAGATTCCCTTGCCGACGATCCTGTGCTCGAGTTCGCGCTGGATCTCCTCGCCATGGAAGAGGACGCGGCCCGATGTCGGCCGCACCCGGCCGATGATCGTATCGCACATTGTCGATTTGCCCGCGCCATTAGGGCCGATCACCACGGTCATGCTGCCCGACGGGATCGACAGGCTGAGATCGTTGATCGCCTTGAAGCCGTCGAAATCGACCGTGACATTTTCCAGGCGCAGCATGGTTTGCTCGGTCATACCGCAGCCTTTCCGGCGCGCCAGCGCGCGAACATGTCACCGAGTTTGCTCGGCTTGAAGCGGGGCTCGCCATCGAACTCGCCGACGATCCCCTTCGGCAGGGCGGTCACCGCGATGATGAACAGCAGGCCGAGCGCGTAGAGCCACAGCTCGGGCAGCGCGGTCGAGATCTTGTCCTTGGCGAAATTGACCAGCAGGGTGCCGACGATCCCGCCCATCAGATAGGCCCGTCCACCAATTGCGGCCCAGATCACCATCTCGATCGAGGGCACGACCCCGACCAGCGCGGGCGAAACCACGCCTGCGTGGAGGGTGAACATCGCTCCCGACACCCCGGTCATCACCGCCGCGATGGTGAAGGCGACGACCTTATAGGGGGCCGGATCATAGCCAAGGAAGCGCAGCCGGTTCGAGCCGTCGCGCGAGGCGCGCAGCAGCTTGCCAAAGCGCGAGGCCAGCAGCCAGCGCAGGCCGAAGAAGCTGCCCACCACGAAGCCCAGTGTGATGAAATAGATCGCGACCGTGACCGCATCGTCGTTGAGGTTGAAACCGAGCAACTCGTGATAGTCGGTCAGGCCGTTAAAGCCGCCGGTCGTGCCTTGCTGGCTGATCAGCAGGGTCGCGAAAGCGAGCGCGAGCGCCTGTGTGATCAGCGCGAAATAGACTCCGCCGATCCGCCGCCGGAACATCAGCCAGGCGAAGGCCGCCGCGATCAGCCCGGGCAGCAGGAAGACACTGATGATCGAGACGACGCCGCTTCTGAACATGCTCCACCACCAGGGGAGGGCGGTGACGCCGCTCCACATCATGAAGTCGGGCAGTTCGCCGTCGCCGAGACCATTGAGCTTGAGGTGCATCGCCAGCGCATAGCCACCGAGGCCGAAGAAAACCCCCTGGCCGAGGCTGAGCACGCCGCCTTCGCCCCACAGCAGCACCAATCCCATCGCGGTGAGCGACAGCGCCAGGAAGCGGCCGAGCAAGTTGAGGTCATAGCTCGTGAGGATCCACGGAGCGGCCACCGCGAAGAGCAGCGTAGCGATGGCCGCGATTGTCTTGGGAGGAAGCTTGGTCATCTGGCGCCCTATTCGGCATCGAGCGCGCGGGAGCGGATCGCGATCACGCCCTGCGGCCGGAACTGGAGGAAGAGGACGACGAAGAGCAGGGTGAGCACCTGTGCGAAGCTGACGTCGACGAAGACCTGGCTCAACGCCATGAACAGCCCGATCATCACCGCCGCGATCGTCGTCCCGATCATCGAGCCGAGCCCGCCCAGCACGACGACGAGGAAGGCGGTGACGATATAGCTCTGCCCAACATTTGGGGTGACCGGTCCGAGCATCGCCAACACCACGCCGCCAATTCCAGCAACACCGGCGCCGAGACCGAAAATGAAGGCGTCGATCAGCCGAGCGTTGACGCCCATCGCCGACGCCGTGGCGCGATCCTGGTTGACCGCGCGGACGAGCAGACCGGCGCGGGCGAAACGCAGGAATAGTGCTAGCCCGCCGAGCACCGCGATCGCCACCAGCATGATGAACAGCCGCGCCATCGGTAGCGACTGCGAACCCAGTGTGACCGCGCCGTCGAGCCACGCCGGCGCGGTCACCGAGACGCCGGTTGCCCCGAACAGGTCTCTCGCCCCCTGTTGCAGGATCAGACTGACGCCCCAAGTCGCTAACAATGTATCGAGCGGCCGGGCCTTGAGCTTGCTCACCAGAGTGACCTCGAGCAGCGCGCCCATAAGCCCTGCGCCGATCAACGCCACGAACATCGCAACGATGATGCCGAGCGGCCCCGGCACGAACAGGATCGTCAGATAGGCGAGATAGCTGCCCACCATAAGGATCTCGCCATGCGCCATGTTGATGACGCGCATCAGCCCAAAGCTCAGCGCAAGGCCCATGGCCGCGAGAATGTAGATCGACGCGACGCTGAAGCCGTTGAATATCTGTCCGACGAGAAATGCGGCGTCCATGTGCCTCGGCCTTTGATTGCCTGAACTTGGTCCCTTCCCGTCATTCCGGCGGAAGCTGGAATCTCATTTCCCTCTTGGTCTGAAGGGAGATCCCAGCATTCGCTGGGATGACGTAGAAGAAGTAATCGGCCCCGCCACTCTTCCGGGAGTGACGGGGCCGGAGCTCTTACGCGATCGTGCAGACTTTCCCGGGAAAGGCGAGCTTGTCATAGGGTTCGGGGTCGATCATGCCCTTCGAGGTCCACAGGATCTTGAACTGACCCTTGGGATCGGCCTGACCTATATAACCGGTCTGGACGAGGCTGTTGTTGGCCGCGAACTTGACGGTGCCGAGCGGGGTCGGGATCGCGTCGAGTGTCACCGCTGCGGCGCGGACCTTGGCCGGATCGAAGCTCTGCGCCTTCTCGACCGCCGCTTTCCAGATATAGACATCGATATAACCGTGGACCATCGGATCGGTCACGACCGCGTCGGCGCCGAACTTCGCCTTATAGGCTTCGACGAACTTCTTGTTCTCGGGATTGTCGACGGTCTGGAAATAATTCCAGCCGGCATAGCTGCCCTCGACCAGCGCCGGGCCCATCGCCTGGGCCTCTTGCTCGCCGATCGAGAAGGACATCACCGGCAGTACGTCGGACTTCATCCCCGCCGCCGCCATCTGCTTGAAGAAAGCGACGTTGCTGTCGCCGTTCAGCGTTGAATAGATCACGTCAGGCTTCGCCTGGCGGATCTTGGCGACGACACCCGAGAAGTCGGTGCCGCCCATCGGCTGATACTCCTCGCCCGACAGCGTCAGGCCGTCAGCTTCGATATGCTTTTTGAGGATCAGGTTCGCGGTGCGCGGGAACACATAGTCCGAGCCGACCAGGAAGAACTTCTTGAAGCCCTTCTCCTTTCCCCAGTCGTAGGCGGGCAAGATCTGCTGATTGGGCTGCGCGCCAGAATACATGATGTTGGGCGAGCATTCGTTGCCCTCGAATTGCACCGGATACCAGAGCAGGTTCTTGGTCTTCTCGAACACCGGCAGCATCGCCTTGCGGCTCGACGAGGTCCAGCCGCCGAACACGGTGACGACTTGGTCGCTGTCGATCAGCTTGGTCGCCTTCTGGGCGAAGGTAGCGGGATCGGACGCACCATCCTCGGTCACCGCCTCGATCTGCTTGCCCATCACGCCGCCGGCGGCGTTGATCTCGTCGATCGCCATCTGGGTGCTGTTCTTCACGGTGACTTCGCTGATCGCCATCGTGCCGCTCAGCGAATGGAGCACGCCGACCTTGACGGTCTCGCCGCCCGCCGCGGCGTTGCCAGCTTCGTCCTTCTTGCCGCACGCACTCACCATCGCCACGCTGGCGAGCAGCACGCCGACCAGCATCTTCCGTTGAAGCCCCTTGCCCATATCGTCCTCCGCTTGAATTTCGCCGCATTCGCAAGCCGCGCCGCTACGGCCCCTCGTTGGATAAAAGCTGCTGCGGCGCACAAAAACGAGATATGCGTCATTTGACGTAGGATGGAGCGCGCGGCCTACGTCCGGCCTCGCCCGGCGCGGACAATACGTCAAACACCTTACCGCTATCGGTCAGCCATAGATTGAACAACGCCCTGAAACATGAGCCTATGCTGATCGTGGCAGCAACGGGACGCAGGGTGAATCAGGCTAGGGCCATTGATGTCGAGCGCCATGGTGGCGACGCCGTCCTTGCTAAGGATGCGGCGCCGAAGAGCCCGATGCGTCATGTTCGCAGTCGCGGCGAAATCCGGCTCGGCTTCCGCGCGCAGGATGGAGCTATCCGGATCTCCGCCGGCTTTCAGGGCGGCTGCCTCAAATTCCGCCTGCCACGCACCCCTCGCCACGGCATCCCCTGTGCGGTGCTGCTCAACACCAGCGGTGGGCTGGCTGGTGGTGATAGGCTGACCCAGCGGGTCGACTGGGGCGCAAAGAGCGCCGCCATCGTCACGACGCAGGCCGCCGAGAAGATTTACCGCGCGGTCGACGAACCCGCGACGATCGAGACGCGCTTGCATGTGGGTACGGGCGCACGCGCCGAATGGCTGCCGCAGGAAAGCATCTTGTTCGATCGCGCGCGACTGGCGCGCGACATGCAGGTCCACATCGCCGGTGACGCCGATTTCCTCGGGGTCGAGGCGGCGGTGCTCGGGCGTGCGGCGATGGACGAGGTGGTCGCCCACGGAATGCTCATCGACCGCTGGCGGATCTGGCGCGACGGGCGGCTGATCTATGCTGACGCACTTAAGCTCGACGGACCGATCGACGCGCTGATGCAGCGCCCGGCGATTGGCGCGGGCGCGCGGGCGATAGCGGTGGTCATCCTCGCCTCGCCGCGCGCGGCGACTCGGCTCGCACCGCTGCGTCTTGCGCTTGGCGCAGCGCGCGGCTTGGCTGCGGCGAGCAGTTTCAACGGGATGACGGTGGCGCGGTTCCTCGCAGGCAATGGCGCGATCTTGCGGCACGACCTGCTGCTCGCGCTCGACAGCCTGCGCGAGGCCCGGGCGATGCCGCGCGTGTGGAGTTGCTGAGATGAACTTGACCCCGCGCGAGAAAGACAAGCTGCTGCTCGCGATGGCGGCGGTGGTCGCGCGCCGCCGGCTGGAACGCGGCGTGAAGCTCAACCATCCCGAGGTGATCGCGCTGATTTCGGACTATGTGCTCGAGGGCGCGCGCGATGGGCGCAGCGTCGCCGACCTGATGGAGGCGGGCGCGCATGTCGTCACCCGAGACCAGGTGATGGCGGGCGTGCCCGAGATGATCCACGACGTGCAGGTGGAGGCGACCTTCCCCGATGGAACGAAGCTCGTCAGCGTTCACCATCCGATCCGATGATACCCGGCGAGGTCATCACCGGGGACGGCGAGCATGTCCTGAACGAGGGCCTGCCTGTCACGGTGCTCAATGTCTCGAACTGCGGCGACCGGCCGATCCAGGTCGGCAGTCATTACCACTTCGCCGAGACCAATGCGGCCTTGCTGTTCGACCGCGCGGCGGCGCACGGCCAGCGGCTCGACATCCCGGCCGGTACGGCGGTGCGCTTCGAGCCGGGGCAGACCCGCGAGGTCGCGCTGATCCCCTTCCGGGGCGGGCGCACGGTGATCGGTTTTCGTGCGCTGGTGACAGGAGCGCTCGACTGATGGCCTATCGTATTTCCCGCGCCGCCTATGCCGACATGTTCGGCCCTACCACCGGCGACAAGGTGCGGCTGGGTGATACCGAGATTATCATTGAGATCGAGCGCGACGCAACGATCCTAGGCGAGGAGGTCAAGTTCGGCGGCGGCAAGGTCATCCGCGACGGCATGGGCCAGAGCCAATTGACGCGCGCGCAGGGTGCCGCGGACACGGTGATAACCAACGCGGTGATCCTCGACCATAGCGGGATCTACAAGGCTGACATCGCGCTACGCGGCGGCCGGATCGCCGCGATCGGCAAGGCGGGCAATCCCGATATCCAGCCCGGCGTCGACATCGTCGTCGGACCGGGTACCGAGATCATCGCCGGCGAGGGCAAGATCGTCACCGCCGGTGGGGTCGACGCGCATATCCATTTTATTTGCCCGCAGCAGATCGAGGAGGCAATCGCCTCGGGAGTCACGACGATGGTCGGCGGCGGCACAGGCCCCGCGACCGGCACCAACGCCACTACCTGCACCCCCGGCCCCTGGCATATCGAGCGGATGCTGCTTGCCGCGGAGGGCCTGCCGGTCAACCTCGCCTTTGCGGGCAAGGGCAATGCCAGCCAGCCCGACGCGCTGGTGGAGCAGATCCGGGCGGGCGCCGCCGCGCTCAAGTTGCATGAGGATTGGGGGACGACTCCCGCGGCCATCGATTGCTGCCTCGGTGTCGCGGACCGGATGGACATCCAGGTAATGATCCACACCGACACGCTCAACGAAAGCGGTTTCGTCGAGGATACGATCGCGGCGTTCAAGGGCCGCACCATCCATGCCTTTCACACCGAGGGCGCCGGCGGCGGCCATGCGCCCGACATCATCAAGCTCGCAGGCTTCGCCAATGTCATCCCCTCGTCGACCAATCCAACACGACCTTTCACGGTCAATACGATCGACGAGCATCTCGACATGCTGATGGTCTGCCATCATCTCGATCCGTCGATCCCAGAGGACCTGGCCTTCGCAGAAAGCCGTATCCGCAAGGAGACGATCGCCGCAGAGGACATCCTCCACGATCTCGGCGCTCTCTCGATCATCTCGTCGGACAGCCAGGCGATGGGCCGGGTCGGCGAGGTGATCACGCGCACCTGGCAGACCGCGCACAAGATGAAGGTACAGCGCGGCGCGCTCCCTGGTGAGAGCGGCGACAACGACAATCTGCGCGCGCGACGCTATGTCGCCAAGTATACGATCAATCCGGCGATCGCGCAGGGCATGGGGGATGCAATCGGCTCGATCGAGCCTGGCAAGCTCGCCGATCTGGTTGTCTGGACCCCCGCCTTCTTCGGGGCCAAGCCTGATCTGGTCATCAAGGGCGGGATGATCGTCCATGCGATGATGGGCGATCCCAACGCCAGCATCCCGACGCCGCAACCCGTCCATTCGCGCCCGATGTTCGCCAGCTTTGGCCGGGCGATCAGCGCGAGCTGCATCAGCTTCGTTTCTGCCGCTGCGCTCGAGGACGGGATCGTCGAACGACTTCGACTCGACCGGATGGTGCTGCCGGTGAAGAACACGCGCGGCATTGGCAAAGCCCAGATGAAACTCAACGATGCGCTGCCGCAGATCGAAGTCGATCCCGAAACCTATGAGGTGCGCGCCGACGGCGAGCTGCTCGTCTGCGGGCCCGCGTCCGAACTGCCGCTCGCCCAACGCTATTTTCTATATTGAGGGAGAGGGACCGATGCGCAGGATCGTCGGCATCATAAACGGCAGCTCCGAAGGTGCGAGCGATGTGCTGCGGCTAGATCATGACCTGCGGTCGCGGCGGCGGATGGTGTTTAACACTGTCGGGGGTATCAGCGTGCTGCTCGATATGCCGCGCGCCGTGCATCTCCATGACGGCGACGGCCTGATGCTCGACGATGGCAGCATCGTCCGGGTCGAGGCCGCGTCCGAGGCGCTGATCGAGATCCACGCCCATGAGCTGCGCACGCTGGTTCGGATCGCCTGGCATCTCGGCAACCGGCACCTGCCGACCCAATTGCTGGGCGCGGAAAACCCGCCCCGACTGCGCATCCGGCACGATCATGTGATTGCGGATATGGTGCGCGGCCTGGGCGGCCATTGCGAGGCGCTCATGGCGCCGTTCGATCCCGAAGGTGGCGCCTACGCCGATGGCCAGGCGATCACCACCGGGCACGGCCATCATCATGATGGCCATTTCCAGCAAGATCACGGGCATGATCACGGCTATGCCCATGGCTGAAGCGGCGCTCTACGATCTGCTGTCATGGATGTCGCCATCCTATCCGATCGGCGCCTTTGCGCACTCGAGCGGCCTCGAATGGGCGGTCGAAGCCGGCCATGCGACCCATCGGACGAGTGCCGAACAATGGATCGACACGATGATCGAACATGGCTCGATCCGCATCGATGCGGTCATGTTCGTCCATGCCCACCGAGCGGCGCGGACCGGCGACACCGATGGCTTCATCCACATCGCCGAACTTGCCGCCGCGACGCTGACCAGCCATGAACGACGGGTCGAGGCCACCGCGCAGGGCGCCGCCTTCCGCCGCATCGCATCTTCCACCATGGCCGCGCCGGCGTTGACGATGCTCGATACCATCGATGACGATGCCCTCAGCTATCCGATCGCTGTTGCATGCCTCACCGCGGCGCATGGCATTGGGCTGGAAGCGGCGCTGACCGCCTTCCTTCACGGCGTGGTCGCCAACCTCGTCTCGGCGGCGCAGCGGTTGATTCCGCTGGGCCAGACCGACGGGCAGCTGATGCTGCGATCGATGCGCGAACGCGTGTTAGAGGCGGTGGTCGAAGCGATTGCGATCGACGACGGCGATCCATTCGATCAGCTGGGCAGCACCAGCCTCTACGCCGATCTCGCCTGCATGGCGCATGAAACCCAATATACAAGGCTGTTCAGGACATGAGCGATCCTATCTCTCCATTACGCGTCGGTATCGGCGGGCCGGTCGGATCGGGGAAGACCGCGTTGATGGACGCGCTCTGCAAATATTTCCGCGATGATTACGACATCGCCGCGATCACCAACGACATCTACACGCGCGAGGACGCCGAATTCCTGACCCGGGCGGGATCGTTGCCGTCCGAGCGGATCATAGGCGTCGAAACCGGCGGCTGTCCGCACACCGCGATCCGCGAGGATGCCTCGATCAACCTCGCAGCGGTGGGTCAGCTCCACCGCGCCTTCCCGACGCTCGATCTGATTCTGATCGAAAGCGGCGGCGACAATCTGGCGGCGACCTTCAGCCCCGAACTGGCCGATGTCACCATCTACGTCATCGACGTGTCGGCGGGCGACAAGATCCCGCGCAAGGGCGGGCCGGGAATCACCCGCTCGGACATGCTGGTGATCAACAAGATCGATCTCGCTCCCTTTGTCGGCGCGAGTCTCGAGGTGATGGACCGCGACGCGAAGAAGATGCGAGGCGATCGTCCCTTCGTTTTCGCCAATGTCCGTGCCGGCATCAGCGTAGCCGATATAGCGCAGTTCATCATCGCAACCGGTGGCCTGCGTGCGCCCAAGGAGGAAAGGCTTTGAAAATCTCGCTTCGCTGGGCGGTTCTGCCGCTGATTGCCTTCGCGGCGCCGGCGCTGGCCCATCCCGGCCATGACAGGCTGTCGGGCTTCGCCGCCGGGCTACTTCATCCGTTGAGCGGCTTCGATCATCTGCTGACCATGCTGATGGTCGGCTTGTGGGCGGGCATCGCCTTTCGAAGCTTCTGGTGGGTGTGCCCGGCCGCTTTCATGAGCTTCATGCTCGGCGGATTCGCTTATGGGGCGGCGGGTGGCGCCTTCCCGCTCGCCGAGATGCTGATCCTGGCCTCGTTGGTCGGGCTGGCGCTGGCGCTGCTCGCTGATGCCCGGCCGCCGCTGGTATTCTCGACGGTGGCGATAGCCTTGTTTGCCATCGGCCATGGTTTCGCGCATGGCAGCGAGATGGCGGGGGCCGGCACCTATCCATTCGCGGGAGGCTTTCTGGTCTCGACCGCCTCGCTCCACGGTCTTGGGCTGCTGCTCTCGCGCTGGGCGGACGATGTCGCGCAGCGGCGTCTCGGCCGGGCGACCGGACTGGTCGCGGTCCTGGCGGCCGCAACGATGATGTGGTCGGCCTGAACGCCGGGCTCACCCCATCGGCGCCGGCACGGCAGGCCGACCCGGCGCAGATACGGCGCCAAAGGATCGTTCGTACCCGGCGCCAGTATAATCAATGGGTCAACAACGATACGATCGAGGATTATGCGCTGCGCTTCACTGCGCAGAAGGCGCGCCGCTCGTCGGCGTGGTGGGTTGCGAACTGCGCGCTGGGATCGATCGCCTTTCTCGCCTGCGAGGCGATCGGTGCGACCGTTACGCTCAGCTATGGCTTCAACAACACCGGGGTAGCGCTGCTCATTGCCGGGATCGTGTTCCTGATCGCGGGGTTGCCGATCTGCTATTATGGCGCGCGCTACGGGGTCGACATGGACCTGCTGACGCGCGGCGCGGGCTTCGGCTATCTCGGTTCGACAATCACCTCGGCGGTCTATGCCTCCTTCACTTTCATCCTGTTCGCGATCGAGGCGGTGATCCTGTCGGCGGCGCTCAAACTGTGCTTCGGCATTCCCTTGCCTATCGGTCATGTCATCAGCGCGTTGGTGGTGGTCCCGATCGCGGCCTATGGCTTTCGGCGGATCAGCCGGGTGCAGAACTGGACCCAGCCGGTCTGGCTGATCCTCCAGCTAGCGCCGCTGCTCTTCATCATTCAGCAGGGGCCCACCGCCGTCGCCTTATGGACCGGCTATAACGGCAATAGCGATGGGCTCGACAAGGTGAGCACCGGCCTGGCGCTCGCGGTTTTCTTGTCCTTGCTCCCACAGATCGGCGAGCAGGTCGATTATCTCCGCTTCCTGCCGCGCCGTGAGGCCATTGGCAATACGCGCTGGTGGTCGGCGCTGCTTCTGACGGGCCCCGGCTGGATTCTCACAGGTGGGTTCAAGATATTGATCGGGTCCTGCCTGGCGGTGATCGCGCTAGGTTATGCCTTTTCGGAAGCTGACACCGCCAATCCGACGATGCTCTACTATCTGGTGTTCAGCGGGCTTTCGCAGGCGCCGACGGTGGCGGTGGTGCTGACCGGATTGTTCGTCGCGATCTGCCAGATCAAGATCAACGTGACCAACGCCTATGCGGGCTCGATCGCATCCTCGAACTTCTTCTCGCGATTGACGCACCGGCATCCTGGTCGGGTGGTGTGGCTGATATTCAACGTGATGATCGCGCTGATGCTGATGGAGGGCGGCATCCAGACGGTCGTTGAGCGGGTGCTGGCGCTGTATAGCAATTTCGCGGTGGCATGGTTCGGGGCAGTGACTGCTGATCTGATGATCAGCAAGCCGCTCGGGTTGAGTCCGAAGGGCATCGAGTTCCGCCGCGCGCATCTCTACGACATCAATCCGGTCGGGGTCGGTGCGATGGCGCTCTCACTCACCGGCTCGACGCTCAGCTTCATGGGATTGTTCGGGCATCTGGCCGGCGTCTATTCGCCGGTGATTGGTCTCGCCATTTCCTTCGCCGCCGCGCCGTTGATCGCCTGGGCGACGCGGGGGCGCTATTATATCGCCCGCGCCGCAGAACCGTTCGACGGCCAGGCCGAAGTGCGCTGTTCGGTCTGCGAAACTGGGTTCGAGCCGCCCGACATGGCGCATTGCCCGGTTTATCAAGGCGCCATCTGCTCGCTGTGCTGCACGCTCGAGGCGCGGTGCCATGACGCCTGCAAGGTCGAGGCCCGGGTCGTCGACCAGGGATCGGCGTTGCTCGCCCGCTGGCTGCCGCGATCGATCCTCGACGCCGCTCATGGCCGGCTCATCCGCTTCGCCATGCTCTACGCGGCGGTGGGCGCCGCGATCGGCATCGTCCTTACCCTGATCTATCTGCAGCAGGCGCGCAGCGGCATCGATCTGGTGACGCTGCGCTCGGTGCTTCAGGTCGTTTTCGCCTGCCTGCTGGTGCTGACCGCCTTCATCGCTTGGTATTTCGTGCTGGCGGGCGAGAACCAGCGCGCCGCCGAGGAGGAGAGCGACCGCCAGACGGTGATGCTGATCGAGGAGATCGAGGCGCACGGCAAGACCGACGCCCAGCTCCAGCGCGCCAAAGAAGTGGCCGAAGCCGCCAACCTCGCCAAGAGTCGCTACATCGTCGGCGTCAGCCACGAGATACGGTCGCCGCTCAACATCATCTCGGGCTATGCCCAGCTCATCGAACGCAACCCGACCGAGCATGTCAAGGACGCGATCAAGGTGATCCGGCGCAGCGCGAGTCATCTCGTCAATCTCGTTGACGGCCTGCTCGACATCGCCCGGATCGAGAATGGATCGCTGCGCATCGAGCGCAACCGCGTTGCGCTGCCTGAACTGCTCGATCAGATCGTCGACATGTTCAGGCTCCAGGCGGCAGCAAAGGGCCTCGATTTCGAATATGATCGTTCGCCCCGCCTGCCTGGCTACGTCTTCACCGACGAGAAGCGGCTGCGCCAGATCCTGATCAACCTGATCTCGAACGCGATCAAATATACGCCGTCGGGATCGGCCTCGCTGACCGTCCGCTGGCGCGACCCGGTGGCCGAGTTCGAGATAGCGGACAGCGGCGTGGGCATAGCCGAGGCTGATCTCCAGCGCATCTTCGAGCCGTTCGAACGGGTGGGGAACACCGGAGCGGCGCCCGGCATCGGGCTGGGGCTTACCATCACACGGCTGCTGACCGAGATTATGGGCGCGGAATTGTCGGTCGACAGCCGGCCGGGCGCCGGCAGCAGCTTCAAGGTGAGGATGTTCTTCTCCGACGCGCCGGCATTGGGGACAGCGACGCCGGCGGGCGCGCAGATCACAGGCTATGCGGGGCCGCGCCGGCGCATCCTCGTCACCGATGACGATCCGGCCCATCTCGCGATGGTGGGCAGCGTCCTTGCGCCGCTGGGCTTCGACCTGGTCTTCGCCGATAACGCCGAGGCCTGCCTGGCGGTCTGCCGCGTTCAGCTGCCCGATCTGGTGATGCTCGATATCACCATGCCTGGCCGCGACGGCTGGGACACCGCGCGGGTCATCCGGGAGGCGCATGGCGACGATCCGATGATCCTGATGATTTCGGCCAATGTCCATGATTTCCAGCGCAGTCGCCGCGAGGATGACCCGCACGACGACTTCCTGACCAAGCCGTTTGAGTTCGATGCCTTGTTCGATCGCATCGGCACCCTGCTCGGGCTCGAATGGATTCATGGAGACGCGCCTTGACGGACGGCGACATCAGCGTCGTCCTTGCGGTCGACGATGACGCTGACGCGCGAGCGTTGCTCGATCGGGCCTTGTCGGCGGCCGGCTTCGCCATGATCTTCGCCCATGACGGTGAAAGCGCATTGGCGTTGCTGGCGGAAATGACTCCCGATCTCATCCTGCTTGACGCGATGATGCCGCCGCCCGATGGATTCGAAACCTGCCGGCGGATCAAGACCGACCCGCGGCTTCAGGCGATCCCGGTGATCTTCATGACCGGTCTCAGCGATACCGGCCATGTTATCGAGGGGCTGCACGCCGGCGGGGTGGACTATGTCACCAAGCCAATCATGCTCGACGAACTCGTCGCGCGCATCCATGTCCACCTCGCGAACGCCCGGATGATGCGCAGCACGCAGGCCGCCCTGGACATCACCGGCCGGCGGCTGCTCGCCACCGACGCAGCCGGCAGCCTGCTCTGGTCGACACCGATCGCCGCGGCGCTGCTCGGCGGGCTGGATGCCGGGACCACTGCGCTGATATCTGCGCAGATTGTCCGGATGATCGAGAATCATGATGGCGCTGCGGGCAGTGCCAACCGCGTCAGCGCGCGCTTGCCGCTGGGTGACCGCCAGATCGAGATCACTCACCTCGGCCGTGGCCTAGGGCAAGACCATCTATTCCGCCTCGCCGAGCTACGCGAGGGGATGGAGGCGGCTGCCCTCCAGCGCGCTCTCGGCATCACGCCGCGCGAGAGCGATGTCCTCTTCTGGATCGCTCAGGGCAAATCGAACCGCGATGCGAGTGAGATCATGAACATTAGCGCTCGGACGGTAAACAAGCACCTCGAGCAAATCTTTATCAAGCTCGGTGTCGAGAATCGGGCCGCGGCCGCGGCAATCGCGACGCGGATCATTGCTTTGACGGAGTAGCGAGACGCTGGTCGAGAAGATGAAGTCGATCAGCGCTCTGTTGGAACGCATTATCAGTTTTCGAGGAAATAACGCTGGGCCGGTGCTTCCGTCGGAGCGGCGGCCCCCTCACGCCGTTTCTGATGACACGATCGTTCCGGGGGCAGGTCAAATCGCTTGGCTACGTTACGGGAAGCGACACGCGCAACTCGCCGTGGAGCAACATGACATTCGCCATGGCTATGCTGACTCGTTAGAAGCAATCATGCATCGGACCTCTCTTCGTCGCCTAGAGGTTTTCGTCGCAGCGGTGGAGGCAGGTAGCTTTCAGGCCGCGGCGGAGCGGCTTGGCATCTCTCAAGCATCGGTTAGTAAGCAAATTCGTGCCCTGGAGGAGCAGATGGGCAAGCAGCTGTTTACCCGTAAGCGCGGCTCCACGGGTAATCCCACCAGCGACGGCGGCATTACGTTCGAACTCGCCAAGGAACTGATCGAGAAGGCAGAGCGGCTCGCCGGAGGCGTACTTGGCGACATTCCGATCAAGGGGCGCCAACGGATCGTGCTTGCGAGCCATCCCTTCCTCGGATGGGCCATTGCGCGGCCACTTGCCAGTTACGTCGCAGACAATCCCGACACTTACTTGAGCGTTCGAGCGCTGGATTACGAGCAGCTCGTGACGGCTTACACGGAGAGGCGGGTCGATGTCGGCATCTTTCTTGCGCCCTCGCATACGCCTGAGTTGCCGTCATCACATCTTTGGACCGAGCCGGTAGGCCTATATGCTTCCGCGGCCCACCCGCTGTCGGCATTAGACCAGGTGCGGTCCACCGACTTGCTTCAATTCGGATTTATCCCCGCCCATTCCGACAGGCTTTTCCAGGAATTGGTTGATAGATCGCTCGCGAAGATTGGCATTCAAGATTACCCGGTTGCACTGGAGTCCGAACATCCCGCTCTAACCATCGAAGCATTACGCCTGGGGCTGGGTTATACCGGCAGCTTTCCTCGCGTTGTGGCTGGTGAAGGCATTCAGGAGAGCGACGTGAAACGTTTGCCAATTGAAGTGACCGGCTTTGAAGTGCGACTCTGTGTTCAGGACTCTTCACGCCAGGATCCTAAAATCCAGCGGCTAATCGATTTCATCACGCGCCATTGTGCTCCCGCAGGCAATTCCACGACGACCTGATCTGCCGCATCGACGACGTCTGGTTAGCCAAACGGTTATAACCTCGGGGCCGTTTGGGGGCTTGCTTACGCCGCCAGTTTCGCAGTTGGGTAGCTCGATGCTGCGCGTTCGAGCGAGTTGGCCAACAAGTCGAGAGGATGAGGGATGTTCTTGAAGAGCGCCTGGTACGTAGCCGGATGGACTAATGAATTCGAAGCGGGGCAACTATACGCTCGTCGGATCATCGACGAGCCGCTTGTGATGATGCGACGGGAGGATGGCACACTCGTCGCGCTGGAGGACCGCTGCCCGCATCGCTGGGCGCCGTTGTCGCTCGGACGGATTGAAGACGACACGATCCGCTGCATGTACCATGGCGTGCGCCTGGCGACGAACGGCCGCTGCGTTGAGGTGCCAGGTCAGACAAGCGCGCCCGGGTCACTCAAGGCTTGCACCTACCCGGTGGTTGAGCGCTACCAATGGGCCTGGATTTGGATGGGCGACCCGGAAAAGGCAGATACGTCACTGATTCCCGATTGTAGCCTGCTCGATCGCGAGGACGTCTACTCGCATCGTGGCGAGCTACACTATGCGGCGAATTACAATCTCATCAACGACAATCTGCTCGATCTGTCGCACGTCGCCTTCGTGCATGAGAAGACGATCGGGCGCAAAGTTCAAGGAGATGACGAGCCCAATGTCGTGACCGGCGCCGGCGCTCAGCCCTTACCGCGCGGGGTTAGCAACAACAACTGGTCGATCGGACGCACCGCAATGCAGGCGCCGGACGCACCCGTCACCGACCAGTGGATGTGGTTCTCATACTTGGTGCCTGGTATCTTCATCAATCATTTCAGGACCTATCCCGCAGGGACTGCGGAGCGACTGAACTTTGCCGAGCCGTCGAAAGATCTGGAATGTATCAGCGATACGTTCAGCTGTCAGGCGGTCACACCTCTGTCAGAGCGATCGACACGGTATATTTACTCGGGTGGGCACCGAAAAATCGACATGAGTCCGGAGGCTGCTGCGTCCATATTCGGGATGGTCGATGAGGCGTTTCGAGAGGACACGGCCATGATCGAAGCGCAACAGCGTATGATTGACTCCGGTCCACCGGGCACGATGGGCTGGATACAGGCCGATCGAGGCCTGTCGCTGTTCCGTAAGGTTCTTGATCGGCTATGCGCAGAGGAAAGAGAGGCGTTTGCCCTCAAGCAGACCGAGGCAGCCTGACCCCAAGTTCGAGATGAGGCGATTACGTCATGTTCAAGGTCATGTTTCTGTATCCTCGACCGGGCGATCCAGAGGGGTTTAGGAAACACTATATCGAGCGGCATGTGCCGCTGTGCCGGGCTATCCCGGACGGCGGTCGCGCCTCCTACGCGTTTGAGCCCCAGACTCCTGGCGGTCTAAGCGAGTGGTTCTGCATCTTCGAGATCGAGTTTGACTCTCGTCAGCAGTGGGAGGCGTCGATGAGGTCGCCTGAGGCGATCGCAGCGCAGGCAGATGCGAGTACTCTATCCGTGCAGCCCACCATCATATTCTATGAACCCGAGCGGCTATAGGGAAGTTGCTTTCACGCTTTGGGGGCGGCACTAGAGATTCGCATCGGAGTGAGCCGCATTTCTCTGCTGAGTTTCGATATTTTCCAGAGCGGCTGCATATGGCCCGGCCTTTCATTTAAGTCAGATCGGGAAGTGCCCAGGCTGGGTCTCGACCGTGATCCAGCGCGTCTCGGTGAAGCTGTCAATGCCTTGGCGCCCGCCAAAGCGACCATAGCCCGAGGCACCCACTCCGCCGAAGGGCATTTGCGCCTCGTCGTGCACGGTCGGCCCGTTGACATGGCAGATGCCCGAGTGGATCTGGCGCGCCACACTCAGTCCGCGCGCGGTGTCGCGGGTGAACACGGCGGCCGAAAGGCCGTATTCGCTGTCGTTGGCAAGTTCGATGGCATGAGCCTGGTCCCGAGCGCGGATCACCGCCACAACCGGGCCGAAGCTCTCTTCACGGTACAGCTTCATATCGGCGGTGACGCCGGCCAGCACGGTAGCGGCCATCAGTACACTGTCAGCCTTGCCTCCGGCCGTGACGGTCGCCCCCTTGGCGACCGCATCGTCGATCAAGGCATTGACGTGGTCCACGGTCCTGCGATCAATCACCGCGCCCAGCGGGGTCGTGCCCTCACGCGGGTCGCCGGCGGGCATGCTGCCGGCCTTCGCCGCGAACTTTTCGATGAAGGCGTCCGCCACGGCCTCGACCACGATGATCCGTTCGGTGCTCATGCAGATCTGACCCTGGTTCATGAACGCACCGAAGGCTGCAGCTTTCACCGCCTCGTCAAGATCGGCATCCTCAAGCACCAACAGAGGTGCCTTGCCGCCCAGTTCGAGCAGGCAGGGCTTCAGATGCTCGGCCGCGCGCTTCGCGATGATCCGGCCGACGTTGGTCGACCCGGTGAAGTTGATCCGCTTCACCTCCGGCGCATCGATCAACGCGCCGACCACCTCGGCCGCATCCTCAGGTGCATTCGTCACCACATTGACGACGCCCTCCGGGAACCCGGCTTCGGCGAACGCCTCAATGATGAGCGCATGGGTGCGCGGACACAGCTCGCTGGCCTTGAGGATCACGCTGTTACCGCAGGCGAGCGGGACGGCGATCGCTCGCACACCCAGAATGATCGGGGCATTCCAGGGCGCAATGCCCAGGATCACGCCGATGGGCTCCTTCAGCGCCATGGCGAGGCAGCCCGGTTTGTCGCTGGGGATCACCTCGCCAGCGATCTGCGTGGTCAGGGCGGCCGCCTCGCGCACCATGCCGGCCGCAAGCGTCAGGTTGAACATGGCCCAGCCCGCAGTTGAGCCGGTCTCCGCCATCATCGCGGCGACGAAATCGTCCTTGCGCGTCGCCAGCGCCTCGGCTGCCTTCACCAGCACGGCGCGGCGGGCATTGGGGCCCTGTGCCGCCCAGGCGGGGAACGCCGCAGCCGCGCGCGCGGCGATCGCTGGCATGTCGGCGGCCTTCAGGGCGAGTGCGGAGGAAGCAACTTCGCCGGTGATCGGATTAATGCGGTTGAATTCCATGACGGTTTCCGTGATCAGCAATGGACGGGGCGGAAGGAACGACTGGGTTAAGCAGTCCTATCGTAGCGCAGGTTGCTATCTCTGATCATGCTCGCACAATCAGCGCGTCCAGCGCGGTCGCACCCTGGCCGACAGGGCCGAGTATGACGGGATTGAGATCGAGTTCACGCAGATCGGGCTCAGCAAGCAGGATGGCGCTTACCGTGCGGATCAGCCGCGTCAACGCCGGAACGTCGAGCGCAGGCCCACCGCGGTAGCCGCTGAGCAGCGCCGCGCTCTTGAGCTGCATAAGCTCAACCGCGATTTCCGCTTCCGACAGGTCAGGGGTGATCAGCCGGACGTCGTGCAGGATCTCGGCGGCGACTCCACCAAAGCCGGCCAGCACCACCGGCCCCCACTCGGGATCATTGCGCCCGCCCACGATCATCTCCACCCCCCGCTGACCCATGGCCTCGATCAGAACGCCGTCCAGCAGGATGTTCGGATCGTAAGCCGCCACGGCATCGCGCATTTGTGTCCAGGCGGCGCGCACCGCGGCGGCATCGGCCAAGTTTAGGGCCACGCCGCCGGCATCGCTCTTGTGGCTGAGCGCGGCCGCCTGCGCCTTCATCGCAACCGGAAAGCCCAGCGCCTCAGCCGCGCTGACAGCCTCGTCCGCATCGGCAGCGAAGCGCCCGCCCGGAAAGGGCACGCCGAGCGGGGCCAGCAGCGCCTTGGCGCGATATTCGGGGACGACGCCGCTATATGCCTCCAGGCCGGCGACGGGGGTCGGCACCGGGCTGTGGTCGCCCTCGGTCCCCCGCGTCTGCCGCACCAGCGCGGCGAGGGCGCGGAAAGCGCGTTCGTTGGAAGGAAACCATGGAACCCCGCGCGCGCGCATGTCGGCGATGAAGCCCGAGGGGATTCCCGCGCCCTCGTCCAAACCGGCAAAGATCAAGGGTTTGGTTGATGTGCGACCGTCAAGCGCAGCCAGAATTGCCGGGACCTTGATCCCGCTGGTCACCGGATCGCCCTGGATGATGCCGCAGACGATCCCGCCAACGCGGCGGTCATCGAACAGTGCAGCCAGCGTGCGGGTATAAATTGCCGGCTCGCTCAGGCCCTGAGCGGTGATGTCGAGCGGATTGCTGACCGGCACGAACGAGGGCAGCGCGGCGCGAAGCGCGGGGCTGTCGTCATCGCGCAGCGCGGCCAGCGGCAGGCGGAGCTCTTCGGCCAGGTCCAGCGTCAGCGCTTTGAAGGCGCCGGACTCGCCGAGCACGGCCAATTCGGGCTTGGCCAGTGCGGGGCAGCGCACCAGGATTTCGGCAATGTCGCCCAACTCTTCGATCGTCTCCGCCAGGATGACGCCGGCGCGCTGCACCTTGGCCCGCATCAGCTCGTAGTCGCCGGCCATGGCGCCGGTGTGCGTCGCCGCGCTCTCGCGCGCCGCGCTCGACTTGCCCGGATGGAGCAGCACGATCTGCTTGCCGGCCGCTCGGATCCGCGCCGCTACCGCGAGAAAGCGGCGCGGATCGCGAAACTGCTCGACGATCATCGCTACGACGGCGGTATCTGGTTCGTCGACCAGCCAGCCGACATAGTCCTCGACCGTTGAGCCAGCCTCGTTGCCGGTCGATACCGAATAGCTCAGCGCAAGCGCACGCGCCTGCAACGTGGTGCCGAGGACGGCCGCCATCGCGCCCGACTGCGACACGATCCCGATCGCCTTGCGCCCGGCGGGGGCGATGCACTGCGTTTCGACAAAGGTCAGCGGAACACCATCGACATGATTGACCATGCCGAGGCAGTTCGGCCCTTCCAGCAGCATGCCTGCCGCTGACGCAATCCGGGCGATCTCGGCCTGCTCGATCAGTCCCGCTTCGCCGCCTTCGGCAAAGCCGGCCGAAAAGACGATCGCGGCACCGCATTTGCGGTCGGCGAGCCCGCGGATCGCATCGAGTACAGCAAAACGTGGGATGGCAAGCACGGCCACGTCCACCCCTTCGGGCAGGTCGTCGATCGAACTAAGGCACGTGCGGGTACCGATCGTCTCCCGGTTCGGATTGATCGGATAGATGGGACCGTCAAAGCCATGACGGTCGAGGTTGCCCAACAAGGACGCGCCGAGCGCCCCCGGTTTGTCGCTGGCGCCGACCACCGCGATCGATCGCGGTCGCAGCAGGCGCGTGATCATCGCAGCGGGAAGCGTGTCTCCCATGTGCCCTTCTCCCCCGCGCTGGCCTATTTGGCCACTTTTGACGCATCAAACGCGCCCAGCCCCGGCTTGAAGGTCTTTTCGTCGAGGAACTGACGGGTCGCCTCCTTGCGCGCCTCGAGCCCGCCCATCCCATTCAGCGCCTCTTGCGCGCGGATCAGGTAGTCCATCGCATTGTCGAAGGTCATCTCGGTCATGCGGCGCATCGCCCACTTCGTGGCGCGCAGCGCGTTGGGATCTTTCTTGAGCAGGACGCCAGCGATCTCCTCCACCCGCCCGCGCAGTTGATCGGCGGGCACGCTTTCAGTGACGAGGCCCTGTTCGGCGGCCTGCCTGCCGGTTAGGTTCTCCCCCATCATGGCGTGGTAGATTGCCTTGCGGAGCGGCATCAGTTCCTGCGCCACCTTGCTGGCGCCGCCGCCGGGCAAGATGCCCCAGTTGATCTCGGACAGGCCGAAAGTCGCATCGTCCGCGGCAACCACGATGTCGAGTGCGTGGAGCGGGCCGTAGGCGCCACCAAAGGCCCAGCCATTGACCATCCCGATGGTCGGCTTCTCGTACCAGCGCAGCCGATCCCACCACGAATAGGCCTCGCGTTGGCTCTTGCGGATCGCGCCGATACCCAGCGCTTCGTTCTCGCGAAAATATTCCTGGAGGTCCATGCCGGCCGAGAAGGCATCGCCCTCGCCGGTCAGCACCAGCACGCCCACGTCTTCGCGGAACTCAAGGCTTTCCAGCACGCGCAGCATTTGTCGATTGAGCTTCGGGCTCATGCAATTGCGCTTTTCCGGGCGATTGTACGAAACCCACGCAATGCGCGCCTCGACATGGACAGCGACGGTATCCTCTTCGGCGCGCTCGATCATCACACTCTCCGGTACATAATGAATTGCTATGTCCAATAACTTTAATTTTGCTATAGTCAATAGCGATATTTTTGGGTAGGGGATGGCATGGCTAAGGAACCTGCGGCGAGCGAATTGGCAAAAGATGCGCTTGGCGCGTCCTTGGGCGATCCGCTGTCGGCGTTGCCCGGCTATCTTCTTCGTCGCGCTGCAAATGCGATGATGGCGGAACTTGCCAGCCGCCTTGCTGCGCTGGAACTGCGGATTTCGGAGGCGACCGTGCTGCTATTGCTGAACGGGAGAACGGACCTGACCTCGGCCGATATCGGGAAGATACTCGATATCCAGCGCGCTAACATGGTGCCGCTGCTTGCACGCCTTGAAGGGGCTGGATTGATACGGCGCGAACCGCTCGATCGGAAGTCCCAGGCAATCCTGCTGACCGATGAAGGCCGGGCCTGCCGCGCCCGGGTCGAAGCCATCACGCGGCAGTTCGAGACCGATCTGCTTGCTCGCATTCCCTCGAATCACAGGCCGCATTTGGTCCCAGCCCTGCAGGCATTGCTGGGATGAGAACGATCAAATGACGCCTTTTTACACGATATTGTTCGGTATCGAAGGCATCGAGATCTGATTGAAGCGCCCGAGGAACGAGGCTGCGCAGAAGCTCACAAATCTTGAATGTCGAGCCAACCCCCAGAGAATACGGAGAGATGCATGACCACGCCCTTTAACCGGACGCTCGCATTCCCTTATTATGCCGAACCGACGTTGTACGTGGCCGTCGGCGATACGCTGCGGCCATGGGAATATAACGGATGGAAGCCCGAGAGCCTGTCCTGGAAGCAGAGTTGCTACATCCATACCGGCCTCTCGGGGCCCGTTGTCTGCGTGGACGGCCCGGACGCTGATGCCTTCGTCGCACAGCTTTGCACCAATAATCTGACGACCTTCCCGGAAGGTACGATGCGGCATGCGGTGATGTGCACCGACGAAGGACTGATCGCCGCCCACGGCATCCTGCAGCGCTATGACGACGGACATTACCGCCATTTCGCGGCCGGGCCGTGGGCACTTTACCAGGGACTTCAGGGCAAGTTCGACGTGCGGGTATGGATCGAGGACATCTACCTGACCCAGATCGCCGGTCCACGGTCGCTCGAGGCGCTGCAACGCGCCACTGGCGAGGACCTCAGCGACCTTAAGTTCCTGCGCTATCGCAAGACCCGAATTGCGGGCAAGACCGTCGAAGTGGGCCGCATCGGCATGTCGGGCAACCTCGCCTATGAAGTGCGCGGGCCGATTGGAGATGGACCGACGGTATTCGACGCCATCTATCAGGCCAACAAGGATATCGGCATCGAGCGGCTCGGCTGGCGCACCTATCTCGTCAATCATGTCGAGGGCGGCTTTCCGCAGGCAGCCTGGACCTTCGGCATGGCGATGGTCAACGATCAGGGGTTTCGCGACTGGGTCGGCGCCGACCATTTCTCGCTCCACGCGCAGCGGACGGGTAGCTACGATCCCGCAGACCTTCGCGCGCGCCAGCGCAATCCGTTCGAGGTAAACTGGGACAAGGCCGTGCGGTTCGATCACGAGTTCATCGGCCGCAAGGCACTCCAAAAGGTCGCATCTTCGCCCGATCAGCGGCGCACGGTGACGCTGCGCTGGAATGCGGATGACGTGATCGACATCTATGCCTCGCTCTACCGTCCCGGTGAGGAGTACCGCACGATGGATCTGCCGACCACGCCGACCTGGGGGCATGGCATGCTGGAACATGCCGATCGCCTGCTCGCCGGGGACAAGCTGGTCGGTATCTCGTCAGGCTCGATCTACAGCTATTATTTTCGAGAGAACCTCTCGATGGGTTGCGTCGATGTGAATTACGCCGAGCCGGGTACGGAACTGATCGTGCAATGGGGCGATTACGGCAAGCGCATCAAGGACGTGCGTGTGACGGTCGACCGGTTCCCGTATCTTGACGAGAAAAGGAACAGTGAGGCGTGACGAGGCTCAGCACTGTCTGCTCGACATTTCAGGCGGACACTGCGCCGAGCCGCAACGAGAGGTCATGCCGACCATCTGCAACAAGGGGCTCGGCATTGTTCAATCGCATGGTCGAGCGATTGGCTAAGGCGGAGCATTCTGTACGTCGGAGCGCTGCGGCAAGTGCTCGTTGCCGTGCCGGACGCCGCGCAACGCTGCAGCGGCGTGCGGCCGGGCGACGATGCCGTGCGCGACGTCACGTTGCGGCGTCCGAAACCTGATCAGCGGGTCAGCCGCCGCTGCACACCACACGCGCGCTGGCGACGCCGTTCAACAATGCACCGGGCTTTTCGACGACGACCTCGACCCGATCGATCGGCCCGGCGGCGAGGCAGTCGCTTGCGAGCCGCGCGCAGAAGGTCTCGATGAGCACGATGTGCTCGTTCGACAGGGCTTCGGCCAGGGCGACCACGCGGTCATAGTCGATTGTCTCGTTGAGTTCGTCCAGCGGCGCGCGCTTCAGCCGGAGCGAGACCATCACCCGCAACATCTGTCGGCGGTCCATTTCGTGAGCATGGGCGCCGATGCGCGCCGCCAGTCGCAGATCGTGGACGCGCACCTCGATGCCGTCGTCATGGGCGGTGCTGGTCATCCGTGCTGCGCACGTAGCCGCGCGCGCAGGACGATCAGCGTCACCGCGCAGATCGCCGAGCCCGAACCCATAACGATCGCGACGATCGAGAAGCCGTATCCAGCGGTGAACAACAGGCCGGCCAGCGCCGGCGCCACGGCCGAGATGCCCCGACCCATGCCGATCACGGCCCCGGTGGCGCCGGCACGCAGGTGAGTCGGGAACAGCGTCGCGGCCAGGCTATAGTGGCCGACGACTGCCGCGTTGGTGCAGAGCCCCGCGACAAATGCCCCTGTCGAGAGGATCGTAAGGTCGGCCGGGAGGGAACCGAAGATTGCCATCGCTGCGGATGCGAGCGCCGCAATGGCGATCGTCAGGCCAAGCACCGATACGCGTTCCGTCAACAAGCCAAAGAGCAAGCAACCCACAATGCCGC